>OJJB01000001.1_pt1 | contig 662127 bp, 554 predicted proteins | sample 1596161 | NCBI WGS metagenome assembly OJJB01 (sample SAMEA4350107, study PRJEB24818) | metagenome | biome: human; feature: gut; material: faeces | place: Denmark | collected 2013-09 | reverse complement strand
AAGAAAGGAGGACTTTCATGAGCGTGCTTCATAGAAGTATTGAATTGCTTGAGCCGTATGATGGGAAACTATCATGTACGGTTCTTAGGGGGGAAAGCGCCCGTAAGGGTGCCGACCTACCCGATCCCGACCTGAGCCTTATCGTCTATAACCATCTGCTCAAGAATAAGGACAAGTACAAGGCGAACGTTCAGTTCTACGTAATCAACTTCGACGATCCGCGGCACAGCCACCGTTGCAACCCTATCAACCCGACATTCATGTCTGACATCGCCGACGCCTACGAATCGGCGTATGTGATCATGCTGAATTTGAATAGGACCTGGATACAGAAACAGGGCGACTTCTTCGTAGAAAGTCCGATCGTACTGTTTGCCGCCATCATATGGTATCTCAAAATCTACGAGAACGGGAAGTACTGTACCTTCCCCCACGCCATCGAGCTGCTGAACAAGCCCTACTCGGACATATTCACCATCCTGACCTCGTACAGGGAGCTGGAGAACTACCTCTCGCCTTTCATGGACGCCTGGAAAGGCGGGGCGATGGAGCAGCTCCAGGGCCAGATCGCAAGTGCCAAGATCCCGCTCTCGCGCATGATCAGCCCCTCGCTCTACTGGATCATGAGCGGGGACGACTTCACGCTGGATATCAATAACCCGGATGAGCCAAAGGTACTGTGCGTAGGCAACAACCCGGACCGGCAGAACATCTATTCGGCGGCCCTGGGGCTGTACAACGCCCGTATCGTCAAGATGGTGAACCGTAAGGGAAAGCTTAAGTGCTCCATCCTGGTGGACGAGGTTCCGACGATATATTTCAAAGGGCTCGACACCCTGATAGCCACGGCCCGCAGCAACAAGGTGGCCGTCTGTCTGGGCGCGCAGGATTTCAGTCAGCTGGTACGTGACTACGGTGAAAAGGAGGCGCGCGTCATCCAGAATACCGTCGGCAATATCTTTTCCGGGCAAGTGTTGGGGGAAACGGCCAAGAACCTCTCGGAACGGTTCGGGAAGGTGCTCCAGCAGCGCAAGTCCGTCAACATGACCCGTGAGGACACATCGACCAGCATCAGCACCCAACTAGACTCGCTGATACCGGCCTCGAAAATATCCAACCTCTCCCAGGGCATGTTCGTGGGAAGCGTCTGCGACAGTTTCCGGGAGAAGATGGAACAGAAAATCTTCCACTGCGAGATCGTCGTGGACGACGCAAGGGTGGCGGCCGAGACGAAAGCCTATAAACCGATCCCCGTGATTACGGACTTTACCGGCGGGGACGGTAAGGACCATATGCGGGAAGAGATAGAGCGGAACTACTACCGCATCAAGGAGGAGGTGGGCGGGATCATCCAAAAGGAGCTCCGCCGCATAGAGAACGATCCGAACCTGAAACATCTGCTGGAAACGGAAGATGACGGGTAACAATAGTTTAAACCATTCATTTTAATTTATCGAATCATGGAAAAGAAGAAAACCAGCGCGGGCTGTCTGCCCGGCAAACCCTGCTTCCCTTGGGTGGGAGGCAAGAGAAGACTGCTTCCGGTACTGATCCAGTCACTACCGGAGAATATCACGGAAATGGAAACCTATGTGGAACCCTTTGTCGGGGGCGGCGCCCTGTTCTTCTGACTGAGACAGACCTATCCGCATATCCGTTGCGTGATCAACGACTCGAACGAGAGCCTAGTGAATGTCTACCGCGTCATACGCGACACGCCGGAAGAACTGGTCGGACTGCTTGCCGGCATCCAGGGCGAATACCACGCCCTTGAGGAACGTACGGAAAGAAGGGACTATTTCATGGAAAAGCGAAGGGTATTCAACGAGGAGTACCCGGATGACATCACCCGTGCCGCCCTTTTCATTTTCTTCATGCGCACCTGCTATAACGGCATCTATTCGGTCAACCGCAAGGGCAGGCTCTCGGTAACCTTCGGTACGGGCAGCCGCACCAGGATACTGGAGGAGGAACTGATCCGCTTCAACCACAAGCTGCTGCAGGGCGTCATCATCCTGGACGGGGACTACCGCCAGACGGAAAAATACGCGGGAGAGAAATCGTTCTTCTACTTCGACCCGCCCTACAAGCCCGTCAACGAGGCCGGTGCCTGTACCTCCTACATGCCGGACGACTTCGATGACGACTGTCAGATAGAGCTGGCCGGATTCTGCAGGGACTTGGGAGAGAAGGGAAGCAAATGAATGCTCTCCAACTCCGACCCCCGTCAGAAGAATCCAGAGAACACCTTCTTCGACGACCTGTACGCCGGCTTCCATATCCAACGACTGAGCATCTTCCGCTCGGTATGTTCCATAGCCGAGAAGAGGGAGACGGTCAACGAACTGCTGATCAGAAATTATTAATGCACATCATTCAAAAACGTAAGAAGTTTAATACAGCGGGTGGAGATCTTTTCGCCTGCTGTATTAAAAACAAGTTTGAAATCTTTAACAGCCTCAATGATCCTGTCCATATCCTCAAAGAGCTTTTTCTGCGTCACGGGGGCATATACCTATGTGGACTGTATATTGTTATGCCCCAACATCTTGCCGATGGTCACTATCGGCACGCCCGCTTCAAGAATGACGAGCGAGGCAAACGAGTGATATCAAAATTGGAACAGAACACGTGAAGTTAGTAAATGAAGGAATGAGAAAGGAAAAATGGACAGGATATTGCAGATGTCCAATTACCAGAATGTTAGTTATCCGATTACCTGGGCTGAACAGATAACCAAATGAGAAGTAAAGAAGTTGTCACTGCGGCCATTATTCACTGTATGTTAGTATTTTGTATATAAAAAAATGCTTATAAATTGAACGATTTTGCCATTAAGTTTATTTGTTTGAACAAAGTACGCCAAATAAATTGAATTTACCTTATTTGGCGTATTTGATTTATATTTCAATGCTATTATAAGTTTAAGATAACCTATAAACCACATACATCAAATTGTTTTATCAAAATATTTACAGTCTCTATTATGGAATGCAGGATATGTGCCTTCAAGAATATCAACTATTACTTTGTTCATTTTTGGATTTTCTATAGCACCTGATTCATAAGTAACTTTATTTCCATCTAATTTATCTATTTTCATCTGAATAATTTGATCAGCATCACAAACAACAGCAAGGTTTGGATTATGAGTAACCATGATAATTTGACGTTTTTTCTTAGCTGTCTTGATAAAATGCACTAGATATTTGAATACGCTTTCATTATCAAGGTTTTCTTCTGGCTGATCTATGATTAACGGTTTATCATCCATATCTATAAAAAGATACAACAATAAAAGTAATGCACCTCTTTCTCCTGGGGATAATGATGACAACGGTTTTCCGTTCATTCTCAATTGAAAGAAAGGGATTACATAATCCATCCCGTAAATAAAATCGTATAATTCTTGTTTTGTATGCCCTTTCTTTAATTGTGCTTCAATTTCTCGATCGATATTTTGACCGTCTCGTTTGTCACATAGTAAATCATCGTTGATAAGACAAGCAAACTCTACTATTGATTGAATATTGGATATATCAATACTATCAATACTATCCTTTATTCTGGATGCGCCTTGTTCTTTACCGTAATAAGAACCTGCAGCTTGTTGACTAACATAATCAAACAATCGTTCGCCAAAACTCCTTATAGCAAAAGTTGAATTAAATTCAATTGGATAGTCTTTCAATTCCTCATGATAATCATGAATGAATTTTACAATAGGAGCAAAAAGGCTATTATAAGTATCAAGAACAAGATGTTTCTTTTGCATCAGCTCTTTAACATGTTGATTTCTAGTATTTTTCTTTATTGAAAGGTCATTGATAAGTCGGTGTTCAATATAATCTATACGCGCTTGAAGATTTTTTATTGTTCCATCTTTTTCTGGCGTACCGATTATCTTTTCTATCATGTTTTCCCAGTCTTGTTTATCTTTTAAATATTTTTGATATTCAAGTTCCGGAGCACTCAGCTTTTTCTTGATTTCTTCTAATTGCTGTAAAGTATGCACATATTTATATTTTAATCCTTCAGGATTCTTCTCATCAAGCTGGTTATTTATATCTGCCAGACGTCCATTTAGTTCATTAATCTTTTGGTCTATTAATTCAGGGTGAAATGAAAGGGTCATTATTGAATCAATATCCAATTTATTCTGTTCATATAAAGGGCGTAACTCATTTTTCGTAGATGTGATCTGGGCATAAAATCTTTCTAAGCGTACTTTACTGTCTGTGATATCTTGTATTAATTTTATAATCGCTTCTCGTTCATCATTTAACTTCTGCAATGACGTAAGAATAGTTTTGCAGAATTCCTGATTTTTTTCAATGTTTTCCTTAGCTTTCTTTGCATTAGGATCATCTTCCAGCGAAGGTTTCGCCACTTCTTGTGGTTTAGCTAATTGTGCATTACTTAATTGTTCTTGCTTGTATTTTAATTCATTTTCAATTTTGCTCTTATAGGAAAGAGTAAGCATTGCCTCTAGTTCTATAATGTCTGTATTGATAGATTTAATTAAAGACTTAATGTCATTACATGAAGCATTGTTCTCTTTTGTTAGATAATTGATTATACTTTCAAGGTCATTAAGACCGAACCTTTGTGCTGGCTCTAAATACTGAAATATAATCTTCTTCAGTTCATTTTCAAACTGTTGATCATCTTCAGTTGTACAAAGCGTTTCAAGGAAATTTTGTGGTATATATTTAACTCGCTCTGGCTGTGTTAAGTCCGACTGCATATCCAATGTTTTTATAGTTGAATGTGCTCCATCAAACCATTGTATAGAGGCCTCAGTTTGTTTAGAACGATTATAAGGTTTAGACATTCTGAATTTTGTGGGAGTCAGAAAAGCCCAATTTTGATTGGTCGTATCTGCACACAGAGCGATAATATCTGTAAGAGCGCTTTTACCACTGCCTTTATTCCCAATGACGGCAACTAACCCTGGATTTAGAGGTATACTAATATTCTCAAACCATTTTTCTGACATCGTAGCATTAGTTGTGCGACGTACTTCCAAATATTTTATAAATTTATCAGGATTTTTTCTGATTCTGTTTATTATATCAGGTTCATCGAAGAATATACGTTCTGGCTCAGCTAAAATTTGTCTTAAACCTTCAAATGTCAAATCTGCCTTTATCCAGCAAGCATTTGTTCCAACTTCACTTATTTCATGAGCATCAGATGTTGCAATGGAAGGCTTTCCAAAAACTTTTTGATAAAAAGCAGCTTCCTTTGGTTTAGTCAAGTCGCATATATCAATATAACCATCTTTGAACAATTCTTCTTTTACAGGTCCTAAAGAATCTTCAATTGAAACATTTTTAGCGGCCTTTCCTTCATGTTTCATTTCTTCATCTATACTGTTAGATTTTGAACCGGCATGTACAGTTACTAACCCACCATATTTATGAATAATATTTGCAGCCTGTTTGAAATCGACTTGCACTTGAAAGATTCCTATCTTGAAATACTGTTCATCAGATAATTCTTCTTTTGTTATCTCGCGGCCTTTTTGTATTATTTTTGTACGAGTTATTCCAAGTGGGTTCAAGACATTTTCTTTAAGAAACTCTGCGGAAAGTTTTACTCCATTATGTACATCTGGAAAAAGCCCTATCATGTGTACAGAGGCTTTCCCGTATTCTGTACGAAATTCTACACCAGATATAACAGAAATTTCCATGGGCGCAGCCAATTTTTTCATTATATCAACATTATCCACGGTATGATGGTCTGTTACTGCAATACATTTTACATGCTTTAGTTTTGCTTCATCTAATATCTCTTGACAAGAGCCTTTACCGTCTGAAGCATTGGTATGGATATGCAAATCCCATTTATGCCATATTGAACCAGCTTTATGCATCATATTACTAAATATTAAAAACCTACATATATAATACGAAGATACAGCTTTTAATTGACAAAATTGTCGTTCTGTTTATTCTATTTCTTTATATCGTAACAGCCGCTCGTTGGGGAAAGATGTTACCTCTTTATTTTTCATCCACAGGCTTGTCCTAACTTCGTACGGTCCGCCAAAGAAGATTTTATCCTCTCCTGCAGGAATTCGTTCAGATCCTTGTGTGGCAGATAGTGCATGGCCTTGTCGATCACTTTTTCACACTGCCTTCCGATCTCCTCCACCGCCTTCTTGCCGGCTTCATCATTATCCAGGAAGCAACAGACCTGTCCGTAGCTTCTAAGGATATCCATTGCCTTGGGCAGGTTGGCCACAGAATTGAGCACCACGCAGTCCGGTACGGCTTGCCCTTTCTTCAAGGCCAGGTACGAGAGATAGTCCATAAACCCCTCGAAAACCAGTACCGATGACTGCCGTCTATCCCCTGTATTATGGCTGACATGTGTGATGTCCTTGGGAGAGACCGCTCCTTTGAAGTATGGATTACGTATCTCAAGCCCCCCCTTCCTGTTTTTGAAACCGACCGCGAAATACCATTTGCCGCGCATGCGGTAATGTACCTCCACGCATTCCCTTGAGGCGATATCGGAAGGAATGCCCCTTGTCCCGAGATAATCCAGCAGGACGGTGTTCTTAAGAGGTGAGACGCGCAGTTCCTCAAAGGCCGATGCCACAGTCCGTCCTTTCGCAGGAGAAGGAACCGGTCTGAACGCCGGAAAATCGCTCCCGATCCTCTGCAATACGGTCGGGATATCCGTCACCCCGTACAGCTTTTGTGCCAGGTCGATGATACTGCCCCCGGTTCCCTCCCCGAAATCATGTCACAGGTTCAAGGAAAGGCTGACCTTGAATGACGGGGTACGCTCCTGCCTGAAAGGCGAAAGGTACCATACACTGTCCCCCTGTCTTCTGACAGGCGAGAATCCCGCCCGCCCCAGGAAATCCTCCAGCGGAATCTTCTTTACTTCCTCGATGTTCATCGCTTGCTTGTTTTACAGGTTATTTAAAAGGCGGCCATGAGAGCGGGTCCAGCAAGACACCGTCCTTCCTTAACTCAAAATGCAGGTGGTTGCCGGTCGCTACCCCCGTATGTCCGACATCCCCGATATGCTGCCCGATACGGACATGAGTACCCGCCTTCACATGCAGCCTGCTCATATGCGCGTACAGTGTCGAGTATCCTTCCGTATGCCGGACATGCACGAACCAACCGTAACTCCGGCTGTAACGTGCCTCGGCGACCCTGCCGTTACCCGCACTGTACACGGGGGTGCCACAGGGAGCAGCCAGGTCCACCCCCTGGTGGAACAGCCTCCTTCCCTTTACCGGATGTACCCTCATACCGAACGTGGACGAGACCCTGAAACGGGTGTATCTTCTGTCAAGGGGGAAGAGTACGGGATAATCCGTCAGGAGAATGAGGCCATGTCGGGACCTTCAAGTAACCGTTCACTTCCCGGCAGTACCGGTGGAACGTTCCTTTAACAATTCACCCTTGTTTCCGCCAGCCGTACCGTCCCCCCTCACACAGGAGGAGACTGACAAAAGGTGACAAAACATGACTATCAATGACAACTTTCTCATAATCAGAATATTTTAAGACGAAGATAGTAATTTTATCTCCCGAAACGATTTATCCACTTTAAAATTTAACAGTTATGGAAGAACTAAAACCGGCTGCCACAGGCAGCGAAAACGCCACTCAGGAACAGGGTTACCTGATGGCTTACGACAAGAAGGAACAGAAGGCGAAAGGTGTCAAGGGCATCGCGGCAAACGGGGAGCTGGAGACGCTCGAGGCCAATGAAACGAACAAGAGCCAGTTTATCCGTGTGGACCGGTACGGGAATTTCTTCACCAACTTCGGGAAGAACTTCATGTACCAGTACAACCATCCGACACGCTACGCGCTGTACCGGATGGAGGAGAAGACTCCGGTGGAGGAAGCGAAACGCAGGATCGAGCAGGCCCAGCTCCCCGAGAACGAGTCTTTAAGACGCGAGCTCTCCCGGGATAACCGAATCTACAACAACCACCTTTTCAATGAGCGCGAGATCAACTGGCAGCAGGCCGAGCGTTACGGGCTTACCCCAGACGTGCTCAGACAGACAGGCGACATGGAAAGGCTGTTACAGGGCAGACAGTCCGGCATAGCCTATGACATCTCCATGAACACCGAGCTGGGACGCCAGAAAGGGGATGCCAAACTCTCGCTTTTCCGTGACGAGAACGGCCTGGCCAAGTTCGATCTGCACTTTATCCGCCAGGCCCCCAAGGTAGGACAGGAATACCGGGGATACAAGCTGGAGGAGGACGTACTGGACGCCTTGAACCGGACGGGCAACGCCGGAAGGCTGGTGGACCTGGTCGTCGACTTCCGCAGCAAGGAGACGAAACCGTGCTACCTTTCAAAAGATCCGGTTACCAACGAGATGTTCTTCCTTCCGGCAGACCAGGCGCGCTGTTCTAAAAAAATCAAGGACTATACGCTCTCGCAGCAGGAGTACGCTGACTATACGGCTGGCAAGGAGGTCCCCATCGAGTTCAAGTCATCGAATGGGAAAATCCTGCGAACCTCCATCCAGATGAGCGCCGCCGAACGCGGGACCGAGTTCCTGTGGGAAAGAAGCACCAAGAAACTGGAGAACAGACAGGGGCTGGAACAGAAAGACGGCTTGCCGGAGAAAACGCAGAAGCCTGAAAAGAGGACCTATGCTCGCAAATCAAAGATAACCCCGAAAATGTAACGGCATGGCATCCCCAAAAGACAACATGGAACAACTGGAGGAGCTGTTCAGGCAGGACGGCAGAGGGTGCCTGCTCATCGGGTACGAAACCGGCATGGACAAGCCCCATGCCGCGATTTCCTACCAACTTTATCCTGTCAATCCGGAACAAGACGGCATGACCTACCAGTTCCTCGGCCTGCTGCATGTCGGGGTGGAGACCGCCCGGATATCGGCCTTCGTCCCCGATACCCGCCTGGAGATCTACCGCTTCCCCCGCATGTCCGATGTCCCTTCCATATCCCGGGATATCCCCGTAAGGGAATACATCACGGACAAACTGCTGCCCCATATCCGAAGATATGGCCTGGAACCGGTAGTAAGCGTCAATCTACGTGATGCGGTGTTCATGAGGTCCGCCCTGAAACGGCCCATGGAACCGGGCGGACGGTTGCGGCTGACGGCCGCAGAAATCGACCGCCTGATGGATTTCCGCCTGCTGCAGGACGAGAAGGCACGGCTATATGGTTATGATCCCGCTTACAAGCTGCCCCTGCATATCGTGGAAACATCAAGGGGGATACTTGTTTTCAGTGACGGACCGGCGGGCCAGAAAGGGCTGGAGGAGTTCTACCAGCACCTGGCGGACAACTATTGGTGGATACATAGCGAACCGGGACCGGTCAAACAATATGACATGCATTCCGTTCCGGCAAGCCTGGCCCCGCTGATTGACGCCTCCTGCAGGAAAGATCCCGATACCGGGAGATACGTGTACGAGTTCACGGACTCCCCGGTACGAGCGGACCTGCCCGATGAAAGAAAACTGGAGCCGGTCTTCTTTACCGACATGACACCCTCCGCTGAAGGATACCGTAACCTCACGGAGTTTTCCGGATGCGGGATGAACAGATGCAACGCGGATATCTACCGACTGCTCTCCCTTACCCGCCACTTCGACCGGCAACTCATTCTTGACCCCGCTTTTTCCTACCGGCATCAGTTCCGGGAGTTCGTGGAACGCATGGACAGCTTTCTCCGGGGAAATCCCGGCGACGATGACATGGGAAAGATACTGGACGACATGCACGGCAAGGCGGGGCGTATCCTGAAAACGGATTTTGACGTAAGGGGGCACCGTACCCTGGAGCGGCTTCTGAATGACTGCAGCGTGCCGTTCCTCATCGGTGACCACGAGGCCGATGACACTTTGAGAAGGGCGCTGCTTGAAGGGAAATGGATTTACTTCCCCGGACTATCGGCAAAAATGCCCGGACTCCGTTACATCCATGCCGATAAGACCTGCGACCGGGTCATGGCTTATAAGAATCCCCCGGGGCTCAAGCCTGTATACCAGGTCAAGGACGGTAAGATCGTCCCTTATGAGGCGAAGGCAGTAAAAACGGATAAATCACGGGCAAAGAGAAACAGTAAGAGGAACAATTTAAAGTTATAGACATCATGGAGCAGACCTACACAGCAATAGAGACCTGGGGCGGCTTCCTCGCCTTTACCGACACGGCAGAAGGCAGGGGAAAGCTGCGGCAGTTCCTGCAACAGACGGCCGACGCCTATTTCAATCCGGCATTCAATTCCGGAGCGTTACATGTCTACAGGGCCGAAGGGAAACTTGGTAACCGACCCTGGGTCAACCCGGGGAGGATGCGGCCGGACGAGTACCCTTATGGTCCGAAGCCCCATGGCAGCCGGATGGAACTCCTCTACAGCAATCAGATGAGACCCACTGCGGAGGACCTCCGCAGTTTCTGCCATAACGCGGGCTGTGAGATAAGCGTCCGCAACGTTAATATCACGGACACCCTGGATGCCCTGGAGCGTTATGACCGCCAGGCGGAGGAGTTACAACGGATACCCGCAAAATCCGCCCGGGACAGGGAGGAATTACTGCAGACCCTCGAGACCAGGAGGCAGCTGCAGAAACTGATGGACTCCGCCTATGATGTCCGGGGATACCGGACGGCCGGGAGGATACTGGACGACCCGGCAGAGTGCGTTATCTTGGAAGGAGTCCCGCTCTACGGACCTCACAGGAGCGTACTGAAAGAGGGCCTTGGGTTGTACCTGCCGCACGAAAGCGGGAATAACCCCTCGCATGCCTACGCGTGGGTGGACCAAGCTACAGACCGGATCATCTTCGGCGGCAACCCGCCAGTGGACCGGAAAACCGTCAGGATCAGACCGGAGGTCGAGAAGAGACTGTACAGCCCGCCAGGAAAAACACGTAAAAGGACCGAGATACGTCCCAAAATGTAAAATAAGAAACAGATGACAATGGAAAAAAGCAACAGGACCGCACCCTTAAAAGTGGTGCTTCGAAAACACGGTTACCTGCTGTTCTCCGGCAGCAGGGCCGGCGAGGAGGCCCTCAAGAGATATCTCCAGCGTGCCGCTGACAGGTACTTCGAACCGCATGCTCATGACGGGGCGTTGGAGATCTATGAGTACTCCGGGCGGCGCAGGGAGCTGATGCCCCATATCAACGGTGGCGGACATGGCATGTCCTGCCGGGAAGGAACGGGAAAGGCGGAATACATTCCACGGGAGGCCCTTCCCGCCGGGTTTGCCGAGAGCCTCGAGCCAAGGCTCTACCACGCGATGAACCCGACAGCCGACGAATACCGGGGACTATTCTCTAAAGTGAGGGGATACACAGGCTTCGAACTCTCTTCCAGGGGAGAGAACGAGGATATATACCGCCTGCTATCGATCAGGGAACGCGGCTACATGAATATCCATGACCGGCCGTTCACCTATTACAGGGAGCTACTTCCCCTGGCCGAACGGTTCGAAGAGGTGACGCAGGTGAAAGCTGCGGAGCTGTTTGACCCGCAGGCTTTCAGGGAGCTTTCATCCCAGATAAGGAAAAAGGCGGACGATATCCTTCGCCGGGACTTTGACGTAAGGGGACACCGGTCGCTGGAGAAATACCTCGGCAATCCCGACACCGCCCTGCTTGTGGGAAACGTGAGGCTGGAGAACGAGCAGTTCAGGGTACTCTCCGAAGGCCACGCCCTGTACCTGCCGGAGAATGACCGCCCCGCCTCACGGCACCTGCTCTACTGCATGGCGGATTTTACACGGAACAAATTGCTGGTATCCGGTGAACCGTTCCCTATCAGGACCTACCGGGTAAAGGACGGTATCCGTCATCCGGCAGGGCAGCGTGAGGAGGCATCAGAGAAAAGGAAAAGGGCCGGACGGAAACCTTCCGGCAGAAAATTATAAATTAAAACAGTACCACCATGTATATTGGATTCATATTGAACGGCAGGAACGAGCTGGAATACTGCCGGATGCTGTCTTCTGACGTAAATGACCTGGACCGCCGGTTCGGGGAGTTCTGTTTCAGTCAGGTCAGAGGACAGCTGAAAGGGGCCTACCTGCCCGAGGAAAGGATCTACTGCATCGAGGCCGCCGGTGAAGATGGCAACCAGGTGGAATCCCTTGTGCGGAATATAATTGACAGAGGTGCATGGCCCTCCGACGACTACCAGAGGCTGCGGGATATCGGATTTGTCCATGAAACGGCCGACTCCTACAGGAGGACCGACAGCCGGGACTTTATTGTCGGCGAGCTTGAACGGACACTCCACAACGGGAGGGCGGGCAGGCTGCTGGAAGCCTACCACGACTTCCACCGGATCCGCGAGAAGGATACCGGCAACCGTGTGCTCACGGCTATACAGACCGGACAAGGCGTGCTGCTCTTCGATGACACAGGCCGGGGACTGGAGCGGGCAGAGAGCTATCTCCAGTATAATGCGGACAACTTCTTCAGTCCGATACACCGGAATACCGACAAACTGGGCGTCTATTATTTCAGTACGGACAACGCAAGGCTGGTGGAAAAGGCGCGGGAGTGCGGCAGGATGTTCACCTCTGATGACCGGTGCCGTTTCATCCCTGCCAAGGCGGAATTCCTCCGGTCGGACATCCTGCGGGGATGCAAGCCCGCCGTGGAGTGCGACATGTTCCCCGACCTCGCCCGATACCGGGAGATGCTGAAGACATTCAAGCTTAGGGAAAGTGAGCCCGCCTTCAACATCGGCATACTGGACAGGTTGTGCAGGACGGGAAATCTTGACGAGATGCCGGAAAACAGAAACTTCAGGCATTTCTGCAGCTTTTCCTCCCTGCACTTGCAGATGAACCATTCCTTCCTCTCCTCACAGGCGGACACGCTGCTCGGGAGCTCCATGAGACAAGCCGTCAGCGATACGGCACGGCGCATCCTGCAGAACGAATACGACGTGCGGGGATATGAATTGCCCACCCCGGATACGAGGCGCAGACGGGAAAAGAAACCGGAAAAGACAGGTAAAAAAACTAAAATAGGAAGATAATATGGCCTCGTGGTTGGAAAAGCTGGGACTGCAAAGAACGCGTCCCCCAAAAGAAGAGCTGAAGGACTTCTGTCTGGAACTGTGTCCGGACAACCGGATAGCCTCCTTCATGATAACGGACCATACGCCCCGGAGCGGGAATCCCTTCATCCGGTTCGTCAAAGAAGCGGCCCGTAAAGCCGTACTTGAGGAAGCCAGGGGCGTCCCTGACAACCTGCTGCTCTTCTATGCCGGCATCCGGAAAGAGGAGCTGCCTCCTTCCAACGGACTGCTGGAGAAGGAACCCAGGCAGGCATGGCGTTTTATCATCGAAAACGGCGGGATCACGGACGGCAACTCCGTCCCGCTGAGACGGGCCGCCTATCTGGAGGCACACGGTGTGGAAACGGACCGCAGGAATCTGGAGGGGCTGGAACACTCGCCAGGCTACAAAGACTTCGTGGCACACGAGACCGCACGGGAGCGCATCCTTCAAGGAAAGAACGCCCGGTTCCTCGTGACCGCCGTAAAGACAGACCAGGGTGTCAGGGTGTTCAACAGGGGGCTGCACGGCCCGCGCCACCTACGCGAATACCTGCAGGAAATAGCCGACAATTTCTACTCATCCTGTGGAAAGAGACCGGGGACATTGTCCATATTCCGCATCGAGACCTCGTCAAAACGGCTGATGGAGATGTCCCGGCAACCCGGAAGATGTTTCCCCGCCTCCCAGCCCGGACTGGAAGTGTTCGGGAATTACCGTCCGGTAGCCTCCTTCGAGCTGTCACCCACGGCGGCCAACCTCGACAGGTTCATTACGGCCGGCTCCCTGGAACTTTCCAGACGCAATCTGGATATCATGACCCTGCAGGACATCGCAGAAAAAGGATACGCCCACCTGACGCTGGAGGAACCGTTCCGCTACAGGAGGGAGTTCGCCCCCGTGGAAAAAGAACTCGGAAGGCTATCCAGGGAAAAGGAGCTCCATCCGGACTTTCCTCTCGTGGAGAGGATGGCGGAACTCCGAGAGACTTCCAGGAAGATCGCCGCCGCCCTGTTAGTAAGGGAGGGAGTCCGAACAGGGATGCCACGGTCAGAAACGAGGTATGCCGACAGGATATCACGCATGCTGGGGAGTCCGGCGGATACCCTCAGGGGATCCGATACCGGCAAAAAGAGAAAACAACCTTCTTCCAAACGGAAACATGCCGCAGGAAGACAAGTAAAACTGTAAATTGTAAACATATATGGCAACCAACAAACCACTCACCCCGGAAGAGGCCGTCGACATGAGCCGCCGCGCTGTCGGCCGGCGGGCATTGATGCGAACACTGAGGGACATTTTCTCGTACCGTAACCCGCTACGGCAGTTCATGGACGCCTACCGTTTCAACGTCATCCGCTGGAGCGCATCCAATCTCAGGGAACCGACACTCGGAAAACGCGTCAGGCTGTTCCTCGGCACCAGAAACCCGCTACGGATTCTCCGCGACAACTTCCGGCAGAACCGCGCGGACCTGACAGCGGACTGGGAAAGGGCGGTCATCGGCCGTATCAACCTCTCGCTGGAAGAGCTGGGGAGCATCCCACTGCATTCCAGACCGCGTGACCTTGCCAAAAGGCTGGATCGTGTCGGAAGGATGATAAACCGGATGACCGGCTATGAGCATTGTCCCAGCCTGCTCACAGAGAAGCTGCTGCTCTCCACCTACAGGTATATATTCATGGCTCCCCATGACAGGCGGTTCAGTGCCCTCTGTCCGGACGGAATCTGCGGGATGCTGCGGCAGAACGGTGTGCCGCCGGAGAGCCTGTATTACCAGAATTACGAAAGCCTGCTGCAAGGAAGGGAGACGGTCATCTACGAGTTCGCCTCTGGCGGGAAAGGGCAACAATATCTGCGTCCTCTGGAACACGTGAGGCTGGATGCCGGCCCGGGAGGGTATGACATGCTTCCCGCCCGTCGGCCCGACGGCCCGAAGGACCCTTCCGTTTCCCAAGGGGCGGAAGAGGCCGTACCGCTCTCCGAAAAGATGGAAAAAAACGGGAGGAATATCGCAAGGGAGAAGAGAACGGTCCAGAACACAAAAGTCAAAAATACAAAAGCCAAAAACAAAGGCATAAGAATGTAATTAATTATTTACCTGATAAAAACAAAAATTATGAGAATCGTACTTACAGACAAGCCAGCCATGGCAAGGAGCATCGCCTCCGTACTGGGCGCCAACGAAAAGGCGGAAGGATATCTTTACGGTAACGGGTATGCCGTCACATGAACTTACGGCCACCTGCTGGCACAGGCACCGCCGTCCGCTTACGGGTCCGCCCGTGTGGAACGGCAGGCGCTTCCCCTTATTCCGGTCCCGTTCCGCCTCGTTGTCAGACAAGTCAGGACGGAGGAAGGGTATGTCACCGACCCGCTAGCCACCCAGCAGCTGGGAGTGCTCCGCGGGTTGCTCGAAAACGCCGAGGGGGTGGTCATAGCCACGGACGCGGGACGCGAAGGAGAATTGGTCAGCCGGTATCTCCTGGACTACCTCGGTTACCGCAAACCGGCCCTGCGCCTGTGGATATCCTCCTTAACGGAAAAGGCCATCCTGAATGGATTCAAAAATCTGAGAGAGGACGGTGACTTCGACAACCTCGCCCTGGCGGCGAGGGCACGCAGGGAAGCGGACTGGATACTGGGCGTGAACGCGAGCATCGCCCTGGGGATAGTCGCCGGCATGAGCAACCACTCGCTCGGACGGGTGCAGACACCCACGCTGGCACTGGTCTGCCGCCGTTATCTTGAGAACAGGGATTTTGTGCCCGTGAACTGTTACCATCTGCAGACCGGAGTCTGCAAGGACGGGCAGAAAGTTCTTTTCACATGTCCTCTCCAGTATGAAAGAAAAGAGGATGCGGAAAAAGCCCGGTCCAGACTGGAGGGCGAAAGCCGCTGTACGGTCCTTGCCGTGAAAAAGAAAGAGAATATGGAGGATCCGCCTCTGCCGCATGATCTGACCGGCCTGCAACAGGAGGCTAATACACGTCTGGGCATGGCAGCCGGACAGACCCTCGCCGTCGTCCAAAGGCTATACGAAAGAGGATACGTCTCATATCCGAGAACCGGATGCTGCCACATTCCGGAAGATATCTTCGAACAGGCGCCCACGCTCGTCGCCTCCCTTAAAGGACATCCCCGGTTCGGAAGGCACGCAGAAAGGCTGCTCGAAAAAGGACTGAACCCTCATGCGGTGGACGGGAACAGCGTAACGGAACACCATGCCCTTCTCATCACGGGAGAGGTGCCCGAAGGACTCTCCCCGGACGAGCAGAACATCTACTCCTTGATCGCCGGGAGGATGCTGGAAGCATTTTCCGAAGGATGTGTCAGGGAGATCGTACGTGTCAGGGTCGATTACGGAGGAATGGAATTTGAGGCCGAAACCTCATGTGTGAAGTATCCGGGATGGCGGGACATTTATAACGGACCGGACATGGCAGAAGAAGGCAAATCCCTGCCGCAGTTCCATCAGGGAGAGATACTGGCGGTATTGGAAACAGAAATACTGGAAGACTGTACAAAGCCGCAGTCTCCATTCACGGAAGCCGAACTACTGGCCGCCATGGAAAACGCCGGCAGCACGGCGGACAGTGAAAACAAAAAGAAAAGAATGGAGAAGTGTGGACTCGGGACGCCGGACACCCGTGCAGGAATCATCGACCTGCTGGTGGCCCGCCGATACGTAGAGCGTATCGGAAACCGTCTCATCCCGACGGAGAAGGGGCTTGAGATATACGGCATCGTAGGAGACAAACTGATCGCCGATGCGGCTATGACGGCCGCCTGGGAAGAAGCGCTACGTGAAATCGAGGAAGGAAGACTTAGTGCCGGGAAGTTCATGAAAGGGATACATGAGTATGCACGGAAGATCGTATCCGAACTGCTCGCCCTGCAAGTCAGGAACCCGAGTGTGACAAAGTGTACCTGCCCGAAATGTAGAACAGGAACAGTGACATTCTACGACAGGGTGGCCAAATGCGGAGATCCCGACTGCGCGTTCCATCTTCCGCGCATGTTCAACGGACGGACGATGACAGACGAAGATATGACACGGCTGATGGCAGGGGAAGCTACCCCCTTCCTGAAATTCACCACCAAGGCGGGAAAACCCTATGAGGCGTCGCTCAGAATGGATGAGAATTACAAGGTGGAGCTTACATTCAAGGACAGAAGACCTGAAGGATAGCGGACTGACAGCATCCCGCATAGCTGTAACTTAGGTGGTAAACGTCGTTTTGGCAGGATTCGTTTCCGGTCAGTTTCCAGAAGAAAGGGGCGGGATTTCCCTTGAAGATCCTAGGTCCGGCCTATATGGTAGGAAATAAATAAGGGACAAGCCCGTCCATCATACCGAAGCGGAACAGGCTGCCAACAAAGGGTATAGCGGTTTACGGCAGCCTTTTGGGAAAAACGACCGGCCATTGGTGACAATACATGACTATGCATGACACAAAAAAGAAATGATTTCATCTTCAGTATCTTGCATCTGAATTTATTAAAAACATTAAATTATGGAAATAACGATTATGGAAACAAGTGCTTATCTGGAATTAAAACGACAGCTTAGCACACTGTCTGTACAAATGGAAGAATTCAATCGAAAAACTGCCCCGCCGTCTCCGGATAAATGGATTGACGCGCAAGAGGTGTGTCAGGCTCTGGGTATCTCAAAGAGATGCCTTCAGGCACATCGGAACAGGGGATTGATTCCCTGCTCCCATATCGGTGGAAAATATTTCTACCGTGAAGCGGACATACAGAAAATACTGGAAGAAGGTTTAATAAGAAACAGAAAATAACAGATGGCAGAAATCATTACCAAAGATTCGGAAGAGTTTAAGGAAATCACCGGATGGATTAAGAGAACCGGAAGAGCACTGGAAAAAGCAACGGCACGAATACGCCCGGGCATAGCCGATGAACATTATCTCTCAGGGGAGGAAGTCTGTGAGAAACTGCATATCTCCAAAAGGACACTGCAGGCCCTCAGAGACGAGAAAGCAATTCCTTATACCTCCGTCACCGCGGCGGGAGGTAAATTGCTCTATCCGGAAAGCGGATTGTACGAGGTTCTAAAAAAGAATTACAAGGATTTCAGAAAGTATATAAGATAAATGACGTATACTTTACATGAAAAAACTCCTTCGGTCCAAAGTCGCTGAAGGAGTTTTTTCATACCTGGTGGTTTCTTTAGTTGGTAAGCCGGTATACGTCACCGATCTTCATACACAGCTTGTCCGTGTCTTCACCGACTTTCGGATTGATCAGCTCGGCATAAATCTGGGTAGAAAGGATGGATTTGTGTCCCAATACTTTCTGCAGGGTTTCCAGCGGCATCCCTTTTAAAATGGCCAGAACGGCAAAAGTGTGACGCCCGATGTGCGGGGTTATCTCGGTCGAGCAGCCGCACTTTTGAGTCAGAACCCTCAGACTGGATACCATAGTCTGGTATTCGCCTACGGGAAACACCTTGTCAGGCGAACTTTTCTTTTTATTCTCACCCTTATACCTCTCGACCAGTTCGATGGCGATAGGCAGCAGCTTCACCACATAGGACACACCGGTTTTTATACGGTTGCCCATCAGCCATGTACCACCCTCGGAATCCGTATGGATATTCTTATACGTGATCTCTTTCAGATCCGCATACGCCAGACCAGTGAAACACATGAACAGGAACATGTCACGGATGGCACGCTGGCGCTTATAATTCAACTTGACATGGATGACTCTTTGTAAGTCCTCCTCGGTGAGGAAGGAACGCCGCTTGTATTCGGGCAGGCAGTCGAAACCGATGAACGGATGAAGCTTTATCCAGCCTCTTTCTTGGGCGGTATACATCAGCCATTTTAGGGTGTTGACCCGGCAGAAAGCCGTCGAGCTAGCCAAAGCGCATGTCCCCAGCATCCAGTTGTAATAGTCCTCGATGAACTTCTTGTCAAGGTCAGCGATGGCTATATCCTCGATACGCCTCTTCTCTTTGAGGAAAAGCAGTAGATTGTTGTAGTCTGCCACCAGCCCGCGATAGGTACTTGCCGCCTTTTCCTTGCCCACCTTTTCCTTGTAAGAGGCAAGCTCCTCCCTAAACAGCCCCATAAGGGTGTGATAACTATCTCCAAAACCAAGATAGCGATTATAGACACTTTTGGCAGTCACCAGACTGTCATGGTCACAGATATACTGGTAATGTCTTGTTATCTGGGCCTTGATATGGTCAAGCTTCTGGTTCAACCGTCTGGCCTCGTCGGATTTCCCCTTCGCTCTATTGGCTTTAGCATCCCATAATGCCAGTGAAACCTCTAGCTTACAACTGAAGCAGGCGGTAGTCCTATTGATGGTTATACGTCCCATGATGGGAACCCTACCATCTTTCAACGATTGGTTCTTGGTGTAAAACAACACGGAAAATGTACTTCTCATAAACTCGCTTCTTTTAGTTACAAAATTAATAAATATCGAGCTTTTTGAAGTTATGAAAAGCAACGCAATATATTGAAAAAATAACCGTTTAAAATCCATGAAATACCTGTATTTGCAAGGTAACGGATAAGTAACGGAAGTCGCAGCAAAACATCTCCCATAATGCTCGCTTTCTCTACCATCAACCAACAATAAAAAAATGATAACTATTTGATTGTTAATTGGTTTTCACTACCTTTGTAAATTGTAAAAAAATACTTAGTTTCAAACTATAAAACTAAAGGGTATGAAAAACAAATGTATGCTAGTTGTAATTTTACTGATCTTGTCAGGTACAGCATTTGCAAAAATTGTACTGCCACCTATTTTCTCTGATAATATGGTGTTGCAGCAACAAACCAATGCTCCCATTTGGGGTGAAGCGCAGCCTATGAAAACTGTAAAAGTAACCACCTCATGGGATGGGAAGACGTATGCGGTTCAGGCTGATAAAGCAGGAAAATGGAAAGTAACTGTTCACACGCCTGTTGCCGGAGGACCATACGAGATTGCCTTGACAGATGGTAAGAAAGTAAATTTAAAAAATGTGATGATTGGCGAAGTATGGATATGTTCGGGACAATCGAATATGGAAATGCCATTAGGGGGATGGGGAAAGATTACAAATTACCAGAAAGAAATTGCAGAAGCCGGACACTCTAATATACGACTCCTGCAAATAGAACAAATCAACAGTACCCAACCGGAAACGAATATAAAAGTCCGCAATGACAGTTGGCAGGTTTGTTCACCGATAACCATCCCTGAGTTTTCTGCTACAGCTTATTTCTTTGGCAGAGAAATCTCAGAGAAACAAAATGTTCCGGTTGGCTTGATACATACTTCTTGGGGAGGCACAAACGTTGAATCCTGGATAAGTGGAGAAGTCTTGAAGGAGATGCCGGAATTTGTGAAAACAGTGGAGTCCATTCAGAAGATGCCGGGTGATAAGAAAATACTCAAAGCAGAATATTTAAAGGAGCTCACTGCCTGGAATAACCGTGTGGACGAAGGTTTTGCTGAAGGAAAACCGGTGAGAGCTGCTGCATCATTAGATGACAAAGATTGGGAAAGTATGAATTTCCCGGGTGAAGTGGGTCCACAATTGGCCGGCTTTGATGGAGTTATGTGGGTTAGAAAAGAAATCGAAATTCCCGCTAGTTGGGCAGGTAAAGATATACAACTATCCCTGGGGGCTATTGATGATAATGATATTACTTATTGGAATGGAATAGAAATAGGCCGTACAGATGGGCCGACTCTTCAACGCAAATACATCATTCCGGAAAAAATGGTAAAGGCTGGAAAAGCAATATTAGCCATTCGAGTCTTGGATACAGGTGGTAACTGTGGCATTTGGGGAGACCTTTATCTTCGCTCTACAAATGATGAACAGATTAGTCTGTCCGGTGATTGGAAATATCAGGTTGCTGCGGATACTCATAAGGTAGGGGCACTTCCGGTAGACAGATCCGTAGATCCCAATTTGCCGACTTCCCTTTATAATGCAATGATTCATCCACTGATATCTTATGGTATTCGAGGAGCAATTTGGTATCAGGGTGAGAATAATTCTTCCAGAGCCTATCAGTATCGGGAACTTTTCCCATTGGTAATAGAGAATTGGCGCCGGGATTGGAAACAGGATTTTCCATTCTATTTTGTGCAACTGGCCAATTTTATGCATGAAGTTTCCCAACCGGCAGAATCAGAGTGGGCAGAGCTTCGTGAAGCACAAATGCGTGCATTGGCAGTAGGCAATACCGGTATGGCTGTAATAATAGACAGAGGTGACGCCAACGACATTCACCCTAAAGATAAACAAACCGTAGGACATCGACTGGCTTTGATTGCCCGTGCCAAAACATATGGGGAAAAACTGCCTTATTCCGGCCCGATCTATCGCTCCCATCAGATTGTAGGAAATAAGATAATTCTTTCTTTTGATCATACCGATGGTGGATTGAAAAGTAGCGATGGCAAGGAGTTGAAAGGCTTTGCTATAGCCGGGCGCAATCATGAATTCCATTGGGCCAAAGCTGAGATAGACGGAGACAAAATTATAGTCAGTGCACCTGAAGCGGTACCTTATCCGGTTGCTGTGCGATATGCTTGGGCCAATAATCCGGTCTGCAATTTGTATAATGGAGCAGGACTTCCGGCTTCACCTTTCCGAACAGATGACTGGAGAGGAATTACACAAAAGGATTAATTGTTCTCATAAAATACCCTCATCCTTTGTCACTGTTAAACGAAAGGTATGAGGGTATTTTGTAAATGCTGATATATGGTCTCCAAGGGTATCCTGAATGTTACATAAATAAATTACCGGATTACTACTTTCTGCACCCTTGTCGTATGAGATAAACATTTATCGTCCACGTAAACTATAAAACCTTTTCCCCTACCATATTTTTTCCCTTTCTTATCAAAAATAATGGTAATGGTTTTGCCTTGGCAATATACATTATCCAAACAAAAATAGTCCCAACATCCATCAGGAACAAGAGGGTTTATGATAATACTTCCATCTTCCTGCGGACGAACTCCCATTAATCCTGAAATAATCAAATTACAAAAAGAAGAGTGGTTATAATCTTTCCCTCTTTCTACACCACCTTTAGAATCATCCCAAGTTCCGTTTTTCCATGATTTCAGGCGAGTCCTCGATATCCAGTCTCCCGTATAGGGATTGATATTTTCATCAATCCAACAAATCGTATCGTTATTGACTGATAAAATACGATGACTATTACTGTATATGTTCAAAAGACTTAAATAATCTTTTTTAGTGATGATGGGAGAATCATAACTATTGAAATAGTTAGCCATTGCTGCCAGTGTCATGGAAGTCAAATAGGGCCAGCTGGGACCATTCCATTGACATTCGTGTCCTTCGTATGAAATCTTGAAATCAGGGCAACGCTGTTCTACAGTAGTTGGGCCATAGGCTGCTTCAAATCCCTTGGAATCAAATAGTTGTTTCCATGCTATAGAATAGTCATCCGGCGGTATATTATAGAACCAGGGAATGTATCCAAGAAGTTCACGTGCATAAGAGAATTCCATCTTGCCATTTAGAGGTATAACCTTATAGAAATCAGCCTGTTTATCCCATAGCCTCCGGTTTATTATTCCTTTTAACTTATCAGCCTTCTTCTGATAGGTCCGGGCTTCCATGTCACGATCTACTATTGAAGCTATTTTTGCCAACGCAACAGCCTCACCGTACATATAGCTGTTAATGGTAGGGCGATAACCACGTCCACCTTCTGACAAATGTCCGGAAACAGACATCTCCATTCCATCCCTGTCGTCAACCTGCCAGAACATTCCAGTCGAATCCCGCTTTTCTTCTTCCCACTTTGCAAAGTTATCTTTTAGCTTGGGATACAAATCGGCCAGTAGCATTTTATCATTGTGAATTAAATAGTAATTGTAGATAGCGTCTGCAGCCCCAAAGCTGTATAGCCTCGGATTCCCGCTACCAGAAAACCAGAAAGAAGCATAATCAGATAAAATTTCAGCGTTTCTCAGCCACCGGCCCTCGTAGAAATGATGGTTAGCCGCACAACTGATGGTATTATACTTTCCGGCCCAAGGAACATCCGGCAAGAATTCAGTAATAACGAACCCGTCAGGAGTCTTCTTTATATGCTTTCTATAAGTCCACCATCGAAAATAATATGTTTTCTCCAGCTCCTTATCCGGACACTCAAAAAATGGAATATTCTTTCTTAAAAAATCAGATGCACCACAGTTAGGGATATCTTGTTTATACAATTCATTATCTTCACGATTGAATTGATTGACGTAAGACTCGATTACTTCCGGAGCATCTTTAATGAGGAAGTTTTGCCCCTGCATGTGCAGGGGCAAAACTATACCTAAAGCTATAAATAACTTCTTTATTTGCATATAGTTTAGAAATTTAAGTCATGATTGTCATAAATAGCCAAACCAATCTGTTCCAAATGTTCATTCCGCCCATTGTACCAAAGCATCCAGCAGTCTTTCTCTTGAATGGCAAATGGCTTGTAAGTGGCACTGGCATCCCACCCACCTTCCGTAGGAGAAATGATCGGGTTTTCGGAGTATCTTTCCCAATCATTGATTCCGTCTTTGGAACGCGCCATTCCTATCTGCGCAAAATTAATGTCATAGAAACCGATATAAAACATTAAATAATCATTTTCGCGTTCTATCACCTGACATGCGGTAACCTTATGCTGTTCCCAACTTTGTGCAGGATCGGCTTTAAATATCGGATTTTTGTCCCATTTAGTCCAATGTAACCCGTCTTTACTCGTTGCATAACCGATAGCATCGGGTTCATATTGTTCTCCTCCGGAATACCACATTTTAAAAATATTCTCGTGTTTATCCCAAATTACATGAGGACACATGACCGCAACTTTCTCCCAAGGCTGTTCCGCTGACAAGACCGGTTCTTTGCTTTGCCGTTCAAAGTTATAGCCGTCTTTACTTATAGCATATCCAATCCATGACTTACCGTCATTTTGTCCCGTATACCACATGTGATACAGTCCGTCTTTGTAAACAACAACCGGACGATTCATGTCAGCCTCCCAACTACTGCCTTCAACAGGTGGCAAAACTATTTGCGGCGCACTCCAATTTTTTCCATCTTTACTTGTGGACAATGCAATACTTTTTTGGGGGCGCCAAGAACTGTACATCTTATAAGAGTCACTATCTTTCAGTACACAAATATCGAATACCGTACCTAAATCGCCACCACCCAAGACAGGATTATTTTCATATTTCACCCATTTTCCTGTGGCCTCCTCTTTTTGTGTTGTTTTCTTTGGGGAGGTAGTGCAACTACAAATTCCGATGATGACGGTAAGGCTAATCAATGTCTGAATTACATTTTTCTTCATGTTCATTTTCTGTTTTTTACCTTTGCTTTTCCCCCTCCCTACAGACAGGGAAAAACAAAGGTATGGATATTACATTAAATTTTTAACTTTAACTATTACTATTTTTCCCAGCCGGGATTCTGTTTCAAGTCAGGATTCAACACCAATTGTTCAGTAGGAATCGGCTGAAGATACGCTTTTGTTGGGTCGAAATGAAAATGTCCGTCCGGAATGTGGCGTTGATAAGGTTCAAAATAACCTTCACTGTCCACCCAGTAGTTGTCCTGATTACGTTCGGGACTCCAATGCCCCACCTTTTCCATGAAATCTGCCTTATTGATTGCGGCGGGAATGTGGAAGTCGTTTTGGAAATACTTCACTAACCAATCCAGGTTTTCAAACTGAACAGCGTTTGCCCCCTGTATTCTATCGTGATTCCATAAGTGGTGGGCACGCCAACGCTTTAAGTCATCGTGGCGGTAACCTTCACATGCTAATTCTATACGGCGTTCACGTCGAATCTCCTGTAGCAGATTGGAAACCGGTACCCCCTCATAACCTCTTGCTGCCGTAAAGTCTCCCTTTGGATCGGTATAACCTACGGAAAGTGTGAGATGTGGCATACCTACCCTATCACGCAGTTTATTAATGGTAATGTCTAAATCATTCTGTGTGATGTTACCCAGTTCGGCTCTTGCCTCTGCATAAATCAGCAGTGCTTCAGCATAGCGAAAAATGATACTTCCTTTGATACTTCCCGAAATGGTCTCCTGTTCGTTGGCATCGGGATCAGCACCTTTGGCCAGTTCATATCCTGTGGAACACTTCTCTACACCGGAAAGGGTAATATTCGGCTTTATGAACACAACCGTTGTATCCTTCCCATTGATAGTTCTCGGACGTCCGGGAGTAAACATTGTTTGTGCCAAGCGTGGGTCACGGTTGGCAACCACATTTAATAAATTAGTATCCCCTGCATAATTTTCGGCCAGGCTTATCGGCAATGCCTGTGTACCGTCTTCACTGATGCAGAGATAGGAATCAACCAATGCCCTGGTCAATCCTACACCGGCACCATTACGTCCGGGGTTACGGTTATCATTGTGCCAAAATCCCAGTGAACGATCAAATTTCTTCCATAGCATAATCTCCTTGCTGCTTGAATAGTCCCAACGGTTGAACAGTGTGTGATAGCCGTCTTCCACGCCCATGTTGTCCAAGTCAAACAACTGGCTGTCAATGACCAACTTCGCCATTCTGGCCGCTTCTTCCATATAAGCTTGTACATTTCCCTCTCCGGCGAAAGGTGTACCGGCATGATACTTTTCCCAAGTGGCTTCGAACAGGGCAATTCGTGCTTTGTATAGCATAGCTGCCTCTTTTGAGACACGTCCGGTCTCCTGCTGACTATATGTCGGTAATCTGTCTATGGCGTCATCCATGTCATTCAGAATCTTATCAGCTAACTCGTGCCGCTTCAGGCGAGGGCCATACAATTCTCCTGATTCAAGATCCAGTGTTTTATCAATCCAGGGAGCACCGCCAAACTTCCGCAGAAACTGTTCATAGTAGAGCATAGCTCTGAAGAAGTAAGCTTCACCAATGTATTTGCGGGCTTTTTCCGGTTCGGGAGACTTGTCACAGTTATCCAACAAAAAGTTGACACTGCGTATTTTTCCCCATTCAGTAGTTCCCCAGCCTTCGCCACTGGAAGGAACCTGGTGCAAACCTTCAATCAAGTCTTTGTTATCTTGATAATTATCACTAAGCAGGTTATCCGAACCTCGGTCAATATGATAAATATAGTTGTTAGGCGAGCCCCAAAATGAGGTATAAAACTGATTTACGTACAGTTTGCATTCATCTGCCGTATAGGTCAGATTCACATCCGCAATCTGATCCAGTGGGTCTCTTGCCAACCAGTCTTCACAAGAAGAGATTGCCATGCCGGTAAATAGGCAAAGTGTATAGATTAACTTTTTCATCTTTTTGTATTTTTAGAGTTTTAGAATGTAACGTTAACACCAAAGGAAATTGACTTGGAAATGGGATATGCACCGCCCCACGGAGCTTCGGGATCAAAGTTCTCGTTAATACCGGAGAAAGTCAGCAGGTTATCTCCACTGAAGTAAATGCGTACTTTTTCCAGCCCTACCTTATTAATAATAGCTCCCGGTAACGAATATCCCAACTGAATGTTCTTCAGGCGGCAATAAGCACCAGTGTCCATGTAACGGGTCTGTTTCTGCAAATTCTTACTGGTGCTCCACAAATAGAGTCTTGGTAACCATGGATCCGGATTACTTCCATCCTCACGCCAGCAGTCCAGTGTGTTTTTCCATACATTGGAACCCCATTGCCCACCTCCGAGTCCAAAGGCAACAGGACCTTCCAGCCATAAGTCACGTTTCATGGTTCCTTGTAAAAACATCGAAAAGTCGATACCGTTCCAGTCTGCATTGAAGCCAAAACCAAAATTATAGCGGGGGGTATCATTACCAATGATAGAGAGGTCTCCATGGTCTTCCAGCGTCTGATTTCCATCGTTAATGTTAGGATCATCATCCAGATTCACATACTTGATGTCACCTACAACCCAGTCACCACCAAACTTGTTCTGTACGCCAGAATCGTTAATGGCTTTCGCTTCAGCAGGATCGGTCATTATATGATCGGTGGTATATCCCCATATGGTCCCCATCTTCTTACCTACGTAGTAGTCATATATCAGCCCCTTGGGATTTGAATATTTCAAAACAGTTCCTTGGTAATCTGAAAGATTGAACGATACACTGTAGTTGAATGATTTAGATGCCAGCGAGAACTGGTCTCTCCATCCGAGTGTCAGTTCCCAACCCTCATTACGTATATCGGCATTGTTCGTATCAGGAGAGTTTACACCCAGCACGGCAGGCAAAGTGACACCCTTTGTAATAAGTCCGATAATATCTCTTCTGTACCAGTCGAACGACATAGTAAGCCGATTGTTCAGTGCGGCGATGTCAACGCCAAAGTCCAAAGTACGATTCTTCTCCCATGTATTATAGGCAATCATATTAGGAGCACCAAAGGCACTGATTCGTTTGTCACCCATAATATAATCGGTCGTAGCGTTATAAGGTACGGTAGAGATATATTGGTAATTTTTTCCCCGCATATTGCCCAATTCTCCCCAAGATCCTCTTAAACGTAATTCGGAAAGTATCGAAGTATAAGGTTCGAAGAAAGCTTCCTTAGCCACATTCCAACCGGCGGAAAAAGCTGGGAAAGTTCCCCACTGGTGTCCTTTGGCATAACGGGAAGAACCGTCTCTGCGCAGGTCGAACTCAAAGAGATAACGGCTCTTGTAGTCATAGTTGAAACGACCGAAGAAACCGAGAGTAGCATAATGATCCAGAGAATCCCAGGCCTCTATCTTTCCTGTACTGGTAGAAATGGACGGTTGGCCCGGTAATACCATCCCCATTTTATTGGCATAAAGACCGAAGTTCTTCTTATATTCCGACTGCATACCGGCCATTATCTTGAAATTGTGTCCCTTGAACTCTTTTTCATACGTAGTATATGCATTCATTGATGTGAAGTCATCATTGTTAGATTCCTGCCATACACGCGTATCTTCAGTTCCAAATCCACCTTCAAGGTAAGGCTCGTTGCTCACCGAGTAGGAATAAATGAGACCTTTGGAGTAACTACGTTTGTTCATCCATTTGTTGTAGGTAAAGTCGGCATTGATAGTCCAACCTTTCAATGGCTTGATGACTACGTTAGCAGTGCCCCAGAAGTTATCGGTGTATGAAGTCTGAGGATTGGCATCGGCAATGAATACCATACGTCCGGCCGGAGAGAAATGTCCATTGGGATCACGCACAGGAATAGTAGGCCACACTACTTGTGTCCAACCAATCATATCGTTGACACTGCCACCCGGATTCATGCCGTAAGCGGGAGATACACTCTTTTCGTGTGAATAACGTACATTCAAGCCCACGGTCAGCCACTTCGTCACGTCAGTCGTAATTTTGGCCAACGCATTGTAACGTTGATAATGATCATCGTAATATCTCAGTTTGCCTTCGTCTTTCAGATATCCCAGAGACATGACGTATGTAGTCTTGTCGCTACCACCCCGAATTGAGATGTTGTGTTGTTGGTTAAGCTGGTTATTCTTAAACATAGCTTTTTGCCAGTCTTCGTTGGCATTTGAACGTCCGTCTCCCCAATCAGCCCAACGGTCCGGATTATCTCGTTGCGGCACGTTGTTGGGAATACTGGTCGGATCATAGTAATATTTTTCAATACGCTCCATCGTCTCCAGGTCAATAATACCACTACCGCCTCCATTGATGTCAGCTTCTCTAAAAAGTCTGGAAAACTCCAATGAACCGGCTGTTTTGGGTAGTACGGTCGGACTATTGAACGAAAAATTATTGTTATAATTGATGACAGTCTTTTCATTCTTCTTACCTGACTTAGTGGTAACCAATATGACACCGTAGGCAGCCTGTGCTCCATAGATAGCACTTGCAGCAGCATCTTTCAATACAGTCAACGTCTCAATGTCATTGGGATTCAAATCATCGAAATAACCGGTTACACCGTCTATGATAACCAATGGACTGTAGGTTGCGTCCAGTCCGGCATAACCTCGGATATTGAACGATGCCTTCTTACCCGGACCACCGTCTCCATTGGAGATATTCAAGTTGGCTACCTTACCCTGAAGTGCTGCGGCAGCATTAGTTACAGGACGGTCCTCAAGTTCCTTCGCCCCCACTGTGGCGATAGCACCCGTAAGGTTGGCTTTCTTTTGTACACCGTAGCCCACTACCACTACTTCGTCTAACAATTCCGTATTGTTCTCTAATGTAATATTTAGAAAATTACCAGTTACTTTTACTTCCTGAGATAAATAACCGATAAAAGATACCACAATAGTAGAACCTTTTACAGCGTCGATGGCAAAACTACCGTCTATGCTAGTAATCACTCCGGTCGTGGTCCCTTTTACAACTACATTAGCACCAATTACAGGTTCGCCAATATTGTCTACAACCTTACCTTTTACTTGTATAGCCTGCTCTATGGCGGCCATCGCGTCCATACTTCCAAGAAGTAGCAATACCATTAGAGGTATTAGAATGTGTTTTTTTATTTTCATAATACTAACTTTGATTAAAAAGACATTTATTTTTCAACATCTGATAGTTCCTTGTTTATGTAAACAGGAAGAATGAGCTAGGAAGAGTTTTCTTTTGTCATACCAATTCTTTTTTAATAAGTGTTTATATTTATTTAGTTACTGCTAACCGAGCATACATCTCTACCATAGCAGCTTGCGTTAACAGCCACTTGCGGTCATCATGGGTTCTTCCACTGAAATCGATATCGAAAAGTCCCTTCTCATCACGCACATGTTCCCATGCATAATCCATGTTTTGATTGAAAGAGTTGATATACGTTTTATTATGGTCAGTTTGGTAGAGTTCAATGAACCCTCTCAGCATAACGGCAGTAAACCATACATCCCCCTTTTTAAGGAGTTTGAAAGGTTCCCCTTCTTCAGGTATAAAATTTATAAAGAAATAGTTATAACACGCTTTTGCTATATTTTGAGCATCCTTCAAAAAATGGCTACGACCGGTAAGTTGATATAATAAAGTGGCAGCCTGCATCATTTGCCCACTATTGTAGGCATATTTAGACTTATCAATTTTCCCATCCAAAGAGATATTGTCAAAGTATAAATAATCGGTCGAATCTTGCAGTCTTTTTTTAGTCCACTCATATAGTTCCTGCCCTTTTATCAGGTAAGAACTATCTCGGATAGCTTTGAACATTTTTAATGCGAACACTGATGCCGGTGCGTTAGAACATGTATTTTTAGATACTTTCTTTTGCTCACACCAATAGATACCTCCGCCTAATTTGTCATCTGCTCCACTCTCTATAAATTTCCAGATAAGCTGGGCTTTCTTCAGGTATTTTTCTTCTTTTGTATTTAGATAAGCATCTGTGAAGTCAATACCCAACCAGATATTATCATCGTAGAAGCGGTCGGATTGGGAAGCCGTGTTTATGTACGAGGCATAACCGGCAGGGCTTCTGCTGATATCTAAATATTTTTCAAGTCCCCGCAATACCTTGTTATCGAGTAATGTCTTATAGCTCTCATCCCCGGTTGCTGCACATAGTGCATTTACAGCAGAAAATGTCCCGGAATAAGGCCATAAGTAAGAATATTGATTGGGGATTTCTTTTTGTTCTTCAGAAGCCAGATACGTGGCTGTGTAATTTCCTACATTGGAAGGATAATTCTCTCTTAACAGACAGGTTCCTGATACAGAATAATTTGCATATAAAGAATCAAGTGTTTGTGTAGCCCGTATCAGAGTTAAGCCACTATCTATAGTAGTTTGTTCTTGTGTATCGCATCCGGTCACAGTCAATGCACAAATGAAGATGATGAAAAGTACTTTTTTTGAGTTCATTGTCGCTCTGTTAGATTATTATTGTGTATCATTACTTTCTTTTAAAGAGGATATTTTTAAGATATCCTCTTTTCCTTTGTTTATAAAACCTCTTTCACCTAATCAATTTCTCTAATAACTACTGAAATCTGCCTGCAAAAGTATAAGATACACTGAAAGGTGCTTTATAAATCCATGACATAAAAGTATAGCTGTATCTTATGACATAAATTTGGATAATTATGTCCCGAAATCGTATAAGAAAAAGTGAGAAAAGAGAAAAAAAGATGATTTATGAAGAAGGAAAGAGAAAATTATATATTATCCATCAACAACCAAAGTACAATTCCGGTCAAACTTTGACGATTGGTAGAGCATCACTTTATCTCTTCCCCCGGTAGTATAATTAAGATCCGAAAGCAATTCATGTTATTTTGATCGCATTTCTTCTTTGGTAACGGGGATTTATTACATCGATTCCTGTTTTTTTGCCTCAAATATGATTAAGCAGATAATAAAAAATGAATAAATATCACCCATTGGAAATAAAATGCCATATTTGCACAATATTATATTCATTTTACCTAAAACAAATTATCAAATCCCATGCATACCACCATTTTAGAAACCGAACGTCTCCTTCTTCGTCCTTTCCGGGAAACGGATCTGCAAGAGCTCTTTGAATGTTGTCAAAACCCAAACTTAGGAAATAACGCCGGCTGGGAACCACATAAAAGTATCGAAGATTCCAAAGAGGTCTTGCATACTGTATTTATGGGAAATGAAGGAGTTTTTGCCATAATTCTCAAAGAAGATAATTCACTGGTGGGTTCTATCGGTATTATTACTGACCCCAAACGGGAAAATACCCGGACACGTATGTTGGGATACTGGCTGAAAGAGTGCCATTGGGGAAAAGGTATGGCCTCGGAAGCGACACGAACCATATTGGATTATGGATTTAACGTACTGGGATTGCATTTGATTTCAGCGAACTGTTATCCGCATAACACCCGTTCCCGACTTTTATTGGAACGGAACGGATTTATATACGAAGGTATACTCCATGAAGCAGAAATGACTTATGACGGACACGTATACGACCATTTATGCTTTTATCAGAAAAAAGAAAGAGTGCCCATGGACTAAAAAGATCTTACGATGATATCCGCAAATAGAGTACGGACTGAACAGCCAACAAAATCACAAAAAGATATTCCGCTGTCAGATATACTGCCAGAGAGGCGGTATAATGACTTAGCAGATACAAATAGAACAAATAAATAACAATCGTTATCAACTGGAACCAAAAGGCAATACGGGTTTTACCCGTACCCGTCACCGCATTAATATACACATATCCAGGCAAAGCAAACATATAATTCAGCAACATCACTGCAAAAGGGATACTTGAAATATTAATAAGTTGAGAACTGTCCGTATAGAATCCAGTAATCTGCCCACGAAAAACCATAGCTAATACTATCAGGGGAAGACCAATTGCATAGCCTAACTTTAAAATTTTCCTACAAAGTGGAAACAGGTATTGCCTCTCTCCTGCTCCGATCAAATTACTGACTAATGCTCCCGTAGTGGCAGCAAACGAATTAACAATTACAAAGAAGATTGTAGAGACACTTCGAATAATATTAGAAACAGCAAGCTGAGCTTCTCCCAGTCGTTCAATAACCACGAAAAAAAGAAACCACGGAGCAACACTGATAAAGGCATGGAGCATACTCCATACAGAGAGGTGCCATAGCTCCACTAACAAACATTTGTCAAATATAAATTTTAGTCCAAACTCTGTTCTATCGATTTTCAGCCAAGTATAAACCACAATAATCAGAAGAGAAGCAGCTTCGGACAAAGAAGAAGCTATCGCCGCACCTGCTATTCCTCTATCAAGAACAAAAACAAACCAATAATTACAGGGAATATTTATTAGAACGGCTGCCAGTGCCGCCCATGACAAAGCATTGGTTCGGACAATACCAATATAAAAAGAACGAAATGCCAGAAAGGGAAAAGAAAAAAGCAAACCGAAACATCTCCAATCCAGATAATCAATCACGGCACAATATATCTCAGAAGAGTGCACAAAATATCTCAAAAGAAACGGAGAAAAAAAATAAGAAGAGAGGCTAAGCAAGATAGCAAGTACACATAGAAAGACTAACCCCTGAAAGAAAGTTCTGCCTGTTCCGGTATAATGTCCCTTTCCATTGTACTGTCCAACCATCACTTGTACTCCCAAGCTAAAACCAAATCCTAACATATAAATAGCAAGATAATAAATACTGCCAAGAGCGGAAGCGCCAAGTTCCACCTCACCAACATGCCCTAGAAAAACAGCATCGGTTATATTGATTAATTGTTCCATCAGAATGCTCAACATCACAGGATAGTTGATAAGCCAAATTTGTCGATAAGTATAATTCATTGCTCAACTTTATGAATACTGCACATTTATGACACAAGGAAGATATCCTACCCAACAGTATCAACATGTACATAACTGATAAATAAATAGATATGAAACTCAGGGAGAGAAGCCGGGGCATCTATCCTATAGCTGAATAATTTTATTTAGAAAAAATTATTCGTCGAGCTTAGCTATATACAAAGTTTCATGTAGGAGATTAATGACTTAATGATGAATACGGAACAAAAGTATAAAAAAGAAGCGGATAAACAATTTTCTCCCTCAAACGTTTTATTCTCACATAGAATGAAAAAACAAATAAGAATATGGAACAGTCATTCAAAAAGGGAATTGTACTCCATCTAGCCTCATTAGTAGAATATTCTGAAGGTGGAATTATCAGTAAGCAGTTAATCAAAAGCCCTGCCGGAAACATTACTTTATTCTCATTCGACAAAGGCGAAGGACTTAGCGAACACAGTGCTCCATTCGATGCTTTAGTACAGGTATTGGAAGGATCTGCGAATATTGTTGTAAATGGACAAGTTTTTACGGTAAATGCAGGAGAAAGTATTGTATTTCCGGCTAATGCGCCGCATGCATTGACAGCTATTGAAAGATTTAAAATGTTACTGACAATGATTAAAGAGTAGAATCCTCTGATACAACATTCTGGATTGAGATAGAAGAATAATGTATCAGGTAAGTTTATTCCTGATTTTTTAATATCTTTGTTGAAATCAAATCTTACCTCAATACGATGAATGTCAAAATAGAAAGTAGCTGGCAACAGCGCCTGCAAGAAGAGTTCGATAAACCCTATTTCGAAAAATTAGTGAACTTTGTCAAGAATGAATACGGGAAGGCACATATACTTCCACCCGGACATCAAATTTTTCATGTATTCAATTCATGTCCTTTTCAGAATGTAAAGGTAGTCATTTTAGGTCAAGATCCATATCCTAATCCGGGACAATATTATGGTATATGTTTTTCCGTACCGGACGGTGTCGCTATTCCAGGTTCACTTTCCAACATTTTTAAAGAGATACATCAGGATCTAGGCAAGCCGATTCCCAATTCGGGTAATCTGGATAGATGGGTCAAACAAGGAGTATTCCCCATGAATTCCGTACTTACCGTACGAGCTCACGAAACAGGTTCACACCGTAATATAGGATGGGAAACTTTCACCGACGCAGTCATCAAAAAATTAAGTGAAGAACGTGAAAACCTGGTATTCATGTTATGGGGATCATATGCCAAAGAAAAAGCATCACTAATCGATACCGATAAACATTTAATATTAACCGCCGTACACCCTTCTCCCCGATCCGCCGATTATGGATTTTTCGGTTGCAAACATTTCAGTAAAGCCAATACCTTTTTACGAAGCAGAGGCATAGAAGAAATTGACTGGTAGCATTTTTATTTGCATTCAGCAACATCGGACAAGTGCTCTCTTTCTTTTCACCCTATCTTTGCAACATTGAAATACCAATTGAATCATGGAAGGAAAAAAGACAACGCAAGAAGAATATCAGAAGTGTGTAAATGCAGTAGTAGATTATATTAATCTCCACTTGGGTGAAGAAATTGACCTGAAATCATTGGCCAGGATTTCCCATTTCTCCCCCTTCTACTTTCACCGCATTATGAAAGCGTTTTTGGGTGAACCCATCGGTACCTTTATTGTCCGGACACGAACTGAAGCAGCGGCACGCCTATTACGTTATTCATCAACTTCCATATCCGATATTGCCTATCGGATCGGATATGCTTCTCCATCGTCTTTTTCCAAAATATTCAAACAAATGTATGGTATCTCTCCAACAGAATATCGTAATAATAAAAACTATGTAATTATGAAACCAGCAATTATTAAACCGGATCTGGAATTGAAAAAGGAAATCAGAGAACTCCCCCAACGAAATGTAATTTATATCCGCCTCTTTGGTGATTATAAACTAAATGACTATGCAGGCACATGGATGCACCTCATTCAGTTTGTGAAAGAACAAAATCTTCCGATGGGAGACCCTTCTCCACTCTGTATCTACCATGATGACCCCAAAGTAACCCCAACCGATAAACTTCGTACGGACGTATGTATGTTGTTACCATCAAATGCAAGGCCGAAAGGAAATGTAGGATTCAAGCAATTGCCTGCCGGACGTTATGCAACCTTCCTATACAAGGGTTCATACGATCAGTTGCAAGCCGTGTATGACACAATTTACGGCAAATATCTACCTGAAATGGAGTGTACACTAAGCGATGAACCAAGTGCTGAAAGGTATCTTAATGATCCATCATGTACTCCTCCCGAAGAGTTATTAACCGAAATCTACATTCCAATCCGGTAAATCTTCAAAAGAATATAGGCAGGCAAGGCATTTTCTCCTCTTGCCGGCCTATTGGTACTACTGCAATAAATATATTCAATACAAATAATACATACTAATCTCTCCCCCAACTACCCTTTCTCTTATACAATAATGTAAGCATCGTATCCAATTAAACAATTATTATATAAATTCAAAATATTATCGTAATTCATAGTAATAATTATATTAATAACACTAGTTTTGTTATCACATAAACCAAACGACTAAAAAGACAAATAAATAACCCCAAAACTAAATCATGAAAAACAAGTCAATTGCATCTTTTATGATAAAAATCGTAATGATGCCTCTACTCTTTACAATCTCATGTGTAAATGAAATTTCAGAAGATCCTGTAGATATTCCCGGAGAGATCCCCATCCGTCTTTCTACACAAATTTTATGTAACCACACACGTGCTATCAATAACGAATTTCAGGAAAAAGATGCCATCGGTCTGTATGTATTGACACAATTATCAACCATCAACCAGAAACGATACATTGACAATATGCGTTTCACATGTTCCCAAGCAACCGGTTTCGAACCGGAAGAAACAATCTATTATCCCAAGGGAGACGGTAAATGTGATTTTATAAGTTATTACCCTTTTCAAGAAACAGGTATTAACCAAGACCAAAGTATAATGCAAGTCCAAATACATACCGACCAAAGTTCTGTAAGCAAACACTCGCTCTCCGACTTTATGATCGCTACAAACAGTGATATTACCCCCAGTCAAAATATGGTATCTATGGAATATAAACATAAACTCTGCAAACTGAAAATCACTATAAAACCAGCTCCGGGAGAAGATATAGATGAACTTTTAAATGACAATCCATCTCTATCATTAAATGGATTCCATTCGGACGCATCATATGATTTTCTCACAGATCGATTCAGCCATCGGGACAAACAATTAGTGTCACACCTCATGGAGAATGGAAAATAGAGAATAACGCTCTGACAGGCAAAGAAGTCATATTAATACCCGAAAAAATAGAATCTGACAATCACTATATAAATATAGATATAAACGGTAAAAGCTATAGTTGTCCATTTCCTGATAATTTTCAATTAGCCAGTGAAAAAAATTGTTCTATAGCCATTATTTATAAATCATCCGAAGGTATCCAAATCAACAATTTCGATCATAGCATTACAGACTGGACAGAAGGGGATTCCGGTGAAACGACAGCCCAGGAAACATCAGGCGTAATTCATCTCTCAGCTCTAAAATTCAGTAAAAGTAACGTTTATAAGGCAATTAATGAAGGAACTCAGGTAGCTGAAATATGTAAAGAGTATCTTTTAGCTGATAACATCGACGCACAAGCCATTGTCGTCTATCCCGTCCTAAACGGAGCAACAGATCTGAATAACGGAACAGTAATTTGTTTACTTGACGAACCAGCATCCATTCATGGAGGTAAAGTCTCTTGGAACAAAGTTAATAACGCATTAGATTACACGCCAGGCAATCAAAGCATCATCAGCGACTTCTATATAACCCAAGACAACTCAATATCAATTTCTAAGCCGGAAAACCCGCTACCGGTGCGATTACAAGAAGAGGTCTTGACAGATATACGAAATACGGAAACCCAAACTTACCCTATAGTCAAAATAGGAATCCAATATTGGATGGGACGTAGTCTAGAAGCGACACACTATACTGACGGTAAAGCAATTACTTTAAAAAAAGATTTTACAACAACAGCAGGCTATTACACCGGCAAATTTAAAGATGCACCTCAAGACTTTTACTTTTACAATTCAGAAGCTGTTATTTCAGGCAAGCTATCACCTCAAGGATGGAGTATTCCTACCGAAGCCGAGTGGGAACTATTAAAGCAATATATAAACAATGATGCTTCTAAACTGAAATTCGGACCATGGTCGAGCGATGAAAATGGTGACAAGCTTCCCATACTAAACATTACGGGATTCAATGGAGTACCAGAAGGATATATTCTAAAAAGTAAAAACGGATATACCAACGGCTTATATACAGTGGTATACTGGTCTACCAATTCATCTGGAAATCAAACAAACAGAGCAATCTATTTGCTGCATACCACAAATGAAATAAAAGATGGTAATATAACAGACAGAGCTCTTTCTGTCAGATGTATCCGTAAATAACAAGCATTTTGCATAGCATACAGAATCTAAAGTTTAGGTCAGTAACGGTGATAGCGATCTATCTAAACTTTAGATTTTATATTTTATCGTAAAATTATTCTTATCATCCGAATAGGGAATCTTCTTATTTTTTCTGTCTTTATAATCAAGAAATCAATTATAAAACCAAAAACAGAAAACATATGCAGAAAGTACTCTTTATCACCACAATCCTACTTACATTATTCGCTCTTTCTATCCGTGCCGAACACAATCCTCGAAAAAGGCCCGATGTATCTGCCCAATTCCAAACCGTCTCCGGTCACAGCATCAGTTTAAATGGCATCGGACTAGCCTATAGTTATGAATATGCTTTTGCCCCCAAAGGGACTATTATTTTTAGTGCAGGATCTTCTTATGCTTTTGGAAGAATACTACAGCTCAAAATGGAATCACTCCGCGAATTTCATATCGACACCAAAGACTATCATTTAGTAACCGGAGATTTAGCCATAGAACCACGTTTTTATTATAACCTGAAGAAAAGACATCGCAATGGCAAACGTACTTGGGGCAATTCCGGCGGGTATTTATCTGTTAATTTCGGATATTCTTTTCCTATAACCATTACCAGTGGAGTGAAAGCAGCCCACATATATGTTATCACCCCCTATTGGGGATTCCGTCGCGTATGGAAGCATTTTCTATTCGATCTATCGGGTGGAGTCGGCTATATCGGATCTTCAAATGGAACTTCTGCCGTTTATCCGGGTTTAAGAATAGGTTTAGGATACAGATTCTGATCCTCCTATTTTAATTGTAGAATAAGCAACCAAAGTGTCTTATACAAAAAATGGCTACTCATCCCGAGCAACCAATCTTTTGTTAACCTTAAATCTAATACTTATGAAAAAAACACAATACAAATATACCGAATTTCAATCAATTAGCAAATATCAGATCAAAAATATTCCGTATTATAACACCGTTTAATATTCACTCCTATTTTGTTAATACTTCGCATTAAAAACGTTAACAATTAACACATTCGTTCACAATTCTCTTGTAACTCTATAGCCTTTGGGAAAACAATATTGTTCTCCAAATGAATATGATGGTGCAAATTATCTTCAAACGTCCTCAACATCTCAAGTAGCAACCTATAACTACTACAAGCGTCACCAGGTACCAGATATCCATGAGTTAACCCGGAAATCCTGCGAAAACGTTCTCCTTCGGCATCATGTTCGCTCATCATTACCGAAATAGGGCTACTCACACTTCCACAATGGAAAGCCGGAATAGGACGATGTTGAGCCACCGCATCAAATAAATCATATATATAAGGAAACAAAACCATCTCCTCCTTAGTAAGATGATTGTTCAGATCTATCCAGGATTCCTGAAACAGTTCACGCACTTCATAAAGTTCCGGGTGCTTTCCGGCATGTGCTTCACAAACCCTATCAAGCAACTGGAGAATTTGCGGTCCCTGATAACGGATATTACGATGATGGAACTTCAAAATGTAATCTACTAATAAATCTATAGGCCAACTTTTAAAGTCAAGAGTTAAGGACTGTTCCGATTTTGTTTGCTTCAATTCTTCAAGCAAACAATCTGCGTCTATCCCCATTTTCCCGCAAGCATCAGCCAGGGAAACATCTCCATTACAGCAAAAATCAATACCATACTTATTGAAGACCTTTGCATAATCAAAACAATCGGCTACAATTTGTCCAACCGCCATTAGTTTATAATCTTTCATAACTTTCATCTTTTATTATTCAGTGAGCAAAGGTCGGAAAGGAGATACAAATAATTTGTAACCAATGTTACAGGATGGATTTTCTTTCGTTTTTTAAATAAATGGAGCGAGTACACCAAATGAAGATGTGTCAAAACCCGGATACGCCACAGATCAGCATCGTTAGTTATCAATAGATTAAGTTCACTTTGTGGAACCCTGTGTTACTCTGTAGTGAGTTATGACACACCTTCAGTACTACTCTCAATTAAAATAATACAAGAAGATAGCGATACCTTCAAGGGCTTTTTTTGGCTGATCTTTAATCTCAATCGCAAATTTAATCTCGGCTTTAGCCACACCACGCAGATTAGTCAAAGAATGGAGACTTGCTTTCAAACGTACACTTTGGCCTGACAATACAGCTTGTCCAAACTTCATCTTGTCCATACCATAATTGATCATCATCTTCAAATTATTGACCTCAATAATCTGATTCCATAAATGAGGAAGCAATGACAATGTCAAATATCCGTGAACAATAGTGCTATGATAAGGACTCTCCACTTTAGCACGTTCCGTATCCACATGAATCCATTGATGATCCAATGTTGCATCAGCAAAAAGATTGATACGTTCCTGAGAAACTTCCAGATAGTCAGAGACTCCAATCTGCTGACCTATCAACTTCTCAAAATCTTCATAAGAATTAATAATCACTTTATCCATATTTCTTTATTTAAAAATGTACATCTTTGCCACAAAGATATATTTTTTTTAGATAAGTTAAAATTAATCCGATCTTTTAGATTCTTCCGAAGAAAAACCAAACGGTTTTATACATGAATCTGCTTTCCCAAATATTCTATACCGATATTTCGAAACCAATAAATAGATCGCATCCCTCAGCTTAGCCGGAATAAGAATTAATGGATAAAGACACTGCCAGAATCCCCCCAAATCTTTTAAAATATAGAGTATAGCTGTAGATTTGGAATAACAACGATTATTCCGAAAATAATAAAGAGTTTTATTAGTACTTTCAACAGCATATCGTTTCAAGAGGGATTTCCCCGTTTCGGACTGTAATGAAACAAAACGAAACAAGCCTTTTCTATCCCTCTTTACAACAAATGTAACCGCACCATTGCAAAGGTTACATATACCATCGAAAAGTATAACATTCATTCTAATGTTCTAAATGATGGAAGTCTCGAATGCACTGGTCAGCATATCATAATCAGCGTCGCTGTATTCTCCTTTTTCCCTTACTTTCTTCACCTGTTTTATAAATGTTTCCACTTGTGAAAGGAAAGCCTGATAAGACTTCATTTCGCCTTCATGACCATTTACAACAGGAAGTTTTTTCGCCGCATCCAGTTGTTTAGTTAGCTCGGCTACCTTCAGATCAATACGTGAACCGTCCATCCTATGTTTACGTGCATAAAGATTCAGAATACTCTGCATTGTGGAAGACATTTTTCGGACAGACATAATTTGTGCTTTTAACGGATTATCCACCAAAAGTACCAGCTCGGCCTGTTCGGTGAACGGACTCAGAATATCAAAAATATTCTGTTTATATTCGGACATCTGCGTGCTTAACTGATAATTCACATCCAACAATTTCTTCGCATTCGTTACATCTTTCTTTTTCAAATAAGAAAGATAAGTATCAAAGTTGGCATAAAATTCTGTCCTTGCCTGAAACAATCCGGTATAGTTCTGTTTCAGATTCTGGCGGGTCTCCTCGTTGAAACAGTTACCCGGATTCAACACTATTGCCGAGTCTTTTGAAACAACGGCCGGAGGAACAATGGCAGAAAGAGCCGGGGCTTTTCCTTTTTGTTCCATATAATCCAATACAGCATTTACATCTTTTTCCTTCACCATATCTTTCAACACCCCAAGCGAAGTATTATAATACTTGATTACTTCTGCCGCATTTTCAATATCTGCCGTACTGACAACAGGAGCTTTACTCTTATCCCCGCCTGAGCAAGAAGCCAACAGGAAAGCACTTACAAGTGCTCCAACTAACAATAGATTTTTTTTCATAATGTTTCCTTTAATAATTAATAAATAGAACAAGCTTATAGAACGTTGATATTGCACTAATAACAATATAAAAATCATTTTGCTTTCAAAATCATCTATAAATTATAAAGGAAACCAATCGGATGGAAGAATAAAGATTAATATAGGGAAACTATATAACCATATAAAACAAAAAATGGCTACTCATCCCGAGCAACCAATCTTTTGTTAACCTTAAATCTAATACTTATGAAAAAACACAATACAAAAATACCGATTTCCAACTAATTAGCAAATTTACAAGCCATATCCAGTCATAATATAACATGGTTTAATGTTGTCGGCAACTTATTAACATTTCACATTTACACTGTTAACAATTAACAAGTTCTTTTTTACCTCAACAGATATAAAGAAGGCTAATCTATCCCAAACTATTTATTATATCCTCCCAACTCACCGAATATAAAACATCATCCAAAAGCATCGAGTAAAGAAGCACGTATAAATCTATAAAAGCACGATTAATAATCAGATTTCAGCAATTGCAGAGATATGCAATCTGTTACTTCTAGAAGTAGAACAATGAAGTCAACACTGTATTTATAGTCTCTTCATATATGGGCATAAAAAAAGGCTATCTATCCCAGACAGCCAATCTTTTGTTAACCTTAAATCTAATACTATGAAAAACACATTGCAAAGATACGGACTTTTATCAACTTTGCAAATTTACCAAGCGAAACGGACCATCTTATAACATGGTTTAATAGAACGACCGACCTGTTAACATTTAGGCTTTCTTTCGTTAACATTTAACGGATTTATAAAGATTTGGCGGAATAAAAGATATACAGATGCAAAAGTCAGGGAAATGGTGCTAAAGAGGGTTTATTCGAATAACAAATTCTGAAACAGACTGTTTATGTAAGTATCAATCCTCAAAACCATCCTATTATGAACAGATTTGAAAATAAGATAATCATTATCACGGGAGCTGCCGGTGGAATCGGCGCATCAACCACACGCCGCATTGTATCTGAAGGCGGCAAAGTAATTATTGCTGACTATTCAAGAGAAAAAGCAGACCAATTTGCTGCCGAGCTGAGTAATTCGGGAGCAGATGTACGTCCGGTTTATTTTTCTGCTACAGAATTGAAAAGCTGCAAAGAACTAATCACCTTTACAATGAAGGAATACGGGCAGATCGATGTACTGGTAAACAATGTAGGAGGTACAAATCCCAGACGGGACACAAACATCGAAACTCTGGATATGGATTATTTTGACGAAGCCTTCCATCTGAATTTATCTTGTACCATGTATTTGTCCCAACTGGTTATCCCCATTATGAGCGCACAAGGTGGTGGAAATATTGTAAACGTAGCCTCAATAAGTGGAATCACGGCCGATTCGAATGGTACTCTTTATGGAGCCAGCAAAGCAGGAGTCATCAATCTGACCAAATACATTGCCACCCAAACGGGAAAGAAAAACATCCGTTGCAATGCAGTAGCACCGGGATTGATCCTGACCCCGGCCGCACTGAATAATCTTAATGAAGAGGTACGCAAAATATTTCTCGGGCAATGTGCGACACCCTATTTAGGTGAACCGCAAGACATTGCCGCGACCATCGCTTTTTTAGCCTCCGAAGATGCACGTTACATTACCGGACAGACCATAGTAGCAGATGGCGGATTGACGATACACAATCCGACAATAAACTTAGTATAAAAAGAATCTTATCAAGTTACTGAGGTTATATCAAAATCGAGAATAGCTTATAAATCCCGATAATGCATCCGTCGCTTCCGACAAAGGTATTTTTAATCACAAATCATACAGCGAATATTATTTTAACAAAATGTGCTCCTTCTCTCTAGAAGCGAGCACATCTGAATAAAACAAACAATCTTATTTATCTTCATGAGATAAAAATACAACGACACTTTCCTATTCAACCGAACCAAAAAGTATTCTAACTAAAAACATAAACTAAGCTCGTTTCAAAACGTGAATAGACAGTTTTTATACAAAAGCAAATCAAAGAAAATTAATTGACCACTTACTATATCTGTTATATTCCTGTTCTTTTGTAAAGACATCTACACAGTTCCCCAATATCTCCCGCTCAAAATTACCACAAATCATCCTCTTTAAACAAGCCATATTTCTTCACTAATAGAGATAATTCCGGATCTAGATTGGCTCGGAATCTTATCCGGTCATCCACTTCCGCCGCACTGAGCAACAACGATACAGCCCGCTGCTCATTACCCAGACGAGCATTCAGAATAGCCTGCATATATTGGGTTTCGGCAGTCTGCGACGATTGTTCAAGTATTCGTAAGGCAGCCTTATCATATCCCAAAGACATATAGGCAATTGCAGTATTTACATCCTCGTACGGACGCAGAATTTCCAAAGCTTGCTCATATTTACGTTTCTCTAGATAATCCACAGCTCGGGCATACATTGTATCCGGTTCATTGGTATAGAGTGTGTCCTGCCGCATACCCCGACGGGAGAGACTGAAAAGGAAATCCACCCTACGTACTGCCGGATAGAGTTTGTCAAGCATATAGGCATATTCTGTCTTATACTGACTTTTAATCAGCCATTCGCGCCGATCGGGCTCCTGTTCACGATCAATAATTCTCAAGATTGCACCTTTATTGCCTTGAAAATTTTTATCATTTACAATCAGACGGCGCAGTTTCTCCCACCCCTCAGGTACGGTACGTATCTTTATCAACTCCGGCAAGTTCGGAATCCCGTCCTTCATCTCCTGTCGGATGATGTTGCCCGCCTCATCCATCTCGATAGCAGCACCGATAGCCAATGAATCATAAAGCTGTTTGAAGTCCTCCACCAAGATATTACGGATTGATTCCGCACGTTTTCGGGCTATTTCTCCATTAACGTGCCAGTTACCTTCGGGTGACGAGGTAGCCAAAAGTGTCAGACTGTCTATGATATATACCGGATCGGTCATTAATGCCAGAGTAAGGTTATGTACCTGCTTCACTCCCTGCCGGTTTACGTCAATAGTTTCATCCATACGAAAACTGTTTTTGGGAAAGTAAAAGTTTACACTAGCATTTGCTTCCGCATCACGGGTAACTATTTTTCGAACAAAGCGTGGCGTCCTGTCAACAAACTTAGTCATCGAACTCACCAGATAAGTCAGCGTATCCGAGTACGGAAGGGAAAACCTGCTTCCATTACTATTCAGCACATCACCAACTACATATACCTTCATACGTGCCGAATTTTCATCTGCCGGTACTTTCTGCGAGTAGAGGAAATGTACCTGATCAGTAGCATAAATCACCGTATCGAGTTGCGCTTCAGGATTGAACGGAAAACGAACGATATCACGGTATTTTGTATCTTTCATCGCCTTACGCGCCTCATTACGGGCAATTTTCTGTGTATTATAGAACATCTTTATCAGACTGGTCGAATCAAGAGAATTGATACGTGCCAGTCGCTCTTCATAGCTCGCCTGCCGAGCCGCATGCCGCAGAGCAGGCGGATGTATGTTATACAATTTACGTATCAAACGGTATTGCGGATAAGTTGACCGCAGGAACTCGTAACGACCGATATAACGATTAACCGTAGTAGCCGAATCAAACCGGCTGAGTTCAAAATCCCGCCGTGTTTTACGTCCCGGGACACGCGATACTATAGAATCGGGCAAATCACGATGATAGGTATATAGAGGCAGAAGACCACGAAAAGGTCCTATCATTCCCCTATCAGATACCCCTTGTTGCTGCCGGACATAATATTCGTATATATCTTCTTTTGAAAACTTCGACAGCAATGTATGCCGTGTCTGCATTGTATCTATCCGTGTCCTCGTCTCCCACAAAGGAGATAACGTATCCGGATCCGGACGACGGAAATGAAACATCGGGAAAAAATTTTTCACCTTCTCGTAGCGACGAATATATTTCTCCGTTAATTGGTTGCGGTTCAGGTACGACGAAGTAGTATCACGTCCCACCATAAAAGCTCGCAGAAATCTTACTCCTTCCCTACTTTCAGCACGCGCGCCTTTAGTACGATAATATCGGTAAAGGGTAGCATCCAGCCGTTCCATTTTATCATTAAAATAGCCAAAGCGAGAAGCATATATTCGTATCGCAGCATCCGGGTCCGCTTTATAGAGTGCACGCTTTGCCTGCCACATAGGGGTACTCAGTGCTTTGTCGCGAAAATAATTCTTGCGGGCTATCAGTCCATCGGATTGGAAAGCGGCATTATCGGCCCATTTATTGTTGAAGAAGCGGAAACGTTCCAGCAGATGCCTACTTTGAAACTGTAAGGTGTCATTCATCCGCTCCCATGCACGACCGTATCGCCACCACTGCCGGGTAATCATTCGTTGAGAGTTATCCAACATACGACTTTTCATCAGGCTGTCCCGCCTGCCTACCTGACGGTTGAACATATCAAAACGCAACAGCAAAGGGTCCGGACGACGTTTCCTGGCATCCTGTATTGCCCAACGTTTCTCTAACCCGCGTTTATACCACTTCAAACGCTCCAGATAGCGCTCGAAAGAGTGATAGTTTACATAAGTCCGGTAAAAATTGACAGAATCCGGGATGATTTTTTCGACAAAACGGTCATAATGCCGATAATCCCGCTCTTGTGCCTCCCGAAAACGTTGGCCCGTGAAACGCAATTCTTTTAATGAATCGGGCGTATCCCCCCGCATTAATACCGGACGGATATTAAGCATCCAGTTATCCTTCTGCAGGGCTTGCGGCACCGTTACTACAAATTCTATGTTAACCATCCCGTTGCGCTCCGCCGTGTTACGGGTAGAACGGGCCGACACCACAACCTCATCCAGAGCCAGCGTAGTCAGGTTCTCTTTATGGATACTATCCCATTCTACAGACATACCCACAGGAATAGAATCTCCTTTAGAATTGACAAATGTAAAATTTGAAACCGGAGGCAAGCTAACAGAATCACGCTTTACCACATTCATCGGTCCCGTTTCCTGCCTGGCCGGCAATGCCAGTGTCACCCTGGGCTGATCTTTATGGAGAAGACCGAATGGCGTACATGCAGTAATAACCATTATCAGAAATATAATATAGAAACTTTTAGTATTCTTCATACACTCGTGGGTCGAATAAAAAATCAACCTCAGAATAAATAAACAAGATTAAATGCCAATTTAGGAGTCGGTAAAAAGTAAGTTCCCGATTTTACCTTATCTCCACAATGTTCGCAACGGTATTTTGTGTACGGAGCCACAAGCAATCCCAATCCTGCCTCCACTTCCATATTCCAGCGTTTACTCAGCAACCAGGAACGTCCGTAAGTCATTCCGGCACCATACCCCCATCCCTGATAACGGTAGTCACCACCCAACAGACCATCCCAAGCCACATTGTAACGGGCCCCCATGGCATACATACTGATAAAACTACCTGCATAGGTTTGCCAAAACCAGTACCGTGCACCAGGTTCTATCAGAAAGTGTTTTATCTTACGTGTATCGCTGAAGTTCCACGGATTATAAGAAAAACCAAGATTCAACGTCCAATGGGTACTCAAAAGCATACTGCCCTCGGCATTAAAAGTAGTGGTAGCCAATTTAAGCGTATTGGTCTGTACTGAATAAAACTGTGCCTGCAGATTACTCGTAAGACTACCTGCAAACAATAGAAAAAAGAATAATAAACAATATCGTATGATTCGTCTCATTGATGTTTCAATATATGAAGTTTATTTTTGTCAACAAATAGTTTAGTGCACCATTTGTCATAGCCATTTCGATAGCTATAGACCGTAGGTGGAACGCTAACCTGTATATGGGTATCCGAGACCAAGGTATTGTAATAATCTGAGAGGCTTAACAAACAGGGTTCGGTAACGGGAAGGAAAGGCAGATAGTCTCCATCACTCGTAAAAAATGCTTCGGTAAAGTCATCCAACTCAGGATACATGATACTCAAGTAATACGCAGAACAGCCAAATGCACACCACCTATCATCAACATAAAAAAGATAGATGTGATACAGATTGTCAAGTTCCATCGTTTTTGCTAATACCGGAATTTCCATATTACATTTTATTATTGGTTAATAATCACTTACGCATCTCACATTGCTTGAAGTAGTTTTAAGCTGCCAGGAACACTGAGGCACCCCCTGTTTGAAATCGAAATACCATGCATTGGCAGCATCTTCCTCTGTGGCAGCCCAATATATTTTTGACGATACATTTTCCATCTGTGCTGCCGGATAGATAATTCCCACAGGCTCACGAAACAGCCACATCAATTGCAGCTCGCGCTGGGTAGGAACACGCCATTTACGGTTTGGGTCACCGGCTATTTTGTAACTACGGCAGCCCGTGGCAGCAGTTGATCTAAAATCTGCATTCAGATTTCCATTTCCATCGCCTGCACCTTCTGCCTGCATCCAGGTGACATTAGCTACATCGGTAGGAGCTATAATGAAACGCATCGGAATCCTGTCATTGACAATCGGATTCCCACCATTTCCACGGGATACCTGGTGACGGATGGTTGCGTCGTTTTTCATCATTTTGAACCCGGAGACCCATTGGGCGGACCCTGCCAATCCTTCCGCATAAATCACGGCATAAACCTGGCTGTTGACAGTCTCTTTTTTGATATACTGCCCGAAAGCATCTGAAGGGAAACAGAGGCATACCCAAACAATCGGCAGGAGGATATAATATTTAAAACTCATAATTTTCACTTTTCAATGGGTTATATTTTAATGAATGGTGTTAACTGCATCCGGATCCCGAAAGCCCCGTACATAGTGACGATCATCATTACTATTGACAGGTGCGGTTTTCACTTCTCCTTTATTCGTGATGATAAAAGCATTAGGACTACCAAGGGCGGTAGATGACCAGTAGCTGGCACTCAACTGACTTGCCGTACTTGCAGAAGAAATCCATGTTCCGATCAGTTCCGAGACGGAAGGAAGATACCATGAAAATGATGTATCACCTCCATTAACCAGCCCATTCAATCCTCCATAACAGGCCTGCGCCGCCGGATAATGCAGATAAAAAATATCATTTGCCTCCAGTTGTCGGGTATTGCCATAACCGTCTGTCAGGGAGGTGGCTCCACGATTATTATACGAACCTATAACCTGCCATCTCACATCCTGTCTGCCGTTTTCCTCACCCCCCGCCTGTTGTCCCGTATACTTGCTATCCTGAAAGAAAGCCTCCAGTCTTTTGGAATATTCCCATTTAACGGCAGACGGATCGGTTTTTGAAGCCAAGGCGTTGTCATTTGCATCATACGCTTTAAGTTCTCCGGAGAAATAGCCGGGAATAAACCTTATGACATTGGTGTCGTCGTCCGACCTTCCCTTCAGGGTGATATTGTAGGTCAGGTTATAATTGGGGTACACACTGAAATCAGTAGTCAGGTTCTTTCCCAGATAAAGCTGATAAAGAACGAAATCTTTTACTACAGAACCTGAGCCCACTCCCTCAGGAGACATTTCTCTACCCAAAATTTGAAGATAAGTACCTCCGATTGGCGCGTTATCACGCCGGGTGCCCGAAGTGGAGGTTGTTACCGACCGCTGGAGATTGACAGGGAGATAGGAAAACTTCCCATTCAGAGGAAGAGCCTCGCCTTTTGGGACGGTAAGTGGCTTGAACCAATAAGCCGAAAACTGACTCAGGCGGTCTACAGCGGGGAAAACGGCGAATCGCCCCAATGTATTAAAGTAACTTTTATTGGGAATACTTGTTAATATCAGGTCCCAATTCTCCAATTTACCAAACGCCGGATTATCTGTCTTAATATTAAAGGTGACCTTCGCTACTGTCCGTTTCAGAGCTATGGATAGCTGTTTGGCTTCACCGACATTTATGGTGGCATCAACCGAACCACACATGATTATTGCATCTTTCTTCACTCCGTTTACTGTAACTTTATGCAAAGGGAAGTCTTGGTTTCCTGCTTGCGAAATATGCATATTCTGCAAATCCGAATATGTGGAAGTATTTTCCTGCAAAGTATTAAAATCTGTCCCATCAACGTTCGCTATAACCACGAACCGATGTTTAACGACAGTCCCGCCGGGCCCTGTTGTAGTTGCCTGAAGCTCTACATCCGCTGTTGTGATTACCCCATCCTTACAAGGATAGGTAGCTTTACCGAGTAAAGTGGCAGTTTCCGTTATTCCGGCGAACTGTAATACGGTATAGTTATAGACGGCGTTTTCTTTATCAATGGCTGCGACAGCATCTCTTGTAACGGGTGTTTTCACCAATTCGATGTTCATATCCTGATTGGAAACGGACAAAACGGTACTTTCTTCTCCCGAACGCGTGTCGCCCTGAAAGGGGGTATTAAAAGCCTCGGTGCTGAAATTCAACCTGACGGGAACGGTCTCCGAGGATACAGGCGTTTGGGATGAAGGCATCATGTCGTCATCCGTACACCCCGCCAACAACGGGCATATCATGCATATTGAGAATATTAATTTTCTAATCATAAGAATATTATTCATTCATGAAATTATATGATGTCGTTATTGAAGTTGCCGGATACAACGTACAGAGAGTCTTGTGCTTTTGTCTTGAGCGGATATGTTAGGGCCTCTACCAACAAGAGTGTTATCATCATAATAGAGCATAGCCCAAGCTTTGTCCTCACTTTCTTCGGTTCCTGTCCAGTAAAGTTTCTCCCGGTTTACATCATTCGTTAGTTTCAAATTTATAAATTGTTTAGTACCGGCACCATATATTGCATATACCAATAGTGCCCTGAGCTCGGATGCCCTTGGAAGCCTCCAGTCTTTAAAGCCCCCCCCGTTATATTTCCTGCAAAGTTCTTTTGCAACCAACTGTCCCATTTCATCTTCCCACGGCACCGGTTCAATGGAAACATCTTTTGTAGTCATCTGAAATAGCCTGCAAGCCGGTTCCTGGGTAGCAACATTAGCATCATCCTCTATGATTATACCTTTGGGAGGAGGCGGATCCGTCACCGGTTTGGCCGGCACATATTCTCCGTTGCCACCATACTTCACAGTAGTAAGGTAATTATAATACCGACGGTCACCAGCTGGCAAGTCTTTGTATTTTGGAGGAAATACTTTGCCATTAGCCCTCGTCCAACCACCATTATCCTCGGCATAGTAGAAACTCATCTCTTGATAATTTGTAGGATTAGTTACATTTTGACCAAAATCTCCATCAATACGTGTTGATGTCCAGTTTAAAAGCCGCATATTCAGAGACGAATTATTGAATTCAACGTTATAAGTATTGGCATAACCCTGCTTGAAACCATATGTGTCTCCGTCATTGTTCAGGTGCTCTCTTCCGAGAGAAAAGATTTCTTTCTTTCCGTCAATTATCAATGTGAAAACAAGGTCGTCGTCTTTAACATTTTTATCCATAAATGCAGGAACCAGAAAGTCGTATATTATAGGAGTTGCTGTATCTCCGGAGGGATCCAGTACCTCTGCAGTCCTCACTTCTCCTATCGGTCCCTGAATAGCTCCCTGCATTGCCATACCCGTTGCCGGATTGATCTTTCCTTTGTTTTTAATCCATCCTCCCGATAGGTTGTCTATGGATACGCCGCTCAGCTTGTGACTTCCTTTATCAACAGATTTCGTTACCTTGATACTTATCCAGGAGTAGGCATGCTGAAACTTCAGAGGAATAGTCACCTTGTCTGAGCCACCGGATGAAGGTATCGTATATGAAGTGTTGGTATTGTAGAGTATTTCCTTCTGTTGGGGGTTACTGGTCTGTGTAAAATCAAACGGAATTCCATCAGTGAAGTTCTCGGTTCCGGCAATGGCAGGATAATAAGCGATTACCCTTAGCGGCTTTCCTTCCGGTCCCCGGGGAGTTACCACTGTACCATTAGCGTTATTGCTGAATTCCCAGTTCCAAGGCGCATCGCCCGAAGGTCTACTCATGGTTGCTTTCAGATTACGGGATCCTTCAAAAATCTCACCCCGTGATGCATTATCTTTGGTGACAGACATGCCAAAAATATATTCGTTTTTGGCAAAACCTTCAATGGGAACAAAACTTCTTGTTTCAGTAGTGGTTGCATCAATCGTCGACGCATTGAAATTCAGGAGCACACCGTTTGCCTGAGTCTCTGTCTCGATCCGGTCACTATTATCACAGGCTCCTGCCAGTAATAAAAAGCACGATACAAGGATGATTGTCCCGGATAAATTATGTTTCTTTTGAGTATCCATATTTATTGTATATGATATTTTTTCATTTACTGCGTTTGTCGTACACACCGGATTTTAAATTTTTTCGTTGTTTTGTCATAGGGTGCCGCATTGCCCGGATTCGTAGCATCAAAGTTGATTCCCCAAGCCTGTTCGGAGTGTCTTTTATCTACCTTCGAATCACTTACCAGATATTCCGAACCGCTCCAGTAAGTTCCGCTTAGTGGAGCAAACCCTCTCATTGCCTCCAGGCTCCCTCTGTTTAAATAGAGCAAAGCCAGCTCGGAAAGCCGCGGAAGCCTCCAGTCGCCAAATCCGTCTCCTTCATAGTTGCGGTAAATGTCAAAAGCCGTAAGGGTTTTACCCGTTTTCCACGGATTGGTATCTCCACCCGTCACGTCAGTGACATCATCGGCCGATACCATAAGGGAGGGGTATACTCCCTCATAATCAAAAGCCACCTCTATGGTGTGATATAGCGATCCGTTTCGAGGTTCTATCGGATAGGTTATAGCATAAGCGTTATTTGTTTCGTCATAAAATCCGTTATAGTTAAAGTTCATTTTAGTCCCCTTCCAGGTATCTCTCTTTTTAGGAATAGTAAGTCCGGTTGCCGTATTCCACAACAACATGCCACCATTCGTGTTTTGGTACACCATACGGTAACCGATTATGGAAGGCACGGAAACCGCAGGAGGGAATGTCCATGGAGTAAGCTCGGCAGTAAAGCTTATATCTTTCGGTATACTTTTATAGGCCAGTTCGGCTGTATCATAACCGTCATCCGTTACCTTCGTTACGGTAAACCGATAAACATGGTTACGCAATATGTCCATTTTTTCACCCGAAACATCATTTTTGAAATCCACGCGGTAAAATGTTTCTGTTTGCGAACCGTTATATTTACCCCCTACAATAACTGCCAGGCGATCTGTGTGGTTAGCATCATATACATCTCCCCAGTTCAAATCGGCTTCAGGAAGATAGATCTTTCCAGAACAATAAGTATTGTTTGTAATATGTGTAATGTCATAAACCTTCGTTTCCGTAGTCCCCACGGGAGAAGGACCTGTTATAGTCACTCCATCCACTCGTCCTGTGGAGGAAAAATTATTTTCAGAAGGCATGTACGCATATTGCTTGCCCGCTTTCCAGATCTGAATCTGGGTCATGTTAAATTTCACCCCGTTTTTATTCCATGTATCATCTGCATTTTTTATACCAATGCCGATATCCACACGCGCCACTCCGCGTATCAGGGACACATCGGACAGACTCATGTTTTCAGTGATCTCTATGGAATTTCCGGAATTGGCTACTCCGAACATCGGGAAGGGACGGGATCCATCGAAAGACGGAATATTGTTCGCCCCGCTAAGCTCTTCGCTCAGCAATGTCTTTTGCACCTGGTCATAAGATTTCCCCGACAGACTGTTCAGGAAACCGTAATCGGGCAGGTTGGCAAGCAACACAAGTTTATACTTGTCATCCGGATTTACACTCTGCAACAATGTAGCATTGAAAGTCCCCGCACTTGCCGGTGAGCCCTTGGCCACATGACGCAAATTGCCGAAACCTGTGCCGTTTACATTAAATTGGAGAATACAAAGGTCTCTGATGGATGAAGCCGGATCATCGGAAGCCGCTACCGCACCACTGTTGGAAGCGGACACAGACAGACTTACAAGGGTGGTGGGGCCCGGGTGACTACTATATGAATCATCGTCCTGACGGCAGGAAGACAATAACAGCAGCACCGCCGCAAGGAGCATTACCAACCGAAGTAACTTCGATATAGGGTTATTCGTCATATTCTCTAATTTTATCTTCATTCTATAGTTCTATACTCTATGGAAATCAGTTATACTCTTTCCAGATATATTTCTCTCCCCAACCGGTTATCTCTACTTGCACATCGACATCGAGCTTGAAGTTCAACAGCACGTTCAGGGTTTTACCCACTACGGGAACAAGAGGGCGATTACCGCTATCCGTACTTACGCTTCTCAATAACTTGCCGTCATGGTAGATATCAATGATTATACCGCCGCCCCCCATAACAGGAAATAGGCTAAAGGCAGGCATCGTACAATCTTTTCCCACCTCGAAAGAGGGAGTGAATGCATAGGAAGCGGGATCTCCTCCATAACGGCCTTCAAAATCCAGACGGCTGGCGGTTTCATGCACAACGAGCGAGTAAACACCCCGGTTGCTTTCTCCCAAGAGCTCCAATCCGCGGATTGTTATATTCATTGACGCAACCATCCGGGAGACAGACAGTTCCTGCTCTTCCATATGATTAGACGTCGAAGTATTTTCTAAAATAAGTTCTCCGTAAAACAAATCCGCAGGAGGGTTGAAGAGACTCATCTGTGCTCTTGTAGCAGCAGAAGGTTTCAAAGAGATGAAACCGGCAGAGAGCGGATCGCCTTTTTTCAGTGAACCGGCGGACACAGCACCATCCCCGGTATTACACCAAGTGATACAATGAAGTACGGGAATGCCCGGATAATCTAATACAACAGATTCCGAGCTACTTATAGGCAGGATGTCTAACAACAAGTCTTTATCATCGAACACGTAGAGGTTTATATCCTTCATTGTTTCTCCGGAGACATCGGCAGGCAGCTTCACCTGAAGGGAAACTCCCTTGAAACAATCATCGGTATTCTCGGCTATGCACCCGGATAACAGCACTGCTGTGAATATCAAGGATAATATCCCCGGCATAAACCGGAATTTGTAGTCACCTGTCATAATGGATATTCTTTCTTATTTTGGATCTTTGATTAAAAAAGGGGGGGGACCGTCGCAAGCGAACCGGCAAACGGACACCCTCCGTTTTCTAAAATTTATCTTTCCCGTTTAAAGGAAAAGATTCTCTGAAATGATGAAGTTAGTTGAATTCTTTATTGATTACAGCAACAGCTGCCCATTCGGCAGGAGCTACGGTTATTTCAACATTGGCATCTACACTGGGCTTGGTCGGATCTGTCGTACCACCACCACCGGTTCCGTCTCCCGGATCGAAACTGCCATTCAGGGCTATGTTGATAGAATACCTCTGTCCTGCGTTGAGAATAGGCTGATTCCCTGAGTCTCCGGTTTTCTTCTCTCCAAAATACATTGTAAAGTATCTGGATTCTTTCTTCAGAGCCTCATTTTGTTTGTTGACCTTACATACAACTTCAAGGACTACTCCGGTTAAATTTTGAGAAGCGTTTTCAAACACATACCAAGGAGCGGAAGCAAGAATATTATCTATGGTATTTGTAGCACCGGAAGGGATAGTGGTTTGCAAATAATCGGTTGCCTTGACAGGATTAGTGCCTGCAGGAGCATCCTTCCATGGAGGCGTGCCCCATGCCAAACCGCCGGCATAAGCGAAGTCTGCAGGAGTGAATGCACCTGTCCATGCACCAAGGTCGGTAGCGGGTAAAAGAACAGAATTGGTCTGTGCCATCATCAGGTAAGCCTGTTTGATAGTAAACCAGTTGTCACCTGTTGCAGCAATTCCATCTTCAGTGTCTGCATAGTGCCCTACGTTCTTGCCACCGATAGTAACTTTCAGCGTTTCGATCTTTGCAGCCATAAAATGCAATTTTACGTTGGCAGTGCCTGTATTATTATCAGCATTCATATTAATAGCTCCCCAACCGCTCATCGTCAGGTTAGTTTTTGTCTGGTTGATCGGAAAATTGCTACTCGCCTCCGTACCCAGAGAAGAAACCACAAATTCTTTCAACTTAGAAAGACTAGTTACACCGGCGAAAGCAGTACCGGCCGGTACATTGGCAACCAAAACCACCTGAGAGGCATCCGTAGTGGTGGCAAGCGTTATTTCAGGCTTTAAGTCGTTCCCAGCCACAGGCATCGGGGCCTTGATAAGTGCACCTGCCGTGTTAAAGAAAAACGCAGTCAGGTTATTAACCACTGCATCGTCACTTCCGATAGCTCTTGTCATGCCTTCGCTTCCTGCAAAACGGATGGTCACTTTAGCCGGCGGGGCACTGTCCGTAGGAACAGCCACGTCATCATTCTGCGAACAACTTGCCAATGCCGCTATCGCACACATTGATAATAAGATTTTTTTAACTTTCATTCTGTGATTTTTTTAATGAATAAAATTGATAATGTTTATTTGTTTCAAGCTTAAATATTGTTTTTTACTACATCTCTATTCTATAATAGAGATTGAAAGGAGAGTAAGCAAATCATAAAACTCTAGTTATCAACAAATTAGTATCACACAACCGACATAATACCTTATGAAAAGAACAATTAATATAATAAGCTAAGGTTTAATTCACAGTATTTTAGTACAATACGAAAAGCTATCAGAACAAGATGCTGAAATAATACTGAAGTAAAATGAATAAGCCACCAAACTCAATATGATATGAATAAGAAATCTTCACTTAACAATTTGCTCTATATACAAGAGCATCGTTCATGCAGAAATTACCTGGAAAAGGTAGAAAACGGATTCAAATATATTGAATTCTCACATGAAGAAGTTATTCTGGAAAAAGAAATTTCATGGAACTATCTTTTATTTGTTCTCGAAGGAGAATGTATCATCAATTGTAATCAGTTTAGAGAACGTTTGTTTCAGGCTAACTGTATGGTGCTACTCCCCAAAACGGCTATGGTTGAAATTAAAGTCATAGCCGGTACCCGGTTACTCTCCTTATCCTTTGATGTTCCCTTAAACGTATGTGATAAGTTCATATTACAATCGTTAACAGGACTATGCAGGAAACTGGATTATAATTTCCAGTCACTCGCTATCCGTTATCCCCTTCCTCCTTATTTGGAGATTGTTACGTATTGCCTGACCAATAAGATGGATTGCGGACATTTTCACACTTTGTTGCAACAGGAATTATTTTTTTACTCCGGGGTTTTTATCTGAAAGAAGAATTAGCCTTATTGTTCCACCCGATCATCTCAGCAGAATTAACTTTCAAAGATTTTGTCATTGGCAATTATTTTAAAGTAAGCAATGTAAATGATCTCATCTCCCTCTCCAATATGTGTAAAAGCAGCTTTTACTGTAAATTTAAAGAAGTATTCGGAATGACGGCCAAGCAATGGTTGCTGAAACAACGGAACACACATATATTAAATAAAGTGATGACCTCAGAGACTACAGTCGGAGAGTTGATGGAGGAGTTTAGATTTGAGTCACAAGCTCATTTCACCCACTATTGCAAGCAGCATTTTAATTGCACACCACGGGAGTTGATTATGAAATATCAGGTTGTAAATCAGTAGTTTTTAACTACTTTGTGAAGTTTTGTACGAAATATCAAAATTATTGTTCTTTTTGGCAATAATGGCAAACTGACAATGTCGTACTTTTGTAGCGAGAAAGATAGATTGATGAAAAATATGAAGTATTAATCTCTATTATAGAATAGAGAAATACAGAGGAACTCATTTTCTCTCCAGAAGATTATTTACCATCTTATTGATCCGGTGAAGAGGAGCCAAATCCAATTCCTTAAGATAGACAAGTGTCATTTCTTCTTTGGTATGCCCTAATCCCGCACTGATTGCCGAAACCGGGGCCCCGTATTCTCTGGCCAGTGTTGCCCATGTATGGCGCGCGGTGTACGTAGTCAACGGAGGATCAATCTTCAGTTTCGCAGAGATTATTTTTAAGTGCCTGTTGGTACGTCCTAAAGCTGTACGATACTGAGTATATTCATTTGCATTGTTTTTGATAACCGAGAATACATACTCTTCTGCATTGTTCGTATTATTCCCATGCTCGTCTATAATGGATTTGATCTGGGGTGTAATGACTATTTGTATCAATTGTTTTGATTTATGTCTTCTATAGATAATCCGATTACCACTTATATTTTTCCACTTCAGATATGCAATGTCAACAAAAGCCATTCCCTGGGCATAGAAACCAAAAAGAAAAAGATCCAATGAACGTTTTAACTCTGCATCGGAATGCAATGACAGACAAGCCAATTTAACCATCTGTTCCCGATCTAATGCACGTTTTACTGTTTTACAGGGCTTGGTACATATTTCCTTGAACGGATAATCGCATGGAGGAACCAAGCCGTCCTTTACCGCGAGATTATACAATGCCCTGAAGTTCCTTAAATAGTATCCGATCGTATTTTCCGTAGCCCCATTTTTGGATAAAAAGTCTCTGTAGCAAGTTACAAAGCGGTGGTTCACTTGCGATATTTTCACCTCTTTCTTACCGATATATTTGGCAAGTGAAGCATAGGTACTTTGATAAGCAGCGGCGGTTCCGTTTTTCATTATTGACTTTTTCCATTCTATTTGTGTATCAATGTAAGGCAGTAATAAGAATTTCCCGGTCGCTTTTGAAAACATGACAGTAGTGATATCATTTATTGTATATTCCTCACCACGGCTTTCCAGTCTGCGAACTCGTGCGGTCAGTTGCTTATAGATCCTCAACAATTCGCGACTGATTTTGCAACCGGTATGGCAACCCGAAACAACATTTCCGGCAATAATTATAAAGTCCTCTTCTTTCATACGGTATTTCGTATAAATTATTTTTTTGCGCTTTTGGTGGATTAGCTGGAATACCACCGGATAATTCCCATCTTTCAATGCACGGGTCTTGTTCAATTTTAATTTTACTGATGTCATAAGTTTTAATTTAATATAACAAAATTATCTTTTCGGGTTGCAAATAAAAGATTCCTCCAGCAATTGCGCAAAAGATCGATACCAAATCCTTTATTGAACTTTTGTATTCCGAAATAATTTTGTTAACGAGCCTCCTGTTTACATCAGGAGGCTACAGTATACCGGACGTCAAGTGACTTTCGCAGTTATTTTATTTGTGTGCTTTAAATTCATTTTTTTAAGAAGTTATACTGCATAATCCAGCGACAGAACTATGTGTGTGCTACTTGTCCTAATGCCTATCATATAAGATCTGCGTCTTTATTAATTCTCTTTTCTTCATTACCATAAATACTGAATATGAGTGCAGGTTATGTCTTCTTATTTCTTGAATACAAAATTATGCAATAAAAAGAAGAAGCTTATTACCAATTTGCGTATAAAATCTACCAATTAAGGCAAGGTACTCATATTATCATCCTTATTGCTGTTTCTTATTTGCATCGGAGCGGCACCCAAATGTTGCTTACAATAAAAATTAAAATGCGAAGAGGTTGCAAATTTAAATTCATACATGATCTGCTTCAATGAGATAGCGGGATTCATCAATCTTTGTTGTATCTGCAAAGCCTTCCGTTTCTGCATCCATTTATAAGGAGATTCATCAAAATTCTCTCTGAAAAGCTTTTCAAACGTCTTTATGCCATACCCTAAAAGACCGGCTAACTCTTTAACGGTTTTCACTTTTAAATAATTATCCAACACCCGTTCGTTAAAGAGCGGATTGCTGCCTAATATAAGATAAAATATCTGTATTATCTCCTCATACGTATAGAAGTGCTTGAACATGAGATACAGTTCTTTATGTTTCAAAATGTACATATGATGACAGTTTATTCCGGACTCAAGATAATGCTTCATTTGATTCACTACTACTTTGACTTCGTCCTTCATCACTACTCCACGGCAATCGAACTTCACGCCGGCCTTTATTTTATATAAAATTCTTGCCCTGACACTCGTACATGGGAAAATGGTGGCGTTGTATCCTGTAAGAATCAACACTGTTTGCGTAACAGCTTTCCATTTAAAACAGTTGTTTTTAGGCAGAAAAAACATTTCATTTTCCAACACGGACCGATTAGTGTACTGCTCAAAACTAATTGTAATTTCACCTGAAAGAATAAAAATAAAAAAACTGGTAGTTCTATTATTCAATTCCATGCACTCTCCCTCTTTCATTATAATATACTGAGGTATCACTTTAAATTCCGGAGAGAAATAAGGACAAATATCCGGTTGTTGGTTTAATTTTTGCATGATTGTTTGTATGCGATTAAGTTTTAAAACTAATAAAAAGATAGAAAAGCACCAACTTATAAGATCTTTTTTTGTTTTTAATATCAGCTATCATCATTGAAATGAACACCGTGTATAAAGAAAATACTTTATCTTCGGAATGATGATTTTGCCATATGAACCGATACGGAATGGATTACTATAGAATATTTTGTATCTTTGACGAGAATAACAGAGAAAAAAGAACCCAATGATCATTCGTACCATACTCGATACAGACCTTTATAAATTCACTACTTCGTATGCTTATATCAAACTATTCCCGTACGCAATAGGCACTTTCAGCTTCAAAGACAGGGACGGGACTGAATATAGCGACGAGTTTGTGGAAAGATTGAGAACGGAAATCAGTCAGCTATCACACGTGACACTGACCGAAAAAGAACTGGAATATATGATAAAGAACTGCCGCTTCCTGCCCAGGGTCTATTGGGAGTGGCTCTCTTCTTTCCGTTTCCAACCCGAGAAAATAGAAATCCGTCTGGACGAGAATCGGCAGCTTCACATCGAAGTGAACGACTATCTTTACAAAGCAACGCTTTATGAAGTACCTCTACTCGCCATCGTTTCGGAGATAAAGAACCAATCGTCCGGCAATGTTGCCAACCTGGAAGACATCCTGTACAAACTGTCCGAAAAGACAGAACTGTCCAATAAGCATCAGCTACTTTTCTCTGAATTCGGAACCCGAAGGCGCTTTTCGTTCGATGTGCAGAATCAAGTCATCGGGCACCTGAAACAGACAGCCCATTACTGTATCGGCACTTCCAATTGCCATTTCGCCATGAAATACGGCATGAAGCCCATGGGTACGCATCCCCATGAATGGTTCATGTTTCACGGAGCGCAATTCGGCTATAAACATGCCAACTATATGGCCCTTGAAAATTGGGTAAATGTATACGATGGCGACCTTGGCATCGCCTTGTCCGACACTTATACATCTGCCATCTTTCTAAGCAATCTAAGCCGCAAACAGGCTAAGTTGTTTGATGGCGTGAGGTGTGATTCCGGTGATGAATTCCGGTTCATCGATCAGCTGACCGCACGTTATAAAGAGTTGGGCATCGACCCGACCACCAAGACAATCGTATTCAGTAACGCACTCGACTTTGGCAAAGCACTGGATATCCAGAAGTATTGCCGGGGAAAGATCCGTTGCTCTTTCGGCATCGGGACAAACCTGACCAACGATACGGGATTCAAGCCATCAAACATTGTCATGAAGCTATCGCAATGCAAGATGAACATGAACCAGGAGTGGCGCGAATGTGTGAAATTATCAGACGACATAGGGAAACATATCGGCAGCCCGGAAGAGGTGCGTGCCTGTCTATACGACTTGCGGTTGGAGTAACCTCCAACCGCAAATACATTTTATCATAACAGTGCTTTAATGGCATCTGTGATTTCTTCATCGGTCCGCCCCATTCGATACCCCCGGATGACCTTTCTGATCACCCGATCCTGATCTAATATAAAGAATAAAGGTGCCGCGCCATAAGTCCGGTATGACTTGACAATACCTTCATCACCGCACAAAAAACTATAATTTATTTGATTCTTATCCGCATAAGTTCGCAGCGAATGGGGTTCACGTCCCCAGGTTTCTATAGAAACCACTTCAAATTCACCGGCATTGAACTTCCCTTTCAATCCGTTCAGAAAAGGAATGGATGCATGGCAAGCACCACAACCGATACCGGTGAGGTTCACCAATAACACTTTACTTTTAAATTCGGATAACGCCACCGGTTTCTCATACATATCTTTCAACATCCAGTCGGGAGCTTTCTGTCCTATAAGATCTGTCGCCGCAGGCTGAGTGTTCTTTTTTTGCTCGCCATACTTGCGGATCTCATAGTCTTGGGGCACATAATCATATAAGTTTAAACCGGCTATCGACAATTGATTCAAGACTACATCCGAACAAGTAGTAGCAGAAATCTGATGCGACATTTCCCTGCGCATTTTATAAGGCAGACCGTCCGCTTTGCTAATCCACAATTCGTAAATCGAGGTCGGGTCTCCCAAATCAAAAGGAGGCTTCGGTATGTAGTACGCTTTTCCAAAAAATTCAACCTGCCTGTCTTCATGTATCACCAACTTGAAGTAATACGCTTCTCCTAAATCCTTCCATTCGGTGGTGATGCTATCTCCCGTACTCAAAGCATATCCGATGATATTCCGGGTATAACAAAAAAACGGAGGAGCCACCAACCTGAAAGGAAGGGATCTGGTCGTGAAATCATCGATCATAATCCCTTTATGCTCATGATAACTTATCATCCTCACGTTTCCATCATAACCAAATTCAAATCGCGTCGTATCCTTGGCGTCAAGACACACATAGCTCGCGCCGATGGTTGAATCAGAAGGATTGGTGTATTCTTTAATAAAACGATGAAAATTGGTAATGGCAACGGTATCGCCGGGTTGCCAGGACTGAGATTGCTCATGATAGGAAGCTGATTCTATCTTACCAAGATTACCGAGAACTTTTTTCAAATAAGTTCTCATATCCACATCATTCTTACCACAGACATTCATGACTAACAAGAATGAAATAACAGATAACAAAATGGACTTCATAGTATTTTATATTTTAGATACACGCAAATATAGCCAATGAAAACAGAAATCGACAAGCGGTATCCCAACTTTTATACTTAATAATAATATTATAATATCTACTAACTTTTCATAGAAAAGAGACACTTTAATGGCCCGAACACAAATAGACGAAGATATTCCTATTTTAAGATCAGAAAGAAACGATTTCTCTCTTTTTAATAACACACCGTCTATTCAAAACTTATGTAATAGAAAGATACAACGCATAGATATGACATTTACATACAGAAATCTACATTATATTGAGTAAATATACCATTTTACGTACCCAAAGACTTAACTCTTTCCGAAAAAGAAGTTAATGTTTTCCCGGTAAGAAGTTAGTCTTTTCTTCAGAAGAAGTTAGTCTTTTGTCCGGAAGAAATTAATAAAGCAAAAGAAGAGGTAAAATGCATGCTTTCTGAAGTTATCAGAGACCTCAGAGGGAGCATTTACCAACTATCATTTTAGAGAACGGAATTGAGTTACATCAACAGAATGCTTCTATACCGGAAGATTATCAATCCATAATATCAGATAAAGAGCCCCAATCACATCATTTTAATTTTGACTAATGGCAAAACAACAGCTTTTTCGGGAGCAATCGCAAAGAAGCCCGGAAAGAAATGAATACAGCCCGTATTAAAAATACAGAATGACAGTTCGACATGCTTCTGTCAAAATGAAAATTTTCATCTGAATCGTTTGTCTTTCCTCCTCTCTTTACTTACACATGCTTTTTCCGCATCAGGAGTTGTCTGATCTTCTCCCTGTCACCCACTATCCATACCAGATCTCCCAAACGGAAAACCGTACTTTGATTCATGGAAATCAACTCGTCTTCCCGCTCAATGGCAACGATAAGGCTGTCATACTGTTTTCCCAACCGTGACTGGGCAATACTTTTATTCAGGAGCGGAGATTCTTCATCTACCGTGAAAGAGTGAAGCGTCACCTCTTGTCGCACATTCTTTTCGTCCGGAAAATCCTGCCGGATGTCGAGTTCCGAACGAAACTTCTGTAACTGGCCGTCTGTACCGACCACGATCAACTTATCCTGCGGATAAATGCACTCGTCACTTTGCGGAATGTATATCCTCCGTTCTCCCCTGACAATCCCCACTACATTGACACCAAACTCACGCCTGAAAGGAAGTTCCTCCAGCGACTTCCCTATATAAGATGAATAAGGAGATACCCAAACGGAGGTCAACTCGATATCTTTATCACTAAACTCACTGTTGAAACGGCTCTTCAGCGGATAGCGATTCCGGGCCGCTTCCTCCCTTCCGTTCAGATTGGTCAGGAAGTGGTTTTCCAAATGCGAATATTGGGTGAGGTTCTCCCTGAGAAGAAGTATCAGTCCCAACACGGCAACAGCTATGACAATACCTATCCCGTAATTAAGACTAAAATAACTGATGACAACTCCCGCTATGAAAAAAACAGCCACCGAAACACGGAACAGAATCAACGCTACCAGCCTCCCGTGATTGTAATTGTCGTCATTCCACAACTTCAGAAACACGTCCGGAGAATTGTACTTATCTGAAACAAGGGCCCACAAGAAAGGAGTCATCAGCAAAAGGGTGAGCAGGCACATCACTACACTCAGCCATCGTCCCGGGGAATCAAACATTCCGTTTATCGTCGGGTATACGGTCTGAACGGACAACAGCCAAATAGCAGTAAGGAGGACACTGTAAATAATCACTCTTCCGACAATCGTTTTCAGTAACCGTTTCCAGTCACTATCATGATTGACGGTCTTCTTGCCGGAAGCGTAACGGTCCAGGAATTCACGGGTCCGAGGGGAAAGTACTTTATAAAGCCATTCGGAAAACGGATTTGCCAACCGGATAAAATAGGGAGTGGTAAAGGTAGTGATAACGGATACCGCAACGATAATCGGGGGAACAAACGGGTCCAGCACCTTGAGCGAGGCTCCCAATCCCGCGATAATAAAAGCAAACTCTCCTATCTGGGCCAGACTGAACCCGGACTTGACGGAAACCTTCAGTGGTTCGCCGGATAGCAAGACCCCCAATGAAGAGAAAATCGATTTACCCACAAGAGTCACCAATGTAATGATAACCACCGGCCAGGCATACTGAAGCAGGACAGACGGATTGACCAGCATACCGACGGATACAAAGAAAATAGCTCCGAAAAGATCTTTCACCGGCTGTATGATGTGTTCTATATGTTCGGCCTCAACCGTCTCAGCAAGAATAGATCCCATAATGAAAGCACCCAGCGCAGCCGAAAAACCGGTACGGGTAGCCAGCACGACCATTGCCAGGCAAAGCCCGAGAGAGACAATCAACAGAGTTTCATTATTCATCAACCGCTTTGCTTTTTTCAGGAAGAACGGAAGGATGAATATACCGACCAGAAACCACAAAATCAGGAAAAAGGCAACTTTCAGGACACTCATCAAGAGTTCCTCACCCACAAACTCTTTGCTCACCGCCATAGTAGAAAGGATGACCATCATCAGGATAGCGATCAGGTCTTCGACCACCAAGGTTCCGAACACAATGCCTGTAAACCGTTGGCTGCGCAAACCAAGATCATCAAAGGCTTTAATAATAATCGTGGTAGACGACATGGACAACATTCCACCCAGAAACACAGAATTCATCGTACTCCACCCCAACAGATGCCCCACCATAAAACCGATCAGTAACATACTGATCACTTCGGTTGTTGCCGTAATAAACGCTGCCGATCCGACATTCATCAATTTTTTAAAGCTAAACTCGAGTCCGAGAGCAAAAAGTAAAAAGACGACTCCTATCTCAGCCCAGGTATTGATGTTCTCCATATCGCCAACAGTCGGGAAGATGCGGACATAAGGTCCGGCCAGCAATCCGGCAACGATATATCCCAGGACCAGGGGTTGCTTCAGCCATTTAAATAAAAGAGTAATGATACTTGCGGACATCAGTATTAAGGCAAGGTCAGCAATCAAGGTAGGTAAATGTGACATAGTATGGTATGTATATTTCGTTAGTACTTCATTCCGTTTTATGCTCGTTTATTGTACCCAAAGAACAATCGGTAGTCCGTTTGTGTTCCGTATATATGACATTTATTTTGAAAAAAAGCTGCGGGGGCATTGCACAAAACTGAACTTTTCGTGCAAAAAGTATCCATCCTATTCAATATTTCTCTATATTTGTCGCCGAATTGGTTCGGAATCCGTGGTCAACGGACGAAGATTAAAAGGGAATCGGGTGTAAATCCCGGACAGTCCCGCTGCTGTGAAACTCTGTATAGCATCTTATCAATCAGCCAATTTCGTACCACTGACAGAAAAAGCAAACTCTGTCGGGAAGGTCCCGGTAAGATGTAGAGTCAGTCAGAAGACCTGCCATTCGTGAATAAGAGCATTCTCTCCTCGTGGGTTAGGAAAGAAAGCATCGTTGTTAAGCCCCAAATCGTAGAAATACTGTGTTTTCATCGGGTGGACGTATGTCCGCAGGGTGGAAAAGCGCGAATATGTATATGCATTTAATTGAGAAATGAATATGATTAAAAGAATCTTAGTCGCCAACCGCGGTGAAATTGCCGTGAGGGTGATGCGCTCCTGTCGGGAGATGGAAATAACGAGCATTGCCGTTTTCTCGGAAGCGGACCGAACAGCGAAACATGTGCTTTACGCCGATGAAGCTTATTGCATCGGACCGGCAGCATCGAAAGAGAGTTATCTGAATATAGAAAAAATCATTGAAGTGGCAAAGTCATGCCACGCAGACGCCATTCACCCGGGATACGGGTTCTTATCGGAAAATGCAACCTTTGCCCGCCGTTGCCGGGAAGAAGGCATCACCTTTATCGGTCCTGACCCTGAAACAATGGAAGCCATGGGAGATAAAATCTCGGCACGCATCAAGATGATCGAAGCCGGGGTACCGGTAGTTCCGGGCACTCAAGACAACCTGAAAAGTGTTGAGGAAGCAGTAGAACTCTGCAACCAAATCGGCTATCCGGTAATGCTGAAAGCCTCGATGGGCGGTGGCGGAAAAGGAATGCGACTGATTCATCATGCAGACGAAGTGGCCGAAGCCTATACAACAGCCAAGAGCGAATCGCTTTCCTCGTTCGGAGACGACACGGTCTATCTGGAGAAGTTTGTGGAAGAACCCCATCACATCGAGTTCCAGATACTGGGCGACAAGCATGGCAACGTAATTCACTTGTGCGAACGTGAATGCTCGGTGCAGCGCCGCAACCAAAAGATCGTAGAAGAGAGCCCTTCAGTTTTTATCACACCGGAACTGCGCCGGGACATGGGCGAAAAGGCAGTAGCCGCTGCCAAGGCCGTGAACTACATCGGCGCGGGAACCATTGAATTCCTGGTGGACAAGCACCGCAATTATTACTTTCTGGAAATGAACACCCGCCTGCAAGTGGAACATCCCATCACAGAAGAAGTAGTCGGCGTAGATCTGGTAAAAGAACAAATTAAGGTAGCCGACGGACAGGTACTGCAACTGAGACAAGAGGACATCCAGCAACGGGGACACGCCATCGAATGCCGCATCTGTGCGGAAGATACGGAAATGAACTTCATGCCCAGCCCGGGTGTCATCAAGCAAATCACAGAACCCAACGGTATCGGAGTACGCATCGACAGCTATGTATACGAAGGATACGAGATTCCGATTTATTACGATCCGATGATCGGCAAACTGATCGTGTGGGCCACCACACGGGAATATGCCATCGAACGGATGCGCCGCGTGCTTCACGAATATAAGTTGACGGGCGTAAAGAACAACATCAGTTACCTGCGCGCCATCATGGATACACCCGACTTTGTGGAAGGACACTATGACACAGGCTTCATCGCCAAAAACGGTGAAGTGCTTCAGCAATGCATCACGCGCACCAGTGAGCGTGCGGAAAACATTGCGCTGATTGCCGCCTACATGGACTACCTGATGAACCTGGAAGAAAACAACAGCGGACTGGCAGCGGATAACCGCCCGATCAGCAAGTGGAAAGAATTTGGATTGCACAAAGGGGTATTAAGAATATAAAAGTATGGAAATACATATAGGAAATCGCGTGGCCGAAATAGAATTGGTCAGCAAGGAAGACAACAAAGTGGTTCTCACCATCGACGGAAAAACCTTCGAAGCGGACGTTGTCATGGCAGAGAACGGGAATTGCAACATCCTGATGGACGGACGCAGCTCCAACGCCCAACTGATTCGCAAAGAGAACGGAAAGAGCTACAAAGTGAATACCCACTACAGCAGCTTCAATGTCGAGATTATAGACAGCCAGGCGAAATACCTGCGCATGCGCAAGAAAGGTGAAGAGGAGCAGAACGACCGTATCACTTCGCCCATGCCGGGCAAGGTGGTGAAAATCCCCGTCAGTGTGGGACAAGAGATGAAGGCCGGAGAAACGGTCATCGTCATCGAAGCCATGAAGATGCAGAGCAACTACAAGGTGACTTCGGACTGCCGGATTAAAGAGATTTTGGTGCAGGAGGGCGATAACATTGCCGGAGAGCAGACGCTGATAACGTTAGAATAAAATTAAAGCAAGAATAACAATGGAAGATATAAATAAAGCTTATGCCACGTTCGCCGAACGTGACCGCATCGCTTCTTTGGGTGGAGGCGCAGCCAAGATTGATATACAGCACGAAAGCGGAAAAATGACCGCCCGCGAACGCATCGACATGTTGCTGGATAAGGGTACATTTGTAGAACTGGACAAGCTGATGGTGCACCGTTGCACCAACTACGGCATGGACCGGAACAAGATTCCGGGAGACGGCGTCGTGTCGGGTTACGGAAAGATCGATGGACGGCAAGTATTTGTCTATGCCTATGACTTCACCGTTTACGGCGGTTCGCTATCGGCATCGAATGCCAAGAAGATAGTCAAGGTGCAGCAACTGGCTTTAAAGAACGGTGCTCCGATCATTGCACTGAACGATTCGGGCGGTGCACGTATCCAGGAGGGAATCGAAAGCTTGTCGGGTTACGCTGACATCTTCTACCAGAATACGATGGCAAGCGGAGTGATTCCCCAGATCTCGGCCATTCTGGGTCCTTGTGCCGGAGGAGCCTGCTACTCTCCCGCACTGACGGATTTCATCTTTATGGTGAAAGAGAAAAGCCACATGTTCGTTACCGGGCCGGACGTCGTGAAAACGGTGATCCACGAAGAAGTCAGCAAAGAAGAGCTGGGCGGCGCCATGACACACAGCAGCAAGAGCGGTGTGACACACTTCATGGCCAACACCGAAGAAGAGCTGTTGATGTCGATTCGCGAGCTCCTCTCATTCCTCCCGCAAAACAACATGGACGAGGCACGCAAGCAGAATTGCACCGACGACGTCAACCGTGAAGACGCCTCACTGAACAGCATTGTCCCTGCCGACCCCAACGTACCGTATGACATGAAGGAGATCATCGAAAGAGTAGTCGATGGAGGCTATTTCTTTGAGGTGATGCAGAACTTTGCCAAGAACATTATTATCGGTTTTGCACGCATGGGCGGACGCTCGGTAGGCATCGTAGCTAACCAACCGGCTTATCTGGCCGGAGTGCTCGACATCGACGCCAGCGATAAAGCAAGCCGCTTCATCCGCTTCTGCGACTGCTTCAACATTCCGCTGATTACATTCGAAGACGTACCGGGTTTCCTGCCGGGGTACACCCAAGAGAACAACGGCATCATCCGCCACGGAGCCAAAATTGTGTATGCTTTTGCTGAAGCAACAGTACCCAAGTTGACCGTAATCACCCGGAAGGCTTACGGCGGTGCTTACATCGTAATGAACTCCAAACAGACGGGAGCAGACGTGAACTTTGCCTATCCGAGTGCAGAGATCGCTGTAATGGGTGCCGAAGGTGCGGTGAACATTCTGTTCCGCAAGGCGGACGCAGAGACGAAAGCCCAAGAGCTGAATGCCTACAAAGAGAAGTTTGCCACCCCCTATCAGGCTGCCGAACTGGGATTCATTGACGAAATCATCCTGCCGAAGCAGACCCGCAAACGCCTGATACAGGCATTGGAGATGACGGAGAACAAGATGCAGACCAATCCGCCCAAGAAGCACGGAAACATGCCGCTTTAAACAGCTGGCGGATGGAGTAATCATAAGAGAGAGGAGGGTGAATACCAGTTTCAACACCTCCTCTCTCTCTCTTTTTAACCTGACTACTTTAAAAAAACGCTTTCACTTATCGCTGCCGCATCTCGTTTACAAATTCATCCGTTGTATACACCTTTTCCGCCAACAACGTGAAGTTGATAAACGCTGCCGTATCGGCATCCATCCCCGGAAGCTTGGCAGAAGCCGTAGCATCAAACACCACCGCTGCCTCAAATCCCCGTTCCTGCAACTCGCGCAAATGGGATTCTGCACAGAGATTGCCGGACATGCCGCACACCACTACTTTATTGACCCCGCGCTTACGGAGTTGCAGAATCAGATCATTGTTTTCCGGACCGTAAAGTTTGTGCGGAGCTGTAACGATGATATTCGTGCCTTCGTTGATATAAGGCTTGTAGAGATCCAGCCAGTCGGCACCCGAACCTTCAAATCCCTCACCGGTCAGTTGTCCCCGGCGCTCAAACATACCCGTGTCATGCATCAGTTTCTCGATAGGCCCCTCAAAAAGCCATTGGTGATCGTGTTTGTAATAATAATGTGGAGAGATGAATACCAGCATACCTTTCGCTGCCGCTACCTCAAAGATGCGGCGGAGGTTCTCTACCGTACCGTTCTTCTGTATATTCTCTCCAAAAGCTCCCCAACCTAAACCGTTCTCACTCAGGAAATCGTTTTGTGGGTCTGTCATTACAATCGCTGTATGTTCGTCAATAACGAACGGGGTATTGATACCTTCCATAATCTTTTTCTGTTTTTAGATGTTTATATTCTTTTTCAACCCGGGTGCTGCCATATCGGGCAGCCTCCGTTTTTTCCGACTTTGCAAAGGTCGGTATTCGGTACGGTACGGGAAATGGCCATTCAACCGGATAATTTGGCAATTCTTCCCGATTACACAAAAGCATCTATTTTCATCCCAGAAAGGGACCGGTATAGGAAGGAAGCCGGAGCAGGAACACCTATTTACATATAAAACACTTATGTTATAAACCATTAGACAGTAACTCCCGAGAGTTCTTTTTTGTATTCGGGAATAATTGCCTATTCAATATGTGATATCGCTATTTCCCGTGAACTAAAAGCCGCCTATCTTTGCAACATCAGATTGAGACAACTAAAAGAAGACCCAAAACGTTATGAAAAAGAATTTATTAATTTTAGTCGCACTGCTGACATCGGCAACGATATCGGCACAGAACGGAGGAACCATTATGAAGAAGTATGAGAACCAACTACCGCAAGCCGGCAGAGGAAACGTGCATGTTGCCTACCAAGGCAAAGCCATCGACCAAATGATTTACGATTTTATGGAAGAACAGGGAATACCGGGCATGACACTTGCCATCGTACAGGCACCTTATATTCCGCGTGTAACAGGCTACGGAGTGACGGATCTTGAAAAAGGAAACCTTGCCGCTGCCAAGACTCTTTGGCCCATCGGTCCCATCTCACAAGGATATGCAGCCGTGGCAGTGATGCAGCTCTACGAAAAAGGAAAACTAGACCTGAACGACCCGATCGGCAAGTACCTGAAAGATATACCCGAAAACTGGAAACCGATCAGTATCCTTCAGTTGATGCAGCACAGTTCGGGCATTGCGGACTATCGTAATGAAAAGGGATTCGATGTATCGGCCGATTATCGCCCGGAACAACTGATCGAAACGGTAGCCGCCATTCCGCTCGCCTTCGAACCGGGGACAGACGTGAAACAGAGCGCCACAAACTTTCTGCTACTGACTTCTATCATCGAAAAGGCCGGCAAGATGCCGTATCACGACTTTGTGAAAAAGTATCAGATCGACTACCTGGGACTGAAACAGACATTCTTCGGCGAAGACCTGGCGAAAGTAAAACAGGAGGACGTGACCCTCACCGGCAACGTGCATCAGACATTCAAAAAAAATAAAGACTACATCAATCCCTCGGAAACGACTACCGGATATGTGGAAAAAGAGGGTCGCCTTGTCGCCGCACCGGCTATCAGCCCGACGGCAATGAAAGGATTCTCCGACATCTGGGCATCAGCCGAGAATGTGAGCCACTGGGACATCGGACTGGCGGGAAGTGCATTGATCGAAAAGCCCGAAAACCGTGACATGGTGTACAAGCCAACCCGGCTGGCCAACGGCAAGGTAGTACCTGCCATGGCAGGATGGCAGTTCTATAACCACAACGGCCTGATGGACATCAAAGGCAACGTATCGGGCCATTCGGCTTTCCTGAGTCGATTTACGGACGCCTCGGAACTAGTGTGCGTTACCCTACTGGCCAATAAAGAGGGGGTAGACCTGACAAATCTGGGACGCCGTATCGCAGCCGCTTTCGACAGTGATAAGATGGGTACGGGAGCCAACGACAACCTGCTCTATACTTATGAAAGCCAGTTCAGCGTGCCCGAAACCATGACGCGCATCGAGCAGACCCTCCACACGATGGGCGTTCCCGTCTTTGCCAAGTTCGATCACGGGAAAAACGCCGAAGAAGTGGGATTACAACTCCTCCCCAACCAGGTCATCGTTTTCGGTTCACCGAAAGTTGGCACAAAACTGATGCAGGACAACCCGAGTATCTCGATCGAACTGCCGCTGAAGATCTCCGTTTGGGAGGACAAGAACGGAAGCGTATGGGCCACTTTCCCACAAATGAGGACGATGGCGGCCGAATACGGGCTGGAAGCCGAACCGGTAATCGGAAAGATGCAAGAACTGCTGGAGAAAATCGTAATTAAAGGGGCAAGCGTATACTAACTTCCTGCTGTAGGGATAAACGCTTTTCCTATAGGCATCACTTTTAAAGAAAGAAAAACGATACAAGGGGCTATCCGACTTTTGGGATAACCCCTTGTACTATCGTCTATTTCGGTAAAAAGCCTTATCTTACCATTGCAAAAAACTGAATAGCAATGGCCAAGATAGTATTTAAAGAGTTAACTTCCAATCACAATGTACCTTTTCCGGCTCGTTTATCAGAAGAGTCACCTTCATACATATGAAAAAGGATCATATGAAAAACGGCCAATTGAAACCCACCTATAAATACAGATTACTACAGAGAAGCAGTTCGTTACAAATCCGGAAACTTATAGGCAAGCCGGAGATACGGCAACTTTTATTCCTTTTTTGAAAGATTTTCAAGAGATTTATCATAGACAATCCCTTATACAGTAGTAATTCATGCCGTTCTGGTCAGCATCATACATCAGGCTATACGCATTGGTCTCTTCGAAGAGCCGTTGTGGAAATATAAAAACAAAAAAGAATTGTTATATTTATAAATGAAATTTAATGTAGAACCTGATATAACTGATAGGGAGGATAGAAAGAAAATAGGAATTGTCAGGATGAAAGAATGGAAAAATTTAACAGAGAGTAAATGCAGTGAATTAAGGGGAAGGACTTCGAGTGGATATTCCACAGCCATAGACAAAATATATTGCAAAACCAACAACTTAAAATCGTAACAAATAACTATTTTTGTACCACTATTACAAAAGTTCATGCTGAATACAGAAAATATACAATCACTCATTGATAGTGGAGAGGGCTACAATGTGGAATTTAAGGTTCGTGTTCCTTCTAAAGTTCGCGAGCTGACAGAAGAAATATGTGCTTTCGCCAATGCAGATGGAGGATATTTGCTTATTGGTGTGGATGACAATGGGCAAGTCGTAGGTACAAATTTAGAAAACGACAAGCGTTCCGCCATTCAAGGCTCTATTAGCGAAATATCTCCGGCACTTCATTGCGAATTGTGTCCGGTAAGCATAGAAGATAAAACAGTTTGGGTGATTGATATTCCGCCCGGCAAGGATAAACCTTATATATTTTCCGGTTCTATCTATGTACGTGAGGGAGCAAACTCACAGAAACTTCGCACAGTCGAAGAAATGCGCAGTTTCTTTCAGGAGTGTAACAAAATCTTTTTCGACCATATTCCCTGCTATTGGTTCAATATCTACACGGATGCAGATGAACAGATGATAAAGGATTTCCGAACAGAAGCCAAACTAAGTCCGTCCACACCCGGCAAACAAATATTTGAGAACTTGGAATTGTTTACTGAAAATGGAACGGCAAAGAACGGTGCAGCAATGTTCTTCGGCAAACAACCTGAACGGAAGTTTCCACACGCTGTCACAAGATGTGTTCTCTTCAAAGGAACAAACAAAGTCTATATTATAGATGATAAAACATTCGGAGGTTCACTATACCAGCAATATTTATATGCTATGGCTTGGCTGGAAAGTAAACTGCAAGTAGCCTATAAAATAGAGGGAGCAGGACCGAGAGAGGAAATTTGGGAAATACCTCTAACCGTATTTAAAGAAGCCATTATAAACGCCCTGTCACATCGTGACTATTATGAACAAGGCGCAAGTATTATGATAGAAATGTTTGATGACAGAGTAGAAGTTTCCAATCCCGGAGGACTTTTGCCCGTTGTAGCTAAAGATTTCGGACATAAAAGCATGACACGTAATCCGTTAATTTTCGGTTTATTTACCCGTATGCACTTAGTTGAAAGAGTTGCATCCGGCATTCCTCGTATGCGGGAAGCTATGCGGAAAGCTAATCTGCCCGAACCAGAATTTCATACGGAAGGGATGTTTACAGCAGTATTCAAAAGGGGTATCAGTATCAATCATGATACCGTAAATGATACCGTAAATGATACTGTAAACTCAAAAGAGCAGGAGGTTCTAAACATCATCAAGCAATATCCGGGACTTAATTCGTCTAAGATAGCAGAATTAATAGGGAAAAGTGTACCTACTGCTAAACGCTATTTAAATTCTTTGGTTAGATTGGAATTAATAGAATTCAAAGGTGCTCAAAGAAATGGTGGATATTATTGGAACAACAAAAATAATGAAGCATCAGGTAAAAATTAATCTTTATAAATTCGTACTATGAGGAATATCAATATTCTATCTATCATAGAAGCTTATCGAAAACTAAGTAATACTCTATTCCAAAAACTTATGAATAGTTACGGAATAACTAGTGGAATAAAGAATTACGAACTTAATGGTATAGAAGCTTTTGTGGATGAATTGCTAAAAGCAAATAATAACATTTCTATTGTTAACAGATATTATTTAGGTTATTCAATACCACAAATTGGAAAAGAATTTGACTTACTAAGGTTTGGCCATAACTATATTATCAATATAGAAATTAAAACAGAGAGTTCAATAGAGAAGATATTAAAACAACAACAAAAGAATAAATACTACCTCAGTTTTTTGGATAAGCCACTTCATATTTATACCTTCATTTCAAATGAAAATAAACTGTATAAACTTGTAATCAGAAATAATGGGGATGAAATAGAAGAAATAACCTTTAATGAATTATGCAATATATTGATGTCTCAAGAAGTAGTGACATTTAATAATATCGATGATTTATTTAATCCATCTGATTATTTAGTTTCTCCTTTCAATTCTCCGGAAAAATTTATGTCAGAGGGCTATTTCCTGACAGTTCAGCAGGAACAAATATATAAGGAAATTCAAACAAAGTTATCTGACACCGCAACAAATTTCATAGCCTTAACAGGGGGCGCAGGAACAGGTAAAACATTATTAACTTATCACATAGCTAAAGAAACTATCCAGAGAGGTAAAAAAGTACTCATTCTACATTGTGCCCCACTAAATAGTGGCCACCAAATTTTAATGGACGAATATAATTGGAGTATATATATGCCTAAGTATGCTCCCAATACGATAGATTTCGACTTAATCATAATTGATGAAGCTCAACGAATGTATCCATATCAATTTGATAAATATATAAAAGAAGTACGTACTCTCAATAAAAAGTGTATCTTCTCATACGATGAAAAACAATATTTACGTGACAATGAGAAACAATATCATACCAAAGAAAGGATTGAAAAAGAATTATTATGCACTCCCTATAAGCTAACAGATAAAATTAGAACAAATAAAGAAATTGCATATTTTATAAGACAACTTTTCAATATCAAAAAGAATATACCCAATATAGACTATACCAATATTGAGCTTACATATTGTAAAGATTGTTACTCAGCAAAGTTATTATTGCAAGAATTATTGGAAAGAGGTTGGAAAACACCTAATTATACCCCAGGAACACGCTCTTTTTTCCACTATGAAGCATATTTATCTAATGATACAGAAAGCGCACATTCTGTAGTTGGTCAAGAATTCAATAATGTTGTAGTAGTCATAGACGAATCTTTCAAGTACAACTCCCAAGGAGATCTAATTGCTGATAATACTTATTATTCACAAAGACAAATGTTATATCAAATAATCACTAGAACTAGGAAAAAATTGCATATCGTAATAATTAACAATGAAGTCATGTTAAATAGATGCATAGACATACTAAGTAAATAGTTTTACCAATAAGCAATCTCAACCAAAGAAATATAAAGAAACACACTATCTTTACATTTAGAAATCGTACCCAAGATACAAACTGGTGTCAAATGGTTGCTAAGCTGTGAAAACCTTATTCAAGGGACTAACATCATAACGAAGATATAACTTATTGAAAAGTAGTGCTATGCAAACCAACTTTCGATTACCCCAAATTATTTATAAAATATTTGGAGGAAACACACGGAAAAAGTCACAAGCGGCTATAGAACAACGCAGCATGACTTTTCCCGTATTTTTTACTGTACTCAGGCATGCAAAACAGATTTCATTCTTTTGAGTAGGTTTGTTTATCCGAAAAGATAATATTTTTGTCTTCCGGGAACAATCGTTGAGAAATAAAACAACCGACATTTTGCGTTCAGTGAACATCTGATACGGAACAGGCGGACTGAAACGGACCTCCGGAGGGTATGTACCCCACCTGGAATCTGCATCAGTCCGCCTGTTCTACATTTATCTGTATATCCGTATTCTTAACTCGCTATTGCGAGAAACGGAATGACCCTCATTATCCTTTTTCTTTCAGGATCACATCGTGTGCACCACCCTCTACGATACTTGTGGATGAAACCAGCGTGATCTTGGCATTTTGTTGCAAATCGGGAATGGTAACAGCACCGCAACTGCACATCGTAGCCTTGATCTTACTCAGAGTGGCCGCCAGGTTGTCTTTCATCTTGCCGGCATAAGGCACGTAACTGTCTACACCTTCTTCAAACTTAAGCGATTCAGTTCCACCCATATCGTAACGTTGCCAGTTCTGGGCACGATTTGAACCTTCGCCCCAATACTCTTTCACGTAGTTGTTCTTGATGCAGAGCTTCTTGGTAGGCGATTCGTCAAAACGTGCGAAATAACGACCCATCATCAGGAAATCGGCTCCCATGGCAAGGGCAAGCACCATGTGATAGTCGTGCACCAATCCGCCATCACTACAAATAGGTACATAAATACCCGTCCGTGCCTGATATTCGTCGCGGGCACGAGCCACATCTTGCAGAGCAGTCGCCTGTCCGCGTCCGATACCTTTCTGCTCACGGGTGATACAGATAGATCCACCTCCGATACCCACCTTCACAAAGTCGGCACCAGCCTCTGCCAGATAGAGGAAACCTTCTTTATCTACCACATTGCCGGCACCTACCAGCACTTTATCTCCATATTGTTGTTTGATCCATTGCAGGGTCTCATACTGCCATTCCGAATAACCATCCGAAGAATCGATACAGAGCACATCTACTCCGGCTTCTACCAAGGCAGGGACACGCTCCTGATAGTCACGGGTATTGATACCGGCACCTACCAACAATTTCTTGTCGGGACTCGACACCTCGTTCGGATTCTCCTTGTGGCTGTCGTAGTCCTTGCGGAAAACAAAGTAAGCCAGACGTCCTTCTTTGTCGATAATAGGAAGTGTATTGAGTTTATGATCCCAGATAATCTGGTTGGCCTCGCTCAGTGTCAATCCCACTTCACCCACAATCAGCTTCTCAAAAGGAGTCATGAAGTCTTTGATCTTTTTATCCAGCGGGTCTCTGGAGATACGATAGTCACGGCTGGTTACCAATCCCAGAAGATGTCCGTTTGGCGAACCGTCATCCGTTATTCCGATAGTAGAGTGACCGGTCTGGCGCAACAGGCGGAGTACGTCTTCCAACGTATGTTCCGGCGTCAGATTCGAATCACTGGTCACAAAACCGGCTTTAAATTTCTTCACTTTCCGCACCATTTCCGCCTGACTGGCGATGGGTTGCGAACCGAAGATAAACGAGAGTCCTCCGTTACGCGCCAACTCGATGGCCAGTTCGGGACCGGAAACCGATTGCATGATTGCCGAAACGAAAGGGATGTTCAATTCGATTGCTGCTTGTGTGCCTGCCGCATGTTTCACCAGCGGGGTGCGCAAAGAGACATTGGAGGGTACACACTGTTTGGTGGTAAGACCGGGAATAAGTAGATATTCACCGAAAGTTCTTGAAACTTCTTCTACGTAAACTGCCATAAGATAAGTTATTTTTTGGCATGCAAAATTACATCTTTCTTTTTAATTATGTGACTGGGGAAGGGAGATTTTTTCAATAATCCTCTCAAAAGCTTGTTTTTAATCACATCGGGGCAATAAAGAGGAGACTCACTCCTGAAAGCACGCCATGTAAACCACCTCCTTACAATATCACATTCTCCTGATGTCTGTCCATTCAACTACGGATATTATTGAACACAATCTTCATATCAACCTATTTTTAAAAGTTCCTGGAATCCTTCTACCGACTTATTCGGTTCAAACTCTATCACCCGATAGTCTGCCACAGCATTAAAAGGGTCCTCACCGATTATCTTTTCTACTTCTGCACGGCTCTGAGCACGGCAAAGAATAACTCCCCCCGTCCGGGGCACCTGCGGCCCGGAAGCAAGAAAGATTCCGGCAGCATAATACTTATCCAGATAGCAACAGTGTGCTTCCAACAATTCGATCACCTTTTCGATAGGTGCTTTATAAGTCAATATTAATACGAACATGGCCCGATTTATTTTAGTTCTCCCGCAAAGGTAACACAAATCGGCCTACGTTAGGCTTTTCTTATAAATTTAATCTGAATCCGGAATATTTCTTTTAAATTAACAGGAAACAACACTACTTGGCAAACACTTTCATACCTCCGGTGTTATACATCAACATACAAAAAACAACCGCCTATGTCACAAGAAATGAAAGCATTCCCAGGAATGAAAGCTTCACAGAAACTCAACTTCAACCATTCCGAAGTTATTATCAACAGCGCACCGGACCGGAAGGTTATCTTGGAATCGACTCTGTTAGAGCAGTCATTCGTGGAAAAAGGATGTGGGGAAACCACTCCGCATGCTTGGAAAACAACATCGAAAGAGTCTCTGAAAAGACCCGTGTTTAACGAGATATGGTACACATAATGCCAGCTTGACCTGACAGAAACCTTATCCTGCCAATTCCGCCCTGTACTCCATCGGCGAAACCCCTTCGTGTCGCTTAAAATACCTACCCAGATACGACTGGTCGGGAAAATTCAGCCTGTCTGCTATCTCCTGAATACTGAGATCGGTCGATTGGAGGAGTACCTTTATTTCAAGTGCCGTAAAATCATCAATCACTTTTTTGGCCGAATGACCTGTCAGCGAACGACAGATGCTCGTCAGGTACTTAGTAGAAATACAGAGTTTGCCTGCATAGAAAACGACATCCCGTTGCGAACAGCAATATTCGTGCACCAGAGCAACGAACTTATGAAAAAGTTCGTTCGGACGACTGCCGCCCTCAATCTCTTTATGGGTGAAAAGGCGGTGTACTTTGTCGTATACATCAAGCAGGAAACTTTGCAGGTGATTACGCGCTATCTGGTTGCGGAAACGATGATCGGTATCGGCATAAATAGCAGACGTAGCATGCAGGAGACCGTTTATGGGGGCGGTAAATTCGGAAGGAAGTGTATAACAGGGCTTCTCTTTTATAAAATGAAAAAAGGAGGGTTCAAAACGGATACAAGCCTCACGAAACATTTCAATATGTGAAGCGAAAAAGGAGACCCGAAAATCATCGCTCTTCTCATCAAGGCTGATAACAGCACCCGGAAGGAGTACAACCTGGGTATTTACCGTTATCTCGTATTTCTTCAGATCGATGGCCATTGTACCACGGCCGGCACGGCAATAAAGGATAATGGCACAATTGAGTTTATGCAAACGGTTGTAAAAGGGAGAAAAATCATCGGTCCCTGCCACAAACGGCTGGTCGAGCGTGAGGGTAAGCGGGTTTCTTTTTTCCATATCATGTTCTTTATTTTGCCTACAAAAATAGGTCTTTTTAGTGAATTAGCCCGCATACTGTTCCGATAATGAACAATACTGGGGCGGGTATGAAAAGCAGTCGACAGTGAAAACGCTCTACCTTTGCCACGACAAAATTAAATAGGAATTATGATTGAAAAGGTTAGTAAAGTAAAGCAGGCTATATTATTCGCCTGCTGTTTGGCCGCCACCGGATGCAAGCAAGCACCGCAGGCAACTGTAGAATCGGGATACAAAGTAATAACCCTTGCGCCTACCGACCGGACGCTATCGAGTACGTACTCGGCAACAATACGCGGACGCCAAGACATCGAAATCTATCCGCAAGTGAGCGGTACACTGACACAGGTGTGTGTCAGCGAAGGAGAACGGGTAAAACGGGGACAGTCGTTGTTCATCATCGACCAAGTGCCTTACGAAGCTGCCCTGCAGACAGCATTGGCAAACGTGGAAGCAGCCAAAGCCTCACTGGCTACAGCACAACTGACGTATGACAGCAAACAGGAATTATATAAGCAGAATGTGGTTTCGGCCTTCGACCTGAGTACGGCCAAAAACTCTCTTTTGGCAGCACAAGCGCAATTGGCACAGATGAAGGCTCAGGAGGTGAACGCCCGGAACAACTTATCGTACACATTGGTAAAAAGTCCGGCGGACGGAGTGGTGGGAACACTGCCCTATCGGGTAGGAACGTTGGTGAGTGCCAGTCTGCCTGAACCGCTGACTACCGTTTCGGACAACTCGGACATGTACGTCTACTTCTCGATGACGGAAAACCAACTCTTAGGACTGATCCGACGCTACGGATCGAAGGAAGAAGCACTGAAACAAATGCCGGAAATCGGCCTCCAACTGAATGACCGATCGGACTATCCGCAACAAGGACGAATCGAGACAATCAGCGGAGTGATAGACCGGAACACCGGAACAGTCAGCCTGCGGGCAGTATTTCCCAACCGGGAAGGATTGTTGCACAGCGGCGGCGCGGGCAATGTGATTGTACCGACAGAAAAAGCGGGTGCATTGGTCATTCCGCAAGCTGCCACATTTGAGGTACAGGATAAAGTATTTGCATATAAGGTTGTGGACGGAAAAGCGCAATCCGCTCCGGTACAAGTGACACGTGTGAACGGCGGGCAGGAGTACATTGTGGAGAGCGGTTTGCAGCCCGGCGACGTGATTGTGGCAGAAGGTGTAGGATTGCTTCGCGAAGGAACAGAGATAAAAACAATAAATGGTGAATGATGAACCGAACTGCCACAGCCGCCCATCCAAGTAAGCCGGCTTTTAATATCCACTTATTAAACGTATTACTAACAAGAATATTATGAATTTACGAACTTTCATTGAACGGCCTGTCCTATCGGCTGTTATATCCATAACCATTGTCGTGGTCGGGATTATCGGATTGTTTACGCTACCCGTAGAACAATATCCGGACATTGCCCCGCCCACCATCATGGTGAGCACCAGTTACTTCGGTGCCAGCGCAGAAACTCTGCAAAAGAGTGTTATCGCACCACTCGAAGAGGCCATCAACGGTGTGGAAGACATGACCTACATGACCTCCAGCGCTACCAATGCCGGAACAGTCTCTATCACCGTCTACTTTAAACAGGGGACTGACCCGGACATGGCGGCGGTGAATGTACAGAACCGAGTTTCCAAAGCTACCGGACAGCTCCCCTCGGAGGTAAACCAAGTAGGTGTCACCACTTCGAAGCGGCAGACGAGTATCCTGCAAATGTTCTCGCTCCACAGCCCGGACGACTCGTACGACGAAGCCTTCCTGGCCAACTATATCAGCATCAACCTCAAACCTGAGATTCTCCGTATCTCGGGCGTCGGAGACATGATGATTATGGGAGGAGATTATAGCTTGCGTATCTGGATGAAACCGGACGTAATGGCACAATACCGGCTGATCCCTTCGGACGTATCGACTGTCCTGGCGGAACAGAACATTGAGTCGGCCACCGGATCGTTCGGTGAAAATTCCGATGAAACGTATCAATATACCATGAAATACAAAGGACGCCGAATCACACCGGAAGAATTCGGTGAGATCGTGATCCGTTCCACCGACGACGGACAGGTGCTGAAACTAAAAGATATCGCCACAATCGAACTGGGACAGGAAAGTTATGCTTACAGTGGTACGACGGACGGGCATAACGGTGTCTCGTGTATGCTCTTCCAGACAGCCGGCTCCAATGCCACAGAGGTGAACAACCAAATCAACCGATTCCTTGAAGAGGCAAGGAAAGAACTTCCCCAAGGAGTGGAACTGACACAACTGATGTCGTCCAACGACTTCCTGTATGCCTCCATCCACGAAGTGGTGAAGACACTGTTGGAAGCCATTCTGTTGGTTATCCTTGTCGTGTATGTCTTTTTGCAGGATATCCGCTCGACACTGATTCCACTGGTGGGGATCATTGTATCACTTATCGGTACGTTCGCTTTCATGGCGATAGCCGGATTCAGTATCAACCTGATTACGTTGTTTGCCCTGGTACTGGTCATCGGTACGGTAGTGGACGATGCCATTGTGGTGGTCGAAGCCGTGCAAGCACGGTTTGACGTGGGATACAAATCATCCTATATGGCAAGTGTCGATGCCATGAAAGGAATCAGCAATGCCGTCATCACCTCCTCATTGGTGTTCATGGCAGTTTTTATCCCCGTATCGTTCATGTCCGGCACATCGGGTACGTTCTATACTCAATTCGGACTGACAATGGCCGTTGCGGTAGGTATCTCGGCAGTAAACGCCCTGACACTGAGTCCGGCACTTTGCGCCCTGCTACTGAAACCGTACATCAATGAAGACGGTACCCAGAAACAGAACTTCGCCGCCCGTTTCCGTAAAGCATTCAATGCAGCTTTCGATGTTGTGGTAGAAAAATACAAAGGCATCGTTCTCTTCTTCATCAAGCGCCGGTGGCTGACAGGATCACTCCTGATAGCTTCCATCGCCTTACTGGTAGTACTGATGAATACAACAAAAACCAGTCTTGTGCCCGATGAAGACCAGGGCGTCGTATTCGTCAACGTCAGTACGGCCGCAGGCAGTTCGCTACGGACAACAGACGATGTAATGAAACGTATCGAGGAACGCATGGAACAGATTCCACAAGTGAAGCATGTGCAAAAGGTGGCAGGATACGGATTGCTGGCCGGACAAGGAAGCTCCTTCGGTATGCTGATCTTGAAACTGAAACCATGGGACGAACGCCCCAGAAAAGAAGATGATGTGCAGGCAGTGATCGGACAAGTGTACGGACGGACGGCAGACATCAAGGATGCCAGTGTATTCGCCATCTCACCGGGTATGATTCCGGGCTACGGAATGGGTAACGCACTTGAACTTCACATGCAGGATAAGACCGGAGGAGACGTCAATGAATTCTTCCAGACCACACAGCAGTATCTGGGAGCCCTCAACCAACGTCCGGAAATCGCCATGGCCTACTCTACATTCGACGTGCGCTATCCGCAGTGGCTGGTCGAAGTCGATCCGTCGAAATGCAAGCGTGCCGGTATCACACCGGACCAGGTATTGAGTACTCTTTCCGGATACTATGGCGGACAGTATGTGTCCAACTTCAACCGATTCTCAAAGGTGTACAAGGTGATGATCCAGTCCGACCCGCAGTACCGGCTTGACGAAGCGTCACTGAACAATACATTCGTACGCATGTCTAACGGAGAGATGGCTCCCCTCAGCCAATTCCTCACACTGACCCGTACGTATGGCGCCGAATCACTGAGCCGTTTCAATATGTACAACTCTATTGCCGTAAATGCCATGCCGGCCGATGGTTACAGTACGGGTGACGCCATCCGTGCCGTTCAGGAGACAGCTTCCACTTCCCTGCCCAAAGGTTATGGATACGATTACGGAGGCATCACCCGCGAAGAGAATCAGCAAAGCGGTACGACGGCCATCATCTTCGGCATCTGTTTTCTGATGATCTACCTGATCCTGAGTGCACTCTACGAAAGCTTCCTGATCCCGTTCGCCGTCCTCCTGAGCGTACCCTGCGGCCTGATGGGTTCATTCCTCTTCGCACGCATGTTCGGGCTGGAGAATAACATCTACCTGCAAACGGGACTGATCATGCTCATTGGATTGCTTGCCAAAACCGCCATCTTGCTGACGGAATATGCCGCCGAACGCCGTAAGGCAGGCATGGGACTGATTGCTTCTGCATTGAGTGCCGCCAAAGCCCGCCTGCGCCCGATATTAATGACGGCATTGACCATGATCTTCGGTCTGCTCCCGCTGATGGTAGCCAGCGGCGTAGGTGCAAACGGTAACCGCTCGCTGGGAACAGGTGCTGTAGGTGGCATGGTCATCGGTACACTGGCACTGCTGTTCATCGTACCGTCGCTGTTCATTGCCTTCCAATGGCTACAGGAACGGATACGTCCCGTACAGATAGAACCAAGTCATGACTGGCAGATTCAGACAGAGCAGGAAGTGAGTGAACACGAAAAAGAAGAAGCTAAGAATCGCCCTCTAAAATAAATAAACAAGCATGAAAAAGTTAATCATATCCCTTGCCGCTATCCTCGCCCTAAGCAGTTGCGGCATCTACTCCAAATACAAACCCGTCACGGAGATTCCCGACGGACTTTACGGACACGGAGGAACAGACACCCCCGGGTTGACTTCCGCCGATCCGGAAATCCAACGAAGTGATACTGCCGCCAACTTCGGCAACCTCAGCTGGCGGGAGGTTTTCACCGACCCGTATCTGCGCGTACTGATCGACTCTGCCCTCGTGCGCAACACCGATCTGCGCACTGCCCACTTACGGGTGAAAGAGGCTGAAGCTACCTTGCTTTCCGCACGCCTCTCCTATCTGCCGGCTTTTTCACTTTCTCCGCAAGGTACGGCAAGCAGCTTCGATGGCGGAAAAGCTACTCAGACCTATTCACTGCCCGTCAGTGCCAGTTGGGAGATAGATATCTTTGGCCGACTGACCAATGCCAAACGTCGTGCCCAAGCTGTCGTGGCCCAAAGCCGAGATTATGAACAGGCGGTGCAGACCCAACTGATTGCCGCCGTGGCCAACAACTATTTTACCTTGTTGATGCTCGACGCCCAGATCGAAATCTCCACCGCTACGGAAGCTGCCTGGAAAGAGAGCGTCGCCACCACCCGTGCCATGAAAGCAGCGGGAATGGTGACCGAAGCTGCCTTGTCGCAAACCGAAGCTACCTATTATAATATATGTACGACTCTGCTCGATCTGCAAGAGCAGCTCAACCAAGCCGAGAACGCCCTTTCTTTGCTGCTGGCGGATGTCCCCCACCGTATCCCCCGCGGACGTCTGGCCGACCAACAGCTCCCGGAGAATCTATCGGTAGGCGTACCCCTGCAGATACTCTCCAACCGGCCCGACGTACGCAGTGCCGAACAGTCGCTGGCACAGGCATTCTACACTACCAATGCCGCCCGTTCCGCCTTTTACCCCTCGATCACACTGAGTGGCAGTGCGGGATGGACCAATTCGGCAGGTGCCATGATTGTCAACCCCGGTAAGTTTCTTGCCACAGCAGTAGCCTCTCTTACCCAGCCCTTGTTTAACCGCGGAGCAAACATCGCCCAACTCCGCATAGCCAAGGCGCAGCAGGAAGAGGCACGCCTCAGCTTTGAGCAGACCTTACTCAATGCCGGAAGTGAAGTCAACAATGCTCTGGTACAATATCAGACGGCACGAGACAAATCGGCCTATTTCAACCGTCAGGTAGCCTCTCTGGAGAATGCTGCACGCAGCACGCAACTACTGATGAAGCATGGTAACACGACTTACCTGGAAGTGCTCACCGCACAGCAGACACTGCTTAATGCGCAACTCTCCCAGGTGGCCAACCGCTTTACCGAAATCCAGGGAGTCATCACCTTGTATCAGGCATTGGGAGGGGGCAGGGAAACTGCCTCCGGAGAAAGAAATTCTTAACAGAAGAATACAGCCTAACTTTTCAACCTTTCTTAAATGATGACGACTGTCTGTCCGGTACCTTGTGTACCGGGCTGTACAGAAAAAGCCCGTACTACCTCTTCTCTAACAAAAAGGATGTACGGGCTTTCCTGTTTTAAACGGTATCTTATGCGTTCAGCGCCTGTTCGATGTCCGCGATAATATCATCCGCATTTTCGATTCCCACCGACAAGCGGATCAGATCCGGACGAACACCGGCTTCTATCAATTGTTCGTCTGTCAGCTGGCGATGCGTATGACTGGCGGGATGAAGCACACATGTGCGTGCATCGGCTACATGGGTAACGATGGCCGCCAGCTTCAGCGAATCCATAAATTTGATGGACAACTCACGACCGCCTTTCAAGCCGAAAGAGATCACACCGCACGAGCCATTCGGCATATACTTCTGCGCCAGTTCGTAGTATTTGTTGCCCGGCAGACCGCAATAGTTTACCCATGCCACCTTGTCGTTCTGCGCAAGATATTCGGCTACCTTCTGTGCATTGCCACAGTGCTGAGGCATGCGCAAATGCAACGTCTCCAAGCCCAGATTCAACAAGAAAGCGTTTTGCGGACTTTGAATACTGCCCAGGTCACGCATCAATTGCGCGGTTGCCTTTGTCATATAAGCGCCCTTGCCGAAAGCCTTGGTATAGGTCAGTCCGTGATACGATTCATCCGGTGTGCAGAGTCCTGGGAACTTGTCCGCATGGGCTTCCCAATCGAAGTTTCCGCTGTCTACGATGCAGCCGCCTACACTGGTGGCATGCCCGTCCATGTATTTAGTAGTGGAGTGAACCACGATATCGGCTCCCCACTCAAACGGACGACAGTTGATCGGTGTCGGAAATGTATTATCAACAATCAAAGGCACACCGTGACTATGGGCAATGCGGGCGAATTTCTCAATGTCGAGCACTTCAAGCGACGGATTGGAGATGGTCTCGCCGAACAGTGCTTTCGTATTCGGACGGAAAGCCGCCGAAATCTCTTCTTCACCGGCATCGGGGCTGACGAAAGTGACATCGATACCCAATTTCTTCATCGTCACGCCAAAGAGGTTAAACGTTCCGCCGTAGATGGCCGACGAACAAACAAAATGATCGCCCGCCTGGCAAATGTTGAATATGGCATAGAAATTGGCAGCCTGTCCACTGGAAGTCAACATAGCTCCCACACCTCCTTCGAGAGCGGCAATCTTGGCGGCTACAGCGTCGTTCGTCGGATTTTGCAGACGGGTATAAAAGTAACCGCTGTCTTCAAGATCGAACAAGCGGGCCATCTGCTCACTGGTTTCGTATTTAAAAGTAGTACTTTGATAGATGGGCAGCACGCGCGGCTCGCCCTTTTTCGGAGTCCATCCTGCTTGTACGCACAGGGTTTCGGGCTTGAATTGTTTTGCCATAATGATATTGAGTTTACGATTATATTGCCTTAAAAAAGTTATATCGACGCAAAAGTAGAGAAAATTATTGGTTTAAAAGGCTATCTTTGCGAGCGAAAAAGCAAAAATTCACCTTAGAAGTCAAACAATAGCACAGCAGCCCGAGCCTGCATCTTTTATACGTAGCGATATGAAAAGAAAACTCTGTCTTCTCCTGTTCTTCTGTCTTTTATTGACTGCCCCGGCTTTGCGGGCACAGCAGAAAGCCACTCCCAGATCCGGTGAAGGTATCTCTACCTTCCTCCTGCGCCACAACCGCGCCCCGAAGAAATACTACAATGATTTCATCGAACTCAACAAAGCCAAACTAGGGAAGAGCAGAACTCTTAAAATGGGTGTCACTTACCTGATTCCCCCTGTCAAGAAAGCGTCGGCCGCCACTTCCGGAAAAACGACGGAGGCAGCAGCCGAAAAGACATCCGCACATCACCCGCGCCGTACGGAAGTCAACGAGCCGCTCTTCGGGAAGTGGCTTTCAAATGTCAAGGTCACTTCCAATCGCCTTGCCGGTACCTGCTTCTATGTTGTCAGCGGACATGGCGGTCCCGATCCGGGCGCCATCGGACGCGTTGGCAAACACGAACTCCACGAAGACGAATATGCCTACGACATCGCCCTTCGCCTTGCTCGCAATCTGATGCAGGAGGGTGCCGAAGTACGTATCATCATTCAAGATGCCAAAGACGGCATCCGTGACGAGGCTTATCTCTCGAACAGTAAACGTGAAACCTGCATGGGCTCTCCCATCCCGCTGAACCAGGTACAGCGCCTTCAGCAGCGTTGCGACAAAATCAATGCCCTTTATCGTAAAGACCGCAAGAAGTATAAATACTGCCGCGCCATCTTCATTCATGTGGACAGTCGCAGCAAAGGTACCCAGACCGACGTCTTCTTTTACCACTCCAACCGCAAAGCCGAGAGTAAGCGTCTCGCCAAAAACATGAAGGAAACCTTCGAGTCCAAATACGGCAAGCATCAACCTAACCGGGGGTTTTCGGGCACCGTAAGCGGACGCAACCTCTATGTTCTGGCCCACACCACGCCCGCCTCTGTTTTTGTCGAGTTGGGCAATATCCAGAATACCTTCGACCAGCGTCGCCTGGTGATCCCCTCCAACCGGCAGGCACTCGCCAAATGGTTAATGGAAGGGTTTATAAAAGACTATAAATAAACAGAACCTCTTGTTTTTCTGAAAGATTACAAAAGGATGTGAATGTACTGAGAGCAGATGACCGGAGTGAGCCGATAAATCCTATATTTGTTGCCGGATGTAAAGTAAAACTTTTAAAGTCATTTTTATGGAACAGTTATCTTTTATAGAATCATTCCGGACTTCTCCTTTCATTCTCACCGAAGGCGCTATCGTAGAACGTTTGCGTCACGAGTTTCACATTTCACCGGACAAACACATTGCACATGCCGCACTGATCTACGATGACTCCCATCGTGAGATTCTGGCATCCATCTACCGGCAATACCTGCAGATAGCCACTGAGTTCCGCCTGCCACTGATGCTGATGACTCCCACCCGCAGAGCGAACATCGAGCAAATAGCCGCGTCCGATTACCGGCATAAAAATGTACTGGCGGATACTATGGCCTTTCTCTCCCGCTTCCGTGACGAAGCTTCCACTCCCGTATATATCGGCGGACTGGCCGGATGCCGCGGCAATGCGTACGACGGCCGCTACTATCTGTCGGTAGAAGAAGCCATGGAGTTTCATTTCCCGACAGTCCGCACGCTGGCACAGTCGGGGGCGGACTATCTGTTTGCCGGCATCATGCCGCAACTGACAGAAGCCATCGGAATGGCCAATGCCATGGCTGCAACAGGACTGCCTTACATCATCAGCTTCATGGTATGTCGTGACGGACGCCTGATAGACGGTACTTTCATTCATGACGCCATCGATGCCATCGAAAAGGAAACTTCCACCCGCCCACTGTGCTATATGGCCAACTGCGTACATCCCGATGTGTTGCACCAGGCGCTGCTGCATCCCCGGAACGATACGCCTTTGGTGCGTCAGCGCTTTCAGGGTATTCAGGCCAATGCCGCCAACCTCAGCCCGGAGGAACTGGACGGATGCGATCATCTGATTTCTTCTTCACCGGAAGAACTGGCAGACAGACTGATGACACTGCTGTGGGACTTTCCGTTAAAAATCTGCGGAGGCTGTTGCGGAACCAACCAACAGCATATGCACCGTTTCGCAGAAATGCTGGCTTACCGCCGTGACAATAAAGCGTGGTAACTGTCTGCTCCGGTAAACGGGACCGCCCGTGCCGGCAATGCAAACTCTCACTCCTTCCTCCTGCGGTTCAGATATCTGCGCAACAATGTGGGAGTAAAGCAGAAAATCAACTGGGCTTTACTCCACTTGTAGCATTGCTGGAACACAAGCATACCGATAGCGATGAACAGGGCAGCGCCCGCAGCAGCTTGCAGAGGCAGCCAATGCACACCCTCTTGCGGGACTATCAGAGGGATCAACGCCAATGCTCCGGCGGGAGCAAAGTACTTTCCGGTCCACTCGAAGACAGCAAACAAGCAGCAGATGATGAGCAAGGCGACCACCGTTTCGGGCAAATGCAAAAAGGTATGCCCGATGATCTGAAAAGCGGTCCCCAAGGCAGCTCCGGTAACCAAAAACAGAAACACTTGCATGGGGCGGTTTCTGAATCCGGCTTTCGAATTGACAATCTCCGTGAATGTCACGATCAACGGAGGAATAATGAAATAACTGCATCCGCAGGAGATAGAAAGGGCAGCTACCAGTGAAACCCAAAAGAGCAGAGCCGCCCAACGGAAAATCTCCTTTTTCCACTCACGCCCAGGCAGGACGTAATCCGTCTCCCGGCGCAAACCTCCTTTTTCCATCAGCCTCTGTCCGGCAACAAGCACGGCGGAAAGCAGGAAAACGGCCGACGGATAGATCCAGGTCTCAGTGTGCAGCAGCACCGGCAGCATACAAGCCGAAATCAGCGGAATCAGAGTAGCCCGGCTGAACAGCAGGCAGCAGGCAGCAAAGGCAAATGCCAGACATAAATTGCAGAGCAACGGCAGCGTGGAGTAGCGCACGATACAAACTCCGGCAACAGCCCCTGCTGTCATCAGCCCAATCAGCTGCCAACGCCCGACTTTCCAAACCCGCTTATCGATCACCCACAAGCCGACGGCGAGCGCCGCCATCTCCGGAAAGATAATCTCTTTCTCGCCTGTCCATTCGGCTATGCCCACCATCAGCATCACCATGAAAACAGAGAATACATATCTGACTTTTTTCGTTTTGTCCATCATGAAGTCCAATAAAGATCAGCAAAGATAATCATTTATCAGGAGGCATCCCTCCCGAATGGCTACCGGATGGAAATTTAACCGTAAAAATTCGACGATCGCCTGATCATAACCGTCCCGGATTTGTTACTACACCAAGTGTAACATCAAATTCTTATGACCATGTCCGATTTCAACCCCAAACCGTCCGACAAACTGACGGCAAGTGAACGTAAAGAACTGGATACCTCCGAGTTCGGCATACCCCAATTAAGAGAGTTCTCCATCCACGACGCCGCCCATGTACGCGCGGCAGAAGCCTACTTCAGGTATGCGCCCGAAGAGTATAAAGCGCAGTTGGCACGCAACATCCTGGCCAAAGCACATCTGCTGGGAGTGAACGTAAAAAGCCCCGCCATCCTGGAGTGGGCGGAGAAATAACCGGAAATAAAAGCAATAAGGCAGGCGCACGAAGAAAGATTCCCGGATTATTTCCTACTTTTGTACCCATATACCCCCTCACTTTATAAAAACTGTTGTATATGAGTTTCTCAGGATTCGTTTTTGATATGATCAGGCGCAATAAGGAGAACAGAGACCTGCTTACTCTGCGCCGGGAACGGATGAAGGACCTTCAAGGTAAAATGTACCGGAAAGGGACGCTTCAAAATCCGAATGTAACCCTGGAAGAGCTGGAGAAGATAGAAAAGGCCACCCGTGAAAAGGAAAAAGCGGAAACACAATATTATCTGCGCGCCACGCTGATCTTCCTGACCGTGACAGCCATACTGGCACTCATACTCTGGTGGATATTGTAGCACCGTCCCCGCTTTAGAGAACCGTCGGTTCCACATCCGTTACCGTTCACCTCCTCATACCTTTATTCAACCGATTATGAACACAAAGACATACCCTTGGCTGCGTACGGCCGCATCGGTGAAACGATAAAAGAGAATGCTCAGGACTACGGACGGTGTCTGCCCTTCTGAAAACGAACGGGATTTATTTGTAACCGGTATGAAAATATTCTTTCATGCCGGGATGATATTCGTCGGATAAACACTACCTTTGTTGGAATACAACGTTTCTAACCTAATATCAATCCATATAACATGACTCCAGATTTCGATTACAGTGAAGTGCCTTTCGGATTCAACTATTGCCTCAACAAATCATGTAAGCAAGCCTCCACGTGCCTGCGCTACCGGTTGTACACTCATATTCCGGCAGCTTGCCAGACCATAAGAATAATCAACCCCGTTTACGCCGCCACCATCGACGACGTGTGCCCTTTCTTCATGCCCGACAAGAAAGTGCGGTATGCCTTAGGCATCACCCACTTGCTGGATCATGTGCCTTACAGTGATGCAGTCAGCATCAAAAGACAAATGCTGGCACACTTCAAGCAGGCCACTTATTATCGTTGCCGCCGCAAAGAACGGATGCTCGATCCTTCCGAACAGGAATATATCCGTAAATTATTTGTCAGTAAAGGGATCAAAGAACTACCGGTATATGATGAATACATAGAAAAGTACGACTGGTAGCACAAGCATTTATAAAGAAACCGGCAACTTCGGTAAAGGGAAAGGATTGCTTCATAAAAGAGAAACGAATGCTTTGTCAAAGGGGAGAAAACGCCTTGTTGAAAGGGAATGGCAGACCTCTCCCAAAGGAAAAATCGCACGCTCCAAAGAAGGCAGTCAGCCTGCCGAAGAGAAAAAACCTACTATCTGAAAGGGAGCAATCACTTCAACAAAAGAAATAATCACTTCAACAAAAGGGGAATAGTGCCCTCTTCAAAGAAAAATAATCGATCTGCCATAGAAAAGCAGTTGCCTCACCACAGAAAAAGAGCTGCTTCACCACCCAAGAACAGTTACTTCACCACAGAAAAACAGACATTTAACCGATGACAAACAGATATTGCTTCCATGGCAAATCATCATTTAAATGAAGAGAAACCTTCCACTAAAGTGTCACAATCTTTACTTCTAGGCGACAACTTTTTGTCGCCCGAGAGAAAAAAGTTTTTCACCTACACGACACAAAGTGAAACAATAGAGAAAGGAATAAATACATCTCCATCTACCGGATTCTTTCACTGAATTCTTCTAATAAACTTATCGGATTCTATATTCAAAATAAGATTGCGAATGTACCGTTTTTTACAGAAGCTCCGATTCAATATCCAAGGGTAGCCGGATGTAATTGTGCGATAGTGAACTGCCTTTGTGCGTGTCCGCACAATAGCAAAAGAGTGTTCAGGAATATATTGTATTATATAATAGCCATTTAGCGATATGGCATGATTCTTGCAAGCATAAAGAAAAAACAGTAATAGAACCATGATCAAGCATTACTTGAAAGTAGCATTACGCAATTTGATGAACTTTAAAGTTCATAGTCTTATTTCGGCTATTTGTTTAGCGATAGGTATCACCTGCTTCAGTATGATGAATTATTTTATTGATGCCATAACGGGTAAAGTAGAACTGTCCGATAATAATAAATACAGCATCCGGTTGTCCGGAGCATCTTCCCAGACAGCCGCCGATATCTATTTGTTTAAGGAGGATTTTGATTATCTGAAAGAGTTGCCGATAGCGGGCATAGATACCCTTGTGGCTTCTTCCTCTTATAGCAATGGAAAAGAGATTACGGCCATCGACAAAAAACAACGGGAACTGCCGTTTTTAGTGTCGTTCCAAAATGTATCATCCAATTATTTCACCTATAATTCGCTCCAATTGAAGTATGGCAATCAAGAGATAACAGCTCCCGACGAGGTGATCGTCTCCCGATCGTTTGCCCGGAAAGCATTTGGAGAAGAGAATCCGATAGGCCAGGTCATCCGTCAGGAAACAGAGGCTACCAACCCGTCTGATCTTATGGTGTATAAAATTGTCAATGTTGCTTTGACAGAAGAAAAAGATTTTCATGGGAAAACGATCGATTGTTATTTTCCCCTGTCCGCAAAGTCCCGTACTCCGCTCTGCATCAGATCACGTCTCACCGGACAAACCACGACCGAAAGCCTGAATAAACAGTTAAAAGGTCTGACCTGGAAGCATGGAGACCAGGATATCTATTTATATGCCTCCCTGGAGTCGGAACAGAATAGCAGTGTTCAAAGAACGATAAGCATTCTGCTCGCCCGGTTTATAGCTTCGCTGATTTTATTGTCTGGTTTGATCAATTTTCTGAAGTTCATTATCCAGATGTTCTATAACCGGCAACGAGAACTGGTGCTTCGCAAATGTATCGGTTCGGACATCAAAGGATTGTTTGCCTTGCTTTTCGCCGAAATCTTCTGGATGCTATCTGTCGCTTTCCTTCTGTCCTTGGCCGTGACGGAAATCACGCTCTCTCTGGCATATACGTACATCCGTCCGGAAGACATGATCTCATTCTCCCTGGTAGACTTGTATGGTTCACAGTTAGGTTTGTACCTCGCTTTGTTGTTGATCTGCATGCTCGCCATTCTTTATCCTATCTATCGGTTACGCCGGTTGAGTGTCCTCCATTCGGTCGTGCAGAGACAGAAGCGGCACGTGTTCCGCAATTTCATGATTGCTCTACAATTGGCGATCTCCATCCTTTTCACAGGCGGTGTATTCGGCATAACGCTTTTGTTCAATGAGATGTTTGAAGGAATGTACCGTCCTTTGAGCACGGAAGAAGAGAACCGGGTGATTTCAATATCGGTCAATACCATATGCATGCAGAAAAACATGGATGCCATTCTTTCGGATATCCAGTCTTTGTCCGAGATAACCGATCGGACATCCGCCTTCAATACCTTCGATGCCGATGTTTATACTTACATGACCTATATGAAAGACGGAAAGCCGAGAGGAAATGTGATGATGATCCAAGCAGAGCCTCATTATTTTGAGTTCTTCAAGATCCCGTTCTCCGGAAAATTAGTAGATAAGGATGCTCAAGGCTTTGTTTATATAAGCGAACAGTTTAAAGAACAATTGCAAAGGGATAGTATAGCAGGTAGTGTCACGCTGGATGGCAAAGAATACCGGATTGCCGGGACTTACCGTGCACTGAACAGGGAAGATACTCAGAGCAGTTCAGTCGGTTCTGTCTTTCTAGTTAACCCGCAAGCCTACACCTATTACTTCAAAACTCTCCATTCCGATATTACTCCGGTCGCCCTGGAAAAGATAACGGAGATCTGCCGGCGTTATGTACCCGAGACATTGCCTCTTAACATTCGTAATACGGGTGATTCCAAACAGTCCGTCATGGGAACTGTAGCACTCTTGCAGACAGCATCCCTGTTGTTGGCGATAGTCAGTATCCTCCTGTTGATATTAAGTATTTATTCCGGAATCTCCATGGATGTGATAAATCGGCAAAAAGAAGTGGCCATCCGAAAAATAAACGGAGCCACCCCGAGAGTGATTGCCCTGTTATTCGGCAAAATCTATTTGATTATTTATCTTTCTGTCTTCGTCATTATCTATCCGCTGGTACGATTGGTGTTGATAAGCATCGCACAAAAAAGCAATCTGCAAAGCATATATAGTTGGAGCTGGGGAATCCTGTTGTTCTTCACAATGGCTCTTTTGATCTTTTTGGTTACGGCATACAAGATTTATAAAGTAATGCACCTGAATCCGGCAAGCGTCTTGAAAAAGGAATAAAAACGATCTCTATTGCGCCTGCCCGTTATAAGGTCAAAATGAGGAGATGTGTCAAGACTCGTATTCACCACAGGTTACACGGATGTATACAGATAAGCAGTATTGGTTATCAGCAGATAAAAAAATCGTTTAGTGTAAATCTGTGCAATCCTGTGTGATGAGTTATGAAACCCTCTCCTTTCCTGTGCGATGCACAATAACCATGTCAGGGTGTTGATGCGCCCCAAGGCTGTGGAAGTACACCGCCTACTCTTCAAAGCCATTCTCTTGTGCAACCTCGTTTTCTGCTTTATCCTCTCAGCACTGCCGGCAATTCCGCCAACGAATGAATCATCAAATACTCTCGCTCCGTCCCGGAGATCACCTCGTGTTTCCACATAGCTTCGGCCGGCACATGAATGGCATGCCCACCCAATGACAATACCGGAAGCACGTCCGATTTCAGCGAGTTACCCACCATTAAAAAAGATTGTGGAGCAACGTCCAGTGAAGAGATCAGCCGCTGATAATCCTGCGGTGCCTTGTCGGTCATGATCTCCGTATGATCAAAATAATGGGAGATTCCCGAACGTTGCAGTTTACGTTCCTGATCCAGCAGGTCGCCCTTGGTCGCTACAACCAGTTTATAGTCATCCTTCAGTGTCTCAAGCGCTTCCGTCACCCCGCCGAGCAGACGGATAGGCATCTCCAACAGTTCTTTTCCCATCTCCACGATGCGTCCGATCACTTCGGCAGGCACCCGGTTCCGGCTAATCTTCACGGCAGCCTCCACCATGGAGAGCGTGAACGGCTTAGCCCCGTATTTATAGATATCCATATTCTCCATCTCTATGGCGAATAGGCGGGACGAGATTTCTTCCGCCGTTCCATACCCGGCAAGTAAATGGCAAAATTCACTCTCAACCTTGTCGTAAAACACCTGATTATCCCATAATGTATCGTCCGCATCGAATGCGATCACTTTAATTTGCTGCATGTCTCTCTCTTTTGATTCCTGCAAAAATACGCTTATAAAATGAAAGCAGCCTGCATCCGGTAAATAAAATTAAGTTCTTTTCCGGATTCAAGAACCAACACATACGGCTTTTGTTATTACCGCATAATCAGAGATGTTCAATTTTCAAACAATAAAATCAATGTATGATAACCTAAAACAACAGAAGTATGAAAAAGTTAATGTTTGCTGTAATAGCTTGCGCGATGGGCCTTTCGGGCTGCTCTTCGGAGGATGACTGTGCTACCAATCCCGAACCTGCGGGAGATGTGACGGAAATCAAATTAAGTGCCGGTATCCAGGGAGTGGCAACCCGCAGCCCGGTATCGACCAATGACAATATAACGGCTCCGTTTGTGGCCTCCGCCACCACCGGAGACTATATGACGAATGCATGGAGTTCCACCGTGACGTTTGTGGCATCGCCCACACCGACAGCCGCACTCTCTTTCAGCCCGCCACGGTATTATCCGGTGGATAATTCTCCCATCTATATCAGAGGTTACTACCCGGCAGGGACACTTTCCGGCAAAACAGTTACGCTGGCTGGCGATGGGACAGAAGACGTGATGCTCACCGCTCAAGCCTCAGGGACGAAAGCGACTGCAGGAGCACTGTCGTTTGTCTTCAACCATCTGCTGACGCAATTGCAATTCAAACTTGTGGCCGGTGCAGGATATCCGGCATCGGGTGTCAACGTGACCAGTCTTGTCATCAAGCAACAAAAGACACCTGCCACACTGGACCTGAATACATCCAGCCTGACGTATACCACCAAAGACCTTACCCTTTCGGGTACATTCCCCATCCTAACGGCCGGAAGTACAATCAACAACTATCCGATGGTGAAAAGCGGCGAAGCCCTCACGGTGGCAGTCACCACAAGTGACGGAGTGACTTATCCCGAATCTACCATCTCGGTCACTACTGAAGTCGGAAAATCACATTTAATCACCCTTACCTTTACGCCGAAGGAAATCACGTCCTCTATCAGTGTGACAGCCTGGCAGACAGGAGGGACCGGATCGTCCACATTACAATAAACGTTCTCATAACACGCAGGTTGTGCAGGAGATGGCGACAGCTATATCCGCGCAATCTGTCACATCAAGAAAGAAAGGGGCGATGAAACGGACTATCCTCATCTTATTGGGCTGGATGCTGCTCTCGCAAGGATGCAGCTATGGTGTGGGCGACGACTGCCTCCCACCCGAAGAACCTGTACCCATACGGATGGCGATTGCAGAAGGAAAACTCTCCACGCGGGCACCTGTCACAACGATCGATGCAAGCAATCTGTCGAATGTCGGCATTTACGCAGTCAGCGAAGGGAGCATAGCCGGGCAATATCCCTGGACATCCACTCCTTTCGCCCTGAATCTGGTACCGAGCGGCATCAGCGGCAGCCAGCTCTCTTTCAACCCCAAACTCTATTATCCATTGGGGGGGAAACGGGTCATTTTCTACAGTTATTATCCGCGCACGACAGCCACAAGCGGCAGCAATTACATCACGGCTCCGGGCAACGGTGTCGCCCCTGCCTATCATTTCACGCTGACGGGAGCAGAAGACATCATGTATGCCGCAGGCACTCCCACAGGAAGTACCAGCACCATGCCCGTCAGCCTGACATTCAACCATGTGTTGACCCAACTCCAACTGAACACTTCTCTATTGGGCGCACTGTCCAGCATCAAGCTGCTGGGTGTGTACAATAAAGGTACGCTCGACATTGGCAACGGAAATGTCACCTACGACAGTTCCACGACGGATATCACATTGACCGTTCCCCTTCTAGGTTCGGTTACCAATACCGTAATGGTTCCTGCCGGAGTAGCAAGTTATAAGGTAGAAGTCGTTCTGCTGCTTTCGCTGTTGAAAAGGACATATCTGGTGAAACCCACTTCGGGTAATTTCCAACCGGGGGTAATTTATACGATCAGTCTCTGATCAGGAAAAGAGTAACGACAGGAAGTTTGCATTCTCCTCCTGCTCTCCGTCTTCCGGATTATGGCTGTAGCCGTTCTCCATCAACAAGTCACGGTATATCAGGCAGAGCTGCATGGGTGAGTGGTAAGGCTCGTATGTGCTGACCGGAAGTTGCGACACCGCATGCAGGGCATCTGCTATTTTCATTGCCATCCGCCTGTTCTCCTGTATCCGGTGGAAACACTCTTCCCGCTCCTCTACACTTTCGGCATGTACCATCTGCAACGCAAGTTCTTCTATTCGGTTGAGAGGTCCCCGCAGCTCCCTGCTGACGTGGGCAAAAAAGGCTGAGCGCAACCGGTCCGCCTGTTCGGTGCGCTCCTTCTCTATACACAGACGGTTGGCTTCCATCACCTGTGCGGTTATATTCTTGACGTATCCTTTCAGATAATAGAATCCATTGCCCAGCGGTTGGCAGGTCACAACATGATTTTCAAGATAAAAGTCCTCTCCGTTGCCATGAATCTTATAACGGATTCCTTCCTGGGGAGGACGCCCGGCATGAATGTCGGCCATAAACTGAGTGACGGTCTGCAGATCTTCACCGTTCATCAATTTCAGATAATCCGCTGGATCGACATACTGCAATTCGTCGTGCCGATGGATGGTATCGGCGAATCCAATGTAACGTAATCTTCCCGTTTCGGTACTGTATGTCCACATACCAACTCCTGCTATTTTCAGCATTTCCAGCAATACCTTTTCCCTGAAAAGGGCATCAAGGCTCTCTTTACGATGTTTTTTAGCCATTCTGTAATGATTATGAATACTTAGATGGTCCTGAGTTGTTTTACAGTTAAATCTATTTTATAAGTCCATTGTCTATCCAATTGCATAGTACACATCCGAAAGATGTTTGTTGAAGTACAACAATCGGGAAAAGAAAAGGTTCGGTAACGGTCCTCTACTTTCCGGATGAGGAGCAGGCTGCTAAAAAGAGGATGTGTCAAGACTCCTGCTCACCACTGATTGCAGCGATTAACACAGATAAACATCATTAGTTATCAATAGATTAAGTTCGCTCTACAGAACTCAGTGTTGCTCTGTGGTGAATTTTGACACATCCCCCTATCTTCTATCCTACGCTGTGACAGTGTTACTCATCCCGATATTTGCAGCAGCCGGGCAGAGCATCGTAAACCGCTTTGACAGCCTTGTACTTATCCGTATCATGGCCCGCTGCGGCAATGGCTTTGGCAACGGCGTCGGCCGATGTTTCTGACGGGTCGAGTTGCAAGTGGATCATTTGTTTCTCCCGGTCCCAAAGAGCGGACCGGACACCGGAAACACCTTTAGCGGCTGTTTCGATGCGTTCCTTGCACATATCGCAAGAACCACGGACGGCAAACAGTACGTGTTCACTTTCCTGAGAGACAACATGACTGCCAGACATACCGGACATGCTGTGTCCTTGGTGTCCGGTCATGGGAGCAATTCCCGGAGTATCTTCGTTCATCATTGAGCGTTTGCCTTCGAGTTGTGCACTGGCATCGATGGAGAAGACTCCGTTGGTCACAATCTCCTCACCATCGGAAAGTCCGTCGAGAACCACATAGGCTCCGCCAAGAGCGGGGCCAAGGGTGACTTCACGCATCCGGAAGGTGGGAGTATCCGTATCGGGCAGGCGCACATAGACCACAGCACGCTTGCCGGTCCAGAGGACAGCCGTTTGCGGAACAACAATCCGGTCTTTATACCCCTTTAGAGGAGCAGCAACCTGGGCAGTAGCATACATTTCGGGCTTCATCTCCAGAGTGGGATTGGCTACATCCACGCGGACCCGGGCCGTGCGCGTAGTGGCATTAAGAATGGGATCGATGAATGAAATACGCCCGGAATACGTCTTTCCGGGAAAGGCAGAAAGAGTAAACTCCACCCGGTCACCTTTGGCAAGAAAAGGTAAATCCACCTCAAAAGCGTCGAACATGGCCCACACACGGGAGAGGTTGGCAATATCGAAAAGAATGCTCCCCTGTGAAACATAGTCGCCCCGGTTAACCCGCTTGGCAATGACGATCCCATTCGTGTTGGATTTAATCTCTACCATAGGAGACACCTGGCCGGAATATTGGATAGCGTCGATCTGGGCATCCGTCAAGTTCCAAAGGCGGAGTTTCTCGCGGGCAGCCTGCACAAGAGCGGGTTGCTGCATACGGACCGCTTCGAGCAATTCCTGCTGGGCGGTGAAAAGTTCAGGCGAATAAAGAGTAGCAAGTGTCTGCCCGGCACGTACGGTCTCGCCGGTGAACTCGATGTCAAGCCGTTCAATACGTCCGCCGACATAAGCTGTCTGCGACTGCAGACTACGTTCGTCCGGAATAATCTTACCGTACAGCCGGACTTGCTTCACGGGGTTACTGCGACTGACACGGGTAGTCTGAACATCGGCGAGAGCCATGGCCTCATCAGAGAGCCGGATGGCATCGGGATCCGAAACAGCATCACCTCCAGAAATAACGTTCTTCTTAAGAGGGATCAGGTCCATACCGCAGATAGGGCATTTGCCGGGTTTGTCCTGACGAATCTGCGGATGCATGGAGCAGGTCCAGACACCGGATTCGTCCTGCACCAGATCATGAGACGTTCCATGCATATCATGGTTATGAGCTTCAGCATGTGTTCCCCCGGCAGACTCCGGAGAAGATGAAGGGCTGAACAAAAGCCATCCCAGCACAAAGCCGGCAAGGGCTATCAGGGGATAAAGTACTTGCTTCTTACGAAGAATATCTGATATCTTTTTCATACAATTACTATTTTAGTGGTTCTATTTATTTTCAGTCGGCTATCAGCTTTTCTATGGCTGCCACCGTAGTATTATAAGCGGCTACGGCCTCACTCTTTTTCAGTTTATAATCGAGCATCTGGCGCTCCACCTGAATCACATCGGTCAGCGATTGACGCCCGGCGGTAAATTCACGCACCATCAACTGCCAGGTAGAAAGAGAGAGGGCATACTGCCGTTCGTAAAGTGACACCTTACGGGCGGCATCGTCGAGCTGTTGGCGAACGTTAATGTATTCAGCCTGCAACTGGTTCTGCACATTGTCACGTTTCAGTTCGCTTGCCATCCGGTAGTTATGGCTCTCCCGCTGCCGGGCATTGTATTTCCGGCGGGACAGCGGAAGACTTACCTTGACCATCGGCATCACCATGTCCTTACCGTTCATATCGGGCATTCCCATCGGATCGGCCACTTTATTGACCACAGAGTATTGCAGACCGATACCGATCATAGGATAACTCATGCGACGGTCCATCTTTGCCTTGGCACGATAGGCTTCTCCCTCTGCCTCGAGCATGGCAAGCATGGGATTACGGGTGAAGATGCTGTCGAGCAGGAGCTGTCCGTCTATCCGGTAGAAGCGTTGTGTCAGAGAATCGGGTACACAGACAGAAGCATCGGACGGACGGTTGAGCAGGGCGTTGAACCGGGCTTGAACGGTCAGCCGGGCAGAAAGTAAACTGGCAAGGTTATCCTCCAATCCGGCACGCTCCATTTGAATGCGGAGAACATCGGACATACCACCAACAGCAACGTTTCCCATTGATCCACCTCCCATGCCGGACATGTCTCTACCGGAAGAGCTGCCGGCAGAGATACCTGGAGTCCCCGCAGACGCCGGGCTGCCCATTCCTCCCATACCGGACATGCCACTTCCCGAAGAAAGTGCAGGCGGCATCGAAGCAACTGACGTTACAGAAGTCGACGAGGGAGCTGCCTGTGCCGACGAAGCGGAAAAGCGGTTCAGTGCCAACTGCTCGAGTTGATAAAGAAGACGGATATTAGCTTCCGTAATGTGATATTGCTCGTTGAGGCTACTAAGCTGATACCACTGGGCCTTAACCTCATACCAGAGATTATTACGTGTATCACGAAATTGTTCATAAGCCATACGTGCCATCTCAGAAGCTTCACTGCGGGCGGCCTTGCGAGTGCCGAACCAAGGAAACATCTGCATCAACGTAAAGTCGGCTATCTGCTTTCCCATCAGCGTCTCCATAGGTTTAACGAAAAAACCGATTTCCAATTCGGGATCGGCAAAAGCACCGGCCTGAGGGATCTTCTCCAAAGAGGCTTTATAGAGCATGAAGTCGGCATTGACTTGCGGATTACTGCGTGCCGCCTGTTCCAGATAGTGGGACAAGCTGTCGACAGAGGATTGCACCGAAACAGAAGGCACCTCCACAACGGATGGCTGCGCCGAAGCCGAAACGGCAAAATGACTCAGCGAAAGGAATATCGCCAAGGTGAGTAAAGATATATGTTTCTTGTTTATCATATCTGATTGTTTTTATGTGAATCCGATAGACGAATCGAAGACTGTCGGATTCTGATTCTGTTATTCTTTATAATGATGAGTACGGTTTCAGCCCCATACGACCGGCAGAGGGGACATTCCAAATATCCGGGAATGTCCCGGATAGCCATCAGGGAGTATGCCGGATGCCCATCTGAAGATCAGATACCGGGAGAGCCTGTAACCGGCTCAGAAACTTCACTTCCGTTTTTCTTCTCACGTCTCCTCTCCACAGTCTCACGCCACCAGCATTGTAATACCGGGACGACAAACATGGTCATTGATTGTATCAGCATTCCTCCAAACGTGGGTATAGCCATCGGTACCATGATATCCGCTCCCTTTCCGGTAGATGTAAGTACGGGAAGCAGAGCGATGAGTGTTGTCGCCGTTGTCATTGCAGCAGGGCGGACACGCTTCAGCCCGGCTTCTACTACCGCCTCACGGATGTCATATTTCGTACGGGGATCGCGTTCCAGAAAAACATGGTGAATATACGTTCCCATCAATACTCCATCATCCGTGGCCACACCGAAGAGAGCAATGAACCCTACCCAGACCGCTACACTCAGGTTGATGGGATGCATCTGGAAGAGGTCGCGCATGTTTTCACCCGCAATGCTGAAATTCATAAACCACGGTTGCCCATAGAGCCACAAGAGAATAAAACCGCCAGCGAAAGCTACGAATACACCTGAAAAATGAATCAGCGAGGCCGTCACCGTACGAAACTGGAAATAGAGTACCAGCAGGACAATGAGCAAAGCCAACGGAACAACAATCATCAACCGGTCCGTAGCACGTTGCTGTTGTTCATAATTACCGGCAAACTTATAAGAAACACCTTTGGGGAGAACCAGTTCACCGCTTTTTACTTTAGCCTCGAGCAGATTACTCGCCTCCTTCACCACATCCACTTCGGCACGGCCTGAAAGTTTATCGAAGATGACATAACCTACCAGGAAAGTGTTCTCACTCTGGATCATTTGTGCACCACGGGAATATTCGATGTCCGCCAACTCTTTAAGAGGTACCTGTATTCCAGTAGCAGTAGGTACAAGTAGCATGGAAAGAGCCTCCGGACTATCACGCAACTCACGTGCATAACGTAACCGGATGGGGAAGCGCTCGCGCCCCTCTACAGTACGGGTCAACGCCATGCCACCAACAGCAGCACTGAGCACTTCCTGCAGATCGCCTACCGCCACGCCATAACGTGCCATTGACTCACGATTCAGCTTTATTTCGAGATACGGAGCACCTACCGCCCGGTCGTAGAACACAGACGAGGGAATGACAGACGGTACAGACTTTAATGCCTGCTCAATCGCCTTACCTCCCTGCTCTATATCCTCCAGTGTGGGACCGTATACCTTCACCCCCATCGGTGCACGCATACCGGTTGAAAGCATTACGAGCCGTGCCTCAATAGGTTGCAGTTTCGGAGCAGAGGTCAGTCCCGGCAAATGGGTAACATTGACAATCTGTTGCCAGATATCATTTGCATTCTTAATCTCCGAACGCCACTGGCGGAAATAGTCGCCACGCGAATCAGGCACCAGACTATCGGCAGGGATAAGCCGGAAACCATTGGCAGGATTATATGTACCTCCACCTTTCAGCAGGAATGCACCATCATAATTCACACGGAAACGGGCACGCTTTCCGTCTTCTCCGATGATATATTCGGGACGATAATTAATGGTATTCTCAAACATCTGGACCGGTGCCGGATCGAGAGCGGAATTTACACGTCCCCACTTACCGATGGCAGTTTCTACTTCTGGAATGGCCGCCAGCCGCTTATCGAGTTTCTCCACATAATCTAGATTCTGTTCAATACCCGTATGAGGCATACTGGTAGGCATCAAAAGAAAAGAGCCTTCGTTCAGGCTGGGCATAAATTCCTGCCCGATACCCCGCCAGATGAGGAAACCACAAACGACGGTTGCTGCAGGAATCATCATAAACTTCCAACGATTGGCCAGACACCAACGCAAAATACGCTCGTAGAAAATGACCAGTATCCAAAGTAAAGCCAGAATGATGGCAACGCAACCGGCTACAAACAGCACATTTACCGACAGTCCCCGTTGCGGTCCCATCGGCAGCCACTCTTCGGACAGATAGAAAACAGCTACCAACAGGGCAATACCGATATTAACATAATTGCCTGTCTTAGGATTCTTCCAACGATATGCAAGCAAGTTATTGATTCCAACCGCCGTCAGTCCCAATGCAGGGACACTATCGTATACGGCGAACAAAACAATACCCGCTGCTATAAGCACACAGTTCATTACGCGCCGGATCAACCTCGAGTCAATCCGCACCGAAAAAAGGATATAAGCCAGTGTAGGCAGCAAAATTAATCCCAACACAAAAGCTGATGCCAATGCATAAGTTTTTGTATATGCCAGTGGAGAGAACATTTTCCCCTCTTGCGCCTGCATGGCAAATACGGGTAAGAAACTGACAATAGTCGTAATCATTGCCGTAGCAATAGCTCCCGACACCTCGCTTACAGCTTTATAGATCAGTCCGACAAATGGTTTACCCCGCGTGATACCCTTATTCTCCGGCATCTCCATGTACCGGATAATACTCTCGACAAATACCACACCCACATCTACCATCACCCCGATGGCAATCGCGATACCGGACAGCGCCACGATATTTGCTTCGATACCGGTATATCGCATCAGTATAAATGTAGCCAATACGGCAATAGGCAGCATACTTGCTATTACAACCGATGCCCGCAAGTTAAGTACCAACACAATGATGACAATAATACAGATCAATATCTCGTGCGAAAGGCTCGTCTCCAATGTACCGATGGTCTCCTTTATCAATCCCGTCCGGTCGTAGAAAGGGACAACAGTCACTTTCGACACCGTCCCGTCAGCCAATGTTTTCTGCGGCATTCCGGCATCCATCTCATGTATCTTTTCTTTCACATTATTAATTACTTCCAGAGGATTGGAGCCATAACGGGCAATCACCACGCCCCCCACAGCCTCTACTCCTTCCTTGTCCAAGCCGCCACGTCTCGTCCCCGGTCCGATATTCACAAAGGCAATATCGGAAATACGTACGGGTACCCCTTCACGGACGGTAACAACCGTATTCTCTATATCTGCCACATTTTTCACATACCCAAGACCACGAATCAAGTATTCCACTTTATTCACCTCCATTGTTTCGGCACCAATATCAAGGTTACTCTTCTTCACAGCATTCATCACATCCATCACCGACACATTGAACGAGTACATCGCATCCGGATTCAACTCGATCTGATACTCCTTGATAAAACCTCCTGCTGAAGCTACTTCGGACACACCTTCGGCAGCAGACAAAGAGTACTTGACATAAAAGTCCTGAATAGTACGCAATTCCTCAGCGTTCCAGCCGCCGGCAGGTTTCCCAGTTTTAGGATCACGCCCTTCCAGCGTATACCAATAGATTTGTCCCAATGCTGTAGCATCCGGCCCCAGCGTAGGCTGCACATTTTCGGGCAAAGTGCCTGGAGGCAACGAGTTGAGTTTCTCTAAAATGCGCGAACGACTCCAATAGAACTCAATATCATCCTCAAAAATAATGTAGATAAACGACATACCGAACATAGACGAACTGCGGATGGTCTTCACCCCCGGTATACCCAACAATGAAGTGGTCAGCGGATAGGTAATCTGATCTTGGATGTCCTTAGGCGAACGTCCCATCCATTCCGTAGCCACAATCTGCTGGTTGTCACCGATATCGGGGATAGCATCCACAGGAATCGGGTTTCGCGGCACAATCCCCTCATGCCAGTTAAAGGGCGCAGTAGAAATTCCCCAAACCACGACAAGTGTCAGCAGAAGAATAGTTATCACCCTATTTTCAAGGAAATAACGAATTATTTTATTAATCATACAGATAGATTATTTATTTTAAATTAGTAAACACTTGGCAATGCCAAAAAGGATCAGTAAAGTGATAATAAAATAGAAAGTAGGAAGCCAAATCCCCATCGATACATGGGTATGACGACTCCTACCTCACTTTAAAATCAGTAAGGTCTAATTTTCTCTTCTTTTCTGGCCGAAAGAGAAGCTATGTGAAAACTAAATCAGATAAGTACAATGATGAACAAACAGCGGAATATCTGTTTGCCAAGGTGGGAAATTGAAAGAAGCAACACTTCGACGCAGACTTTCTGCCTCCAATGGTATAAAAGCACTATACATCACAGGTAACAGTTCTGTCACTGCCGGTAATAGATTAGTTACCGGTACGTGGTTCACATCCTGATCTACCGCCAGTTTGACGTAATGCGCCTCGTCCTTACAACAATGTGAGGTCATCTTCTTCTCTCCACACGATGCACAAACGGATGCACTTCCCCACTCTACATCCGCCAGACGGCCCATGCAGTAATGGAAATTAATCGTTATGCCTGATGAAACAACAGCATAAAGCAACGTCAAGGTGATTAATATAAACTTCTTCATGTGCATTTTGAGGCTGCGAAAATAAGTATCGACACCGATACTACCGATACCCGTTACATATAATTAACGTATGAACATCCTTTTTGGTTTAATCCTTTTGGTTATCTTTACCCCACTAATTAACATAATAATTGTCATGAAACATACATCTATTAACTATATTCTAACTACTGCACTTGCGTTAGGTATCGGCATCAGCATCCCTGTCCTTATAGGCAGCACTTGCCTCAGCGAACAACACTCTGTACAATCCGAAGTTCCTTATTGCGTCACTCCTCCCACTGTCCCCGAACAAGCTGTGTTTGATGGTGACACAATCGACCTGCGTCGTTATGACCGCCGTGAACGTATGGACCGCGAACTGATGTCCTTCACTTACATGCACTCCAGCACCATGCAAATGATTAAACGGGCCAACCGCTACTTCCCTGTCATTGAACCATTACTGAAAGCCAACGGTATTCCGGACGACTTCAAATATCTGATGGTAATAGAAAGCAATCTCAACCCGATAGCACGTTCACCGGCCGGTGCCGCCGGTTTATGGCAATTTATGCCTGTCACTGCCCGTGAATTCGGTCTTGAAGTAAATGATAACGTAGACGAACGCTATCATATTGAGAAAGCTACCGCAGCCGCCTGCCGTTATTTCAAGCAGGCTTATGCCAAATATGGCGACTGGATGGCTGTATCTGCCTCTTACAATGCCGGACAAGGACGTATTTCCTCTCAACTGGACAAACAATTGGCGGATCATGCCATGGACCTCTGGCTGACAGAAGAAACCTCACGCTACATGTTCCGCCTACTGGCTGTAAAAGAGGTATTCGGTAATCCTCAACGTTTCGGTTTTCTGCTGAAGCGGGAACATCTCTACCCTGCCATCCCCTACAAAGAAGTGGCGGTAGATACAGAAATCAGTGACTTGAGCAACTTTGCACAGAAACAAGGCATCACCTATGCACAACTTCGCGATGCCAACCCCTGGCTTCGAGGTTCATCACTAAAAAACAAAACCGGGAAGAAATACGTTTTACATATACCCACGCAAGAGGGTATGAATTATGATCCTCGTAAAACAGTTCCTCACGAACATAAATGGGTGATTGACTAATGGTTAATCAAACGAGTACATTGGTATATTAATATATTGGCACATTGAAAAGTGATTCTTGGCTCCATCGTTTTTTGCATAATCAGCCGCTAAAGCATAAGCTGTATGTCATTATCTTCGAATCCGATACACCCGCAGGGAAAGCATTCGACGTAACCCTGATCATATGTATTCTGCTGAGTATCCTGCTTGCTATAATCGAAAGCCTTCAAGGTCTGCCTTCCTGGCTTTCCACTCCCTTTATTGTGCTTGAATATCTTTTCACAGTTTTTTTTACCTTTGAATATGTCACCCGCATCTATTGCTCACCCAATCCACGGAAATATATTTTCAGTTTTTTCGGTATTGTCGATCTTCTGGCTACATTGCCACTCTACCTTGCCTTCTTCCTGCCCGGAGCACGCTATCTGCTGATTATACGTGCTTTCCGGATTATCCGGGTATTCCGAATATTCAAGTTGTTCAACTTCTGGCTCGAAGGTGAACGTCTACTCACTTCCCTGCGGGAAAGCAGCAAAAAGATCGCCGTCTTTTTCCTCTTCGTTGTCATCCTCGTCGTTGCCATCGGCACTTTAATGTACATGATTGAAGGGACTCAACCCAATACACAATTTAATAACATTCCGAATAGTATCTATTGGGCCATTGTCACCATGACCACCGTAGGCTATGGAGACATCACTCCTGCTACCGCTCTTGGCAAATTTCTTTCTGCCTGCGTGATGCTGATCGGTTACACAATTATTGCTGTCCCTACAGGTATCGTCTCTGCATCCATGATGAAAGAATACAAAAAATTAAAAGACTTACAATGTCCCAACTGTCATAAAACGGGGCACGAAGAGAATGCCACTTATTGTAAATACTGCGGACATAAATTGAAAAATGATGAAATTTACCGGCAGGAAAACACGGCAACTGATCCGGATCGGACTACTTCATAAGTATTTTATCCCCTTCGATCTTTACCTCTTCTCCGTCCAACAGTATTTGCACTCCCCTGCGCATGGCAGTCTCCACATTCAATCCGAAACGTGCATACCCCAACAACTGGGCGGTTACCCGCATTAAGTCAACCAAAGGTAAAGCGACCTGCTGTTCCAGTATATTCCGAGCCGCATTGGCTACCTCACGAGGAGGTAAATCTACGGCTTCACGCTTGGAGTCTATGCGGAATCCGGTATACGAGTCTGCTTCTTCCTTGGTATTCCAGTAGAAAACCAATCCATCAATTTCCTGCTTGTAATAAGGAGTTTTATCCAGTATACCATCCATCCATTCAATCAGGCGAGCTGTCTTCCGAAGAATGCCATAAGCATTAAAGATCCTGCTGCTTAACAATGAACGGCTAATCGGAGCCTCCGTACGCATGATCTCATTCAATTGTTTTCTGATACGGGGCTCCCGGCGTGGCATCATCAATTCCCAAGCAGATATATTTACAGAGTTTAGAAAAGTTTTTTCATAGATCTCCGGTGACGCAGCCTTCACTTCTTCCCGAATTACTTGCTCCGGCAACTTCACTAAGCAGTGTTGTGCATGGCATAGTAAACCCTCTTTTTGCACTTCTCCCGATCCTGAAGCCAAAGAAATCACCGGAACGGATCGTTGCGATTTTCCGCACTCTGCTCTTTTCAATTCCGCCTCTATATGGTCAATAACTTTCTGTGAGTCTTCCCACCAATCCAGAGTCCATACTTTACAAATGTTCCATCCCAACATTTTCAGTACACTGTCTTGCACAATCTCCCTATCCCGAGCTGTTTTTGCAGCCCGATAATTCTCGCCATCACACAAAATCCCGAGCATATAACGGGAGGTATCATTAGGATCGATAATACCTACATCTACTTTGAATCCGGAACATCCGATTTTGGTTTTCACCTGATGTCCTTTTTCACGAAGTGCCGCAGCAATCAGCTCACCCATTTCGACCTCTTCGGATACCGCTGCATAAGAATGATTCAAAACTCCGGTACCCTTACCTGCATATTCAAGGAAATATTTCAAACCTGCCACTCCTATAGAAGATGTCTTTTTCAGATCAATCTGGTCAGCTCTTAATGTAGAAAAGACTTTCATCTCATATCGGGCACGTGACACTGCCACATTCAAACGACGTTCGCCACCATCCCTATTCAACGGTCCGAAATTGAGACTCACCCTTCCGTTGACATCCGGACCATAACCTACAGAAAAAAGAATAACGTCCCGTTCATCCCCTTGCACATTTTCCAGATTCTTAATAAAAACAGGTTCTTCACGATTGAATGCAAGATTCTCTAATTCTGCGTTCTGCAAAACAACATCCGATAACATGTCTTCTATTAAAGTCTGCTGTACGGAACTAAAAGTTACAACACCTATACTCTGATTTCTCAATTCCGGATCGGAAAGTCTGCGAACAATCTCGTCTACTACCGCCTGTGCCTCAGCTTGATTCTGACGACTTTTACCCTTATCGTAATATCCCTCGATGGGTACTAAAGTAACTTTGGCAGCCAGATCATCCGGAGATGGAAAAGTCAGCAACTTATTATCATAATACTGAGAATTGCTGAAAGCAATCAGGCTTTCATGTTTACTGCGATAATGCCATAACAAATATTTAGAAGGCATAGACAAAGCCAGGCAATCATCTAGGATACTCTCCAGATCTTCTATCTCTATATGTTCTTCATCAACTGAATTACTGGTAAAGAAATTAGTCGGGGGCATTTGCTTCGGATCACCTACAACGACTACATGATTTCCACGGGCAATAGCACCTACGGCTTCACAAGTAGGCATCTGTGAAGCCTCATCAAATACAACCAAATCAAACTTATCGTGGTTCACATTGATATACTGCGCTACTGACATTGGACTCATCAGCATACACGGACACATACGTGACAATAAGTTGGAAATCGAATCGAACAACTTACGAATAGACATTCCACGTCCGTTACTGCGAATACATTTCTGCAAAATACCAACCTCCGAACTTTGGGCAGCCGCAAGTACAAATGATGGGATATTAGAAGCCAGTTTTGTATAAAGTTCCTTTTTTATTAATTCCTGATACTCCGTATTCAATTCACGAAAACGCCGGATACTGTCATTGAACAGCTCCCCGTTAAAAAATTGCAGAACCTGCTCCTTCCCGATGGCATATTCAATAAAACTATGATAAAACCCTTTCAAATAAATATTCATCATCCGTTCGGCAGGCAAATTACGTTCCGTATATGCTGCAAATACAGAAGTCAAGCCACAAGCCTCGAACCGACGAGATACATTCAGCCAACGATACCAATCTTTCAGCTTATCCGTGTTTCTTGCCCAAATCTCACATTGTCGTGACGCTCCTGCCAGCCAGTCGTCTTCACAAGCATGAAGCACCTCTTTGGAAACGCCCAATAATTGCAACATCGATTTTTCCAATTGCTTTATACACTCCCAGTCGTATACCAAACCTTCCAACAACTCCCGATTCATTTGCCGGAACAAAGAATAACCCTCAGAGAGTTGTTCCGCCAGCTTCTCCTTAACTCGCCGTATAGACATAGGATCATCCACTACCTCCACCAGAAGCCTGTTCAATTGGAGTATAGCCTTGCTCATCACTTCTATATCGTCCCATTGCTCTTCACCGGGATGGGATTTATTCCCAAATAAGTCCTCAAACCAACGACTACTGCTATCTACTTCCTGTTTTTGCTGCTGATAAAAGAGCAATTGTTGCAAAGCGGGAAGAACTTGTTCTTTATTGACACGGCCCTGAAGCGAAAAGAGAGACAGCTCCTTACAAAACTTCCGTTGTTTTAACAAGCGAGGCAGAAACCAACTCTGTGTAATATCTTTCCATTCCGAGATCTTTTGCTGCACCGGTAAAGTGAGAAAAGTGTCTTCAAATGATTGTTTTAGCAGATTGCAAAATTCATCTCTTTTTCGTCCATGTTCAATGATCCGGCCTATCTTATCAACATTCTCGTCAAGATCGGTTAACAACATCAAGTTACCGGTCATACCAGGAAGTTGCATTAGGATTCGGATGAACCGAACAAAGTTATCCAATAGCTTCTCTGTGCATTTATTCCCTATTCCATAATTTGAGAAGCATCTATTCATCTTCTCTTCCATCTTCTGCAACAGAATCATATAGTCTTTCAGAAGTTTATCCGCTTCTTCTTTCAGTTGAGAAGAGTACTCCATTATATTGATTCCTGTGAGAGGATGCTGATGGGAATGTCCACTTACTTTTCCAACTCCGATCAACTCTTCCACAGCATGATTCCATTCATTGAATTGCTCCTTAGTCAACGAAGCAAGCAAAGAAGCGGGTATCATTATTTCTTCTGTTTCGTCAATGGAGCTATAACGGGTGATAGCCTCGTAGACAGATATGCCACAAGGATATATTCGGTGTAATGCCTCTACATATCCATTAATCTGCTGACGCATTTTAAACAGCCTTTCCGACTCTTCCTTAAACTCTTCCGGTTCCTTATAACGAAAGATCTCAGTTGATTCTTTCAGCTGACTCAGTACATCTGTCTTTCGTGCTTTATTAGAATGCAGTTCCAAGCAGAACGGAGCTAAACCTATATTCATAAGCCTTTTCTGAACTACGGAGAGTGCAGCCATTTTTTCGGCCACAAACAATACCCGTTTACCCTGATACAGTGCATTGGCTATAATATTAGTAATGGTTTGTGACTTGCCAGTTCCCGGAGGTCCATGTAAAATAAAGCTTTTCTCATTTACAGCTTCATAAACCGCTTCAAGCTGCGAAGAATCGGCACTGACAGGCAACGCAATATCAGCAGGAGTTAAAGCATGATCCAGTTCTACGGCATTGGCATCGACTTCTGCAACCTCCCATTCCATTTTACCACTCATCAAACTGCCGACAATCTTATTTTTACTCAACTCTTCGGCATTCGAATGAATGTCATTCCACATGATGAACTTACTGAATGAAAAAGTACCCAAAATAGCCTGTTCTTCTACGTCCCAACGCTTTTCGTTCATCACAGCTTTCCGAAAGATTGAGAAAATACGTTTCACATCGGTTCCATTTTCATCTTTCGGCAATGAATCGAGCCCAGAAATAGTGATGCCAAAGTTTTGTCTCAACATCTCCAACAAGGTAATGTTAAGCATACTCTCTTCTTCACGGGCACGGATAATATATCCTTTGGATACCGACTTACGGATCATCTCAACAGGAAGTAACAATATCGGGGCATAGCGAGGACGCTCACTATGTTCGGTTTCATACCACCTCAGCAGCCCCAAGGCAAGATATAAAGTATTTGCACCATTTTCTTCCAATGCTATTCTGGAAGAACGATATAAATAAGTAAGCGATTTCTTCAGATCCTGTTCGGTAAGATAGGTTCTCAATCTTTTTTGAGTCAGCTCCTGCTTAATCAAACCAATCATCGGATCCGATTCCGTTAAAGTGCCATAAAGCCCGAAGTCATACAACGGATTATCCCAATCAGAGGGCTTACCCAAAATCTGAAATTCTGTTCCGTCCGAAAAAGCATCTTCCATCTTATCTATATCCGCAGAGATCACTTGAAGGGCATTACGGGTAATACGCAGGTTCAGAAAATTATTACGTAGACTCAGGTCAAGTAACTTTCGTTCCCACAAAAGTTGTTTGGTGAATTCCACATAACTATCCTGATTATCCAAATCATATTGCTTAATCTCTTCCGGAGCACTAACAGGACTAATGTACAACCCGCCTTTAGGAATCTGAGCTACCTCCGGACCCACAGTCCATGCTTTCCCATGCATAACCCGTTGAGGTAAAGGCAAAATATGAGCAAAACGGCTGCGAACAACATCTATAAAACAAGTAAAGTCATTCACTGCCAACATTTTGTCATTAGCCAGCCCGACTGCAGTATCGAAAGTCACATTGTTTCCATCGGTCATACAAGTGGCTTCCAGCAAAATAACTTCGTTGATACCGTCCGCCGTTCGTTTGGTCAATAACGAAGGGTCATCGTTCACCGCATCAGGAAATGTCCCGTCAATCAACCAGCATCCCACAAAAGCATGTCCCTGAATGATCACCAACAACGGATGCAACCCCATGGCTTCGGCACATGAAGCATACAACAGTGACAGATCCAAACAAGTCCCTAATTTACCGGAAAGTACATTATCCGAAAGCCTGACTCGCTGACCGGCATCACCAAAACTGGACGGAGGCGTGCAGTATGCAATATGCTGCTCTTTAATAGCCTCGTACAGAGCCGCCAACTGTAACTTCACCCGATTGGGATTACAACTCTGATAAGCATCCAATGAAGAATTACCGGACCACTCTTTCAGGATAGATGACGCCCGCGAAAGAACTCCTGTAAGTACCGGATGATTAGGAACCACAAATGCAGACAAAAGTTCAGGCAATACCTGAATGCCTCCCCATTGATCAAAAGCCAGGATATCAACAGGATACTTCTCTTGAAAAAATACGTTTTCCTCATCAGAAACTACCAGAACGATAGTACCGGACAAGCGTTCGGTTTGCTGAATAAAAAAAGAAGGGTCCAGCATCAGATTTAATCCGGTTATTGTAATAATCTCACCGGAAGCTAATTTTTCTACCATTACCGGTGAAACTGATGCAAATTCAGGCTCCAGAGTTAGAAATACCTTTAAATCCGCAAGCGGATGTTCTGTATTATTTTTAATAGAAAGTAACCGGACAACAGGTATCCGGTTTTGCTGCATGGAATAATTGATAACAGGCAAATAAATAAATTCCACATCCAATTGTGAAGAAGGATTCTCTTGACTCATGATAAACGAGATTAATTAATTCACACTCAAACAATAACATGTGGCAAAATTACATATTTATTTATAAAGGAGACCTCTTTAATTTAAAGAATTTACAAAACAAGCAGAAATATATGTATTATTTTCTTTTCTTATCTAAAAAATATTCTGCCAGTAGAATAAATACATATCCGCCGGCATAACTGACCATATCTTTCAAATCGAAAGTAGAACCAAGGGCTATACGGAGTATACGATTCGATATTCCCAACACATCCACCAACTGAAAATATTGAAGTATCTCTATGAAACAGGCAAAAGCAAGCACATACAAAGGTAGTTGTGACAAACCGTTCGGAATAAAAATCCGTATAAAACAATAAATCAACACAACAACCAGTGCGTCACCCATATAAGGACGTACAAAGTTATCACGAACATATATACCAATAATAATCTCAACTACCAGTATTACGACAAAACATATCGCATAGAAAAAACTTTTATTCATGGTGTCTTTCGAATTTTATCTTTCACAGAATATACTGAGAATACAAAGTTCGATTGTTGTTTATCAATACTATTAAAAACTTTATGTATTATATCAACTTTACGATGTCAGTATTTCCGATAGAAATAATCTTTTGACTGCGAATATACGTTATTTCTAAAAAACTATTGTATCTTTAGGTAATGAATAAACGATTGAAATAAAGATAGAAAGGAAATTTACGTATGATGTTGAACTTCGACTTTGTATTAAGACTGTTAGTCGCCGGAATCTTAGGTGCCATCATTGGCTTGGACAGGGAATATCGTGCCAAAGAAGCGGGCTATCGCACACACTTTCTGGTGTCATTGGGTAGTGCACTGATTATGATCGTTTCTCAATACGGCTTTCAAGAAATCATAAAAGAAAATAGTGTTACACTCGATCCAAGCCGTGTAGCGGCACAAGTAGTCAGTGGGATTGGTTTTATCGGTGCCGGAACGATTATCTTTCAAAAACAGATAGTCAGAGGACTGACTACAGCGGCAGGGATCTGGGCGACAGCCGGAATAGGCCTGGCAGTAGGCGCGGGCATGTACGTCATAGGTATTGCTGCCATGGTATTGACCCTGATTGGTCTTGAAGTGCTAAGTTACCTGTTTAAAAGCATAGGAATGAAAAGCTCAATGATAACTTTTTCGACCGATAACAAAGAAGTACTGAAAGGAGTGGCTGACCGATTTAATTCCAAAGATTACCTCATAGTGTCGTATCAGATGGATACACAGAAGCACGGAAGCATAGAAACCTATCAAGTGACAATGATCATCAAATCCAAACGGAACAATGACGAAGGACATTTGCTATCTTTAATACAAGAATTTCCTGAAGTGACAGTAGAACGAATTGAATAAGATTATTTCTGTTTTTCGGTGATATACTTCCAATAACGCACCGGCATATCCTGTTTATGTTTACGAGGATTCAGTCTTTCTTTAATTGTGATAGATTTAAAATAAGTCTTCCAAAGTTGTTGGAAAAGTTTTTCGTCCTTATCCATCAAACTTTCGTCCAGCATTCCGGTAATCAGATGTGCTGCTTGACCATCATCATCAAATGTCACCTCCTCTACCGTGTGTAGATCATAATAAAAACCATAACGGCGCTTCATGTCATAAATCAGCCACCGCTGATCGGCAAAACGATCTTTAAAGTGACCTACCGTCAAAGGTAAAGCATTGTGCTGTGGTTCAAAAGCAGCGAAAAAGGTACCATCCACCGCTTTCTGAAAACGTACGAACTGCAACATACGCAAACGCTCCCAATCTACCCGCTTCCATATTTTGGAAAGAGCGAGAACATCCGGATCACCGAAATTAGTCTCAATGGAGACGGGAGAGTCAATGGCCTTTCGGATGTATCGGAACAAAAGCATACCTACTTCCGGTAACTCTGAAAGCCAACACCAGGTGATAGCCGAAAGGGCCGATGCCGATATCTTCTTCTGCAATCCCCGCCAGACACGTCCTGCCTTCTCTTCATCAGTGATAACCGTAAAAATGTCATCATAGAAAAGTGGTAAAGTATCTCCTTTCGAGAGTAAGACATCAGGAAAGGTCTTGCGGTTATAAGCATCGAATAGTGCTGTCAGCAAGCCATCAAGTGTTTTATCGTAGATAAAAAGAATCATAACAATCTCAATCGTTAAAAACAAATGATAACTGATTTTCATCCGTCTTTTTCTTAGCAGATTTGGGCAGTAACAAGCTACGTACGGTCTGTGGAGTCATTTCATTTACAGTCCGCATGGGTAATTCGCTGCAAGTAATAAAATATTGTGCTTTTTTCATAACCACACCTATTTTTTTAAGTTGATAATATCCCAACTTCGAATAACGACGGGAAGCTATAATTAATTTTGCCGACTTTACCCCAATTCCCGGAATACGAAGTATCATTTCATAATCCGCCTTGTTGATATCAACAGGAAACTGCTCGGGATGACGTAACGCCCACGACAACTTGGGATCTATTTCCAGATCAAGATCAGGATAGGTGTCATCCACAATTTCATTGACTTTAAACTGATAGAACCGCATCAGCCAATCTGCCTGATAAAGACGATTCTCACGTACCAAAGGAGGCTGCTTAAGTGCAGGTAAACGAGTATCGTATGTATTTACTGATACGTAACCGGAATAATAGACACGCTTCATCGTGGGACGCTGGTAAAGGGCGGAAGAAAGAAAGAGAATATCCTTATCACTTTCAGCCGTAGCACCGACAATCATCTGTGTACTCTGACCCGCAGGAGCAAAGCGGGGCGCATAGCGGAACTTTTTTCGTTCTTCACTACTTTCCAGTACGCCCTGTTGAATATAAAGCATCGGTGCAAATACACTTTTATGATCTTTTTCAGGAGCCAGCAGTTTCAAGTTCTCTTCTTTGGGGATCTCCACGTTCACACTAAGCCGGTCAGCATAACGCCCGGCTTCGTTCACCAATTCCCGGCTGGCTCCCGGAATACTTTTCAAATGAATGTACCCGTTAAAGCGGTGCACTTCACGCAGATCTTTCGCCACACGTACCAAACGCTCCATTGTATAATCGGGATTTCGCACCACACCGGAACTCAAAAACAACCCTTCAATGTAATTTCGACGATAAAACTCAATCGTCAAGTCTACCAGTTCGGACACAGATAACGTAGCCCTGGGCAAGTCATTACTTCTCCGGTTAATACAATAGGCACAATCGTATATGCAATAATTGGTAAGCATCACTTTCAGTAACGAAATGCAACGTCCGTCTTCCGCAAAACTATGGCAAATACCCCATCCACCCACCGTATTACCTAATGTACCGGGCTTGTTGGCACGCACCGTGCCACTTGAGGCGCAGGAAACATCGTACTTGGCCGATTCTGCCAGTATCTTCAATTTTTCGAGAACATTTGCATTCATAAGCGGTAAAGAGTTTGCATGTTTTGTATCTCGGCTTTTATCTTATCCCGCAGCGACTGGGGCTTCAACACCTCCACTGCCGCTCCTTTGGATAATAACTCCTGAATAAAATCATAAGTATGCGAAATATAAAGTTCAAAATCAACATAACTCTCTGTAACGGCAATCTCCTTTTGACTGGAATGTAAAGGAAGATTTCTCAGGTATGGAGCCTGTGAAATAGTGGTCCTGAGGACAGTGTGCTGAGGAAGCAGATTTTCATCACGAATAATACCAAAACTATCTCTGAAATGATCCTGAGGAGTAAACTTACGTGGGAAATTGAATGTCTCTTCCGAAAGAGCGATTCTCTTGATCCGATCGAGAGAATAAGAACGAAAAGCTTTATATTCCCGGTTTATTCCTATCAAATACCAGCGATGACGGAATAATTTCACGAAATAAGGCTCAAGTAACACATCTTTGGAGTGTTCCCAGTTGTACGCCTGATATTCCATAGCAAGCACGCGTCCGCTACGCATAGCATCAATAACAAGATCCATGAATTGCACTCCCGAAGGTACTTCCTCAAATACAATCCGGTTCTTCATATCCACATTTTCCTGCAATACATTGTTCAACGAAAAACTATTCAGTAACCACATCTTCAACTTATCGCCCAACATTCCTTCGGCGTCTGCTATATAATAGGTATTGTTCCGTTTATCACATTCAATGTTTATGTCGAACATTTCTTCAATGGCCTGTCGATGGTTATGGAAAGTCCGCAAAGGTATATCAGAACGATTATCATCTCCCGCTCTCCAACGACGATTGATTTCAGCAAATGTCACAGGAGCATTCCGGAAGATAGTATCCACCAGCCAGATTAGTTTATTGAATTGTTGTTTTGCCATACTAAACTTGATTTCTGCTGCAAAGCAAGGAAATGTTTATGCCAAAAATAAGCACAATCCTCCAAAAGATCAAAAGATAATCTCTTTTTAACCACTTCATTGCAGGATACAACAGTTCTTAATAATCCGAAAACGATCTTCGTTTGTTATTTATAAAAGAGACTGAAAATTATGAAGAAGAAGTTTACTATATTTGTCGTGCTATTGGCCGGTATCATTTACATCGGCCATGCACAAGGCGTACAATGGATTTATCAACAAAAACAGGAGAAAAAAAACATGAAGAATCTGAGTGAAATATATTTTGCAGGCGGTTGTTTCTGGGGAACAGACCATTTCCTGAAACAGATCAGAGGAGTAAAATCGACTCAGGTCGGATATGCCAACGGAAACATTGCTAATCCGACTTACCAACAGGTGTGTACAGGAAAAACCAATTTTGCAGAAACCGTTAAGGTGGAGTATAATCCACAAGAAGTTCCCCTAAAACTATTGATCGACCTTTTTTTTAAGACAATAGATCCTACAAGTCTGAATCGACAAGGCAATGACAAGGGTTCGCAATATCGTACCGGTATTTATTATACTGATGAAGCTGACTTGCCAACTATCCGGACAGCCATCGACGAATTGGCTAAAGAGTACTCCAAACCTATAGTCATAGAAGTGAAACCCTTATCCAATTTTTACAAAGCCGAGGAATATCATCAGGATTACCTGGATAAGAATCCCGGAGGATACTGCCATATTAACCCTGCACTATTCGAGTTGGCAAAAAAAGCAAATGCACAGGCTGAGCAGCCCCAGACAAATTACAAAAAACCGGATGATGCCACACTTCGTAGTAAATTGACGCCCGAGCAATATGCGGTCACACAAAAGAACGCAACCGAACCAGCTTTTCATAACGAATACTGGGATGAAAAACGAGATGGCATCTACGTAGATATCACTACCGGTGAGCCTCTTTTTATATCAACAGATAAGTTTGATTCCGGCTGTGGCTGGCCCAGTTTCACCAAACCGATAGAAAAAGAAGTGATAAAAGAGAAGATGGATACATCACACGGAATGATACGTACAGAAGTACGGAGTAAAACGGGAGATGCACATTTAGGACATGTCTTCACGGATGGCCCTAAAGAAAAAGGAGGATTACGTTATTGCATCAACAGTGCATCCTTACGCTTCATTCCAAAAGAGAAAATGAAAGAAGAAGGATATGGAGAGTACTTGAAACTTCTGCCTCAAAAATAAGTCACCAGCAGACATCAAAATCATTGTCGGAATCCCAGTGTACACAAAAAGAGGATATCCACAAGATTATCGTTTCTGAAATATAGACGGATTAAAATTCCGTAAAACAAAAAAGCCGGTTTCAAAATTGAGACCGACTTTTCCATTTTTTCTATTCGTAAGATTACTTCTTTGATTCTTCCAAAGATACTTTACGGAATTCTTTCATTGCTTTTTCGATTTCCAATGAAGCTTTACGGGCACGAGTTCCTGCAGCTTTGTTACCATTTTCAATCTGAGCATTTGCATCTTTGTTGAACTCAGCTACCAAAGTAGCAATCTTTTCTACTAATTCTTTCATAATCCTTATTTATTTCTTCGTTAATAATGATGGGCAAAAATACATCCTTTCCCGAAATAAACGCATAAAAACGATATTTTTTTTGAAATTATCAGCTAAAAATCAGCAAAAAAATAAGGTTTAGTCTTTTTTATCTACTTTTGCAGGCATGAAACCGCTTACAGATACTGATTACATACACGCATTGATAGCCGAAGGGGAGCATCAACAGCAAGACTTTAAATTTGAAATATCCGATGCCCGTAAAATCGCCAAAACACTGTCAGCTTTTGCCAATACCGATGGAGGACGGCTGTTGATCGGCGTTAAAGACAATGGAAAAATAGCCGGTGTACGTTCGGATGAAGAAAAATATATGATAGAAGCAGCTGCCCAACTTTATTGCCGGCCGGAAGTTGATTATTCCATGCAAACATTTCACGTTGAAGGACGTTCTGTATTAGTCGTACAAATAGATGAAAGTGAACACAAGCCCGTTTTTGCAAAAGACGAAAACGGTAAATCACTGGCATATATTCGGATCAAAGATGAAAATATTCTGGCTACTCCGGTACATTTGCGCGCCTGGCAGCAGAGCGGCAATCCGGCAGGAGAATTGATTCGCTATACCGAACGGGAACAACTGTTGCTGGACTTACTGGAAGAAAATACTTCGCTTTCTCTTAACCGCTATTGCCGGCAAGCAGGTATTTCCCGACGGGCTGCAGAGCATTTACTGGCTAAATTTATCCGGTTTGATATCGTGGAACCGATATTCGAGAACCATAAATTCTACTTCAGGCTAAAATAAAAGAATTTGCCCCTGATACCAATTAATTAATAGATATGAATCTAATTAACGATATATTATGGACCTACATCCTGATTGCAATGCTGTTGGGATGCGCCATTTGGTTCACGATTAAAACCCGTTTCGTGCAATTCCGCATGATCGGCGAAATGCTACGTCTGTTGAAAGACTCTGCTGGAAAAGGAGAACATGGAGAGAAACATATTTCTTCGTTCCAGGCCTTTGCCATATCACTGGCAAGCCGTGTCGGTACAGGAAATCTGGCTGGCGTAGCTACGGCAATTGCCATCGGCGGACCGGGTGCCATATTTTGGATGTGGATCATTGCTCTATTAGGAGCATCGAGCGCTTTTGTAGAATCTACCCTCGCACAATTATATAAGGAAAAAGGGAAGGAATCTTTTATCGGAGGCCCTGCCTACTACATGAAGAAAGGGTTGAAAAAACCATGGATGGGAATTCTGTTTGCCATACTGATTACTGTCACTTTCGGATTTGCCTTCAACTCAGTACAAAGCAATACCATTTGTGCAGCTGTAGAACATGCGTTTGGCATCAGCCATGTGCCTATGGGCATCATCCTGACCGGACTGACTCTATTGATTATTTTCGGAGGTATCCAGCGCATTGCTAAAGTAAGCAGCATCATCGTCCCTGTCATGGCACTGGGATATGTAGGATTGGCACTGGTCATTGTACTCATCAATATCACACATCTGCCGGATGTTATCGGAACCATTGTCAGTCATGCTTTTGGTTGGCAACAGGCTTTAGGAGGAGGTGTAGCAGCTGCATTGATGCAAGGCATCAAACGTGGGCTGTTCAGCAATGAAGCCGGTATGGGTTCGGCACCGAACGTAGCCGCAACCGCATTCGTATCACACCCGGTGAAACAAGGACTGATTCAGACCTTAGGAGTTTTCACAGATACTCTTATTATCTGTTCATGCACAGCATTCATCATTCTTTTCAGTGGTGCTCCGCTCGATGGTTCGACCAACGGAGTACAACTCACTCAACATGCGTTGAACAACGAAATAGGAAGCATAGGAGGTATATTTGTGGCAGTTGCCCTTTTCTTTTTTGCGTTTAGCAGCATCATCGGCAATTACTATTATGGAGAAGCAAATATCCGATACCTCACCCACAAACGATGGATAGTTTACCTTTACCGTCTATTGGTAGGGGGGATGGTATGGGTGGGAGCCATGTCCACTCTCGATTTTGTATGGGGACTGGCAGATATCACCATGGGGTTAATGGCCATCTGCAACCTGATAGCGATCGCCTTTCTGGGAAAATATGCTTTCCGATTGCTGCAGGACTATCGTGAACAGAAAAAGTCAGGCATCAAAAGCCCGGTATTCACCAAAAACAAGATGAAGGATATTGAAAAAGATATTGAGTGTTGGTAAAGAGCCTCAAAAAGAATAGATGTTATCCGTATAATCTGTAGTAATTTAACAACTTATTTAGTAAATTTGCAACCTCAATCTATAATTGACAAAATGACTTATGAGCATATTCGCTAACTTATTTAAAAAACAGGCCGACGCTGACGCAAAAGTAGTAGGCAATGTAGAAGATTTCGTATCACTGACACGTGTATATTTTCAATCTGTAATCGCAGTAAATTTAGGTATCACGAATATCCGTTTTCTGCCGGATGTAGCCAACTTCAAACGTTTATTCAAAGTAGCCACACAAGGTGGCAAATTAGGACTTGCCGAGAAATCGGCTTCCCGCAAGATGTTGATGCAGGATTACGGCATCAGTGAATCATTTTTTAAAGAGATAGACACCTCCATCAAGAAAAACTGCCGCACACAAAATGATGTACAGGCATATCTTTTCATGTACCAGGGATTCTCAAGTGACCTGATGATGCTGATGGGTAACCTGATGCAATGGAAGTTCCGTATGCCGGCGATATTCAAAAAAGCCTTGCGCTCCATGACAGAAAAAACTGTGCACGATGTATGTACCAAAACAGTATGGAAAGCTGATGACGTACACAAAACGGCTGCCGCAGTACGCCAGTACAAAGAACGTCTCGGATTTTCGGAACAATGGATGTCAGAGTATGTATACAACATTGTTTTACTGGCTAAAAAAGAGCCGAAACATAAGGACGAAGAAGCGAAAGCAAAATGAAAAGCGGAATGTTATTAAACAAAAAAGAATCGTAAAGAATAGCATGAATAGCAAAGCGGAGGTTTTCTACCTCCGCTTTTTTTGTTATATTTATGCAAATATTTCAATTTTAACAATCTAAAAACAATCGCGTATGAAACAAAAGAAAATGCTTTCACTCACACTTTCCCAAATACGGCAACTATACTGTCAGGAGTTACCTGAACTCACAGCAATGGCTCAACAAAGTCTTGACGATACCGACTTTAAAAACCACCTGCAAGAGTTCCTCACTCCTTACATATCCAGAGGGAACAAAGCGGGTGAGCAAATTCGACTCCTTATCAGCTACGACGGAAAGACAGTTCATGAGCTGTCTAACGAACAGGATATGCAAATACAGACCTTATCCCTTCTCCGACGCTTCTTGACCGGGAATTTGGAAAATGCAGAAATACCTACTGACTTGTTCCTGGACCTATACTATCTCTTTAAAAGGCTGGAAGAGCCGGAATCCCCACTCCCCTCTCCACAACGAATTAAAAACCGAACCGAACGCTGGGCCACCGGACTGGACGAAGATGTGATAGAGTTACGTTCCGAGAATCAGGAACGGATGCTGCATCTACTGATACAAAAAATAGAAAACCGGAAATCCAAACCATCTTCACGTTTTCACTTTGAAGAAGGAATGAGTTATGAAGAGAAATATCAACAGGTCTGTCAGTGGTGGAACGACTTTCGCTTCCATCTTTCAATGGCCATCAAAACTCCTACCGAGTTGAACCGTTTTCTCGGGAACTCCCTTTCCAGCGAAACAATGTATTTGTTGTCACGGGCCCGCAAAAAAGGAATGCCTTTTTTTGCCACTCCTTACTATCTTTCTTTACTCAATACCAGTGGAGAAGGGTATAATGATGAAGCCATCCGCAGCTACATTCTTTACTCCCCCCGTCTGGTAGAAACCTATGGTAACATTCGTGCCTGGGAACGTGAAGACATTGTAGAAGTCGGTAAACCGAACGCCGCCGGATGGTTATTGCCGGATGGACATAACATTCACCGTCGTTATCCGGAAGTAGCTATCTTGATCCCCGATACAATGGGACGGGCTTGTGGAGGATTGTGCGCTTCATGTCAACGCATGTACGACTTCCAGAGCGAACGATTGAATTTCGAGTTCGACGCACTTCGTCCTAAAGAAAGCTGGGACAAAAAGCTACGCAGATTAATGTCTTATTTTGAAGAAGATACCCAATTACGAGATATATTGATTACCGGAGGAGATGCTCTGATGAGTCAAAACAAAACCCTGAAAAATATTCTTGAGGCTGTTTACCGCATGGCCGCACGTAAAAGAAAAGCAAATCAGGAACGCCTGGAAGGAGAAAAATACGCAGAATTGCAACGTGTCCGTCTGGGATCAAGATTATTAGCTTACCTACCTATGCGTATTAACGATGAATTGATAGAGATCCTAAGAGAATTTAAAGAAAAGGCTTCTGTCATCGGAGTGAAACAATTTATTATTCAAACTCACTTCCAAAGTCCTTTAGAGGTTACTCCCTACACCCGGGAAGCTATCCGGAAAATCCTTTCTGCCGGATGGCTGATTACGAATCAGCTGGTATATACCGTAGCTGCATCCCGACGGGGACACACCACAAGACTGAGACAAGTACTCAATTCGCTGGGAGTAGTTTGTTATTATACCTTCTCCGTCAAAGGATTCAATGAAAATTATGCCGTATTCACTCCCAACAGCCGATCGATGCAAGAGCAACATGAAGAAAAAGCATTTGGCAAGTTGACGCAGGAACAGGCTGACGAACTGTACTCTCTTCTTGAAACAGGTGAGGACATCGCTACTCGAATACGTCATTTCATGAAGAAACATCATTTACCCTTCATGGCAACAGACCGAAGTGTACTTAATCTGCCCGCTATCGGCAAGAGCATGACATTCAACCTAGTGGGAATAACAGAGGAAGGCAGACGTATCCTTCGTTTCGACCATGACAGCACCCGCCGTCATAGCTCTATCATTGACAAACTGGGAAAAATATATATCGTAGAAAATAAATCACTCGCAGCTTATCTAAGGCAATTAAGCAAAATGGGGGAAGATCCGGAAGATTATGCCAGCATTTGGAGCTATACGGAAGGAGAAACAGAACCTCGCTTCAAGTTGTATGAATACCCTGAATTTGAATTCCACACAACAGAACGGATGAGCAATCTGGAAGTATTATAAACAACAAACAGTGAATAATAAACAGCCTCCTAATATATAATGCGTATCCTGTTTATTATTCACTGTTCATCACTCTTTGCCGAGCATCCGTTATTCCTCGTTTTCCTCTTTCACCCGAATTACGATATTCGCTATGATAGCAGTCAAACCACCGGTCGTGATGCCAGACGAAAAGATACTACGAATAGCTTCCGGAGCCTGGCTTAACACATCGGGCATCAATTCTACTCCAAGTCCCAATGAAAGACTGACAGCCAATACCAATGTTTCCTTCCGTCCGATATTTTGTGATGCAACAATGCGGATTCCGGCTGCTGCGACAGTTCCGAACATTAACAAAGTAGCTCCGCCTAACACAGGGTCCGGCATCAGTGAGAAAACAGCTCCCACAATCGGAAATAGCCCCAAAAGAATCAACATTGCAGCTATATAGTAACCCACATACCGACTGGCCACTCCTGTCAATTGAATGATTCCATTGTTCTGAGCAAAAATAGAATTAGGGAAAGAGTTAAATATACCTGCCAGAAAAGAGTTAAAACCATCGGCCATCACACCTCCCGAAACTCGTTTGAGATAGTCGTCACCCTCGATCTTCAAACCAGAAATCATCGAATTGGCCGTTACGTCTCCGGTTGCTTCGATAGCTGTAATCATATATACGAGCCCGATGGCAATGAAAGAAGACACATTAAAATCGAGTCCGTATTTAAAAGGCTGGGGAATATTGAAACTCATCAGCATCTCTACATTCAAAGCACTCATATCTACTTTTCCCAAAACAAAAGCAAGGCCGTATCCCAGACAGAGTCCCAACACAATGGAACTCATGCGTAAATACTTATTCTTGCAACGGTTAAAAAACAGCACGCTGAGCAAAACCGCACCTGCAATCGAAAGATTCTCCCAAGAAGCAAACGTACCATTATCCATCGCAGTATAACCACCTCCACAAGAGATAATGCCTACTTTTATCAGACTTAACCCGATAAGCAACACCACGATACCCGAAACCAACGGAGTAATAATATTACGCATATATTTGAAAGTGCGGCTGATAATCATTTCAATGGGAGCAGCCGCCATACAGACACCAAAAATAAGAGGAAGTCCACCGACAAGTCCCGTAGCAATGATAGGACCGATAAACGAAAAACTTGTTCCCTGAATACAAAGCAACTTTGCCCCTATAGGTCCAAAACGGCGACACTGGATAAAAGTAGATACCCCCGAAGCAAAGAGAGACATCGAAACCAAGAAACCGGTTTTCTCCACATCCAGTTTCAAGGCACTGGCGATAATCAACGGCGGAGTAATAATAGCTACAAAAATAGCAAGCAGATGCTGCAATGCCGCAAATAATGCATCTTTAAAAGGCGGACGGTCTTCAATACCGTATATCAAGTCTGTTTTCATCAGTTTTTAGTTTATTGTCCATTTCAGTGCCAGTGTAGGGATGACATAAAAACCATCGCGTCCACCAAAATTATTACTCAGCTCAACTTCTGAGCCCACACTCAACTTAAATTTATCACTGATACCTTTTATACGGTTCAGATTCACCCAAAACTGGGGCTCGGTAAGAAAAATAGTCTTCCCATAAGCAGTCTCCTCACGCCACCAGTCAGCAAAGCCGGAAAAAGTGAGCAAGTTATTGCTGAAATTCATATACCAGGTTCCGGTCAGCTGAAAGTTATTGGGAGAATGGTGTTTCTGAATATACTTATACATGGCCGACAATGAAAAGCCACGCGAGAAAGCAGTATTATTATAAGTATAGGTAACTCCCCCCAAATAAGCGTTCTGATAAGAAAAACCTTTGGCAAGACCTCCATTATACTCCACATGTACCGAGAACGGATTCTTCCAGAATTTCAATTCACGGGCTATTTCCCAATAAGCAGCCGCTACTCCGTCAGAAGTATAGTCCATGTCCACAAAGAAATAAGTACTACCCCACTTATCAGGATGAAACTTCTCTACGGTAGAGGTTAATACAGGACGGTCCTTTAAATCTTTATCATACAAAGAACGTCCGAAATCATAGTGCAACTGAATGTTTTGTGCCCTTAATCCGATGCCAACAGATAACAAAAACAGGCAAAAAAGAGCAATAGCAGTCCTTCTCATGTTGAATGTTTTTTTATTAAGGCGCAAAAGTAATTAAAAATCGTGGGAGTACATTTCTATCAAATAGATATTATCACTATTTTTGCTCCCGATCAAATAGTAAACAATGGACATAGAAATAGAAAATCATCCGTTAGAGCCCTTTCTCCCCGCCAATGCCCGATTGCTGATGCTGGGAAGTTTTCCACCTCAAAAGAAACGATGGTCGATGGATTTTTACTATCCGAACCTGAACAATGATATGTGGAGAATCGTGGGATTGCTGTTCTTTAACAACAAAGACTACTTCCTTAACGAAACCCGGAAAGCTTTCTGCCGCGAACGCATTATCAGCTTTCTCAACGATAAAGGAATAGCTTTATTCGATACCGCTTCGGCCATCCGACGCCTACAGGACAATGCCTCAGACAAGTTCCTGGAAGTGGTGCAGCCCACTGATATAAGCCGACTTCTCGGACAACTCCCGGAATGCAAAGCCATCGTCACAACAGGGCAAAAGGCAACAGATACACTCCGGGCACAATTCGAAGTGGAAGAACCCAAGGTGGGCGATTTCTCTGAGTTCGTCTTTGATGGACGCCCGGTGCGCTTATACCGCATGCCTTCTTCTTCACGAGCCTATCCGTTGGCACTCGACAAAAAAGCGGCAGCATACCGCACCATGTATCAGGATTTACAAATGCTTAATATAGAATAAATATGAAAACTCTCTTTTTGCAATATCCCGCATGCAGCACTTGCCAGAAAGCTAAAAAGTGGCTGACAGAAAACAACATTGAGTATACTAACCGCCTTATTGTGGACGATAATCCCACAGTAGAAGAATTGAAAGCCTGGATTCCACTAAGCGGACTACCCGTTAAGAAGTTTTTCAACACCAGTGGTGTAGTATATAAAGAGCTGAAACTCAGCAGCAAGCTTCCTACAATGACTGAAGAAGAACAGATCGCCCTTTTAGCTACCAATGGCAAATTAGTGAAACGCCCGCTGGTAGTGACCGAGCGCTTCGTATTGGTAGGATTTAAACCCGAAGAATGGGAAAAATTAAAATAATTAGCAACTTCTTTGCATAAAAGCTTGCAAATTCAGAAGTTTATTCTACCTTTGCAGCCGCAAACACGGGAGTAGCTCAGTTGGTAGAGCACCGGTCTCCAAAACCGGGTGTCGGGAGTTCGAGCCTCTCCTCCCGTGCAGAAAAAATCCCGCTTAGGTCACATGACTTAGGCGGGATTTTTCATTAATCAAAAACGGATACTGATTTCTACCGGTTCCTCACCCATTGTCCAGTCAGGTCCTTCCTCGATCAAGCGAATGGCTTCCTCATCAGCCGAAGCACAAAGTCCCTTTTTAACAGTAATGTCTTGTGGACGTCCTTCCTTATCTACCCGAAAAGTAAGAATAACTTTTCCCTTGGCACGCGCACAGTCTTTATCAGACGGATGAACCAGACTCTCTTTCAGATATTTCCGAAATGCCTTTCTACCTATGGTAGGTTGGGGAGTACCGGACATTTTCAGACTCGCTACAGCTCCCGTTATACTCCCTTTCGACTGCGAACCATACCCTACCACTACCACCTCATCAAGCGTGGCTTGATCTTCGTTCATCGCTATTAATAAGCTTTTAGTCGTATCAGCCGGAAGTGTAACAGATTCATAACCAATATAATCGACTGCAAGTTCCCGATTTCCACCTGTCTTCAATACAAAATTACCATTTACGTCGGAGATAGTTCCCTGATTAGTCCCTTTCAGCTTAACGGTAGCACCGACAATAGGATAACCGCTGGAGTCTGTCACTCTGCCATGTACTTTACCCCCAACCGCTACCTGAGCAGTAAGGCTGCTGTCATTAGCCGGAATAGATTTCATAGCCGAACTTGTGGTAGCAGCCAAAGGCTCTTCGGCAATAGTGGTTTCCAATGCCTCATCGATCCATTCCTGTGTCATGGCCTGAGGCACCTCTGTGTGGGGAGATACAACAACTTTTTTCTCTCTATTCCCGGTTATCAATCCCTTCTGAATAGTTGCGGAATCTTTTCTCACCGTCGCCACCAAATCCTCTTTCTTTTCTTCCTTTTGTACAGACAAAGGTTCCAAGTGAGATACTTCTTCCATTGCTATCCGTGCTTCATCCGGTAAAGTATTCTCCTGAAGCAGGAAATAAGAACCGATACAAACTCCGATCAGAAGGCTGGCAGCCACACTCCAAGCAATGGTATGCCTGCGTTTTTGCGTTACGCGCATATTCACCCGGCGACGCAACAACTCTATTTGCTCATCGGCTCCACTCTCCACCCGGCTATACCCTTCCAACGCATCGGCCAAAAAAGGATCACGCATCGCTTCTTTCTCCAATCGATGTGCTTCTTTCCCCTTGCGGAATCCCCGTATGTAATCCGATAGTTTCATCCCTTAAGCTGATTTTTAATGCAAATCTTTAAATTTCGTTTTCCATTTTGGATATAACTCTTCACATTGTTCAGAGTAAATCCGGTTTGTTCCACAATGTCGGCATACGACATCTCTTCGAGAAAGAAACGCGTAATACTGGTCCGTTGTTCTTCGGGCAACTTTTCGAGACAGTGATGTAATGCCTTCAGTTGTTCCTCCGAACTTTCCTCTTCACTTAATAGATGCAGAAATTCGTCAGATTCCATAATATTAACCGTATAATCTAACGGAATTTCTTTATTTTCCTTCCGTAAAAGTTGCAGGCAATGATTCTTCGCTACCCGGTAGAGCCATGGCTTGAACACTTTTATCTCATAATTTCCCAACTTAGGTAGTAAATCTTCAAATAGTTGCATGACTGCTTCCTGTGCCCGGTCTTCATCATGCAGGTATTTCAGGCAAAGTCCATACAGTAACGGTATATATCGGTTATATAATTCGCCGAAATATTCCGTATCGCCAGACTTCGTATAGTGTATCAGTAATTCCTCGTCCGATAGTCTCGATATGTTTCTTTTGAAAAACAACATCTATTCCTCTTCTTCGTCGATAACGACTTGATATTTTTCTTTCATTACTTCAAAATCACCTGTAATCTGGTCTAATATTTCATGTGTATCTGTACTCTTTACCAATGTGGGTATACCGTAATAGACGGATGCTTTGTAGGGTAGCAGTATCATTTTGCCTTTAGGCAGTGAACGTCCCATGCCGGTCATGAACACGGGAATATATTTCACTTCAGGTCGCAGAGACAGGATACGGGCTATACCGGATTTTATTTTTCCCATTTGTTCCGACTTTCCTCTGGTTCCTTCCGGAAAAAGAATCAGTGAATATCCGGCATCAATGGCTTCGAGCATCTTGCGAATCGGATCATGTTCCGAATCTTTTTCCCCTTTTCTCCTGATTAAAAGAGTATTGATGAAAAAGTTACTTATCGAAGCCTGAAAGCGAGTTTTCCCGAAATAATCTTCTGCCGCTACAGGTTTGACTTTCCATAAAAGGTTACCGGGCAAAGAAGATAGCAAACTGAGGGTATCCAAGTGGCTGTTATGATTGGCAAGGATGATAAACTGCTTCTCCTTTTTGAGGAACTGGCAATCGGTGAACTGAACCCCTACGATTAATTTCAGGAACCAGTGGAAAACACCTTTATATATAATCCGCATGGCAACAGATTGCATGAATCTTTTTTCCATCTTTTCCTCTTAATAAGCAATATAATAAACTAAATGAAAAAATACGGGGGCAGTGTAGGCCAGAGAGTCGATCCGGTCGAACACCCCTCCATGACCGGGAATACTGTTTCCCATATCTTTGATTCCTTTGTCTCTCTTGATCGCGGAGATGACTACATCTCCCGAGAATCCGGCAATTGCGATAAGGGCACTTACCAGGATGACATTAGGAGCGGAGAGGGGAGTCAGGAAACCGAGAAAGTAACCAATCACAGTGGTACTGATTACACCACCCAGAAAACCTTCCCATGTTTTGTTCGGACTTATTTTCGGAAGTATCTTATGCCGTCCCAAGAGTTTACCCCAAATGAACTGCATGACATCATTTATTTCGGTAAGGAATACAAGGAACAACAGCAGACCTCGTCCTCCTGAACTGAATCCCGGTAGTTCGGGAAGCGACAGGAGATAAGCAAGGTGACTGATACCGAATACCGAAAGCATCAGAATCCATTGCAACAGGGCCATCGACTTGGTAATTCCATGCGTGTCTCCCTTTAAAACCAGTCGTAAAGGCAATACAAGGAACATGACTACCGGAATGAATATGATGAAGGCTCCATACCAGGCCAGGTAGGCAAGGTAATATTGAATGGGAATGGCTAGTATGCCCCAGAACAATGCTCCGCGATCCGCTTCTCTGAATCCCAGTACCGAATAAAGTTCTCTGAAGGCGATAAAAGAGAGAAATGCAAGGAAGAAATAAGAGATGTTATAGCTGATAAATACGGCACCGATAAACATGCCCGCCATGATCCACCATGAGCGTGTGCGTGCAGCGAGTTCGCTGATATTTGTTTTCGGAAATATCTTCTTTACGAGAAAGAGAATAAGGCTTGCCGTAACAAGTAGTCCGATGATAAGCGAGATGACAATAATCAGTTCATCGCTTAATGTGGGGAATATTTTATCCAGTAGATCTTTCATTTTATTTCAGTGTTTGTAGTGTGTGATATGAGGTACAAGCGGTGTATCAGTGTTGCGATAAGACCGATGTTGATAATGATTAGAGCTATGAAGCATACCATCCGGTCGTATCCTGAATAAATAGTGCAAGTGGCGACCACGAAGGTAAGAGTCAATAATGCCATACGGTGCTGCTTGGCCATCGGGCCGTTAAAGAAATGCTGGTGTGTCTTGTATGCCCCTATCCAGCGGAAATAGGCAGTCATAACAGCGAGAAGAGCAGCCAACCATCCCAATTCAATGCCGAATCCACCAGCTACATACCCCACGGGAATGATGAACAGAGCATCGGCAAAGCGGTCGGGCATATCGTTATAAAGATCTCCATTGGCACTTTTCTTTCCTCCTTCAATGGCTACCATCCCGTCGAACAGATTGCAGAGTAATCGCGACTGCATACAAACGATAAACAGAATATAGGCTACATATTTATTGAAGCCGGGATAAATGACTGTGCCAATTAGCAGGAGACATCCCACCATAGCGAAGAATACACTCATCATGGAAATTTGGTTGGGTGTGACACCCCAATGAGTAAGTTTACGGGCAATGATATTAGCCCAGGCCGTGTTTCGTGAGGCTATTTCCCGCCTTCCATCAACTTCATTTTTCATATTTGTGATATGTTTATGATTCGCAAATATACACATCATCTGATGAGTTGCAAAGGAATGAGTGAGAATTTTGAAATGAACCTCTTTTGCAGCAAAATAAAAAAAGTTTGGGTTGTTTATGGAATCTATGTGGAATCTGCATCTCTATAGTAAAAGCGAACTAATAGTAACATTTTAAAATAATGAAGTTATGAAAACAAATCAATTCAGAGCGATGGTGCTCGCACTGCTAATGGCAGTTATCTCTTTGGCTACAGTGAGTGCACAAGCTATTACTGTGTCGGGTACTGTAACAGATGCAAAAGATGGAACTCCGCTTGTCGGCTGTTCGGTACAGATAAAGGGTACTACGAAAGGTACGGTGACGAACATGAACGGTCAATACACGATTCAGTCTAAGAAGGGAGAGACGTTGTTGTTTCAGTATATCGGCTATAAGCAAGAGAAAAGGGTGGTAAAATCGTCCACGCTGGATGTGAAGATGAAAGCTGACGAACTTGTATTGGAAGAATGTGTGGTTGTAGGATACGGACACGAACTAAGGGCCACTAAATCAATGTCTACTGCTTATATGGCAGTATGTCCCGCATCGGGAATCATGTATAATGCTGTAAATGCGGAAGAATATGGCGAGATTCAGGAAAATGGTTTCAAGAATGTGTCGGATGCTCCACTTTCTACTTTTTCTATTGACGTGGATGCCGCTTCTTACAGCAATATGCGTCGTTTTATCAATAAAGGTAAACTGCCTCCAGTCGATGCAATCCGTACGGAAGAATTAGTGAACTACTTTTCCTATGATTATCCGAAACCGACGGGAAGTGATCCTGTGAAGATTACGATGGAAGCCGGAACCTGCCCTTGGAACGCAGATCACCGTCTTGTCCGTATCGGACTGAAGGCTAAAGAAATCCCGACGGACAATCTGCCTGCATCCAATCTTGTCTTTCTGATCGACGTCTCTGGCTCTATGTGGGGAGCGAACCGGTTGGATTTAGTGAAATCCTCTCTTAAACTATTGGTAAACAACTTACGTGATAAAGATAAAGTAGCTATCGTGACTTATGCTGTACCGAGCAAATTTACAGGTCCCTTTTTTGTGCAATTTAACAGTACCCACTTTCCTTAGTTCTCTTCTTTACTTTCATTAACCCTTTTTGAGGTGCAGTCCCTATCTGTTGATTGCTAAAAATTGTTTTCCTGTTTTCCATGCGGTAGCTTTTTCCTGATAGCCTGATTATCTCACAACAATAGAGTAGTCTGTCCAGTAGAGCTGCCGCACAAACTTCGTCTCCTGCCATCTCCAGCCATCCGGTAAGATCCCGGCTTGCGGCAATGATAAGTGATGTCTTACCTTGAACGCAATTCACCAGTTTAAACAGCAGCAGTACATCTTCTCCTTTCAGGGGAAACAGCGTAACATCATCGATTGCCAGCAGCTGCGCTTTCATTATTCGTTTGTATGTTTTCATCGCGGGTCGTGATATCTCCTTAGCCTTCAAACAGACAAGCAGTTCTTCCAAGGTCAGCAGGTATGCCTTATAACCCGCTTTCACTGCTTCATGGATAAGTCCTGAAGCAATGAATGTCTTTCCGGTTCCGGAATCTCCTACCAGCAGAAGATTATATGTCCTTCTTATCCATACCAGTTCACGCAATTCGCGCATCTGCCTTTGGTCAATCCCTTCGGTACGTGAGAAATCATATAGATCCAGATCATACCTTGCAGGCAATCCTGCAAATTTCAACCTGGTCAGATAACTTCTCCTTTCCTTGTCCCGAAGTTCCCGCATGAGACAAGTTGACAGAAACTCGGAGTAAGTCTGTTGCTTTTCCTGTGCTTCATGTAGTATTTCATCCAGGTGTTCTGCCAGGAATGGCAGCTTCAGGTTGCGGGCACATTCGGTCAGTTCTTTCTTATACCTTGCCATTGTTTCTAAAGATTTCATTATATGTTTTTACCAATCCGGTTGACTGTGTCCGGGAGGCAGGATTTTTTCCTACATCCGATTCTCCCATTTTCTTCTTCCATATATGTCCGCACAGGCTTTTAACGGACTCACCATTATAGATTCCCTTGTCCAGACATACACTAACCGCTTCTGTCAGGATGGCTTTGTCATATCCGGGAATTATGCGTAGAATTACCTCCAGATTCTCCCTGTAATAACGTTCCTTCCTTCTCTGCAGGTTCTCAAGCCATAAGGCGACCTCTCTATTGTACGATACATAGATAAGAATGCGTTCAGCCAGCTTTTGTGCTCCGATATTTCTTTGCCTTCTGTGTCCTTCACCATAGATAGTCTTTCCCTTGAGTTCGCACAGATCATGCCGGCAGACAAGCTTTCCCGTCTCCTTATTATAAAGCTCCAGGCATCCGTCTGTTTCATGGAGCCATACTGTCGTTTCTCCTCCCCGATAGGTTCCGCATGGCAGGCTATAGTAGTTTCCCCTGTACTGTACGGTATTGTCTTTACGTACATGATATTCCTTCATTTCTCCACCGGGTGAGTGCGGAGTACCGTGATAGGGTACAAGGTATTCTCTTTCCTGTGCAAATTCCTCAAGGGGAATCCGGTGTGTGGTACCATGTTCCTTCCCGTTTCCCGTTCTTTCAAGCCAGAGACGTGCTTCTTCATTAAGTCTGTCTACATTCTGAAAAATACGCGCCGTGAGGAAATTCGTCTTCACATATTTCACAACATTCTCTACCTTCCCCTTTGATTCCGGATCGGCCTTGTGACAGAACACGGGATGGAAATGCTGCTCTTTTACAAATGCCTGAAATTTGCCGGTCAGTATCAAATCCCCCATGTTCGCCCGTGCTATAAGTACTTTATCCTGGTCGTAAAAGATCTTTTGCGGCCTGCCTCCGAAGTATTCGAAGGCAAGTTCATGGGCATAAACCGCAAGCCCGGTGTCAAAGGGCCTCCGGCTAAAATAGATAAATTTATATCGTGAACGGGACAGGACAATAGCAAAGAAGTACACTTTGATGGACTTCCCGTTTTCAGTGCGCATCCATTTCTCCCCAAAATCCGCCTGTGCGTATTCCCCGTAGGGAGTATCAGGCTGCTTCTCGTAGTTTCGCTTGTGCGTTTCAACCTTTTTCCCGATGCCGTATTTTTTGCGTACCCTTTCCACGAAACCGGATACGGTTCTGTTACATACACGGGGGAAGTCCGGATAGCATTCCTTCAGCCAGTCATGTATCCTGGCGGCTGATATATACGGGTATTCTTCCAGGTTTGCACGTACATATTGCTCGTAGTTTTCCAGTTTCAGCCTGTACTTGCGGTGAGAACTTTGTTTTTTAACAAACTCCTCCATAGTCATATTCAGATACCGTCGTACAGTCTTACGGTTCACACCCAGATATATTCCAATTTGTGTTTTGTTCAGTCCTTTCAACTGAAGCTCCCTTACTTTATGCCACATATATTGTTTCTCCTTAAAATATTGTTTCCTTATTTCCATTGCAGTATCTGTCTATGCTTTGTTTGAGCGGCAAAGATAGACATTCCCCGACATGCAAAAAACACTGTATTCGTCTCTATAAAAGTGGTACCTTTGCTTTTTCCACTTTTTGAAAGATAAAGTTACAGCCTACAGGTGATGGCGGACCCATATATATTCTGGATTACAGAACCTTCTTTATTATTTTATCGGTTGCTTTTTGCAACTGCCTGCCCGAAGAAGTTTTCCGATCTTTATGATGGCTTTTGGAGTAACATACACTGACGTTTCTTTCCACCGAACGTTCCGGAGCGTATTGTAACCGGCTCCGATCTGATCCGCACTCAAATAGTCATAGATGGCGGCAATGCTGCCGAAAAAATAGTCTTTCTTCTCAAAAACGAGATGTACATATACCACTTTATTCATTGTCAGTTATTTTTCTGCGAATATATGCAAATAATTAATATATGCATTATTTCTCAATAAAAACATGCAAATAATTATTATTTGCATATAGAGGCAGTAAATATTGAAAAGTGTATTTTACTTTCTAAGTAAAATACTTATAAAAACACTAAAGTAAATAAATATTTAAAGTATCTGTTAATGATTACTTGTATGAATAGAAAATCCCCGTCTTCCCTTGAAAGGAAAAACGGGGAGGTGTAATAATAAAGGAAATAGCCTGCGTTACATCTCTTTGGCGTATCCTGTCCGAATCAAATCGGCAAGGAAATTCTCCGGTGTATCAGTGGCAATCTTCACACCTGCCTGAATCACGTAACGTTCGGCAAAATTGCACATATACTGTTCATCTGTGCAGTTGGAATCCATCCAACTGCCCGTCCGAAGTTCATGTACAAACTCTTTGGCGTCGGAGGCAGCTATGCGCTCATCCCCCGGCAATATATACATTTTCTTATCCATATTCATTCCATTAATTTTTTTGTTCTTAATTTATAATATAATTTTTGTTTTTCCTCCAAGAAAGGAAAATCCTCCAGTCTGCTTCCTGCGGGAAGTGAAGATGTGGATGCAAAGATAATCATTCTTCCCAAGAATCTAATCCAATTCTCTATTTTTGTGAAATTGATCGTTCCCGAGTGCTGTCTGAACTCCACTGTCCTGTGGCGTGAATAAGCTTCAAGGTTTACTTTCATGTACCTGCTGCCGAAGAGTCTTTGTAGTGACTCGATACTTTCTGCCGATCTGATATCTTCATCGGAGAATCCTCTGAGAGAACGGCAGTAGGTATTGCTGTTCCCCCTGCGTGAGGCAGGCATGAACTTGTCAATTTCAGTTTCGGCATGTTTGTAGGAAAGGATTAAGTTCTGCCAAGTTATAAGATTAAAGTCAGACGCATTAAAATGCACATGTATTCCGCAACTGCTATTTATCTTTACATTGTATGCGTCCAGCACCCAGCATACCCTCTCCAGTACCTCCAAGCCCTGCTCACCGCAGAGGATCGGGCTGACCAGTTCAAAAGTATGGCCTCCCCGTATACTTCCGTCTGTGGTCAGTTTCCAGTTGCTGTTGGTCTCGGCATTACGGCTTCCAATTTCCACAGGGATGCCGGCCTCCCGAAGTGCATCCGTCAAGGTCTGTCTGGGGCAGTTGTAGGCTTCGATCTCAACCCCGAAGCAACGGTTGAAAGTATAGTCGGGTTCCAGCCTTAAGACAATCGCTGGCTGTGAAGCGGGAAGCAAGCCCTCGTCCCTCATTCTCTTATAGACGTTCCACACGAAGCCACGGTTTCCACGGGTAACGAGGTCGGCAATTTCACGGTGTGAAAGTCCGAACAGAAGAAGCTTACGGATTTTTGAGGTTTTTGTTCCATTCTCGGCTAAAATACGTCTAATTGTTTCATTCATAACTTGTTATCTCCTTTATTATTATATAACAAAGGTAATGATTTTTCTCCATTTTTGCAAATCAGAGCATGCTCTTTATCAGCATATTAGCTTACTTTCGCTTCTGCTAAAAGTTGTATCCGTCCCACTGGAAACAGGGTGTTTTTTCTTTCATGGGGGGGGGATTTTTGGGGTGTCCCGTTAGTCTCCCTTGCAGCCTTCACACCCTTTTGCGATGTCATGTCTTTTCAGGGGAGGGAGTTCACCGGCAGCCATGCCCCTGCCTGATGTTCTGGGCCTCCCGGGAGCGTCCCGGGCTAAGGGCCGGAGGTCCCTTAGTAAATTCCTAATAAGGAAGAGCAAGAGGAGTTCCCGCACACGGGAACATAAATCAACGCAAAGCGCTGATAATAAGTAGAATATTGAAATTCTTGTTAACCGATAATAAACATGTTGTAAACATCATGCTCGTAACACCTTGTTAATAAGCCTTTAAATCGTGTAAACGCATCGTTTACGGATATTAATAAACCATTGTTTATCAATACATTGCGATGTTTTTGAAAAAATAATAAGTTTACCTTTGGTACTTATTTTTTTATAAATAACTTTGTTTCAAAAAGATAGATGTTAAAATGAAGCAAAAAGGAGTGGAAAAACTGACTTGTTTTCTCAGAGTGTCTCCCAGCGTTAAATATCGGCTTGACATAAACAGCGGTACGCAATCTAACAATGCTTACATCAGCCAGATGATGGAATATTTTGAAGTGTCCGGACTGACCCCGCAACAGATAACCAAACAGCCGATTGTGCAGATCCAGAAAAGGATGGAGGATGTTATTAAAATACTCAGAAGTTATGAAAGGGATTATTTTAAGCCGGATCGTGAAAAGGAATCGAAAGACGGCAAGTTTGCGGAGGACTATGCCCAGTTGATGAACGAGCTCCGAGATCTGAAAGATGAAAACCGGAAATTGAAGGAAAGGCTGCAGGCAGATGATCTCCATACCCAAGACGCCGCCGTATACCAAGACAAGCTCAAACGCTTGGGCGACTTGCTGAAATACCAGCTTGATCCGGAGAAGTTTCCAAGGATAAAATATAGCGATGATGTAAGAGTCCCCGTCAACACCCTGCAGTTGCTTATCAAGAAGATCAACGAGGAATATGTATTGTAAACCGCATAGACCGGGAAACACTCCGCAGGTACCGGATAACAAGGGAAAATGCACCCGGCTGGTAGACTACCTGAGTAAGGAGTCCCAGGTCGAGCGTCCCTATTATGACAATTTTTTCTCACATCAAAAAGATTATGTTATACCCCTGACTGTCAAGAATCATATAGACAACAACCACAGAACCCTGAAAAGCAACGATGACAAATTCTATATGCTTTCCATCAATCCCAGCGGTGACGAACAGAGACATCTGATAGAAAGGGTGACCGGACGGAAGGTCGGGGAGTTCTCGGAACTGACTCCCGGGGAGCAGGAGAGTGTGCTGGCACAGATGAAGAAATTCACCCGTGAATGTATGGATGAATATGCCCGTAATTTCTACCGTGAGAAAATAAAATCAGGGGATGACCTGGTCTGGTACGGCCGCGTGGAAACGGAACGCCACTATAAGAATGATGATCCGGAGGTTAAGGCCGGCAGGGTAAAGGCAGGAGATAAGAAGCCCGGGCTCCAGCTTCATGTGCATGTGATCGTTTCCCGCATGGACAGGACGCAGACCGTATCACTCTCCCCGCTGTCAAAAAGCAGGGGAAACCGGCAGGTACTTGAAGGCAGGGAAGTAGTGGTCGGTTTTGACCGTTCCCAATGGTCCTCCCGGTGCGCTTCATGCTTCAATCAGTTATATGACTATTTCCCTAATTACTATTCCATGGATGAAAGCTTGAGGAAGTACTCCAAGAACTGGCAGGCCAAAAACGAACTGAAGAACGAGGCGGTATCAAAGCTCAAACAGGAAATTCTCAAAGGGGAGCTGAAAGAAGAAAGACGTCTGTATGCAAACACCTTCCGGATTTACCGGTTTGTGGTAAATCCCAGGAAGGCAATTATTCAGGAACTTAAAAGGCTGAGGACGGATCTTCTTTCCGGAAGAGATCTGTAGCATCAACCTTTCGTTAGTCGGGATTTTCAAAAACATGAATTTTGTCATCTTTCCAGAACCAGGTAACAAACAATGAGGGAGCCTATACAGCGGTTCTAAGAATGAAAAACAGAAGATTAAAGAGAGAAAAACGGATTCGAAATATGTATATCAGGTGTTGCAAGAGAGGCTCAAACACATCTTCTGAGGGTATAATTATGTGTACCCTTCTTTTTCTGGAGGTCAGGATAATGGTATGCCGCTAAATGCGTGTGTGAAGCATGTCAGGCAATATGGAGGACGGATGGAAGTATTACATATGGATTACGAAGTGCAGCATTCCTTGACCACGGAGTATGTGGAAAGGTTTTACTTCGAACAGTGATGTTCTGGGTGTTTATTGCTGTTGCGTTCCTTTCAAGGTCAGTTAGGCTGCATCCATATACCAGAGATTTTGAGGGCCTTGGAATCCTTGTATACATTTGGTCAAGAAGATATGGGGGGATACCTGGGTACGGAAGTGTTTGATTTTTATACTTCACAGATGTGGGATTACAAGTTCTAGGAATGTTATGTCTTTTGGCTCCATAGGAAGCTCACCGCCGGCCAAGTGGCATGCCTGGTTAGGATACATCCTTAGAAATGCTTTAATCTAAGCGCTGAGGAACCAGCACTTCTGTCCCCTCAGTTGAGTGGATATGTTCTGTCGGTGAGGGGTATCGTCACATAGTCTGCTACATTCACTTTCATATAAAAGAATCCAAACGCTTTGTCAGGTTGTACCCTCTGGTAGTCTAGGCGTGAAGATTTCTAAATTATCAGTCGCAGATCAGATATCTGCTACATTTCATATGAAGCAGGCAATAACAATCTGCGACTGAAAAATATTCATCTTATTCCATTAATCGAACTTCGATTCTCACTCTCTTTTTTATCTAATCGCCATCTGCAGCTTCCCAACCGAGATTTTTAGCGATTATATCCATATTTTTCTCGGACAAATGGGATAAGTATCCAGTAAATGTAGCATACATCAAATCTTTTGAATTATCCGTATGCTCAGCGCCCAGTATATGACCTAGTTCGTGTGCCATCACCCCGGGATACATCAGCTGGGTTGTAGACATCCCACTGGCTTCAAAATCCGAAGCCGTATTCACATTATAAGAATTGAACCAGGACATCCCTAAGATTTTATTATCCCAAGTACCCCAGCGTATTAAAAAATAAATTTGATCGTCATAACCTTCTGCTTTTGGATTACTTTTTAGTGAAGCAGTAAAGCCTTCCAGTCCCTCTTTGGCGTCGCCACTTGGACAACTGTATTCAGTAGTATACAGTACAAAGTGGAAATTGACATATCTTTTCAGTCCATGAACTGCATAAACCGAGTTCGCCGCATCCTGCATCTGGGCACTAACTTCATTAGGATAGATAGTACTTCCATTCTCTCTCAGACAAATGACATATACCGTTTTAGGTTCAGAAGGTACTGCACGTGTCTGACTTTCAGTTATTCCATGAGGTACTTGAGGCGTTTTTATGTAATCATTTATATAATCGCATTCAGGAAGATTCAATATTTTTTTTGCCTTGTCAATATTGATTTTTACTGAAACAATATCCTTTCCAGCACTTCTTGTCCTTGAATCATAAATGCATTCAAAAGCCTCCTTCTCGTTTATTGCACGTGTCTTTTTAAATGGTGCAGCATAAAATTCGGCAATCTCATTCATCATTTGCGCTTCCTTGTATGCGATGTAGCTGATGGATTCGCCATTGCGATAAAAACGTAATACTGCGAACTCATCTCCCAGTATAAAGCTGGTAGAATCCTTGTCCCTGCCGTTGAACAGACGGACATTCTCATTATCCAGCTGTATTTTAGTACGCTTATCCATAGAAACATGTACCTGACGGTTGAAACCATTGTCTTTTAGAATAATCATTTTGCCAAAGTCCGATACATCGTTAAGTTGTGTCGCTAAATCAGTATAACTTACTGATTGTAAGTCAATGGAAGCTGTAACTGGAGCATCAATAGATGTTGTTAGAGAATCAGCTTCATTAGAACATGCAGCTAATAATGCCGCGGTTCCTAGCATTAAAAGTAACTTTACATTCTTCATTTTGTTAAAATTTAAAATAAACATTGGTTTTATAATTGTTGCAACAATTCATTATTATATGTAACATATTAATAGTACACATATCAATATTAGTTCTGAAGATGGAACGGAAAAAGAGCAGCGTTTTATGATACTCATCCCATTTCCACTGATGCACGATGTGATTCCACATTTTCCCTGATCCCAATGCACATTTTACTAAGCTAATCTCCCAATCTTGCCATCCAAACACCATATACGCCCAGCAAACCGATGCCTGTCTGCTCATAATGCATTCCTACTGCAAATTTTAACCGAATAGCACTCCATAATATATCTTAAAATTATTAAAGTTTAATTAAAAATCCATGCTTTGCTTTCAATAATATATTTATTAAAAACGATTAAAATAAATAATCAAAAACACCGCCCAATACTCAACAAAATAAATCGAGCGTAAATATAGGTGATTTAAATTAATTATGCAAATAAAAAGAGTAAAAAATATAATTAAACTATGATGTTAAATGTATCAAATGGAATACAGTTGTGGACAGTAATGTTTTTTTAGGATAGTGATAGTTATAGCAGGTAATACCCGAAGTGATTATTAATTAAATAATTAAAACAATATTTTCTTGGAATCAAATTCATATTTTTAGATGGAAAATACGGAAACAAATTTGATTGGCTATGTCGAAATCCAATCCGGGATACGTATATAATATTATCTAGTATCCGAAAGATAGGAGGAAGCGTCTTATAAATGATGTGGAACCGGGATTGCGTGAACTTCTAAATGCAAAACCGGTAGATAACGGACGGGAAATCCGGAAAATAGAAATCATTTCCGATCACATCCATGTATTCGTCAAGGCCATTCTATCTGATTTCATTGTGCATATTATATTGCAACTGAAAGGATATGTATTTTTCATTATCAGGTTTGAATAACCACATCTGAAACAGAAAGTTCTTACATTGTATATCCGTTCATGGTATGTAGAAACAATAGGGCATATTCCAGAAAAATATATATTGAAATATATTGAATACTAGAAAAGGAAGTGAAAAATATTATACTCTCCTATTTCGGGAAGACTTTCATCCAATATCTGAAGAAGTAGACCCTTGCTTCACACCTGTCGTAATCGGGTATCATTATTGACATACTATTAATCAAACTTTATACAATTCTCTTATGCCATTAATTGATAGCTATTTTGCTAATTTCATTAACAGCTTTAAAATATACATTGATATTTGATACCTGATACAGTTCTTATTTGATGATACTTCTCTCTGGTCTATGATTTTTAATAAGAACATACTTAGACAGTGGATATGTTAAAGGTCTTTAGATGTCTCTCTCTTATATATCTACAATATAATAGGGCTTATTTGTTGTTTCCAACAAAAAATATGATTTCATAAAATATAAAGATATACTTAATATTGTTATAATATTGATAAATATTAAATCTATATATTTTCTTTATTTTTTTGAGAGATATGTTTAAAAACAGGATTTTTATTTTCTTATATTTAAAACAAATGTATATTTTTGTTTCAAATAAACGACAATGGTGTAACTATATTATATGCAATACATATATTCATAGTAATATAACTATAATGTCGTTCTTAATTAAGAGTATCAGTGATATTGGTATATATTAATTAATTTTATTTGTAGGTATGAAAAACATAAAGTATTATTTGTTTTTTGCAGCTACTGCTTTATTTACAGCATGTGCTGACGATCTTCTTCATGTAGAAGAAACTGCTAGTCCTCAATTGGAACATGTATTAAATTTAAGGTCTATGGATTATGAAGATCTGGCTGGAGTATTGTCAAAAATATCAAATACCGAACATACGATTATGCTTCAAGAGGGCTCTGAACTATGGACAACTTCTATAAAAGCCATTCATGGTGTTGAAATAGAAGAATCCAATCGTCCGGTCTATTTGTTTGAAGGTCAGGATAAAGATTCAATTAATGCAATACTCTCTCAAAGTTATGCTACGATAAGGCTTCAACGAGGTGGAGATCTCATTGATTATATAGTATATAAAGATAAAGAAAGGATGGCAGAAATAGCTAACTATTACCAGAATCACTATCTTTCAGCCAGCTCTGACACTTCTGATAAAATTGTTGTCTGTAACACTGGAGAAGATACACGTTCTGGTAAGAGCGATATAAAAAATATCAGGATAGATATAACCAAAGCTATTGGTAATAACCCTTTTAAAGGGTTGCCAATAAAAGACTATCCAACTGAGAAACTCAGTACCATTGATAAGAATTCGATTCTTAGCCTGTCCTCACGTGCTACTTACCCAGCTACCCTAGAGTTTATGCTGATAAAGGAAAAAGACGGAGGCTCTCTTGAGCACGATATCACTTCCCAAATTCAGGCTGTCACCACTTCTTTAAAATTTCTAATTGACTCAGGATTTATAACTGTGAAATACACTATAAAAGATAGTTCACACAAGGGTGGTGCTTCTGATTACGAGGTGTCTGCTCTTGAATCATTTCAAAATTATTTACGTTCTTGGGATGAAGTTAAGGGACAAGATAAGAAACCATATATTTTACTTAGAGACGGCACTTGGGATTCCGGTAAAACGTTTGGATATGCTAGTGGTATTGGAGTTATACACTTAAATAATCCCCGAGGCAACTTTGAAGTTGCTGCTATCTCTACCACTTCATCCTCACACCCTTACACACTGGCTCATGAAATAGGACATTTACTAGGAGCGGAACATGTGGATAATGAACAGGATCTTATGTATACTTGGTATTCCCCTCAAGTCACTCCTAATCATTTGAGTGCAGATAATTGGGTCCGGATGTTGGAATGCATACAAAAATAGTGATAAGTAATAGAAATGAATATTATGTGTTAATTTAAAATATATGCCAATCTCATGTGATACAATGTAAATCTCTTGATTGTGATAATTATAAAAACAGATTTATTCTGTTGCATCTATCTGATCTGTTATTGCCTTTCAGAACTGGAGAATATCTCCAGATCCGGAAGGCAATAATTTAATAAAGATAAATATTTTATCAATCTTAATTGTAATGTGTCAGCATTCCCAAAAGAATTCAAAATCTTAAATCCATAAGGAATCGTATTTACCTTTGATTTTCGATATACTTCCTGCTTGTTTCTTGATAGATATTTTGATAGATAAGACGAATTTCCGTTATCTGTTCTGGAGCCAAATAGGTTATAAGGCCAAGGATGGTGTTCGCTTTTTCTGCACTCCTATACTTGTATCCCGTCCAGCTTTCCTTACGGTTTGCCTACCTGCATTTGCAGGAAAAATACAGCCTTACCACGTTTCGTGTAAATAACATACGAGTAGGTTAGGTTCCGTCTCTTTGCCGGTAGTGCTTATGTCCCTGCAACCCTAATCGAAGAGAGAGTTATCCGACTGTATACTTTTTAGTTTAAGCTAACGACGATTCAAACAACGATTCACATGTGTTAATCATACTACTCAGCCTAGCCTCCCAACTCTATGATACTAAGAGTTATTGTCTTTCCCTTACGGCTCTGTCTTTTCCTTTCGGAAGGAGTACATTGTCCAGACAGCTTGATACAGAATTATCACTATTGGTGCATCTGTCCGTAGGTTACCGTTGACGGAACAACGGATTCAATCATTCAATTCCGGCTCGTGGATTAGAATTTTGAACAATTATTTACGCAACTTCGTGTCGCACCTTGATATAGAATGTTTACCACCGCATACGATTTGCCCAAACTAAGTGTATCCTTCAAATCTGCTTTTTAAATTTCTCTTTTATCTTTCTACTAAAAACATGTTTTATAGCTGTTTTATTTTAAAATAGTTATGGCATCTTTGTGCATCTTTTGAAAATACTTGGTTTCAAGGCATAAAACTATATTTTAGTTCTTTATTCGCACGGGAAAAGGCTGCGGACGTCCGCAAGTATCCGGGAAAAATTCCTGGTAATCTCCTCCGGCTCCAGAACCCGGACGTCGGGAAGGGGTTTTTCATCCTTTTCTTTAAACTCCCCGAGCATCACCTTGAAATATCTGACATTGGCACGGGTGGCGGATCCGATGAACTCTCCCGGCTCGAGATCCGCAAAATCCCTTCCCTGGTAGATATCCTCTTTCTGGGAAGAGATGGTAACGCTCCGGTTCGAACTGCTGCCGCTTTTTCCCGTGCTCCGGGATTTTCTTTCCTTTTCCTCCTTACCGAACATCTGCGGATAATATTTCAGGGCTTCCACATCCTTGGTACGCCCGAAGAACTGGATTCCGAAATTGGCTTCCACGGAGGACCGGTCGAGCTTGCCATACAGATTCTCCAGTTTTGAACCGGACTGTGTAAGCAGCACAAAGCCGACCTTGTATTCGCGCAGGACCGAAGGCAGCGACTCAAAGTTCTTGATATTGACCGTTGTCATTTCATCCAGGAAATAGACGAAAGGCACTTTGTTCTGCATGGTGAACTGGCGGGTGGATATGCTCATAAGCATGCCTATCACCGGGGCATAGACCGAATTCTTGGAAAAATTGTTGCTGATGGCGAACAGTTTCGGATCTTCCGGATCGATCAGGTTGAAGTCAAAATCATCCCCTGAAAGGATATAGGCTATCTCTTCGTTCTGTGAAATGGTCGACAGGTTGTTACACAGGGTGGAAAGGTAGGATGCCTGGGTCTTCTCGGAACCTTCGGCCTTGAGATACGCGCCGGCCATCATTTCCGCAACGAGGTTCTGCTGCAGGAATATGGACAGCTGCCTGGTAGAGGCGGTCATGATAAAGGCCATGATATGGGGCAGCGTGCAATACTCGGGAAATTCATCCCAAAAGCGGAAGGCCACCCCGCGCAGGATGCCCAATCCCCCGGCCACCCATTCATTCTGCTTTTCCCCCTTGGGAAGCAGTGCGAGCAGGACATCTTCCATGAGCTGCATCAGCTCGGTACGGTCCTTTACCACCTTGAGCGGGTTGAACCGGTATGAACGTTCCGGCTTGTCGAAACTCACGTAGTAAAACTTGTGCGGGTAACCGTACTTCTTTGTCAGGTTATAGGCCGTCTGCGTGTAGTCCACGTCCTTAAAATCGTAGATGAACCCTGCGAAGCCCAGCCTGATATATTCCTCCAGCAGCCATTTGCCGATACTCTTTGTCTTTCCCGAACCGGCCCCTCCATAGACCAGGAAATTGGAATAATAGTAATAGAATTCCAGATGGCGGTATGGAACCCCGGAAATGACGGGCAACCTGATCGGAGACTTGTTCTCTTTCCGTCCTGAAGGCTTGAGATGTTCCCATGCGGTGGAGAAAGCGAATATGGCCACCGAACCGCAGGCCGGCCATAATGCGTATGCGGGAAAGAACAGGTATGCCATGAAGGTCTCGCCCGCTATGCATATAAGAAAGACAGGCAGGTTGACATACCATTTCCGGCTCAGGGTGCAAACTCCCGTCACCAGGCAGGCCAGTGCCAGAATAATAAGCTTGATATAAGGAATAAGATTCTCCATAACAATTTACTTTAATGATTTACTTCAATAATCTGATTACTTTAATTTGATTAATATACGATTTACTCTTTAAGTATTTATATGTGTCATACTACATTTCCGTCTGGAAAGCCCTGTTCCTGCCCCTGGTTATTTCCAGGCACCTGAGAGTATATCCGGATGGGGCTTTGAACAGCATGAACGGCTTTTCACAACCCGGCAGGCGTGTAGGCTGCCCCCGGAGCAAAGAGATCCACCTGGCGGGAGAGAGTTTCCCGGGATCTACTCCGGATCCGCGGAGAATATCCAGCATCGGCTTCGTGTCATAGGGTATGCCCCCCACATACAGGCTGATTTTGTCTGAGGAAATGGTAAACTCCCTGTTCCCCCAGGAAAAGGAACGCAGGGTCGTATGTCTGCCCTCCTGCAGGAGCCCGTCGAAAGAATCATTCTTATCCATATTCATAATCCAAATCTTATATTTCCATTTCTGCCGTTTTGATACTCCGGAGAGCCGGAGCGGTTATCTTCAGTCCATATCCGGCCGGTTCCTTTACGGTCATAAGCATCCTGCCGTCGGGAAGCGCTATTCCTTTACCGCTGAAAAGAGATTTCCATCCCTCCGGACTGAGGGAGGACGGCTCCAGCCCGGCCCTCTTCATCTCCTTCAGGAACGGTGTGACATCCCGGACTCCGTCTTTACTTCTGAGAGATCCGGCGGCATATCCGGGGGTAAGCTCAAGTTCTCCTTTCGGGGTCTGTATCTTTTCCGGTATGCGGGTGGCCGCCGTTCTCTTCAGGTTTTCCCGGCTGGCCGCGAGCAGACCCTTCAGCTCCCTGTCATCAACCTCGATGCTGAAACCTAACTTCCGCAGAAGGTTCCTGAAGGCAAGGCGGATCTTGTCCCATACACGGACATCCGTCCCGCTTTCAGCCATTTGTGCCAGGTATTCTTCCGTAGCGGTACGTATATCCATTTTTCCCGTACCGGCCAGCCGGATAATCTCCCCGCGCACCTTTTCCCCGCATCCGGCGAAGATGTCATCCAGGAACGCGTCCATATGCTTCCGCCCGGCCAGTTTGCGCAGGCCGTAATGCCCCACTCCTTCGTGCAGCAGGGTACGCTCGATATCCTCCTTGCCGCGCGCTTTGGGCAGGTACAGGCAGATACGGTCCGAAGGGATGTCATACCATCCCCTTATATCCTTCCCGCCCGCAATAAGGGCACGTACTTTGGGAGAATCCACCTCGCCGATGGAATGGATGATGTTCACGGGGATGTGCTGTTTGCGGGCCAGAAAAACGGCATGGCGGGAGAGTTCCGCCATCCGTTCATCCCCGGAAAGGAAAACCTGCCCGCTTGCTGTACAGGCAGGAGTGAAGGCTCCCGTCCCACCCGCAAGCCGGAACCGCACACCTTTAATTTCCGACGCCAGTTTCACAGCCTCGTTTCTCGAGGATTCATCCTTGGGTTTATAAACAAACACTTGCAGCCCGCTTTCACGGATCGATTTGGAAACGTCTTCACTTACATTCTCCGGTACGATTGCCGCTACAAATTCATTCAAATAGACCGGCCGCTCGAATTTGGTCTCAAAATACATGGCGGGACATTCGTTCTGTATGGTATCAACCATCTCTTTAAGTTGCCGTACATCCTCCCGGGTAAGTTCCACCCCGTACTCACGTTTGGCAAAACTTCCGGGATCAGGTTTCAACGCGATATCCTCCACACGGTAAAGGCCGGTATCATCAAAGGTGCCGCCGCCCGGGTTAAGCTTGATTCCCAGATCAAAATAGACCTCCTGCCATTTGTCCCTGAATGCCTCCAGGTCACTATGGTCAGTGATCAGTTTCCCCTTCTGCCGGCGAATACCGTCCAGTGTGCCGACCGGCTTCATAAGAGCGGCTGCAAATTTAGAGAAGGAGCCTCCCCAGCCGGTTGCGGCGGCCAGGCCCTGCTGTTTCATTAACCCGGAGACATTCTCCGGGGTATGGGGAAGATAGATCCTGGCACCATCCGGAGTATAACCTTTAAAAAGGACCTCTTTGATACCGTATTTGTCCGCAAGACTTTCCTTCCACTCCGCATACTGCCGGCTTAGCGCTTCCGATCCGTTGATCTTATCCAAAGCGTCCTGCAGGGTATGATAGGTATCAACACTGCCGGCCTGGCGGATATCGGTCTTCACCCTGTCATAGAAGTCTTGTACGGAACTGTATTCATAGCCCCTTTCTTCTATATCATTCAGCTTCTGGACAGCTTTTCTGTAAGCCAAACCTTTTTGTTTTTGTTCCGGGAACGCTTGTATTTTATCTTGTAATACCCGTTTCCTTGTTTCGATATAATCTTTGAATTTTGTCTGATCACCACCGAAGTTTTCTTCTATATAAACCTCCAGCAGGGCCGTGTTGCGTTCATCATAGTTATCGAGCGCGTCGATGGCAGATATCCGGTTCCGCAGATGTTCCCCAAAGAGCGGCTCCACCTTCCTGAATTCGGGTGCCTCGCCTCTTTCATATAAAAACTGATAAGCGAACGCACTCCCCTCGTCGCGCCCGTCCATGTAATTGTTCCAGGCACTGCGTACATCCGGTTGCATCTCTTGCGGCAGCCTGGAAATGGCATCCCGGACACGCCCGCTGCCGTCACCGGAAAACTGCCTTTCTATTTGCGGATAAACGGGTGTCCACGCGTCTCCGCTGAATGTTCCGGCATTCCTTCCGGTGCGTTTGTCAATCATGGAAGAAGGGAGTATCAGGGAAATCTCCCCGTATCCTTCATGTGACTGCCTAGCTATATCAATCACGGCGGCACTGGGATTGGCAAGCCCTCCAAGCTTCAAGGCTTTAAGCAGCTTCTCCTCACTGATATTATGCAGGCCAACCAAAGACTTGCCGCCGTCATCCTGGCTGATCTCCCTAAACCGGATGTCATCCTGACTCTCAAGGAAGCTGCCCGTATTCTGGCTGGCGGATTTTATTTGGTTGGCGGCAAACGAGATATAATCCACCGTGCGGTCATTTTCGGAACCCATATCGGCACTGTCCGCCACATCTGAAATCACCACCCCGTCATACCCTTCCATTTCCGCCAAATTGCCCAAATCGGATGCCGCCACTTTCTCGCCGCCGTATTCTATGGAGGAGAAATTTGCCCCTTGGGCATCCACTTCCAAAGGATTGCGCAAGTTCAGGTACACATCATAGATGTTGCTGCCATATCCTAAGGCGTTCTTCCTGTCCGGGCTGAAAAAATGCCCACTATTTATAAGACCGTCTGTCCACCGCTTGAATTCGTAAAAGTTTTCTCGGCTTCCATGATACACCACCAGAGGTTCCCCATTGGCATCTCTGACTTTTGATGCTTCATCCGGACAGTTCTCCCAATCCCCGAACCAATCCCTGAATGCCCGGGTACGTACCTGTGCCCACTGCTTTTCATTCAGGTTGGTTGCCTGTCCGTTCGGAGCTTTCATGTAACTGCCTTCCGCCTTACTGCGGGCTATGACAGCCTGTTCCTCGGTTGTGAAAAGATATTCGGATATTTGTTCCATTCCATGAAAGAATAAGTATGTTACTTGATTGGTTATTAAAGAGAAATACTTGTTTACTTAAGCAGGACTCAAGTAAACAAGTAAATTCAAAAAACATGTTTTTATCGGTCGTACATTGGTACGTTACATGTCGGCACTGGCCTGCCGGGTCAGGCTGTTGACCGTATTCACAGCTTTTACCGCATACCCGACCGGAGTCTTGGTAAGCATGAAGGGGGCTCCCTTTGCGGCCGGCTTGGACGCTCCGGATATAAGGGAGGGCCGGATGGCCTTTCCATTCATCAGGGAGTGCCACTCTTCAGCTTTCATGGCTTCCACCTTGACTCCCTTCCCGCGAAGGTCCTTGAGGATACTCTCCACGTCACATCCTTTCTTTTCGGGGACGGCGGATGAATTGAATTCCTCTAAAGCCTTGATGAGTTTTTTATCCCTGTTTTTAACCTGCGGGATTTCCTGGATTTCCCGAAGGTCCTTGTCCAACTTCTCTATTGCCGTCTTAACCTGCCTGGCGGAAGGTTTTCGCGTGGATTGCGTACTCTGTTCGGTCTTTTTTCTGGGTGCGCGCCGTGTCGCGGAAGATTCCGTCGCTTCGGATGACGGCTCCGCTTCCCGGTCCGCAGGCTTCTCCAGCTTCAGCCCGTACATCTCTTCAGCCTGTTTCCTGACTGCCTCTGAAGGAGAGCTGATAAGCGCAGCCGCCTCCCTGTCGGCATGCAGGACAGACAGCTGAACCTTTTCCGTAGGGTTCTCAATATACCGGATATTCATTGGATTGTTCCTGACAGCGGCCAGCTGTACAGCCTCCGATGGTTCGGACACATACCTGATGGTTTCTCCTTTGGCTTGGACTGCCGCCAACTGTACGGTATCTGCCGGGGACTTGATGTGCCGCAGGGTATCCGCGTTGCCTTGGATAGCCATATGCTGTACTTTCACCGTAGGTGATTCAATGTGGCGGATGTATTCCGGGTTCTTCTGCACGGTTGCCAGCTGTACCTTTTCGGCCGGTTCTTTGATGGAGGCAATATGTGCCGGATCTTTCAGGACAGCCATTAACTGTACCTTTACCGCAGGCTTATTTATCAGGGAGATACATTCAGGCCTCCTTTCAACGGCTGTCAGTTGCGCTTTTTCCGTAGGGTTGGAAATAAAACCGATGTAGCCCGGTTTATGCCGGATGACGGATAGTTGTACCTTCTCACCGGGCGAAGCGATGAAATGAATATTGTGTGGTGCATTCCTGACTGCAGCGAGCTGTACTTTTTCCACCGGCTTGTCTATAAAGCAGATGACACTTTTATCCCTCCGGATGGCAGCCATCTGGACCCGTATGGAAGGATTCTCAATCATACTGATGGCACGCGGATTGCGGAGTACGGCCTGCATATCCCGGCTGAACAATGCGGTCAGGCGTTCTAAAATGGTAGGCATGACGATTAGTTTTTAATGGGTTTGACTTCATCCAGGAATTTCTCAATGGCGGCTCCGCTTGATCTTCCATCGGCTTTATCCTTCTTCATCTGCAGTATCAGCTCCCTTGCCGCATTCAGGACACCCGGCACGGGAAGAAGTTCCTCCTTGAGCATCCGTTCCACGGCCATGAAGCAGGCGGCAGGTGCGGGAGTATCTACAAGCAGGATGCTTTCCGGGCAGGCGATAACCGCTGCAAGCTGCACCTTTTCTCCCGCAAGCGGCAAGCTGGCGATCAGCTCAGGTTTCTTCTGTACGGCAGCCATCTGCTGCTTCAGAGAAGGATTCTCAATTTTCAGGATCATGTCTGGATCGTCCAGGATCCTCTCGGTCAGGATCCGGTCCGAGGACCGGTTGTTTTCATTCAACATAACATGGTTTGTTTGGGGTTATACATTTATGATTTCGGGGGCAAGATACGGCGGTTCGTTGCAATTATATTGCGACATGCGTTTTTTCTCAGGAAAGGAGCATTTTTATCGTTAGAACAGTTTTCTGTAATTGGCTGATAATAAAAAATGCCTGAGCCTATCCGGCCGGACACAAAAAACGGCAAGGTACTGAACTTACTGCCTAATGATATTTTTTATGGTATCTTTTTATTATTCTACAATTCGCGATCGTTTTTCCAAACTGTTGTGGATCCTAGATTGAATCATATTCTATACAAAAATGTAATATATATTGTTATAAGAAAAAATTTTGTGAGCGCCCCCAATGATTGGCATCGCAACAGCTTCAATTGTCAGCCGCTTGATATCACCGAATAATAAACAATAGGGAAAAGGCATATACATGTAAACGTTTTTAGGAGGTAATACTACTTTCCTCTAGTTAAGAATGGATACTGAAAGAAATATGCAGTCAGATTGTTACTTTTGCAAAAAAAAACTATTTTTGCGAATTGTTTATCTTAAAAATACATAGAATGTCGACACATGGTAGCCTTTCGGAAGTGGAACGATTCAATCTTTTGTATAAAAGTTCGTTTAATAAGGTTTGCAACTTTGCATGCTTTTATGTGCGCAATAAGCAAGCTTCTGAAGACATCACTATGGACGCCTTCCTGCAACTGCTCGAAACCATGAAGGTGGAATCGGTTGATAATCCCATGGCTCTCCTTATCACCATCGTGAAACATAAATCGTTGGATTATCTCAAAACACAAGTACGACGGGAAGATACCAAAGATGATCTTATACAATGGAAACAGCGCGAACTAGCCATCCGAATCTCAAACTTGGAAGGCTGTAATCCCAGTTATATTTTCTCACAGGAAATCAAATCTATCGTAATGAAAACTCTCAATCAATTACCGGAACAAACCAAAAAGGTATTTATTATGAGCCGCTTTGAAAATAAATCGGGAAAGGAAATTGCTCAAACTTTGGGCATCTCGGTCAAAGGGGTAGATTATCACATGAACAAGGCCCTTAAGGAACTTCGTACTGCCCTCAAAGACTACCTCCCTATCTTAACTTGGCTCTGTTTTATGAACCCAATCAATAAAGGGTGGATTTCTTAATAGAAGTTAATTTTATGAATCTACACTAGGGAATCCCTTCCTTCAGTCGCCATTATTACAAACGATAAAGAATTATGGACGACGAATTATTAATAGCTTATTTTAAAGGAGAGGTTTCGGATGAAGAAACTCAACGAATTACTGAATGGATAGAAGCGGAGATAGAACACCAGCGTTACTACCAACAGCTTTGCCGTCTGTTTGAAATGAGTTACTGGATTGAGGACATGCCCGAACAAACAGAAGTTGCCCTCCCCCAAAAAGCTAAAATCCTCCCGTGGAAACATTATGCCATATCTTTCATGAAGGTAGCGGCTATCTTCGTGCTGGGCTTTGCCCTGCACTTCTTCTTGAACCGGCAGACAACAACAACCCACCACGAACTACAACACCAAATCCATGTACCAACTGGACAGCATGTAGAAATAATGCTGGCCGACGGATCCAAGGTATGGCTGAACTCCGGCAGTACCCTGACCTTCCCCTCGAAATTTAACGGAAAAAAACGCCTGGTAGAACTTGACGGTGAAGGATTCTTCGAAGTAAAATCCGACAAGGAGCATCCCTTTATCGTTTCTACTTCTAAATATCAAGTAAAAGCGGTAGGTACTTCCTTTAATGTATACGACTATCAGGATTCTCCTCAATTTGAAGCGGCCCTATTGAACGGTAAAGTGGAAGTCACTACTAATGCAAAAAAATCATCGGCCGTAATTCTTACCCCCAACCAGCGTGCAGCGCTATGCCAAGGAGTATTGAAGGTCAAACCGATTGAAAATACTAACAATTATCTGTGGCGCAAAGGGATACTCTATTTTAACGAACCTCTGTTGGAAGTGTTCGACAAACTGCAAGAATACTATGATGTTGAATTCCAAATCAGAAATACTTCTTTAACCAGAAAATCACCCTACTGCACCGGTAAGTTCCGTGCCAAAGATGGACTAGAACACATCATACGAGTGCTGAAAGAAACCAATCATTTTGACTATCAAATTGATTACGAAAATAAAAAAATTATCATCTTATAAATTGTGTAACTTATAAATTATAAAATGCCTATGTAAAACACCCTATTGTAGCGTAACGTAAGGCGGTTCCGAAAATAATACCGCCCGTGGCTTGAAGCCATCTGATCTTAAACAAAATACTAATGATTAAATTAAAGTAAATTATGGATTTTAATTCCTACAAAAAAGTTATTTCAAACTGTAACCATATCGTTAAAGTTGGTATGGTTTCGGCTTATGCTCTTTTTTTAGGCGTAAATACTGCCCTGGCGAGTGTAACCGAGTACATGGATCAAAAAGTATCCCTTAAGACACAGAATTATACCATTGAATCTGTGATTCAACAAGTTGAGAAACAAACGGATTATTTGTTTGTATATGACAAGAACGATGTGGACGTAAAACGCACCGTATATGTAAATGGAAGCAATACCGATGTAATAGAGCTGCTGAAAGGCATCTTTGACAACACCGATATTGATTGCAAGGTGCTAGGTAACAATATAACTCTCTCTAAAATTACTAACGTAGCGACTAGAATTGCTCAACAAGACAAGAAAACAGCCAAAGGTAACGTTATCGATTCTACTGGTGAACCGGTAATCGGTGCTTCAGTAGTAGAGCAAGGTACTACCAACGGCACTGTGACCGACATCAACGGTAACTTTACACTGAATTTGAGTACCCCAAATGCCAAAATTGAAATTTCTTTCATCGGCTACAAAACTCAGGTACTGACTGCCCAATTTGGCAAACAGATGGCTGTAAAGCTGGTGGACGATACCGAATTGCTGGACGAAGTTGTTGTAGTAGGTTACGGTTCGCAGAAGAAAGTTAACATGACCGGTGCTGTTGCTACGATTGACTCTAAATCATTGGCTTCTAGACCAATATCCAATATATCTCAGGGATTGCAAGGTTTAGCACCGGGTGTAACTGTAACCAATGCCGGCGGTCAGCCAGGTCAGGATACCGGTAAAATTCTAATCCGTGGTTTGGGTTCATTCAATGCTTCTTCTCCGATGGTTTTGATTGACGGTGTAGAAGGCGATATGAACGTGGTTGACCCGAGCGATATCGAAAGCATCTCTGTATTGAAGGATGCTTCTTCAGCTGCCATCTACGGTTCTAAAGCTGCTAACGGTGTAATCTTGATTACTACCAAGCGCGGACAGAGTGGTAAACCCAAATTGACTTACAGTGCTTTGTTCGGATGGTCAAAACCTGCCGATTTGATGGACCGTACCAACTCTGCTGAATTGGCTGAATTGACCAATGAAGCTGAATACTGGGATGCCATCTCTCAAGGTGCTTCTCCTGAACAAGCTGAAAAGAGAAAACCCTACACTCAAGAAGACATCCGTAAATATGCCGAGGGTTCTGACCCATACGGTCATCCCAACACTGACTGGTACGACTTGTTCTATACCGGCTCTGGTTTCATGAACCGCCATAACATAGGTATGGACGGTGGTTCTGAATGGGCAAAGTATAGAGCTTCCCTTGGTTATGTAAAACAAGAAGGTATCGTTGAAAACGCTTCTAACAGACAGTTCAATGTTCGTACCAACTTAGATCTGAAGCTGACTGAACGCTTGAAATCAAGAATCAATCTGGACTTCGCTAATACATTGATGAAAGAGCCTACTGACCCGATTTCTTGGTCAAACGGTGCTGCTTATCAAGTATTCAGACAAGTAAACCGTATCTCTCCGATGGTTCCTTACAAAAATGAAGATGGTACTTATGGTACCATTGCCGATGGTAACCCCATTGCATTCCAAGACTTGGGTTCTACCGGTGATACAGACAAAGATTACTTGAATGCTTTCGCTGAATTTTCATACGATATCTGGGACGGTTTGAAAATTACCGCCAACGGTTCTTACAACGTAGTGAACAAGAGTTACAAGCTGTACAGAAAAGACTTGCAATATAATGCAAACAAATATGACGGTCCAATCCGCCTGACTAAGAGCCACACTAAGGAAATCCGCAGACAAGGTGATATCTTGTTGAACTACGACAAGACCTTCGCCCAGAAGCACACCGTAAACACTTTGGCTGGTTTCCACACAGAACTCTATTCTTATGAATATGATGATGCTTACAGACAAAACTTCCCGTCGTCAGACGTAACTGATATGAATGGTGGTTCAGTAGTAGGTATGAGAAACTCTGGTTATACTCGTGAACTAGCAATGAATTCTGTATTCGGCCGCTTGAAATACAACTACATGGACAAATATCTGTTCGAAGCTAACGCGAGAGGTGACGGTTCTTCCCGTTTTGCAGAAGGCAACCGTTGGGGATGGTTCCCCTCATTCTCAGGTGCTTGGCGCGTAACTAACGAAGATTTTATACAAGGTACTGCTTTCAACGAAGTAGTAACCGACATGAAAGTAAGAGGTTCTTGGGGAATGCTCGGTAACCAACAGATTGGTAACGACTACTATCCGTACATCAATACATATGCTACCAACGCGAAATATCCATTCGACAACAAGGTAAGCGGTGGTGCAGTACAAACTGAAAATAAAATCCAGGATATCTCTTGGGAAAAGACTACTACTTGGGGTGCAGCTGTAGACATGACTTTATTCAACGAACTGCAGGTCACTTTGGAATACTACAACAGAAAGACAACTGGTATCTTGATGCAGGTAAATGTACCGAATACTTATGGGTATCCTGGTTACTGGGACAATGTGGGAGCTATGAGAAACCAAGGACTTGAGGTTTCTTTGGCTTGGCATAAAACACTGGGTGGAGTTCAGCTGAACTTTGGCGGTAACTTTACTTACAACAAGAACGAAATTTTATCACTAGGTAATGTAGACGTTCAGAAAGATGCCCGTACTATTCGCATGGTAGGTAAGGAATTTAATGCCTTCTATGGTTACAAATCAGACGGTATCTTCCAAAGCAAGGAAGAAATAGCAAATGCTCCGAAATACACAATGATAAGCAACGACCGTTTAATTCCTGGTGATATCAAATTGGTCGACATAAACGGAGATGGTGAAATCAACCCTGATGATAAGGTAATCTTGAGCTCAGAAAACCCGAAATATACTTTCGCATTCAATCTGGGTGCCAGGTGGAAAATGTTTGATATCAACTTGTTCTTCCAAGGTGCTGCTGGCGTATCACGCTACTTCACTGATGAATTCTACGGTGAATTTAACGGTGACTCTGGTCACCCTTCAAATCACTGGTTAGGCCGCTGGACCCCGGAAAACCCAACCAACAAATGGCCTAGAGCTTCTAAATTCAGAACATATAACTTGCCGGAAACTACCTGCTCAGACTTCTGGTTGGTAAATACCAACTACTTGCGTCTGAAAGATATCCAAGTTGGTTTCAATGTTCCTAAAGAATGGCTGCAAGCTGTACGCCTGGGATCTGCTAGAATTTACTATAGCGGTACTAACCTGCTTACATTCAGCAAGACTCCTCAAGGTATCGACCCTGAAGCTCCGGCAGGATGGGGTGCATACTATCCGCACGTGAAGACTCACTCTATTGGTATTAATATTACATTATAATTTAACAACTATGAGAAATATATATTTGTCACTTATTTCAGGTCTCTTATTCACAGCTTGTTCGCTGGATAGAGTGCCGTACGATGCCTTATCTACCGCTACTTTCCCAAAAACAGAAGCAGATGTAGAAATGTTAGCTGTAGGTTGTTATGATGACTATGCCAACCAAGATTATACTATATACAATGACGTGTTCAGTGATAACGGTTATTGTGCCATCAATACTAACTGGGCTGTTTTTGCCAATGGTACAGCTACTCATGCCGTTCCAGGCATCAACTGGTATAACTACACTCTAATTACCCGTTGTAACAACTTCTTGCATCAGGTTACTACCAAAGAAATTCATTTCAATGATCCCAAACGTTTGGAAGTGTTGAAAAACGAAGTTCGCTTTCTACGGGCTTGGCGTTACTACATGATGGTAACTGCATATGGTGACATCCCCTTGGTTACAGAAGTGGTTCCTTCTTTGGAAGATGCCAAACTGCCGGCTACTCCAGAAACTGATGTAGTGGAATTCATCCTTGATGAACTAAATGACATCACCAAAGACGGAGCACTGGACGTAAGTCCAAAACAGAAAGGAAGAATTACACGCGGTGCTGCTTTGGCCTTGAAGGTAAGATTGTGTCTGTTCTACAAAAAGTATGATGAAGTGATTGACGCTGCCAATGAAATCAATAGCTTGGGTGTGTATAATCTGTACCAAGACGGTGAAGTTCCTTACTCTGAATTGTTCAAAGAAGCCAATGAAGACAACTGCGAAATCATTCTGGCTGTAAAGAAAGTAATGAACGACTACAAAAACCAAACCATCATTGAATTCTGTAACGTAATTGATGGCGGTTGGTCGGCATTCGTACCCATCCAATCTCTGATTGATGCATATGAAATGAAGGATGGTCTGACAATCGAAGAAGCTCAGGCTAAAGGTGAGTATAATCCAGAACATCCTTACAAAGATAGAGATCCTCGTTTCTATGCTACAATCCTTTACTCGGGTGCTGATTGGATGGATAACAAGGGTAGAAAGAGAATCTATAATACGCTGGACAGAAACATTAACGGTGAACCTAACAAAGATCATCGTCTTGATTCTAGAAATGCTTCTCAAACTAGCTATTCTATCTGTAAATACATGAAACCACTGACTCAATATTCAGATATAAACAACACTGGTCTGGATATGATTGTATTCCGTTATGCTGAAATCCTACTCTCAAAGGCTGAAGCTATGATTGAAAAGAATACAGACCTTTCGGGTGCTACTGACTTGATTGACCTGATCAGAGAAAGAGCTGGCATGCCAAAAGTAGACAGAGCAAAATATAATACACAAGCTAAACTGAGAGAATTGCTCAGAAGAGAGCGCCGTGTAGAATTTGCTTTCGAGGGCTTGAGAAGAGATGATATCATCCGTTGGGACATTGCCAAGGACGTACTGAATGGTCCAATCTATGCTTCTAACCAAGGTACCGTAGATATGGATACAAGCATTCCCCAAGAGGAGCGTGCTACAATTTTCCAAGGTGAAAAGAACCAGGTGGTACTCGAGATCCGTAAATTCAGGAACCGTTACATGCCGATTCCACAAGCTGAATTGGATAAGAACCCGAACTTGAAACAAACTAACTTCAAAATATAATTTTATTAAGTAGTCCTAATATTTGTTGGGTCCCTATGCTATGATGGATGCTTGGTGTCGTCATCGAGTATAGGGACTTACTTTTTAATTGTATACCATGAAAAAAATATCAATTTTAATTGCGGCTTTAACCCTCAGCATAAGCCTGAAACCACTTGCCGCTCAGAATAAAAAGGTTTTTATCATCGATAAACAGACCGTCTATCAAGAAATAGACAACTTCAGCGCCTCAGACGCTTGGCGCTGCGCCTTCATTGGTAAAAACTGGCCTCAAGAGAAAAAAGAAAAAATTGCCGACTTACTATTCAAACGTGAATTTGACGAAAAAGGTAACCCCATCGGTATGGCCTTGACTAACTGGCGCGTAAACATCGGAGCCGGAAGCTACGAAAACCGTGAAGCAAAGGAGGTGGATAACTCCTGGAACCGTACCGAATGTTTCCTCTCACCCGATGGTAAATATGACTTTACCAAACAAGCTGGACAACAATGGTTCATGAAAGCGGCCCGTGAACGAGGCATGAACAACTTTCTGTTTTTCACGAACTCAGCTCCCTACTTTATGACTCGTAGCGCTTCTACAGTTTCTACTGACCAAGATTGCATCAATCTGCAAAATGATAAATTCGATGACTTTGCCCGTTTCTTGGTGAAGAGTGCCCAACATTTCCGTGAACAAGGCTTTCACGTAAATTACATCAGCCCGAACAATGAGCCAAACGGGCAATGGCATGCCAATTCCTTCCAAGAAGGCAGCTTTGCCACCAAGGCCGACCTTTACCGCATGGTAGAAGAATTGGATAAAGCAATCAGCGAAGCTCAAATCGACACAAAAATTCTAATTCCAGAAGTAGGTGACATGAAATATCTATTTGAAATTGATTCGATAGCCAAAATTCCAGATGATATCATCCACTCTATGTTCTACAAAGACGGACAATACAGCGTGCTGAAGTTCAAAAACCTGTTTAATTGTGTAGCAGCACACGACTATTGGTCGGCCTACCCCGCTACCTTGCTGGTGGATATACGTAACCGAATTCACAAAGAGCTCTCAGCCAACGGTCACAACACCAAATTTTGGGCATCAGAATACTGCATTCTGGAAAAGAATGAAGAAATTACTATGCCAGCCTCTCCGGAACGCAGCATTAACCTAGGCTTGTATGTAGCCCGTATCATCCACAATGATCTAACTTTGGCAAATGCTTCGGCTTGGCAATGGTGGACTGCCGTATCACTAGGCGAGGATGTGCCCATTCAGCTATTGCCACTTGAAGGTTCAAACGGATTGTCACTACAATATGACGGTGAAATCTCTACCACCAAAATGCTGTGGACTACTGCCAACTACAGTTTCTTTGTGCGTCCGGGTATGAAACGTATCGCCGTAAAACCTACCTATAAGGTAAGTGACTTGGAAGCCGCTACTTCACTGATGATTTCATCGTATACTGATGGGAAAGAAGTGGTGACCGTAGCCATCAACTATTCAAAGGAAAATCAGGTGATTAGCCTAAACTGTGACCATGCCCAAAAAGGAAAAGTTTATCTGACCACCATCGACAAGAATCTGCGATACATGGGTGAACAACCGCTGAAAAAGTTACAGCTGCCAGCACGTTCGGTAGCTACCATTGTAGTCGAAGACAACTAATTAAACCCGTTGGCGGAATTAACTTAGTATATATTTAACTCTGCCAACGGGTATCTTAAATAAAATAGAATAATAAAAACGAACTCTATTGATCTGTAAATTGGCCATTCCAAACGGAGAGCCACAGAAAAAAGAATAATTCAAAAGATTGGATAATCAATGCACTAAAGAGAAAAATAAAAGATAAATAATTAATTTTACATATTAATTTTTAATCATTTCTTTTGTATACTTGTGAAATCTCACACCTAAAAATACATAATAAAAGCCTATTGTTTATTTTTATCTTTTCTTTATTAGTTCTTGTAACAAAAACTCTTTAAATGAGAATGTAGCTCAATAAGAAGAAGCTAAGTTTTCTATTTCTAAAGGTGATAATTACAGAAGCTATCAAACAACTTTTTTCTTCTCACACATTCCAAACGCTCTCCCTTGAAAGTAGGACATTATTAGACGAATATAATTTCACAAAATCCATGATAGCAAATCTTTTGGATAAACAAGAAAAACTCTACCTTGTACCCTCTACTAAAAAGGAAAATGAACTTTTAGCAGGGATTATCCTTAATGATGAAATTATTTATCTACTAAAATTTTCAAAGGCATCTGATAACATTTATACTCTTTACAACGAAACAAACGAACCTATATGCGATGTCAAATATGATTTTGAAAAACAAAATATAGTTATTATTAGCAACTATGGAAATGATGCTATCCCCCCTACAACACAAGTTGGTACAGTTTTGTTTGTAATATAGGCATTGGATCGCTGCAGGTGCACTTGTGGCACCAACAATGAGAGCCAGTGTTGGTATGGTTGTATATAAGGTATTAGTACAGATGTTGATGTGCTAATAGCTACTTTTTTATTCAAGTCGCTTCAAATATAAAAAATGAAAAACAAACAATTAAAATAAAAAGCGATATTGATTATATTGGATTCTATCGTTTTTTTACACTATCTACATTGCAATACCTATTTCCAGAACATAAATTATCTCTGTTCTCCAACTCATAGTCAATACCGACTTCCTATTCCGCCTGCACCACTCCTGTTAAAGGATCAGTAGCTATTTTATCACTTTCATTTCCACCGGTTGCTCCTTCGTTTCATCCAAAGGATCCGCTTGATATTTTACATTGTCGAAATTTATCGTTTTCAAATCAATGCAACGGATGTTGCTGTTGTACATGGTACGATAATAAACCTTCTGGTCCCGTATATCGCACGCAACGGTAAACTGGGTGGCACTCGGTACATTGGCTGACGCCTTTCCCCAGGGCTGTTCACTACCCGTCGGAATATCAAAGTTGTTCAGAATATGGAACGCTTGGAACACACTTCCTTTTGCATCGGGTTGTTGTGGTGCCGTAAGTTGGAAAAAGGTGGCACGCACAAAACGGGATGGAGGTGTAAAATCACCGGGAAGTCCCAGCAGACCACTGCCATGCCCGAAAGACTTCGGCTCCAACGGCCCGAAGTTATGTTCAGGTAACGTGCCCGGTTGTAGGTTGATGTAATTGTTCAGATTGGTCCAATGCCATTCAAGACCCGGTGAATTGGTTAACACGCCCAATGGATTGTCGTAGAAGTTCATCATTTCATTTACAATCTCCAACACCACCTGTCTTCCGGATGCTTCGGTAAAGCGCCAATGCACCGTGGACGAACGGGGATCAATATTGATGACACGCACCTGCGAAAGGGCCTCCTTCACTTCATCTACCGTGCTGCATTCTGCCAGCACATATGATACCAACTGAAAATCCGCAAGACTCTTGTCCCTCTGTGCCGCATCATAAACAGGATACCTACCATAGTTCGGAAAATAGTATAATCCGGCGGAAAGTCCCTTTTCGTTCATGCCCTCCACCACAAATTCCTTCTGCTCTACCGCCAGGCCCACAAAGCCATGCTTTGCCCTGAACTTAAGTCCATCCATACCGGAGGGAGTCAGTGACTGCAACTCTTGAGCGCGCGGCACAACCACATACATACAGTTCATTACACTTTCCGCCCATTCAATGGTACGTGCGACAACGGTTGCACCATCCTTGCTCTTCAAGGTAATACCCGTACAGGCTCCCGCCGGTATTTGCGGAACGCTACATAAAACTGACATCAATAATGCTGATAATTTTGTATTCATACTTTCTATTTTAATGGTCGTTTATGGTAGTGTAACACATTCCATTCCCGAAAGGTTGATTACAATAGAGAGTAATTATTCATTTTAAACAGACAGGGAGATATGAATATATTTTCCTTAAATGGCAGCATACAGCAGAAAAATGCAAGGAAGAGGACATATCCCCAAGGAATAGACCACTCTAAATATTACGTTTGAGTATTATTTGTAAAAGCTGGTTTTACAAACTTATCTTTTGTCGTGGTGAATTTTACCAGTGGTGAGATACGAATATCAAAATTAGATGTCTGAATATCACGAGGTGTTACTGCCCGACCACAGATAGGGCCCATAAAACTGTCATCTGTAATTAGTTATTGATAATAAAAGGTGACAAAATTGAATCAAATTGCTCTTCTGTATATTCCAACCCTGTGTGGACTGTATACGTCATTTGTTGCTTTCGTTGTGCTGCAACATAGCCAATCTGCTAACCACAGAACTGTATACATGGCAAATGGTAAAGAGAATGTCAAGCGTAACCGTATGAAAGGGTCGGACAAGACAAAGTACTAATTTTACGATATGTACAAAACGGAAGCTGGCAGGTACGGTAATTGAAGCGTGTTTGTTGCCAGCATGAAACGGCAGGGTGTAGAAGTGCATTTCAGGCACATGGAACAGAGCAATAAGCTACAGGACATCGTATTCACTATGGACAGCTACCATTTCAATGGTTCCAAAGTGGGCAGGCGTTTCAGTTATTCTAAGTTTGGTACAACTCTTTTTTCGTGGGCTGTACCGCCTCTGTTTGCCAGTGGAAGCCTCTGCTGCCGGATATGAGTTTATTTCCATATGATATGTCTCTTTGGCTGTACTTCTTGCGACATGCCCAAAAACAGCGGTCCCCGTCTACATCCGGAGTATCCGCTGGAGAAGAATTCAAGGTGGAGTATAGGGCTTTCTCAGGCCGCCCTTGGCAGGTCTTTGTAGAGCATGATATCGGTATAGGAGGAGTTGTAATTCATCCGTGCGGTAAGTGTGGACCGGCCGGCTCCCTTGAAAGGATTACCGATCCCGGGATGCTCTTCCATCCAGCGGCAAAAATCCAGTATGGGGGATTTCCCGGAAGTGAAATAGACAAACGGGTGTCCTTTCAGTACCAGCAGGACATCCAGGTAATCCGCCAGCTTCCAGTCCATCTTGTATGTACTGATATCCGTTCCCATATAGGGGGGATCAACCAGGAATACCACTCCCGGAAACACCCCGTATGTGTCTGCCAGTTCCTTATAGTCGTAGCAGACTACCTCAAGCCCGTCCAGATAGCCGTCACACCGGTAGTCAGACTGGCGTATCTTGTTATAAAAATACAATCCTTCAAGTTCCTCCATGTTTTGTGCGTATTTTCCGGAAAACAGTAGGGAAGTAGAGAGGGTAAGATAGTCCACGAAACCGGTTGTCTCCTCCAGCCTGATGCGTTCAAGGAAAGCCTCGCGCATTTTTCCGGTAATCTTCTGATGGCGGGGATATATCCCGACTATTTTACGGAGATCTCTCAGCAGGGTATTGGTCCGGTCAATGTTTTCCAAACGCTCGCGGTAGTTGTCATGGTCATTGTATATGACCACCGCATCCGGCCTTTCACGTTTGGTAATGTGTGATAGCAGGCCGGAGCCGCCGAACAGGTCGACAAATATCGTTTTGTCATCAAAATGTTTCAGGATCTTTTTGAATTCCGATACGAACATGCGCTTCTGCCCCACGAAAGGGAGCGGAGCACGGGAGTAAGTCTTTTCCTTTTTCATAATCATTTTGTCGTGTAATATATGTGTTTGTATTTCCGGGCAGCAAAATTCTTCAGTTTTTCCCATGAAAACAAAAAACGGACGGCATTTATACTGCATGGAACGTACACTCCTTTTTGAATCTTCCGACGATTTCATAGATCTTCCGTTCACAGACGCCGTGCCGGATGGAGAGAACGGCGACGCAGTACGTCACCTTATCACCCTGCCGGCGCATCTGTTCATACTCCTTGTACAGGTCGATATATTTATAGTCATCCGGTTTGAAACCCATGCGGGTCAGACGTTCCAGTAGTTCTCTATTAAAATTTAAAATCTCAAATAGTGTCATAGCGAATATTTTTTTATCTTTGCAAAGCCAATCATTCATATACAGATAAAAGCGCATCCCGCGACAAGGGTATTTACCCCCGGTCGTGCGGTGATGCGCATCTGTATGTTAACGAGTGATTGGCGTTGCTTTTTAACAGGCCGGGGGCTTTTTCTTGAACTGCCCACAGTGAATTCCCTGATCTGGAAATCCCCGAAACTCCTGTCCGTATATGACCTGATGTCTTTTGCGCCCGCAAGATAAGACAGAAAGTCGCAATTTTATTGCGATGTAGCTTTTCCCATGAAAGAAATACGTTATTTAACCAAGTATTCTACTTAAAAGAGTATATTACTAATATAGCATAATACATCACATATACATTGTTACTATTAAAGTATTATACTATTAAATGTATTTAAATATAAATACTATTAAAGTAAAACATGACAAAAAGTTTGGTCAGCTCCCCAAAAACAGTTACATTTGCAGGGTAATAATCAAGGAGATGCAAACGTATGAAAACAATTACAACAGCATGTGTGAACCATAAGGGAGGTGTCGCAAAGACAACCTCGCTGCTGAACCTGGCAGCCGGGATCGCACGGATGCATAAGAAAAGGGTCTGCATTATCGATGCGGATCCGCAGGCGAATACGACAATGGCAGCGTTCGGGGAAGAAATGGCAAGTCTTCCCCGGGAGGTTCTGCTCGAGAGTGCGCTACAGGACTGTATGCAGGACGCTCCGCCGGAGTTAAAGCCGCAAAAGTGGCTGGAGAAGGTGGACATACTGCCGGCCTCCCTGGATCTGGCGGCTACGGAAGTGATCATGTACACCACACCCGGAAGGGAATTCCTTTTCAGGGAAATAGTAAAGGGGCTGGAAGAGAAGTATGACCACATACTTATCGACTGTCCCCCATCATTGGGGATCATCACGCAAAACGCGCTGATGGCAAGCGATTACGTGATCATACCTACGGATGGGAATTACTTCGCCATGAAAGGAATTGAAAAGATACACTATATCATCGGCCTGCTCAAAAGGAAGCTGGGAGCCGATGTCCGGATACTCGGATACTTTATGACCAAGTACAATGCCAGGAGAAAGCTGGATGTGGATATCAGGGAGAGTCTGGTAAGAAGTCTGGGAGATGGCGTCTTTGAAACGGTAATACGAAGCAATGTTGCCCTGGGAGAGGCACAATACAAGGCACAGAGCATATTTGACTATGCGCCTTCGTCAAACGGGGCTGATGACTACAGGGAGCTGGTCAAGGAGTTCCTGGGCAGAATTAAAAAAATAAATAAATAGAAGAAAGGCAGGATTATGAAAGACTTTACATCGAAAGGAATATCCCTGGAAAACATGGTGGGAGAAACCCCGGGAAAAGAAAAAGGTATGACAGGAAAAACATCACCCAAAACGAACCAGACCGTTGCACTGACGGAAGATCTGAAATGGGAGTTACGGACGTTCGCTTCGGACCATCGCTGCAGGGGAGTCAAGACACTGCTTGAAACGATGATAGAATGTTTCGTCAGGGAAGACGGTACGCTTGACCGTGACAAGTTAGAAGGCTTCTGGCGGGAATATGTCGAAAAGTAAAATTTGAAAACGCATAAAGAAGTAATTTCAAATAAAAGTAAAACACTGGGTTTTGTAAAAAGTAAAATAATGAAAATATTTAGATATATATTGCTCGCCTCGCTAACCTGCACGCTTTTCTCATGCGGCCCGGATGAACTGATACCGGAATCCGTGCCACCGGTGGTGAATCCCGGGGATAAGGACGAGCCGGGTGAAGAACCGGAAGAGCCGGAAGAGCCTGAAAAGATACAGTTAGCCATCACGGCATCGTTGCAGGACATGCAGCAGACCAGGGGAATCATAGAGGCTTTTGCTCCCGGGCATGAAATGGGAGTGTTTATCAGCACAGACCGGACGGATGAAGCGGCAGGTACAAAGAATGCCTCCTATCTCTTTGACGGGAAGGTATGGAATGCCGGGCAAGATGTACCGGTGGAAGCGGATGCCGATGTGGTGGCCTACCTGCCATACGATAAGGGAGTGACCGATTTCAAGAGCGTGCCTTTCGACCTGGCGGATCAGAATGACATCCTGTACGGAACGGCCAAAGTGACCAAAGATGTACCGACGGCCAGCCTGATGATGCAACACGCCATGACACTGGTACGTGTGCGGCTGATGAAAAACGAATATATGGGCACCGGGCTTGTCTCGGATATGACATTCGCCGGTGTATTGACATCAGGAACAGTCGACGCCCTGACCGGAGCGGTTACGAAAGATTATAATCACGGCCGGGGTTCGGTAAAAGTCGGAGGAAACTATATGCTCAATGACGAAAGTCCCGTCATTGTCGATGCCATCATGATCCCAAGGGCAGCGTATGACGAACAGGCCTCCGTCAGTTTTGTCATTGACGGGCAAAAGCACACATATGCCTTCCCGGTACAGCATGAATGGAAAGCCGGCATGAAATACACCTACACCCTGAAAATGACAGGAAACTACAATGCGCCGGTCAACAAGGAGCAGGTGGATATCGACGTCGAATATTGGGGACAGTATGGCAAGACCGATGATATTGTACTCAATCCGAATCCGGAAGATTACGAGTTTACCATCTGGCCCAATTATACGGAGTACGGATATGACTGCTACCAGAATGAAGGCAAGGTATTCGGGACATTCTATTACCCTTGGTGCGGCACTTCGGAAGGTGAACTGCGTTTCGTGTTCATGAAACAGGGTACGAATGAAATTGTGGAAAAATTCCAGCCGATTGACATCAAGACGAATGGTGGATGGGGTGGCAAGCGCATCCAGTGCTACGTCACATCCGCGCCGGGAACATACCAGCTTGTTCCGTTGTTCCGCAGGAAAGGAGAAACCATGTGGTGTAGGGCGGCGGGTTATGATTACGGCAGTATGGATCAGGAGTGGCTCTATGAAGTCAAAGCACCCGCACCGGATGACCTGCCGGCATTGCGCATGATGGAGGTGGAGGGACAGGGATTTACCTCAATTCTTGCATATCCTGTCCCTGACGATACTTCATGGAATCTGGTATATACTTTATCCAATAAGGGAGAAAAAGCCCTGAGGGGCGAAATAAAAGCGGTCTGGGAGAGGGAATTCAAGCTGAAGTCTAACTCGTACCGACCGAGCAACAAAAAAGAAGGTGCTATTAATGACGATGAATGGAGAGATGAAATAGGCAGTGTATCGGTTAATGTTCCGGTAGGAACCCGTTTTTGGAAGGGAATTATGAGTTGCCAGTTTCCGGTAAAACGGTTAGCCCCGATGTATTTTACAGGAAGCGAATGGGTGAAGTATGCAGGTCCTATTGTACACTTGTATTGGAAAGCCGAAGGCTCAAACGAATGGATATTGCTTCGTTGTGATGCTGACTATCTGTTCAATCGTAATTACGGTGAAGGATATATTTGGGATGAAACGACAAATTCTATATCTATTATCCCCAAAAGTTGGTAACAAAAATAGTTATGACTATATTTACAACAGATAATCAACTGAAGTAAGCAAAATATAATGTAATTCATTTGGCATAAAATGAATTTAAGGTGGAGAAGTCCCCGCTGCAGTGATGCACCGGGGCTTCATTATTTATGATGATTTATGGCATGGCACTCTTTTACTTAAAGAGAGTGCGTCAAAACTTACCTTTTATGCCTTCTATCGTCGTTGCAACCTCCTGTCTTGCTATTTACTACTTCCAGGCGGCCGGTACAGCACTGTAATTAGAGGCCTTATTGCAATTTTTCGCAAATGCATTATAAGTCTTTATTTTGGGATAGAGGGAGGTATTCCACATTTCCGGCAAAGATGTTATCCAGGAACAGTTCTCAAAGCAGGAGGATACATTTTCAATCGCCCTGCAATTCTCAAAAACATTACCGGGTACAGTAGTAACATGGGACTGCCGGAAAGTTCCCCTGAAAAAAGTCGCCTTTACGCATTTTGCGAATAAACGTTCGGGGACCGTACTTATGTTCAGCAGCTCAAAAGTGGAAGCAAACTCTTGCGCATTTACGCAATCATCAAACAATCCTGCCGGAATTGATAAAATATTAGGTATAGCCGAGAAGGTAGAATTAAACTTTACGGCAGAGGAACATCCCCTGAATGTATTGGCAGGAATAGAATTTAGGGCTGTGTAATGGAATGCTAAAGAGAAATCAGTGCATTTATCAAAGCCTTCAAACAATCCATTATAAATGGTATGCAAATTTGTACATTGATCAAAAATATTAGCGCAGGTTGTCACTCTTCCTTTACAACTTTCAAACAAATCACATTTTATGCTTTCCAATGATTTCATTCCGCTAAAAGCATTCTCCAGTGACGTTACACAACTTATATCAATCGTGTTCTTTAAAATAGACTTTGCCGGACAGGGATTTGTATACTGAAGATCACTGTTACGTGTACCTCTGAATGAAAAAGCAGTAGCAGCCGGTCCCTTGATTGTAACAGTGTACTCCCCATCTGCTGAGTATGTATGGTAACTGCCTGGATATTGGGTATATCCGGGAGCACGAAGGTCTACCTCTTGGGCTACTGTACCATCTCCATAATCGATAATATAAGGACCGGAACCCAGAACCGGCATCGGTACAATTTTATTTGCACTGGCACGTACGGTAAATACCAACTCTGCGCCGGATTTAAAGTTTGCAGTAATCGTACTGTTATCATTATGCAAGGTTGCGGTGGTAGCCGGGCTGCCAGGATTCTCAATCGTTACATCACCCTCTGTGATCGTCCAACCGGCAAATTCGTACCCGCTATCCGGGGTGGCCGTAATACTGATCGCTTTTTCCACCCGGTAGCTGTTTGTGCCGGCTGGGGATACCGAGCCTCCGGTTCCGGTATTCACAGTCAGATTACGTTTCTTTTCTTTGAATCCACAGCGGAAAGTATGATCTTCACCCTTCAATTTTACATCAAAAGTAGATGATCCTGATTGTGCATAATCATATCTGTGGAGTTCGTTTTCCGGACCGCCATAGAAATAATTAACTTCATAGCCAGCATCAGGATGGGCTGCCACTTTAGGTTGAGCATCTCCATTATACAGCCCCGCTCCGGTTGCATACCCTCCTTCAAACTCCACTTTCCCGTCCGAGGATCTGGTTACCGGGCCTATCATCCCTTCTCCCTCGATGATGATACGCGTATCACCGGTCGGGGTCGGTTTGTTGTTATCCAACTCCTGTTCCGCCACTTCTTTCTGGCAGCCTGTAAACATGGCCACCATTGCGGCCAACAGTAAAAATCTTACTTTCTTCATAATGAATCGTTTTTTTAATGTTTGTTATAATTGTATATATCGTCCTCTTTTTCGTGAGGCTTATCCAATACATCGGCATCGATACGGGCTTCAACCGTTGCATGTAGTACGAAGTTATTTCCAAAGTAATACGTATTACGCCTCCTGCTGAACCTTATCTCGGCTCCCATCAGGCGGAGCTCCTCCAGATAATTGTTGATTGTCCGCCTGCTTACCCGCAGCAAGGAGGCCAGTTCGTCCAGGCTTCCGGTCCTTTCCATCCGGATCAGCCGGTACACCCGGTTGATCCTCTCTATATAGCTGATAACTGAAAGGGTGGTCATAATCCATCCTCCTGTCCGGTTGATTCCAGGAACTTGCGGAAATATCTCTCTTCCAGGTACAGGCATTTCATCAGCTCCGCTTTTCCTTCCCGTTCATACTTCTGCCGCAGCAGGGGAAAATCCGTCGAATAGAGGTACCATCTGATCAACCCTTTCGCCTTACTGTCGAGAACCGTCGTATCCGTCCCTTCCATCGCGTATTCCAGGGAAAAGAAATACAGGTTCTTCAGTCCGTATTTCTCAAGGAAGGCAAGGTCTTTCGGGCAGGCCTTCAGCCCGTCCAATGCGATACACTTCAGTACCAGCTGTTCTATTTCCTGTTCAATCGTCATAGCCATACCAGTATGGTTTTATAGGTTTACCGTTTTTTCTGATTTCATAATGCAGGTGGTAGCCCGTACTCTTTCCCGTGCTTCCCGCAAACGCGATTACAGCCCCTCTGTCGACTTTTTGACCTTCGGTGGTGTAATACGCGGCCAGGTGAGCGTACAGCGTCTCAAAGCCGTAGGAATGGCGTATAATGACGCATCTTCCGTATCCACCCTTCCTTCCCGCGAAAGAAACCGTTCCCGAGGCGGTGGCGTACACCGGGGCTGCCAGCCCTACGGCCATGTCAATTCCCGAATGGAAACTGCGTTTGCCGGTTATGGGATGAATCCGGATGCCGAAGCCGCTACTCTTCCTGAACCTGTCTTTCAGGGGACAGGTGAGCGGAATCCTGTCGGACACTCCGTACCGGGAGAGTATATCCCGGTAGCTTTCCAGTGTCTCCAGGCGTTCGCACCTTTCCAGTGCCTTGTCGAGTAGTTCCTTTCCGCCGTTTGATCCATTGAAGGGGAGACAGGAAAGCAATAGGGCCAGCAGTAGTTTCATCGGGCTATCCTCCTTAATATTTTGTCGGCTTCATCCTCCGTTTCCTGTTGCTTTCTGCTTCTGAATACCTCCTCCGCTGTCAGCAGCGACTTGTTCTTCAGCTTGTACAGGAAGTGCCGGCCGCCGTTCCTCTCCTGGATCTCGATGATAAGCCGTTTCTTATCCGGGATGGTGAACTTGTTCATGGCCACAGTGAATGTCCGGCTCTCATGCGCCGGTATCTCTTCCGGATAATCGAAAGTGAACAGGATGTTCTGCTCGAGCTGCTGCACCGCCGTTTTTTTGCGGATCTTGGCATCCTGGATATAGAAGCGCATGAAATCCGTCGTATAGCCGATCTGTGTACGGTTTGTCAGTGTCATGCGTAGCAGCAGGACATCCCCGTCGATGAAGATGTTTCCGACTTCGAACTCCATGCCGGAATTCTTGTCCCTGAGTCCCAGATCCAGCGGGGTACGTTTCGCGACAGCCTCCCTGATCCTTTCCTTCTGCCCGTAAGAGCGTTCCTTCTCGTCAAGTATGGCCACCCTCTGGGTATCCTCCTTGTCGATGACGAAGCTGAAACGCTCCGGAGCGGGCACATAGCGCAGGTCGAAAGTGTAGAACTTTCCCCCTTCAAGTACGACCGATATGTTCGTATCCTCCTTATAGGGCTGGACGGCTTTTACGGCCAGGATATTATCCACCCCCTCGGCCTTGTCCACCTCCACGTTCGTGCTTCCGTAATCGACGTAGGTGATACCGGCAGGGAAGATCAGGAACAGCTGCTTTTCTTTTCCTACCGGCAGCGTATGCGGTGTGGGGGCTTCTCCGCCTATACGCACATAACTCTGGGCCGGATGTGCGTTGTAGCTGATGGAGTACGAATAGAACTTTGTGTCGGCCGTTACCACCGACAGGGTTGTTTCCCCCGGGAAGTTCTCTTCCGCCGCTTTCAGGCGTATGATCCCTGGGCAATTGACCACTTTCTCACCGATGACGTAATCCCCTCCGATGCTGTAATACTTCACTTCGGTAGGGAAGATCAGGTGCAAGGTCTTTTCATACCCGATCTGCAGGGGGACTGCGGTGAGTTCCTCGATCTTCTGCGCTCTCCCTGAAAGGAAAAACAGCAGAAGCAGGGTGGTGATGTAAATTGGTTTATAGTTCATATTTTTTTAAGATTTTGTTTTTAATTATTTTGTCCGTTAGAGTTATTACAAAGTTTTATTACTTTTGTACCCTGTTAAGTATTCATCATAAAGACAACCTTATGCCGATAAATTATAACCAACTGCTGAAATCTTTAGAGATTGGTTCTGATCATTTCAAAGTTTTTATTTGCTTTCTATGCAGCACTTTAGTGTTATATCCTTTATTATTTGTCAGTCTTCCCTTTTTAAGGGATATCTCCATATATCAGCAGTTACTGTTTGTATCAGGGTGTTCAGTCATATATACAGGCTTGGGAATACTATTTTCAGCACCCGCGATTAAATATCCAGGAATGTTTTATTTGCCGATACTGGTATTGGGATGTATCAGCGTTGTCTTTTATATCAAGAAAGTCCTCCAATCTTCTGATTCTATGTTAATCATGTTACTGATTTTACTGATTTCAACCTACTCTTGTCTTTTCGTTGGAGGAATCATTGCAGTTGTAGTTAAAACCAAGAAATCAAAGAAATCAAAGCCTATTCCTAAAAAAGAAATATCCCATTAATATTTTTCATTCTGGAGTTTTATTGTTAAATATTATTACTATAAACACCACAAACACAAGGCACATTACAATCATCAGGAAATCTCCATATTCACTCTTCATGAAGTCAATGATTCTACTTATAAATTCTTCCATTGTATAATTTTTGTTTTTAGTTGTTGTTTACTTTTCAGGTTCCGGACCATTATCCGGGACTTTTTCTTCTCCATCCACAGATGCCTTTTCATCACTTCTTTGCCCTGACTGTTCGTGGCGTGAAGCATAAAGAGGGGCTATCATTATAAGTATATATGCAATTCCCATTATAATGCAGCATAATATCCGGCTCAGGTAATCCACTTTTTCCCAAATAGTTTCCATATCACATCGTTTTTAAATTCTTTATTTGATCAAACTCTTTCAGGAGCCGGGCAGCATCTGCCATCATCGGACAGCCCCGACAGGCTCTTTCCTTCCTCACTCTTTCGGTTGCCTGAGCAGTATGCGGTAGTTGGTCTTGATTGTCACCTTTACCTTCCGGATATTCTTGCTTGCCGCCGACTTGGTGGCGTTGATGACGCTGTTGGCCGCGCCTGCCACGAGCTGGCTTCCCATATCGAATCCTCCGGAGATATTGGTGTTCGCGCCGCTTATTCCCGCCGCTCCGGCTTCCTGTGCTGTCTCCGCCTTCACATTGCCCGGTACATAGATTCCCTGGATCGCGTCCTCGGAATAGACCTGCTTTTGAAAGGGAAGTATGTTTCCACCCAGGTTTACCGAGGTGATCTTTACCAGGACGCGCTCCCCGTCGATGCCCGTCACCTCCCCGAATACGGGAGTCCCTTTACGGATGCGCTGCCCGTCATCGGTCAGGCAATTCTCGGCCAGCTGCATCTTAAGGGTGGAACCGACCATAACGGTCTGTGTGGAGTGTACGAACGCCTTGATGGCATTCCTCTCTTCCTGCCTCACGAGCCGGACCGTGTTGAATCCCCTGCGGGCCGGTGCCCGGGGCACACTATCCATGGCTTTGCGCTGCTCGGGCCGTACTTCCTCTTCCTTCTTTTCCTGCAGGGCAGGTTTTTCCTTTCCCCTGGAAGCAACCGGTTGTTGTACCGGGACCGTAATTCCCGCTCCGAGCTCCCGCTCGTTATCCCGGATCAGCTCCTGTATGCGCCGGATCTCCCTTTCATTCCCGGCCGTGTCCGCAGGCTCCTCCGTTACCGGGTCGAAACCTGAAAGGGAAGCGGATTTGCTTGTATTTTCCTTCCCGACTTTCTGGAGCATGTCATCGAGCGTAAAGCTGTCCTTGATCTGGGTTCTGAGGATTACCTCACCCGTTTCCGGCTCCTTGCTCCCGGAGTCGGGCAGGCTGGCGATGAATGCCCAGACCAGCAGAACGATTACAATCCCTAAGCCCGCCAGTATGGCTATTCTGCTTTTCCCGTTCCGTGTCATAAGAGCTCGTATTGCTGGTCATAGGTACGGAAGAAGAAACCGGACGTATTTTCCGGAAAGCGCGGAGTGGCATGGATGGCGGTACCCTCACTCACAATCCGTACTTTCCTGATGTCATCGCCATTGATAATGCTCAGGATGGAGGAGAACCTGACATGGTACTCCTCACCGTCGGCACGTATGTCGATGATCTTTTCAAACTCCGTCTTGTAGACAACTCCGAGTTCCAGCGCATCGCCATAGGCACGGTCCGCCTGGTATTTGGCAAATACGGTGTTCGCGTCCGGCTTATTGACCAGGAACAGGGCACGGGCACGGTTCTCCTGCAGGGAAAGCCTGTCAAAGCTGTTCAGGAAATAGGCCGTGCGGCGGCAGTGACCTTTCAGGAGGCTTTCGTACAGCAGGTCCTGCTGCATGGACTTGAAATGGACGAATTCCCCTCCTTCATTGACCACCAGGATCTTGTTCATCGCATTGTTCACCACGCTGTGTGCGAAGAACAGGACCATCGCGATGGTTATCCCGCAGAAAATGAATACCAGCCTGGTGCGCAGCGTATAGCTCTTCCTGGCTTCGGCCAGGCCGGAGAAATCCTTGAGTATGCTTTGTATATTGAGTATGCTTTTGGTTGCTTTCATGAAAGTTTCATTATATAATTTATAACCATTTGTTTACTGTGGCCTTTACCGTGCCGAGCATCGTAAGCTTGAGCAGGAAAGAAAAAATGACCATCAGCAACACCGACCAGGACCTTTGCAGGACATAGTTCGTGACGATCAGGTCCGAGAAAACGCTGGCAAGGATAAACCCCGGATAGAGCATGTAGCATCCCAGCATCTGCTTGACCCATGTGTAGAAGGAACTGCGTGTGTCCTTATTGTACAGGCAGGCTATCGCTATGGGAGAAATGATCTCGAGCAGGAGCAGTATCAGGTAACGGGTACAGAGGAACAGCAGCATGATGTAATCGTAGGCCACTCCGAAGAGACTGCCTATCGTTCCTGAGATAAGTGACCATTTCAGGGTATCGAGCCCGTTGACGGCTATGTCGGTGATGTCCCCGTTCATCAGCTCGTCCAGCATGGCACTGATCGGATCTTTCCAGATATTGTGCGGGTTATATACCCCACCGTTGGCGAGTGACTTCATCAGCTCGTCGGCGCCATAGGCCAGCACCGTCTCGAGCGTTCCCAGCAGCACGGGCATGATGCAGATCAGGCCTATGCAGAAGATGTACTCCCGTCCCAGCTCGTAGAAGTGCCTGGCGTTGAAGCCTTTTCCCTCATTGATCATCTCCTTGATAATTCCCACGAGCTTGAAGACGAAAGTCGTTATGACAAACCCGGCGACAAGCGCGTAGAACCCCTCTATGACTACCATACCCTTTATCTGCAGGTACGCGGCGTTCAGATTTCCGTATGCTTCTTCCATTCCTCTTACCTCAATGCCCTTTTGAGCCGTTCGTACTGGTTTATTACCTGGGAGATCCTGGCTATTTTCCTTTCCTCCTCAAGGGTCTGTTTCTCTATGTTCTGCAGGGTGGACAACCGCTCGGCGTCATTCATCCTCACGCTTGTGGAGAGGATCGTTCTCGAGAGCTGTATCAGGCGCCTGTTACCGGCCATGATCTGTTCAATACTGCCGGTGAGTGTCTGCAGTGTCGAGGGGTTCAGCTGCTTCCCGCTGAGCAGATCGACGCATTTTTGGGAGAGCCTTGCCTGGCGTTCGATAATATACCGGGTCGTCTCACAGTCCGACACCACGGAGTTGACCTTGCGCATCATGTCCAGGCTCTCGTCCAGCAGCTTCTTCTGCTGCTGAAGGTAACCGACCTGCTTTTGCAGTTCCTTGAAGTTCTTAAGGTTCTGGCTTAAATTGCCGGCATCCGTCACGGCCCATTGTGCCGATGCGGTGGCTGCCGTCATCATCACGATTAAGGATAAAAATAATTTCTTCATACGTTTCTTGTTTTTAATGTTCGTTTATATATTCTTCGATGGCCTCCTGCATGGACTTTCCGCTGCCGGTTTTGTCCTCGAGGTCCGACCAGATCTCGCCTTCCGTCTGGAAAGCGAGGAACTTCTCCCTGGAGAACTCCAGGCGGGTAACCGTCGCGTAATTCTCACCCATGCGCATGAAGCATTCCGAGTAGGGACGGGAACAGGAGAAGTTGTTCCGCATGGATTTCATCAGGGCTATCTGCCCGGCCTGCGTCAGCTTGAATTTGTCAATGATGCTCCGGTAGATGACCTCCTTGGTAGGCAATACGAACAGCATGTCCGTGTTGCCGATGATGTTTTTCGTGTTCTCGTCATCGGGCAGCTGGTCAGGGGTCTGTACAATGGTATATACGGCCCCGTTCTCCTTGCGGATCTTCTGGTAGCAGAAGGCCACGGAGCTGTGTATGCCGCTGCCTGTGGCCGTATCCACCATCTGCGCGGTTTCGGCATACTCGTCGAAAATCAGTATGCCGCGCTTTCTCCTGTCACTGAGCAGCTTTTTCTGGATGACGGTGAATATCATGCTCATGACCAGGTTTGAAAGGAACCTGTCCTGCTTGATCCGCGTAAGCTCGAACACGATGAACTTCTTTCCGGAGAAATCGATCTTCATATCCTTGCAGACATTCTCATACCGCTGCCCGGGCATGAATTCCCCGCAGTTCAGTTTGAAAGACTCAATGGTGAAATACGTACCGGGGATATGTTTTCTCTCGAGGATCTCATTGTAATTGTCTATGACGTAATTATAGAAACTCTCAAAGTTATGCCCTTGCCGGACATGTTCGTAATAGTCCTGGATAAACCGTGTCAGGGCGACTTCCTTCTCCGACTCGTCCTTGGTGAACATGTGCTTCCAATATCGCTGTACGATGCCGGAGAGCGTTTCCAGGTCATTATTGTCCAGTTCCCCTCCCTGCAGGTCAAACGGGTTGATCCCCAGGGGAGTCTTGCCGTCATAGTCCACATGCAGGGAGATATCCGGATAGAGCTTGCACAGCTGGCTGAATGAATTTCCGAACTCCACGACGATGGTCGTATAGTCCTGCTCGATCAGCTGCTGCGTGAAATTCAGGGTGAAGGCTGATTTTCCCCCACCCGTGCCGGCAATGACCATCCCGTTTCGGGCATTCACCCTTTTTTTCGCCGCGTCCCAGATATCCTTGCGCAGGGGAACCTGGTACATCCTGTCATGCACGTAGATCCCTTCGGCATCATTGCTGAACTTGCTGCACTGGAGAAAGAAACAGAGTGCTATGGGCAGGGTGGTGAGGAAGAGATATTCCACCGGCATCAGGCTGATCTGTCCGGGGACACAGGCGAAGTGCATCCTTGCCAGGTTCTCGTAACCCGGTATATAGTATTTGAACCGGTTCAGGTTCAATATCTCCCTGATCCTTTTGTCCGCCTTCTCCAGTTCGGTATCCTCCCCGTCGAAAACACAGACCGAAAAGAAGGATCGCACCAGTATCTGGTTCTCCTCGAGGATCTCTTTCTGGAGCTTGTCCAGCTCTTTGAATACCCTTTCGATGCCCTTGTTCATGGAAGAGTTGCTCCCGTAAATGTCTATGTTGCGTGCGATCCGGGAGCGCAGCCTCTCGTTTCCCTCGAAATAGATGACCTGGTTGACGATGTGGTTGTAGGGAAGATACATGCCTAACTGTTCCATCAGGGGATGGTACAGTTGTGAAGCGGCCGGCGGCAGCGACTCGTCCCTGACATAGGACTCGATGTTTCCTTCCGGAAGGAAGATCTCGTCGCACACCGCATAGCAGCGCGCATGGTTCTTTCCCACATGCAGGCTCCCGTCGACGTGTATATCCACCACGGCGTCCGTATCACCGAACAGGCCGGAGTATGCGCGGGTGAATCCGGATATCCCTTCACAGGACATGGGCAGCACCGAGTTCCCGCGCATGTTCTGCAGGATGCTCACCGCATTGTCCACCCCTTCGAGAAAGGCTTCCAGCTTTCTGTAGTCTTCCCTGTGCAGATGTTCCTTATAGGCCAGGGGTGAGGATACATACGCCTTTTCCAGGCTTTTCAGCCCTGCAAGTACAAAGTGCAGGATACAGGTGTGGTCGATGTACAGGCGTCCTTCAAAGTGGCGCGCGTCGGCACGGTCCAGGAAAGAGCCGGTGCCTTTGCCCGGGTGGTACTCTTTTTTAAGGAACACGTCCTGTTTGTGTACGTAGGCACCGTCGGGCATGTGCCTGAAGGCTTCCCGGTACATCCCGTCCCTTTCGTCGATGTCTTCCGGGGAAAGGGAATAGCACTCCGGCTGCCGGAGCTCGAACGGGATACATATGCTGCCGCTCCGGGTCAGGATCACGCTTTGTCCATCGGACTCGCTGATAATGTCAAGTATGCTGTATGCCTCTTCCTCTTTCATCTTGTTTCTTCTTCAGAAGTTGTCTGTTTATGGTTAAGTTACTCACGGTCATGCCGTACTTCGATTCCCTGAATTTCGTTGGCCGTGCCTTTTTCCTGAGTTTGTGCCCCAGTACCGGCAGCAGCGGCAGCGAGACCGAAAGGACCAGTAACGTCAGGGTCCAGTCACCGGTCATGATGCCTGTACGGACACTCAGGAAAAGCAGGACAAGCGCGGCGGCACAACATCCCACAAAAATCCAGTAGTCCGATGAAAGGAAGCCCCGTATCATGCAGGGGCTTTCCAGTCCTTTTCTGACAGTGTACCTCATATGGTCAGTTTAATGCCGGATATTGCGGCTTTGGCCGCTGTTATCACGACTCCCGCAAGCAGGGAGAAACCCACATACCAGCCTAAGGCAAACAGGCCGTCCCTGCGTGTTCCCCGGTTCTCCTTGTCGATGATGTTGTCCAGCTGCTGGGCCACCCCTAAGGCAAGCCCCACAAGCATGCAGGCCGCAAAAATCGGCAGGGTGTAACCGTCCAGGATCTGGTTCATCGCGCCGCGGGCATCCTGTGCATATCCGCGCAGGGTGGACGCAAATAAAAAAGCGGACAGTAGAAATTTTCTTTTCATGATGGTTGTTTTTAGGGTTGTATGGTTCCGGTATAGTCCCCTCCCGTTTCCCAGGGACGGGCACTCACACCGGAGAGTATGAGTACCCCTTCCTTGCTCAGGGTCAACGCGTAATCATATCTTTTACCGGCTTCAAAGGTGTTTGCCGGAAGATACCAGTCATAGGTCCGGTCCAGATAGCGGATCTGCGCTCTCCTCTCTTCAAGCCTGCCTGGCAGGAGCAGCAGGATGTTCTCCTTGGAAGAAACGGTGCCGCTTCCCTGTTTTACGGACAATGTACCGCCTGTAAAGTCGTATGTGCCCTCTGTCGGTACGGCTTCCACATTCAGGCTGCACGCCTGGCTCCCGTCTACGGTAAATGCCAGCAGGGAGAGCAGGTGCTTCATTTCAATACTCGCCCGGCGGTTCTGCCAGTCCAGACGCACTTCATCCGATGCCAGGTAATCCGTCTGGGGACTCAGGCTGACAGCCACTTCCTTTCCCGGGATACTCCGGAACGGGGAGAAAGCGAACAGCCGGCAGGTTTGCTGGGTAAGCGTCACCTGCGGAAAATTCCAGCTCTCCCCATAGGTCACATGCAACGGATTGCTGACACCGGTATATGAGCCTCCCGTTTCATCGAGCAGCACCATGCCGAAGTCCTTTACCGGAACATGGCCCGTATCCGTACCGGTACTGCGGCTGAAACAGTTTTCTATCTCAAGTCCCGCCTCTCCTGTCCCGGGGAGGGAGTCTTCCTTGCCGGAACAGCCCGTAAGGGCCGCCGGCAAAAGAAACATGACTATGTGTTTATACACTTTTATTTTCATTTTTTGCTATTCGTTTAATTAAGGATTGATATCAATTGAAGTTTTACCCTTCTGTCTGACGGTCAGTGTCAGTGTCTTTCCGCTTTCCGCCTGTGTAAGGGTCACGCTTCCGCTGCGGATCTCCTTGGTCGGATTCTCGTCATAGCTGACCGAGCTTCCCGATACGTGAATCCAGCTGTCACCCGATGCGCTCCAGGAAAGGTCCTTCCGGCTGTTACCCGCTATCTTATAGCTTGTAATGCTCAATGTAAATGAGCCTGAGCCTGCTTCCACGCGTTCACTGTGGGTCGTGCTTCCGTCCCCATAGCTGAAATAGTAGCTGACCGGAGCTGCTTCCTGACTGATGGTGACCGTTGCGGAACTACCGCCATGACTTGCCGTAAATACGCAGCTGCGCGTGGATGCCGTATTGTTCTCCGATACGCTCACCGTATTACCTGAAAGGAAAAATCCCTCCGTACCTCCGCTGATAGAGGGTGAGCCTCCCTGGAGAGTCTCTTTAACCCCATTGACGAATACGTCCCGTGAGGCGCCCGCACTGAGCGTCGAAGTCCCCCCTTTCCAAGAAATGGCGGAAGGATTGGCCGTCAGGGTAACTCTCCAGGATCCGTAATTCCGGTATTTGGGCTCGAGGGTACGGTCCGCAAGCACCTCAAAGCTGTATTGTGCGGTACCGGATACAATCCTTCCCCCTTCATACCAGCCGGCAAACTCATAGCCCGGCTTCACGCTCGCCGACACCGTACAGTTGCTTCCCGTATTGTACAGTCCCGCACCTGTGGTGGTTCCTCCGGGTGCATAATCCAGGATGGTGACCTGTTTTTTGTAGTCCATCCGGTAATTATGTATTTTCCCCTCTTCGGTAACCATGTCGGAGGTTCCGCGTAGCTTTATGGGAGTGGTTCCCGTAAGGGACACATAGTTGGAGGAGGTCGTAAGCCTTTGTGCGGGGATGGTTACCCGAAACACTGTGGTTCCTCCCGCCTCCGAGTACTTGTACATCGTACAGTTTCCCTTGCTTTCATCCGTGCTGATTCCCCCGGTAAGAAGATTGAAACGGCTTGTACGTTTCACATTCTCCATCGTGGCTTCCCTCACACCGTCATTTCTATCGATCCTGACCTCTACGGTCGACATCCTGTGTTTGAAATTCAGTGGGACCGTGTAGTCCCGGATAGGATCGGTATAGGTCGCTGTCATGAAGTCCGCGGAAATCCAGCCCGCCTTTTCGTTCTGGTTGCCGGCGGTATGGGAGATCCCGGTTATATCGGTCTGCCCTGTCTTGAAAGGGTAATACACATAAAAATCAAAGTCGGTTCCTACCGTTACTATGATATTGTCCGTTTCCGCCTCCGGCTTGAATTTCTGTCCGTCATACGTATACTTGTTGTTCACCGCCCAGTACACGCCGGTCTTCGGTTCGATGGCGAATACGCCTATGGCATCGCCTGTCTCGAAACTGCCTTCCTGGCTGCTCCGCGTTTCCCCTTGCCCGGTCATGGCGGTAAATGTCACGATCCCGCTGCCCGGAATGGTTTCCTGCGGCCCGGTATCTTCCCGGCTGCAGGAAAAGGACAACAGCAGAAGGAGACTGCAGACAATCGTTGTTATTGCTCTTACCATTATTCTCTTTTTTATGGGGGAACCGGAAGGCTCCCCCGCGGGTTAGTAATCTATTTGACCGGAACAAGGGTGATGTCTTCTTCAGTGGAAGTCCAGCCTTCTATGGTTACCGACTGTCCGTTCTCTCCTCCGATCTCCGCATCGTTGGAACGCATGGTGATCGAGTAGATGTATCTCTTTCCCGCCTCCCAGGTGATTTGCGGGATGGCATAGGTATAGGTTGCACCGTCGATCACCACTTCAAGCGACACCTCGCCCGCGGCCAGCGTCATCGGATAAATGGCTGCGGCATAATCCACCGCCTGCTGTCCCTGTGCCGGAACGGTCGTGTTCGGGCTCCAGGTCAGCTCCGTGCTGGTAGGTTGGAACGTAATTTTTCCCCCGTCGTTCAGGTTCATGGTTCCGGTAGTGGCGAACTTGGCACCTGTCGCCTTGAGTTTGGCCGAGGTCAGGTTTCCGTCGTTATGGTACTCGGGTGAAACTTTCAGCCGCACGACAAACTGTGAAAGCGCATGCTTCATCGGAATCCTGGCATCGGTCTCGATTACGGATACCTGGTTAGTGCTTTTGCCCCACATGTAATCAACGGAGGTACCGACATTGATAGGAACTGGTATTTTGGTACCGTCCGTCACGGCCTGGTTATACGGATAATAGGCCCATATGGTGGCCTTGTCTACCAGCAGGTACACCGGGCTGGCCTGTGACCAGCCGTTCGCCTGCCTGGTCGACTTGTTGTTCTGGGCATCATAACGCGGGTAGGCGTCTCCCCAGCCGCTGGACTTGTACATGAACAGGCCCAGCGCGTCGCCTGCCGCCCAATCTGTCTTGGGATCGAAACCGGCCCTTGTTTCGGTGCTTTCGGAACTTACGGTAGGTACGATATTCAGCTGTGCCCCCGAATGCTCGCCGTCCGTCACTTGCCCATTAAAAATTTCTTCACTGTTGCTGCATGAAGCCAGCAGGCCTGCGGCCATTACCGCTGAAAGAAAAAAACTTGTTTTCATTTTCATCTGAAAAAAATAAATAATTAATTATAGTTTGGTAATTCTGTTTCCGGGATATCCTCCCAATCCGGAATGACAACCGGTTCTCCTATGGTCAGTTCCTTGCCGATGTGCAGGTCCAGTTCCAGAGAAAGTTCATCGCTGTCAAATCCCCGGAGATACGGGGTCAGGTCCACCTTCTGCTCTTCGTTGAATACCGAATCCTTCCCGTCCATTTCAATCTTTACCGAAAGGATATTCTCCGCTGCGGGGTTGAACCCGAAAGCGTACAGGCTTGTCTTCCACCGGTCGGTTTCCGGTTTACGCGCGAACAGGCTCGTGACACTTGCGTTTCCAGTCCTTTCCCGCGAGACAAGGTACCGGCCGGTGGAAATACCGGTGAGGGTACCTTTCAGGCCGGCCAGGGGAGCGGTATTACCCGAGACGTTGATCTGTATATTCAGTCGTTGGACGAATGCGGACGGTGTTATGGGAACGCGCTTGGGCCTCTGGTACTCCAGACGCTGGCCGAAACCGGCCGAACAGCAGAACTTCTGCACGCCGGAAATGTATACCTCGCCCTCCAGGGTATCTGTCCGTGCCATAAGGCGGGCCTCGTGATAATCCCGGATGTCGCTCACTTCATAATTCCCGGTATAAAATAGGAATTGGTATTCACCTTGTGGAATGCTTTGGCGCAGGGTATCCTGCGTAAATGTCATCTGTTCTCCGGAAGGAATATCCATACCGGAAGGGAATGCTATGATGTGCCTTTCCTCCGGTACGGGAGGTGTTTCCCGGATCCCGCTGAAATCACACCAGGCGACCAGCTCCCCGTTCCTGATACAGAAATCCTCGTTGAACTCGCAGCTGCTGAGAATGGCCGCAAGGACTGTAAAAGATATGAATCTGTTAGTATAGTTCATCTTTATATAAATTATAAGTTACTATCAGTTTGTTGATCTCCGGATCGAGCTTGCCCCTCCAGATCTTGGAGTCATCCTGGTCACAGGACCTGACATACATCTTCAGGGCTTCTTTCTCCCGTCCCAGACGGCTGTAGAGGATAGAGAGCAGGTAGTTCCTGTCAGAGGTATCCGGCTGTTTGAGCATGACATCCAGGGCACGGCTGTCATAGCCTAAGGACATCAGGCAGACCGCCGTATTGTAGTCCTCCCCGTAGAACTCTTCCAGCATGGACAGCGCCTGCTTGTATTGCCTGTTCTCGATCAGGCTGACCGCGTGCATGTAGGTACTATCGATGACCGGCATCACAATCGTATCCTGGATCATATCCCGGCGGTGGAGGTGGAAATTGAATTCCACACAGCGCAGCAGCGGATAATACCTTTCCCGGATGCGTTTGTAGTCGGAAGCATATTCGCGCAGGGCATGTTCCCGGCTGTCGGGATTCTTCGTCTCTTTCAGGATACGTAAAATGCCGGCCTTGTTTGCCAGGCTGTCATCTGAAAGGACCAGTTCGTGCAGTCTGTCCCAATCCTCACCGGTCCAGCGGGGACGGAAAAGCGTATCGACCCCTTCCCGGTCTTCCGTACGTGCAGCAAGGTATTTCTTCAGCTCCAGCGCACGTTCCCTGGAAAGGAAAAGGTTCATTTCGGAACTGCCCTCGGGGGATGAAGTGGCCGTCATGCGGATGCTGTCTATGAGGAACTCTCCCGTATAATTGATTCCACGGATGGTCTCGAACACCTTGTCGATCTCAGCCTTGTTGTTCCCGGTCTTTTCATCGAACCCGGTACTTCCGCTCTTATAGGTCACATAGGCCCGCAGGCTGACTTCATCCTTCCGGGTAATGATCTTCTTCCTGTAACGCGGCGTGCGGTCAAGGAACTGCACCATGCTGGAGATATAATAGGTGATCGTGTCCGATGGCGGAAGCTGGGTCCGTACCTCGTCCCTGGAGAGGATCTGTCCGTCAAGCGTCAGCTCTATCTTCTTCGTGTTTTCGGTGGCGGGAAGCTCCTGCTTGTAATAATACACGAAGCTGTTGCCTTGCTTGATGACCGTATCCAGGCGTGCGGGCTCATAAGGAAACCGCACATACTTTTCGTACATCGCACCGGCCTGCTCCTTTCTTTTCTGGTTCTCGGCTATCTTCTTGTAATCGGTAAAGCGTTCCGTTATGGCCGCCGAATCTTCCGGGGTGATGCTTCTCGTGCGGATTTTATAATTACCTTCGGCAAACATCTTCCATTTGGAAGGAATGTATTTGCCGTCTATTTCCCGGCGCATCCAATAGGCGGGAAGGTACTCCAGGATGGAATTGTATCCGGCAATGGCCTGCCGGTTACGTTCCATCTTGTAGTTGAACAGTGCGAACCGGGCATTGGTCTTGTCTGACCAGTCAACCCAGCGCTCCTTGGCGATGACCTCGTGCTTCCAGGCCTGGAAGTATTCCTCCTCCAGCTCGGCCAGTGCCTTCTTGTATCCTTTGCTGTCGAGCAGTTTCTGCATATACAGGCTGTCGGGTATGATGGAGTTCATAAAGGCCCGGTAACGCATGTACCCTTTTTCCTGCATTTTGGCAAAGTCGGCCCCTGAAAGGAAGATCTTGTCCAGGTACAGGGTGTCGGACGGTTTATAGGCTACGGGAGTGAGCTGGACCTGCCACTTGTTGTTGATCAGCTCACCGGGAACCGTTACGAGAAAGTCCAGGTTGATCTTTCCGTTTCTCTCGGCTACCTGTTTGCTCTTTGCCATGACAGTAACTTCCGAGAGTTCGATCAGGGTCATATTTTCGCCCGTGACACTGTCATGGGATACCTGTTTGACCAGGTGTTCTTCACCTTTGTCATCCGTCCAGGCAATTTGACCGGGCAGCTGTTTGCCGGTATCCGCAACCGTCTCCTTCATCTGCGGCTGAGAGATACGTACGCGTGCCAGACGGCGCTCTGTGGTGCATGAAATCAGTAATCCGCAGAAAACAAAAGGTATGATACGTCTCGTCTTTCTCATTTTCTTAAAAGTTAGAACAGGTACACCAGATTCACCGCTGCACGGGTGGGAAGGAAATGCCAGCCATAATTTTTGGATACAAGGTCGCCGCAGCGCTTACACAGGTACTTGTCATGGCCCAGCCATACCGCACCGGCACCGACTTCCCACTCAACGTTCCAGTGCGTACTGAGCTGGTAGGCTTTGCCTATGCTCACGCCCACACCGTAGCCTTCACCTTCATAGCGGTACCTGCTGCCGAAGAGGTTGCCCACACTGTATGTACCGGCGGTGCCGTGCATGCCGATAAATGGCCCCATATAGCTCTCGAGCAGCCAGTAGCGTACACCCGGAGCGACATATAGGTTACGGAACTGCCGGTTCTTGCTGAACCGGAACGGGTTATACTGCACGGGCAGGTGAAGCGACCATTTACGCCCCAGGGTCATGGATGCCTCCAGGTTCAGGTTGGTCGTAGCCAGACCCAGGACGTTGGTACGCAGGGAATAGGACTGGGCCGATACTCCCAGAGTGAAGGCAAGCAGGCTTCCCAAAAGAAATGATCTCTTTTTCATGCCGGCTGTTCCTCCTTTTGCTTAATGACAGTCACTTCCCAGGCTGTCAGCGTATTGAACCAGCGGTTCTCCCACTGGCGGGCGGAGATGTCAAATTTGACGTGTACGGTCATACCTACCTCGACGGCGTACCGCTCGATGTTGGCGTTCATCAGCTGCAGGCATACGCTCTGCGGTTTGCTCTCTTCTGTCTCCAGAACGAATTCCCGGCTTTTCCATTCATTGCCGGAAGTCTTGCCGATCCCGTCCTTGACGGGAAGTACGGCGATGATTTTTCCTCGTATTTCCATTTTTATCAATATTGGGTTTTTAATGGTCTGTTTATTTTCGCACTCCCTCCGGCAGGCTGTCACAGCTTACCGCAGGGCCGCGAAAAGGCAAGGATACACCCTGACTGTTTTATTTGAGATGAAAGAATGAATGTGTCACTTTAAACAGGGGGATCCTGATTCTATATATTACTGGTTTTTAGATCGCTGTTTTATCTTTGGCCGGCACGCCTATTCTTTCCATACGGCCAGAAAACGCCTGTACCGTTCCCGGGCCCTGGCTTCGTCGATAACCTCCATTTCTATAACCTTGCAACCCTCTGACCTTTCTCCGGTCTCTTTATGAAAGGAACCGCAGGAAATTGGGATGCTTAGCGGGTAGAAATAGGTTTCGAAGCTCTCCTGCCTGTTCAGGAACCGGTCGGATAGCAATACATATTCAACGAGATTCTCTTTACCGTGCATGACCTTCCCGAATTGCCCGATTATCAGCTTGTCGGGAGAATATGGAATGTAGTCGGCCTTTCCGGCTTCTTCATTTAGTTCGGCATACAGGTCAGCCTTAAGATCATCCGGCGGAAGATCCTCTTTTTTATCGGGCATGACCGCACCTGTCCTGTCCCCGATTGGCTTTCCTATTGCTGTCGAGGGCTTTCTGCGGGTTCTTATCCGCATATATATAATGTAGGGCAGAACGACAGTTAAACCGCCTATGCAGCCACAAATGATGGTTTCTATGATATTCATCTTTTTATTTATTAATTAACTTCATGTATGTAATTTATAATTTATATTTGTATCCTAATATTTAATGTTTTTGTCAGCTTGGTCTGGGAAGATAAAGCTATGTATTGTTTGTTTTGTTTGTGTAGTCTCCGGTTGTTAAGCGTAATGGCCGGAGATTTTTCTGTGTTTATTTTATTCATATTTTTCACATTCATATTTTGCTTTTCTGATTTCTTTTTCATATCAGGAACACCAATAGTAGGGCTGATATAAATCCGGTGAACTTACACGTATCACATAAATGGATTTGAATCATTCCTTATCAGTTTCTATCCTTGGTACAAAGCAGGTATGTGCCATAAACGAAAGGAAAACATATACTCAGTAAGAGGAGTATCCGGCTTCCTATGGAAGGGGTGGAGGACAGGACCTCCGCTCTTGCGGCGAATCCGCAAAGCTGTACTGTCCCATGTATCCAAAAAAATATTCCTAAGCATTTACGGCTCATAATCATCTTATAAAAGAGGCTGTTCCCCTTCTTTCGGGGGATGCCCTTGTTTTTGTCACAATCTTGTTCCTTCATTTTTTCAATCATTTGTTTTTTCTTTCCGGGGGAAACGGAGATATTTTCTCAGGATATAACCGCAGTTCTTTGACAGGCGCAGGCGGAAGGTCTCCTCACAGGGTAGTACCTCCAGTGTTACCACTACGGGTGAGTCCTGCCAGGTGATCTTGGGGAATACCTCCCGGAGTGCCCCTTGGGAAACCTGCAGGGCCTCCTCCCCGTTCCAGATCCCCGCATCCCTTTCGGGCTTGTAGGTAAAAAGGTGCCCCGTGCCGGCATAGTCCACGGCATACCAGTATGTGCCCTTCATTCTTTACCTCCTGTCTTTTCCCCGAGAAAGAAACCGGTTCCTTCTCCCAGCAGGTTTCTGACTTTCGTAATCGAAATAATACATATCAGGTTATCCGGCTTGCCTTTCACGTGGATGATCCATTGGATGCTATCCCTGCCGCTTGCCGCATCCAGATGCAGGGGTTGTGTACGCGGATACTTGGCGTCAAGCTCCCCGATCCGGCAGTGGAGTTCCTCTTTCAGGTCATCCAGGACCTCCCTGTTCTTTATCAGGCTGTCCTTGAGCTGCAGGACATATTCCTGGAGCTCGCTTCCCTTCCGGTTCACCGATGCGTATGTCTGTATGTAATGTATGAAATACATATGGCTGTTATTTAATGGGTTCCTGTCTTTTATCCTGTATCTCCATTCTCCGCGTGATACGTCTACGGTTTATATGTCTCAGACAGACCGTCAGTAAGATCAGGACTGCGATAACCGTAAATCCGGCCGGCACAAGAGGGGATCGTTTCAGATTAAACGCAAAGGGTGCCGTCAATATTCCGAAAACCGAAACGAGGGAAACTGCAAACAGAAGCAGCCCGAAGACGGAATTCACGAGTCTTTCCTTTTGGATCATTCCCTTTATGGAACTGTCCCGGAGATACTTCCCGCCGGGCAGTATTTCCTCAAAGAGGATGGACCGGTTGTACCTGCAGCGCAGCTCTCCTCCTGAGACTGTCTTGAAAAAGCACACTGCACTCCCCACAAAAGGGGTATCTCCATTAAAGGAGATATGAAATGTGACCACTACGTTCCGTAGCTCTTGGTTCATTCGGGAGATTGTATCGGAGCACTCCCGGCTTTTGGCTTCCAGAAAAGAGCGGAAGTCGGGGGTTGACAAGGCATACTTCCAGATACGCCGGCTTACTTTCCGGGAGAACCTGTACACTTTCGTGCTGTCCTCGGGCATGTTTTCGTTGCGGTATGTGTAAATAGTCTGTATGTTATATGTAATTTCCATTCCTGTTCACTTGATGCATTATTCTATTTCTTCGCCCCATAACTCCACGTCAGTGGGGGCATGTCTGATTTGGTATCCCATCCATAAGATGACCGGGATATACAGGACGATAAGCGGTATCCATACTGTCATCATACATTTCCTCCGTTTATTTGCCGGTGCAGGCTGATACTCCGTCCGTCATCCATTCCGGAGTGGTAAGCCGAATAGTCCGTCTTTGTCTTTCTGGGCTGTACTTTGGCACTGCACGTCCCGATTGTTTCCAGGTATCTCTCGATAAGAGCGTTATGGCAATGCACCAGAGCGGTTTCACGCACTTCTTCCGCCGAAGTGCTTCGCATCGCTTCAAACTGGTCTCTTAGTCCCGGTGTCACGCCTTCGAGGTACGAACGTATATACTTCTTCCTGTACTTCTCGGTACGGTAATATCCCCGTTTGATCGATACATATTCCATGTGCCTTTTATCTGCCAGCCGGCGGAAAGTGGTGCGTAGATAATCATACAGCACGGTTACGGCTGCAATATTCTCCTGCGTACCCACAATCAGCATGTCGGTGGTTCCCCGGTAACGGAGCATCCGGCAGTAATTGTATTCGCATAATACGCGCAACAGGTCACGTTTCCAGTAGTTGCCGAAGCTGTCCTTATAGCTGATCGCTCCGGATTCCCTGATTTCAAACACCGTCTCCGGCCGCTTTTCGTTCACGTCAAGCAGGGAAAGGTTATATTCCTTCAGAAGCCGGTTCACATGGGTGGCGGCAGCTTTGGCCTCGCCTTCCGAGGTGGTCGATTCCTTCAGGCGTACCAGTTTCCGGATACGTTCCAGGATCTTGTCCGGTATGTCATTTTCCTGTTTCATTATTCTGTTTTGTTATCGGTTCGTAAATCCGGCCGGTTAAATGTTCCGTTTTCCGGCTCTTCACATTTCCCGCCCGCTTGCCGGGCACTTGATTTTCTGCAAAAACTCGTTGAAGTCATTGCATGACGGATACAGGCGTTCCGCCTCGTTCACCAATACCGTGTCCTTGGGAAGGAAATGCCGCATCTTTCTCAGGGCCTCGCGTCCCGGAGCATCGTTATCCAGGAAAGCGTGTACCTTTTCATACCTTGAAAGAAAATCCTTTGACCGCTCAACGATGGAAGTGGAATTCAGAACGCACAGGTCCAGTTTTCTCAGTGCCGGCATCTGGGGATGATCCTTCGCGTATTGCTTGAAACTCAGCAGGTCGAAGAAACCTTCAAAAACGGCACAGGACCTGTTGCCTGCGGCCAGGCCGGTAATATCCTTGGCGGTGGCACATCCCTTGAACATGCTGTTACGCAGTTCGAAACCTCCGTGGTCGTTGGCGAACCCCAGCGCGTATTTCTCGCGGGGATTCTTCTCGAAGCAGTAATGCACCTCCACGCAGTGTTCACGGACGATATCCGCGTCGATGCCCCGTGAAGCGGCATAATCAAGCAGGTGCCCGTTTTCCACCGGAATGATTTTCAGGAGAGTCATCCCGGAGGCTTTCTGTACCGTTACCGGCCTTGGCTGCGGAATCATGCCGGAGGAAAAGCCCAGTCCTTCGATCTCTTTCATAGCCTGTGGGAAAGAGCAGTTCTGGATGCGCATGACCAGATCCACGACCCTGCCGTGGCTGCTGTCTCCGAAGTCATACCAGCGGTTCTCGTTCCTGAAAACCTTGAAGCTCGGAGAGCTGTCGCAGCGGAAAGGGGAGCGGTACATGTCGTATCCCCCGTACCGCCGGGAAGGTTCGTAACCGTAGCGGGAAAGAATATCTTCCAAGGGGATTGAATTGGCTTCCTGTGATGTCATAAGCATATAATTGTTATAGTTCTCAAAGAATTCACGCTTCAGGGTCTCCAGGACAAATCACCTGTAGCCGACAGATGGATGTTTCCGGAAGGAAAGTTGCAACTTCTCCTGAGTATTTCGACTTGTATTTCTTTGAATTCCATATGATTAATCTTTTGATATTTATGCTGAGACAGCCCTCCGCATCCAACTCAGGAGGAACATGGTGGGGCTTTTGATCTTTTTGTTGCCCCAGGTCTCCTTCAGAGCTGTATCCAGTACCAAGGGTGCAACGGAGGCAAGCTGGAGGATTTCCTGCTGGTCCTTCACCGGAACGCCCAGGAGCTCGAGGGTTTTACGCCGGGTGCGCAGGATCTCCTCCTGTTGCCTGGCACGCTCTTCACTTCCGTGATCGGCATTATACTTGGCTATATAGTTCTTAATCAGGGGATACAGGTAATTTTCCTTGGTCAGTTGGAAATTGCTTTGCTCCATGTCAGAGATCGCCTTCTCGATAGGGAAATCCGGATAACGGCTTTTCAGGAGCCGTACCCATTGGATGACATTGGAATCCACACCCAGGTATTGGAGCTTCCCTGAAAGAGAATTTCTCTCCTCCTCCCTCTCCGGTGTGTAGCTGGACTCTCCGGAGGGGTTTGGGGAGGATATATTTTCTTTTATTTTATTTTGTGGTCTATTTTCGCGAATTATTCCCGATTCTTCGCGAACTACCCCGGCGGAGCTTTTCGGTTCTTGCAGCCTGCGTTTAAAATCCGCAATGGCTTGCATCAGTTCCGTATCCTTCTCTTTTTCGCCACTCCGCACGGGTTCCGCAACAGGTGCCGTATGGGTGGCGGGACAGGGAGCGGCAACCTGCGGGGAAGAGGTGGCGGCCGGGGCAGCCGCGTTCAAAAGCAGGTAGTCATCCGAGATGGAAGGCTTGCGGTGGATCGACTTGCAGATGCCCATATACCTGTTCTGTATCTCCTCGCTGGTAAGAACCTGGCGGCTCCGCCAAAGTCCTTTGTCGAAAAGCCCCAGCTCGGCGCAATAGTCGACAATACCCGCGATGCGTTGCTCGTCCATGCGGGAATAGTCCGAGACGTCGAACAGGCCGTCGGAGTCCATGATCATGTAATAGCCTTCCACGCGGTGGATCTCGTTCACGATGAAATGGAACACGGCCCAGCCCTCCATCCCGAATTTATTTTTGAGTCTCTTGACTTTGGGGTCATAAAAATGATCGGTATCGAACCCGTAATAGGTGAAACCTTTTTTAGCTGTTCTTGGCATAAACTTATGTATTTATTAGTGGATAATAACCTTATGAATCAACTGGCCGAAAGAGCGAACTCCTCCTGGATGTAGCCCATGCCGCATAACTTGAGGTAGTCCTGCTGGATGGCGGCAGAAGTCAGTACTCCGTGCTTCCTGTACAGTTCGTCATTGAACAGGCCGACCTGTACGCAACCGTCCACGATCCGGGTAATGTCTTCCAAAGAGGCATTCCAGTAAGAGGCAACCGCACGCGCGGTCTCCTCACACCAGGGAAGGAAATACTCCCCCTTGTAGAGGGCCTCACTCACCAGATAACGGTAGATGCTGTATCCACCGAATCCGTAATTACGCGTCAGTCTCCTGACTTTCATATCAGAAAATTGCGAAGTGCCGATCTCATAAGAGGGACGGACCTCGCGCCCATGCCGCTGGGCATGCCCCGAAAGAGAGCGGCAGGTACCGGTTTGACGTTGGGTATTCATATATTTAGTTTTAATTATTGTTGCTCTCCATGAAATAAGAGGATAGCCCTCTGTATTTTCAATAGCCATTCAGGGAGGTTGGTTTTTGCGTCTGCTCATCCATTTTTTTATCTGCTTTCTGAGTGTTCAGGCCCAATATCCGCCGAAACGGTTGTGCCCTGTTACTACCTCTGATTTCAGTTGTCGGCGACGAAACTTGTTGATTGAACGTTTCGCGTGCTTCCTGCCTGATGGATTACAATGTTTCTTATCAAGTCGGCACTGGTGACAATGGCAAATGCCTATTCCGGTATGTGATTCTTTCATTAATCGCTCTTTTTATCACATTTATTAATCGGAATCCTCACTTCTTTCCCATACCACGAACACCAATAGTAAGGCTGAAACAGATTAGGTGAATGTGTACAATACTTACACATCTCACATAAATGGATCTGAGTCATTTCTATTCGGTTATACGTTAAATACTAATTTCTTTAAATTCATCCGGAGTAATCTTTTCTTTTGCTTTCACAGAAGAAAAGAATGGATCTGCTGGGCAAACACATTCGGGCATTCCACTCATATTACAATCGCTGGGAACGGTTGCCAAGATGCACAAACCGTCTGCCGGCAGATGCTCACAACTTACTTTATCATCCCAATCAATATACTTTTGTGCTTCCTTTGCGAGAGATTCGCACCTATGCCTATAGTTTATATAGGCATCATCTGCCTTTTTTATCATTTGATTTATATCCATTTCTATTCGGTTATGAATTAAATTTTTCTTCTATATCTTGATAATCTATACAGTTTATAGGAATACATAAATCAGGTTCTTCTAATTTGATGTCAGGTCCATAACATTCTATCTTTTTAGCACAATTAATACAGAGATATTCTTCATTTCCCATAATGTTCCTTTCTGATTTCTAATGAATTAATGTTTTTAGTTCAACAGTTGATTGGGTGAGTCACTTACTCAACTGATGTTTGTTTTGAAAGTTACTCTATAGCTTTTTTTATTGCTGCTTTGGCTGCATCAATCTCTTTGGTAGCAAAAGAATAAATAGCCTGATCATTATAATCAAACCGTTCCAGCATACCTTGTAATGCATTCAGTAATTCAGGGGCAGCAGCTATTAACTTAGCTCTCTCTCGTTGCTTTTTAGTCCCATTCTCATGCCCTCCAAGTGGAAAAGCGACCATAGCTAATGGAAATTCTACAGACGTGTCTTCTTTTATAAAGATTACACCATCGGGGTAATTAGGAGTCACTGTCTCGACAGTTTTCCATTTTACTAAATCTTCTATTTTACTCATTTGAATAGGTATTAGCTAAATTTGACTCATAGTATCTGCAAACTCTTTTTCAAAGTCAAGTGATTCACCGGAAACATTTGCAAGTGTTGCTCTAAGCATAAAATTTCGAAAGGCTATTTGACATTTCTCTTTTGTTTCCTGCTTTACCATTTCGGCAGCTTCTAAGGCATGTTTTTGTGCTATGACATCGATATACTCATAGTAGCCACCTGCTTTATCTGTACGCTCTGAAATAAATTGCTCTACTTTTTCTGATATTGTTATTTTCATTTCTAAACTGTTTTAAATCACACAAAAACATGAATTACTTTACCAAAAGTATCTTTCATGATTTTACAGGGACACGTACCTTGACGGTAATGTAAGCATGTTGTATTACATTCTTCGGTGCATACATGACCAATGACCGTAAACGGGACATCATTATCTATCAGTCCTCCTAATTCATCATTATCATTCATAACGAATATTTCACCACGAATTTCAATTGCTAAATATTTCTTCATACCTTCAAGTTTAGAGGATGATTTCACAATCGGATTCAATAAGAAAAAAGCTCTCTCTCGTGTCTTTATAAACTCTACGTTTCGCACCAAGAGCTTTCAATTTCTTATGCGAGATTATCACTCTGACATCTTCAACTGAATCTATACCGTCAATGCAGGTATGAATCTTAATATTCTTTTGGGTTACCATCCAGGCCATATTTATCCTTTATTTCTGATCAACTTATGATGTTTGCTATATTAAAGATCTGTACACGAAGATTCGGGTTCCGTCATAAACGACAGGACCGGAATGGAAGATGGTGTTTCTTCCGGATAAACTGCACGTAATTGTGCACAGTCTTATCACAGACGTTTGGAAAATCAGGATAATGTTCTTTTAAATAGTCGTGGACACGACTGCTGGAAGTGGAAGGAAAAGTGAAGAGTAAGGATACGACGGCCTGCTCATAGTTCTGCAGCTTACACCGGCGTGACTCCTGGTACTTCCGAAATAGTTCATCGGAACTCAAAGACTGCAGATGTTTCACTGTATCGCGTGAAACACCAAGACAATGTGCAGTTCTTGTTATATTGATACCTCGAGAACGAAGATCAACGATATTGCTCCATAAAATGTATTTTTTCCTTAAATTTTCGGTATCCATGATCTACTAAATAGATTTTGCATATGGGACATCCAACTATGCAAGAAAATGATACCGCTAAATTAACGCCTACACTTATGCAGGCAATGCCGGTGTGAAACTGGAAGCAACTCCGGACAGTGACAAACAAAAGATACGTGAAGCCATTGACGAGCTGGAAGCAAGTGGTTCTACCGCAGGAGGTGAAGGGATCATGCTGGCTTATAAAATAGCCCAAAAGAACTTTATATCAGGAGGCAACAATCGTATCATACTCTGCACCGATGGTGATTTCAATGTGGGCGTATCATCGGACAAGGAACTTGAAAAGCTGATTGAACAAAAGCGTAAAAGCGGTATATTCCTCACCGTATTGGGATACGGAATGGGCAACTACAAAGACAGCAAGATGCAGACTCTCGCCGAAAAAGGCAACGGAAACCATGCCTACATCGATAACTTACAAGAAGCCAACCGGGTATTGGTGAACGAATTCGGAGCAACTTTACACACTGTTGCCAAAGACGTAAAGTTACAGGTAGAGTTCAATCCGGCACAAGTGCAGGCCTACCGACTGATAGGTTACGAGAGCCGTTTGCTTGCAGACGAGGATTTTAATAACGATACAAAAGATGCCGGAGAAATGGGAGCCGGACATACAGTGACAGCTTTCTATGAAGTAATTCCCACGGGAGTAAAGAGTGATTTTGCAGGAAAAATAGACGATCTCAAATATCAGAAAAAACAAAAACCATCTACGCCTCTCAATGAATCTGACGAGTTATTAACCATTAAGCTACGTTACAAAGCTCCGGACAGTAACACCAGCAAGAAGATAGAATTGCCGTTGATTGACCATAAAAGCAACCGGGTCTCTGCCGATTTCCGCTTTGCAGCCGCAGTAGCCATGTTCGGACAACTACTGAGAGACTCGGAATTCAAAGGAAACGCCACTTATGACAAAGTGATCTCTTTGGCAAAAACCGGATTAGAAAATGATGAAAAAGGATACAAAAGAGAATTCATACGGCTTGCAGAAACTGCCAAAAGTCTCTGAGATTGTGGAAGTTTTCCACGGTATCCACACTCCAAAGTCCCGTTTTCCACAGTTTGAACTTTAGGTCATCGTTCATAAACAGCTATATACTAACACTATAGCACATCCACCTTCGTTCTGGCACGAGGCTTGCAATATTATTATCGTAAGCAAGTGGCTTACAGAAAAACAAACTTCATTTATTAACTTAAAACTTACAATTATGAAAAAGGTATTAGTAGCAGTAGCATTGGTTATGGGATTAGGTAGCTCAGTAGCATTCGCACAGAACGCAGAAAACGCTAACGCAGTGGTAGCAACCGCACAAGCTCCGCAAGACGAGTATACAAAGATTGAAGTAAAGGATCTGCCCGCAGCAGTAACCGAAGCTCTCGGAAAAGCTTATCCTGAATCAACCATCAAGGAAGCATCGGTAACAACTAAAGAAGAAGGTAAACTTTACAAAGTAGTCGTTACTCAGAAAGACGGAACAGACGTGACTGTGGTATTGAACGAAAAAGGGGAAGAAGTAAAATAAAAGTGCACGTTTAAAGGGCGAAAAGCACTGTTTCCAATCAGGGGAGCAGTGCTTTTCCCATTTATGGAGGAATGTGGACTTACCATTACAGTTTATTTGCCTCTTATCATCTATTGACTGGCCTCCTCCTGTCCGGCAACGAATGATAGGGACAATAAATATAAGCAACCGACTTCCGGAACAAAATTCAGAGTCACTACTTAAATCAACTCGTAGCTGCTGCTTTGGATGGGCATATCGAGATTGTGAAGTACCTTCTCCAACAGAATACCCTCACGATTGTCGTACTCGTAACCGAAAGTAGCACGAATGCCCTGCAAAATAAACTGCGTAGCACGGTCCAGAGCAATGGGAAGACTGTCTCCCTGCAATAAAGCTCCGGTAATGACACTCGTAAACGTATCTCCCGTACCCGGATAATGGGCGGGCAAATAGGGACATGTGATTTTCCAGTAACGGTTTCCTGTCCGATTGTAAGCATAAACAGAAGTTTTGTGGGGTTCGTCCAACACCGGTACACTGGTGATAATGACCACTTCCGGCCCTTTGTCCGACAAACAACGCAAATACTCTTTTAGTTCCTGATCGGTATTACTCTCTTTATACGGCCGGTCGAGCAGATAGAAAAGTTCCGTCAGATTGGGAGTGATCACATCGGCATGTGTGACTAAATGCTGCATTTCCGCCACCATCGATTCATTGAAATTGGAATAGAGCTTACCATTGTCTCCCAAAACGGGATCTATTACAGTCAGACTATCTTTTCTGCGAAAATCACGAATAAAATCAGATACAATCTGAATCTGTCGGGGCGATCCCAGATAACCGGTATAAATAGCATCAAACTCCACTTCCAACCGTTTCCACTCAGCAATGATACGAGGCATCTCGTCCGTCAGATCAAGAAAAGTAAAATCAGGATACTGCGTGTGGTTAGACAGGATAGCCGTAGGCAACGGACATACCTGAAACCCCATCGATGACAGAATGGGAATGACGACCGTCAGAGAGACCCTTCCCATACCGGAAAGATCGTGAATGGCCGCCACCTTCTTTACTTTATTTGCAAACATACACTTATATCAATCAAAACCAATATTCATCCAGGCAACCCGCAGTCGCATCTCCTCTGACACTGCTTCGTTACTTTAATATTACCAATACATCTCTCGCTCCATGAGCTCCCATCACCAATGCCTGTTCAATGTCGGCAGTCTTTGAGGGTCCCGAGATAAATGTACCGAATTTATATTTTTCATCTTTTACCCGTTCGTAAGCCTGATGCATATTGCTCACAATACGATTTTTGTCCAGAACAATCACCAGCTTCTCGGCAATAAAATAGAGTGCCTTGTATTTCACTGTCTGAGGAATCCAGACAGCCGCATTCTCGGCTACTCCGATTTCACCTTTGACAACGGCTATATCGGTTCCGTTCAGATCCTGCGCACGACCTAACAAATCAGGATTGAACGTAGCACACGTGATTTCCTCCAAATCGGAAGCAATGCTGCCGGCATCAGGGTAAGTACGGCGAATGACAGCATTGATATCTTCTCCCTCACCGAGCACAATAGCCTCACCACCGACGGCAAAACTCATTTCACAGAATTTGGCAACCACGTCCGGATAAACAGTTGCATTGATCTGCCAATCGGGATATTCGTAGCGGTTCTTCGTATTTTTACGGATACTCGCTAATATGTCTTCTTTACTACTCATTTGTTTTCCTCCTTTCCCTGCACTTTATTTTTCTTCCACATCTCGTTAAACGATTCGCCCGCGAATTTAGGAAGTTCTCGTCCTTTTCCCCACGCATCCAAATCGTTATACTTCATAAAACGTGGCAAATGGTTAACTACCGGAGCAGCCCAAAGCGCCGCATTGAAAAGCGTAGGATGATCCATCAACACCTTCATGCCACCGGACATTATTTTCTTACCCGTATTAGCTTTTCCAATCTTATCCAGATCCTGCCTCCATTTATAAATCTGTTCGGCCAAGTCCACCTTTGCCGGACAAACATCCGAACAAGACATACAGAGAGAACAGGCTGACAGATTATCGTAATACTTTTCCGGATCATGTGCCATTCCCAGATTGATACCGATAGGTCCGGGAATAAAGTAAGTGTAAGAATATCCTCCACTCCGACGATACACCGGACACGTATTCATGCAGGCACCACATCGGATACAGTTCAAAGTCTTGATATGGTCGGGATGGGCCAGCAGGGCACTCCGTCCATTATCTACAATAATAATATGATATTCACCTCCTTCACGGGGATTCCGGTATTGAGAGGTATAAGTAGTGATCGGCTGTCCCGTTGCCGAACGTGCCAACAGACGGGTAAACACTCCCAGAGCCTCCATGTCCGGCACAATCTTTTCCATGCCGAAAGCAGCAATATTCAGTGTCGGGCACGATGTACCCATATCGGCATTTCCTTCATTGGTACAAACCACAATATCTCCGGTAGACGCCACAGCAAAGTTGGCTCCCGTCATAGCGGCTTCTGCATTCAGAAAGATATTTCGTAAGTTCTTTCGGGCGGCATGGGTCAGATAAGTGGGATCAAAATTCCCTTTCTCCGTTCCCATTTCTTTCTCAAAAAGTTCTCCTACCTGCTCACGCTTGATGTGGATAGCCGGAAGTACAATATGACTCGGTGCCAGATTCATCAATTGCAGGATACGCTCACCGAGATCGGATTCCACCACATCGATTCCTTTCTCTATCAGAAACGGGTTCAGTTCGCACTCTTCTGCCAACATCGATTTGCTTTTCACAAAATGCTTTACTCCGTGACTGCTCAATATTTCATAAACGATGGCACGATACTCTTCCGCATCTTTTGCCCAGTGAACGATGGCTCCATTGGCTGTGGCATTCTTCTCAAACTCCAGCAAGAGTTCCTCAAGGTGGCTGTTGGAGTAAAGTTTCAACGCACATGCCTTATCACGCAATTCTTCCCACTCGGGTACTTCCTTGCTCATCTTGTCTCTCTTGGCACGAACCATCCAAAGGGTCTCGTTGTGCCATGCTGCCATCACCGGATTTTCCAGGAATTTTTCGGCAGCTTTTGCATGCTTGGTACTCATAATTGTGATGCTAATATTTCTACAACATGAATCATTCGGATAGGCAAGTGCTCACGTTCGATGATACCCTGCATATGCATCAGGCAGGAGCTATCCGCTCCAGTGATGTATTCGGCACCGGTCTCCATGTGATGCCGTATCTTATCGCGTCCCATACAGACTGAAACAGCCTGCTCCTCGACCGCAAACATACCTCCGAAACCACAACATTCGTCCACATGGGAGGGCTCAAAAACTTCAATTCCTTCGACCATCTGAAGTAAATCACGCAATTTATTAAAATAAGGTATATTCAGTTCGCTCGGAGCTGACAGGAAAAGTTCACGTACACCGTGACAACTGTTATGGATGCTGACTTTATGGGGAAAGCGGGCAGGAATTTTCGTAGGTTTTATCACATCGTGAATGAAAGCGCAAAGGTCATATATCTTACCTGCGCTTTGGCACTGATGGCCTTCTTTGGCCAGAATGCCGGGATGATTCTCTTTCACAAAAGCCACACAACTGGCAGAGGGACCGACAATGTAATCGTACTTCCGGAATAAATCATCGAAACGAATAGCCATTTTTAAAGATTCATCTTGAAAACCGGCGTTCGCCATGGGCTGTCCGCAACAGGTCTGGTCAAGAGGATAATCAACATCCACCCCTAAGTTCTTCAGTAATTTATATGATGCCACCCCTACCTGCGGATAAATGGCATTGATATAACAGGGGATAAATAAACCTACTTTCATAATATATCATTAATTAGTTACAAGTCACGAGTCACAAGCTACGAGTCACAAACGATCAATAACACACAAGACACAATACGGCTGCCTATATCTTGCAGCTTATCACATATAGCCCGAATCAGATCCCACAGCTCATAGAATATTTATCAGTTTGTGCGTTTGCAGGCTAAGTCTCCATTTAGGATGTCGCATCACGCAATCCACCGTTTCTGCGGTGTTATTACAAGAACAAGGCTGAAGGAAAAAATGTTCGGCGGGAAGTTGTTCATAAACGTCAATATTTTGTCCTTCGTAAACAACTTTAACTTCATCCATCCGGTTTAAAGCTAAATTGACACCCTGCTTGGGAGAGCAGGTCACCCAATCGATAGCAGCGGGCAAGGGTTTCGTACCATTGGTTTCGATACATACATACTTGCCTGCACGGTGCAAAAGGTCTATAAAAGCATCGTCAATCCACAAAGAAGGCTCTCCTCCGGTAAGAATCACCATGACAGCCGGATACTTCCCGATTTCATTGACAATATCTTCGTCTGTCATCATTTCACCCTCTTCGTGTCGGGTATCACAGAAGTCACATTTCAGATTACAGCCCGAGAAACGTATAAAAACAGCAGGGGTACCCGTATGATACCCCTCTCCCTGTAAACTATAAAAAATTTCGTTAATCTTTCTCATAAATCACCGTATTTGCTTCCGATTCCTGCACTTCGACCTTATAACATTGAGGTATTTGCTTGCATACCCAACGGGCAATATTTTCTGCCGTGGGATTAAAAGGAAGTACCTCATTCAGATTCCTGTGATCCAGTTTCTCCTTAACGGCCTGCTTAATCTGGGTGAAATCCACTACCATTCCATCTGCATTGAGCCGCTCAGAACGGCAGTAGACAGTGATAATCCAGTTGTGACCATGAAGACTGGCGCATTTGCTCCGGTACGGAAGAATCAGCTTATGTGCAGCCGATATCTCCATTCTTTTGATTACTGTAAACATTGTTGTAGATATTATTAATGGTTACTGCACCTAATGTCACCTCGGTGCGGGCACAAAGATAATACAAAAGATAGTTTTCATTCAGCGAGAAAAGTTATTTTTCCTATTTTTGCCGAATGAAAACTATCTGTATTATATTAGGTACCATTTCGCTGGGGCTCGGCATTCTTGGCATTTTTCTGCCATTATTGCCCACTACCCCGTTTCTGCTACTCACTGCCGCCCTCTATTTCAAGGGATCTCCCCGGTTATACCAGTGGCTTCTGAATCACAAATACTTTGGTACTTATATACGCAACTTTCGGGAAAATAAAGCGATCCCGTTACGCGCCAAAATCATCTCACTGCTGCTCATGTGGGGCACAATGCTTTATTGCATTTTCTTCCTGATCCCGTTGGTCTGGGTCAAGATACTCCTCTTCCTGATAGCCGCAGGCGTAACTTATCATATACTTTCTTTTAAGACATTGAAAAAGTGAGATAAGCCTGCACGGGCATCTTCCAAACGGTCTTCCCAGTGCTTCACAGAATTCTGTCCAATCACATCCGAAACATACTTAACCGAAATAAAAGGAATTTCTTTGGCTCTGCATACAAAAGCCTGCGCATAAGCCTCCATATCAACCACATCTCCCTCAATATCCGTCAGCTCAGTCAGGAAGCTATCACCGGTATTGCAGGTTGCCGATTCGGTCCAGTGTTGGCAAAAGCCCCTGGCAGCAAGCAATTCCGACGAATCAATACGGTATTCCATTCCCAATCCGGTCATCTTATGCATATCCCGATCGACAAAATGACGGCAGACAAAAACGTCCCCTACCTGATGATTAATAGTTCCGGCTGTTCCCTGATTGATCACAATATCGGGCTTCACTTGCTGGATAGCCTCGGACAAATGAAAAGCCGATTTCACTTTTCCAATACCGGTCCGCACATAATATACCTCCACGTCGGGCCACTTGATTTCTGTAAATTCGCCTTGTACGGCATAAGTCACCAATATCTTTAACATGATTACTTTTTTTGAATTTCATACATTTATATCGCTGCAAAAGTAATCAATTAAAGCCAAATTGACCAGATATTATCTTTAATTGGTCAGAATCTACATATACCCGGCTCCTTTTCATCCTATCTTTGCCCGAAACTTAAAGCACAAATATCATGATTCAAAACTCTATCTCCGACAATCGTATCGTCTGGCTCGACGTCATCCGCTGTGTTGCAATGATAATGGTCATAGGCGTTCATTGTATCGACCCTTTTTACATTTCGCCCACTATGCGGGCTATTCCGGAATACACGCATTGGGCAGCGATCTATGGTTCACTGCTCCGTCCGTCGGTACCTCTGTTTGTTATGATGACGGGACTGCTTCTGCTCCCCGTAAAAAAACAACCACTGGGTAAATTCTACAAAAAGCGCATTTACCGTGTTTTGTTCCCTTTTCTTATATGGTCGGTGTTGTATAGCATGTTTCCTTGGGTTACAGGCGTACTCGGACTACCGAAAGAGATCATCGGTGACTTCTTTTGCTATACACAAGGGCAGGAATCACAAAGCCTGATAGACTCTCTTAAAGATGTGGCAATGATTCCATTCAACTTCAGCCATAAAGAGAACCACATGTGGTATATCTATCTACTTATCGGTCTGTATCTCTACATGCCATTCTTCTCGGCATGGATAGAAAATGCCGACCGAAAGACCAAGCGAGCTTTTCTCCTGATATGGATTATCTCACTCTTTATCCCTTATTTGAAAGAGTATGTTGCCAATTGTTTGTTCGAAAGAAGCGGATATGTATTCGGCACGGACACGTGGAATGAATTCGGGCTCTTCTATTACTTTGCCGGATTCAACGGCTATTTATTACTGGGGCATTATGTCAAAAAAGGAAATGACTGGAGCCTTATGAAAACATTCATACTCTGCATACTCATGTTTGCCGTCGGATATTATATCACTTATACAGGGTTCAGCACCACAGCGTCAAATCCCAATGCGACGGAAACGGAGATGGAACTCTTCTTTACCTTCTGCAGCCCCAATGTGCTACTAATGACTTTGGCTACCTTCTTACTATTACAAAAGGTTGTCATCACCAACTCTACTGTCATTAAAGTATTGGCCAATATGACCCAGTGTGGTTTCGGCATCTATATGGTACACTATTTTGTCGTAGGTCCCTTCTTCCTTTTAATAGGACCTTCGTCATTGCCCATCCCTTTGCAGGTTCCACTGATGGCTATCTGCATATTCCTTTGCAGTTGGGCATTTACTGCACTAATTTATAAGCTGATGCCACGAAAAGCCGTTTGGTTTATGGGATAAAGAACAAGCATTTACGGGTGAATGGAAAGATATTCGGACTCCTTCCATCCACCCGTAAATCCATAATATGAAGAAAGCTACAAAAAAGTACCGGGTCCCAATATATCATCCATATAGCTCACATTGCGAGTACGCAGCAATGTCCCATTCGGACTATAGAACAGTTGATACTGGATGTCTACATTTTGCTGTCCCACCTTAATGACAATAATCGGTTGCCATTTCGGAAATTCTACGTAAGTGACGTCCTCTACCTGCCAGCCGGAATAGGGTCCGGAAGCATACGCATTATATACCGTGGCAGAAAGTTCATCGGTATCTCCCCACTCTGTCTGCGTCATCTGCCATTGTCCCTGTGCATTGAACCAGACATTCTTTTCATAACCATTCATCATAAAATCGGCACAATAGTAACCACCGTCCTGCGACCAGGCGATTCCATCAGCCTTGGGATACATTTTTTTCAGGGCCGTCTGCACTTTGGCAGGTGCATTATCCGCCAAAACCGACACAGCCACTACCAACAAAGCCATCAACAAGCTGAATCTCAATTTTATCATAGCTAAAGCATTTTAATCGGGTGAATACTTTTCGCTAACTAACAGTTTGCAGGGATGGTTTGTTTCGAAAAAACGGCCGACACCCATTCGAACCGGCTCAAATACTCTTTTAAAGAGAAGAAGTAATACTCTCAATCGTATCTTTCACGCGTTTCACTGTCGTCACGTTCCGCTCATACTCACTGATGTGGACAGTTCCTCCCATGGATACCGCCTCATTCTTATACTCCATTCCGCTCTTAATGCTTTCACGAGCCGAGAAATGGAATTCCTGAATACCGGTCTCTTTTGCAATCCGGCAGATATTCTTTTCGTTCACCCCACAACCTGCAAGGAGAGTAATTCTGCCGTTCGCCCTTTCACGGAGTTCCTTCAACAAAGGTATTCCAAGTTCCGCCGTTGCCTGTTGCCCCGAAGTCAGGATACGGTCGCATCCCAGATCAATTATCTGTTCCAAAGCTTCAGACGCATCACGACAGACATCAAATGCCCGATGGAAAGTGACAGATAAGCCTTTCGAGGCCTCCATCAATTGTTTCATCACCGGTACGTCTATCCCGCCATTTGTAGTCAGGCAGCCAAACACCACCCCGTCGGCTCCAAGTTGACGAGCCATTTCTATATCCTTCAGCATGGTCTTTACCTCGACAGGAGAATAAAGAAAATCGCCGCCGCGCGGACGTATGATGACATGCAGCCGGGTGGTCGTCAGTACCTCACGTGCCATTGCTATCTCGCCATACGACGGAGTAGTTCCGCCTTCGGGGATACCGGCACAAAGTTCCACACGGTTTGCTCCACCTTCCTGTGCAGCAATGCAACTCTCTACAGAGTTGGTACAAACCTCAAATAAGTAATTCTTCATATTTTATCCATATTAAAACAACTGTTGAACGGAGAATTAAAAAAGGGCGAATTGCTTCGCCCTTATCCTAAACATTTTCTTTTTCAATCTTTACTTTGCAAAGCTCACCGCACGTGTTTCGCGGATAACGGTTATCTTCACCTGTCCCGGGTAGGTCATCTCATCCTGAATCTTCTTCGCAATTTCACCCGACAGATTCTCCGTCTGCTTATCGTCTATCTTATCCGCTCCGACAATGACGCGAAGTTCACGTCCTGCCTGAATGGCATAAGTCTTGGTCACACCCGGATAAGACATAGCCAATTGTTCCAGATCGTTCAGACGCTTGATATAAGCTTCAACAATTTCACGGCGTGCACCCGGACGTGCTCCTGAAATAGCATCACACACCTGTACGATAGGTGCAAGCAGACTGGTCATTTCTATTTCATCATGGTGAGCACCGATAGCGTTGCAAATATCCGGTTTTTCCTTAAACTTCTCAGCAAGCTTCATACCTAACAAAGCATGTGGCAATTCCGGTTCTTCATCGGGCACCTTACCAATATCGTGCAGCAATCCGGCACGTTTTGCCTTTTTCGGATTCAGTCCCAGTTCGGATGCCATCACAGCACAAAGATTAGCCGTTTCGCGAGCATGTTGCAACAGGTTCTGTCCGTAAGACGAACGATATTTCATTTTACCGATGATACGAATCAACTCCGGATGTAATCCGTGTATACCAAGGTCGATAGTGGTGCGTTTACCTGTCTCGATAATCTCTTCTTCCACTTGCTTACGCACTTTGGCAACCACCTCTTCGATGCGTGCCGGGTGGATACGTCCGTCAGTAACCAACTGGTGCAATGCCAGACGGGCTATTTCACGGCGAACAGGGTCGAACGCAGAAAGAACGATAGCCTCGGGGGTATCGTCTACCACGATTTCAACACCGGTAGCAGCTTCGAGAGCACGGATATTGCGGCCTTCGCGTCCGATGATGCGTCCCTTGATTTCGTCCGATTCAATGTGGAATACAGTTACTGAGTTTTCAATAGCTGTTTCTGTAGCCACACGCTGTATAGACTGTATCACGATGCGTTTAGCCTCTTTACTTGCGGTCAACTTGGCATCATCCATGATATCATTGATATAAGACTGTGCCTGGGTTTTCGCTTCTTCTTTCAGTGACTCTACCAGACGTTCTTTGGCTTCGTCGGCCGACAAACCGGAAAGTGCTTCCAGCTTCTCAATCTCCTGATGCTGGAGTTTGTCCAGTTCTTCTTTCTTCTTGTCTACAATACCCAATTGAGCTTCCAGATTTTCTCTGACCGCATCAGCCTCGGCTCTTTTACGCTGAATCTCTTCCTGGCGCTGGCTAAGCACCATTTCACGTTGCTTCAACTTATTTTCGGCCTGTTGGATCTTTTGGTTACGTAGAGCTACCTCTTTCTCCAAATCTGCTTTCTTATTGAGAAACTTCTCTTTCACTTCCAGCAGTTTGTTTTTCTTAATCACTTCCGCTTCTGTCTCTGCTTCTTTCAGGACATTATCATATTTGGCCTTTAGTCCGTATTTAAACAATACGTACGATAAGATTCCTCCTACGATGAAGCATGCAATGGATGCTACTATTGTTACTAACATTGTAATTTAATTTAAATATAAATAAAAACGCACTGCCAAATACCCGAGAGCTTCCTCTTTCGGGCATCTTTAGCAGTGCGTGGATTTTCTTTATAAAAATGGAAACAGTTATTCCTCGTTCCTGAAATACTCTTCCAGCATTTCCGTAAGTTCTTCTATCTTGGCCGTATACGGTTGGGTATCATTACGTTGCAGCAACTGTAGCTTCTCCAGTGAAAACTGATATGCCACCATAGCTATAATCTTCTCCGGAGCCACGTTCCTGTAGTGCTCCCGATACGCATTGAGCCTGATATTTACCTGCTTTGCCGCTTCTCTTACGGTCTCTTCCTCATCACGGTTAATGGTGAGAGGATAATAAGAATCCGCTATTTGCAGGTTTATTTTTATTTTATCGTTCATACATCCTTTTTTATGTTATTCATTCAACAAAGCGATGCATTTATCGACTTCACGCACTAATTTGGACAATCGCAGCTTCGTCTCTTTTACGTCGCTGCCGTTAAGGCTGATTGTCGTAGCTGTTTTTAGGTCTGTGTAGCTTGATTCTAACGCTTTGTATTCAGCTCTCGCCTTTTCGAGTTCGGACTTCTCTTCTTCGAGAAGTTGCTTTAACTCAGCATTTTCGCGCTTTAATTCATCGTGCAGATAGATTAAATGCCGCAGCCTTGCTTCAAAGGTACTTAATAGCTTCTTTTCTTCTTCTGTCATCACTACACCAAAATTGTACACAAAAATACGATTAACTCTGATATTACAAAAACTTTTCGGCGGAAAATAGTCATTTATAGTGAAAATAGTTATCCGGGGGACTTCCTTTACCTCCCCCGACTCCTAATTATATAAAAGCCCGCTACAAGCACAATTATCCAAAATCGACAACCGATTTGTTATAAATATGCAATAAGAGCGCAAAAAACCGGATACATTTTCATCTTTTTGTGGCTTTTTGTTATTAATTTAATAGAATTTATATCAGATAGACTACGATTTCGAACTTTTATTCCTACATTTGCGGGCAAATGATAACCTTTATTAAAACGCATAATCATGGCTAAAATAACCAAAGAAGCCGCATTGCTCTATCATTCACAGGGCAAACCCGGTAAAATTGAGGTGGTACCTACCAAACCCTACAGTACACAAACCGACTTATCTCTCGCTTACTCTCCCGGCGTGGCAGAACCATGCCTCGAAATAGAAAAGAACCCACAAGATGCTTATAAATATACAGCCAAAGGCAATCTGGTAGCTGTTATCTCAAACGGTACAGCCGTTCTGGGATTGGGTGATATCGGCGCTCTTAGCGGCAAACCGGTAATGGAAGGTAAAGGTTTGCTTTTCAAAATCTATGCAGGAATCGATGTATTCGATATCGAAGTCAATGAAAAAGACCCCGACAAATTTATCGAAGCCGTCAAAGCCATCGCCCCTACTTTCGGGGGTATCAACCTGGAAGATATCAAAGCACCCGAATGCTTTGAAATAGAACGCCGCCTGAAAGAGGAACTCGACATTCCCGTAATGCATGACGACCAGCACGGAACGGCCATCATCTCCAGTGCGGGATTGGTCAATGCCTTGCAAGTAGCCGGTAAAAAGATTGAAGATGTAAAAATCGTAGTTAACGGTGCAGGTGCTTCGGCCGTATCGTGCACGAAGCTTTATGTATCATTGGGCGCACGCCTTGAAAACATTGTCATGCTCGATAGCAAAGGTGTTATCAGCAAGGCACGCACCGACCTGAACGAACAGAAGCGTTATTTCGCAACCGACCGTACCGATATTCACACACTGGCCGAAGCCATCAAAGATGCCGACGTATTCTTAGGACTCTCCAAAGGAAACACTTTGTCGCAGGATATGGTGCGCAGCATGGCTCCGATGCCTATCGTCTTTGCCCTGGCAAACCCGACCCCGGAAATCTCTTACGAAGACGCCATGGCAGCCCGTCCGGACGTATTGATGGCAACCGGACGTTCGGATTATCCCAATCAGATTAATAATGTAATCGGTTTCCCGTATATCTTCCGCGGAGCTCTCGACACGCAAGCGAAAGCGATCAATGAAGAGATGAAAATTGCCGCTGTACACGCCATTGCCAATCTGGCCAAACAGCCCGTACCCGATGTAGTGAACGAAGCCTACCATGTGAACAACTTCACCTTCGGTCCGGAATATTTTATTCCGAAACCGGTAGATCCCCGCCTGATCACGGAAGTATCCATCGCCGTGGCCCGTGCCGCTATGGAGAGTGGTGTTGCCCGTAAGAATATAGAGAACTGGGATGATTATAAAACACATCTCCGCGAATTGATGGGACAGGAATCTCAGCTGACCCGCCAACTCTACGACACGGCCCGTCGCAATCCGCAACGTGTGGTATTTGCCGAAGGCGGACACCCCAACATGTTGAAAGCCGCTGTCGAAGCCAAATCGGAAGGAATCTGCCATCCTATTATATTAGGTAACGAAGAGCGCATCGAGAAACTGGCCAAAGAACTCGACCTGAGCCTGGACGGAATCGAAATCATCAACCTCCGCCACGACCGTGAAGCGGAACGCCGTGAGCGCTATGCACACATCCTCTCTCAGAAGCGTGCCCGCGAAGGTGCTACATACGAAGAGGCCAACGACAAGATGTTCGAGCGCAACTACTTCGGTATGATGATGGTTGAAACCGGAGACGCAGACGCTTTCATCACCGGACTGTACACCAAATACAGCAATACCATCAAAGTAGCGAAAGAAGTTATCGGCATCCGTCCGGAATACAAACATTTCGGAACCATGCACATCCTGAACTCCAAAAAGGGAACTTACTTCCTGGCTGACACTTTGATCAACCGTCATCCGGATACTTCCACTTTGATAGATATAGCCAAACTGGCCGATCAAACTGTCAGATTCTTCAATCATACTCCGGTGATCTCCATGCTGAGCTATTCCAACTTCGGTTCCGACCAGGCAGGAAGCCCGCTGAAGGTACACGAGGCAGTGGCCTATATGCAACAGGAATATCCAGAACTGGCAATTGACGGTGAAATGCAGGTGAACTTCGCCATGAACCGCGAACTCCGTGACTCTAAGTACCCTTTCACCCGCCTCAACGGCAAGGATGTCAATACATTGGTATTCCCCAACCTGAGTTCTGCCAACGCAGGATATCAGCTGCTGCAAGCCATGGACCCGGATACCGAATTCATCGGCCCGATCCAGATGGGACTGAACAAACCTATCCACTTTACGGATATAGAAAGCTCGGTACGCGACATCGTAAACATCACAGCCGTGGCTGTGATCGACGCTATTGTAGAAAAGAAAAAAGCTAATAAATGAAACGGCCATTATCCAAATCACAAATAGTTTGTATCATTCTGCTTTGGGTGGCGCTTTGTTACATAGTATTGGTATACGCCGAACGTATTGACGGTCCTACCATACTTATGCTTATCATTTCGGCAGCATTAGTGTTTATTCCCGTCTATAAATCACTTAAAAAGAATAAATAATATCTTTTTATTCCTTTTTTGCGGCATAAAATATCAATTTTGATGTTTTATGCCGTTTTTCTTTATAAAATGCTTGCTAGTTCGATTTTTATGTTTACTTTTGCAACGTCATCAACAGAGACGATAGAATTTAAAAACAATCATATTAAAAAGAAAAAAGAATTATGAATGCAGCTAAGGTATTAGAAGATTTGAAGAGAAGGTTCCCCAACGAACCGGAGTATCATCAGGCAGTAGAAGAAGTTCTTTCTACCATTGAAGAAGAATACAACAAACATCCTGAATTCGACAAGGCCAATCTGATTGAACGTCTTTGCATTCCAGACAGAGTATACCAGTTCCGTGTAACTTGGGTAGACGATAAAGGCAACGTGCAGACCAACATGGGTTACCGTGTTCAGCACAACAACGCCATCGGCCCGTACAAAGGAGGTATCCGCTTCCATGCTTCTGTAAACCTTGGTATTCTGAAATTCCTTGCTTTCGAACAAACATTTAAAAACTCGCTGACCACATTGCCTATGGGTGGCGGTAAAGGTGGATCGGACTTCTCTCCACGCGGAAAGTCAAATGCCGAAGTAATGCGTTTCACTCAAGCCTTCATGCTCGAACTGTGGCGCCACATCGGTCCTGAAACCGACGTACCGGCCGGTGACATCGGTGTAGGTGGCCGCGAAGTAGGCTTCATGTTCGGTATGTACAAGAAGTTATCTCACGAATTTACCGGAACATTCACCGGCAAGGGACGCGAATTCGGCGGTTCACTGATCCGTCCGGAAGCTACAGGTTACGGTAACATCTACTTCCTGATGGAAATGCTGAAAACCAAAGGAACCGACCTGAAAGGTAAAGTATGCCTGATCTCCGGTTCGGGTAACGTGGCTCAGTACACTGCCGAAAAAGTATTGGAACTCGGTGGTAAAGTAGTTACCATGTCCGACTCCGATGGTTACATCTACGATCCGGACGGAATCGACCGTGCCAAACTGGATTACATCATGGAGTTGAAGAACCTCTATCGTGGACGTATCCGCGAATATGCCGAAACTTATGGTTGTAAATATGTTGAAGGAGCCCGCCCCTGGGGTGAAAAGGGTGATATCGCACTGCCTTCAGCCACTCAGAACGAACTTAACGGAGACGATGCACGCAAGTTGGTTGCCAACGGGGTGATAGCCGTATCGGAAGGTGCTAACATGCCTTCTACACCTGAAGCCATCAAAGTGTTCCAGGATGCTAAGATCTTGTACGCTCCGGGTAAAGCAGCCAATGCAGGCGGTGTATCTGTGTCAGGATTGGAAATGACTCAAAACTCTATCAAGCTGAGCTGGAGTTCGGAAGAGGTGGACGAAAAACTGAAGAGCATCATGAAGAACATTCACGAAGCTTGCGTACAGTACGGTACCGAACCGGACGGATACGTAAACTATGTGAAGGGTGCTAACGTTGCCGGATTCATGAAAGTAGCCAAAGCAATGATGGCACAAGGAATCGTATAATCAGCAAAGAATCCAATAATGTCATAGTAAAAGAAAGCCCGTTTCTCCTAAAAGGAGGACGGGCTTTCATTTTAAACAATCCACACTACTTCTTTACAATAACCTCCGGTTCGAAACTCTCCCTATCGAACTGCTTTCACACATATGTCCCCCTCCTTTCATGCCTCCGCACCCAATCAGGCAGAGCCATCCGGCGTTGCGAGTACAACTATCCCTCATCTGGTTGCAACCATACGAAAATACGAATAGAAAACGGCTTGACAGGCATTACCAACTATATTGAAGAGCCAGTAGTGCTTTTTTAATTCCCTTCACGCGTCCACCATTTTACCGACCTCCGTCCGGTACTCCCAACGTCACCGGAATATGTCTCCCCATTCAGTTCCCGCCGATATTCCGCCAACCGTTCAGTCACAAAAAATAATATTAACAGGCGGTTCAAACAGATGCCTTATCAGTTTGCTATAAAAGAAGTTGCCGGCATCACAAAAATAAAAACAATCGTTTCAATCTTTCATAAAACTAAAAAGAGGTCTCTTTTTTTAATCTATTAAAAATTTGCTTGTTTGTTTTAAACCATTTACTTTTGGAATTTTAAAAACCAAAGCCTTATTTTTGAAAAAATCACAATCAGCCTTATATTCTACTAAATGATTTTAAATAACGAGTCTAATAAGAAGAAGAAATTTGAGCAGTTTTTCATTATGACTTATCCCAAAGTCAAAGCGTTTGCATGGAAATTGTTGAAGTCAGAAGAAGATGCAGAGGATATAGCCCAGGATATATTCGCAAAACTATGGACTAATCCTGAGATTTGGGAAAATCAGGAAACTTGGAACAGCTACATATATACTATGGTCCGCAACCATATTTATAACTTTCTAAAACATAAATCAATCCGGCAGACCTATCAGGAGCAATGCACAAAAGAGGAGCCGGCTATATCCGAAACTGACATTCACGATCAACTTTATGCCAAGGAAAGTGAACTTCTGATAAAACTTACGATTGCCAATATGCCCGAACAGAGGAGGAAAATCTTCCGAATGAGCCGGACACAGGAAAAAAGTAATCAGGAAATCGCCGACGAGCTGGATATTTCGATCCGCACTGTAGAGCGCCACATCTATTTGGCACTAATCGATTTAAAAAAAGTACTCCTCACCCTATTTTTTTTCTATCTCGGTTGAGTAATCAGTCACACCTAATTGTCTTATCTATATAAAGGCTATAAAAATGAAGAATTATATTCAGAGAATCATCCGTTTGTTTGCCACCTCCGACCCCGACCCAAAGCTCACCGGAGAGATCCACCGATGGCTGCTCGATCAGGAGCATGCCGGGGAAAAGGAGACGGCACTGCACGATTTATGGAACGAAACGGAAGGAAAGGTGGACAAGACTACCTGGGATTCTCTTGCATCGGTATATACCAAAGTCGGGGCCAACTCCGGGGACAGACATCAGCCACGTATCCGTTTCGCACATTATGCGGCTGCCATAGCGTTGCTGATCGTATCAGTTTCGGTCACTTTTCAAATGACCAAACAGCACTTTGCCGAAGCTCCCCTTATTGAAAACATAACACCGGACGGACGACTGAGCAGCCTTCGTCTTCCGGACGGCAGCATAGTACAAACCAACTCGGGCAGTATCTTGCTCTACCCCGAAAAGTTTAAAGGTGAAACCCGCACAGTTTACCTAATCGGTGAGGCCAACTTCAAAGTAAAGAAAAACTCCGGTCAGCCATTCATTGTCAGATCGGGTACCATGTCGGTGACAGCCTTGGGCACTGAGTTCAATGTCGCTGCTTATCCGGAAGAGAACGAAATGATTGCAACTTTGATCCATGGAAAAATAAAAGTGGAATGCGACAATGGGAAAGAGAGTTATATCGTCACTCCCGGACAGCAGGTCACTTATCGTAAAAGTACGGGAGAAAGCCGGCTAGCCGAAGCAAACATCGAAGACGTAACAGCCTGGCAAAAAGGGATGTACGTATTCAGAGGCGTCACCATGTCAGAAATCCTGAACGAGCTGGAAAGACGCTATGCAGTCACCTTCCAGTATAACGCCAATTTATTTAATGATGATAAATTCAACTTCCGTTTTCGTGAAAAATCCACTTTGGAAGATATCCTGAACATTATGCAGGAAGTTGTGGGAGGATTCAGTCATGAACTGAAGGGAAATATATGTTATATAAAACCGGAGACAAAAAAATAAAATGATTTAATATATTGATTTGTTTAACCTTAAAAACAACTGTTTAGTATGTAAAAAAGTATCCGGAAAGAGGCGGCCACCTGATTCCGGATATGAAATCTGAATTCTTTGCGTTAAAGCTTATGCTTTACTTTTTGGGAAATAAATATTATGATTTAACACTAAAATTCGTTCAAATCTATGAATTTTTATCGATTAAAGTCTATTTTTTTTATAATTTTTAGCTGTTTTATTCTACAAACGGCTGCCTTTGCTCAAAACAACGTAAAAATAACAATCAAGAAAAAGAATATCACGTTGCAGGAAGCATTGTGGGAGGTTGAGAAACAATCTGATTATCTGATCGCTTTCAACGAATCCAAACTTGAGAAAACCAAGCGCGTTAACCTGAATATTAATGCTGAATCTCTGGATAAGACACTGGCTTCTATCCTGTCCGGAACGGGGCTTTCCTACAAAATCAAAGACAAATATATCATGATTATTCCGCAATCAAAAGTGGAAGTCGAAAGCAAAAAACTGTCGGGGATAGTGAAAGATGACAAAGGAGATCCCTTGATCGGAGTCAACGTCTCCTTCAAAGGCAGCCCCACAGGAACCGTCACCGGTCTTGACGGACGATTTTCCATTCTGGCTGCCAAAGGAAATATCATTGAATTCTCCTACGTAGGCTATACCACCCAATATATTACAGTGGGCGATGCTTCTTCGCTAACTGTCGTATTGGAAGAAGATGCCAAGGCACTGGACGAAGTAGTTGTTACCGCACTGGGTATCAAACGTGCGGAAAAGGCATTGAGTTATAGTGTTCAGCAGGTAAAATCGGATGCTATCAACGATGTGAAAGATGCCAACTTCGTGAACGGATTGACCGGGAAAGTTGCAGGTGTATCCATCAACCGGAGTTCCTCGGGCATCGGCGGGGCGACCCGTGTTGTCATGCGCGGAGCCAAGTCTATCGTAGGAAACAATAATGTGCTCTACGTGGTGGACGGTATGCCTATCGGCAACCCTTCAAAAGGCGAAATCAACAATGACTATAGCACTCCGGGAGGAGGTGAAGGTATTTCCGACTTCAACCCGGAGGACATCGAAAGTCTATCGATACTGACAGGTCCGGCCGCCGCAGCCCTGTATGGTTCATCGGCAGCCAACGGTGTTATCCTGATTAACACCAAGAAAGGGCAGGAAGGCAAACTGAAAATCTCGATCTCCAACAATACGGAGTTTATGACCCCGTATGTAATGCCGGAATTTCAAAACCGATACGGTAATGCAAAAGGATCATACAAGAGTTGGGGTGAGATGCTGCAACAGCCTTCAACGTTCCGCCCGAAAGACTTCTTCAAGACAGGAGCCAATATCATGAATGCCGCCAATTTTTCAGTAGGAAACAAAAATAATCAAACGTTCGTATCGGTGGCAACAACAAACTCCACCGGCATCATTCCCAACAACGAATACTATCGTTACAACTTCACATTACGCAACACCGCGAGTATGCTGAATGACAAACTCCATCTCGACCTGGGAGCCAGTTATGTTCTGCAGGGAGACCAGAATATGCTGTCGGCAGGGCGTTACTTTAATCCGCTGGTACCTCTGTATCTCTTTCCGCGGGGTGAAGATTTCGAAGCAGTCAAGGTGTACGAGCGCTATGACACCAACCGAAAATTCCCCATACAGGAATGGTCTTATGGCGATCAGGGCCTGAATCTGGAAAACCCGTACTGGATTGTGAACCGCGAAATGTTTGTTTCCAAAAAGAAACGTTACATGTTTTATGCCAATGTAAAATACGATATTCTCAGTTGGCTGAACATAGCAGGACGTATACGTGTGGATAACACCAACACTACTTCCGAGCGCAAATTACACGCTTCGACAATCAAGCTGCATGCCCAATCGGACAAAGGAGCCTACAACCGGAGCATGGAAGAATATCAGCAGACCTATGCGGATATTATGCTGAATGTGAACAAGAATTTCGGTAACTTCAACCTGACGGCAAATGCCGGATTCAGTTATGAAGATCACCTGACCACCGGCATGGGCATCGGAGGAAAACTGTTTACCGTCCCCAACCTGTTCTCTGCCTATAACTTCGATCCGGCTTCCGGACCCGGTTCGCAATCGCACACCCATACACGTAACAATTCGGTCTTTGTAAGCACCGAGCTGGGATATAAAAGCATGCTTTACCTCACACTTACCGGACGACAGGAATGGGCTTCCCAGTTAGTCAACTCTGACCAGCCCACCTATTTCTATCCTTCTGTCGGAGTGTCGGGCGTAATCTCTGAGATGGTAAGTCTGCCTAAATTTATTTCATTCTGGAAGATGAGAGCTTCCTTCGCCGAAGTAGGAGGACCGATCAACTATACCGGATTGACTCCCGGAACTGTCACCGATCCCATGAAAGGCGGAGTCATCAATCCGATATCTGTCTATCCTTTCCCGAACTTCAAAGCAGAACAAACCAAATCGTATGAGTTGGGAACTAACCTGAGACTTTTCAACAACAAAATCAATATCGATGCCACGGTGTACCTGACAGATACCTACAACCAGACCTTCCTTTCCAGCATGTCTCCTGCTTCGGGATACTCGGGCTTCTATGTACAGGCGGGTAAAGTGCGCAACAAAGGTATCGAACTGTCATTAGGCTATAACGACCGGTTCGGAAAAGTGGGATATGCCACCAATCTGACTTATACAGCCAACCGAAATAAAATCATGAAGATGGTGCATGACTATAAGAACCCTTCGGACGGTTCGCTGTTCAGCATCACTGAACTGACCCTGCAAGATAAGGGAGGAGTTTACCTGCGGGAAAAGGACGCCATCGGAGACGTATATGTAAAAGGCATCCTTGCCAGGGGCAAAGACGGTAAACTGATCGAAGAAGAAGGAGGATATAAAGTAGACCGCTCACAACGCATCAAGATAGGATCGGTCAATCCGGACTTCTCGATCGGCTGGAGACACAATGTCACCTGGAACAACATTACTCTGGACCTGCTGTTCAACGGACGTTTCGGAGGTATTGTCACTTCTTCCACCCAAGCATTCCTTGACGACTACGGTGTATCGAAAGACACTTATAAAGCGCGTCAGAACGGTGGTGTATGGGTGAACGGAACCCAATACGACGCGGAAAAATATTATACGACCATCGGCGGCGAACAACTGATGGCATATTATGCATACAAAGCAACCAATATCCGTCTTCAAGAAGCCAGCCTGAGCTATACCCTACCAGGCAAATGGTTCGGCAATGTGATCAACCGGCTGACAGTTTCCGCCATCGGGCGCAATTTGTGGATGATCTATAATAAAGCCCCATTCGATCCGGAAATGACCTCTTCGACAGGTACCTATAACCGGGGAGATGTCTTTATGCCACCCAGTTTGCGTAGTGTGGGATTTAGCGTGAAGATTGAATTATAACCTTTAAAAAATGCAACACTATGAAATTAAATAAAGTAAAGAATATGTGGAGAATTCTATCGGTCATAGCCCTCTTGGGTTCAACACTATGCACCTCGTGTATATCCGAAGATATCAACCGGAACCCGTTGCTCCCGACGAAAGAAGATGAAAAGATGGACGGAGTTATTTACGGAGCCTACCTGCCCAATCTTGAAAAAAGTGTAATCCCCATCGGCACCGCTTCAGAAAGTACAGAACCGGTAAACCGCTATCAGATCGGAGTAAATCTGGCTGGTGACGCCTGGGCGGGATACATGTCTCCCCGAGACAACAAATTCAACGGCAGCAAGAATTTCACCAACTATTTCATGTACGAAAACTGGGTGAACTATGTGTATTCTTTTATGGTGACGGATGTATATTCGCCATGGATGCAGATAAAACGCATCTCGCAGGATGAAGGGACAAGAAATGACGAGATTTATGCCCTAGCCCAGATCATCAAGATCGCGGCACTGCACCGCACTACGGATATGTTTGGCCCCATCCCCTACTCACAAGTGGGCAAAGGTTCTTTTAAAGTGGCATACGACTCTCAGGAAAGCGTATACCGCTCTTTTCTGAAAGAACTGGAAGAAGCTGTCCAAACCCTGGACGATTACTCGAATAAGAGCAAAGAAGTATTGCCTGCCTTCGACATTGTTTATAACGGCGATGTCAATAAATGGATGCGCTTTGCCAATTCGCTGATGCTCCGCCTGGCCATCCGTGTCCGTTTTGCCGATGCGGGACTCGCCAAAGAATATGCGGAGAAAGCCGTGAAGCATCCCGCAGGCCTGATCGACAGTAAAGAACTGGCAGCCCAGATGGGTAAAGGAGCCGGCCTGCAGATGAAGAATCCGCTGAAAGTGATCAACGAAGAATACAATGACACCCGTATGGGGGCCACCATCTATTCTTACCTGGCAGGATACAATGACGCCCGCGCTGCCGTATACTTTGTCAAAAACAATGGTTTCAAAGCCGTACGTTGCGGGATCGCCAAGTCCGGAGACGCCTATAACGGATTCACACGCCCGAACGTGCATGAAGACGACCCTCTCTATTGGATGAAAGCATCCGAAGTATGCTTCCTGAAAGCCGAAGGGGCACTGGCCGGATTCGATATGGGCGGCAGTGCCGGCGACTTCTACAACGCAGGCATCCGCATGTCGTTCAGTGAGAATGGACTGGACAATTCGTCGGCCGAAACCTATCTGAAAGACTCCACCCGCAAACCGGCCAACTACACCGATACCTCCAACGGCGAGTTGAGCGCCAATGCTCCGAGCAGCATCACCATCCGTTGGGAAAACGGAGCTACGGAAGAAGAAAAACTGGAACGTATCATCACTCAAAAATATCTCGCCATCTTCCCCAACGGTCAAGAGGCATGGACCGAGTGGAGACGTACCGGATATCCCCGCCAAATAGTCGTTGCCGAAAATAAAACGAACTCCGCAGTATTGATCGGAAACGGATACGACCTGGGAGGCGTAAGGAGACTGCCCTATCCCCGCACCGAATATGAACAAAACGGCGAAAACCTCCACAACGCCATCAGCCAGTATTTGGGAGGAGTAGACAATGCTGCCACCAAAGTATGGTGGGACAAAAAAAGCAAATAGTAATGAACCTGAAAATTAAAGAAACATGAATATGAGAAATACCATTTTTACATTTATCGGAGTAGCATTGTTGGTAGGCTTCGTCGCATGCGATGACTGGACCTCACCGGAGAAACTCGATGTAGAAAACGAAGCAGTGGGTGACCTTTACTCCAAACGCGACTCCATCAAGTGGGCCGAAGAAGAAAAAAGGCATAAAGAGAACGAAGCTGCCTACGAAAAATACCTGGAGAACCTGAGAGCTTACAAAAGCACCAAGCACCCCATTATGTTCGGGTGGTTCAATGCCTGGCAACCGGACGGAGCGGGAAAATATCCCCGCCTGTCTCTTTTGCCGGACAGCATGGATGTTGTTTCGATATGGGGAAACTGGCACTCTCTGAGCGAAGAAAAAATCAAAGAGTTGCGGAGCGTACAGGCCAAAGGAACCAAAGTCATTATCGGCTGGATTATAGAAGATATAGGCGACCAGATAAAATGGGGACGCGACCAATGGCCCGCCGATGATACTCAAGCCATCAAAGAGTATGCGCAAGCCATCGTAGACACAATCAACAAATACGGCTACGACGGATTCGATTATGACTATGAGCCGTCATACGCATCACCGTTCAAGCCGGGCAATCATTGCGGCAATTTGACTTCTTGCTCACGCGATTATAATAAAGAGAAAGAAATCTTGTTTATGAAGACCATGCGCGAGCTGCTGGGCCCGGACAAACTGTTTCATCTGAACGGCTCTATCCATTGGCTGGACCCGCGTGCGGCACAGTATTTCGACCGTTTTGTCGTTCAATCTTACAACGGATCGGCTTCCAGTTTTGAGAGATGGACCAATGATATCCAAAACCGGTTGAATATCAAACCCGAACAGCTCGTATTTACGGAAAGCTTTCAGAACAAGCCCGGTGCACGAAGCAGATTCCCGGGTACATACGCCGGTTACGTGGCTTCCAAACAAGGCAATGTGGGAGGAATCGGAGTCTTTCATATTAATGAAGACGCATTTGAAGACGAAGCCTATGTTAACATCAGAAAGGCCATCTCTATCATGAATCCTCCCGTAAAATAATTAACCTAAAAACAGTTTGAAACATGAAATGTAACGTATCTTACAAATATCTGTTTATTGCGATCGGCATACTTTGCCCGCTCTTTTCCGCCTGTGACTATGCCGACGGAGAAGGTTCAGGCTCGGAAAACGCAGTATACATGGAAACACCCGATAATAAAGGCATCGTCAACTTCACTTTAGAGCCCGATGGCGGAATAACCTATCTGACACCCCGACTGGCCAATATCAGCCAAAGCCCGGTGACTATACAAGTGGGTTATGACAAAGAGGCCTTGGATAAATACAACAAGGACAACGGGGCCTCGTATGAACCCCTTCCCCCCTCCGCTTTTAAACTGGCAGATGCAGAGGGAAACGAGCTATCCGCCTCCGAAGGCATACGAGTACCCGCCGGTGACTTTTCAGCAAAAATAATGGTGAAAGTAGGACAACTGAATTCCAAGGATTTCCCCGCCAATAAGAAATATGCAATTCCTCTTAGTATCACGGGGGCTTCCAACTATTCGCTGATTCCCTCACAACGCAGCGCGATCTTGCTCCTGAATCGTTCCATCCTTTCGTCGGTAGCCAAAGTCAGCGGTGGAGAAGGCATCCGGATAAAACCTGTCGGAATGCACACAAAGGCCGAATGGACCATTCAAATGAGCGCCATCTATTCCAGCCTGACCCGAAGCAACCTGACCACAGCCTATCTAAGCAACGGAACAGGAGGAGAATTCTATACCCGCATTTCATCTACTGCCGGCATACAAGTGAAAAACGGACGCGACGGGGACGACACATGGACTCAAATACCCCTGCAAGCGGGTAAATGGCTGCATATCACCTATGTGCACAAGGATAAGAAAACGACAGTCTATGTCAACGGAAAGGTCCAGAAGGTCTTTGAGAACAGTGCCATCACCTTTGGCGAGAACAGCATGATCGTAGTCGGAAACTCCGGTTACCGTAACGACTATCTTCGCGAGATACGTTTATGGGACAAGGCGCTGACAGAGTCGGAAATCAACGATTACTTATACCTCCCGATGGACCCTGCAACCCCGCATCTCATTTCGTATCTGCCACTGAGCAAAGAGATGGAGACCAAAGACCTGAAAGCCCCCGCCGGTACGGAGAATGTAACCACGAAAGCCCGCATTGAATATGTGGAAAACGTTAAATTCCCGGCAGATGAATTAGTAATTGCAAATCAAGAATAAAAAGGAATTCAAAATGAAAAGAAGAATAAAATCCGCCCAAAGCATTTTATGGGTTCTATTACTCATTTTGTCAGCATCGTGCAGTAAAGACGAAATACAGATCGTAGATCAGGATACAAGTTGGCAAATGGACAATAAGTATATCGAAGAAGATATCCGTGAGCAACTCGGCATCGATCCGTTCACAGATCTGGTGTACCTGGGATATTACGGCAATCCTTATACACAGTTGGAGGCAATCAACGACCTGGTAAATACCACACTGGTGGGAAAGAACGAACTTTCGTTCAAAGTAAAAGTGACGAAACCTTACAAAGAAGATATCAAAGTCAATCTTATGAAAGAAGACAAACTGGTAACCGATTTTCCAGAGATGGCGGAGGGAATACCTCTTTTTCCGAGCGAAAACTGCACCTTTGAAGGCGGTGTGCTGAAAGCCGGCGAACTGGAAACAACGGTGAAACTAACGATTAAGGATGTTGAGAAGTTAAACAACCTATCGGGTTATGTGATGGCCATAAAGCTGACGATGGAAGGATCGCATGAACATTTGGCCATCGCCCGAACCCGCTCGGCATACTTTGTGAAACTAAATCTTTCTATACGCCTGGACAATATCGATTCAAGCAATAAAAAGATCGAAGGAAAAGGATTCAACAAAGAAATCAGTTTTAAATCGGACATACGCCCGGATAAATTAGGTTCGTTAAACGATGGCAACTTCACAGCCAACAACTGGTATACCTCCAACGCGAACAATTATCTGACGATAATTCTACCGGAAAAACAATCGCTCAAAGGGTTCAGGCTGGACACCAACACCTCTCCAAGCGGCTCGTATATGCTCAAATCCTGTAGAGTGATGGTTGAAACACCGGATGGGAATTGGGTGAACCATGGAGTATTCGACCGCAAGAGTATGGATGGAATTGCTTATATAAGCTTTAAAAAACCGGTGGAATGTACTAAAGTGCGTTTCGAGAATATGATGGCCTTCAATGGCAGATTTTCCGTTGATGTAAATGAAGTCACAGCTTTCCGGTAAAGCAAGATTTCATTACTTTTTATTCACGCCGTGAAGGGGCGGGACTGTTATTTCATAAGTCCCGCCCCTTCCTTAAAACCATGTGACAGCACATTAATATACAAACAGGTGAAGCAGTATCCTTCTCCATGTTATGTCTCTGAACGCATTTCATATTCCTTACTATCTTTAGTGAAAATGGTCTGCCATTGATCCGGCCTGATCGTCCGGCTGAGATAGTTCTCCTTCGGGAACAGCCTCAGCTACCTCACGTTCGATAATCTCCTCGATCCGTTTTCTGTTTTTGCGCAACAGATCATAAATCTCATTTTCATCAAAGCTGTCCTCAAATATAATGGGATATTTTTCCACATCTTCGCTGTCACCAGCACAAACAAGAATACGCAGTTCGCTACAATGACCGTAAGATATTATGGCACTGTATTCTTTTAAAAGTTCAGCCAGTTTGGTGAGGAAATCAAGTTCTTTAGTTGTCAGTAGTCCGATCATAGTGTGTAATAGTATTGTTGTTATTTCAATAGCTGTAAAATAAGCGTAAAACAGTTGATTCTGCAAGCATATACGTATTCCTTATATTCTATTTTTAAGCAAAGTAATATTCATTTTATTCATCTTATTCCATTTTTTCGTATATTTGCTTCGAACGGAACATTTTAACGGAAATCGTTGTTCAAAAAGCAAAAAGAACATGGAAACAGAAGAAGAAATACAGAATGTAAATGTCCATCACGGACATAACATAAGGCGCACCCGGATCGAGAAAAACATCAAGCAGGACGCATTGGCAGCACTCGTAAACATGACACAACCGAATGTATCCAAATACGAGAAGATGCGGGTGATTGAGGATGAAATGCTAAATAGATTCGCAAGGGCACTGAATGTGCCAGTAGAATATCTGAAAACGCTGGAAGAGGATGCACCTTCTGTAGTATTTGAGAATATCACAAATAATGTGCATGACAATAAAGACAGCTCAGTGCCCATTACGGGTTATAAAGGACAAGATGCCACCACCAACAGCTTTAATCCGATTGATAAAATCACCGAACTCTACGAGCGTCTTCTCGAAGAGAAAGATGAAAAATATGCCGCGCTTGAAAAACGGATTCAAGGTCTGGAACAGCAAAATAACAGCGGAAAGTAATTCCGCAAACATATCTCTCCATATAAATGGGTGTAGCCATCCGATGCTTAGGGTGTAGCCATATCGGGGTTAGGGTGTAGCTATCGGTCCCGGATGGCTACACCCTACTTATTATGTGCAAGTTCCATCGGGGCGGGCATCCCTCACCCGTCTCTCCGGACAAATCTTCGATCCGGGTATATTCCACATGACATTGCATACATGTATCTGTTTCCGCTAACACATCATTAAATACATAAAAAAAGCAATGGAATATGCTTGGCGTATCCAATCAGAAACTTCTGCCGGCATGTGGTCTGGAAAGAAAAAAAGAGTTTTAATCAGTTTATAACTATATCTGGCGGGCAGCTCTGTCCCTTCCCCATCCAAATCCAGAAAAGAGCGAATTATTCCTCTTTTTCACCAATAAGAGAAGGGTTTTGGTCGCTATTTGCAAACTCTCAATCAAATTTCACTCAATTCCATTATTCCACTAATAAAATACCAATTAATAGGTATTTTTCTGACAAGAAAAAACTTGTAAATTTGCATAAAATGAACTAATTTTAATTATGAAAAAATTTTATTCCCTTTGTTTGTCGCTCGTACTTGTTGTCTCATCCCCCAAAGAAGGACAATAGAATCGTTGAATGCCGTGTATTAACAAATGAGCATATCTAAGCCCTTCGTAACGAAAGCATTTTTGTTAAATCCCATTTATAGTATAACGGAGAATGTTTATATCCGTCATTAAGAATATATTTAATTTAAACCGATAAGAATAATGAAAAAATTAAGAATTACGTGGTTGTGCCTGATATTGGCTGGAATACTACTAGGTGTATCATCATGTTCTAACGATGCAGAGGAGTTACAAGGTAAGCTCGTTATAACATTCGCCAAACCGACAAAGGGACTCAAAGTTGCTATTTGTTCGATGGAGAATACTAAGTACCCCATTTTAGTAGAATCCCCGAATGTTAATGGAGTATTGAAAGTATCGTTGAATATAGGGAATTATTATATAAAACCCTCTGATGATTCTTCTGATATGTATTCGGACATCGGAATACAGGTTAGACCGGATAAAACAACAACAGTGACATATGACGAATCTCGTCAGGTCATTGGAAGAGAATGATTATAATATTTAAACCCAGAATGGTTTTGACAGATTCAGCTTGAACCTGTCAAAACCATCTTTTAATAAGGAAAGAAGATACCCCAGACCTTTAATATGAAGTGGTAATATGTTTCTGCGCTTTATTAAAAACATGAAATTTCTAACCAGCAATAAAAGTATAACTTCCTCTAATCTGCAAGGACGACTACAATACCGGAACATGGTTATCTGGATATATTAGACTTACTGACATAGGGTTGTCATAGAAAGTGTGAGAGCAAATGTCAAAGTGCCAAAATGTCAAAATGATAATCCAATGGCTCTATATCCCGTTCTTTCGGGCACGTCTCTGATGAAGTTCGGAAAAACGGCTCACAGACGATTCCCCGATTATCATTTCAACAGGTCATTCAGCTGCTTCCTTATCAAATAGAAACAATAAAGGAGTATTATCCGCCGTAATCTCTTTGTTAGAGTAAAACACCATTCCTTTACACACTTCGGACAGGATACTTTCCTGCGAGCAACGGGAAGAAAATCCGTGCTCTTATCGCCCGATTTGCATAACAATATATGTAATCTGCCAAAACATTAGGAGATATTTAAAAAAGAAGTAAGCAAATTGGGAAAATGTAACCGTCTTTCGAAGCAAATGCTTACTTGTTTTGAGGTAAATGCTTACTTGTTTTCCGGAAAAGCAAGGCTCTACCGACTCAAAAGAGCGGTTCTTCGCCTCCGGAAGTTACTTGATATGCTTCTTTTCCCTCCGGTTCATCCGGAAAAAAAATTGGGAGAGTCAGAGGAAAGAGGTATTTCACACCTTTTTGATAGTTTAATAGGATAATAGAGAACAAAACGTTTTGCCTACCATAAAGCATACAAAGGGCACAAAGGCTTATCAATAAATAAAACCTCCATGCCCTCTGTGTACTCTGTAGTGAAAAAGGGATCTCGCAACGATTCCTGTTTTACACTATTTTTTCTTTCCCGTTCCTTTGCCGGAATGCATATCGCCAGCACTGCCTGATGCAGCAGCTTTTTCCTTTACTTTGTCCTCAGACATCAGATGCCTGTTCTTTTCATATTCTTCATGGATCTGCACTTCCCGGCTCTCCATGTCCTTCTTCAATTGCCTGTCTCTATTCATACTTTCTACGTTTTAAAGATTGGCAATATGACAAATCCGGAAGAAGAAAGTTTGGAGGTTTAAGGAAGTTTAGGAGTAGCCGGACTGCTTTTCATCGACCTTCCTTACTGAACCAGGCCGATCCGGACTTTATAATTTCCGGAAGTAAGTTCCGCTCCCGATTCCTGAAGGATGGAACGCGCTTCGGAAGTCATTGTTTCTCCATCGGCATTGGTGGCGGTAAGTGTATAACTTAAATGGGTTCCACCGGTCGGGACATTAAAATAAAGAAGGTCTGTCACATTACCTGCCAGGCTTGCCTGACGTCCTGTAGGACTACTTACGGTAATGGAGAAGTCTGTAAAGTTTGCCATAAATTCATCCGAATACTCAACGCCAACCCCGATATTAACTTGCGGTGCTTTCACCGAAATCAGAGTAACATCCTCCGATACAATAGCGAAAGGATAGTCGACGCTGTAGATGGGTGTACCCGATTCATTGTCCGGCGCCTCGGTCTGATCGGGAGTAAAGGCCTTCAGGGTATATTCACCAACCGGAAGAACGATCCTTTTGGAAAGTTCCGCTGCTCCCGGATCATAACTACGTACACACTCAGAACCTTGCCAGATCTCAAGCTTAAGTCCGGCATCGACGGCACGAGTAATGGGCAGCGTTTCGGTATCACAACTGAGGATGATATTTTCTACACGGAGATAACCGACGGAATGATCGGGAGCAGTTTGCTCGCTACAGGAAGCCGTAGCAAGCAAGAGGAGAAAGAGGTATATATAGGTTTTCATATTTATTTGTCGTAATGTAAAGTGAATGAATCGAGCCAGAACTGTGAACCTATGATATAAGCATCACCATATGGAACTTTTGCATCCCTAAACTTATCTTCCAAGTGATCACGATCTTCTTTAGTACCGGCCTTAAATATAATCTTCACATGAGAGATCGGTAAGTTTCTATATTCATTATTATACTCAAAATTCAAGGTTTGAGTTTGATAGGATGAATATGCAGTACCGGATTTCAAATAAGCTTTGCCAATTATGGTTTCTACTTCTCCTGTAATATTTTCCAAATAGGCTTCAATCAAATACTCATCATCTTTATATGGGGCAGCTTTGTACACAAAACTCATAGACGTTGGACGAATATAAGCCGCTTTACCATTAACTACATCTCCAGCAGCCTCATAATCTCCTACGCAAACGATACCCGCACTGATATGATTAATAACACTATTTCCAAGCCAATAATCTTTATTACCGAAAGAACAAGTGTTTCCTGCTCCCCACCCTAATGTCATCATATGAGCAACATTACGTTCACCATCAACTACCGGAAGCGTACTTGATTTAGATACATAGAATGCGTTAGCTCCATCAGTATGACAGGTCAAAGGATTTCGCGTACCAATCCAATCGCCTTTAAATGTGTATAATGGATTCTCACTCTTGGGATATGTAACATCATATCCAGCATTAAAATCAGAATTGGGTATGGATAGCGCCTCATACGTTTTCACCTCCACTTTCTCTCCCGGCACTTCTCCCCTATACTTCGCTCTCACGTAATAAGAGGTTCCCGGACTCAGCCCTGCCTTTCGCAAATCTCCGGGCATCGCCTCCCAACTATTACCATCGGCACTAAATTCGTAAGCAATATCGGTAAACTTATCTAAATTGCCGGTTTTCACGCTATCGACAGTGAGTGTGTTCAAAGTAAACTCTTTCGTCCAAACATTGCCCGGATAATAACCCACTTTAAAGACAGGTTTCACAGTCCGGATGGTATACATACCGGCATCACTCCAACGGTCATTTGCTTTTACCCGAACGGCTATTATATTATCCGTATCCTGTCCTCCATCGTGAGTCAGCATGCCGGAAGTTACTCCGGCAAAGTCGATAACTCCCTCAGTACTTCCTGCAGTCAGATCGGGCAAGACAATATTCACAGCAGCCAAAGCCCGCCGATCTTCTTCGGAAAGTTCCGACAGCAGATACGTCTTATTCAGATGTTCCAAATGCTTATCCGCAAAGTTAAAGGCAAACTCCACATCCTGAACCGGACGCAAAGCTGTATACGCAATGCCGGCTCTCGACAAAGCATCTGCCGTCTCGGTATAAGTCAACACATGATTTTCATCGAAATCCTCACTAAATACCTTAGCCTTCGGCAACCAGCTGTCGGGTACGGTTTCGTTGATAGTAATAGGTTCCTGTTGAGTTTCCGTAGTGACCTCTAGACTTACATTGGAAGCCTTCATGGAGAGCTTATAATTATACTTAACACCCGCTTTCACTGTCTCGATCGGATTCAAAGCATAACTTCCCTCCTGCCCTGTCTCTACAGAAGTACCGATCAATGCCATTGTCACCCGGCCTCCGGCTTTAAAGTAGGGATGTGTGGCGTCTCCCGGTTTCCAAGTAACCGACTCACCCCCTGCGCTGACTTCCACATAATAATCTTTCAGACGTTTATCAAAGACCTCTTGATTCACAATCTCAAAAGTAGCCAGCGCATTGGCTACCTTACAGCCGACAGTAACCGTCGTTGCTTTACCCTTCTCGATGGCAATGTCTTGAACTTCTCCATAATAATAGGGTGCATCCAATGCCAGTGACGGATTCTCTCCAAGATAAGCCTTCAGTTGATAACTGCCTACCTTGAATACCCTTTGATCTCCGAAATCTCTCAATGCACCTTTGTATTCGGGCACGATTGTCCCTTCTCTGTCACGCAGCAACTCAATCGTGAACTGTTGCCGCAATTCATCTGACAAAGCCTCCGGCAAAGTCCGGGTAACCGCCGCTTCATCCGTCAATACGATATTCAAACTGCCGTTAGGCATCGTTTCTATTTCTTCCTGACACGACAGGAAAAAGAACAAACAACACACTAAAGATAAAACAGATTTATGCATAGCTCTCTTTCTTATTCATACAATAATTCAAATTCATCGACCCACAGTTCACTGCCTACACCTACCGAACCGGTCACCTTCATCCCGGTAAAGTCACCGCCATAATGGCTCGAAGTGGCAACAATCGTTATCTTGGCAGGCTTCGCCGTTTTATTGGTATAAGTCACATCGAACCGGAACTGAGTATATTGGGTCACCGTCTCTTTTCCGATGAACTCTCCGTAACCGATCTCGTTATCTTTATCGTCCCACAGACGGAGATAGATATGGCATTCATCATTTTTCAGATTATCCGGATTACCGACATAATCCACCGGTTTAGAAGTATATTTATACCACCCCTTCAATCCGGTGGGACGTGCCCCCGTAAACGAACGTCCAAACTTGGGGCTATCCTTGGGACTTTGGGCATTCGTTTTATAATCACCGATAAACAGATTGCCGGCAGCCACCCCTACCAGCGGCACACTACCTAAAGTGACCATATAAGCCGCCTTTCCGTTCACAACACTCTTTTCTTCCGGGCGGGTACTCGAATCACGGCTGCCCGCCAGTGAAGAGGTCACTCCATCATTTCCGGTTGCCCAGAAAGAATTTGAGCCATCGGCATTAGGATACCAACTCTTCTTAAAACTGCCTGTGGGATTCTGCGACCAGGTATCGAAGTTTAAGTTAGGTATTTCCTGTATCTTTTCGGTAGTAAACTCGTCCTCAGTACTGGGAATATCGTCTACCACTACTCTCCAGACATAGTTCGTACCATCTTCCAAACCGGTCAACACCGTACTGAAAGTAGTGGTACTCTCAAGTTTCACATCGGCTTCGGGCACTGCGGTCCACGTCTCTTCCGTCTTCTTCCGGTATTCCACCCGAGGAGTGGTTCCTTGTTTCATACCACCATTCAATGTAGCCCTTGTAGCCCATACATCCACACTTCCCGTAGTACCGGTGGAAGCGGTACGCACCACGTCGACCGTCCAAAGAGTTATCTTATCAAAGCGCACTACCGTAAATGTCTGCGGTCGACGGAAATTAGTCACAATCGAAGGGTCCGGATAAACCGTTGCCTGACTACCTCCCAGATTCATTTTAAGAATCTTAACCGCCGATAAGTCCTGTTTCTGAGAAACATACACCAATACCGTATGATTCTTATCATCAATGATGGCAGGCAATGCCTGATTTTCCACCTCAACCGAACGTTCGATGGTCTGATTTACCGTAATCATCCACTGGTAATCCTGATAAGTGCGCAGCAGAAAGGGAACGGTTTTAGTGAAATCGACACGGGTGTCCGCTCCCGCAGGCAAATCGGCCAAAGAGGAGAATCCCGTTGAAGGAAACTTAGCCGGACTGACGCAATACTGCTCCTCCGTATTGAAAGTGGCCTCATCATTTACCACAAACTTAGTGATGCGCAACTCTTCGATATCCACTTCATCGCCTACCGACACTACAATCGTACGGTTATTTTTGTTGATTTCGGCTTCTCCCGTTTGTCCCTCTACCTCAAAAGCCGCAATCTCTCCTTTAATATAAGGATAAGGAATGTCGTTTTCGATACAGGCACTCAACACAAGAACCGATGCAAATAAGCATCCATATATCCACAAATTCTTCATCTCCTTGAAATACAGCTAAACATTTAGAAATACATCGTCATTCCCAAATTGATTGAGAACAAGTCAATCTTAAAATTACCATTGGCACTATGGCGAGATGCCTGATTCACCTGATTGTGCACTTGATCGACCCATTTATAACTGAATCCCATTACACCTACCGAAACTTCTACCGAAGCAAAATCAGAAACAAAAGCCGCCAGTCCCGGTGCCGCACCAATCTCAAAGCAATGGGAACGCTGATAATATCCGGTCAGATCATTACCTGTACCATTGGAGTGTTTTCCCTGCCCGTAAGCATAAGTCAGACGAACTTCATTGAAGAACCCGAACACTTTACTACTACCCAATCCCATGTAGGTACGCAGAAATCCGGATGCGGAGTAGTTATGCTCCAAATACATATCATCTTTGATGTGGAACGAGAGATCGTCTCCCAGATTAATATCGACATTCCCTATATTGAAATAGGTGCGCGAATAAGTGAAACGTCCTCCCGCCGCCATATTGTCGGCAAAAAAATATCCACCGAACGGACTCAAACGGAATGTATAACCTTTGGCGTCAATATCCGCCAATACCAGAAACTGGTATTTATCGGCACTCTGTTCCGAATACGAAACCGTAGAGCCCATAAACCATTGACCTTTAGGCACAAATACAGTCTTCACGATTCCACGGTCAAACTTCTTCTTTGCCTGGCCCCATGCCGGACAAAGAAGAAGTAGTATAATTATTATTTTTCTCATTTGTTATGGATTAGTTAGCGGTCACAGGCGTTCCGTATACCAATTCAAAATCATCAATCAACATGACACTGCTTTCACTGCCCGTAAAGAAGTCACCGTATTTACTTGCAGAAGCGACAACGATAATATATTTGGGTTTACGAGTCAAATCACGGTATTGCAAATCAATCGTAAACTGCTTCCAGACTACCTTTCCGCTTTCATCGAAAGAACCTTTCGATTCTTCATCGGTAATGGAACCGTAAGCGATGACATCTTTATTGGCTTCAGAAAGATCAACCGTATAACGCGTAGGACTGCCTTCTTTGTTATTGTTGACTTCATAAGCTGTCTTCACTCCATTATCATCAACCAAACCTTCATTGTCAGTCAAGGCAATATAGATGGCACATTTATCACCACCCGAGTTTTTCAATTCCTCCACATTATGATCTCCACGATCTATACTGGTTCCACGAGTGTATTTGTACCATCCCTTCAGCTGCGTAGGACGTGACGTAAACTCACGGCCGAAACGTATCCGTGCTCCCATCGGGCTTGTATACGTTTCCATATAACGCCCGATATAGATGTTACCGGCAGCAAATTTTCCGATACCAAACATTCCCACAAATTGCGAAGACAATTTGGCCGATTTACCACCTACGGTATGTACATCGTTGCTTTCTCCGATACTTGGATTTTTACTCATGGTAGCTGCTCCCACATTACCGGTATCCCAATACGAATTCTTTGCAGAAGCCTCAGCCGCAGTTCCCGGGAACCAAGTTTTTCCATTCTGATTCCATTCATCAAAACTTCCATTTTCCAGTTGTTTCTGGAGTTCGGTGGTCGCAGTCGTTATTTTTCCGTTTACTCCATTTATTGCAAAACAGAAATCATACTCCGTACCGGGAATCAGACCGGTTATGGTTGCAACAAGCTTTCCATCGGCCTGTTCAACATTGGACACCGCATTCCAATCTTCCGTTCCGGAAATGCGATACTTACACTCTTTGGTAACAACACCATCGGGAAGAGGAAGAGTCACGTCTGCAAAATCAGACCAGATATTTACACTCGGATTACTTTCTTTAGGAATGGCTATATCCACATTATACTCGTGGGTAGAAGGATCTAAAGTGACTGATACCCCACCAATAGCACCATTGGCCTTCATCGTATAGTTAATACGATAGTGCTGACGCTCTTTTACATCTGTAATCGGTGCGGATTCAAAAACAAAAGAACGCCCATCGGTATTTGTCAGTGCCAACGAAACATTCAACTCATCCACCGCAAAATATCCGGAGCGTGTTTCGTCCTTACCAAAAACCAACTTACCGGAAGAATTACCCACAGAACAATTCAGTTTCGAAAAATACTTCTTCACATCAGCACTGTAATTGACTGTCACTTTCACATTGGCCAAACGACACTCTATGTTTACACTCTGATTCACTTTCGGAACAACCGTTACTTCGCTTTGCCCCCAGTAATAAGGCTCATCAAATCCGGCTGTCCCTACATCCACCCCTTTCGAGAAAGCGTTAATGGTATAAGAACCTAATGGCAATTCAAGAGGAGTAGACATCCAGGTATGCCAATCATCAGTCTCCTTAACAACGTTTCCGGCTTTATCGACTACCTGCAAGGCAATGGGCAACTCTTCTGCTCTTGTTGCCGGAACTAAAATTGTACTTGTATTCTTCTCCACGGAAAACTGGAGAAATCCGGTCTTACCATTGGAAGTCTCCTCTTGTTGGCATGATGCCATCACAAGAGTAAAGACAGAGACGAACAAATATATATATCTTTTCATTGAAAATTCAAATTAGTTTTTCACCACTTTTACTGTCAGTTTCTTGGCTAACTCCTTACCATTATTATCAATCAGTTTAATAGTAAAATAGTGTTGCTGAAGACCAAACGGCGATAGCATAGGCATAAAACCGGATACATCAAAGATAAATTCTTTTTTATCTTTAATCGGATCATTCGGGTCAATCAAGCCTATACCGGACCCATCTTCTAAACTACCTCCAAGTTTATCCTCCAAATCACCGGGATTAGCTAAATCGAACGTTTCGCCCAACCCCATTTGAGAAATTAAACCTATAAACTCGTTGGAGTCTGAAGTTATCGTCACAAGTAAATTCTGAATTCCGGCCGGAGCTTTCATTGTAACCTGAACTGTTGGAGGATTATTGGTATCCACTTCCACCACGTCATCCGCTCCGATAATCTCCGGACCGCCTACCGGCGTCGGGTCTGGCGTCGGATCTGGAGTCGGATCAGGGGTCGACTCGTCAATGCACTCAGTCGGTATCGACACAGTGATGCCATCCTCATCCATAGTCAGATCGATAGCCAACTGGATGCCCAACTTCGGACCGGATGGGGTTACGTCCGGATCATCCGGATCCACTCCCTCCTCTATCGGCTTCACCGTCACATTAAAGGAATCACCTCCCTGCAACGTCTCGGCACCCGGTTTCGACACGGTATAAACAGTCTGAATATCCCTGCCCGTTTCCGCCTCTTTCACTTTAGCCATAATCTGGATCGAAGTGGCACCATCGTGAACACTCAGATAAACAGCTCCCAGATCTTTTTTAGAAACATAAAGCACGCCACCTTTACCATTGGAAATGGTAAATACATAGTCATCAGCAAACATTTTAAGGAACTCTTCCGATACGTTTAAGCTAACTTTCACCATGGCCGATTTGCAAACAACCTCCGCTCTGGCTTCCATTCCCTGCTGTACTTTAATGGCAGAAGCTCCTTCATAATAGGGAACACGTGAAGCCTCTTGCTTCTCACCGCTCCGGGCCGCAATCATATACTCTCCCGTAGGAACCACTAACGGCAAAGCCTCCTTCAAATCGGCATAACTTTTAAACGAACGAACCACTGCTTCGGTGTTTTTGTCTATAATCTCCACCTTATAGGTATTTACATCCAATTCATCTTCTAAAGCGACGCCTTCAGCTTTTGTGACAGGAGTGGTCTGCGCCTTGTTCATCAGTTCCAATGTCAGCAGCCCTTCATCGTTCTTCAAGTTATATTTGCCTTCCAGTTCATTCTTCATCTCGCAAGAAGCCAAGCAGAGTGCCACCAATACCAGCACCGCATATATATTTCTGATCGTATTCATTTTCGTCAATTATCTTAGTTTACTTATACGTTGCCCGGCCAATATTCTTCCGGTATCTCAATATTGATATCTTTATCTTCCGTACTGGTATCCACATCAACATCGATCGATGCCGTACCCGTAGAAATAGTAATCACTTCCGGATCGACAGTTATCGTAAGGTGGGTTTTGGGCTTTACGACTCTTTCGGCCGCCACGAGGTCCATTACTACCTCATTGCCTTCTTTATCTCTGAAACCTCCTACCGTAATCGATACCTTCTCGCCATCGGCATTTGCTTTCAGATAAGCATCCTTGCCGGAATCTTTTTTCATATTCACTTCAAAAGGAGCAGTCAGGTGTGAAGTAGAGAGCGATACGGTACAATCCGAATAATATTTCAGAAAATCTTCGGTATAGACAACCGATACTTTGACATTAGCCGGTTTGCAGTACAAAATAACATTCTTTTGTTCGCCTTCGCTGACCGTGAACTCCTGACTACCTTCCACATATAGCTTGTCGAAGCCTGCGTTCACATTCTCGCCATAGAAAGCTTTTACGGTATACCCCTTACCGGCAGTCAGATCAATGGACAAGGGCATGTCTTTGTACAAGCCATTGTATAAAGAGGCACCGTCGGCATCCTTGACCGTCACTTGATAATTATCGGCTTTTTTATATTCCGCTTCGTTGACGGAACGGGTTTTCGTGGAAAAAGAAGGATTGGCAGAGAGCCCGAGGCTCAATGTTCCTACACCGTATGAAACAGCATCACTGCCGGAATCACACGAGGCAACACATGAAATTAGCATCGCCATACTAACCATAAAAGAGAGTCTTTTCATAATGATAACTACTAATTATTACTCATAAGTTGTAAAAACCGAGCGCAAAGTTATAGTTTTCCTTTATTATAATAAATGCACAACATGCGATTCCTTACAAAATCTGAAAAAAGAGCCACAAAAAGTTGTTTAATCATAAAAACAGACCACAAAAAGGAAATAAAACAAGAAAGTCCTGCATTTCTTATGAAAAACAGGACTTTTTTTATACAACGTTATTCAATTATTTATCGGGCATAAGGACTACTCCAAGTTTCTTTTTGCCATCCATTTTCACAACAATCGGCGTTTCAAAGCGTACATGACGGAGATATTCGGTTTCAAATACGGCGGGTTGAGCATTCAGGAACTCCTGATTGTATACTCCATCATTCATAAACGCGTTAATCGTGAAATATCCCACACCAAAAGAAGTCAGGTTCTGGAAGAAATGCGTTCCCTGACTGGGATCTACCCGATAGTTAGTAAGTCCGGCCTCCACAATGACACGCGCGGCAGAAATATGTGGCCACTTCACCGGAATACCCAACCAAGTATCACTGCTTCCCCATCGTCCGGGGCCGACAAGCACATAGTTCTTGCCTTCATTCAGAAATTGCTGGTTGATTTTCTCTATTTCCCAAGCTATATTCTGATTGTTCGATGCACTGTAATGATCGGTTTTGACATACACAATATCGTGTATCTCGTTCATAATGCCATGCCCCAAAGAGTTGTTGGAACGAAGCAACACGTCTTCGTCAGGAATAGTCGTAAGATCCTCGTCCAACATATCTTTACTGTCCACAATAGGACGCACCTGAAGCAGATAGAATGTACCGGTCTTATCACGGTCGTGATTGAGCGTCACGGCAAATTCGATCTCTACCGGACGGCGCATCTCCTGCTGACCATAACGAAGCACCCAGCGCAGGATGCGTGCCAACGGAAATACATCGTGCTGCAGGATGTTGGCAAACGTGATCACTTTGCGCCCTCCGGGATACAAACCGTCCCGAATCACCTGATCGTAAGGATCGTAAGTAGAGGCAATATAACGCAACGAACCGTCTTTTTCAGCTTCCTTCACATGTAACTTCAAAAGATTGAAGCCATCGTCAATCGAGAAGTTATCACCGGCATTCTTCAGGTCGAGGGCATAAAAACGGGTCTGCGTCTCTTTCAAGGCAATATCCAATTCACTGGTCTGTAGCACTTTCGAAGGATGGGCAGGCGAGAAACGCAAAGTCATGCCTCCATCTACGATATACTTGCCCAAACCGAGAGCCAGATTTACCGTACCTTCTTCAGCCTTTTCGTCACCAATGGGATAATAATTGAGAGAGCGGGCTACACCGGACATGGAAGGATAATAACGGTCACCATACTGATTGCCGACTACCTGTTGCAGGATAACGGCCATCTTTTCCTGATCGATCACATTCGAAGTGGCTTGCATATATGCCTTACTGTCACGAAAATAGACTGATGCATATACTCCCTTAATAGCATCGGACAACATGCGAAGCATCTCATATTTATCGTCCAGATAAGGAATCATATAAGTGTTATAGATGCCTGCAAAAGGCTGATAATGGGAATCTTCAAGCAGAGAAGAAGAACGGATGGCAATAGGGGACTTCACTACATCGAAGAAAGTAAAAAAGTCCTCAACCAAGCGGTCGGGTAACTTTGCTTTCAGGAAATATCTCAGAATCGTATCGTCATCAGCATCGGAAAGGGCAACCTGATACAGATTATTCGTATCCATAAACTCGTCGAATACATCGGTACAGAGCACTACTGTTTTCGGGATAGCTACACGGGCATTCTCAAATTCTTCAAATTCCGGATGGCGCTTCACCATATTGTCAATAAACGCCAGTCCGCGCCCTTTTCCTCCCAACGAACCGTCTCCGATACGGGCAAAGTTTGAATAACGGTCGAAACGGTCGCGCTTGAATACGGCTACCACTCCCTGGTTTTTCATCTTTCGATATTTCACGATGGCCTCAAAGATGATTTTGCGGTGTGCATCGACATCCTGCAGACTATGCCAGGTGATGGGACGAAGAAATTCGGCTACCGGAAACATGGCGCGTGAATACAACCAACGTGAGACATGGTTACGGCTGATATGATAAAGGAAAGATTCGGCAGGAACGGCAAAAAGGATATTTTGCAACTCTTTCAGATTCCGTACGCGGGCTATCTCGACTCCCGTTTCGGGATTACGGAACACAAAGTCACCAAAACCGAAATTATCGGAAACAATCCGGCGAAGATCGACATCCATCTTCTTGGAATTCTTATCGATAAACGTGGCCCCGTATTTTGCCGCATAGGCCGCATTCTCCGTCTCGGACGACTGGATGATTAAAGGAACAAACGGATCTTTCTTTCTTACCTCGGCACACAACTTGATACCTGCCATACCGTCCTTCTCTCCCTTATCCACACGAGGAAAACGAACATCGGTTATAACTCCCAATATATTGTTAGTATACTTATTATATATATCCATCGCTTCCTCGTAAGTACGAGCCAATACAATTTTGGGACGACCACGCATACGGAGTGTACGTTGATGGGCATTCAAGGCCTCGGTAGAAAACTCCTGACTCTGCTTCAATACAAATTTATAAAGATTGGGAAGTACGGAAGAATAGAAGCGGATACTGTCTTCCACCAACAGAATCAACTGCACGCCCACCTCTTTTACATCATGCTCCAGATTCATCTTGTCTTCGATCAGCTTAATGATAGACACCAGCAAATCGGTATTTCCCAACCAACAGAACACATAGTCGAATGCACTCAGATCTTCGTTTGCAATCCGTTTGGTAATACCATGACTGAACGGTGTCAGGATAACAATCGGTATCTGTTCGTACTTCTCCTTAATATGACGCCCGATATCAAAACTATCGTTATCTCCCGTACCCGGCATGCAAATCACCAGATCGAACGATACACTTTCAAGCTGCCTCAACGCCTCTTCTTCGGTGGAAACTTGTGAAAAACGGGGGGGATAACGGAGAGAAAGTGAGGTATATTCATTGAAAATCTTTTCATCGATACGCCCGTCATCCTCCAGCATAAAAGCATCATAAGGATTAGCTATCAGTAAGACGTTAAAAATTCGCCTTGTCATCAGGTTAGCAAACTGGGTATCTTTAAAGTAGAGCTGGTTTAATTTAAATTTGCTGAGCATGGGCTTCCCGTAGTTTTAAAATTCAACAGACAAAAGTCGCTGTTTTTATTGGGAAAAACAAGAAAAAACAATTCACTTTATTGCTGACTATCCATATATGCACAGATTGCTTTCTCGTTTTCGGCTTAAAATCTCTCCTACTCTCATACGTATCGACCACAAGGCCGGACATGGCTTCAACAAAGCCACAACAAAGTTAGTAAAGGAGCAAGCAGACATCTATGCATTTATCATGTATAACCTGGGGATGAAAATGAAATACTGACATAAATATCTGAATGGGTATTTTTGTCATTTTATCATTATTTAATCAAAATAATACGCCATTCCGAATGACATCAGAAAACTTTTCTTATATTTGCATATGAAACAAGTTACATTTTATCAGAATCAACCTTTTTAAAACATACTATTATGAACATCGAAAAAATCATGTCCTCTCTTGAGGCAAAACATCCCGGTGAATCTGAATATCTTCAGGCTGTAAAAGAAGTATTACTCTCTATCGAAGATATCTACAACCAACACCCAGAATTTGAAAAGGCTAAAATCATCGAAAGACTGGTAGAGCCCGACCGTATTTTCACATTCCGTGTAACATGGGTGGATGATAAAGGTGAAGTTCAGACCAACCTGGGATATCGTGTTCAGTTCAACAACGCTATCGGCCCATACAAAGGCGGTATCCGTTTCCACGCTTCTGTCAACCTCTCGATCCTGAAATTCCTGGGATTCGAACAGACTTTCAAAAATGCACTGACAACTTTACCTATGGGCGGTGGCAAAGGAGGTTCCGACTTCTCTCCACGAGGAAAAAGTGATGCGGAAATCATGCGTTTCTGTCAGGCATTCATGCTTGAATTGTGGCGTCATCTAGGGCCGGATATGGATGTGCCTGCCGGTGATATCGGTGTAGGAGGACGTGAAGTCGGCTATATGTTCGGTATGTACAAGAAACTGACCCGTGAGTTTACAGGAACTTTCACGGGTAAAGGACTTGAATTTGGCGGTTCACTGATTCGCCCGGAAGCCACCGGATTCGGCGGATTGTATTTCGTCAACCAAATGTTGCAGACCAAGGGTATCGACATAAAAGGTAAAACTGTGGCTATCTCCGGATTCGGAAACGTTGCCTGGGGAGCTGCTACCAAAGCTACCGAACTGGGAGCCAAAGTAGTTACCATCTCCGGACCGGACGGATATATCTATGATCCGAATGGAATCAGTGGAGAGAAGATCGATTATATGCTTGAGTTGCGTGCTTCGGGCAACGATATTGTGGCTCCGTATGCAGACGAATTTCCGGGTTCTACATTCGTAGCCGGTAAACGCCCATGGGAAGTAAAAGCAGACATAGCGCTTCCTTGCGCCACTCAAAACGAATTGAATGGCGAAGATGCCAAGAACCTGATCGACAACAACGTTCTTTGTGTCGGAGAGATCTCCAATATGGGTTGTACACCCGAAGCTATCGATCTCTTTATCGAACACAAAACAATGTACGCTCCCGGCAAAGCTGTCAATGCAGGCGGTGTGGCAACATCCGGACTCGAAATGTCACAAAATGCAATGCACTTGAGTTGGAGTGCAGCCGAGGTAGACGAAAAACTGCATTCTATCATGCACGGCATTCATGCACAATGTGTGAAGTATGGTACAGAGCCCGACGGATATATCAATTATGTAAAAGGTGCCAATATTGCAGGTTTCATGAAAGTAGCCCATGCAATGATGGGACAAGGAATCATCTGATTATTACTTAACATAAAAACTTTGTTTAGTTGTATTTGTATTTATGGTTTGCGTTATCCATCTCCTGAGACAGGACATGGGTAACGCTACTTTTTTATAAAAAGGTTTCATTTTCAACTAAAATCGCCTAACTTTGCATCTCGAAACCAAATAATAATACAAAATGTTACAACCCGAATTAAAGATGCGCCGCGATAAAATTCGTGTGCTTATGGCTCAGCAAAATATTGAAGCCGCACTTATCACTTGTAATGTAAATTTGCTCTATACTTACGGCCGTATCGTCAGCGGATACCTCTACTTACCTCTCCACTCACCGGCTTTATTATTCATCAAACGCCCCAACAATATCACCGGCGAACATGTATTTCCCATCCGTAAACCGGAACAGATTCCAGACTTGATCAAAGAAAACAATCTGCCGATGCCACAAAAGTTGATGTTGGAAGGCGACGAACTTTCGTTTACAGAATACAATCGCCTTGCTGCTATTTTCCCTGAATCGGAAATTGTAAACGGTACTCCTCTGATCCGTGAAGCGCGCAGCGTTAAGACTCCTGTAGAGATAGAATTATTCCGTCGTTCGGGTGTAGCTCATGCCAAAGCCTACGACCAGATTCCTTCGGTATATCGCCCGGGGATGACTGATCTGGAATTCTCCATTGAAATAGAGAGGCTGATGCGTCTGCAAGGTAACTTAGGTATCTTCCGCGTATTCGGTCAAAGTATGGAGATTTTTATGGGTAGCGTACTGACGGGTGACAATGCAGCTTATCCTTCACCTTACGATTTCGCTTTGGGGGGCGAAGGGTTGGATCCGGCTTTGCCAGGCGGACTGAATAAGACTCCTTTAAAAGAAGGACAAAGTGTTATGGTAGATTTAGGCGGAAATTTCAATGGATATATGGGAGATATGAGTCGTGTATTCTCTGTCGGAAAGCTAAGTGACGAGGCTTATACAGCTCATCAGGTCTGTCTTGACATTCAGGAAGCCGTTTCATCGATGGCTCAACCCGGCGTTGTATGCGAAGACTTATATAATGCAGCGATCAACATAGTAACCAAAGCCGGTTTTGCCGACAAATTTATGGGTATCAGTCAACAAGCCAAATTCATTGGCCACGGTATCGGCCTGGAAATCAACGAGGCCCCTGTACTTGCTCCCCGTATGAAACAAGAATTGGAACCGGGAATGGTTTTCGCTCTCGAACCGAAAATCGTCATTCCGGGTGTAGGTCCCGTAGGTATCGAAAACTCTTGGGCAGTAACTCCTGAAGGTGTTGAGAAACTGACTATCTGCAACGAAGAGATTATTGAGTTGCAATAAGACAGCTCTTGAGAGTAAAGTCGAAACTCATATTCACCACAGGGTTACACCGATTTGCACAGATAAATATCATGAATTATCAATAGATTAAGTTCGTTCTGTGTAACCCAGTGTTACTCTGTGGCAAATAATTCAAAACAGTTTCTAGGTAAGCCTGATGAATAAACTCTGCAGATAGAAAAAACTAAATTTAACTTCCTAACTAAAAAACATTCTTTATATTTGTGAAATTCATTAATTAAGACGACTAATTACTATGAGTTTCTGTCACAATTGCGGCCAAAAGGTTGAAAATGACGAACAGTTTTGTTCAAACTGCGGGGTTCGGTTATACAGTGAACAAGAAAGTCACACTGTCCACAAAACAGGTGCGACAGCTAAATATGGATACATCCTCACAAACTTAACTGCTTTGGCCAAAAAGCTGAAAGTAAACGCATCACAGATAAAAGAGCTCCTTTCTCTCTTTATCTCTGCCCGAAAGCATGAAAATATACATTATGAATATATAGATGTCTCGGATGCCGGACTTTCTCCTAGGGATAGTTGGGAAAAACACCAAAAAGTATTGGCTGGGAAATATCGGCATTCTCTTTATCATGAAAATAAAAAGATTATATATGTATTCATCATCGGTGGTGACGACATCATTCCGATGCCGGTCGTAAAGCACTTTCGTCCCACCGGTTATGAAAAAGACATTGAAACAGATATTCTTTACAGTTTCCTGTCGGAACCGGATACACAACAAAAGCTTGAAAAATGGGAATTGTTCCAATATCCCCAAACCGTACACACAGGCCGTCTCCCATTGGCTGCAGATGCAAGCTGGGAACACCTTGAAAACTATATCCATCGCTGTGTACTACTGAATCAATCAAAAGGTCTCCCTCTCAACGAAGCTTATGCCCAATGCGACCCACATTGGAAAAAAGTGAGTATAGAGGTAATGAAAGAGATCATAAACAGCCGCTGCATGCCCTCTTACAATCCTCCCATAGATCCACGCTTTTATTATCAATATATCTTTCTCACACCTGATATAACAGTAGATGTGGTCGACAAAGTGTTCAATGCTGACGCCCGATTGTACTACTTCAATATGCATGGAAGCAATGCACCTTCTGTCAGCGGATTTCTGGGACAATCGATCATAGAAGGGCAAGGAGCTAGTATTGGCATCTCTCCTCGGGAACTGGCACGTGCAAATAAAGCGAATATTGTTGTCACAGAAGCTTGTTACGGTGCCAAATACATCCAGAAGAGAGTGGATGATTCCATGTTGTTATCAGCCATCAGCAGGCAGACCATGATCTATATAGGCTCCTCACGCATTGCTTACGGAGCCGTCGATCAACCTCTCCAATCCTCTGTCCGAACCAGCAATGCAGATATCATCGCACAAGTATTTATGTCCGAAATGTTATCCGGATCCACAGCGGGTGAAGCCTTATTCAAAGCACGCAGCGAAGTTTTCAAACGTACTCCGGAAACCTCAGCAGAAAATATGCTGACGGTGACAGAATTTAATTTATTCGGAGATCCGAGTTTAAAGGCTTCCGGAACTTCAGAACATTCGAAGGCATCAGAAACAGATGTCTTGATCGTACCATCTGCTGTCACCACAAAATGTGAAATAGAGAATCTGTACGAGAATAAACCCGGTTCTATCCTTTCGACCGTCAGACAACTTGTCAATATCAACCTGCAACATATCAGAGAAAAAATAGATAAGCATTTATATGAATATTACCAAATAAAACCACGCGAGCTAACCCATATTTTTCTGAATAAATATGCGAATGGGAAGAAAGAGTACACGTACGCCTACTCCCTTGACGAATACACCCGGTTATTGGTAAATACTTCGCCCCAAGGAGAAATTATGGAAATATTAACATCAAAATAAAAACAAGTATGAATGATACATGCATATCTTGCCACGCTCCACTCAAGCCGGGAGCTAAATTCTGCACCCAGTGTGGCGCCCCACAGCCTGTTGAAACAGAAACAACGTCTCAATGCAGTGCTTGCCACGCCCCATTAAAACCGGGAGTCAAATTCTGCACCCAGTGTGGTGCCCCACAAGCTCAACCGACCACAACAGCCAGTGCACACCCCACTGGTACGGCCTCTGCACCTGCCATGACTATGCACAAACAAAAAATAGTATGGAATGTACAACCGGGAGAAATAGCCCGCCGCATCAATGAAGCGGAACTTATGCAATATGACACAGCTCTGGGCATTATTATCAATGATGGTACCACAGCCTATATCAAAGCAAACGGAAAACTTATAGCCGAAATACATGGAGGAGCCTACGACTTTATCAAGCCGGAAGAATTGGAAAGCCTTCTTAATACGCGTATCGGAGGATTAAGATCGGGAATCGGTAACGGATTTCGTTTTATAGCAAACCTTATTTTAGGTAGACGGGTGAAAGATCAGATCAGTAATCAGGCTGACGAACTTCGCCAGCTTCAATCTTTAGACCATACCATTGAATATCTAAAGAAAGGGGCTCTTTTTTCCATCACCCTCAAAGTTGACAAAAGTTTCCAGCTTATTTTCGGAGCAGTGCATCCGGTCCCGGAAGAATATAATGATTTTATCCCGATGAAGGTCAGGACCAGATATTTGGATGTAGACATGGGAATACGCGCCTTCTTCCGGATCGAGAAGTTTGATCATTTTGCCGATCACTATTTAGGAGATAATAATAGCGTAACCACCCGTTCACTAGCACATCAGATCACTCCAATCGTACAATCAGTTATCCAGGAATGTATGCATGATGTCGAACTGAACAATCTGCAGATTCCTTCCAATATAGTAGCACAAGTAGAACAGAAACTCGTTCAACAGACCACATGGTCCTTACACGGAATCGTTCTTGAAAAGATAGTAGAGATAACAGCCTCCAATCAGGACCTGGAAAGATTGCGTGAATTGAGCCGGGAACTGTATCTATCAGATCAGGAACTGGACTATCTTCACCGTACAAACGATTTTAAAAACCGCCTCAATACAGAAATAGCCCAACAGACATTAAATGAAGCGCAAAGTGATCTGGATTTATACAAAAGATTAGGAGAAGTTAACAAAGACCGGCTTCTGACCGAACAAGAATTTGAAAACTTCTACATGGTGCTTTCAAGGGAAAGAAGAATTCAGGAAGCACAAAGCAACCTCACCGAAATACAAGCTCAAGATGTGATCAATCAGGCATTGGCGGATATCAAACGTACCGGATTACTTCGTGAAGAAGAAACAGAGATCTTAAAATTCCAAATACAAGAGAGACAATATCACCGCGGATATGCCGTCAAACTGATGCAACTTCAAAATGCCATCGAATATGAAAAAGTGCGAACCGGAGGTGAACAGGAAGTAGCACTGCAGGCCATGCTTCATCAACTGGAAATGGCAGAACATGAAGATGCTTACAAAGACGATCGTTTCTACAAAGAAATAGAAAAAATCACAGCCCGCAAACGAGCCGAACTACAACTGCAAAAAGAAGCTCAACAAGCTCAAAACGAACAAGTGGAGTTTGCATATAGCTTAGCCGAACGCGGACGAGAAGCCCAAATGGAACGACTCCGCCAAATGGAAGAACTGGATGCAGACATGGAAGACCGGGCATCGGCACGACGCATGCAGGAACAGCAACAATTGCTGGACGACGAAGCAGACAGAAGACGAATTGAATTGGAAGGCCTGAAGACCCGACAAGGTATGACCGCCGAACAAATTATGTCTGAAAAGATAGCCGATATGAGTGAAGCCGCACAAGCAGAATTCGCAAGAACATTTGCTGCCGGAAAAGATGTGGAACAGGAGAGAGAACTCCGTAAACAACAGGAGGCCTGGATACAACTACAGAAAGAAGAGCGAAAAGAAGAAAACGACCGCCTGGAAAGAATCATGTCGCAAATGCTGAATACAGCCGCCAACATCAGCGGAGGTGTTATGCAAAACGAAAGGACCATGAAAGAGGAATACCGGCAGGAAATGCACCACGAACAAGCCCGCCACGATCAGCATCAAGATCAGGCACTGAACTATACGACACGGTATGTACAACCGACGCCTTCTGCCGCCCCTCCTTCTGCGGTTACCAACGGAGGATCGGCCAAAAGCATTCAAAAAGTATGTCCTAAATGTCAGGCCGTGTGTGAAGTAAACGAACGTTTCTGCCAGAACTGCGGCAACGAAATCTAACCAATAAGAGCATGGATATAGTAAAAGGTACAGTTTTAATCAGATACATGAACAAAGATTCGAAATCGGAAGGAGAAATCCCCTTTCTGATTTCTGAAGATATGGATATCTATCGGATGTACAGAAAGGAACACGGAGATATGAACGACCCTTATTTTACTCAGTTTGAAAAACAGGAGGTAGAAGTAGCAGGCGAAATACAGGAAAATAATTTCTTTCTGGTAGAAAAACTAACAAGAATCAATTTAGATAATATAGAAAACGACCTAAAAGATAATGAAAAAGATTTGTACTAAATGCAATAGAACGGTAGAAGGCATCGAAGCGAATGGTAGGTTCTGTAGCCAATGTGGTACGGAACTGACCGAATTGCCCACATCACCTGCTCCCGGTGGAGTATCGATCAATGAAGATAACCGCATAGACAAAAGTGTACACACGGGAGATAATATAAAAGTCGGAGGTGATAATGCGCAAACCATCAATAAACAACAAGTCAGCACTACCAATATCACCAACATCCAGCAGATTCAACAGGATGAAACCAAGAAAATAGTAAATTGTGCAATCTCCGGAAAAGCCGTACTTCTTATAGAAACGGCCAACTGTCCCAAGTGTCATCGGTGTGTTTCGCAGCAATACTATATTGACAGTAAGCGTATGTGTACAGATTGTTATGAAAAACAATATGGACATGCATACACTCCTCCTACTGTCCCACCCACAGTCTCACCGACTGTCCGCCCGACAACACCGTCCAATAGCTATCAGCAACAAGCCAAGACAGAAGGAGTCGGTACACTGATGGGAAACGGAACTCGACCTACACCTCCGCCTCCCGCCACTTCTGCGCCCAGCAATAGCTCTAATCCCATACTTTATATTGCTATTGCAGCGGCTATCGGAGTAGGAGGATACTTCCTTTTCAGCAATAAAGGTAGCGAAAAGACAGATGTTCCGACCAAACCGGTAACAGAACAAGTTGTTTCCGAATCAGCATCAAGTACCAGTACTAGTGAAACGACCAAGAAGCAGTCCAATAAGCAGAATAAAACAACTTCTTCCGTGAAACAATCTCAAGCGGCCATCACCCCAAAAGTGAAAGAAGACAGCCAGTCCAAGAGGGCACCTTCTTATGCAGCTGAGCCATCAACGTCAACCGCCAAAGAGAGCGTATCCGTTCAACCTAAACTACAAACTGCCGGTGATTATTACAGTGCAGCAAAAAGTGCATATAATCGTGGCAATTATACACAGGCTATCTCACAATTTCAAGAAGCGGCTGCCAAAGGTGATGCAGCTTCATATTACTATCTGTCCACCATGTACAGAGAAGGAAACGGAGTTAGTAAGAGTATCGACACAGCTTTTCAATATATGCTCAAAGCCGCCCAAGGTGGATATGCAGCTGCCTATTATGAATTAGCCGAAATGTATAGAGGCGGAAGAGGTACCGAGAAAAATATTCCCCAGGCCCGGATATGGTACCAAAAGGTTATAGATACCGGAGGTAAGAATGCGGATAGAGCCAAACGAGCTTTAGATAATTGTAATTAATCATTTCAAATAAAGTATTATGAAGAAGATATCATTTTTTGCACTTTTCATGTTATTGTCATTAGGTATTGAAGCGCAGGTAAAGGTCAAATCTCCACATCCGGATGTGAAAGTTAAGTTTTTACGTTGCGTAGAAGCCGGAGGAAGTGCCATATTAGAATTCACAGTCAACAATCTAGGAGATAAAGATACCCAATTCGATATTGTAGGCTGGCAATCAAAACTCTACGATGATGAAGGAAATGTATATACAAATTTAAAAGCGCAGATATCGGGTAGACCTATGGCAACCGCCATTGAATTATTTCCCAGTAATATACCGGTGAAATGTAAAATACATATTGAAAACGTAAGTCAATATGCTTCTGAATTCTTAAAATGTCTGATACCCATTAATGCATATTCTTCAGGAAAAACAATTGAATTTTTAAATGTTCCGATAACAAGAGATTAGTATAAACATGAAAAGAATATTGTTTTTGGCATTCGGATTAGTCATCGCGCTTTCCGTAAATGCACAAGTGAAAGTTGTTTCTCCACACCCGGACATCAAAGTGAAGTTTCTGAGATGCATTGAATCAGGTGGAACTGCTGTTATTGAATTTACCGTAAATAATCTTTCCAATCAAGACAAAGAATTCAATTTATCCAGTTGCTGTGGATATTCCACTTCCTATGATGATGAAGGAAATTTATACGAAGATGCAAACATCCAGATATCAGACCGCATCGGTCCGGCAATCAGCATTGTTTTTCCAAGCAATATTCCGGTTAAATGTAAGTTGCACATAGAAAAGATAAGCCAGTACGCAACCGAATTCTCTAAAGCAACTTTGGGACTCCTCCTTAGAGGAGAATATAAATCTATCGAATTCTTTAATATCCCCATTGTACGTGATTGATTAAACGCTTAATTACTTAACAATAATATATATAAACATGAAAAAAGTATTTTTTTTAGCACTTGGATTAGTCATCGCACTTTCCGTAAATGCACAAGTTAAAGTCGTTTCCCCACATCCGGACGTCAAAGTGAAGTTTTTGAGATGTATTGAATCGGGAGGAACTGCCGTTATTGAATTTACTGTAAATAACCTTTCCAATCAGGACCAGGAGTTCACCATATTAGGTTATAATAATTACTCAACCGCATACGACGATGAAGGAAATGTATATCGGGGAGGAAATATTCAGATTTCAGATCAGACCTATTATGCAGTCAGTGTCGTATTTCCCAGCAATATTCCTGTCAAATGCAGAGAGCATATAGAAAAAGTCAGCAAATATGCAACAGAATTTTCCAAAGCCACTGTAGGAATTAACTACGGTCAAGGTACCAAAATAATCGAATTCTTTAATATTCCCATAACACGTGATTAATCAAAAATGAAAAGAATAATCTATTTCACTTTATTGCTCCTGACAGCACTTTCCGTAAATGCACAAGTAAAGGTGATCTCACCCCACCCCGACATCAAAGTGAAGCTCCTCAGATGCAAAGAAGCAGGAGGAACAGCAACTCTGGAGTTCACACTTACCAATCTTTCAAACAAAGATATGACAATCTACATGTGGGGAGCAGAACCTACCAGGACAACAAAAGTATACGATGACGAAGGAAATATCTATGACACCGACGAGCAAGTCAGTGTACAAATAGCCAATGGTCCTGCCAGCAGCTATATGAAGTGTAGTGAAAACACCTTCCCGTCAGACGTACCTGTCAAATGCAGGGTATTTATTAACGGACTCGACGAGTATGCCGCCGAACTATCTAAAGTAATTGTCGACCTATTTGTCGTTAACGGAACCAATAAAGACATCGAATTCAAGAATGTTCCTATCATTCGTGATTAACAAATACAATTATGGGTATCTCTTTTGACTCAAAAATTCAAATACCTAAAGATTCATCTGCGCTGAATGATTTAAATTCATTCAGCACAGATGAACTCTTCTCTCCCACCGACAATCCGTTTGCACAACAGACAGATTCTGTTCTTAGTGTCCCGTCTGTTTCTCAAATCTTATACAGAGAAGATAACACTTCCACCTTATGGCTGGATGAAAGGTTGGAAGACAGTTCTAAAATAGCCCTTGATACTTTCAACCGGGCTTTTGCCGATACATTCCGGAAACGCATTCACGCTAACCTTATAAGGATTGATTATCAAAAACATCCTGAACAGTTGGACTTCTCTATGTTAATCAATCCCCTGGGGAAGATTTTCGAAACAGAAATAAACTGTTCCATCATTCAGTGGCTGCGCTATCTGAATGGAGTCGAAATGCCCGATTTTTACAACCGGGTAAAGCCCAATACCCAATGTTGGTACATGAATGTAGACCTCAATAAGTCATTCAACAATCAGTTATCCACTATTCCTATCGGCACGGCATTAGAATTGATAATGAAATGCCAAAGCGAGTTGCCTGACGAAATAGGTAACTCCTCTTCCAACTTTTTTTCTATTTGGAGAGACATAAGGAACAGGCGAAATGCAGCTTCACATCCTGGAGTAGTCGATGAAAAAGATTTCGTCGCCTTCTATCGCTCTTTCTGCGAACTGATAACCGAGGGATGGTTCACACAATTGATGAACCTGAAGTGTAAATTAAAGCCGCAACAATAAAAAGAATCGGGAGAGCACTTTCAAACAAGTGCTCTCCCGATTCTTTTTTATACCACTACCGGCTGTTATGCTACTAAGGCGTCACAACCGGAGTTTCCAGTTTTATATCTTCCCAGCCTATCCACGTAGGAGAAGCCATACATTGAGGTTCCTGAATCTTATCGATCAATGCGGTTGCACGTTTCACGGCAGCACTGGTTCTGTCAAACAGTTCTTTCATGGAGATATTCCCTTTTGCGTCCCGAATGGTCTTAATCAGGAAGTAAGTATAATATCCCTGTTTCTTTTCATGATAAACGCTTGAAGTCTGGTCACCGCTACTGGACGAGAAGCTCAATGTGTTTCCTTGTGGTAAACCCACCTTTGGTACCACACGCACCCCTTTCTGTGCCAATAACGGAGCAGCACTCTTATAACCACCGCTAAAGCAAGCATCGAGGAATACATAAGCCCCTTTCACCGGATATGTAGCCAGTTTTTTATACAAGTCACTCAACGAGATACCCAAACGAATATTCTTACCGGTAATATCTACCGGCAACAGATAAGGTTCTTTGGTAGCCTCGTCGTTATTTCCATGTCCTGAATAGTAGAATATCAATTCCGCCTGCGGATCCGTACTTGCCATATTCACCAGCCAGTCGAGTTGCTCGTGCATCATACCGGCTGTGGCATTCGGCACTACCTTGATTTGTCCGTCGGGCACCCCAAAAGTACGCACGCAATACTCACGGAACAACACAGCGTCATTGACCGCATAAGGTACATTTATTTCCGCATTAGCCCCTGTCATGCTATAATCCTCGTTACCGATAATCAATGCATACCGATGGCGATTGACAGCTCCCACAGGCACATCCTCCATCAGTTCACTCTTAAAGCCAAGTGAGAAGTCTTTCACATTCACTTTACGTGCAGCTACATTTCCACTCAGGTTCATCGAAGCGGAAGCACTCAGGTACTCTCCGACTTTCACCTTATAAGCTTCATTCAGAGAAGCCGAACGAGTAGATTCCGTGACAGCCAGCATAACTGCAATCGAATCTCCATCAAAACGTTTATTCACCAAAAAACCATAGTCGAGTATAGCTACATCTCCCGGGGCAATGCTATCGACAATAATTTCCGGCGTATCAGTCGTATATACATTCTTCGGCAAAGTAAAGTTCACTTTCACCTTGCGTGCAGTCTGCGTACCGAAATTCTGTAAGGCAACAGTCAGCTTACCGTTCTTACCCAAAGTGATGGAAGAACCCTCGGAAGCGAAGAATTGGTGATCGGCAACACGCAGACGAGGCATTGCATATTCCTGAGTGTTCACAATCAGCTCGGAAGGATCCGCATCAAATCCATTCGCCTCGAACGCATAAATATTAATCTTGGCCAGACTTGTCGGCAACTCCTTCTTGGCTATATAACGGAAAGTGTATTCCTTAGACTTCCCGGCAGCAATATTACCACCGTCCAGTTCACGAGGGCCGTCAAAATACTGATCATAGCCCTGCTGTTCAGCCAGGCGAAGCCGTACATTGTAGGCATCTCCCTTACCCTGATTCTCTATGGTGAACCGTATAGCAAAACTTTCACCGGCATCGATCACCTTATTGTTATTAGCATCCGTAAACTGGTCTACTTTGATAACCAGCATAGCCGGTTCAATAGGCACGGGAACCGCTTGTTGCTCTTGAGCCACATTCTCCGTTTTTTTCAATGCCTCTTTATAGGCCGCAAGACGAGACGGAAAGGCGGTATAAGAAGCCCCATCCTGAACGATTTTGTTCAGCACCTCATATTCCGGTTTCATATCCATATACTGATACACTCCAGCCAGTCCCTGCATATACATTTTGGAAGAAGGATCTTTCTGCAAAATTTTCAGGAAGAGGTCTTTGGCATCCATCAGATAACCCGATGCACGTTGACGTACCAAAGCATATTCCGTATCGTTGGCAATAGTGGCACCATTGTTCACAATCTCCGTAGCACAGTTAAAGTTGGCACGTGCCACTCCCGTCATCAATTCAAAACTCTCAGGATGCAGTGCATAAAGACGTTTATAAATATCCAATGCCTCCACATTCTTTCCCTGACGCTCCAGGATGCGTGCCTTGATAGGCAACACTTTATCATTATTCGGGTCGACAGCCAGAATACGGTCTATTGCTCCAATCAGCTTCTCCATATTATTGGTAGCAATATGCACATTCACCAGATTGTATAGGAAATCAAGCGAAACGGGATACTTGGCAATAGCCTGTTCCAGCACACGTTCCTGGTCCGCATACTTCTTCTGCTTCTGATAAATCATATTCATATAAACATAGCAGTCTTTCTGCTGGGCCTCCGTACCGGTATTGAGATATTCCTGAAAATATCTCAAAGCTTTTTCGTTCTTCTCTAGATTGAAGGCCGCTACAGCTGCGTAATACACCACCGAAGCATATCGGTTATCTTTCGGCAACAATTCACTACGGAACAGTTTCAGCTGCGGCATATCGATATAAGCAGCAGCAAAATCCAATGCTTTGGACGGTTGTTTCTGTTCCGAATAGTACACTGCCCCGTTCAGCAGATAAGGATACAACGCTCTCAGTCGATTCTTGGCCCCTCCAATATACTGACTGTTATCCGGTGCCTCTACAACCTTCATGAAATTTTCGTAACTATCCATCAAATAATCATACATGGCCGTTACGTTCGTTCCCTTATCCCGCTCACTTTCAAAAAGCACATACTGTTGGTTGGCACGTTTTGAAGCGGAGGCAGCTTCTTGTGCCCCCACTTTACCTGTTACAACAACAGTAAGAATGATTGTCAGTAAAAAAAATCTCTTCATTGTTTATTGTTGAAATGCATCCATAATTACAAACTCTACGTTGATCTTGCGGAATTCTCCACCACGCTCTTTGGCTACTTCCACATGATATTCGTATTCGTTCTTTGTATTACCCAATGTTGTCACGTTCTTCTCAATATAAGTCTTTACGCCTGCTGCACGCATCAGGGCCAACTGTTCATTCTGAGTGATTCCTCCGGCCTTGGTGACTGTGATATTATCGAGGTTGCCATCCTTGTAATAAGGTTCGTCCACAAATTCTCCATAACGTCCGTCATAAGCCAGACGTCCGCGAATCGGGGCTGCGTCTGCCGATCCCGTAATAATCACCTTCACCTGCTTACCTTCAGAAAGATATTTGGCAAAGTCACCTTCAAACGCATTCTTGATAATCTTCATCAATGACATGGCTGCATTCGAACGTTCGATATTATAACCTCCCGACGGGAAGTCTTCCTTAGCCGAAAACTCTTTATTGATCACTTCATATTGGTAACCCACCTTGTAGTTCAGAATCTTTTTACCATTCGCATCCACTCCCGGGATTACCTCTGTCTTCACATTGATCTGCGTATTATCAGTGATCAGTTTATCTTGTTTTTTCTCCTCGATGACCTGTTCTTTGATCTCGGCCAATTGTGCTTCCTCACGGGTAGCCTGCTGCATAATTTCCAGAGGAACAAAGTTTTCATCTGCTTCCAGAGCAGTCAGTTTTGTACGTCCGATATTATCATAAATATAAACCTTGTTCGTCGTTTCGTTGGTAACTTCAACATAGGCCAACTCAAATTCATCTTTATCATTCAGCACATATACGGCATTCGAGAATTTCATCTTACCATCTTTAAAGTCGCCCGCTTCATTGGAGGGAACTTCCAGTCCGATAGACGGCAGTCCCTTAAAACCGATATTCAACATATTATTCGAAGCATCATAACCATCTATAAAAGGATTATCCATAGAAATACGGTCACCCGCCAATGCCGTAGCAACTTCCTGAGCAAACAGCTGTTGCTGTTTGATACGGGTTTCATCGTTTACACGAATCGCATAATCTTCCATCGATTCCCCCTGCATCATCTTCACCCATTCGTTCATCTTGGCATCCACTTCCCGACCCATAATCTTACCATAGAACGGGTTCAGTCCGTTTGCATCCCAGAAGACCATTTGTTTCGTACGATTGGTCAGCAGAAATACCTCGCTGTTCTGGTTGTTCTTAAAGAAACGCCCACCGGTAACACCGCCTGTAGGATCAACGATATCTTGTTCCACAACACCATTCTTCAGGTTGATGATCTCTATATTCTTTCCATCTTTCACCACACTGATATATTTTCCTTCCGGATGGAATGACGGAGAACTGAGTGTTCCTCCCAGCTTATCAAATATATCTACCTTATCCCAGTTTTTCGTATCGATAATGGTCAAGTGATTGTCATCTGTAGTTACAGCCAGCAATGCAGCATCCGGAGAGAAAGTCACCTCTTTAACGACTGCCGGCATAGGAATCGCTTTTCTCAACTCCTTTGTCTGGAAATTCCAGATATTAATATTCTGTCCTACCGCTGCGGCGATAAAATAATTGTTCGAGCTCATGGCCAGGGCAGTGGCCGGAGCCTCCCCCTGAATATAAGCTAACGGCATATATTCTTTCGTATCATAAATCACAATTTCTCCCAACGAGTTACCCACAATAAAACTACGGGCGTCAGCAGAATAGCACATCGACACCGGCATCGGTTTAGCCTTCAATTTCTTACGTTTCTCCTTCAGTTCGAAAAGCTTCTTATTCCTGTCGCGAAAAGAGTAAATACTTATCGGATTCTTCGCCCTCAACAGAGCGATGGAGCTTCCCGTCGGGTTAAACACGATACGCTCAATTTTTCGCACATCATTAATAGCGATATCGCGCATGGTATACAGGGCTCCGTCAGACAAATAAGCAGTACAAAAAGTCGTGTTATCAAATGCATTAATCTTTTTCTGAGAGTCGAATCCCCTTTTTTCTACAACCTGTGCCATTGTTTGTCCGCAGAACATCGCGGCTACAAAACAAAAAGCAATACCTCTGTAAGTGTAAAATCCACATTTCATCCTATTCATACCTTAAAATGATTTAGTTTATGTTTAATAGTGTTTTGCAAAATAAGCACTTATTCCGCAATCTATCACTAACAGAAACTCCTTTTTTTTTATTTTCTCGAAAGTTTGGTTGTTTATACACAGAAATGAAAAAAGAATAGACAGAAAGAGTAGATAAAAAAAGCACTTTTGTAACGGAAAACCGTTACAAAAGTGTTCTATGGCATATATAATCCTTTCCGGCATGAATCCCCGGAGATCACTAAAAACAAAAACTTATTGCATCTAAACCTCTTTGTTTTGTACGGGTTTCAATCCCATTTTTTCGGCTTTTTGAAGCATAAATGCATAGGCGGCTTCGTATTCATTGGGAATCACTCCGTCCAAAATAGCGTCTTTTATAGCACTTTTTAACGAGCCCACTTGCCTGCAAGGTCCCAGATTGAACACCTCCATAATCTCTTCCCCACTCACAGGTGGCTGGAAGTTACGGACACGGTCTTTTTCCTCCAGATCTTTCAATTTCTGCCTCACCAATTGAAAATTATTCAGGAAGCGCTGTTTACGTTCCATATTTTTCGAGGTTATATCCGCTTCACAAAGCGTCATCAGATCGTCTATATCATCTCCGGCTTCGAAAAGCAGACGCCGTACAGCCGAATCCGTCACCACATCATCCGCTATCACAATGGGACGCATGTGCAGGCTCACCATCTTCTGTACATACTTCATCTTCTCGTTCATCGGCAGCTTCATCTTCCGGAAGATATTCGGAATCATCTTTTCACCGATGAAATTATGATTATGGAAGGTCCATCCCGCTTTCGGCTCCCAACGTTTAGTCACCGGTTTAGCAATGTCATGCAACAGAGCACTCCAACGGAGCCAAAGGTTATCCGTCACTCTGCTGATATTGTCGAGCACTTCCAGCGTATGATAGAAATTATCCTTATGGGCACGCCCGTTCCGGGTCTCTACTCCCTGTAAAGCCACTAATTCAGGAAAAATCAATTCCAACAACCCGCTCCTGTCCAGATCGATAAAACCCTTCGAAGGTATAGGTGAAAGCATGATCTTATTCAATTCGTCGGCAATGCGTTCACGTGAAATGATCTCAATCCGTTCTCTGTTACGGCAAAGAGATTCAAATGTATCATCATCGATGTAAAAATTCAGCTGGGTAGCAAAACGGATACAGCGCATCATGCGCAAGGGGTCGTCACTGAACGTTATGTCCGGATCGAGAGGAGTACGAATGATCTTCTCCTTCAAATCATTCATGCCGCCGAACGGATCGACCAGTTCTCCAAACCGCCCTTTGTTCAGGCAGACAGCCAGTGCATTGATCGTAAAGTCCCGGCGATTCTGATCGTCTTCCAACGTTCCGTCCTCCACAATCGGTTTACGGGAATCCCGTTGATACGACTCCTTCCGGGCACCTACAAACTCCACCTCCGTACCGTGACACTTCACCTGGGCCGTACCGAAATTCTTAAAAACAGAGACATGCGCACCGCGTCCCAAACGTTTTCCCAACGCTTCGGCCATCGCAATGCCACTCCCCACCACTACTACATCTATATCTTTAGAAGGACGTTGCAGAAAAATGTCACGGACATAACCGCCTACCACATAACACTCCAATCCCAACGCATCAGCCGTCTCTGAGATCTGACCGAAAATGGGCTCACTGAAATGCTGCTTCAATTCCTCCTGAGTCAACTCTATCATCTTTTATTTATCTTTTTTACAGTTATTGAAAAAGGCCTGCCTAAGCCCTCTGACGCTTTTGGCATACCCTCTTTATAGCTAATCAGTCTGCAAAGGTACAACTTTTCGCTCTTCACTTTCCACTCTTCACTCTAAATTTGTATTTTTGCCCTCTATAACAAAGAACAACAAAATGAAGAAACTGATTGTCCTGACATGTACATTGTCACTACTGACAGCTTGTGGTGACAGCATCGAAAAGAAAGCGGGTGAAAAGCTTGCCGCTGCCCGTGCAGCCTTTGAGCGTAACGACTACAACGAAGCCAAGTTGCAGATCGACAGTATTAAAATTCTGTATCCAAAGGCATTCGATACCCGTAAAGAAGGTATCAAACTGATGCAACAGGTAGAACTGAAAGAACAGCAAGAAAGCCTTATATATCTGGATAGCATGCTACAAGTCAAACAGCAAGAGTTCGAAGCTATCAAGAATAAATATACTTTTGAGAAAAACGAAGAATATCAAAAAATCGGTAACTACTTTTGGCCTACCCAAACCGTAGAGAAAAACCTGCATCGTTCCTTCCTCCGCTTCCAGGTGAACGAACAGGGAGTAATGACACTGACGTCTATCTACTGCGGACCAAGTAACATCCACCACGTAGCCGTCAAAGTGATAGCACCGGACGGAAGTTTTGCCGAAACCCCAGCCTCCAACGACAGCTACGAGACTACCGATCTGGGAGAAAAAATCGAAAAAGCCGACTACAAAATGGGAGAAGACGGCAACGTCCTCAGTTTCCTCTATATGAACCGCGATAAGAAAAATATCCGTGTCGAGTATCTCGGCGAACGTAAATTCTCCACTACCATGACTCCTTCCGACCGTGAAGCACTCGTCGGTACTTACGAGTTGGCCAAATTACTTTCATCCATACGTCAGATTCAGCAAGAGAAAGAAGAAGCCAACCTGAAAATAGAATTTGTGAAAAGAAAAATGGAACAGAAAGCCCAAGAAGAGGCTGCGGAAAAACAAAGATAATAAAGCACCCCAACTGTCTGTTTCACCACGGATTAACGGATCACACAAAATACAGCTCACAAGCTATCGTATTTATTTGTCCCATCCGTCAATCTGTGGTGAACTCTTTCCGTCCTATCTATTTTTATCCCCTCCGAAAAGGCCGTCCCGATTATTCCCCACTATCCTGTCGCTATCAATGATCGACCGCCTCTCCATGCTCTCACTCTTCATCTCATGAATTTCCCCAATAATACGGAGTTCAAATTAAAATAAAGATAGCAATTTTTAGGTATTTTCAGAAACAAGTTCATTATGTGTAGCGATTACACAGACTATTCATAGTATCTATCTTTGTCCCCCGAAACATTTGAGTACATATGATAGAACGCTAATATGAAAGCAGTAATCATTTCTTTTTTTATCACCCTTTCCACCCTTACTAGTCATGCTCAGCAAAGAGATATTGTATTGACAGGAACAGTTACGGATCATCAAAACGAACCGCTTCCCGGCGCCACCATCCGCATTAAGGGTACCCAATTCGGTACAGTAACAGATACCGACGGGCACTATCTGTTACGTGGCAAATGGAAAGAAAACGATCTAATTCTTTTCTCTTTCATAGGAATGAAAGAGATACGTGTGAAATATACCGGTCAGAAGGTACAAGATGCAGCTATGCAAGAAGATCCCAAAGCACTGGACGAAGTAATCATCGTTGCCCGGCAGAATATCAATGAATTGGATATTCGTGCCAAATCCGGTGTTGTACAACGGGTCGACGTAGAACGTCTCAACAGTAAACCCATGATCGATATGTCCCTCGCTCTACAAGGAACCGTTCCCGGGCTGATCATTACCAACACCGGCGACCTGGGCTCCAAACCGGAAATTCGTATTCGAGGCAATTCATCTTTCCGTAAAGGAGATATGGCTAACGAACCCCTCTACGTCATGGATGGCAAAGTAATATCATCTGATGCCTTCATGACTCTTAATCCCGCCGATATTCAGGAAATAAAGGTTCTGAAAGATGCCGTGGCTTGTGCCTTATACGGAATAAAAGCAGCCAATGGTGTAATAGAAATCACCTCCCAGCGTGGCAATCCCGACGGAAGACTAACCACCAGTTACAGTTTCAATATAGGTATCACCACCCGTGGACGCAGAGGAGTCAAGATGATGGATAGCGAAGAAAAGTTAGAATTAGAAAGACGTTTACAGAATATATCGACTCCGGGATATCGATACAGTGAAGATTACTATCGGAAATATTATGCTACCGCCCCCAACCTCGACGAGCTGATCGCAGAAGGACAACAAGTACTCGACTCATTAAAGAATATCCATACCGACTGGTTTGATGAACTGATACATCGTAGCATCTACCAGCGTCATAACCTTAGCATAAAAGGAGGAACAGATAAGACATCTTATTATATATCCACCAATTATGCCAAGCAGGGAGGACGAGTACCGGGTAATGACACTCAACGTTTCACCGCCCGTATGAGCCTCGATCAGAAACTGGGAAACTGGGGATATTTTTCCTTAAGCACCGATGCAGGTTATTCGGCAACCGATACTCCCAACGGCAGCACCCATTCCCCTACAGATCTGATTTATCAACTTAATCCTTATGAAACCAAAACCGGTAAATTAATCTCCTACTCCGAAAAATCATCCGAATATACATTAAATGATTTGATGAGCCAATACCATAGTAAATCTACCGATAAGCGTGGCGGAGTAAGCGGAAGTTTCAACTTAAGGCCACTCGAAGGTTTGGAGATAGATGCAGTAACCGGCATCGATTTCCTTCTGAACGAAGCCCTTACGCTTGTTCCTTCCACGTCTATAGCAGAGCGGGAAATGGGAATAGCGATAGCCGAACGTGGAAAATTAACAAAAGAAAAAAATACAACGACCAATATTTCCTCCAATATACGTATCACTTACAACAAGACATTCGCCGGAAGACACGACCTGACAATCGGTGGAAACATGGACTACTATCTGACCCAGACAGACAACATGTCTGCCACCGGATACGGAGTAGGGACACAAATGTCACTAAACGCAATCAACCACTCCATCACCGGAGCCCGGAAGCCGACAGCCAGTTCGCTTCTGGACAAAACGGCTCAGTTAGGATTCGGGATAGTCATGGGCTACAGTTTTGATTCCACCTATGACCTTTTTGCTACTTACAAAGCCGATGCTTCTTCTGTTCTCCCTCCGGACAAGCGCTGGAATGCAGCATGGGCAGTAGGCTTGGGGTGGACCCTCAGCCGATACTCTTTCCTGAAAAACAATAAGGTCATCACTCTCCTGAACCTGAAAGGTTCCCATGGACGTATGGCAAACCTATCCGGAGTATCTGCCTCCGCCACAATCGGCACCTTCAGCTACTCCACCAATTATTACGGAAATGCCCGTCTGCTACAGTTACTCGGATTTTATAATACCGATCTGAAACCGGAACAGACTTCCACAACAGACTTCAGTCTATCCATCGAATTCTTCAAACGGCTGACATTAGGTCTCAATCTATACCGCCGCGAAACGAGTGATGCACTGCTGGACGTCCCCATCCCCCTTTCCAACGGTTTCAATACCATGAAACGTAACATCGGTGTATTACGCAATGAAGGCTACGAGCTGACCGCCGCACTAAAAGTGCTCGATACACCGGACTGGCGTGTATCTTTACGCGGTTCACTGGCCTACAACCGTAATAAGGTAATCAGCCTGTACTATACCGACCGTTTATACACCAGCGAAACCGCCCTGACTCCCGACTATGAAGTCGGAAAAGCTTATAACATGCTTTATGGGCTGAAGTCATTAGGCATAAACCCTATCACCGGTCTTCCGGTATTTCAAGGAGCCGATGGAAGTGAAATTCCCCCGACACAAAATCCGGCCAGAGAAAACTTCATCGTTTTAGGACATAGCACTCCTCCCTATAGCGGTACATTCAACCTGAATTTCTCTTATCGGAATTTCGATTTGGATATGGACTTTTACTATGTGTTCGGCGGCATTAAACCCTACAATTATTCTTATGTCCGTTCAGCCGACAGTGCCAATAAGAATGCCATTCAAAAGCAATTAGAAAACATGTGGTTCCACCGAGGAGATGAAGGAAAAATATACCATTCTCCATTTTACATATCTCCTGCCAATGCTTCACTCCAACAGCCCAATACAGAAACCGTCGAGAAAAGCGATTATCTGAAATTGGCCATGTTGTCGCTACGCTACCGGGTTCCACACACCTTTCTGGAGAAAAATTGTCATTTCATAAAATATGCCAATATCGCCTTTCAGGCATCCAACCTTTTTATGATTACTCCTTATAAAGAGTCCGATCCCGAAACAGGTTCATTGGCCGGAGCTATGCAGCCCGTATTAACCATCAATCTTAGTTTGACCTTCTAAATACAAGTAATATATGAACCTGAACCCAATAATAAATAATTTCCAACGCCCAATACGAAAAGTACAAATCTGTTGCATATTGATATTCAGTTGTGCAGCCTGTTCGCTCAATATCCCCTACGAGAATCAGTATTCAGATCCGGATGCCATTACCACAGTAACTGCCGCACGCGAACTATTGGCATCAGCCTATGATGCAATTCCCAAACCGGAATTCAGTTTATCCGTATTGAGCGACGACTTCCAGCCTACTTTTTTAATAAACTTGAATGCCGACCTGAATAACCTGTATAAATGGCATCCTAAACCGATGGAGGACTTATCGAACTCTTTGTGGGAAAAATATTACTCAGCCATAGCCATAGCCAATACTGTACTGGAGCGCATCCATTATGTATCCCTTATTTCAGACAGTGACAAGCAAGAGTTGCAATGTATCGTTAGCGAAGCGAAAACCCTAAAAGCGTATTGTTACTTCAATCTGCTCAGACTTTTTGCCCCCACCTATCCGGAAGGTCCCGAAAAAGACGGAATCATCTTAAAGGAGCGGTTCGAACTTGCTTTTCTAAAACGCTCAAGCATCAGTGAATGTGTGAATGCTATCCGCCAATTGCTGACCGAAGCAGTTACCGTAGACAACCGTCCTTCACAGGTCTACTGGTTTTCCCGGCAAAGTGCTTATTATCTATTGGCAGCCTTAGAACTCTATGCCGAAAATTACGATAAAGCCGAAGAATATGCCTTAAAAATCCTGTCTTCAACCAGTGCATACGATGTCCTGGCCCCCGTACATTATAAAAAACTATGGGAACAAGAACCATGCGAGGAATGTATTTTTTCTCTGCATACCACCAATTCATATTATACCGATATGAATTACGAAAGGAAGAAAGGAGACTACTTCACGATCAACTCCACACTCACCCAATTATATACTGCCAATGACATCCGTTACGAAGCAACGGTCTATCCCCAAGAAATGCCTGGTGAAAGCATCGGCGAGACCTTACCGGTACTATATCTGGGAAAATACAACAAACAGAACTGGAATTATAAGCCTATACAATATATCAACAAACTTCGTGTATCCGGCATCTGTTTTATTCTTGCCGAAGCCTATTGTCAAGACCAGAAAGGTCACGATGCATTGGCCCTGGAAGTAATAAACAACTACCTGGCCCAACGTGAAGCTCCCTTGCTTGACACATCACTTTCCGGCGCTCCCCTATTGAAAGCTATCCTTCAGGAAAAGTGGAAAGAATTTGCCGGTGAAGGTGAACGTTACTTTGATTTAAAGCGCTATCGGAAAAGCCTGCTTTCCGATTGGAATCTCTCTGCCACAATGAAAAATAAACCAATCAAACCAGATGACTACCGCTGGCTTTTCCCCATTCCGAAAGGCGAATATCTATATAATGAAAATATATCGCAAAATGCAGGATGGACCAAAATCGAAAAATAAATAAAATACTAAACTAAATGAAAACTAGAATGAAAAAACTGTTTATCTACACAGTAGGCATCTGCCTACTGCCTGCTTTCACGTCATGCAAAGACGATAGAGAAGAAAATAAATATACAGGAATCAACAAAATCTACCTGTCTGCCGAAACCCCGGTTATTACCGAGTCCGAAAACATTCCATTAACAGTAAATGTAGATTTAACATTGACCTGTGAACAGGACCTCGTACTCAACTTTGAATTGCCCGATGATAAAAACGGAGTTCTAAAATTAGAGAACAATCCCGTCACGATTAAAGCCGGAAAACGTTCTGCAACATTCGAAGTAGTTTCCAACCAAAAGAATTTATTAACCGAGGATACATACTTTCAGGTCGGAATTTCTCAATTCCCTACCGATAATTTAATGTTAAACGAAACATTGCAGGTACGTGTCAAGCCTAACCCTAAAATTCCGGAATTGTCCCCTCAGCAAAAAGCGTTAATCAAAGGTTATAAGACCAAATACGGCATTGACCTGAATAAATGGCTCGGAGTCCTCTCTTGCCATACCACTGTGCAAAGCCCTGCAGATGGGTATCTCCAACCCTTTGCAGCAGCATTTACGAAAGAATATGATGGCAAGACCGTCATCACTCTCAGTGAGCAGGCCACAGAAGACATGCCGGTATTAAAAATGACAGACAATCCATTCGGACTGACCGAATATTTATACTTTGTACTCCGTTCCGAGACCGTAGCAGATCCGGAATTCTGGACTCAACAGCCGGAACCGCAAAAACTGATGAAACTACTCAACTGGAATAAAGAAAGTAAAGAGACATTTGCCGTATCATTGGATGCAATCAGACTCAAAGACATCACTTCCACTTCAACCCGGCTGGAATATCTGGGTCCGGGAAAAAACTATTATGGAGCTCCTATTACCATCGTTCCATTTATCTACCAATTCAGTGCTTTAGACCGTCAAAACAAGCTCCTGGAAAGTGGAAACGCAGAAATTAAAGAGATCAATGACCAGGGAGCTTCCGCAGATCCGGCTTACTACCTCAACTGCTACGATCTTGTCAATTCCGACTACTATGATACCCCCGAAAACTTTATCAAATCCACCGGAAACATAGACTTTGCCACAGATAAAATGACTTATCAATTTCTCCTGAGCCATGCTAACGCCGGAGGATATACACGCATAACCGTAGTTTATGAAAAGAAATAATAAAAACAGATATTTATACATAGCAGCTATATTCATAGCTGCTATGCTCCCATATACAGCCTGCCCGCAGTCCACTCCAATCCTTCTTCCACCCGGAACGGTAGAGGGACGCCTTCCCAACGGACTGCACTATCTTATCCTGCACAATGCTTCTCCGGCATCCAGAGTAGAGTTCAGGCTGATCATGCGGGTAGGTTCCGTACAAGAAACAGAGCAAGAGAAAGGTTGTGCCCACTTCCTCGAACACATCACTTTCGGCGGTACCCGTCATTTTCCTAAACGCTCTTTAGTAGAGTACCTCGAGTCCTTAGGAATGAAGTACGGACAAGATATCAACGCTTTCACCGGTTTCGACCGTACAATCTATATGTTCGCAGTTCCCACCGATTTTGCCAAAGACGAAGCTCTCGATCGTTCATTACTAATCCTGCACGATTGGTTGGACGGTGTCACTATAGATCCGGAAAAAGTAGAGAATGAAAAAGGAATCATTCTTGAAGAACTACGCGGATTCGACCCGGAAGACGATTTCTATCCGCTCAAAATCGGACAAGGCATATTCAGTCACCGTATGCCTTTGGGCACAACAGACGATATCCGCAAGGTCACCCCGCAGGTGCTCAAAAATTATTATCATAAATGGTATGTTCCCTCTTTGGCAACATTGGTCATTGTAGGCGACATATCTCCCCTGGAGATCGAATCTAAAATCAAAGAACGTTTCAAATCCTTGCCCGGACGTCCGGTCAATGACTTCCGGAACTACCCGTTAGAGTACACCCGGGGAATTCATCTGGCCTCCATACGAGACTCTCTGCAACCCCGTACAAAGGTCGAACTAATGATTCCACACCCTTGCACAGTAGAGCGTACCATGGAAGACGCCATAGCAAAGGAGAAAGGGCGCCTGCTCGTCAGTGCCATTTCTTCACGATTCCGTGCACGAAAACTAAAGACCGATGTTACAGACCAATGGTATTTAAGTGACAAGAACCATTTTGTTCTGACAGTGGAAGGAGAAAACAGAAAAGAAATACTTACATCTATTTCTACAACCGTATCTCTGTTGAATGATCTGATACGCAACGGATGGCAAGAGGACGAATTACAAGATATTAAAAACAATTTTTGCCGCCGGATGAAATTGTCCACCGATGCCCCGTCACGTCCTTCCTCCATGTGGTGTGACGATTTTGCCGATTACGTTATATCGGGAGACCGCTATCTGACCGATCCATCCCAACAGCAGCAACTCAAAGAAGCCATGTCCCGTGTCTCCGGCCAATCTTTGCAAACATTGCTCAAGGAGTGGATGTCTTACCGTGAAGAAACTCTATTAGTAGCCTGTTCAACTCATCCGGGACTGGGAGCCCCGTTATCGGAAACCGAAATAGCGTCGGCATGGGCCCAAGGCGAGCAAGTCGAATGCACTCCCTTTCTTTATTTCCGTCCTGAAAAACAAGAAGAGATCGACATTGAGACTCCTCCATGTCTGGCAGCCCGTTTTCCTTTCGATCCTGCATCCGTATTACGACAAACAGAATATCCGCAAAACAGGATTCGTGAAGTAGAACTGAAGAACGGCATACGGTTAGTCCTCAAACCTACCCTTGAAGCAGATTCCACCCTGCTGATCACTTCTTTTGCCCCTTTCGGCACTTCTTCCCTATCCGATGAAGAATATCCTTTATTAGAGGGATTTGCCGGATACATAGATATGGGAGATATCGCAAAAGTAGATGGACAAGTTTTGTCCGATTACCTCTTCCGGAAAGAAATCTCACTTTCCATGGCAGTCGAAAATCACTGGCATGGCTTCATAGGCATGTCTCCCACTGCAAATGCTCCCGAGCTATTCAATCTGATTTATGAAAAGATATTCGATCCCGAATTAAAATATGACGAATTTGAGGAAATACGCCAGGACCTTTTAGAAAATCAAGACAAAGAAACGATATTGGAGAAAATGCTTCAACGAAGTCCTGACCGGTTATTATCTGCCCGCATAAACGAGTTGACCGGAACCGGTTTCGCCCGCTCTTCCCAAAAGCTTTCGTCCGAACAAATCAAAAATCTGAATCTGGATTCCATCGCAGCTTTTTATAAAAAGCTCTATACGAATCCCCAAGGAACCACCTATGTCATTTGCGGCAATTTCAATGCGGACACTCTCATGCAGCAGTTTGTCTCCGTTTTCGGACGTATTCCTGTTTCGTCACATTTGTCCCGATTTTCTTATCCGCATTTCAATTTTCCAGTCAGAAAGCATATAGAAGGCTTTCCCAATGATAATGACACTCAGACACTGTTCGACTATCTTCTCCCCGGCCACTATCAACCGGGATTAAAAAACACACTCACTTTAAAATTGATGCGTGACCTTATTCGCAACCGTTTGATCTCCGTCCTCAGAGAACAAAAATCCCTTGTCTACTCTCCTTACATTTCATTAATGTATGAAGGCATCCCACAAGGAATTTTCTACTTTGACATCAATGCATCCGCCGATAACGATAACATGCCTCAAATAGAACAGTTGCTGAAAGAGATTCTCCACCAATTAAAACAGCAAGAAGTGGATAATGAAGAACTGAATACCCTTAAACGTTCATTTCTGATAGCCAAACGCGAAGCGTTAAACGAAGAATCACCTTCTGCCTGGCGAACCGCCCTGGTCGGTTTACTAAAAAACGGTGAAACCATCAGCGACTTCGATCACTACGAACAATGTCTCGACAGCATCACTCCCGCCATGCTCCGCGAAGCATTCCGTCGCTATCTGGATACCGAGAATTATATCCTTTTATATTTAAGCAAAAACAAACTGAAAAATGATACTTCAAACCATTAAACAGATTTCATGCCTGCTTTGCCTGTGCTGTTTCCTTCAGCAGTCAGCCTTCTCTCAGGATGATAAGGACAAACCGGCCTATACCCTGTTCGACAACACAGGAAAACAAATCAGCTACGGAGAATTAATCAAACGACTCTCCGGCTATGATGTTATCTTCCTCGGGGAACTGCATAACTGCCCCATCACCCATTGGCTGGAATTCGAAATAACCCGTTCCATCTATAACATTCATAAAGATCAACTGATGCTGGGAGCCGAAATGTTCGAAAGTGACAATCAACTGATTTTTGACGAATACATGCAGCAAAAGATCTCTTACGACCGCTTTGAGGCCGAAGCCCGTCTATGGGATAATTACCGGACTGACTATTATCCGGTTGTTTTCTTTGCCAAAGAACATCACATTCCGTTCATTGCAACCAATATCCCGAGACGCTACGCCAACATTGTAAAAAATAAAGGGTTCGAAGCACTCGACTCGTTATCCGAGGAAGCCAAACGATATATAGCTCCTTTACCGATCGATTTCGAATATGATGAAGCCCAAAGCGCAGCAGCTTTCAGTATGATGAATATGATGGGAGGACGCCGGGCCGGCGACAATCGGAAGTTGGCACAGGCACAAGCCATAAAAGATGCTACAATGGGATGGTTCATAGCCCGTAATATCAAAAATAAATTCCTGCATATCAACGGTAGTTATCATTCCAACCGACAGGGAGGCATCATCCCTTATCTGCTCCGTTACCGCCCCAATACGAGTATAGTGACGGTAACCTCGGTACGTCAAGAGTCCATCCGGAAACTGGATGACGACCATAAAGGCTTGGCAGACTTTTACATCTGCGTACCCGAAGACATGGTAAACAGTTACTAACTACCGAAGCCTTCGTCCCCCCCTGGATAAAATATCTGCCTCTTCTTCGGCATCAATATCGTTTTTTTAAATCACTATATCGATACCGGAGAAGAGGATCATCGCTTTGGTATTTCATTTTTTGTATAACCTAAGTTCAAACAAAATTCTTATAAAGCGTTCATTTCAAGCAAAATTCAACATCAAGGTGCGATTTTGGTCTGGAAATAAAGCTACGGAAAGTTCCTGCTATTCAGTCACTATTGATATTCGTACAGCGTTCATTCCACGCATACCGCGCTCTATTTCAAATGTCACTCTATCACCTTCCGCAATTGTCGCAGGGGCAGAAGAGATATGGAAGAAATACTTTTCGCCACAATCCGCATCCTTCACAAAGCCATAGCCTTTCGCGGCATTAAAATACTCGATACGTCCCATAAGGGGAGCCACTTCCACATCCTCTTGTTTGGGTACAGAAACCTCGATATGAGAGGCATCTACTTCTTCCTCAAGCCTTTCCTGCGGCACTGAATGCAAAACACCGAACTGGTCGACATATGCAATCATATCCTCAAAAGAACTCGGACCGTTACTTTGGCGTTCCTCTTTACGTTGTTGCTTCTCCTTACGTTTCTGCTCCTTTAGCTTCTCCCGGTCACGTTTACTTATTGTTATCTTTTTTACCATTCAATAATTTTATGTCAGAATCAATACTGCCTGTTTTCCTTCATGTTGATTGTCAATAGGCAGTTTTATGTCACGCACACCAATAAATAAACGATTTCATTATTATATCCAGACTACACACCACGCTGAATGCTTGTAACACATAGGCGCAATTACTATTATCCTGAACAAAACAGCAAATAATGATGTCGACTGGAGAATGCCATAGTCCGCAGAATAAAGCGGAAAACAATCATGCACAAAGAAGATTTCAGTATAAACTCAATGTTAGTAACGGCAAATATACACATTTTATTCGGTTATTCCTAATTCTCCGGCCCCAATCGTGATGGAACCGGAATTGCCAGATAGCGCAATCACTTAACGGCACTATCCAAATCGACCTTCTCTATCAGTTCCTGATCCTACCAATAAGATATTACCTTTAGATGTTGCAGCCTTCCTACTATTATGGCAGGGTGAGTACAGAACTTCTCAGCAAAGTAACGGATATTTCCCGTGATAATTACTTATTTGCACAATTTCAATTCCTTTAATTTATACTGAGCATATCAGTAGATATTGATTCCTCAAGAGGCTCAAAGATATTATATAAAAACAGCCGGAATCACCTGTTACGGTAATCCCGGCTGCCGCCTAAAACACGAATAACCGCCGTTACCCGTTTTCCGTAGCAGACCACAACAGCCTGCTGTTTCTTTCTATCTCCTGCAATTTCATCGCCAAATCATCATCATCCTCTATCGAAAACGATTCACCATAGCGCATCACTTTCGTATCCTCCCTACCCGAACAGAGATATGTATACCACTCCTTTCTCAACAACATACGGCTGTAATTCAATGCTCCGTCACCATTATAACCGAACAAGGAATATAGATTCAGCATCAGCCTGCATCCCGATTCCCGCAAGTGCAGATAGTCTTCCGTTCCCCAATAAAGCGAACGTTCCGGTTGCATCAGGACAGGGATATAACCCGACCGGTAGATAGCATGAATCATCTCACTGAGTCCTTTCGGCTGTTGTAAAGGAGACACATCTACCAGTAACTCCTTCCCCCCTCCTATCGTCAACAAATCTCCCTTCTCCAACAAAGCCGGAAATCCTTCATCCAAACGATATCTTGCCGACAAACGCAGAGAGATATTACCGGAGTATTGCTGCTGTAAATATTGAAAGGCATCTTTCAGAAAAGAAAAAGCATTCCCTTCATTTTCCACCTTTACCGGAGGTACACAGTAGATCTGCCTGACACCTTGCTGTTCAAGATAAACCAACAATTCCAACGCCTTATCCCCAGGCAAAGCCCATGCATCCGTATTAGGAAGTAAATAAGGCTGAAAATCGGTATGTACCAAAGAAGAGAGAATCATAAATTTAAATCTTTCAACCGGGGATGCCTGCTGTCCTTCTCCGAGAGAATCACACGATCTGCCGGAATACGCCAGTCAATACCCAAATCCGGATCATCCCAGGTAATGGCACCCTCACTATGCGGAGCATAAAAATTATCACACTTATACTGAAAAACGACTTCCTCGCTCAATACACTGAATCCATGTGCCAACCCACGGGGAATGAAAAATTGACGATGATTATCCTCCGTCAACTCTACTGCCACATGTTGTCCAAATGTAGGAGATCCTTTACGGATATCAACAGCTACATCCAATACCGCTCCTTTCACTACACGCACCAATTTACTCTGAGCAAAAGGGGCCTGTTGAAAATGTAAACCACGGAGTACACCATAACTTGATTTACTTTCATTATCTTGGACAAATGTAGTCTTGCATACTTTTTCCTCAAACTCCCTCTGATTAAAAGATTCAAAGAAATATCCCCGGTCATCTTTAAAAATACGGGGTTCGAGGATAACAACCCCATCGATAGCAGTCTTTATTACATTCATTTCAAACCAAGTTCCTGTATCACTTTCAACAAATACTGTCCGTACTGGTTCTTCAGCATGGGCTTTGCCAATTCACGCATCTTATTGGCACTGATCCAACCTTGTCTCAAAGCAATTCCTTCCAAACAAGCTACTTTCAATCCCTGACGTTTTTCTATCACTTCAATAAAAGTAGATGCTTCACTTAAAGAATCATGCGTACCGGTATCCAACCAGGCAAAACCACGACCTAGCAACTGGACTTTCAGTACCTGATCTTTGAGAAATTCCTGATTCACTGTCGTTATCTCCAATTCTCCGCGTGCAGAGGGCTCTATTTTTTTTGCTACTTCCACCACCTTATTCGGATAGAAATAAAGCCCTACCACTGCATAATTAGACTTCGGTTCCTCAGGCTTCTCTTCCAGACTCAAGACATTTCCTTCTTTGTCAAATTCAGCCACTCCATAACGTTCCGGATCACTTACCCAATAACCGAACACCGTTGCCTTTTGCTCCACCTCTGCCATACGTACAGCTTCATTCAGCATACGGGTAAAACTCTGCCCATAGAAGATATTATCTCCAAGCACCAAACAGACCGAATCACTCCCAATGAATTCCTCACCGATAATGAATGCCTGAGCCAAACCATCCGGAGAAGGTTGTTCCGCATACTCTAAACGTATTCCATAATCAGAACCATCTCCCAGTAAACGTCGGAAAGCAGGAAGATCATCCGGAGTAGATATAATCAAGATTTCACGGATACCGGCAAGCATCAACACCGAAATCGGATAATAAATCATCGGTTTATCAAAGATAGGAAGAAGCTGTTTACTAACTCCTTTGGTGATGGGATACAAACGAGTACCGGAACCACCGGCTAAAACAATGCCTTTCATAATATATTATTTATTTTCCAGATAATTCAAACATTTTTTATTGATATCCTTCCTATAAGAATCAAAAAACCATCCCCATTTATTGAAATATTTAAAAACAGAAAATATATGAAATCTCAAAAGCTTCCAGCTTTTATAAGACCCTTTATCATATCCGTGCATAACTATTATATTAGGATTAAATATTGTGTCAGAAATAGTCCCTATCCTACGTGATAAATCCAAATCTTCTGCATACATAAAAAAACGCTCGTCAAATCCACCTATTTTTCTTAAAACATCAACTCTCATAAACATAAAGCAACCAGACAAAGAAGGCACCCACATTATTTTATCATAGCCAGAAAAGATTAATTCATATTTATAATTTCTATTTCTATTATATTTTTTCAATGGAAGAAAGCGACGTCCGAACAAATCCCATGGAGTTGGTAGCAATTTACATAAATATTGAATATCTCCATTAGGGTATACAACTTTAGGCATAACCAAGCCACAATTATGATTTTCACCCATATACATAGCCAATGACTTAAAAATACCTTTTGAAAATGATATATCCGGATTTATCACTACATGATAATCGACTTTTTCTTCAATAGCTTTTTTTATTCCAATGTTATGTGCTGCACCATATCCTAAATTGGTACCATTAAAAAGATAAACTATTTTGTCTGAAATTACACTAATAGAAGTTCCGAGTTCATCGGATGGAGAATTATCTATTACATATAATTTATGTATTATCTCACCACAAATTAATCGGCAGATATTTTCAACATCTACCTTCTCATTTTTATACAGCACTAAACTGGCTGTTATTCGGACATTAAGCATAATCTATATTAGAACTAAAAAGATCAATCTAAATAAAAGGAATACATCAAAATCATTTTAATAGAAGAAGCATAAGATCGTAGTAACTTACGACGTAGGGAGAAGCTACCTTTTTATAAGGGACAGTAGAAAACTTTATATAATTATCATTTATTGCATCAATCATCAATTCTGCTAACATTTGAGGGCTATTAACATCAAAAAAAGCAGTACATAAACTACCCTCAGATGTTTCATGTGCATACTCAAGATCCGCAATTATCATAGGTTTTCGATACTCTTTAAATTCTGATATAGGAAGTCCCCAAGTCTCCAGTTTACTAGGAAACAGTAATACATCAGTTTTTAAATACATATCATGCATCTGTTCCATCCTTAAAAGTCCTACAAACTCAATATTAAGTACAGATTTATACTTTTCTAAAATATGATTGGAATAGCTATTCTCTGTACCATCAATAGTTAGTACCACTCTAAAATTTTTTATATTCAATTTATTCAAAATGATAACAGCTTCACATATAACCTCAAAATTTTTAAAAGGACGGGCCAATGCAGGAAAGAAGAAAGTAAAAGGAAGTGTACTAACACTATTCCTTTCTTTTGAATCTATTTCTTCATGGTAAGGTCTGGCTACAATAATTTTTTTCTGATCAACCTTAAACATCTCACCAAAAGCTTTACGTAACCAGTCTTGTTGAACAATCAAATAATCATTTTGATGAATGTTAATTCGATACGCCCATTTATAAAACATTGCAAAGAAGACGTATTTTTTTGACAAAAAAACATCTTTCACTTTCCATCTAAAAAAAGGGGATGGATTATGCATATAGACAGCTCTTCGCCGAGCTTTTACATTAGGCGACATGTCATGTAAAGAAAGCCACAAATAGACATCAAATTGATTTGATATTTTTTTGAAATAAAAATATTCATAATAAATACGGTATAGCCATCTTTTTTTTGCTTTTGGCAACTCTATATACTCTATATTCGGATAAAGAATTTTATCCTTATTATTAACAAGTGCAATAACCCTATAAATATTACTTAACTCGGACATACTAAGAGCCTGCAAGAAGCTCTTTAAAATACTCAAGGTTCCTCCCTCTGTCAAATTAACAGCAGAGATAATTATAGTGTTCATTTTTTATTTTTTTGAAGAATAGATAAAAGAACCAGAATAGTAATAAAGAAAAGCCCAAAAAATAAATCCATATCTAACATAATGTCCTCCACGTATTAGCAGTGTTAGTATCAGAAAGAAGACGGAAATATTTATTATATTATTCAAATTATAATTTCTATATATCACCCATAAACATAATATTAGACCTAATACGCCAAATTCCGAATACAAACGATTTAACAAAGAATAGCCATCTTGAGCATTAAGACCATAAAAAATATAATCTGATTTATATTCTCGATAGTAATTTAATTCATGTGTCCCCAATCCGGTACCCATTATTCTATTAGGAGCATTTAATGCGACCCACACATTAACCATAGTAGCATAAGAACTCATATTCAACGTTTCAAATACATCTGGATCCATAGCAATAAAACCTTCATAAGTGTCTTGAAGCTTCATTACTATTGCACTAAAAGCAGTTTCTTCACCCGATTGTTCCAGTCTTTTAAAATTCCCTCCCAATAAAAACAATAGCAATAAAATGATAAAAATGGAATAACAGGCGTATTTGTTTCGTAAATAAACGTATTTATAAAATAAAAGGATACCGACAACAACAAATGTGATCGTACTAAAAGTCAGAAAGATAGCTAATATCACAATAAGCTTTCTTTTATTCAGAGGAAATAATCCTGTAAATAAATAATAGGCGAAAGCCGGAGTTAATATTGTACTCAAATAACTTGGTTCATCAATAATTGAGGACACCCTCAATATGCCTGGAAGTACTTCAACCGATGCCCGTCCATAAACCCAGCAAAATATATCGATTCCACAAATATAATAAACAGCAAATTGGATAATACCCAAATATGCAACAACATGTGCAATACAAAGATATTTAGCAAATAATGCAGGAATATCCCCACGAAAATATCTAAAAATCACCGCATAACACATTACAAAATAAGTCAATAAAAAAAATTGTTGAATAAACTTATTATACGCATAATTAGATAATGTTATGCATGAAAAAGAATATATACCAAGTATTAATAAAAAAAACAAAATATTTCTACTAAAATTCAACTTCTTCTGAAGTTGATTTATAACAAGTAGAGCCAAGAATAGAATGACCATTTCATAGTATCTTTCCATGAAAATACCACATACTATTAACCATCCTGCACATTCTTTTAAATTGAGCTTATTTTTTCTATACAATGTCATTTATAGCAAATAGCTTTATACATTTCTACATACATATTAGCTATATTATCCCAAGAGTAATTTGATATCATTTGTTTAGTATCAACAGGTTTATCAATCATTTCAATAATTCCGGCTTTTATTTCCTGCATATTTCTCCAATCCACATAATAAGCCTTATCTTCAAAATATAGATTAGTACCACCATTTCGAGTAATAACAATAGGTACATTATAAAAAGCAGCCTCCATTGCTGCAATACCGGGAGTCTCTAGTGTTGAAGGTAGTGCAAAAACAGAACACGATTTGTATGCACTAAACAATAGCTTCCGATTATAAATTGGCCCAAGAAAATAGCACTCCTTATATCCAATATTAAGAATCTCTTCATAGTACTTCTTATCCCAAATTTTGCCAACTACAACGACTGGCATATCTAACTCTTTACAAGCCTGAACCAATAATTTCTGATTCTTTCTGCGTTCCACTCTCGCCACATTTAAAACAAATTTCCGATTCTTCAAAAAAGGATATTCAGTCTCAAATAAGTCTTTGGAAACATCTGTCATCTCATATAAGTCAAGCCCATTAGGAACAACTTTAACAAAATTATTTTTCGTTACATTTGATATAAATTTAGCTTCGTCAATCGTATTAGGAAATAATGCAGAAGCTTTATCCCACAATTGGACCCTCCGCGAAATGCTCAATAAACTTTTTAATTTTTTAGGAAATATCCTAGTCAGGTTATATGCCAGCACTTCAAGTCTAAAGTTTTTAGGATATATAATTGTAGAAACCACATAAGGAATCTCTTTTTCTGCTAAAGTTATGGCAACAGGAGTATATTCAAAACTAGACTTAAAAAAATGAATTAAATCAAACTTTGATAAATCAGTTGTTTCATGTGTTATATATTCAACAGATACCAAACCTGTTTTTTGTAAAGCGGCAATTGTATTTTCAACTTGTGCTTCAGCACCTCCACGCTGCAAATTTCCAAACTGATCACAAATAACTCCTAATCTAATTACTTCATTCATGACATAAAAGTGTTTATAATTCTAAAACATGCATTTCCGTCACCATAAGGATTCACAGCTTTACTCATGCTATTATAGTACTCTTGATCATCAAGAAGTTTAGATACTTCTTTTATGATTTTATCATAATCAGTTCCAACAAGTTTTACCGTGCCGGCTTTCAGAGCTTCGGGTCTTTCTGTCGTTTCACGCATAACTAAAACAGGTTTACCAAAGCCAGGTGCCTCTTCTTGTATACCTCCACTATCAGTCAAAACAATGGTAGCTTTTTCCATCAAGAAAACAAAAGATAAATATTCCAAAGGCTCAATAAAAAAAACATTAGAGAGCTTTTCTCCTGCAAAAATATCATGAATGGGTTTTCTCACATTAGGATTCAAATGCATTGGATAAACAAAATCAACATCCAGATACATCTGTGCCAATTGTTTAATAGCTCGGCATATGTTAACAAAACCAGTACCAAAGTTTTCACGCCTATGTCCGGTTATCAAAACCAATTTTCGTCCTATGGAAGTGCGTAAAGGATCATATCCTTTTATTTTCAATAAATCAATAAGGTTTGATTCTATTTTTATATCAGACTTGATTCTATTGGTAACAATATGGAGAGCATCAATTACCGTATTACCTGTCACAAATATTTTATCTTCATTTATTCCTTCCAATATCAAATTCTGCTTACTAAGCTCTGTCGGAGCAAAATGATAGGCTGCAACCCGTCCTGTTATCTGCCTATTCAATTCTTCAGGCCAAGGATTATATATATCAAAAGTACGAAGCCCTGCCTCTACATGTGCTACAGCAATTCTTTTATAATATGCAGCCAAAGAAACAACCATCGAAGTCGTAGTGTCCCCATGTACAAACACAATCTCTGGACCTACTTCATCTAAGACTTCACGCATGCCCATCAGAACACGAGCTGTCACATCATATAGATCTTGTCCAGCTTGCATAATGTTCAAATCATAATCTGGAGTTATATCAAAAATCTTAAGAACTTGATCTAGCATTTCACGATGCTGCCCAGTCACACAAACAATTGTTTCAAACTCACACAAATGTTTCTGAAACTCCTTGACCAAAGGAGCCATCTTTATAGCTTCTGGCCGAGTGCCAAAAACTATCAATATTTTTTTTATAAACTTATTCATTTAATACTTTTGCCAATGATGATATATATCCTTTTCCAAATCTCAAATCAGGTTCCATATAATTCCCCTCTCCCCACTCATTCCAAGATTTTAGAAAAACAAGCCGAAACTCTTCAGGTTTATCTTTAACAACATCCATCACAAAAGTGACATGTTTGGAAAAAAGTTCAGGAGTAGAATTATTAAGTACATATCCCCCTCTCCCACTACGAGGAGTGTGATCCCAATTGGGTATCAATGTTGGAATTATATTCCTCCTTTTTTCTTCTTCACCAATGAATGAATTAACCATATCGCGATATTCGTATATACGAGGCATATTCCGGAATAATGAATTCATCCGATCCATAATATGCCCAAACACTGATCTCTCCTGCATCCACTCCCATAATCTAACAAGATTAACGCTATCAAAACCTTTCGCCAAGATAGTTCCGATCTCTCTTGAATCAACGGTTTGTCCTACAAAATAAATACCATCTAATCCATTTTCTTTAGCCAATTGATTCCATAACTTTATAAATGCTACCATATCAGGAAAGAACAACGGTTTATAAACCATAAACAATGGTTTACCATCCACCTTTATATATCTAGTATCTTTGAATGCAGGTAATAACTCATAAAAATGCATTACATAATCCTTTTCTCCTAAATATTTTTGCTCTATCAACATTTTAGAACTATAATTGCCATCCTTATTCCATAATTTAGCATGCCAAGACTCATTCGCCCAACACAAACAAAATGGATACTCAGGCTTACCTAATCTCAGAACCTCATTAAATGGACGTTCAAGTTCTCTTTTTCCATTCCCAAACCAATAATGATAATAACAGAATCCTTCAATTCCGGCTTCCCTCGCCATCTTAGCTTGTTCCTCCCGTATTTCAGGTAACCTTAAATCATAATACCCTAAATCCGCAGGAACTTTAGGTTGATAATGTCCATGAAACAGTGGCTTAGCTTTACCTACATTAGTCCACTCTGTAAATCCCTTCCCCCACCATTTATCATTATCTATAGTCGGATGATACTGTGGTAAATAAAATGCAATAACACGTGCTTTCATCTAATTATATCTTTCAATATTGACAAATCCAATGGACGAATATACCCATCCAAAACGTTTAAATTTGTTTGATATTTATACCGCAACATATACTCTAGCTCATCGGTTGAATTAGCAATCTCAATATCATGTTCTGTACCATCAAAAGGAGGAACAGCAGGCTCCCTAAGTCTAGTTTGTCCTTTGTTTTGGGGCTCGTATATCAAATAGTTAACTCCATTCATCAAGGTCTCTAAAAACAACGTTGATGTAGCACCAATTACAAGAGATGAACGTTCCAAAGAAGTTACCAAATGTTCCTTATCAATCTCATAAAAATTATGATCTAGAAAAGTGTACACCCAATCCTTATCTATTGAAGGATGAGGACGGAAACGCGCATGGGAAATTCCTACTTTTTTTAATACTGACTGGACTTCATAAAGATACAATATTATCATACTACGATCTATCAACACTGGGGTACCCCATTCATGCTGATGTACTGATAATGAAGAACATGGAACTACTAACACATCATCCAAAGTATTTCTCAACTTGCATCTTTTATCTATTCGCAAATATTTAGAGCTTCCTGTTACGTATATTTTATTCTTATCAAACCCAGCATTAATATAATTTTGTTTTATCTTATCTCCCCATACCATCAAGAAATCAGCTCTATTATCCACCTCTAAAGAGTAAATCGCAGGTAAACCGTGAGAAAAAACAAAAGATGGCTTTTGAATTGTTTTAAAAATATCTATCAGATATTTACTTTCAAAATATTGGTCAGTATATAAAAATAAAGCCGCAAAATTATATTCTCTAGATTGCTTTAATAATATCTTTTTATACGATTCTAAATGCGAATAAAATTCGGGATTATGCAACTCTCTGAAAATTCCCTTTGAAATAGCATCTCTCTTATAACCAAGAAGTTTAATAGCCTCTCTATCACCTAATATATTTTTAAGACCAACTGGCTGAAAAATAGAAGATATAGGATTATATCCTAAGCTTAACAACAATTGACTATCAGCAAAATAAACACTAGACAAAACATTAGAATGCACTTTACTGTTTATCGGTTTGTTTAGTAACGTATTAATTATTTGCAATTGCCTATATAACCTACTCTTCAGTGATAATTTACAATCTCTTTTATAAGAGGAAGATACATGTTCACCATAATTATAAATAAACCAGTCTAGTTCCACTTTAAATAGATCTACATATTTTTTTACCAAACAATCATTTGTAGATACTTTTAAATAATTTATTAAATATTCTTCCATCTCAAAATCTTATCAATATGTATTTTTAATATCTTACTACACCCTACAATTACTAAAATAAAGAAAATACTCTTCACACCTATAGAGTCAATAAGATTACTAATATTTATATAGTATACCCCTATAAACCATATGACAATAACATATAGAAATGCATATAAGATTCTACGAAAAGGTATTTTAATATCTGAAAAATAAATTGACGCTAAAAGCATCAACACCAAACTAATAGCAAAAGTTATACAAGCTGAGATAAGCCCATATTTTGTCAATAGTAATATATTCATAGTTATACTAAAAAGGCCACCGACTATAGAAATTATGGAACTTATTTTAGTTTTTTCGCGTGCTGTTATTACAGTACTATACAAAAGAGTCATACTAGAAGCCAAAACCCCAACTAAAATCATTGGAACATAATAAAATGATTCATGAAATTCTTTTGAGGAAAATATAATAAAAAATTCTTTTGAATAAAGTGCTATTCCAGACGCTCCTACAAGAAGTATAAATAAAAAATTATCATGGACTATCTCAAATTTTCTCCTAAAATCAATTGTACCGTATATTCTAAAAAAATAAGGTTCAAATGCCTTATAAGCACCAAATGATACAATATTAAGCAATAAAGCTAAAGTAGAAGCAGTACTATAAATTCCTAGACTATTAAGATCCAAATATTTTTCTATCAAGATTCTATCAGACATAGAAACTAAATAATATGATAGTGTCCCTGGTATCAATGGTAACGAAAAAGATAAACCATATCTTATCTGTCTCCAATTCCAACATATAACAGAATTTTGATAAGTAATATAGATAAAAATAATTGCAAAAATTATATTTATAAATAAATTTGAAATTAATATTCCCAATGCTTTGTATTCATATTGAACAACCAAAATTAAAGTAAGGGCAAGGGTCAAAACTCCTCTAACAATATTAAGGCACGTCAAAGGTAAAGGCTTCTCTTGTAAACGAAAAAGTGCAGAAGGTAATATAGCAAAAACGCTAAAAAAATTTATAGCTACCCCAAGAGCTATATATGGAAAAAAAGCAATTTTATCATCAAAACCCTGCCAAATAAAAGGTCCTATAATATATATAATAAAAGATAAAACGACATTAACAACAAATATAAACGCAGATAAATTTCCTAACATTTTTTTTTTGTCTTCATCCGTTGACTCTCTAAAGTAGAATACAAGATAATAAGTATTAAGACATAAAACAGAAAAAACAACTAAAAATAAATTTAATGTATTTATATAATTTACAATGCCATACTCAGCTGGAGATAAATAGTTTGTTAAAATAGGGAAGGATATAAATCCTAAAAGTCGTGGCACAATATCACCGATAGCATATATTGTAGTATTCTTTATTAAATTCGACATAAAGCATTGGTCTACATGACTAAATATTACAATAAATTATTTATTCTAAATACTCACAGCATATATGTACTTATCCTTTTGTACAGATACATATAACTAAAGTAATAAATTACACATGATAATTCAAGAAACCATCTACATAGTCAAGCCGAAAAGCTTCTCCTTTCATTAAATCTAAACGATTTTTTTTTCCTAATATTTCTTTTAGATACTTCGGATGTAATCCATATCCGGGTCTTACAGAACGAACATTCTCTTCTGTTATAATATCACCCACTTTCATGTCTTCAGCAACATATAATGAACGACAAAATTCCCTCCCAGATTTCATTTTGTCTGTCAATTCATAAGAAACCACACCAATTGACTGCTCAGCTATACGAATATCTTCCACCATTCGGCCAAAATGCTTTTCATCCATGGAGAAAGATGCGTCAGGACCACCTATAGAAGCATCTATTATAAAGTGCTTTTCAAGCATAACTGCACCATACGAAACTGCAACGATTGGTGCTAGGCTCCCAATCGTATGATCAGACAGTCCCGCCTTCACTCCAAAACGCTCTGATAAATCTTTGATCATACATAAATTGGCTTCTTTTATAGGGGCCGGATACGATGAAGTACATTTCAATAAAGTGATATCATTATTACCTACAGCACGACAAGTTTCCACGGCCAGTTGGATGTCCTCCTGCATAGCAATCCCTGTAGAAATAACAATAGGTTTCATTGTTCGGGCAGCATATTCTATCAGAGGTATATCTGTTATTTCAAAAGATGCTATCTTATAAATAGGATTATTCAAGCCTTCAAGAAAATCAACAGCTGTTTTATCAAACGGAGAAGAGAAACAAACCAGTCCCTCCTCTTGGGCAACATGGAAAAGTTCTTCATGCCATTCCCAAGGAGTATAAGCTCGTTTATAAAGATCATACAGATAGCCACCGTCCCAGATAGTTCCTTGTTTTATCTTAAAATCTTCACTCTTACAATCTAACGTAATAGTATCTGCTGTATAAGTCTGTAGCTTAATGGCATCAGCTCCAGCACGTTTTGCAGCTTTAATAGTCTCTATTGCAACTTGCTTATTTCCATTATGATTGGCTGACATCTCAGCCACTATGAAACATTTACTCATATTTTCTATTTTATTTTATCTAAAATCGACTCTAATTCCGCCAAAGTATCCGTACTAAAAATAATGTAACCTAAACGGTCCAGAGAACTCTTTATTAACGTTTTTGAATAAGGACGGATATCATACCGACTGATATGGGCATCATGTGATTCTATAAATTCCACGCAACGAGTATAATTCTGTGGATTCAAAAACTGCACACAGGAATAGCGAGACCTCTTTTTAGTGACATCGATCGTTTCACCCAACGATATTTTAACTAAATTCCCAAGCATATCTACACCGGTCGAAAGAGGAACTAAATCCGATGTTATATAGTCTCCCCCCAAACGGCATGCAATCTCTATGATGAAAGCTCCTCCGGAATTTAACTTTACTTCTGTATGTGACGGGCAATTATCTAAGCCTATAATATTTATAGCCTTTATAACCTCTGCGGCAATAATTCCATATTCATCAGCAGTTATACGGGCTGGTTCAATATGTGTATCTTCTACAAAAAAGCCTTCATCCTCACCTATTATTAGCTTTTCCGTAACAGCTATAATGGAAGTTCTTCCTTTTTGAGTAAATGTTTCCACACTAAATTCACGCCCATCAATAAAATCCTCAATCAGAACCTGTCCTTTTCTTGAATAGCTCAAAGCTAAATCAAAAGCATCTTTCAATTGTGCCAAACTGTCTACACGCTGAACCCCACGACTAGCTGATGAATCGACAGGTTTTACCACATAAGGAAATTCTTGATATAAAGACAAATCAGTTTGTTGATCGCATAAATAAAAAGCAGGAGTATGAACACCACTCCTCAAAAAGAGTTCTCGCTGCAAGTATTTATTCGTACAAATTTTAGCTACATCTTCAGACATTGCTGTTAGATGTAGTTTTTTAGATATTGATGCAACGACATTTACAGGATAATCTGAGGTTGTTAAGACTCCATCAAGATTATTATTTTCAGCATATTTCATGAGTTTATCAGTATCCAAAGTACTAATAGCCAGCTGTTCATCGGAAAATTTAAAACCAGGAGCACACGAATCCATATCTGCCACAATACAATACAAACCCAATTCCTTAGCTTTCAGAATAATTGGCACTTGAATGTTTCCAGCACCTAATATCAAAATTTTTTTCATAGTTACATTAAAGAGTTTATGATACGGCAAGATTTAAAAACAAACTCGGTATCAACCCGAAGATCATTAAATAAATTCAAAATACACATAGATTTTACTTCTGCTACAGGAGAATGAATACCACTGAACATATAAGAAACAGATGGAAAATTAGTCCCAGCAAATAAACCATTATCAAATAATGCTTTTAGAACTAATGCCCGATTAGGAATACAAACAAGAAATCTCCAATCACAATATTCTGAACCATATTTTATATCATTGGGCAATTCAGCATCATAAATGGCATTAAGTCGTCGCTTATGTAAATCAACAATCTCTTTTTTTTCTAAAACTATTTTCCTATACTTTTCAATAGTCCAGTTACTCCCTGAAATATCCAGCCAATCCGAGTCATGATAATAATATCGTTTATTATCTGACAAATATTGTTTATAACAATCCATTTGGGTCTGATAGTCAGAATTATCATAGGCTAAAAACTCTCTTTTATAGGAAAAGGAGTCATTCATAATGCCAAATCCCCCATACAACAGTTCTACATATTTTGCATATCCTGTACTATAAAGAGTCAAATCAATATTGTTTTGATTCTCACTAGAAAACTCCGGTGGACATAAACATCTATCATCAATAACAACAATAGATGAATCGAATTCTTTTATCTGACAATAAAATTTTGAGGTATCATATTGATGCCCATAAGCATGTACGAACAATACACCCTTTACACCTCCTAGACCAATAGCCTTTAGTGCCAAATGTTGATCCATCGCATGTGTATCGTCAATATCTATAAAATCAAAACTTAAACCGGCCTTTAGAAAAGTGGTCGGAACTATCGGACAAACATTAGCGGGCAACAAAAATTTACCCGATCTTATATTACTTCGCAAAAAGTTATATAGAATAACAGTAGCTCGATTCTCTAAAATCAACATAATCCCAAATTTTCCTTTATTACTTGAACAATCGAAATCATTCCTTCTCCAACAGATAGAGACAAAGAAGTATCCGATATAAACTTACGGCGTTCAAAAGAAAAAAGTTTTCTTAATTCTTGAATTAAGTGCTCAAACAAATAGGGATCATCCCATTGAAAAGCATTGCTCAATGTTCCTTTTTTTAAAAAGCCGGAAATATCTTCCGACTGGTTATCTACTACTTGAATTGCTATTGTAGGAAGCCCCACTGAAGCCAATTCATACAAAGTTTGTCCGCCAGCAGAAATTGCCACATCCGATTCCAGCATTAACGTTTTCATATGCTCAGCATCTAAAGAATAAAAGAAACGAATATTTCTGTTATTTAATAAAGACAAATCAACATGTGTTCTTGAACCAATGACAATATTGTATTGTAAAGTAGAATATGAATTTAATAATGAGGAAACTATAGGAATGGTTAAACCACGCACATCAGTTCCGCCCATTATTATAAAAACAGATGTAACTGAAGGTTTTACCGTATAAAAAGATTTTAAATTAAAAGCATTCCGCAAAACAGAATATTGCAACCCCAACAAATACAAGTTACTGGAATTCCATTTATGTCGGTGGCTATTTTCAACATTAGGAGTCCAATCAATGATAATAGAATCACGGTAATATCGACGACGATAATCATCGATTACAATTAATTTATAAACATGATTCTGTAGAAAATCAACCATTGACTGATCCGCTTGAATAGAATCCATAAATACCACTTCATCTTTAATGCAATTTTTTAAAAGTGCTATATCTTCTAGCCAGGGAATGTATTCGACATTTCTGTTAGAAAGAAGTGAAGTTACAGAAGTATCTCCATGAATTATAAAACGAACATCAAAACCCTCGTTTAAAAACGCATCATAAAAAGCCAGACAACGACAAATATGCCCTATTCCCCAATCAATGCTACCTTCTGTTAAAATTGTTATCAACATGATATAACATTTGATATTTTATTTCTGCCATCCGCCAATCCTCATATGTATCAATATCTTGAACCTCCAGATCTGATAATTCTATCATACCACTATTATCACAAAATATTTCTTTCACTTCCATAAATTTAGAAACAGTCATCCAATAAAATAGTCCAGAATCATGATACATCGGTTCTAAATCTTGTGAACGAGAATGAATATACTGAGGTTCACGCATCACAATTCTTCCGTCAACTTGTCTCAAAGCACGTTGAATAGGATATGTAAAACGCAAAACAGGAAATAACGAGTCATATTGCCCATCTAAAAATTTAATATGACTATTAATCAAAGACATTGATCTCAAAAATGGAGCCGTAGACAAAATACAGCAGAAAGAATCAAAAGATTTATTTTGACAACAATATTCATTTAACACTTCTTCTATAACATCTTCCATTGTCGCATGGTCATCAGAATTTTTTTTTGACCGCATAAATGGAACATTAGCCCCATATTGTTTTGCCACTTCAGCTATTTCTTCATCATCTGTCGAAACCATTACCTCATCGAATATGCCTGACTGTAATGCCGCCTCAATGGAATAAGCAATAATGGGCTTACCCATAAAAGGCTTAATATTTTTCCGAGGAATACGTTTACTACCTCCCCTTGCAGGAATTATTGCCAAATTTTTCATTTTCTCACAAATTCTATCACTTTATGAATCACATATTCCTGTTCTTCATCTGTCAAAGTTGGATACATAGGCAAACTTAAACAATGCTCATAATATTCTTCAACAACAGGCAAGCTTCCCTTTTTATTTCCGAATTGCTGATAATAAGGCATCAAATGCAAAGGAGCATAATGGACCTGTGCATAGATATTATTATCATGCAAATAGTTATATAATCCCAAACGATCTGCCACTTGGATAATATAAAGGTGATAAGCGTGGAAAATGTCACGATCCACATGAGGTGTACAAATACCTTCTAGCTGGGAAAAAGCCTCAGTATAGCGTTGAGCTATCTCCTGACGACGTGCTAGACCTGAATCAGCACGCTTCAGTTGAGAAATGCCTAAAGCGGCCTGAAAATCAGTGAGCCGATAATTATAACCTAATTCTTGCATCTCATAATACCAACCACCATGATGCTCTTGAAGTAAATCAGGATTTTTTGTAATGCCATGCGTACGGTAAAGACACAGTCGGTCATATAACTCTTTGTTATTAGTAGTCACCATCCCCCCTTCACCCGTAGCAATATGTTTTACAGGATGGAATGAGAAAACTGAAACATCGGCAAAAGAACCATTCCCACAATACTGTTTCTGCCCATTACCATCTACAAAATATCCACCCGGAGCATGACAAGCATCCTCTATGATCCAGAGCCCATACTCATCTGCTAACCTGCGAAAAGTCTCCATCTGCAAAGGATACCCGGCGAAATCGACCGGAACAATTCCCTTATAAGTCCCTTTGGGAGACAATTGAAGTAAAGATTCAAGTTTGTGAATATCCATAAGATAAGTATCCTTATCAATATCACAGAAAACAACCTCACCACCACAGTAACGAATACAATTAGCACTCGCCGCAAAAGTCATGGGAGTAACAATTACTTTATCACCGGGACGGACATCCAATGCAGTAGCCGATAAATGGAGACCTGAAGTAGCATTATTTACGGCCACAGCATATTTGGCACCTACATATTCTGCGAAAGCTGCCTCAAACTCCTTAATCTTAGGTCCTTGAGTCAAATAATCAGATTTCAAGGTTTCAATAACAGCCTGTATATCCCCGTCTGTTATACACTGGCGACCATAAGGAATAGGTTTACTGATCATTTGACTTCAAAATTTGGATCCACATATTTCTTTATATTTTCACGCATGCTCTCCACCGTTTCCCATTCCTCGTTTTTATCCGAACTGTAATGGAAATCACCGGGAACAGCAACGGCATGATGATGGTGGATATAATCCTCTTTACTATAATTAAACGACACTGAGGGAAGTATCGCATAATAACGGCCTAAGTCAATAGTATTCAAGGCGTCCGTTGCCGTAATCATTTCTTCATGGAGTTTTTCACCCGGACGAATACCAACTTCAACCAAAGGAAGGTTGGGAGCAATAGCCTTGGCTACATCCACAATGTGGTAGGAGGGGATTTTAGGGATGAATATTTCACCGCCTAAATGATGTCCGATAGCAAACATCACCAAATCCACACCGGCTTGAAGAGAAATATTAAAGCGGGTCATTTTCATATCGGTTATAGGTAATTCTGTTGCTCCATTATCCCTCTTGCTTATAAAAAAGGGAATAACAGAACCACGTGAACCCATTACATTACCATAACGAACGACTGAAAACTTAATATCTTTTGCACCTTTTATATTATTCGCAGAAACAAACAACTTATCAGATGTAAGTTTAGTAGCACCGTACAGATTAATAGGAGCGCAAGCTTTATCCGTAGAAAGAGCTACAACATGCTTAACGCCTGTTTGCAATGCTGCATTTATTACATTCTGAGCGCCATGAACATTCGTTTTAATACATTCTTCCGGATTATATTCCGCTGTATCAACTTGCTTGATCGCAGCCGCATGAATAATCACGTCAATACCTTCACAAGCACGTTTCAAACGTTCACCATCACGAACATCACCTATAAAAAAGCGGAGTTGGGGATATTTAGATTCCGGATATTTTTGTTTAAGTTCAAATTGCTTCAATTCATCACGAGAATAGATGACAATTCTTGTAACATGCGGATAATCCCGAAGGATTGTTTCCACAAACTTCTTACCGAAGGAACCTGTTCCACCGGTAATTAAAACAGACTTATTGCTTAGCATCACATTAAATAATTTTAAAATCAATAGAGAAATCTATCCAACTATAAACAGCCAATAAAATATCATTTGAAATTTCACATTTTTATACTATAAGTGACCATCTCTTACCCTGTCGAACCATAAATTCAGTCCCACCCACACAGCAATATCCGCCAAAAGCATCACCGTGTTGTCAATCACCGGAACCAACAGAATATTCACCGCACTAAACGCACAAGAAATCAGCAAGATCGTTATCATCGCCTTTCTTGGTGTGAACCCCATTGCCAGGAACTTATGATGAATATGGTTCTTGTCCGGTTCGAAAGGGCTCTTGCCACTGCGAACACGAACCATCACCACACGGATCACATCGAACGCAGGGACAATCAGCGTACTGAAAGCAATCACGAAAGCACCTTCGGTATACGGGGTGACATCCGGATTGTACTGGCTGTATTTGATGGCAAGGAAAGAGAGCACATAGCCCAAAGTCAGGCTGCCCGTATCACCCATAAAAATCTTACGGGCACGTTCCGCACTGCCAAAGACGTTATAGTAAAAGAAAGGGACCAGCACACCGAACGTGGCAAAGGCGAGCATGCTGTACGTCCAAAGTTCTTTCTGCATGAACAGGAAGCCGAAGACAAGCAGGGCAACGCTGCTCAGACCGGAGGCAAGACCGTCGATACCGTCAATCAGATTGATGGCATTGGTGACAAAGACAACCAGAAGAACCGTAAAAGGCATACCTATCCAGGCAGGAAGGGCATACAGGCCGAAAAGCCCGTAGAAGTTATTGATCCAAAGGCCGGCCAGGGGAAAAAACGAAGCACAGATGATCTGGATCACAAATTTCTGACGGTAGCGCACTCCGACAAGGTCATCGGCAATACCCGTCAGGTAGAGCAAAGTCATCCCGCAGACCAGAAACAAGCACTCGGGCAACAAGTACACCGCACGGAGGGCGGGAACATCATAACCCATCAGGATGCGAAGGGCGAACACGCCACAGGAGGAAAGCAGGATGGTGGGAAAGAAAGAGACACCGCCCAAACGGGGAATGGCACGTTTATGAACCTTGCGCTCACTCGGCATATCGAAAAGCTTCTTCCGCAAAGAGATAAGCAGGATGCGGGGAATGATAAGCCGGGCAACCGAAGCAGAGATGACAAAAGCCAATATGATGAAAAGGATATTCAAGGCAAAGGGGATTTAGGTTATATACAGTGTTGTGTCGAAAAAGAAAAGAGTTTACTCCTCTACTTCCCAGTTGGGATAAGGATTCTCTTCAAGACTGCGGAGTTGTTCGGCAATCTCACATTCATCGCCGGAAAGGGCACGCTCTCCCCAGCTGTCGATGATGCTATGCGCCTCACGGGAGAGGTCGTCGTCAAAGACTTCACCATAGCAATAAGTCAGAAGGCGCACCTTCAGCAAGGAAGCGGGCAAGCGGTCGAGCACTTCCCAACAACGGTTCAGGATCTGCTGGATGCGGACTTCCTTGTCACCGTTATTGTAGATCGTCGCGTTATAACCCATCAGAAGCGAAAGGCACAAACGGGCTTCTTCCTCGTCGGTGGAGCCATGATGGGGATATAAAGTATTGGCACGACTGAGTACATCACCGTTCAACCGGCTGAAGTGGTCGCTGTAGATGGGGCTGCCATCGGAACCGAGATAAAGAAGTTCGTGCGCCAAGGTGTACAAAGCGGTAATTTGAGAATCTAAAGAGTTCATGGAAATATTTACAATTTACGATTTATTGTCTGCTATTTTACTGTTTAAAGATCGAGCGGCTCGATTAGAGAGGGATGGATGTAGGTGGTGGCAACGGCCATGACACCCTGGATGGAAACCATCACACGCCGATCGTTTTTCACACGGATAAACTCGCCCTCGACGCCGGCAAAGATGCCTCCTGTCACACGCACACGCTGCCCTTTACGGAAAGCTACGGCTGAGGGTTCGAGATAGACCAGTTGCTGGTCGTAACTGCCGGCAACCGCCATGAAGCTGCGCATCTGGGAAGTGGGGACAACAATGGGCTGGCGGCTTTCACGATCCATGATATAACGGATCGGAAGGGTCATGCCCATCTCGTCTTTGATACGATCGATACGTTCACGGCTCGAACGGATAAACACCAGGTTGTGGACCGCAGGAACCAATTTACGCACGCGGCGCTCGTTCTTGACGATGTATTCGTAGTGCATGGGGATAAAATTCTCGATACATTCACCATCGAGATACTCTTTTAAAGCAAGCTCACGGCTGTAAGTGACACGAACGGCGTACCAAAACAGCTCCGGGGATTCCTTCACAAAAGGATGTTCTTTGGGGACACCGGAGTACGAAAGTACCTCCCGGTCAGGTGATGTAATGCGAATATCAGTCTTGCTTGCATTCATGTGATCTCAAAACCCTCCCCTATCACAGTAGAAGGATGCTGAAATGTTATGTGTCCGCCTCAAAAAACAGCCGATTTCGTAAAAACGCTGATTTTAAAGACTAATTAGCTATGAACGAAGATATTAGATACGGTTTATGTTTCAAAAAACGTTCGTCTTTTGAAACATCATTTTTGATGAAATTCAGAACCGGATAAAAAGAAAAATTCAAAAAGAAAATCTATATTTTTTAGATTCCAATAATTCATTGATTTACAGCATCATGAAGAAGATAAAAATAGAATAAATGAATTTATTTATAAAAATATTTTGCTATAGTAAAAATACTGTTTACCTTTGTTCCATTGAACGAACGTTTTTTGAAACACGCCTTCTTTTCTTTACAATTCGATTTTCCTGAAGCTTAATATATTATATATAATCGCGCGTACGCCTATGCGCATAATCTTTTCTTTTTTAATCTATTTCACCCCGTTAAGTAAATAGGTCAGGTATACCTTACCTATTTGTTTGACGGAGCGAAACATCAATATAAAATAAACAATATACGCGTATATATAGAAATATCCATATAAGAACCACTAATTTTGCATTCGTAATAAAAAACTTATTAGACGAAATGAGCAAAAAAAACCGAATGAAGGAGTGGTATTAAACATGGGAAATACCCCTTACGTAGTAATCGTCAATGAAAAAAGTGACGAAGGACAGAAAGTGTTGGAAGCACTGGAAGAAAACATAGAAAAGATGGATATAGGCTCGCATAGGGAGCTTGTCATCTTCTTTTTCGTATGGCTGAACCATCAGCAAAAAGATCCCAAAAAGAGAAAAAACATACGGGAACTGGCAAAGATCATGCACCGGTCACTGTTCTTCGGACAAAAACACAACAGCAACGAGGAGATGAAGCCGGATTCCATTGAAACTGAGATATTTAAGATACTAAGGATATTAAAAAGCATGAAAAAAGCGGAAGATAAAGACTTGATTATAAATCTATTAGACGATATCAGCCTGTTTCTGGATGAAAACGTCTAACAGGGGTACAAAAAAGACCCGTACTTTTGCAATCAAAGATTTATGTTAAACTTAAAAAATGAAAGATGAAAAGCATTAGTATTACCACTTACAGGGGTTTCAGCAAAGTGAAAGGGAAATGTTCACTGCAGGAATTGATCGGATGGGTACGGAGCAGACAATACGCCAACCTGATAGAGAAAATAGGAAGGCTGGTCAGTGAAGGAAAAACCAAGGAGGCGGAGAATGTGAAGCGGCAACTGGACTACTTCACCGTCACGGCAAACTATCATGAATGCAGGCTGGCGCACAGCATAGCCGCATACAACGACACCAGCACCATCGACATCGATAAGCTGCGGGAAGAGGAACTGGAACGCATACGGGCTCTGATAGAAGCCGACGAAGCAACGCTCGCCTGTTTCCTCACCGCCAAGCAGCACGGTTTCAAAATTCTGGCTTACCTGACAGACCTTGAGGCGGAGGCGTGGAGAAACTCGTTCTTCAAGACAGCAACCATCACCTACGACAGACTGGAACAGTATCACGCAGGCATCTACGAACTGACCCGGAAACACTACGAGAAACTGCTGCAAACAGAGGTGGACACCAGCGGAAAAGACTTGTCGAGAGGTGTCTTCGCCTCGTATGACCCGAAGGCGTTTTACTCTGCCGAAAGGGTGGCACGCATCCCCGAGCGGACACTCACCATCGAAGCTCCCGAACCTGCACAAAGGGGAAGGAAAAAAAAGAAAGAACCCGAAACGGGACAGACGGGAGATATCAGCGCCTATACGTGTATGGAATTCAACAAATGCCTCTGCTCCACGCAAAGGCTGATGAAATATACGGAAGGAAGCCGCAATTCGTTCCTCTTCACCCTGGGAAACAAATGTTTCCGAAAAGGGCTCGAAGAGTCGGAAGTGAAGCGCCTGGCGGCGGAAAGGCTGGGAGACGGAGGAGGGATGGACACGGACACACCCATCGGAAACGCCTACACATATACCGACAGGACGGAACGGGCAGAGGAGAAGAAAAAGATACCACTCGTGGAACAGGTGATAGATTATCTGAACAAGAATTATGCTTTCAGGCGAAACACGGTGCTCGACCGCCTCGAGATGTGCGACTTATCCCAAACGGAAGAGAAATCTTTCTATGCCATGCGGAACAAGGATTTCAACTCCATCTTCCTGAACATCAGCAGGCAGGGCATAGCTTATCCGCTCAACAGCCTGAAATCGGTCATCGACTCGGACTATTCACCGGAGTTCAACCCCTTCACGCACTACTTCGAAGGAAATGCCCGGTGGGACAGGAAGACTGACCACATCAGAAAACTGGCGGACACCATACAGGCGGAAGATCAGGAGTTCTGGAGGGAGGGATTCCGGCGGTGGATCGTGGCCATGGTGGCCTCGGCCCTCCGACCGGGCAAAGCAAACCAAGAAGCACTGGTGTTGCACGGAGCACAGGGAAAAGGAAAAAGTACCTGGATAAGGCATCTGCTGCCTCCGGAACTGGCAGAATATTACCGAAACGGAATGATAGATCCGGCAAACAAGGACGACCTCTTACTGCTGTCCACCCGCCTGCTGATCAACATGGAAGAGTTTGAGGGTGTGAAAACGGGGGACATCGCCGAACTAAAACGAATCATCGGGCAAGAAAACGTCACCATCCGGAAAGTATATGACACCCAGGCACAACTGTATCCACGCAGGGCATCGTTCATCGGAAGCACCAACAACATGCAGTTCCTCAAGGATTACGGAGGAAACCGGCGCTTCCTGGTCATTCCTGTAAAGACCATCGACTACCGCACCCCGGTAGACCACAAAGGGGTGTACGCGCAGGCGGTGCAACTGATAGAGGACGGTTTCCGCTATTGGTTTGAAGGAAACGAGATAGACGACATCAACACCCGAAACGAACGCCACCGCATGAAAGACCCACTGGAAGAGAACCTGTATGTTTACTTCCGTCCGGCAGGAGAAAAGGACTTTGAGGTGAAATGGAAACCCGCCGCTGCAATACTGGCTACTCTATCTGTATACGGACGGACACAAGCCAACGCGCAAACGCAACAAGTGTTGGTACAGATTCTGGAAAGGGATGCCTTCGGCAAGCGTGTAAACATCCATGGCATCACGGAGTATGCCGTAGTGGAACTCACACAACAGGAGGTGAGCGAAAACTTCAGGAAAAGGGATAAGGGAAAGGAAATGGATGAACTCCCGTTTTAAAAGTACCGGAGGGAAGGAAATAGAAGAGAAATGCCCCGTAAGAATATATGTTATTTCGATTACATATATTCTTACGGGGCAGGACATATATTGGCGTTTTATTGACAAAAAGTTCCCCTTTGGCATTTAAAAACCAAAGTTCAATAGAGTTTATAATAACGCTGGCAAAAATATTCATCTTTGTGAAATCAAAAAAGCTTTCTGGTGAATTCGCTAAAGGCAAAGGTGAAAGATCTTATTTCCACATATGACGCTGTTGTATAGCCGCTGATTACAGAGTGAAATTAATTTAATTTATTCCATATACATAGTATACATCATATATATATTATATATCTTTGTAGAAAATACTCAAGTTTATGGAAACAGTAGCATTACAAAAGAAAAGAAAGAATATTGATCTGCCAGTGGAAACATTGCAAAAACTCTCCATTATGGCAGCTTCACAGGGTAAAAGCTTGAAAGCATTCATTGAAAGCCTTCTGGTTGCAAAAGCTAATGCTGTGTGCGTTGAAGTTTCTACCAATCCGAGTCCAAGTGGGGACGGATGGTTTGATGATCCTGATAATATGGCATCTGTTATGCGTGGTATTGAGGATGCAAAACAAGGAAGGACTAAAGCATATACAATAGACGAGATGAGAAAAATGTTGGATATATGATTTATAAACTTGTTTTGACCGAAGAAGCCGAAAAACAATTGCTTCAATGGAGGAAATCAGGGCAGAAAAAAGATTTTCAAAAGATTCTCTCTTTATTTCAGGAGTTGGAAAAACACCCTACTACAGGAACCGGTCAGGTAGAAGCTCTCAAAGGAAGTCTTTCAGGTTATTGGAGCCGGAGAATTAATAAACACTTTCGGATAATCTATACAATACATGAAGAGATCGTAACGGTAGAAGTCATTTCTGCGAGGAGTCATTATGGGGATAAATAACATGAAAATGTGAAGCCCATCTCCTAAATTCAACACCACGTTTAGCCTTTACTCTAAAACCAACAGATATAATCATACTAAGATTATAATGTTCTGTCTGATAAACTTTACCCTCAGCAGTTGCCGCAAATTTTGCGGCAACTGCTGAGGGTAAAAAATTAGCGATGTATTCGAATATCCATAATCCACTAATTATTCATTATTTTTCCAGCACCTTATGCTCCCGGTTCTCCCATATATCGAAAGATCAGACGAACTTCCTTGGGCGTAAATGAATGGCGGTATTTATAGTATCCCACCTCCTCGAGCGCAGCCATCAGGAGTTTGTTGTGCCGCATCCAACGGCTGAGATTATTGAGGGCGGCATTTTCAGACAAATGGGGTGCATAAAGCAGAGCCAACTCGACTTTTGTATATACACGGATAGGAAACTCTCTCTCGTCATCTTCTAAATCTTTCATGTTTTTCAATTTTAAATTAATAAATAATCGGAACTTTACAATAACATAAAGATAACAAAAACAAACGACATATCATAGCAAAAGTTATACTATTTCACAAAATATTCATTGATTTTCAATCTTTTATCCATACCGCCTCAACCCACGTCAACAAGCACAAAGCAGAGGTTACAAAGCGGTATCTTTGACATACCGGAAGAAAGGGAAAGAGCTCGTCCGACCTTCCGGATGCATTCTTAATTATTAACCATAAAAAACTATCAGACAATGGCAGTTCCATACAAAAAAATCGCGAGAAAAGATCCGCGAAAAACGGATGCTATAGAGAAATTTTATCCGCAACTGGTCACTTTAGGCCAAAGCGCAAGCCTGGAAAGCATTGCGTACGAAATGAAGGAGAAAAGTTCGTTATCATTGGGAGATATTAAAAGCGTACTCACCAATTTTGTAGAAGCGATGCGCACCTCCCTCTATAACGGACAATCAGTCAATATCCGGGATTTTGGAGTATTCAGCCTTTCGGCACGCACCAAAGGGGTGGATACGGAAAAAGAATGTACGGCCAAAAACATAATGGCAGTGAAAATAAACTTTCGTCCGTCATCGAGTGTACGTCCGAACCTGACATCGACCCGGGCCGGTGATAAAATCGAATTCATCGATATCAAAGCCGCACTGGAAGGTAAAGAATCTGAAAAAGGTGGAGACGGAGACATTGTGGATGACCCGACGGCATAAATCAGGATTACATAGAAAGGAGGTGTTGAAGAAATGAAAAAGTCAGGCTGGAGTACGGTTCTAAAGGTAATGATCGCAGTGGCATCTGCCATACTGGGAGTCCTTGGAGGTAATGCAATGAACTTGTAGGCAACGAAAACTAAATGGGAAAGGTGATATCCGCGTGGTATCACCTTTCCCATTTAGTTTTCATACTATCAACCGCTCCTGATCTTATTTTGCTACCATCACCTCGACATCATATCCCATAAACAATCCATTCTCGACAACTCCTGTGATTGATTTTATCTCTTTCTCGAGAGACGAATGAATATTGCCGAACCAGGCATCGAGAATCAGATTTCCATTTTCGGTAATTACAGGACCGTCTTTACCTTTAGCAAGCCTCAACTCCGTACGCAAAGCTCCCATAGTAAGCACTTCCCGCTCCACATAAGGCAGAGCCATCGGAAACACTTCGATAGGAACAGGAAAACGGCTTCCCAGAAAAGAAACCTGCTTGCTTTCGTCCACCAAAATGAAAGTGCGATTGCTGCTGCATATCAAAAGTTTCTCCTTGAATAACGCTCCACCTCTACCTTTGATCAGGTTATGATCGGGATCTACTTCATCGGCGCCATCGAACGTCCAATCGGGGCGACACATCCATAAAGTAGTCTGCGGAATGCCCAAACGGACACACTCCATCGATATCTCCATCGAGGCAGGGATCACGGTGACATGCAGATTCTCCGTACGTATCCTTTCGGCAATAGCGAGCAATGCCAGATATACGGTCGATCCGGAACCTGCCCCAATAATCTCCCCTTCTTGCACACGCATGGCAATCATACGGGCTAACTGCTCCTTACTCTCCCGGTTGGTGATCGTGTCCGACCATTGGAGATGCTCCACCAAGCTACTTTCCCATCTCATACTAACACTTGTTTATAACAGGTAACAACTTATTTCACCCTACGGTTCAGTTGGTTATTGGCTTTTGAGGGCTTTGATTTTCCGATCCGTTTACCGGAAGGTTTCTTACCTCCCGAGGCTTTGGGCCGTCCGCTACCCGGACGGGCACTGCTATTTCCGCTCTTCTTCATAAAAATCTTCATTATAATATTTGCCTAAATATCTGCGGGCTATAAAATCCCAGTTCTCGTGCAACACCCTCCTGCCATCCTCAAAAGGAAAAGTGACCTCGGACAATAAATCATGCTGCATGGCATAGTGCAACAAGTCGATGGGACAAAGTCCGGGAACATAAAACAACTCGGCCCCTTCTTGTTCGGCAATCCCAGGATTATATGTCGAGTTTCGTTCATCCCGGAAGCAAGCACCGATATTGGGAGCAAGCAAGATGCCTTTCGGATTGGCAAAAAATACAAAATTTTCTTCATCGGCCAATTCGGGCATTAACGAATCGTCTTCGTCGGCCCACTCCAACGCATCGACACAGAAACGGCGCAAGCCCGCATAATCCTCAAAATAGACAAGCTGCTTCCCTTGGGTGGCATTCAGGAACTTGGTCACATCATGGGGAAGCTCCATTTCCGGGAAAATATCCAAAACAGGTCCCGGAGGAGGCAACAGGGCACGAATCTCCGGAAGCCAGTCCATCGACTCGTCATCGGTAAGAGGGGCTTGTTCAAAATGGGCTTCAAGTAGCGCATAAATATCAGCCGCAAGTCGAAGCAGAGATTTATCCGTCGGATTCCAAGGAACCGGAGAATCGTCTGTGACAGGAGAAAGAAGCGACCATAACAGGAACGACACATCCTCAAAATTTATTTCATCATCGGCATACGCCCCTGTCAGGGTATAAAAGGGCAGAAAACGCCCGTACAACCGCTTGTGCAACCGGATGAACTTATTCCATCCACCGGAATTATTCACACAATCTTCCAGATACCAGGTGAAATAAAGAACGGCCCGGTTTTTATGAATCATCTGTCCGGTAAGCTCCGACTTCTCAAATAGGGGCAGCAGCCTGTTGGCAAAATCGACATACCATTGATCGGTATCTGCCGATTGCGGACGCGGATGGACTTCCATCCACAGTTGACGATATATTTTTTGCAGTTTCATGAATTGGAGTGTTGATTTACGGAAACAAATGTACTTCTTTTCTGATAAGATTGGCTACATTTGCACCAATTTATGAACTTTACGGCAATGGATATTACGCTCAGAACGCTCACGGAAAACGACTTGCCTTTTGTAAAAGACATCTACGACTATTATACCCTCCACACAACAGTGGTGTACTTTGTACACTGCGCCAGCATCGACGAACTAAAAAACTACATCCCCGTAGGTGATCCCGTCTACCGGTCGTTCATCATTGAAACTCCCGAAGGAGCACCCTGCGGATTCTGCTATTTCGCACGCTTCAAGCCCCGAGAAGCCTTCCGCATCTCGGTAGAGCTGACCCTCTACCTGAAACCGGAGTTTACAGGAAGAGGATATGGAAAACAAGCTATACTCCGACTGGAAGAGATCATCCGCCAAGAAGGCTTCAGCAACATAATGGCACTGATTTCGGGAGAGAACGAAGCCAGCATCCGCCTGTTCGAAAAATGCGGTTTCGAATGTTGCGCAAACATCCGGCAGGTAGCGGAGAAGTTCGGCAAAAAACTGGATTTGAGGATGTATCAGAAAATTCTATAAAACAACAGATTTGCATCGCAGATTACATAAACAATCACATTCCCTTCCTCTGCGCTGTAACTCTATTATGCAATCTGCGACAGCAATGCCCCCTCCGTCCGTTCTCAAAGTCTTTTTAAAGCCAGCTTAATGACTTTCTCCACCGGAGCATCGGGTTCTTCTTTCAATATGGCAAGCACCGCCTTCTGTGAAGGTGCAGCGGCAAATCCGAGCATGGTTAATGCAGCGATGGCCTCTTCCTGTACTTCCGCATTCATTGCCGGCAATAAAACACCGGCAGCACCTCCCACGGCAGTTGCAGCCATGGCACCGGTTTTAATTTTATCTTTCAAATCGACAATGACACGCTGTGCGGTCTTCAGTCCGATACCTTTCACCGTTTTCAGCATATTGGCATTTTCGGTACTGATCACATTCACCAATTCGGCCGGTGAAAGAGCAGAAAGAATCATACGGGCCGTGTTTCCTCCAATACCCGAAACGGAAATCAGCAGCAGGAAAAGTTCCCGTTCCTGCTTGTCGGCAAAGCCATATAAAACGTAAGCATCTTCGCGGATGGCTTCGTAGATATAGAGTTTACAACTGCTCTTACCCTGAATGGCAGAATAAGTGTTGAGTGATATATTAACGGCATATCCTAATCCGTTACAATCGATAACTGCGGTTGCCGGACTCAGTTCGGCAATTTCGCCTTTGATGTATTCTATCATAATGGTTATAATCAGAACGCAAAGATAATAAATATTGTGCTTCACGAACCTTGAATAACAAAAACTAACTTTAACACCCTTAAGAGACCTGAAAACAAAGAAAATGACTAATTTTGCAACCGAAATAAAGAAATGTGTTAAACAAAACCAATAAAAAGATGAAAAAAGTAAGAGCAGCCATCGTAGGTTATGGCAATATTGGTCGTTATGTGCTGGAAGCCCTCCAAGCGGCTCCCGATTTTGAGATAGCAGGTGTGGTTCGTCGTGCAGGTGCCGAGAACAAACCGGCTGAACTGAATGATTACGCAGTAGTTAAAGATATAAAGGAACTTCAAGGAGTAGACGTGGCTATTCTTTGTACTCCGACCCGCAGCGTTGAGAAATACGCAAAAGAGATTCTCGCAATGGGCATCAACACAGTAGACAGCTTTGATATTCATACAGGCATCGTTGACTTGCGTCGTGAACTGGGTGCTTGCGCCAAAGAACACGGAGCTGTATCGATCATCTCGGCCGGATGGGATCCGGGAAGCGACTCGATCGTACGCACCATGCTCGAAGCAATCGCCCCCAAAGGAATCACTTACACCAACTTCGGTCCGGGTATGAGTATGGGCCATACGGTAGCCGTCAAAGCTATCGATGGAGTGAAAGCGGCTTTATCGATGACTATCCCTACCGGAACAGGCATTCATCGCCGTATGGTATACATCGAACTGAAAGACGGATATAAATTCGAGGAAGTGGCAGCAGCCATTAAATCGGACGCTTATTTCGTTAACGACGAGACACACGTAAAACAAGTGCCGAGCGTAGACGCACTGCTGGACATGGGACACGGTGTAAACCTGACCCGCAAAGGTGTATCCGGAAAAACCCAGAACCAACTGTTCGAATTCAATATGCGCATCAACAACCCCGCACTGACCGCACAGGTATTGGTATGCGTAGCACGTGCTTCGATGAAGCAGCAGCCGGGATGTTACACCATGGTGGAAGTTCCGGTTATCGATCTGCTTCCGGGCGACCGTGAAGAATGGATCGGCCACCTGGTATAAAAAAGCCAAGTGTCTGATACAAACTATTTCCAAAGACAAGGAAAGGACGACCGCAGATTCTCTTTTTAATTATCACCGATAATCGAAAAGATAAAAATCTGCGGTCATCTTTTATTAGATAAACACTCCGGCTTACACACAATGAAGAACAAACGGTACTCACGCGGCGAAGAGCTGTCCAATACTTTAAGCCATGGCGCAGGCACCCTGCTGGGCATCACCGCAGGATATTTTCTTTTGGAAAAGGCACTCGCCAACCCTCACCCCTATTGGGCAACAGGCTGTGTACTGGCTTATCTGGTGGGGATGCTGGCATCGTACATCAGTTCGACCTGGTATCACGGCTCCAGGCCCGGCAAGCGGAAAGAACTTCTGCGCAAATTTGACCACGGCGCCATTTACCTGCACATAGCAGGGACTTACACTCCGTTCACCCTGTTAGTGCTACGCCATGCCGGCGGATGGGGCTGGGGAATCTTCACTTTTGTATGGCTGTCGGCTATTGTAGGATTCATATTAGCCTTCAAAAAACTGAAAGAACACAGCAATCTCGAGACGATCTGTTTTGTAGGGATGGGCTCTGCCATCCTGGTGGCCCTCAAACCACTAATGGACTGCCTGTCCGCCATCGGAGCCTCTCCCGCCTTCTGGTGGCTTCTCGGAGGAGGAGCTTCGTATATCATGGGAGCCGTGTTTTACTCGTTGCGAAAACCTTATATGCACGCCGTTTTCCACCTGTTTTGTCTAGGCGGAAGCATAGGCCATATCATAGCCATCTGGTTGATTCTTTAGCAAACCCGATTCGCTTTTTCTCTCCAAAAGTTTCCCGTTTTGGAAAACTTTCTGTATCAGGAAGAAAGAAAAGTTCTCCAAAAATTCTTGTTAAAACAAGAACAACTTATTGCTTTAACTGTTACCTTTGTAGCAGATTTCAGTACTAAAAAGAGGTTTAGTCATAAGGGAACGCTGTGCAAATCGGCGACAGTACCCGCTGCTGTAATTCTCTGAGAATCCGCACACTATGCCACTGCGCCCAGCGTGGGAAGGCGTTGCGAGGGAGAGATAAGTCAGAAGACCTGCTGAAAAAGTAAACATATTAAAAAAAAATCTAAAGCTTTCGGGAGTTAAAGTTATGAACTACGCGGAAATTTGTATCATCAAACGAGATGGTAAAAGGGAGGACTTCTCCATCAGTAAAATCAAGAACGCTGTATCAAAAGCGTTTAGTGCCACAGGAATCAATGATGAACAGCAATTGATTGCTGACATCACGATGAATGTAATCGGACAATTTGCATCTCCTACCATTACGGTAGAAGAAATTCAGGACCTGGTAGAAAAAGAGCTGATGAAGGTTCGTCCGGAAGTAGCCAAAAAGTACATCATCTATCGGGAATGGAGAAATACCGAACGAGACAAAAAGACCCAGATGAAGCATGTGATGGACGGTATCGTAGCCATTGACAAAAACGATGTCAACCTGAGCAACGCCAATATGAGCAGTCATACTCCCGCCGGACAGATGATGACATTCGCCTCGGAAGTAACCAAAGACTATACATATAAATATCTGTTGCCGAAACGTTTTGCCGAAGCCCACCAACTGGGAGACATCCACATCCACGACCTGGATTACTATCCTACCAAAACGACGACTTGCATCCAATATGACATGGATGACCTCTTCGAACGTGGATTCCGCACCAAAAATGGCAGTATACGTACCCCGCAAAGCATTCAAAGCTATGCTACCCTGGCTACCATTATTTTCCAGACTAACCAGAACGAACAGCACGGAGGTCAGGCCATACCGGCATTCGACTTCTTTATGGCAAAAGGTGTGAGCAAATCATTCCGTAAACACCTGGCATCATTCATCAGCTTCTATGTGCAGATGAACAAGGGTGAAGAGATAGAAGAAAAGGCTATCCGTACAGTGATTGCCGAACATCTGTCGTCCATCAAAGCATCGGAACTGGAACGCGAAACGCTGCGCATGGCTCTGACTGCCCTACAGATCAATATCGACAAAGAACATCTGAACCAAATTATAGAGAAAGCATTTGTGCAGACTCAGAAAGATACGCACCAGGCCATGGAAGGCTTTATCCATAACCTGAACACAATGCATTCACGCGGCGGAAACCAGGTAGTGTTCAGTTCGATCAATTATGGAACAGACACTTCGGCCGAAGGACGCATGGTGATTGAAGAATTGCTGAAAGCAACCGTAGAGGGACTGGGCACAAGGGGAGAAGTGCCGGTGTTCCCCATTCAGATATTCAAGATAAAAAACGGAGTATCGTACACAGAAGCCGATTATGAAAAGGCTATGGCTAATTTCGATGCTGCCATGGAAGGTAAATTAAAATTTGAAGCACCCAACTTCGACTTGTTCCTGAAAGCTTGCCACACTACGGCAAAAGCACTCTTCCCTAACTTTATGTTCCTGGATGCCCCGTTCAACCAAAACGAAAAATGGGACGCCAACGACCCGCAACGTTACCGTTACGAACTGGCCACCATGGGATGCCGCACGCGTGTGTTTGAGAATGTAGCCGGCGAGAAATCGTCTTTGGGACGCGGAAACCTTTCGTTCACCACGCTGAACATGCCTCGCCTGGCCATCGAAGCCCGTATCAAAGCAGAAAACATGACGGAGGACGGACACAATAAAGATGCCGTCGAGAGAAAGGCTAAAGAAATTTTCATCGAATCGATACATGAAACGGCTACCTTGATAGCCGAACAACTCTACGAGCGATATCAATATCAGCGTACAGCCTTGGCACGCCAATTCCCCTTCATGATGGGAAATGATGTATGGAAAGGAGGAGCTGCCCTGAACCCGAACGAACAAGTAGGCGACGTGCTGCGCAGTGGTACGCTGGGTATCGGCTTCCTGGGCGGACACAATGCCATGGTGGCTCTCTATGGAGAGGGACACGGACACAGCCAGAAGGCATGGGACACCCTTTATGAAGCCGTACTGGAAATCAACAAGGTGGCTGATGAATACAAAGCCAAATACAACCTGAACTATTCGGTACTGGCTACACCGGCCGAAGGACTTTCGGGACGTTTCACCCGTATGGACCGCCGTAAATACGGAAAAATCAAAGGAGTGACAGACAACGATTACTATGTCAATTCTTTCCATGTGGATGTAAAAGAACCGATCAGCATTGTAGAGAAAATAAAAAGAGAGGCTCCGTTCCACGCCATCACCCGCGGAGGACACATCACCTATGTGGAACTGGACGGAGAAGCCCAGAAAAACGTACGCGCCATTGCCAAGATCGTAAAAGTTATGTTTGACGAAGGAATCGGCTACGGCTCAATCAATCATCCGGTGGATACCTGCCACAATTGCGGATACAAGGGCGTGATCTACGATAAATGTCCGGTATGCCAAAGTGAGAATATTTTGCGCATGCGCCGCATCACAGGCTACCTGACCGGAGACTTGAGTTCATGGAATTCGGCCAAACGTGCAGAAGAAAAAGACCGTGTAAAGCACGGATAAGGAATCATGAACATCTTGTACACGTATCCCGAAACAATCGTTGACGGAGAAGGTATCCGCTATTCGATCTATCTGGCAGGATGCAGGCACGGCTGTCCGGGTTGTCATAACCCGGAAAGCTGGAACCCGCAAGCCGGTGAGGAACTATCCGAAGGACGGTTGGCTTCCATCATCCGCGAAATAAACTCGAACCCGTTGCTTGACGGAGTGACTTTCTCGGGAGGCGATCCTTTTTATGATCCGGAAGCATTTTTGCCTGTCATCCGGAGAGTAAAAACAGAAACGGGGCAGAATATCTGGTGCTACACAGGATATACTTACGAGGAAATAGAATCGGATCCGAAACTGGCAGCCATATTGCCTTACATAGATGTACTGGTGGACGGGCGCTTCAAACAGGAACTTTATTCACCGCATCTGGAATTCAGAGGAAGCAGTAATCAGCGGATTATCAAACTGAAATAGATATAAATAAACAAGCGTCGAAAGCACCACAGATTGCACAAATATCAATGGTTTATCGGACGGACTATCAACGATAACCTTGGAAGTCGATCTGTGAAATCTGTGGTGAAGACGACCTTCCACTCCCTCCCCATCAAGTTTCAATGTGTAAAAAAACTTATATATCACTACCTCCCCCAACCGAAAAAGTCCGATTTTGTTTATTTTTGTAGCACTTCCATAAAAAAGTTCTTTATGATTCTACATACACAAACTCCGGTAGTTGACGAAACAGACGGCCTTCCTCTCCCGCACCGTATATGGGCAGTTGTCGGTATTTCTTTTGCCTTATGCATGTCGGTACTCGATATCAACATCATCAACGTGGTACTCCCGACACTTTCTCACGACTTCGGAACTTCTCCGGCAGTCACGACCTGGATTATCAACGGCTACCAGCTTGCCATTGTCATCTCTTTGCTTTCATTCTCGTCACTGGGAGAAATTTATGGATACCGCAAAATATTTCTTTCGGGAATAGCTATGTTCATCGTCACTTCCCTGATCTGCGCTTTGTCCCATTCATTTTGGACATTGACTATTGCCCGCATTTTCCAGGGATTCAGTGCTTCGGCCATTACCAGCGTCAACACGGCTCAGTTACGTACAATTTACCCCCGAAAACAAATCGGCCGGGGAATGGGGATCAATGCCATGGTAGTGGCCATATCGGCAGCAGCCGGCCCCTCGGTAGCCAGCGGAATTCTATCTGTCGCTTCCTGGCACTGGCTATTCGCTATCAACGTCCCTCTCGGATTAGTTGCCCTGACTTTGGGATTAAAGTACCTGCCCCGAAAAGAGGAACGTTCAAACAGAAAATTCGATAAGCTGAGTGCCATAGCCAATGCAATCACCTTCGGGCTCCTGATTTATACTTTAGATGGATTTGCCCACCATGAAAACAATGATTATATAGTGATACAACTTGCTGTATTGGCAGTTGTCGGGACTTATTATGTGCGCAGACAGTTGAACCAACCGTCTCCTCTCCTTCCCCTCGACCTGTTGGGAATTCCCATTTTCAGGCTTTCCATTCTTACCAGTATCTGTTCGTTCACCGCTCAAATGCTGGCAATGGTCTCTTTACCCTTCTTCCTGCAAAACTCTTTGGGATACAGCGAGGTCATGACCGGGCTATTGTTAACTCCCTGGCCTATAGCCACACTGGTGACAGCACCGGCAGCCGGATATCTGGTGGAACGCATTCATCCCGGCATACTGGGCAGCATCGGGATGGCATTGTTCTGTATCGGACTTTACTCTCTGTCTACATTAACGGCGGATTCATCGGTCACCGGCATCATCCTGCGATTGATGCTTTGTGGTGCAGGTTTCGGTCTTTTCCAGACACCGAACAACAGTACAATCATCTCTTCCGCCCCTACCCGACGTTCGGGAGGAGCCAGCGGAATGTTGGGTATGGCACGGCTCTTGGGACAGACATTCGGTACGACACTGGTTGCTTTGCTCTTCAGTTTTGTAGTACACGAGAAGAGTACGGCGGTCTGTCTGATAGCCGGCAGCGGATTTGCTTTTGTCGCAGCAGTGGTAAGCAGCATGCGGCTTTCACAACCCTCCACATTAAAGACGAAGCCCCGATAACCATCTCAATCCACGTATATCGTCCCACCGGAAGCCAGAGTAACACAAAGTGACACAGAAAGAGCTTAAGCTATTCATAATATTGATCTGTGCAAATCCGTGTTATTTTGTGGTGAATATAAGTTTCTTGAAGACACCTCCATGTCAATCAATGAATGAAAAATTTAGTACTCGGTCTCTCTAACCACCTCCACCAGACGGGCAAAGTCCTCCGGATGTACATCTCCGATATTACCGATACGGAAAGTATCCGCTTTTGAAATTTTTCCGGGATAGATTACAAACCCCTTGGATTTAAGGGCGGTATAGAAGGCCTTAAAGTCGAATCCGGTTTTCGGATACAAGAATGAAGTGATAATAGGTGACTGGATTGCGTCATCGAGCAAAGTTACAAAACCGAGTGAACGCATACCCTCTACCAGTACCCGGTGATTCTCACAATATCTCCGGTGACGGGCCTCCACTCCACCTTCTTCAATCAGTTCGGTAAGGGCCTGCTTGAAAGCACGCACCACATGGGTCGGTGAAGTAAAACGCCATTTACCATGCCCTTTTTCCATCGTTTCCCACTGGTCGTAAATATCCAGAGAAAGAGAACGGGCTACTCCCTTACAACGTACCAGTTCCGAACGGCGGGCTATGATAAATCCGAATCCCGGAACTCCCTGGATACATTTATTGGCACTGCTGATCAGGAAATCGATTCCCAACTCACTAACATCCATCGGGATACCTCCAAAGCTGCTCATAGCATCCACAATCAGTTTCTTGCCATGCATCTTCACTACATGTGCCAGCTCCTTCAACGGATTCAGGATACCGGTAGTCGTTTCACAGTGAACGAAGGCCACATGAGTAACATCTGAATTATTGCTCAGATAGTCGTCCACATAGTCTACCGATACCTGTTCCGTTTCATCAAAAGCAAGGAGCTCGTAGTCGATATGATAATATTCGGCAATATTCCCCATCCGGTCACCATAAGCACCGTTACTGCAAATCAGAAGTTTATCATTCTTACCGATGGCAGCACCAATCACGGCTTCTACACAATAGGTTCCGCTTCCTTGCAAAAGAACAGATGTATACTCTTCCGTATTGCGGGTAGCAATGCCGACCAACTCTTTACGCAATGCTTCGACAATGTGCAAATTATAGTCTTCATCCCATGTACACCAGTCGGTCATCATGGTTTCCTTTACAGTCTCTGAGGTAGTAAGTGGTCCGGGGGTCAATAACAAATAAGGTTTCATATCGATTAATGATTTAGTTTTGAGTTAATCAGTTGAATCAGTGCGGGAAGTTCTTCAATGCTTCGAATGACATACGAGGCTCCCGCAGCCAGCATACGTTGTTTCACTTCAGCAATACGGTTCTCGAGTTCGGCAGCCGGCAAGGCGTGCGTCTCTTCTTCGGTGAGTGCCATCTCGTTACTTCCGAGAACCACTCCCACACTCCATACTTTGGCATGTACACCTTCCTGAATATCGGCAATGGTGTCGCCTACCTTCACCACTGTATCCGGATCGGGAACCGCCAGTTTCGTGAGATTCTCAAAAATCATATAGGGAGCAGGACGACCGGCGGGCAGCAGATTCGGAGTGGCACAGTAATCCACCCGGTATCCTTTGGCCTGTGCCTCGGGCAGTACCACATCCATCATCTCGCGGGTATAGCCTGTAGTAGAACCTATTTTCAGTCCTTCGGCACGCAACTTCTCCAACGTAGGGATCACACCCGGAATAGGATCGGTATACTCTTTCAGTGAAGCAAAAAGATATTTCTCGAACAGGTGGTTCAGTTCTACGACATCCTCCTCTGTCCAGGCACGTCGATAACGGTTTATGAATTGTTCGTTTACTTCGGGCATAGTCAGCAATTCACGGATGTGCTGAATTTTCGGCAACCCCATAGGCTTACGAGTCTGCTCGACATCGATCGTGAGTCCCTTCCCGGCAAAAGCCTTGATGAAAGCAGCCACCGGAGCGAAACATCCGTAATCGACTGCCGTTCCTGCCCAGTCCATAATGATACATTCAATCTTTTTCATTTTATGTCTATAATTTCCTTGTTTTTGAATCTGATGCAAAAGTAGGGCATCCCGTACAGAGCAAAAATGAATTCCGCATGATTCATTTCATTCATATTCCGCACATTTCTTCCGAAATATTAATGTAACATTCATATCATGATTATATAATCCAAAAGTCATATATTTGCAATGTAAACAATGCGTCGATGTACTTATGAACGAACTGGAAGATATATACAAACGAATCGAATATCTCCGTAACAACGGAGTGAAAATGAAAGAAATAGCCGACTGGATACACATGGCTCCCAGTGTGCTGTCCGCACTCTACTCCAGTGTGCTGCCCACCTATCTGAACCTGCAAAAGACCAAGCCCCGGGAAGAGGCTCTGGACGAGGCACTGGCACTGGTAAACAATGTGTCGAAGAAACGGCTGCTCGGCAATCTGGGAGAAATGAAAGAACGGCTCTTCGATCTGGAACCCAATCAGGAAGCCAACATAACAGGAAATGCTTTTCTGAAATTACTGGAAAAGGAAATGCAGGAATCTGTGGGGGAAGTCTACAATTACAGTGGCACGTACCTGAGTTACAGCCTTTCTTCATCGACAGACAGCCTCAAGGCAGAACCCTATCTGATCTGTGCATCAGAAAACAATGATTATGTGAAAGTAGGCATGATCAATGCCTATAAATCCGTGCACTGGGGAAGTGGCATTATCAGTAATCATCAAAATTCATACCTGATGTTCAATGAACGGGAACTTCCGCAGTTTGCCTTGGTAACCATCTATCTGCAATTACCCCATTATGAGTTTCCGCATATGCTGAAAGGATTATATCTCTGTCTGGACTATAACCATAACCCGATAGCCCGGAGAATTGTCCTGGTGAAGCAATCGGACAGCACAGACATAGACGAGTTCCTGAAAATGGAAGGAAAGTTAATCTCCAGATCGGAACTGACCCCTGAAGAAGAGATCTATTATAATTATACATGCCAGGAAGGAGACTATATCAAGACTTGTACGGTACCCTCACCCAAACTGGATGAATCGGATCTGGAAAGAGAAAAAAAGATGCTGAAAATATAAAGCGACATACCCTAAAAACACCACAGGCTACTCAGATTTAGTTATTGAACAGGAGTTATCCGAATAGATCCCCCCCTTGAAAACCTGAGTAGCCTATGGTAAAAAATACTTTTCCGAGAACTCTCCTATCAGAAGAAGAATCTCAATATATCATTGAAGTTAGCCCAAATCAAAAGGCCGAATAACAAAATCATACCCGCCATTTGTGCGTATTCCATAAATTTATCACTCGGTTTGCGACGGGCAATGATTTCATAGAACAGGAACAAGACGTGTCCGCCGTCCAACGCAGGAATAGGCAGAATATTCATAAAAGCAAGAATGATAGACAAGAATGCCGTCATATACCAGAACTGATGCCAATTCCAGGTTGCAGGGAAGATGCTTCCGATGGTTCCGAAACCGCCCAATTGTTTAGCTCCCTCTTTTGAGAAAAGATATTTCATGTTGCCTACATAGCCTTTCAAAGTCTTCACTCCTAATGCTACACCGGCCGGGAAGGATTCAAAGAAACCATACTCTTTCCTGATTACAGGAAGAAGTCGATCCGTATATGGATTGACCGCTACTCCTATTTTGAAAGCTGAATCCGTAGTCAAAGTCAATACATCGGTCTTTCCGTCACGCACATAAGTCAATGAGATCTGGTGCGGATTGATACTGTCATTTTGTAACGCTTTCGCATTTTGTCTTCTTTCAGCCATAGCTGCCAGGAAGTCTGTATAAGAAACCGGCTTTCCATCGAGAGCAATGATACTGTCGCCCGGCTGGATACCGGCCATGGCTGCAGGTGAATTGACCATCACGCTATCGACTACATAGGGGAAACGGAATTCGGCAAAGCGAACACTGTCACCCAACAGACGCTGCATCATATCTTCAGGGATATATACAGATGCCTTCTTACCCTCACGCAACACCGTTACCTCCCGGGCATCAGCTATCTGGCTGAGCATATCGGGATCGTAGCGTACAAAATCGACTCCGTCGGCAGACAACAAAATATCTCCGTCCTGAAATCCCACCGCTTTGGCTGTTTCATTAAAGTCCATACCCAATGGGGCCTTCTGTACGGGAATGTATTGATCACCCCACTTAAACAGAATCATTGAATAGATGAACAGAGCCAAAAGGAAGTTGAACAACACACCTCCCACCATAATCAACAGGCGCTGCCACGCAGGTTTAGAACGAAATTCCCACGGCTGTTCCGGTTGCTTCATTTGCTCGGTATCCATCGATTCGTCAATCATTCCGGCTATTTTGACATATCCCCCCAAAGGTAACCAACCGACAGCATATTCTGTCTCACTTTTCTTTGGCTTAAATTTAAATAGTGTGAACCAAGGATCAAAGAATAAACAAAACTTTTCTACCCGTACTTTGAACAGGCGGGCAAAGAGAAAGTGCCCTCCTTCGTGAATGATGACGAGCAAAGATAAGCTCATAATCAATTGCAGGGCACGGATTAAAAATGTTTCCATCAGATTATTTACAATTTATTTATTTACATATTAATTCACGGGCAATCCGGCGTGCTTCCGCATCGGTTGCCACATAGTCGTCGTAAGTAGGAGTCTGTACGAAAGACACCTGCCCCATGGTATGTTCTATCACATCACTCATGCCGAGAAAGCTGATTTCATCACGAAGAAAAGCCGCCACAACCACCTCGTTGGCCGCATTTACGATGCAAGGCATATTCCCTCCCCTATACATCGATTCATAGGCCAATGCCAGATTACGGAACCGCTTGGTATCGGGTTGCTCAAAAGTAAGGTTCGTACATTTCGAAAAATCAAGCCGGTCGAAAGACGAATTGATACGATCGGGATAAGAGAAAGCATACTGAATGGGCAGACGCATATCGGGCATTCCCAACTGGGCCTTTATTGCTCCATCCTCAAACTGCACCATCGAATGAATAACCGACTGCGGATGTACCACCACCTCAATCTGGCCGGGCTGTACGCCAAACAACCATTTGGCTTCGATCACTTCGAACCCCTTGTTCATCATCGAGGCAGAATCAATAGTAATCTTAGCTCCCATTTCCCAATTCGGATGTTTGAGAGCCTGTACTTTTGTCACAGTCTTCAACTGTTCCATAGTACATGTACGGAAAGGACCTCCGGAAGCAGTCAGGATAACTTTCTCTATCGGATTGCCTACCTCTCCGGCCAAACACTGAAATACTGCCGAATGTTCGGAATCGACAGGAAGAATCGGTGTACGGTATTGCCGGGCTAACTGATTAATCAACTCTCCGGCAACTACCAGTGTCTCTTTATTGGCAAGGGCAATGGCTTTTCCGGCACGAATGGCATTCATGGTCGGCTTCAATCCCGCATACCCCACCATAGCGGTCAGGACTACATCGATAGGGCCGGACTCTACAATCTGGCATAACGCGGCAGCACCTGCATACACCTTAACAGGCAGGTCGCTGAGAGCCTCTTTCAGTTGGGCATATTTCTCTTCATTGGCTATAACTACAGCCTCAGGCATAAACTTACGTGCCTGGGCTATCAGGAGATCTACCTTATTATTGGCAGTCAGTGCATACACCTCGTACAGTTCGGGATGCTCTTCGATAACCTGCAAGGCCTGGGTACCAATAGAACCCGTAGAGCCTAAGATAGCTATTTGTTTCTTCTTTATCTCGTTCATTATTAGAATACAATGTATTTTTCAGGATTAACCGGCCGTCCTCTGTGCCAAAGTTCAAAATGAAGATGCGGACCGGTAGTGAGCGTTCCGCTATTCCCAACCAAGGCAATAGCTTCACCTCCCTTCACAGTGTCGCCTTCACGCTTCAGCAACGAACCGCAATGTTTATAGACTGATACAAAATCCTGGTTATGCTGTACCTCGATCAGGTAACCGGTTTCGGCCGTATAGGTACTCAATATGACTGTACCGTCCAAAGTGGCCAATACACTTTCGTTGGGATTGGCGGCAATATCGGTTCCAAAATGTTTCTTTTCGGCATCAAAATGATCGGAAATCATGCCACGGGTCGGACGATAAAAAATCAGTCCGTTGACATCGGGCTGTGCGGTAATAGAGGTCAGATTATATTTTTCGGTCTCTTCATATTGACGACGGAAAGCTTCTTCACGTTCGGAACGGGCAATCAGCGAATCTTCACGCATGGTGGTCAATGAATCCATTGACTGTACAGTATCCACCCGCACGGTGCCGCTGAAGATATCCTGTATATTCATGATATACATATTCTGACGGTCTACCAACTGTTGCAAAGAATCTACCCGCAAGGCATTTTCCACAACCTGAGCACGAATATCACTATTCATATATCCCGGCAAATAGTTGCGTAAAGGAGTAAAAGTGATAATGGCAGCGGCAAACAGGAAAAGCACGGTCAGAACCGAAAGTAACACGGAAAGACCATTCAGCTTGGATACATGAAGTCCCACCACCTCTTCGAGTGTATTCTCGTTGATGATAGTGAGTTTATACTTGAACTTGATATTGTTCCAAAAGGCTTTACTACGTTTCTTTTTCGGCATTATTATAGAATATCACGACAAATGTAAGCATTTCGCTTTACTTGCCGTCTGTTTCTTTATGCTATTTAACTTTCTTCATCATCGCACTCGTCCAAAGACAGCAGGCCTTCGGGCAAATCGACTGTAATGATTTTGTGCTTCTGATCGATACCGGCAATTAATTCCTCTTGTGCAGGAATCAGCAATTCATCGCCATCACGGTCCACAACAAACAGTGTATTAACGGTAGACGTATCCACATCCGTCACCTCTCCCAAAGCACCGTGACGGACATCTTCCACCCGGAATCCGACAAAGAAATCCCAGGACAACTCCCCGGGACCGGCTTCTTCGGCATGTTTCACCGGAAAATAAACTTCCACGTTGGTGAACATACGGGCACGTTCGGCAGTGTCTACACCTTCGAGTTTCACCAAAGCTGTGGAATCGGACCGGAAACGATACTCTTCTATAAAGAAAGGAACAAAAATATCATCTAACCGGCAAATCAGATAATCACAATCCGCCCGATCGAAAATATCGTCGGTAAAGGTGAACGACAATTCACCGTGTATGCCGTGTGGCTTATTAAACAAGCCTATCTTGTATACATCTTCTCTTTTTATCATATTCGTGTAATTCTTGCACCGATAGCGTTGAGTCGACCTTCGATATTTTGATATCCGCGGTCTATCTGCTCGATGTTATGAATCCGGCTGATACCTTCGGCGCTCATAGCCGCAATAAGCAAAGCGATACCGGCACGGATATCCGGAGAGGTCATATTGCCTCCCCGCAAAGTAAATCCATGATTATGTCCGATAACAACCGCACGGTGCGGATCGCAAAGAATAATCTGTGCGCCCATGTCGATCAGTTTATCGACAAAGAAAAGACGGCTCTCGAACATCTTCTGATGAATCAGTACACTGCCTTTTGCCTGGGTAGCCACTACCAGCATGACGCTCAACAAGTCCGGAGTCAGTCCCGGCCAGGGAGCATCGGCAATGGTCATGATGGAACCGTCGATAAACGACTCGATCTGATAGCAATCCTGTGCCGGAACAAAAATATCATCTCCTCTCTGTTCGAGTTTAATACCCAGACGGCGGAAACTTTCGGGAATAATACCCAGATTTTCGTATGACACATTTTTGATTGTGATTTCGCTACGGGTCATGGCAGCCATACCAATGAAGCTACCCACCTCGATCATATCCGGCAACACAGTGTGATCGGTACCGTGAAGTTCCTCCACTCCCTCGATAGTCAATAAGTTCGAAGCAATTCCACTGATCTTCGCTCCCATCCGGTTCAGCATCTTACAAAGCTGCTGCAGATAGGGCTCACAGGCCGCATTATAAATCGTCGTTTTACCTTTGGCTAGTACAGCGGCCATCACGATATTGGCAGTTCCGGTCACAGAAGCTTCATCGAGCAACATAGATGTACCTTTCAATTCTTCGGCCGAAATTTCGTATATCTCCCGCTCTTCATTATAAGTAAAATCGGCTCCCAGATTCTGGATTCCTATAAAATGCGTATCCAGACGCCGACGCCCGATCTTGTCTCCTCCCGGCTTTGAAATCATGGCTTTACCGAAACGGGCGACCATAGGACCGATCAGCATCACAGATCCCCGCAGGCTGGAACACTTCTTCAGGAAGTTGTCACTTTCCAGATAGGCCAGATCGACATTCGCGGCCTTAAAACTATACGAATCGACACCTGTTTTTGCAACCGTCACGCCCATATCCCGCATTAACTGAATCAGGTTATTGACGTCCAGGATGTCCGGAATGTTATTCACTGTTACTTCTTCGGCAGTAAGCAATGTAGCGCAGATAATCTGCAACACTTCGTTTTTGGCACCTTGGGGATGAATTTCCCCACTAAGTCTGTGCCCTCCTTCGATTACAAATGAAGCCATGTTTCGAGGTGATTAGTGGTTAATGATAATGCTAATAATCACTTTGATCAGAATTTTCTTCTCTGATTATTATTTCTCTGGTTATTGTTGTTATTCGTACGTGGACGGTAGTTCTGAGCAATACGTTCAGACATCAGACGCAGAATCTCGTCATCCATCTGCAATTTGCCTCCCGAGAATTCGGCCAGGTCTTCGGCGATTTTCCGGTCGTCTACCGTATCTTTATTCCATGCCATATAGTCTTTCTTCATGTGATTGCAGATAAGGGCTACCAGATTCTTCTTTTCATCCCCTTCCTGAAATTCACACGCTTTTTTGATTAATATTTCCAACGTACGACCATAGTGGCGGTAGCGGATCTTAGTACTTGGATAAGGAATCGGATCCGGTTTCGTTACCAGATTGTCTTTACGGATAATCTCGTAAGGATAATCGATATCAAGCTTAAAGTCGGCCATAATAGCCAGATGATCCCATAATTTATGCTTGAAATCGGGTACATCTCTCAAATGGGGAAACATATTACCCATGATATTGATAATGGTATTGGCACAACGCTGACGTTCGGAACGATCCTGGATAGTCAACGCAAAGTCAACCATATTCTGGATACTGCGACCATATTCCGGCAGCGGCATTCTTTTCTGTTGAGTATTATACTGCATGTAGTTAAATTATATTTTAAAAATAGTAAATCAAATAAGGAGTGAAAAGCATTAAAGTAACTTCTTGGGTTGCGAAGCCACAAACTCTTTCAGATAGAAAGGCTCAAAATAGGCCACATCTTTATAGTCGTTGATTGCAACGGCCTTTTCTGCAAGCGGGAACATCATCTTTGCCAACGGATGAAGATCATCTATAAAATGCGCATTGGGGTGCGTAATCTTTTCACGGCACTTTGCGGCTCCATTTCCAAAGAAATAGACAGGATGCTGTTCCAGATATTCAAGATAAGAATTCTCGTCCACGATATCGGCGGAAATCTCACGCTTCACATTCAACGCACGGTCATAGATAGCCGCATATACCTCCATCCGCCGTGCATCAATCATCGGGCATAGCAATGCATCTTCCGGCAATTCATGATAAAGCAGCACAGGTACACTCAACACTTCCAATGTCGGGATACCGATCAACGGGACATTACGTCCGTAACAAATACCCTTTGCCATCGAAACGCCAATGCGAAGCCCGGTATACGATCCGGGACCACAACTGACGGCTACCGCATCCAAAGGAATGGCATGACTATCGATGAAAGACAACGCTTCATCCACAAATACTCCCAACGAAACGGCATGTGAAGGCCCCTTAAGGTCTTCTTTCACAAAAATATTCTGCCCGTCTTCACTTACTGCTACCGAACAAACGGCGGTAGAAGTCTCAATATGTAGGATACACGACATAAGAATCAGATTATTAAATTGACGCAAATTTACATGATTATTTTCAGATTACCGCACCGAGATATAAATAAAGCGCATTTCCCTTCAAAATCATTGCATTAAATTAAGTTTTTACGTACTTTAGCAGACTATTTTATACAAGCAAAAGACAAATATAACAAGTTTTAAAACCTGAAATGAAACAGATACGCTACTATATACTATTTCTATTATTCGCAAGTCTGACGGGCCTCTCGATCACCGTAAAAGCTACCGGACCGGACGGGACAGAGCATTTAACCGTTTCGCTACATGACAGTTGTTATCTTTCACTCACCCAAGCACAAAAGGAAAGAGCGCTCGCCTTTCATGACTCACTTATCCACCGTATAGAAACCGGAGAAGCGACCGAAGATCTAAATATCGTCGAGGTATACCAAAACCGGGGACATCTGTTGCGCTGCCTCCACCGATACAAAGAAGCTTGCGCGGCTTATGACCGATCCATGGTTATCTCCGACTCGCTTATAAAAAAAGAGTATAGCGCACAAGTCGATTCTCTTCGTCAGAAACATGATGTAGACACGTTATTACTTGAAAAGATAAATTTGCAGTCAGAGAAACGTCAGGTAGCTTTTATTTTCGCTTTATGCATCTTGTTTATAGCAATCTGCATCAGCCTCTATTATTACCAGACCCTGGCTAAAACACAAAAATTACAAAAAGAAGTGCTGCTGCAGAGCATCAAAGCACAGGAAAGTGAAGAAATGAAAGCCTCTTTTATTAAATCAATCTGTCACGAAATACGTACACCACTCAACTCGATCAACGGCTTTTCTGAAATACTAAGCAATGATATTTCCACTCCCGAAGAACAGGAAGACTACCAAGCCATCATCCTTGAAAACACCCGACTGCTGACTTCACTGCTCGGCAGCCTGGTTGAGGTGGCAAATCTGGACAGCCTGACAGAAAACTTCACACTCACTCCAATAGAAATAGGCAGCTATTGCCGTGCCGAAATGCAATACCTGAAAGAGGCAGAGGGGAAACAGGAAATAGACTATCAACTCGACCTGCCGGAGAACGATTACAAAGTCTACTCACATCCGCAATACTTCAGCCTGTTGCTCCGCGCTTTATTGAACAATGCCAATAAGTTTACAACCCAGGGATTTATCAACCTCAGCTGCCGAAAAGACAACAAACGAAAAATGTTGTTGGTCAGCATTACGGACACAGGATGCGGGATTCCGGCAGAGAAACATGAATACGTCTTCAGGCGTTTCACCAAACTCGATATCTTTAAACAAGGGAGCGGATTGGGACTATATCTTTGCAAGTTGATTATCAAGCACATGCAAGGAGATATTTACATTGACGAAACGTACACGAAAGGATCTCGCTTTATATTTACCCTACCAATGGAGGAAACTAAGAAATGAAAAGGAAATACTACACCTGGCTTATCCTGCTATTGAGCGCAACCGTAACTCAAGCTACCCCTTCGCTTAAAGACAGCTTACAGAAGCTACTACAAGAGACGAAGGCTCCCATCAAGCGTGTCGACTTATTAATCAATATATTAGACTTGTCAGACTCTTCACCCGATGAACCGGAAATAGCACGCGAACTCTATACGGAAGGGAAAAAGACAGACGATAAAATGGCCATAGGAGCATCTCTCAGTACGCTCACAATTCACTATATGCAGAATACAGAGAAACAAGATTCGCTTTCTCTCCTGCTGAACGAAGCGGAACGACTTTTGAAAAATTCAACCGAAGACGGGCTTGCCACCTACTATAAAATGACTTATAAGGCACGTCTTTTGCAACTCGCTCCAAGAGAAGAAAGGGTGAAGATCTGTAACCGGATACAACAGGAACTGAACGACCGCAAAGAATCGGAAACTCCTTATGAAAAAGCCGAACGTCTTTTCTTGACCGGAGTGATTCACTATCTGCTGACGGCCATGACTGAAAATATAGATTATAAGAATGCCCTTCCCTACTGGGAAGAGGGGTGGGAATTAGCCGGAAGTTTCCCTCCGGCCGCCCGAAAAAACTTCACGGGTAATCTGTACATCATGCTCAGTGTCAGCTATCGCAGCTTGAAAGACAGCAAACGCCTGATAGAGGTATCCAACCAATATTTGCAAAGATTGGATGATTATTTCAGCCGTGAAGACGTGATTCGCCGACGCCCCTACTTTTACAAAAACAACTTGTATGTATTGTGCTATCAGCAACTGATGCTAAATCATCAGCTTATAGGACGACAGAAGGCACACGAATATTATATGCGCTATTGCAACTACGTCCGTCATGGAAAAGGAGATGCCCTGCTTCGTAACAAACTTTTTTTCTACGATTTAAGCCAGAATTACTTCAGCAGCCTGGGAGAATATCCACAAGCACTCGCTTTTTGTGATTCGCTGATTCAGATGGTAGAGACCGGAAAAGCCATTAACACTGCCTCAGTGATGCACTACAAAACCAAAGCCAAGCTACTCCGGGAAATGGGACGTGCCGAAGAATCCTGCCAGGTTTATGACCGGGCTATGTTTTTGGCCGATTCACTGACACGTAAAGAACAACTCAGCGAACTCGGAGAAATACAGGTAAAAAATGAAGTCGCACAACTGGAACTGGAAAAAGCCGATATTGTTATCCGAATCAGGAACATTGCTTTTTATAGTACCATTATACTGATTTTTGTTGTTATCGGATTTATTATTTATCTTGCAATCAGCCTGAAACGTACCCGCAAATTACAAAAAGAATTATTGCATCAGACACACAAAGCGCAGGAAAGCGAACGGATGCAATCGAGTTTTATCCGGTCAATGTACAACGACGTATGTGCTCCTCTCGATCACATTAACAAACAGACCCAACGGATAAGGATCACATCGCTTTCTCCCGTTCAAAAGGCAGAATGTTCGAAGCAAATACAGGAAAGTTGCAGGCAATTGACTTCCTTATTGGATGAAATGCTTGAAAAGGCCTATCACGAAAGCACAACAGAGTCCCAAGAGACTCCTCCCGACTAAGAAAACCGTTCTAAGTACCTGTTTAAGAACCTATTAAAGAAATAGCTAAAATCTTTTTATTATACAGTTTCCATATCAGCCGGATTGTTTCTTTCTTTGAAGTGAATTTACGCCATCTGAACCGGTATCTTCATCCTTATACCTTTCTTCAATTAACATTGTTAACGCCTTTTGCAGGTTGTCAGGTTCTTGTGCGCAAATAACAAGCCTTTTGCATTTAAAGAACATCTTATTCACATCCAAAGAACAAGTTTTAACCCTGTGTTAAAACAAAGCTTTTGAGGACAGAGATCTTACTTTTTTAAAAATATTGATTTTCAGACGGTTTAGTCTGAGGTTCGCTTCCTTATCTCACAGATGGACTCTTCGGGCGAAAGCCGGGATACCTGCTTTTTTGTCAACTATAAAAGAGGGCTTACACGTCCGAAAACTGAATTAGATTCCATGAGTAAAAGAAAACTTGCCACCCAATTTGAAGAAGAACCTTTTTCGTATGTGTTCGGTTGCCGCACCTTCGTTATCGAAATACCGGATTCTAAGATTATTATGGCAGAAAATTCAAAACAGTTTCTTCTAACCAAGATGTCTTTTTTATCCATTTACAGCGATTATCTTAAAATTATCCCGTATTTTTGCACAAAACTTTTGGTAATATGATACAATCCATGACGGGATATGGCAAAGCAACTGCCGAACTTCCCGATAAGAAGATTAACGTAGAGATAAAATCGCTTAATAGCAAAGCGATGGATTTGTCGGCACGTATCGCACCGGCATACCGTGAAAAAGAGATGGAAATCCGCAATGAAATTGCACGTGTGCTGGAACGTGGAAAAGTTGACTTCAGCCTCTGGGTGGAAAAGAAAGAGTGTGCAGACGCTGCCACTCCCATCAACCAAGTATTGGTAGAAGGATATTACAACCAAATCAAAGCTATCTCCGAAAACCTCCACATTGCAGTACCTACTGACTGGTTTCAGACTTTACTCCGTATGCCGGATGTAATGACCCGTACCGAAACACAGGAGTTGAGTGAGGAAGAATGGGGAATAGTGTACGCAGCAGTCAAAGAGGCTGTTTCACATTTAGTCGATTTCCGAAAACAAGAGGGTGCTGCTCTGGAAAAGAAGTTCCGGGAAAAAATCGCGAATATCCATCGTCTGCTCGAATCGGTAACCCCTTATGAAAAAGAACGGGTAGATAAGGTTAAAGAACGTATCACCGATGCACTGGAGAAAACACTCAATGTGGACTATGATAAAAACCGTCTCGAACAGGAACTGATCTACTACATCGAGAAACTCGATATCAACGAGGAGAAACAACGTTTGGGCAATCATCTGAAATACTTCATCAGTACGCTTGAAAGTGGCAGCGGACAAGGTAAAAAGCTGGGATTCATCGCTCAGGAAATGGGACGGGAGATCAATACACTCGGCAGTAAATCGAACCACGCTGAAATGCAAAAAATCGTGGTACAGATGAAAGACGAACTGGAGCAGATCAAAGAACAGGTGCTGAATGTGATGTAATAACGATAGATTATGAACCCAACTGAAAGAATAACTACCCCACACAAAACGGGTGAAGCCAAAGTAATCATCTTTTCTGCTCCTTCCGGATCGGGTAAGTCAACAATCATAAATTATTTGTTGGCTCAAAAGTTGAATCTTGCATTCTCGATCTCAGCCACCAGTCGTCCCCCCCGGGGAAACGAAAAGCATGGAGTAGAATATTTTTTCCTCTCTCCCGATGAATTCCGTCAACGCATTGCAAACAATGAATTCCTGGAATACGAGGAAGTATATACCGACCGGTTCTACGGCACTCTGAAAGCACAGGTAGAAAAACAGCTTGCTGCCGGACAAAATGTTGTATTCGATGTAGATGTCGTAGGTGGCTGTAACATCAAGAAATATTATGGTGAACGGGCGCTTTCGCTTTTTATCCAGCCTCCCTGCATTGATGAACTGCGCCGCCGTCTGATCGGACGCGGAACAGATACTCCCGAAGTGATCGAGAGTCGGATAGCCAAAGCCGAATATGAATTAAGCTTTGCTCCGAAATTTGATAAGGTTATCATTAATGACGACCTGGAAACAGCCAAGGCACACGCATTGAAAGTGATCAAAGAGTTTCTGGGCATCGATACAGAATAATCTCCTACTCTCTCTTATTCGTGATTATAGCATATGGCAAAGACTAAAACCGGAATCTTCAGCGGCTCTTTCAACCCGATCCACATCGGACATCTGGCACTGGCCAACTATCTGTGCGAGTTTGAAGGGCTGGATGAAGTCTGGTTTATGGTCACCCCGCACAATCCTTTCAAGAATCAGGCTGATTTATGGCCGGACGAACTGCGTCTGCAACTGGTACAGCTTGCTATTGAGGGATATCCGCGATTCCGGGTATCCGATTTCGAATTTCATCTGCCCCGTCCTTCTTATACGATCCATACGCTCAATCGCCTGAAACAAGAATATCCCGAAAGAGAATTCCAGTTGATTATAGGCTCTGACAATTGGATGGTATTTGACCGATGGTTCGAATCGGAACGTATCGTCTCAGAAAATAAGATACTCGTTTATCCCCGTCCGGGATTCTCTGTAGATAAGTCACAGTTACCCCCGAACGTACACGTCGCAGATTCTCCCATATTCGAAATCAGTTCTACCTTCATCAGAGAAGCCCTGGCTACCGGAAAAGATATACGTTATTTCCTTCATCCGGCTGTATATAAAAGAATTATACAACAGACCGGAAGCATTGATTCTTCCCACTCCTGCCATACCTGAGAATTATTCATTCCGGAGACGATGCAGTGTAATTATCACAATCTCGGCAGGTGCACCGATACGGATATTCTTATTTGAGGTACCGATTCCATTGGTCACAATCATCGGAATCTTAGCCGAGTTATACTTCAATCCTGTCAGAAAACGGCTGCCATAGTGTGAAGGAATAATGGGAGCATATCCCAAAATCCGGACTTGCCCGCCATGTGTATGCCCTGCCAGCACCAAATCAGAATTAGCGACTGACACATCCTCGGCATAATCGGGTGTGTGTACCAATAGTATTACGAAATCAGACGGAGAAAGGGACAAAGTAGGCGAAACTCCGTTATTGGCAAGGTCAAACGGATTGCGTACACCGGCCAAGATAATTTGTGCTCCATCACGTCTCAACGTATCGATCTGATGTTCAAGAGGTCGCATGCCGTAACGTTGCATCTCACGGATAATTTCATCATGGCAACGTTCATAATCGTTATTTCCCATCACTCCATAAGTCCCCATTGGAGTTTTAACTTTAGCCAACGCCGCAAAGAGCTCGGGTACGTACTGACATCCTTCCTGGTAGTCACCTCCCATCAACAGTACATCGGCATGCTGGGCATTCAACAAACGCACCAGACTCTCCAGACCTTTCTCCTTGAAAAGACTCTTATAATGTAAATCCGAAATAAAAGCAATACGGAAACCGTCAAAAGCATCAGGCACATCACGATGGGTGAACTCGTACTTTTTCACCCGGTCGATACCCGGATAAACGAAAGATACGCTCACTGCAGAACTGGTAATACGAGTCCCCCGGGCTACAATGGAAGGAGCAGAGCGCGTTATAACAGGAGAGGCAACATGCGTTTTTTCTCTCTTCCGCTTGACTGAGAGTTTTTTGAGTTCGGAGGTATCCGGCGAGAACAGCCGGGCCACTACATCGGAGCTATCCGGACGGACAGAATCAACATTCAATACCGGACGAGGAATCGGAGAAACCAGATTCTTCTTCGATTTACAAGAGGAAAGCAACAACAAAAGTGCCGCCAACAGGTATATTATCTTCTTCATATTCTCTAATATCAGGAGCGCAAAGATAGACAAAAAAGCAAAAATATACGTTTTTTGCCCTATCTTTGTTCTCTCAAAAACGGATGATAGAAAAAGAAAATGGAAGAAGTGAAACGTAACTCGTTGCAGGCATGGATACTTGCGGCCCGCCCCAAAACACTGGCAGGTGCCATTACTCCGGTAATGATAGGTTGTGCATTGGCTTTTGCCGACGGAAAATTCAATTGGATACCGGCATTGATCTGCTGTTTGTTCGCCGGACTGATGCAGGTTGCCGCCAATTTCATCAACGATTTATTTGACTTTCTAAAAGGGACCGACCGCGAAGATCGTCTCGGACCGGAACGTGCCTGTGCACAAGGCTGGATTTCGGCAGCCGCGATGAAACAAGGTATCTTCATCACGGTAGGCCTGGCCTGCCTGATCGGGTGTACTCTCCTGTTTTATGCAGGATGGGAGTTGATTCTTATAGGTGCGTTGTGTGTATTGTTCGCCTTCTTATACACCACAGGACCTTATCCATTATCCTATAAAGGATGGGGAGACGTATTGGTCATTGTATTCTTCGGCTTCGTTCCGGTAGGGGGTACTTATTACGTACAGGCTCTCAATTGGACACCAAACGTCACGGTTGCATCACTGGTATGCGGACTGATTGTAGATACATTACTGGTAGTTAACAATTACCGGGATCGGGATGCCGACCGAAAAAGCGGGAAAAAGACCGTTGTAGTCCGTTTCGGTGAATCCTTCGGCAGATACTTTTATTTACTGCTCGGCATTACAGCTGCCTGGCTTTGTTTCTGGTTTCTATTCAACGGGCACCTATACGCAACTCTCTTACCTCAACTTTACCTGTTCTTCCACATTCGGACCTGGAAAAAAATGGTACAGATACATAGTGGCAAAAAATTAAACAGCATATTGGGCGAAACTTCACGCAATATGCTGTTAATGGGAATCCTATTGTCAATAGGACTTGTTATAAACGGTTAGCAAGTCAACGTTTGCTATACATCCGTTCGTAATATTTCTGATAATCACCACTGGTTACTTCTTCCACCCATTCCTGATTATTCAGATACCATTCGATTGTTTTCACAATGCCGACTTCAAATTTCGTTTCGGGATACCAACCCAAGGCATTAGTGATCTTTGTCGGATCGATGGCGTAGCGCTGGTCATGCCCCAGACGATCCTTGACAAACGTAATTAAATCTTCGTTTATCCAGTCGATTGAAATTTCACCATCGGCATTTTTCTCTTTTTTCTTCAACACCTCACGATATTCGGGATGTTCTGCCATCAGGCGATGAATCGTTGCGATTGTCAATTTTACAATCTCAAGATTAGTCTTCTCGTTATGTCCGCCCACATTGTATACTTCTCCTTCCACACCTTCACGAACTACCAGGTCGATAGCCTTGCAATGATCTTCCACGTACAGCCAGTCGCGCACATTGCTACCGTCTCCGTACACAGGAAGTTTCTTACCTTCAAGAATGTTCTTGATAATCAGCGGAATCAGTTTCTCCGGAAAATGATACGGACCGTAGTTGTTTGAACAGCGAGTGATAGTCACCGGCATCTTATAGGTATCGTGATAAGCCATTACCACCATATCGGCACTGGTTTTCGATGCACTGTACGGACTATGCGGACAGAGTGGAGTCGTTTCATGGAAATAGCCTTCGGCACCAAGCGAACCGTAAACCTCATCGGTAGATACCTGATGATAACGTACCCCTTTACGCCAGGTAGGATATCCGTATTCATCTTTACCGGTTACCCATGCGCGACGTGCGGCATCCAACAGGTTTTGTGTTCCCAGAATATTGGTCATCAAGAAAAGTTGCGGATTCTCAATGCTACGGTCTACATGGCTTTCAGCAGCAAAATTCACTACATAGTCAAACTTGTACTCACCAAAAAGGCGGTCGGCCAGTTCACGATCACAAATGTCACCTTTCACAAAAAAGCACCGTTCGTTATCAATGTCGTTGGCAATCGTTCCAAGATTTCCGGCATAAGTCAGTGCATCGAGCACTACCACCTTGATATCACTGTGTTTAGCCAGAATATACTTCAGATAATTGGCACCGATAAATCCGGCAGCACCGGTTACAAGATAAGTTTTCATATTCTTTATGATTGATTTATTAATTTGCTAAGTCTATCAGATATTTACCATATTCGGTCTTTTCCAATTTCTCGCCCAAAGCTTTTAACTGAGCAGAAGAAATCCATCCGTTACGCCAGGCTATCTCTTCAATACAACTGACATAAAATCCCTGACGATTCTGGATAGTAGCCACAAAATTAGAGGCTTCGAGCAAACTGTTGCAATTCCCCGTATCCAACCAGGCAAAGCCACGGCCAAAGAGTTCGACTTTCAGTGTTCCTTCGTCGAGATATAGCTTGTTCAAATCAGTTATTTCATATTCACCCCGGGCAGAAGGCTCCAAAGCAAGCGCTTTTTCAGTCACCGTAGCATCATAGAAATAAAGTCCGGGGACGGCATAATTGCTCTTGGGGACAGCAGGCTTCTCTTCCAACGAAACAACCTTTCCACTTCCATCAAATTCCACGACGCCATAGGCGCGAGGGTCCTTCACATAATATCCAAAGATGCAAGCTCCCTTTTCAATGGTAGCCGCCCGGCGAAGCATAGCTGAGAAACCTTGTCCGTAAAACAAATTATCTCCTAATATCAAACAGCCCGGTTCACCATTCAGAAAATCGGCTCCCAGCACAAAAGCCTGGGCAAGTCCGTTAGGCTGCTCCTGCACCAGATATGAAAAGGACATTCCAAACTCTTCACCGCTCCCCAGAAGTTCACGGAACAACGGCAGATCACGAGGAGTAGAAATAACCAACACTTCCCGTATTCCGGCAAGCATCAATGTAGAAAGCGGATAGTATATCATCGGCTTGTCATACACCGGCATCATTTGCTTCGATATGGCCTTTGACAACGGATAGAGTCGGGTGGCACTACCGCCGGCAAGAATAATTCCTTTCATATTTTGAATGTTACAAGTTACGAGCTACAGATTACAAATCACAAGCTACAGTAAATTATATATAAACTCAATGCAAAATCCGCTTATTCATAACGGGTTGCTTATAGCTTGTATCCCTAAACCTGTGACAAAGAACGGAAAGAATTCTGACGTGACAAAATAAAAATACAAATTTATTAGCCGGCCAGTTCAATCACTTCCAAATCCTTAAACACACCATTATCTATGGCAAAACGAACCATGGTACGTACTTTATGAAATCCGGACATCCCTGCAGCACCGGGATTGATGTGAAGCATATCCAGCGTCTTATCATACTTTACCTTTAATATATGCGAGTGTCCGCTGATAAACAACTTGGGTGGATGCACCAATAGGCTTCCCTTGATGGACGGATCATAATTTCCCGGATATCCCCCGATGTGCTTCATCAGAACTTCGGCACCGTCCACCGTAAAACGATTCACTTGAGGAAACATCCGGCGAATTTCCTGACCATCAATATTACCGTACACAGCACGGAAAGGACGGAAAGCTGCCAACTTCTGTGCCACATCCACTGAACCAATATCTCCGGCATGCCAGATTTCATCACAAGTTTCGAAATATTGCAAATATTTTTCGTCCCACCAACTGTGTGTGTCGGACAATAAGCCAACTTTTGTCATACTTTCTTTGTTTATCTCTGCAAAGGTAACTATATTTGGGCAAACCTTACGTGCAAATGGAAAACAAATACCAATACTTCAAGAGAGATATTAGTTGGCTATCATTCAACTACCGGGTACTTCTGGAAGCTGACGACGACCGGCTCCCACTCTACGAACGTATCAATTTTATCTCTATTTATTCCTCCAACCTGGAAGAGTTCTACAAAATCAGAGTAGCCGACCACAAAGCTGTAGCCTCCGGCGTAACAGATGGAACGGAAGAATCCCTGCAATCGGCCAAGGAGCTGCTGGAAGAAATCAACCGGGAAGTGAACCGACAATTGGAGGATCGTATCCACATCTATGAAAAAAAGATCATACCTGCATTACGCAAAAATCACGTTGTCTTCTATCAAAGCCGCAATGTAGAGCCTTTCCACCAACAATTCGTAAAAGACTTTTTCCGGGAAGAGATATTCCCTTACCTACAACCGGTACCGGTATCCAAAGACAAAGTAATCTCTTTTCTGCGCGACAACCGGCTCTACCTGGCAGTTCGCCTGTTCCTGAAAGGTACAAACAAAGAAGATGCTGATCATCTGCAATATTTTGTGATGAAACTACCCTACAGTAAAGTGCCCCGCTTTATCGAATTACCCAAGCATGGCAGAGAGTATTATCTGATGTTTATCGAAGATATTATCAAAGCGAACATAGACGTCATTTTCCCCGGATACGAAGTAGATTGCAGTTATTGTATCAAGATATCGAGAGATGCCGATATTATGATAGACGACACGATCAACAGTGTCGACCTGGTGGAACAAGTAAAGAAAAAAATCAAAAAGCGCAAGATAGGTGCCGTATGCCGTTTTGTCTATGACCGCGCCATGCCCGATGATTTTCTGAACTTCCTGGTAGACGCTTTCCGAATCCGGCACGAAGAGTTGGTACCGGGAGACAAACACCTTAACCTGGAAGATCTGCGTCACTTGCCGAACCCCAATCATTCCATTCCCCGGATTGAGAGACCGATCCCAATGAAACTGAATCGACTGAACGACAAGGAATCCATTTTCAGTTATGTTGAAAAGAAAGATTTATTGTTATACTATCCTTACCATTCTTTCGACCACTTTATCCACTTCCTTTACGAAGCAGTGCACAATCCCGAAACCCGTGAAATCATGGTAACCCAATATCGGGTAGCAGAAAACTCGGCTGTCATCAACACCTTGATTGCTGCTGCACAAAACGGTAAAAAAGTCACGGTATTCGTGGAACTCAAAGCCCGTTTCGATGAAGAGAACAACCTCGCCACTGCCGAAATGATGAAAGCGGCCGGTATCAACATTATCTATAGTATACCGGGGCTGAAGGTACATGCCAAAGTAGCTCTGATACGCCGTCGCAGCTTCACCGGTGAAAAGATTCACAGTTACGCTTATATCAGTACCGGCAACTTCAACGAGAAGACGGCTACACTGTATGCAGACTGCGGACTGTTTACCAGCAATCCGGTCATCGTACATGACCTCACAAACCTGTTCCGTACCCTCAGAGGCAAAGAGAATCCTCGATTCACCCGGTTGCTTGTGGCACGTTTCAACCTGATTCCCGAACTGAACAGGCTGATCGACAAAGAAATAGAACTGGCCGAAAAAGGAAGAGGCGGAAGAATCATCTTGAAGATGAACGCCCTGCAAGACCCGATAATGATAGACCGGCTCTACGAGGCCTCACAAAAAGGTGTAAAAATAGATCTGATCGTACGAGGCATTTGTTGCCTGATACCCGGACAAGAATATAGTTGTAACATACGTGTCACCCGTATTGTGGACAGTTTTCTGGAACATGCCCGCATCTGGTATTTCGGTAATGCCGGACATCCCAAAGTATATATGGGTTCACCGGACTGGATGCGTCGTAACTTATATCGACGAATCGAAGCGGTGGTACCCATTCTCGATAATGAATTACGGGAAGAAATCGTCGATATGCTTCATATCCAGTTATCGGACAATCAAAAGGCTTGCTTCGTCGATGATAAACTGAATAATATATTTAAATTCAAAACAAATGCCGCGCCCGTCAGAGCGCAATATACCTTCTATAATTACCTAAAAGAGAAGAATGAAACATTTCTGTAACATGTATGACATTTCTCTGCAATACGAAAATCCGTCCTTTGCAGCCAGAAATAACATACACATTTATGGAGACAATTTATCTATGTATTATTATCTTCCTATTCGTACTTGCCGTATTCGACTTGATGGTCGGTGTAAGTAACGATGCGGTAAATTTCCTAAATTCGGCTGTCGGAGCAAAGGCGGCATCTTTTAAAACCATCTTGTTCATTGCAGGTGCCGGTATCTTCATCGGAGCGTCCTTATCAAACGGTATGATGGACATCGCAAGACACGGCATCTACCAACCGGAACATTTCTATTTCACCGAAATCATGTGCATCCTGCTTGCCGTAATGCTGACAGACGTCGTTCTGCTCGATGTATTCAACTCTATGGGAATGCCTACCTCGACCACTGTTTCAATGGTATTCGAACTTTTGGGAGGTACTTTTGCCCTGGCACTTATCAAAGTGCACAACAGTGATACACTGGGATTGGGTGATCTTATCAACACCGACAAAGCCTTGTCTGTCATCATGGCCATCTTTGTCTCCGTTGCCATTGCCTTCTTTTTCGGTATGCTGGTGCAATGGCTGGCGCGCATGGTGTTCACCTTCAACTACAAGAGCAAAATAAAATACAGCATAGCACTATTCGGTGGCATCGCTTCTACTGCCATCGTTTATTTCATGGTGATAAAAGGATTGAAAGACAGCTCTTTCATGACTCCTGAGAACAAGCAGTGGATACAAGAAAACACGATGATGCTGGTCGGAGGGTTCTTTGTCATCTCTACCATCCTGATGCAGATATTACACTGGCTGAAAGTAAATGTATTCAAAGTAGTCGTTCTGCTGGGTACATTTGCATTGGCACTGGCCTTTGCCGGTAATGACCTTGTCAACTTTATCGGTATACCTTTAGCCGGTTATTCTTCGTTCATAGATTATACCACCAACGGAACTTCTGTCGGACCGGACGGTTTCCTGATGACCTCTCTGATGGGTTCGGCCAAAACACCGTGGTATTTCCTGATAGGTGCCGGAGCCGTCATGGTATACGCCTTGTGTACTTCCAAAAAGGCACATGCCGTAATCAAGACCTCGGTAGACCTCTCCCGTCAGGATGAAGGTGAAGAAAACTTCGGAAGCACACCGATAGCCCGAACACTGGTGCGTTTCAGCCTCACACTAGCCAACGGTATTTCCCGCATTACTCCGCCGAGTGCCAAACGTTGGATAGATACCCGCTTCCGTAAAGACGAAGCCATCATTGCCGACGGTGCGGCATTCGACTTGGTTCGCGCTTCTGTCAATCTGGTATTGGCAGGTCTGTTGATCGCCGTGGGTACTTCGTTAAAACTTCCTCTTTCTACAACCTACGTCACTTTCATGGTTGCCATGGGTACCTCACTTGCCGACCGTGCCTGGGGACGTGATTCAGCCGTTTACCGTATCACCGGTGTACTAAGTGTCATCGGCGGATGGTTCATCACTGCCGGAGCTGCCTTCACCATCTGTTTCTTTGTTGCCATGGTCATCCACTTCGGAGGAAGCATAGCTATCATAGCCCTGATCGGTCTGGCAGCATTCACTCTGATCCGCAGCCAGTTGATGTACAAAAAGAAAAAAGAGAAAGAGAAAGGAAACGAAACTTTGAAGCAATTGATGCAAGCCACAAGCAGCCACGAAGCTTTAGAGCTAATGCGTAAGCATACACGCGAAGAGTTGAGTAAAGTACTGGAATATGCAGAACAGAACTTTGAGCTCACTGTGACTTCATTCTTGCACGAAAACCTCCGCGGACTGCGCCGGGCAATGGGATCTACCAAGTTTGAAAAACAACTGATCAAGCAGATGAAGCGCACCGGAACCGTAGCAATGTGCAAATTGGATAATCACACCGTACTTGAAAAAGGACTTTATTATTATCAGGGAAATGACTTTGCAAGTGAACTGGTATACAGTATCAGCCGCCTGTGCGAACCCTGTCTGGAACACATTGACAACAATTTCAATCCGCTGGATGCTATCCAAAAAGGTGAATTTGGAGATGTAGCCGAAGATATCACCTATCTGATCCAGCAATGCCGCCAAAAACTGGAAGGCAACAATTACAGCAATCTTGAAGAAGACCTGCACCGGGCCAATGACCTGAATTCACAGCTATCACACCTGAAACGCCAGGAACTACAGCGTATCCAGAGCCAGACCGGAAGTATTAAAGTAAGTATGGTTTATCTGACCATGATCCAGGAAGCACAAAACGTAGTAACTTATACGATCAACCTGATGAAAGTAAGCCGTAAATTCCAGATAGAAACAGATATTTAATAATCCCCTTTAAAATAGGAAAGTATTTCATAACTCACCATAGATTACACAGATTTACACAGATAAATATTATGGGTTACCAGCAGATAAAATCTGTGTAATCTGTGGTGAATATGAGTTTTGACATCTATTTTAATCAACGTCACCTCACCACTTGATCTCCGGAAAATAGCTGCTTAAACAGCCTCGAAGTGCACTTACCGTAATGGGCTTCACCAATACTTCGGATGCACCGGCTTGCATGGCATTCTCCCGATCTGAGCTAAAAGCATAAGCAGTCTGCATAATAATAGGGAGGGAAGCTCCTTCTTCACGAATAATCCGGGTTGCTTCCAATCCGTTCATAATCGGCATTTTAATATCCATAAGGATAGCATGTGCATCTTGAGTGTGTTCACGGTATAAGTTCAACATTTCTTCACCGTTCTTCGCCCACAGAATGTCACATTTCTTACCGATAATAGCTTTAATCAATTTGAAATTGCTATCATCATCTTCGGCCACAAGAATAAGGGGACGAAAATCTTTAATTTCTTCAATATCCATTTTATATAATAGGTTTGCTTTTTATTTCATCTTATTCGATTCAGCCCGCAAGGTATAAAAAAAAATCATAGATTTGATTATCTTTGCGGCTAAAATTTAAAGAAGCGATATGATTTCAGTAGACGGACTGGCCGTGGAATTCGGCGGAACCACATTATTTAGCGATATTTCATTTGTTATTAACGAAAAAGACCGCATCGCGCTTATGGGAAAGAACGGTGCAGGTAAGAGTACCCTACTCAAGATTCTGGCAGGCGTACGTCAGCCTACCCGTGGCAGGATATCTGCTCCCAAAGAGTGCGTCATAGCCTATCTGCCCCAACATTTGATGACAGAAGACGGGCGAACGGTTTTTGAGGAGACTGCCCAGGCCTTTGCCCATCTGCACGAAATGGAAGCTGAGATAGAACGCATGAACAAAGAGCTGGAGACGCGCACAGACTATGAGAGCGACAGCTACATGGAACTGATAGAGAACGTGTCGACCCTCAGCGAAAAGTTTTATGCCATCGACGCCACCAACTATGAAGAGGACGTAGAAAAGGCACTTCTCGGATTAGGCTTCATGCGCGAAGATTTCCACCGCCAGACCAGCGACTTCAGCGGTGGATGGCGGATGCGTATCGAGCTGGCTAAACTTTTATTGCAAAAGCCGGATGTGCTTTTATTGGACGAACCGACCAACCACCTGGACATCGAGTCTATTCAATGGTTGGAAGACTTCCTGATCAATAACGGAAAGGCAGTAATCGTCATCAGTCACGACCGCAAATTCGTAGATAACATCACTACCCGTACCATCGAGGTGACTATGGGACGCATTTACGATTACAAAGTGAACTACTCCAAATATCTGGAATTACGCAAAGAACGTCGTGAACAGCAACAGAAAGCCTACGAAGAACAGCAGAAATTCATTGCTGAAACCAAAGATTTCATCGAACGTTTCAAAGGTACCTATTCAAAAACACTCCAAGTGCAAAGCCGGGTAAAGATGCTCGAAAAACTGGAAATACTGGAAGTGGACGAAGAAGACACATCGGCATTGCGTCTGAAGTTCCCGCCTTCACCCCGTTCGGGCAACTATCCCGTCATTATGGACGGTGTGGGCAAGAGCTATGGTGATAAAGTTGTCTTCCGCAACGCCACTCTGACAGTAGAACGCGGTGATAAGGTGGCATTTGTCGGCAAAAACGGTGAAGGTAAATCGACACTGGTGAAATGCATCATGAACGAAATAGAGCATGACGGAACACTGACTTTAGGGCACAACGTACAGATAGGATACTTTGCCCAGAATCAGGCATCGCTTCTGGATGAAAACCTGACTGTATTCCAGACAATCGATGATGTAGCCAAAGGCGAAATACGTAATAAAATACGCGACCTGCTGGGAGCGTTCATGTTTGGCGGACCGGAAGAGTCGATGAAAAAAGTAAAAGTACTCTCGGGAGGTGAACGTACCCGCCTGGCCATGATCAAGCTGTTGCTGGAACCTGTGAATCTGCTGATTCTTGACGAACCGACCAATCACCTTGACCTGAAAACCAAAGATATCCTGAAACAGGCATTGAAAGATTTCGACGGTACACTGATCGTAGTATCACACGACCGTGACTTCCTGGACGGACTGGTGACCAAGGTATACGAATTCGGAAACCAAAAGGTGACCGAACATTTATGCGGTATCTATGAATTCCTTGATAAAAAGAAAATGGATTCGTTACGTGAATTGGAGAAATGATATCTCCGGATCTTATTCCCGTAAATTTAATATTCGATAACTAACATACGGCAACTTTTACCTGTTAAGTAAAACAGAGAAGTACAAAACCCATTTAATCAATTAAAAAAGAAACCGTATGAAGAAATTAGTTTTCTGTGCTGCTTTTATCGCAGCAATGTGCATGGCAGGCACTACTACTGCCCAAGCTCAGGACGTAAAAAAGAAAGAAGTCAAGAAAGAGCAATGTGACAAAAAAGACAGCAAAGCATGCTGTAAAAAGGAAGAAAAAGCATGTTGCAAGAAAGAAGCAGATAAGAAAACAACTGACGGATGTAAACACAAAGCTGATTGCAAGGCTAAAGCCGGATGCAAAGACAGCAAATGTACCAAAGACAAAGGAGGCAAAAAATAACAAACGTTTCCGACATTTCATTTAAGACAGGTATGTCGAAACTCACCACAGAGGACACAGAGTAACACGGAGTCGATTTTCAGTCGTTGATCATTAACAAAAAAGGCTCTGTGATACTCCGTAGTACTCCGTGGTAAAAAGTACGACGCATCTGTCTTTTTGTTTTTTAAGTAACACTGTTTGTTTTTTATCCAATGATAGATTATCTTTGCCCTGCAATAATCTAAATTAAGAATGAGGAATAAACGGTACATAGTCTCTTTTCTCCTTTTCATCAGCATGATCATGCTGGTCGTACCTGTTATCCCCCATCATCATCATGCCGATGGCGTGATTTGTATGAAGAATGACTTGACACCGGAACCCCAGTGTCCTAAACATTATCATCATCCGGACAACGATTCGTGCTGCAATGACGGATGTATGACACGCCTCAACTCACCAACCCCCTCCGTACAGGCAGACAACAATCCTCATTATCTGTTTACCGCCATCTTATTTACGGACTTTATCATAGAGAATTTATTCAGGCCCCAGGAGCGACGTATTAAGAATTATTACGCATACCGGGAGTCTCTCCACGGTACGGCTGTCAACCGTGCATTTGGCCTTCGTGCCCCTCCATACCCTGTTGTATAGGCTTCTAAGCCACATTTCGTAAGGTTAGGAATATCCGGACGGTTGGTTTAAAACCAACGGGAAGTTCCTTTAAAACCAACGACGCCTTGGTTTTAAACCAAAGGTCTTTGGGTTTGAGACCTACAGAAGCTCACTTTTCCGAATCATTAAAAGTAAAGAATTTATATCATCATGAAGAAACTTATCTTTATGGGAATCCTCGGATTGTTTATCCTGGGTTCCTGCAACAGTAAATCGGGTGGCAACCACGAAGGCCACGACCATGGAACAGAAGCACACGACCATGAACACGAAGGGCACGACCATGAACACGAAGGCGAAGACCATGAAGGACATGATCACGAAGGTGACGAACACAGCCGGAGCAGTGAACCGGCTACCGGTCACAGTGACGAAATCATTCTGCCGAAAGCCAAAGCAGAGGCAGCCGGAGTGAAAACAAGTATTATAGAGCCGGAAGTATTTGAACAAGTGATAAAAACAAGCGGACAAGTACTGGCCGCACAAGGTGACGAATCCGTAGCAGTAGCCACCGTAGCAGGAGTAGTCAGCTTTCGCGGTAAAGTGACCGAAGGCATGAGTGTAGGCAAAGGTACTGCACTGGTGACCATTTCATCCAGTAACATTGCCGATGGTGATCCCGTACAACGCGCCCGTATCGCTTACGATATATCCAGAAAGGAATATGAACGTATGCAAGCGCTGGTAAAGAACAAAATCGTATCCGACAAGGAATTCGCACAAGCCGAACAGAATTACGAAAATGCCCGGATCAGCTATGAGGCCCTTGCCAAGAATCATTCGGCAGGAGGACAGGCCGTAACCTCTCCCATCTCAGGATTTGTAAAAAACATCCTGGTGAAAGAAGGTGATTACGTAACCATCGGCCAGCCATTGGTCAGCATCACTCAAAACCGTCGCCTCTTCTTGCGTGCCGAAGTTTCGGAAAAATACTATCCGTCTCTGCGCACCATCGGTTCGGCCAATTTCAAAACTCCTTATGACAATAAGGTATACGAACTGAAAGAACTGAACGGCCGTCTTTTGTCATTCGGTAAATCGGCAGGAGAAAATTCGTTCTATGTACCGGTCACTTTCGAATTTGATAATAAAGGAGACATCATCCCGGGCTCGTTCGTTGAAGTATATTTGTTGTCGTCTCCCATGGAGAACGTACTGTCGCTTCCCCGCACGGCGCTGACCGAAGAACAGGGGCTTTTCTTCGCATACCTGCAACTGGATGAAGAAGGGTATAAAAAGCAGGAAATCACCCTCGGAGCCGACAACGGCAAGAGCGTACAGGTACTTTCGGGTATCAAGGCCGGTGACCGGGTAGTGACCCAAGGTGCCTACCAGGTGAAACTGGCTTCGGCAAATAACGCAATACCTGCACACAGCCACGAACACTAACGACAAGGCGCCACAGCCCGGTTTCGATGTGGTGCATAACAACTAACGAAAAAAGAATATGCTAAATAAAATCATACATTTCTCACTTCAGAACCGTATCTTGGTACTTGTAGCCTCGGTACTGTTACTGATTGGCGGAACTTATACCGCCATGCATACCGAAGTAGACGTGTTCCCCGACCTGAATGCACCGACGGTGGTCATCATGACCGAAGCCAACGGAATGGCAGCCGAAGAGGTGGAACAACTCGTGACTTTCCCCGTTGAAACAGCCGTAAACGGTGCCACCGGTGTGCGCCGGGTACGTTCATCTTCCACGAACGGATTCTCTGTCGTATGGGTAGAATTCGACTGGGGAACCGATATATACCTCGCCCGCCAGATTGTAAGTGAAAAGCTGGCCATCGTAGGTGAAGAACTGCCTTCAAATGTAGGCAAACCGACACTGGGTCCCCAATCCTCCATTCTGGGCGAAGTCCTGATTATCGGATTAACCGCCGACTCGACCTCCATGCTCGACCTGCGTACCATTGCCGACTGGACCATACGTCCGCGCCTGCTCTCTACCGGAGGTGTAGCACAGGTAGCTGTATTGGGAGGAGAGTTAAAAGAATATCAGATTCAACTCGATCCGGAACGTATGCGTCATTATGGCGTATCTATGAATGAGGTGATGACCGTCACCCGCGGCATGAACCTGAATGCCAACGGAGGTGTACTTTATGAATATGGTAACGAATACATTGTGCGTGGTGTACTCTCCACCGCAAACATAGAACAACTGGGTAAAGCGGTAGTAAAGAGTATCGACAGCGTACCTGTACTGCTGGAGGATATCGCTGATGTCCGGATCGGGCCGAAAGCCCCCAAACTGGGAACGGCTTCGGAAAGAGGAAAACCTGCCGTACTGATGACCGTCACCAAACAGCCCGCCACCAGTACTCTGGAGCTGACCGACAAACTGGAAGCTTCGTTGCAAGACCTCCGGAAGAATCTTCCACCGGATGTAAAGGTATCTACCGATATCTTCCGTCAAAGCCGTTTCATCGACAGTTCCATCAGCAATGTAAAGAAGTCCCTTTTTGAAGGCGGTATCTTTGTAGTCATCGTCTTATTCCTGTTCCTTGCCAACGTGCGAACCACGATTATTTCGCTGGTGACCCTGCCGCTCTCACTGCTGGTATCCATCCTGACTCTACATTTCATGGGACTGACTATCAATACCATGAGTCTGGGAGGTATGGCCATCGCCATTGGTTCGCTGGTAGACGATGCCATTGTCGATGTAGAAAACGTATACAAGCGCCTGCGTGAAAACCGTCTCCTCCCGGAGAATGAACGTCTTTCGGTCATCCAGGTGGTATTCAACGCCTCCAAAGAGGTCCGTATGCCTATCCTGAACTCTACACTGATCATTGTGGTCAGTTTCGTACCTCTCTTTTTCCTTTCCGGTATGGAAGGACGCATGCTGGTTCCGCTGGGCATTGCCTTCATCGTAGCATTATTTGCCTCGACGATAGTGGCATTGACCCTGACCCCGGTACTTTGCTCCTACCTGCTGGGCAAAGAAAAAGGTGATAAGCTTCCGAAAGAAGCATTCGTAGCCCGCTGGATGAAAGGGGTATACGAAAAAGCACTGACTTGGGTGTTAATTCATAAACGCCTGACCTTGGGAAGCACCATCGGACTGTTCATCATTACCCTGGGATTCTTCTTCACGTTGGGACGCTCGTTCCTCCCTCCATTCAATGAAGGTTCATTCACCATCAACATCAGTTCGCTGCCGGGCATCTCACTCGAAGAGAGCGATAAGATGGGACACCGTGCCGAGGAACTTCTGCTCTCTATCCCCGAGATACAGACAGTGGCCCGCAAAACCGGACGTGCCGAACTGGACGAGCATGCTTTGGGAGTCAACGTCTCGGAAATAGAGGCACCGTTTGAACTGAAAGATCGTTCGCGCAACGAACTGATGGCAGACGTACGCGAAAAACTGGGTACTATCACCGGAGCAAACATCGAGATCGGACAACCGATCAGCCACCGTATCGATGCTATGCTCAGCGGTACCAAAGCCAATATCGCCATCAAACTGTTTGGTGACGACCTGAATAAAATGTTCTCACTGGGCAATCAGATAAAAGAAGCCATCGGCAATATCCCCGGCATTGCCGATCTGAATGTGGAACAACAGATTGAACGCCCGCAGCTCAAAATCACTCCCAAACGTGAAATGTTGGCTAAATACGGCATTACCCTGCCGGAATTTTCGGAATACATCAATGTGGCACTGGCCGGAGAGGTGATTTCGCAGGTTTACGAACAGGGTAAGAGTTTCGACCTGATTGTGAAAGTAAAGAATAACTTCCGTGACGAAGCCGAAAAGATACGCAACCTGATGGTCGACACCCAAGACGGTAAAAAAGTGCCCCTGAGTTATATTGCCGACGTAGCCTCGTCCATGGGGCCGAATACCATCAATCGCGAAAACGTAAAACGTAAGATCGTGATTTCCGCCAATGTAGCCGACCGCGACTTGCGGAGTGTAGTCAATGACATCCAAAAGCAAGTGGACGAACAAATCAAGCTCCCCGAAGGTTATCATATCGAATATGGTGGTCAGTTTGAAAGCGAACAGGCAGCCAGCCGTACATTGGCACTGACCTCCTTCATGTCCATCGTAGTGATCTTCCTGCTGCTGTATCATGAATTCCGCAGCGTGAAGGAATCGGCAGTTATCCTGATAAACCTGCCGCTGGCACTGATCGGCGGTGTGTTTGCCCTGCTGATCACAACCGGCGAAATCAGTATTCCGGCCATCATCGGTTTCATTTCGTTGTTTGGTATCGCTACCCGTAACGGTATGTTGCTTATCAGCCATTACAACCACCTGCAACAGGTAGAAGGTTTGGGAGTATACGAAAGCGTAATCCGCGGATCACTCGACCGTCTGAACCCGATTGTTATGACAGCCCTTTCGTCTGCCTTGGCACTGATACCGCTGGCATTGAGCGGAAGCCTGCCCGGTAACGAGATTCAGAGTCCGATGGCAAAAGTGATTCTGGGCGGTCTGCTCACATCGACTTTCCTGAACGGATTCATTATCCCGATTGTTTACCTGATGATGAACGGAAAAAGAAAATAATAAGAACTTCAATAATTATATGAAACGAATAACCATACTTGCCGCTACCCTCTTCGCGCTATCCGGACTGCAAGCGCAAACCGGTATAGACGGGGTGCTGCGCAACATTGAAACCAATAATAAAGAGTTGCAAGCCAATGCGCAATTGATTGCCTCTCAAAAACTGGAAACCCGGACAGACAACAATCTGCCTGATCCGACTCTTTCGTATGCCCATTTGTGGAATAATAAAGACAAGAATAATACGATCGGAGAACTTGTAGTCTCCCAGAGCTTTGATTTTCCGAGCCTATATGCTACCCGCAATCAACTGAACCGGCTGAAAGCCGGTGCTTTTGACGGGCAGAAGAGTGTATTCCGTCAGGGCATCCTGCTACAGGCAAAAGATGTGTGCCTGGATATCATCATGCTACGAAAGCAACAGCAGATACTGACCGAACGGCTGCGAAACGCCGAAGAGCTCTCAGCCATGTACGCCAAGCGTTTGCAAACAGGAGACACCAATGTAATCGAAACCAATAAGATCAATCTGGAATTGCTGAACGTGAAGACAGAAGCGTCACTAAACGAAACTGCTTTACGCAATAAGATTCAGGAACTGACTGCACTGAACGGAAACATACCGGTCGTGTTTGAAGATGCTGACTATCCGGCTGTCATCTTCCCTTCCAACTACGAAGAACTGAAAACTGAAGTCCTGGCATCGGACTATACCCTCCAGGCACTCAACAGCGAAAGTGCCGCTGCCCGCAAACAGATTGCGGTCAACAAGTCGCAATGGCTACCCAAGCTGGAACTGGGTTACCGTCGTAACACTGAATCGGGCGAGCCGTTCAACGGAGTTGTAGTAGGGTTCTCGTTCCCACTATTCGAGAATCGCAATAAAGTAAAGATAGCTAAAGCCCAGTCGCTCAATGTCGACCTGCAAAGGGCTAATACTTCGGTACAGGTAGAATCGGAACTGACCCAGCTCTATCGTGAAGCCCATACCTTGCGCACTTCAATGGAAGAATACGAGAAGACTTTTCAGGCGCAACAGGACTTATCCCTGCTGAAACAAGCATTGACGGGCGGACAAATCAGTATGATAGAATACTTTGTAGAAGTATCGGTAGTCTATCAGAGCAAACAGAACTATCTGCAACTGGAGAATCAGTACCAGAAGGCAATGGCAAAGATATATAAGAATAAACTGTAGAGAAGGAGGAATGTGCCAAAAATTGTATTCACCACAGATTACACGGATTAACACAGATAAATATCTCTGATTATCTGTTGATTAATTTCATTCTGTGTTAATCTGGGTAATCTGTGGTGAATTATGGCACACCCGGTTATAGCTCCTGCCCGTTCATTGTTAGTTATTCCTCCATATCGGGCAAATAGAAATTAAACTCAGGCGAACGGTCTGCCACCAACTGCCCGTCCTTTATCAACAATTCTGCCACCTGTGCCGACGAACGGCGCAAATGATAAGGGATGTTACCGTCTTCATCTTTGGTCTCTTCGGAATGTGCCTTACGCCCGGGATGGGTAAAATAGATAACATAAGCCTTATCTCCTACCACAACCACATCACCATGCGCACCGCTCGGCGTATCTTCGGGACGGGTACCGGGTTTATCTAGAATCACTCCCTGCTTCTCCCATGTGGTGGCATCTTTTGAACGATACACACGCATGCCGTGCCATTCGTCGGTAAGCATCCAGTAATAACCTCCGAAACGGAATACCTTAGGCCCTTCCTGGCGACTCTGGTCAATCACCGGTGTATCATTCAGTGTCCAGTGGAACAGATCATCACTTTCTGCCGTCATGATAGCCGCATTACGGGTTTCATCTTTATACCAGGCACGCCATTTTCCATCGGGCATCCGGAAGAAAGTCGCATCGATCGTTTTATCGGATGACAGCTTCACAAAGCCTTCAAATTTCCAGTCCCACATGTTCTTACTTGTATAGTGAGCCATGCGCGCATGTCCGCCCCAATCGGTTCGTACCCCCTCGATATAAGATACGAACAAATGATATACCCCATTGAAGTTTACCACCTCCGGAGCCCAGAAAGTGTTCTTTCCTCTCTCCATATTGAGGTCGAGTACTCCACGATAAACCCACGTCCTGCCATGGTCACGGCTGGAAGCGATACCGATATCATTTCCATAGCAATAAGCTACGTTCCCGGCATTCACATTGGCCCGGCGCTGTGTATACAGCATCCACCAACTACGGTCTTCTTTATTCCAGACTACGACCGGATCGGCCACTCCGTCATAAACAGGATCTCTGTAAAGAGGAGCCGGAGCAGTTTGTTTCACCTCTTCGGGATTTCCACCCGTCATTTGTGCGGATACCAACCCGCTGCATGCCAACAGGCATGACGCAATCATTGTTCTAATCATTTGTGTTTTATTTTGAGAATTAAGTTTGTGTCTGTCAGCCGCTCCGTCACGGAGCGGGCACGAATTTAAAATATCCGGTATGATAACTGGAAGTTAAGCACAGGATAAGCTTTAAAGTTTTTCAGGAACTTATTGAAACGGCTCAGGTCCTGATCGATCGCCTCTTCCACAATCTTTCCGGTAGTGGCTTCAATCTTCGGATTACCATGGAACATAGCTCCCAATTCGAACTTGAACCCTACGCGTGAATGAGCTACCGAACGTCCGAATCCAAGACCTACATAAGGTTTCACGGCATTGGTCTTCAAAGCTGCTTCCACACGTCCGTCCGCTCCCGGCTCGATAATGATATCTCCCACCTCTATCCGTTCGTCTGTCTGTCCCGATACTTTCAGGATGGATGAAGTACCGAACAGCAGTCCGGCGGTCACATGAAAGACGGATCTCTTGAATGGAAAATAGTCGAGCAAAAGCATGCCGTTTGTCATATTTGCTTTTGCTTTCAGAGGAACGGTATAGTATTTATCCGGATTGTAACCGGTACGAGTACCGACATCCTGAATCAACTGATCATCACGAATTCCGTCATAATCGTAATTACACTTGAACTTCAGTAAAGAGAATCCGGCACGAAGTCCCAGATAGTCATTCAACGGAGCAGCAACCTGGAGTCCTCCCCCCAGTGTTCCGGCATTCAGCGAAACGGATAAATGGCTGAAAGGCTTCACCTTATCCGGTCTCGTCTGGGCCATAACCGGGATGCCGACAACAAAGGCAACCAACCCAATTAAAAAACGACAGAAGTTTGTTTTCATAAGTAAGTTTGTTTGTGTGAATAATAAATTAACTGTCACAGAGTTCGTATGTCATCAGGCAAATATCCGCTTCGGATACGCCACTCCTGCGGATAAAGATTGTTGGCGCGATTGCCGATGTTCTTCACAAATCCCAAAGGAATCTCTTTATAAGTGACCAGTACATAACCTTTGGGAACAGAAGGCGGAAGGACGATAGCCTCTTTCCGCAGATAGGCGATGGCTTGTTCGTAAGTCAATGCTTCGGTTGGAAAAACCGACGTTTTCAACAGACGACTCATAGCAAGTCCATGTGCGGGAATCAGATCTTTGCCTTTTACTTCAGCCACTTCCGTACCGGCCTGGACGATGCGGAGAGACTGACGAAGCAGTGCCAGGTCATTTTGGTAGTACACCGGAAAAGCAGTAATCGCAGTGCCGTTCACCAATAGATTATATTCGTCGGAAGACGCCAACCAACTTTTGGCAATAGCCAGATTTTCTTTAGATACAGGTGAAGCAGCAGTGTCCCCCTTCGATTTCTTTTTCTTCGGAGAAAAAAGATCTGTATCCGCCTCCCCGTCTTCTTCCGGCTTACGAAGAGCGGCGAGAAAGAAACCTTCTCCCTGAGTCTTATGAGGCAAGAAACGATAGACAGGTGCATCGGCCCCGGCAAGCAAGCTACCGGTAATGTTCCACTCCGCGGGAACGGCAAGCGGTAACGGCTCAGCACCGAACTCCTGCCTGATCCAGGCAATATTCTCTTCGTCTTCGCGCGTATTATAGGTACAAGTACTGTATATCAGGATTCCTCCCGGCTTCAGGCAAGGCCAGATGTCAGTGATAATCCTGCGTTGGCGCTGCCAGCAAATCTCTACATTCTCGGGACTCCACTCTTCTATGGCACCGGGATCTTTACGGAACATCCCCTCGCCCGAACAAGGCACATCCGTCAGTATGACATCGAAAAAAGAACCGATCCGGGAAAAATCAGAAGGATCGTTATTGGTAACCACAACATCGGCATATCCCCATTTCGTCAGATTCTCCGCCAGTATCTGCGAACGGTTGCGAATCACCTCATTGGCTACCAGCAGACTGCCTTCGGGCAATACACTGCGGGCATGGGTCGACTTTCCACCGGGAGCGGCACAGAGATCGAGCATCTTGACAGGGGTTGTAACGTAACGGCGGAGCACCTGTTCCACAAACATCGACGAGGCTTCCTGCACGTAATAACATCCGGCATGAAAAAGGGGATCGAACGTAAACGTCAGTCGTTGGTTCAGATAATAGCCTTCTGCCGCCCAGGGGATACGTCCTGAGATGGATGAACAGGCAGCTAAACCGGGAAACTTACTGTTCAGCCGGACACTGGCAGGAGGTTCTTGCTCCAAGGCAACAGACAATTCTTGATACTCTTCATCTCCCATCAACGCACGGGTCGATTCGATAAATGATATAGGTAATTTCATTTTTCCTTATTATAAGATATAAAACCGATCGGATTACGAGTTTTTCCGCCTGCCTGTTTGTCTTTGGCCTGCAATTCAGCAATTGCCTGATTAATTAATTCAAGTTGCATCCTCGTATCTTCATTAATATCATTGTAATCGGCAAATGCCGCTTCTACATATTCTTTTAACTCTTTTATTTCATCTTGCAGCCTAGTGATGTCATTCACCGGAAAAGCCGAGACCAATTGGCGGACAGCTACAAAAGCTCGCATAATGGAAATATTCACTTCGATGGCGATCACTGTTTAACACTCCGGAGAGCATGGCCAGTCCTTGCTCGGTAAAGGCAAAGGGAAGTTTACGGGTACCTCCCCAACTTGATATCACAATTTGTGACTTCAAGATTTCCCATTCTTCCGTATTCAGCCGGAACATAAAATCCGTAGGAAATCATTTGCTGTTCCTCTTTACAGCCTGATTCAGAACACGGGTTTCCACCTGATATAATCCGGCCAAATCAAAGTCCAACATCACTTTCTGTCCCCGTATCCCGTAAATCTTGCTCTGTATGATCTGTAGTTCCATCACTTTTGTGTATTAATACCTGCAAATATCAAAAATATTTCGTCTCTTTGCAACTTTCTGTGGCATGAACTACGTCTAACAGACAAATAAACAAAAACAATTAAAAAACAACAGTAATATGAAACGTATCATTATCGCTTTGATGGTAGCCGTAACTTTCTGTTCGCTGGCAATGGCACAGAACCCAACCATCACCCAAGACAACAAGAACTCTTCCGACTCCACCATCGTGACCGAATACACTGACATAGTGGATAGCAGTACGGTTGACACCGACTACCAAAGCAGCAGTTTCGACTTCGGCAATGAATTTCCGTTCAACATAGACAAAGGGGCCATTAACGGAGGCATACTGACAGGATTGGTAGTTATCATACTGATATTCGGATTCCCCTTCTTTATCGTATTCATCGCCTTCTACTTCCGGTATAAAAACCGGAAAGCAAAGTACAGACTGATGGAACAGGCACTGGCAACCGGACAACCTCTGCCGGAAGGTATCTTCAAAGACACTCTGCCGCAGGACTACCGTACGAAAGGTATCAAGAACATTTGTACCGGAATCGGACTGTTCATCTTCCTCTGGGCCATCACAGACGAATTCAGCATAGGATGCATCGGATTGCTGGTGATGTTCACCGGAATCGGACAGTGGATCATCTCACGCAATCAACAGCATGAACGGCCGGAAGACCCTTTCACACGCCCTACACACAAAGACGAAACTTTGAATGAACAAAAATAATGAGCCAGCTCAATGATATATCGTTAGTCGCACAGGTCGTGGTGTTCAGAAACACCAGGGCCTTCGACCAATTGGTACAGAAATATCAGTCGCCTGTACGGCGCTTCTTTCTGAACCTGACCTGCGGCGACAGCGAACTGAGCGACGACTTGGCACAAGATACGTTTATAAAAGCCTACACAAACATTGCAAACTTTAAAAATCTCTCAAGTTTCTCAACATGGCTTTACAGAATTGCTTATAACGTATTTTATGATTATATTCGCAGCCGAAAGGAAACAACAGACCTGGATGCCCGCGAAGTAGACGCTGCCAATAGTACCGAACAAGTAAACGTGGGTGAACAGATGGATGTTTACCAATCACTCAGAACGCTGAAAGAAATAGAACGCACCTGCATCACTCTGTTCTATATGGAAGACGTAAGTATAGACAAGATTGCGGGAATAACGGGGTGCCCGGTAGGAACGGTCAAATCGCACCTTTCAAGGGCTAAAGATAAATTAGCTATTTACTTAAAACAAAACGGTTATGACGGAAACAGATGATAAACTCCTGAAGCAATTCTTCGGCGAGCAAAAACAGGAAATAGAAGACAACGGATTCAGCCGCCGCGTCATGCGTAACCTCCCGGGACGGAACCACCGGCTGGTTCAGGTATGGGGGGCAGCCTGCGCAGTAGTATGCGTCATTTTGTTCTTCACTTTGGGAGGTCTGCAAGCCACCATCAGTACACTGCGCGAAGTATTTGTCTCGATGGTCCAGCAAAGTGCCACAACAGGATTCGACCCGAAATCCCTGTATATCGCCGCCCTGGTACTTGCCTTCTTCGGAGCGCGCAAGGCATGGTCGATGGCATAACACGCAGAGATCATACGAAAGCAATGTAGGATATTCAATATAACTGCCCGAAAAACAGACGAAAAACTTGCTTTCGGACTCGGGATGTACTATCTTTGTAAACAAGATACATACAATATATTCAATTTAATATGAGGTAAAAGGGAGAAGTTTCAACTTCTCCCTTTTTTTGTGGTATCATAGGCAAGTCTTCCGGCAGACGGTGTGTCCGGAGAGAATAGACGGTATCTTGGGGGCGGAAGACGGTGAGTTTTCGCTAAAAGCAGTAATCATTCACCTCCGAAGCCCGGTTCTTCGACCCGATATCATCAGGAGATAAATGATTATCTCCTGATGATATCGGAAGTTACTCCTATTCTTTTCCAAAGAAGTATCAAATTGTTAATCTATACTAAATCTGCTCTTGACAAAAAGAAGGCAAGAACAGAGATGTTGTATCTTTGTTTCCTTGTAAACTAAATAAAGACTGAGGTTTTGAAATTATACGTTTTAATAATAGCGATCATTCTCTCTATAGGCACTGCCCGAACACAGAATATTGACAGCCTGTTGATGCAGCGGGAGGACACCACACAATTCATCCGAAGCGACTCCCTCGTGTTACAATTTCTGGAATACTCGAATATCCCCATAACCGATAATAATAAGGTGAAACTTATCAAAAGCGGACGGGAAAAATTTGAGGACTTGTTCGAAGCCATCCGTGGGGCAAAACACCACATTCATCTGGAATATTTTAATTTTCGCAATGACTCCATAGCCAATGCACTGTTCGACCTGCTAGGCGAAAAAGTGAAGGAAGGTGTCAAAGTAAGGGCGATGTTCGATGCATTCGGTAACTGGTCGAACAACAAACCACTCAAGAAAAGGCATCTGAAAGCAATCCGGGAGAAAGGAATCGAAATCGTAAAATTCGATCCGTTCAAGTTCCCGTATATCAATCATGCGGCTCATCGCGACCATCGGAAGATTGCAGTCATCGACGGCAAAATAGGATATACCGGCGGAATGAATATTGCCGACTATTATATCAACGGACTCCCCAAGATAGGCACCTGGCGCGATATGCATATCCGCATTGAAGGCGATGCGGTAAACATCCTTCAAGAAATCTTCCTCGACATCTGGAATAAAACCACCAAGCAAAACATCGTGGGCGAAGAATATTTTCCGAACCACCCGGAGCGGGCCGACAGCTGCAATACGGTCATTTCGATTGTAGACCGCACTCCGAAACGGAATTCCCGCATGTTGAGCCATACGTATGCCATGTCCATCTATGCAGCGCAACATGATGTACGCATCGTGAACCCGTATTTCGTACCGACTTCATCCATCCGCAAGGCACTCAAAAGGGCTTTGAACCGGGGGACGAAAGTGGAAATTATGATTTCTTCCAAATCCGACATTCCTTTCACACCGGATGCTTCGCTCTATGCCGTACAGAAACTGATGAAAAAAGGGGCAATGATCTATTTGTACAACGGCGGATTTCATCACTCGAAAATCATGATGGTGGACGACCTGTTCTGTACCGTGGGTACAGCCAACCTGAACAGCCGCAGCCTGCGATATGATTACGAAACGAATGCGTTCATCTTCGACAAGGACATTACGCAACAACTGAATGACGTTTTCGAAGCCGACATGCTGCACTGCACCCGCCTGACCCCGGAAATGTGGAAACAAAAATCAGCCTGGAAGAAGTTTAAGTGCTGGTTTGCGAACTTATTCACACCATTCCTGTAAGTTATTCAGGCTGTTTTTGTAACTTTGGCAGGAATTTTTAGTAACCCAAGAAGTATACCATTCGTATGAAACAATATTTAGACCTGCTCGACCGAGTGTTGACGGAGGGAATAGAAAAAGGTGACCGTACCGGAACGGGAACCATCAGTGTCTTCGGACACCAGATGCGTTTCAACCTGGACGAGGGATTCCCTTGCCTGACTACCAAGAAACTTCATCTGAAATCAATCATTTACGAACTACTGTGGTTCCTCAAAGGAGACACGAATGTGAAATATCTGCAGGACCACGGCGTACGCATCTGGAACGAATGGGCGGACGAAACAGGAGATCTGGGACATATATATGGATACCAGTGGCGTTCGTGGCCAACCTACGACGGAGGATTTATCGACCAGATCAGCGAAGCTGTAGATGCCATCAAGCACAATCCCGATTCACGCCGCATCATTGTCAGTGCATGGAATGTAGGAGACCTGGATCACATGAACCTCCCTCCTTGCCACGCATTCTTCCAGTTTTACGTAGCAAACGGACGGCTGAGCCTGCAACTTTATCAACGCAGCGCCGATATCTTCCTGGGGGTACCTTTCAATATAGCATCTTATGCATTGCTGCTACAGATGATGGCGCAAGTCACCGGTCTGCAGGCAGGAGACTTTATCCACACACTGGGCGACGCACATATCTACCTGAACCACTTGGAACAGGTGAAACTCCAGCTCAGCCGGGAACCGCGCCCACTACCACAAATGAAGATCAATCCGGACGTGAAAAACATCTTCGACTTCCAATTCGAGGACTTTGAATTAGTAAATTATGATCCGCACCCGCACATCGCCGGAAAAGTTGCGGTATAATCCCCCATCGGACTATGAGTAGAATCAGCATTATCGCCGCCGTAGACAGCCGAATGGCTATCGGCTTTCAAAATAAACTTTTATTCAGGCTGCCCAATGACCTGAAACGTTTCAAGGCGTTGACCACAGGAAACACAATCATCATGGGACGCAAAACGTTCGAATCACTCCCGAAAGGGGCATTACCCAATCGCCGGAATGTGGTCCTTTCTTCCAATCCGGCAGCCGAATGTCCGGGAGCAGAAGTATTCACTTCGCTGGAAGCCGCTTTGGAAAGCTGCCAAGCCGAAGAAAAAGTATACATCATCGGAGGGGCAAGCGTCTATCGCCAGGCCATATCCCTGGCCGACGAGCTGTGCCTGACCGAAGTAAATGATACAGCGCCGGAAGCCGATGCCTTCTTCCCGGCTGTAGACACAACTATATGGCACGAAAAAAGCAGAGAAGTTCATCCTGCCGATGAAAAACATCTCTGCTCGTATGCTTTTGTAGATTACGTACGGGAGATCGATTAATCCTCGTCCGTATCTACCATAATCGGCATCTGCCGCTTGATGGCTTCATGGAATGAAATCAGCGTCTCGGTGCGAGCCAATCCCAACGGCTGGAGTTTATCATGAATCACACTCAAAAGATGGTGATTGTTCCTTGCGTATATCTTGATAAACATATCATATTTCCCGGTAGTGAAATGACATTCCACCACTTCCGGTATTGCTTCCAAAGCCTTGGTTACAGAATCGAACGACTCAGGATCTTTCAGATAAATCCCAATATAAGCACATGTCTCGTACCCGATCTTCTCCGGGTCGATGACATACTCCGAACCTTTCAATATACCCAGATTAGTCAACTTCTGTATGCGTTGATGAATAGCCGCACCCGAAACATTGCACGCTCTTGCCACTTCCAGGAACGGAATGCGGGCGTTGTCGGCAATCAACTTCAGAATCTGCTCGTCTAAAGTATCTAATTGATGATGTCCCATTTTAAATCAATTTGTTTTAATATATCAATGTCTTATGCAAAGTTAGCTATTTCCCCGGCAATAAATACTATAGTTTATTACTTTTATTTGTAGAAATAGAATAAATCGGCAATAGTTAGTACCTTTGTAAAAACAATAAATTCACACGATATGAAGCTGATATTAACCCTATTCACCTGTCTTTTCGTGACAGGATGTGCATACGCACAAAATTTCTCGGACTACTTCACGAACAAAACCCTACGCATCGATTATCTATTTACGGGGAATGCGGACAAGCAGTCGATCTGTCTTGATGAACTTTCGGAACTGCCCGTATGGGCAGGCAGGCGCCATCATCTGCCGGAATTGCCTTTGGAAGGAAACGGACAGATTGTGATGCGCGATGTGGCAAGTGGAAAAGTAATTTATACGACTTCGTTTTCTTCGCTCTTCCAGGAATGGCTCGAGACAGATGAAGCCAAAGAGGTCACCAAAGGATTTGAGAATACTTATCTCCTCCCCTATCCCATAAAGCCGGCCGAGGTAGAAATCACATTACGCAATAACAAACGCGAAGTCAGTGCCAACCTGAAGCACGTCGTTAAGCCCGACGACATTCTGATACACAAAAAAGGGCTCACACACATCACTCCGCACAAGTATCTGCTGAAAAGTGGAAATGAAGAACAATGTATCGATGTAGCCATCCTGGCAGAAGGGTATACCACAAGTGAAATGGAAACTTTCTATAAAGATGCCGCCATCGCATGCGAAGCCCTGTTCTCACACGAACCGTTTCAGTCGATGAAGAATCGCTTCAACATCGTGGCTGTGGCCAGTCCTTCGGCAGACAGTGGGGTCAGCGCTCCCAAACAGGGAGCATGGAAGCACACAGCCTTCGGCTCCCACTTCGATACATTCTATTCCGACCGCTATCTGACTACCAGCCGGGTAAAAGCAATAAACGACGCATTGGCAGGCATCCCTTATGAACATATCATTATCTTAGCCAATACGGAACAATACGGTGGGGGCGGCATCTACAATGCTTTCACACTGACCACCGCACACCATCCCAATTTCCGTCCGGTAGTGGTACATGAGTTCGGTCATAGTTTTGGTGGCTTGGCCGACGAATATTTTTATGATGAAGACGTCATGAACGGACTCTATCCTCTCAACATTGAACCATGGGAGCAGAACATTACCACCCGCATCAACTTTGCCTCTAAATGGGAAGATATGCTCACCAAAGCTACTCCTGTTCCGACTCCGGTAGCAGATAAGGACAAATATCCCATAGGCGTATACGAAGGAGGAGGCTACTCAGCCAAAGGTATTTATCGCCCGGCATTCGACTGCCGCATGCGTACCAACGAATATCCTACCTTCTGTCCGGTTTGCCAAAGAGCTATCCAACGGATCATAGAGTTTCACACAGGTAAATAACCTGAACTTAATATAGGAGTAGTGATGGAACTATCGTCTTGCACGCCAGCCAAACAGAATTAGAGAACCAACTTCCAACCGGTCAACAGGTGTATTGAACTTTAGCCCCTAAGACCGTAAGTCTGATCACTACTCCTATATTATTTACTGTTCATTCGCCTCTACAATGCCTCCACTTTCCTTATTCCGGCTATCCATCATTTCAATCCACCACCTGGCAATAATCCTCCCCTGCGTAATCCAATCGCACCGAGAACAGTAAACCGCTCTTCCTCTGAATCCATACAGCTATTGTATACACAACTCTGAATAAAGCCTACGAATGAGATGATTCTACAAATACATGGCTCTACGAATAATATAGTTCCTATAAATACATAGCTTTACGAATGGTATAGTCCCTACGAATAACACAGCACTACGAAAACCTCTACAGCCCCCAAACAAACCCATAAAAAAAAGCCGTCTGAGGATAATCAGACGGCTTTTTCTATGTGTAGAATCAACTTATTCGCGAGCTCTCGCAGAATAGTTAATTTTCAGTGCATAAGCTTGACGAAGAGCCTGTTTAATATCGGTAACGATACCCATCTTAGTATCCTGGTCAATTTTCAAAGACACAGTCATAAAGGGTTGGTCTTCCTCTTTCATACTTGAGCGCTCGTTAGTCACGTAAGCCTGAATCTCGTCAACTTCAGCATAAGCATCATTCAACTGGATACGGCTTTCAGACCCCAGTTTTTTACGAAATTCTGCTGTCGGTTTACCTACGTAGATAAACGTAACCAAAGATTTCTTTTCAAGCTTTTCCAACTCAGTACCTTGCGGAATCTTAAACTCAACCTTCAATGAAACTTCACGCATTGTTGTTACAATCATAAAGAAGAACAACAATGTAAAGATCAAGTCAGGCAGTGAAGAAGTATTCAGCGTAGGCATCCCGCGCTTACCTGTTTTATTAAATTTTCCCATTAATTATTCTTTTTTACTCCTTTAGGTTCAGCCTCAGATATCTTCTGAGGAAAAATATCACGAATAGCCTTCTGCTGATCTTCATTTAAATCAGCATAATTCTTCTGCCACTTTTCCTGAGCCAATTCATCTCTCAACTCGTTATAAGCAGCAACCAGCTCATTCTGAACATCAAAATAGGCCTGATAAGAAGATCCACGGTCACTCTGCAAAGAGATTACATGATTCTCCGTAACCATGACATTACCAAAGAAAGGCACATCTTTAGCGTGTTTTTCCGGTAATTTTTCATCGTTATATGGATTGGCAATGAACTCTTTGGCTTTTTCTCTCAATTGCTTCACATCAACAATTTCGCCACCGCACATCAGCTGATTCTGAAAATTCAGAAAGATCTGCAAAACGTTACGGTCCTTAACAACTACGTCATTATCAACCTGATCCTTTTCAGGAGGTGGGGGCAACTGTCTTGCCAGACCACGGTCAGTATCCATAGATGTCGTAATCAAGAAGAAGATAAGCAATAAGAAAGCAATATCCGCTGTTGAACTTGAATTAATCTCAGGAACTTTTCTATTTCCTTTTGCCATTGTAGTTACTGTATTTTATTGAGTTTCCTCAATTAGTTATGATAATTTCTTTTTGATACTACTTCCGATGATAGCAAGAACTGTTACCAACATTAAGAAATAGATACTATAAAGGAACATATCAGTCAGTTTTAACCAGAAAGGAACATTATCCGTTCCCTCATATCCTTGAATGGTCAGTGTTTCACCACTACCCATAGACCATGCTACGACCAATACAAGAACCAGAAGAATAAGTCCGAGCAATGATCTGATAGCACCTTTAGGGTTATCTTTCAAAGCAGAACCGAACTGGAAGATAGCAGCAACCACAGTTGCAACTACAGCAATGCCAAACAGACCATACATCAAGTACAGCAAGGCATCTGTGTTTGCGGGATTATCCATGTCGTATACAATTGGAGTTTCCATCTGTCCACCGAAGTAGAACAAGCCCAATACGACCACGATAAGAGCAAACATCGCGTACAGTACGTAATACGATACTTTATATGTTAACTTACTCATCTCAGATTATTTTTTGTATTTCAAGTTATATTTGATTACCATGTCAAGCAAAGAGATAGAAGAATCTTCCATTTCGCTTGTAAGAGCTTCGATTTTAGCAAGGATGTAGTTATAGAATACCTGAAGGATCAAAGCTACAACCAAACCGAAGATAGTAGTAATCAAGGCAACCTTCATACCACCGGCAACAACTGTCGGAGAGATATCACCCTGCTGCTGAATCTTATCGAACGCCATAACCATACCTACTACAGTACCCAAGAATCCTAATGACGGAGCCATTGCGATAAACAGTGTGATCCAAGAACATCCTTTTTCAAGGTAACCTGCCTGAACACCACCATAAGATACTACTGATTTTTCAACAACATCGATACCCTGGTCGATTCTCATCAAACCCTGATAGTAGATAGAAGCAACAGGACCTCTTGTGTTACGAGCGATGTCTTTTGCAGCTTCAACATCACCTTTTTCCAGAGCTGCTTCGATAGAAGACATAAATTTCTTAGTATTGATTTCAGCCAAGCTCAAGTAAATGATACGTTCAATACAGAAAGCCAAACCAATAACCAATGCGATAGCAACCAAACTCATGAAAGATGCAGTACCTTCGATGAATTTTACTTTAATTTCTTTGTGGATACCACCTTCGTCTTCAGCGCCAGCAAGAGGAGCAGAAGCTTCAGCAGCCTCAGCTACAGCGTCAGCAACCGGTTTGTCTGCTGCAGGAGCAGCTTGTTCGGTAGCAGCAGCATCCTGAGCCTGAACGAGTTGAGTTGAGCCAAATGTTAAGACTCCCATCACAGCAACAATTGCAAATAACTTTTTCATTGTGTGTCTAATTTTTAAGATTAATTAATTAAATTATTATTATTGTATTTACTTATCGTCTCTTGTTTATACTTCCTGCGGAGAGAGCGGGATTCGAACCCGCGATACACTTTTGGCGTATACACGCTTTCCAGGCGTGCCTCTTCAACCACTCGAGCATCTCTCCAATTGGCGCTTTCTTCAAATCGGGTGCAAATTACAAAAAAAATGCGAACCACAAGCGTTTTCAGCTACAAATGTATTCTTTTTTTTCTTCTTCTGCAGCATTATCCTTCTTTTATCTTTAATAAATCAACCAAATTAATAAAATTTAAAATCTTGTGGAGCTTATTTGAGCATTCCAAACACTTTTAATGCGCTAACAGCGGTCAATTCCGCAACTTTTTCCGGATCTTCGTTATATATTTCGGCAACTTTTATTAATGTATCTTTCACATTCGCACTCTCATTTCTCTTTCCACGATTAGGAACCGGAGTGAGGTAAGGCGAATCGGTTTCCAATACGATACGTTCCAACGGAACAGACTTCAATGTCTCCGGCAACGTTGACTTTTTGAAAGTCACCACACCGTTTATACCGATCTTAAATCCCGGAAACTCCATCATCCGGGCAGCTTCACCGGGAGTTCCCGTAAAACTATGAAAGATTCCGGTCAATCCACTATTTTTATAAGGTTGCAATACCTTATATATATAATCGAAAGCTTCGCGGCAATGAATCACTATGGGCAATTGATAATGAAGGGCCCATTGCACTTGTTTTTCAAAAGCAATCAACTGTTCTTTCAGCCAGGTTTTATCCCAGTAAAGATCAATTCCAATCTCGCCCACAGCAACGAACCGGCCGGAAGTTTCCAGATTTGCGGCAACGATTTCAAGCTCTTTTTCATAGGACTCGTTCACGGAGGTAGGGTGCAATCCGATCATCGGAAAGCAAAAGTCCCGATAGGTATCACAAACCGACAGCATGGGTTCAATCGTCGTACTATCTATGTTAGGCATAAAGATATGCGTCACACCGGCAGCACGGGCACGTTCCATAACGAAAGGTAAATCTTCGGCAAACTCTTCCAGAAAAAGATGGGAATGTGAATCGACAAGCATATTTTAAAGAATCTCCTTATTCTGTTTTTCTCCGGTCCGATAATAATAAATCAGACCATAATCACGACATTTTTCCAAGCGTTTCTCATTGGGCGATACATCCTGGAATTTGGCTTCCACCTGATTCCAGATATCCAGAATCAGCCGGTCGGCTTGCACACGCATGGATGCAAGTTGCTCTAAACTACGATTGGTGAGAGACTGAAGGCTTTTCTGTTTTTCATATCCTTCCATGAATATATCATAATGCACTTTCACTTTAGCAATCGTAGGGTTATAAATCGGAATACCGCCTTGAGAGGTGCGTTTCCGCTCCCCTTCTATAATTTTTTGTCCCCACTCGGCCAGAGACGCTTCACTACTTAAATCGGGTACACTGAAATTATCTACGGGCAAGCCATACAAAGCCTTATGAGATTCTTTGATTTCCATACGAATCACAGCCAAATTCAAGACTTGTATGAAGTGAGAAATATAAAGCCGGGCCGTTTTTACATTCGCCTGGTGTTTCTTACTGTTCCTGCTTTGCTCTCCGTAACAGTGTACATAATAAGAATGCGCCGTTTCAAATTTAGACAGAAATATACGGGCTTCTCCCAATGTCTTGAGTGAAACAGGCAAATCATAGACATCACACATATCGCCCTTCACGACCGCTGTTTTCAGCGCCCGTATCCTGGCTTGATCTGTATTTGGCAAACGTCTATAGGGCATCTCGATATTACATCTCGCGGTACATTAAATGCTTCATCAACTTTTTCAGCTCACTCTTCTTATCCTCAATGACAGACACGGCGCCCAGGCTTGTCATCGCACGAGTGTAATACTCACGCATCTTGTTTTCGCAAACAGCCTTGATGCCAATCTGAGTGTACAATTCGGTCACAGCACTGATTTTTTCTTCGGGACAGAATGAAGTTGCACTCAACCAATGATTTAATCCCTCCAACTGATCCCGGTCGGCACGTTCCAGTGCTTTAATCAGCATATACGTCTTTTTATTGCATAGAATGTCTCCACCAATGTTTTTACCAAACACAGCAGGATCACCATATACATCCAGCAAATCATCCTGCAATTGGAAGGCTACTCCGATCTGCATGCCAAAATCATACAGATTTTCGGCATCCTCAGGAGAAGCTCCACCTAAAATAGCTCCGATTTTCAAACTGGCAGCCAACAAAACCGCCGTTTTCAAACGGATCATTTCCAGATACTCCTCTTCCTTTACATCCTCACGGGACTCAAAATTCATATCCATTTGCTGTCCCTCACAAATTTCAAGTGCTGTCAGGCTGAACAAATCCATCACTTCTTTGAGGTGTTCCGATGAACTGGCAGCCATATACTGATAGGCCAGCACCAGCATAGCGTCTCCTGACAAAATCGCAGTATTGTCATTCCATACTTTATGGACAGTTGTCTTGCCGCGGCGCATATCAGCCCGATCCATCAAATCGTCATGCAAAAGAGTATAGTTATGATAAACTTCAATAGCCGTAGCAGGGTCATAAATAGAGGACACATCCTCCTTGTAGAGGTTGTATGCCATTAGCATAAGAACCGGCCGAATACGTTTCCCTCCCATGGAAAGAACATATTTAATAGGGTCATACAAACCTACCGGAGTACGTGTAAACCGGATATCTGAAATGTGAGAATTGATCTTATCGAGAAGCTGAGATGCTGTATACATAATAAATAAATTATAAAAAGAGAGATTGAATGAAAAGAGGCTGCTTGGACGGCAGCCTCTCTTCTTATACTATACAATGATTATTGCAGTCTGAATCGTACAGGTAATGTAAACCGACAACGAACCGGTTTACCTCTCTGCATACCCGGCTTCCACTTAGGCATGGTCTTAACCACACGAAGAGCTTCTTTATCAAGGTAGGGGTCAACGCTCTTTACAACTTTAATATCACCTATGCTACCGTCACGTTCAACAACGAACTGGAGGACAACCTGTCCCTGAGTACCGTTTTCCTGAGCGATCGGCGGATATTTGATATTCTTGTACAGGAACTGGAGACAAGCAGGCATACCACCCGGGAATTCAGGTGCATTTTCTACTACTTCAAAAATCTCTTGTTCCGAGGGTTCTTCTTCTTTTACCTCAACCGGTACATATTTTACTTCCACTTTCTGTCCGGTATCCTCTGTTGAAGCAATGGCTGTTTCTTGTACATCAGCCTCGTCATCAACAATCTTCAGGATTTCAGCCTGTTTGGGAACCTCGACAGGAGGTGGGGCCGGTTTTTCTTCCTGTTGTGTGATAGGAATCATTTCCTCTTCAAACTCAATCTGGGCTACCGCCTGGCTTGTATCGATCTTTATATCACGCTCCGTCCATTCGAACGCAACGAATATAAAGGCGAGCACCACCACGTAACCGATCAGCAGCCACTGGGTTTTCTTACCTTCGAGGTCTGCTTTGGGCGATTTTTTTACTTCCATAAAATTAGTATATAAAAATTGGTGTTCTTCTGGTTTTTAAGCTGTTATTGCTTTTGTGGCACAAATATAACGCAGATATTTTAAAAATACAGTATATTTGGCGAAAAAATTTAGATAATACGTTAAAAAAGGGAGTAAACCTGCTGCATAACATAATGAAAAAGATAACAATTGCAATTGATGGCTTTTCCTCGTGCGGGAAAAGCACCATGGCTAAAGATTTAGCCAAAGAAATAGGATACATCTACATTGACAGTGGAGCGATGTATCGTGCCGTTACATTATATAGTATAGAAAATGGCATCTTTCACGGTGATACAATCGATACGGATGAATTAAAACGACGTATCGGCGACATCCACATCTCTTTCCGGATCGATCCGGAGACAGGACGCCCCAACACTTACTTAAATGGAGTGAATGTAGAGAACAAAATCCGCACAATGGAGGTTTCTTCTAAAGTAAGCCCGATCAGTGCACTCGGTTTTGTCCGGGAAGCGATGGTGGCTCAGCAACAGGAAATGGGAAAAGCCAAGGGTATTGTTATGGATGGTCGTGACATCGGGACGACCGTATTCCCGGATGCGGAATTAAAAATATTCGTAACCGCCTCCGCCGAAATCCGTGCCCAACGCCGCTATGACGAACTGAAAGCCAAGGGTCAGGAAACCGGCTTCGAAGAGATACTGGAAAATGTGAAGCAACGTGACCACATCGATCAGACACGTGAAGTCAGCCCATTGAAGAAAGCCGACGATGCTTTGCTATTAGACAACAGCCATCTCACCATCGCCGAGCAAAAAGAGTGGCTGATGGCAGAATATCAGAAAGCGATAAAAGCATAAAAACAAAAGGGTGTAACCATCCGCCTGTTAGGGTGTAGCCATCCTAAAGAAAGGGTGTAGCCATCCGGTCAGTATGGCTACACCCTTTTTTAATCATACATTTGTAATCATTATGGTAAAAGTAGAAATAGATGAAGGTTCCGGTTTTTGCTTTGGAGTGGTCACAGCTATCCACAAAGCCGAAGAGGAACTCGCAAAAGGGGTAACACTCTATTGCCTGGGAGACATTGTACACAACAGCCGTGAAGTGGAACGCCTGAAAGAGATGGGGCTGATTACCATCAATCATGAAGAGTTCAAACAACTCCATAACGCCAAAGTGCTTTTGCGTGCCCATGGCGAACCACCCGAAACCTATATCATTGCCAAAGAAAATAATATCGAAATCATCGATGCCACGTGTCCGGTGGTACTCCGCCTGCAAAAACGGATCAAACAAGAGTATATGCAGGAGGACCTCGACGAAAAACAAATCGTAATTTACGGAAAGAACGGACATGCGGAAGTCTTAGGTCTGGTAGGGCAGACAACCGGCAAAGCTATTGTGATAGAAAAGCTCGACGAGGCTCGCCGGCTGGATTTCAGCAAAAGCATACGCCTGTACTCGCAGACAACCAAATCACTGGATGAATTCTGGGAAATCGTGGAATATATCAAGGAGCACATCTCTCCCGACGTAACTTTTGAGTACTACGATACCATTTGCCGCCAAGTGGCCAACCGTATGCCCAACCTGCGAAAGTTTGCCGCATCACACGATTTGATCTTCTTCGTCAGTGGTAAAAAAAGTTCAAATGGCAAAATGTTATTCGAAGAATGCAAAAAAGTCAACCCTAACTCACATTTAATAGACAGTGCCGACGAAATTGACGACTCTTTACTACCCGGTGTCAATTCTATCGGTGTATGCGGGGCTACATCGACTCCTAAATGGCTGATGGAAGAAATCTCTGAAGCTATAAAGGCACAGATTAAAAGACAATGAATTAACGTTATTTAATCATACAGGGCACTCCTTTTTGTTATCTTTGCAACGTCAATTAAAAAACATGATTGTTATGGGAACAGTTAAGTGTGTTGGTATTTTAACTTCCGGTGGTGATGCACCGGGAATGAACGCTGCTATTCGTGCAGTAACGCGTGCAGCAATCTACAACGGACTGCAAGTAAAAGGTATATATAGAGGATACAGAGGCTTGGTGACGGGAGAGATCAAGGAGTTTAAGAGCCAGAATGTAAGTAACATCATTCAACTGGGAGGAACGATCCTGAAGACAGCACGTTGCAAAGAGTTTACAACTCCCGAAGGACGTAAAATGGCATACGACAATATGGTGAAAGAAGGAATTGATGCCCTTGTAGTGATCGGTGGCGACGGTTCGCTGACCGGAGCACGCATCTTTGCACAAGAGTATGACATTCCATGCATCGGACTTCCGGGAACCATCGACAATGACCTTTACGGCACCGACACGACCATCGGATACGATACGGCGCTGAACACTATTTTGGATGCTGTCGACAAAATCCGTGACACGGCCACTTCTCACGAACGTCTGTTCTTCGTTGAAGTGATGGGACGTGATGCCGGTTTCCTGGCATTGAACGGTGCGATTGCTTCCGGAGCAGAAGCTGCCATCATCCCCGAATTCAGTACAGAAGTCGACCAATTGGAAGAATTTATAAAGAGCGGTTTCCGTAAATCAAAGAACAGCAGTATCGTACTGGTAGCCGAAAGCGAACTCACCGGAGGAGCTATGCATTATGCCGAACGCGTGAAAAACGAATACCCTCAATACGACGTCCGTGTCACCATTTTAGGGCACTTGCAGCGCGGGGGTAGTCCGACGGCACACGACCGTATTTTGGCCAGCCGTCTAGGCGCAGCCGCTATCGACGCTATTATGGAAGATCAACGAAATGTCATGATTGGCATTGAACACGATGAGATTGTATACGTCCCGTTCAGTAAAGCCATCAAGAATGATAAACCTGTCAAGAGAGATCTCGTCAATGTATTGAGAGAACTGTCTATTTGATAGCAGTACAACAGTAATAAGATAAACGGTGGACGGTAAACATACATGTTTATGGTTCACCGTTTATCATTTATCGGCAAGAAGCCCTTTTCCGACAAGATCCGTTCCGTCTCTTCCCATAGCTGTGCCCTTCGGTCAGGACGGGTATATTTTTCCGGTAGAGGACGACAATGATTATTCAAATTAAACGTTGCCGTCCGTCCCTCCACTTCCGCATCGAGCAATAATCCGATTGCAGTAGCTGCTCCCTGGAGGGGAGTACGTATAAAAGGACGGAAAAAAATGTCTGTCAGCGGATCGAACCACTGGTCCATCCGTATGATATTGGTAGACACAATGCCCGGATCGGCCGCATTGACAGTAATCCCGCGTGCCCGAAGACGTTCAGCCAGTTCAATGGTAAAAAGCAACAAAGCAAGCTTGGTATTGCTATAGATAGGAATACGCCAGAAACTTCCCTTTCTCCCCCGAAGAAAAAAATCCGGGAAATCCAGTTTACCGATTGCATAGGTACAAGACACCATATTGACAATGCGGGTTCCCTCTCCCATCAAGGGAAGCAAAAGCCGCGTCAAGAGATAAGGACCTACATAATTTACACTGACCGTCCGCTCCAAACCATCTTCGGTAATGTGCAATCCGGTTTCCATGGTCCCGGCGTTATTCATCAACAAAGCGACAGGAGTCTTTTGCCGTAACATCCGGTCGGCAAAAGCCCTCACCGAAGCCAGTGAAGCAAGGTCGATCTGCCATACCTCTATCTTTTCATTTCCCGTTTCTTTCACCAACTCCCGGCATTTGGTTTCAGCTTTTGACGATGAATAGCAGGCCATAATTACATCATACCCCGCACAAGCCACGGCACGGGTAATCTCCGTTCCCATCCCGCCGTCGGCACCGGTAATAACAGCAAGTTTACGTTCCATCATTTATTCTCCAACTGTTCTATTTCTTTTTTCAGGCAAAGAGGAAGTTCTTCTGTCAGATGCTGATGGCAAGCCATTTCGATCGTGTACATCCTCCCAATGCAATAATTACTATGACCGCAATTACAGCGTGCTTTCTCTTCCCGACGCATCCGATTGACAAACCCCGGTTCGTTGAGTAAAGCACGTGCCATCTGCACGGCTTCGAACCCTTCGTTCAGCACTTCATCTATTTTCTCACGGGAAACAAGTCCGCCGACATAGATCAAAGGAATTTTAATTTCCGAACGAAACTTCAGAGCATCTTCCAGAAAATAGGCTTCTTTGAAAGGAACAGTCGGTATCATCATCCTCCCCGCCAATTTGACGCCGAACTTCAACCACCAACAATCCATATAATGTGTCAGGGTCTTGATAGGCATGGCCCCACGCATGACGTACATAGGGGCTTTACTGACAAATCCTCCGCTCAAAACCAACGCATGAGCCCCCAAAGATTCGAGCCGCCTGGCTACCTCGAGCGTCTCTTCTATTTCCATTCCGCCCCGAAAGCCATCACGCATATTCATCTTCACAAATACTGCCAGATCCTTACCGGCCGCCTTCATCACCTCGTTCATCACCATCGTCATGAAACGCATCCTATTCTCCAACGATCCTCCGTATTCATCTTTCCGGTGATTGGTATAAGGCGACAGAAACTGACTGATCAGATAGCCGTGTCCCGCATGTACCTCGACGGCATCAAAACCGGCTTCGCGAGCTAGGCAGACAGCACGCCCGTAAGCTTTTGCCATCTCCGGCAACTCTTCGCGTTTCATCCCCCGCACCCAAGTAGGCGAATAAATATTGAAACCTGACGAAGCAGAAATTGGGGTAACTCCGCAAATACTCTTATGAGACATATTGCCGCAATGCCCTATCTGTATGCTGGCGGCGGCACCTTCGGCATGAATAGCGGCAGTCACTTCACGCAAACCGGGAATAATTTCCGGACGGAGCCACAATTGCCGTGGAAACGACAGTCCGCTGCGTGTTACCGAAGCATAGGCAATGGTAGTCATTCCCACGCCTCCGGCGGCCACAGAACGATGGTAATCGAGTAACATGGGAGAAGGAGCATTTCCCGGGCACATGCCTTCAAAAGCCGCCGAACGGATGGTACGGTTACGCAAAGTGAGCGGTCCGATGGTAACCGGCGTGAAAAGCTTAGAAGCAGAATGTGTGTTCATAAGTACTGTGTTTTTTAATATAAGAAAGGAAAAATTCGTTTCTTCGATCCGACCTGCGTCCCAAACTCTTCCCGATAGCGATGCCAGATAGCATCTGCTCTCGGAACAAGATTGGCAACAGTCCACCAGGCGAAAATACATCCGGACAAAGACCAAGTGAGAATAGCCCAGCCTACCCACTCTACAATTTCACCCAAATAATTGGCAGAGGTCACATATCGATACATGCCTCTTTGAGGAAGGTAATGACGGGTATCTCCGGGAGCACGCAGATGACGGATGACTGAATCCGAATGCCAGTTGATCCCCATTCCGGCAAAAAATAAAAGGGTTCCTATCCAAAAGCAAGGAGTCAGCAACCATCCGGGTGTATAATAGTCCGAGGGAGCAAGATAGAATATCCATTCTCCCTGCATCAGTCCGTTGAGAATATTAAAGATCACTCCCATCAAAAGAATGAGTACCGGCATCTTGCTCTTTCCTTTCATCAGAAAAGGAAAAACAAAAGCCCTTTGGAAGTAATGTAGTTGAAAAAAAAGAAAGAAAGTGAGTTCGACAGGTAAAAAACGTCGGTCGGAATGCCACCACAACCATCCCATAACCAGAAAGACAGGAGCTTCCATCAGAATCCAGGCTATCTTATTATTCACCGAGATTCCCCAGGAACGGCTGCGAAACATGCCATATCCCGCCCTTACAAAATAAAGGGCTATGAATACGACCAAAGCCATCAGGCCCATTACTAAAAGAAGCAGATTAAAGCTTTCTATACTCATATCCAAGATTTTATACAATGGACAAAGTTAAAAGAAAAACTTTAAAGGGACAAATAGTTTACGAAAATAAAGCAAGCGTATCACAAAAGTCTGTTCTACCACAGATTGGCAGACGGTACAAACATAGAACTGACAGATAATCAATCAATGCCGGTGCCGGTCTGTGCAATCTGTAAATCTGCGGTGAACTTCTGACTTCAAGCTTCTCTTTTACCGTTTCTTTAACGGTACATATTGTTCTTCTTCCAACACATTTTTATAAGCCGGACGAATGATACGTTTACCTTCAAAATTCAACTCTTCGTTGCGATGGGCACACCAACCCACAATACGCGCCATGGCAAACAAGGGGGTATAGATTTCCTGCGGCAGGCCAATCATCTCATAAACAAAACCGGAATAAAAATCAACGTTGCTGGATACTGTTTTCCCATTATTCTTAATCTTACCGAAAGTAGCGATAGCACGTTCTTCCAAAAGTTCAAGAAAAGCAAACTCCCGTTCACGACCTTTCTCGTGTGCCAAGTCACGTGCGAGTTCCTTCAGCAACACAGCTCGCGGATCGGAAATGGTATATACGGCATGCCCGATGCCATATATCAATCCGGTCTTATTGTAAACCTCCTTATTCAACATACGGGTAAAGTAAGTATCGATTTCGTCTACATTGGTCCAGTCCTGAATATTTTCCTGTAAATGATGGAACATATCGGCTACCTGAATATTGGCTCCTCCGTGAAGCGGGCCTTTCAGCGACCCGATGCCTGCGGCAATGGCCGAGTATGTATCTGTACCGGTAGACGAAGTTACCCGGACAGTAAACGTAGAGTTGTTACCTCCTCCGTGCTCTGCCTGAAGCACCAACAAAAGGTCGAGTGTACGCGCATCCAGCTCGGTATAATCGCGTTTCAGCATATAGAGAAAGTTTTCGGCAATCGACAGATTCTCCTGCGGATGACGAATGTGTAACGAACGCCCGAAGGTGGCATGACGCAACATGTTAAAAGCATAAGCAATAATGGTCGGGAATTTCGAGATCAGATCGATGCTCTGACGCATCAGGTTGTCACGTGAAGTATCATCCGGATTAGGGTCGAAACGATACATCTCGAGTACGCTGCGCGCCAGAATATTCATAATATTGTTTCCTTCAAGTTCAATGATATTCATCTTGGTCTTCTGCTCCAAAGGCATATTATCATTGATCAGCTCGCGAAACGAAGCCAGTTCTTCCTTATCGGGCAAACTGCCGGATAACAGCAGGTAGGCCACCTCTTCAAATCCGAAACGTTTTTCTTTTAAAATGGCGTGGGCTAAATCTTCCAGGTCATATCCACGGTAAAACAACTTTCCCGGGATCGGCTTCAGACCACCTCCGGGGATTCGTTCGTATCCTACGACATTACCAATCTTAGTCAATCCGACCAATACACCTGTACCGTCTTCATTGCGAAGCCCCCGTTTAACGTCAAATTTTGGAAACAATTCGTTATCAATCCGGGTACAATCCTTCATTGCCTCGGAGAGTTTATAAATCAAATATTCTTTTTTCATGTCCTGAAGGTATTAATTTTTAATTCGGTTAATGATTTCCCGGGTAAATTCCGAAGTAGAGAGCGGCTGACCTTTGTGCATGAAACGTGCCAGGTCATTAGTGGCTTTCCCCTCGGCAAAACTGGCTTCAAGCGCCTCGACGATAAGATCGGCGGGTTCTTGCCAGCCTATATATTCAAGCATCATAACGGCCGAAAGTATCAGTGAACAGGGATTCACCGCATTCTTTCCGGCAATATTGGGGGCTGTCCCATGAGTGGCCTCAAAGATGGCGTGTCCGGAATCATAATTGATATTGGCTCCCGGTGCAATACCAATGCCACCTACCATCGCAGCCAGTTGGTCGGAAATATAGTCTCCGTTCAGATTCAGAGTGGCAATGACCGAATATTCTTCAGGAATCAAAAGAGTGTTCTGCAAAAAGGCATCGGCTATACAGTCTTTGATCACCAGTTTACCTGAGGCAAGAGCATCTGCAAACTCCCGCTCAGCCAATTCGTACCCCCACTTCTTAAAACCTCCTTCTGTGAATTTCATGATATTACCTTTGTGCACCAAGGTGACCGAGGGCAATTCATGCTGCAACGCATAACGGCAGGCAGCGCGTACCAGACGCTCCGTCCCCTCACGCGATACCGGTTTCACACCAAAAGAAGAGGTTTCGGGGAAACGTACTTTACTGACTCCCATCTCTTCGTGCAAGAACCGGTAGAACTTCTTAGCTTCCGGAGTGCCTGCTTCCCATTCGATACCGGCATAGATATCTTCCGTATTCTCACGAAAGATGTACATATTCACCTTTTCGGGCTCTTTGACCGGAGACACCACTCCGCGGAACCAACGTACCGGACGCAGGCAGACATATAAATCGAGTGTCTGGCGCAAAGCCACGTTTAACGAACGTATTCCTCCTCCTACCGGAGTAGTCAACGGTCCTTTGATGCCTATCAGATACTCCTTGAAAACCTCCATCGTTTCGTCCGGCAACCACGAACCGGTAGCCCGGAAGGCACGTTCACCGGCCAGTACTTCTTTCCATTCGATACGCCGGGCACCACCATACGACATGTCTACCGCCGCATCTACTATCGCCTGCATGGCCGGAGTTATTTCCGCTCCTACTCCATCACCCGTTATAAAAGGTATTGTCGGTACATCCGGCACTGACAATACTCCATTTTGCTGTTTGGTAATTTTACTCATCTATTTATCTTTTTATATACTCCTCCAATCGTGTTCCGAAGTAAAGGTTCGTTGGTTTAGAACCAACACTCCTTACCTTTTAAACTAAAGACCCGTTGGTTTTAAACCTAAGTCCTATTGATTTTCAAACCTAAAAGCGGGCCGCTGAAAGCCTCCTGAAGGCTATTTTGCATTCAAAGCAGAACCGGCACGGAACCAGCCGATCTGTTGTTCATTGTAAGTATGTTGTACAGCAAACCGTTCTTCCGTACCATCTTCGTGGTGCAATATCACCTCCAGATTGCGTCCGGGTGAAAACTCTTTCAATCCGACTACCGAGATCAAATCGTGCTCACGAATCCGGTCATAATCGGCCTTGTCTGCAAATGTAACAGCCAGCATACCTTGCTTTTTCAGATTAGTCTCATGGATACGGGCAAAACTCTTAGCCAGGATCACCTTTACATGAAGGAAACGCGGTTCCATAGCGGCATGCTCACGACTGGAACCTTCACCGTAATTTTCTTCGGCCACAACGATGGAAGAGATACCGTCCGCCTTATACTGTTTAGCCGTACCCGAAACAGTTTCATAGGTATTGGTCAAACGATTCCATACCTTATTCGTTTCGCCATTGAAAGCATTCACCGCTCCCATCAGCATATTATCAGATATATTCTCCAGATGCCCCCGGAACCGAAGCCAGGGACCCGCCATCGAAATATGGTCTGTCGTACACTTACCCTGTGCTTTGATTAGCAGTGGCATATTGAGAAAATCATTGCCATCCCACGCGGGGAAAGGAGTCAACAACTGCAACCGTTGAGAATCGGGAGCCACTCTGATCTCGTTTTTCTCACCGCCGGGAGCCTGATAACCCTGATTACCGGCTACAAATCCGGCTGATGGAAGTTCGTCACCTTGAGGTTCACTGAGTTTCACCTTTTCACCGTCATGATTCACCAAACGGTCTTTCAGCGGATTGAAACAAAGGTCTCCGGCAATAGTCAATGCCAAAACAATTTCAGGAGAAGCCACAAAAGCAAAAGTATTCGGATTACCGTCGGCACGTTTGGCAAAATTACGGTTAAAGGAAGTCACTATCGAGTTTTTACGGGTCGGATCGTCCGTATGGCGTTTCCACTGTCCGATACAGGGACCACAGGCATTAGCCATAATCGTAGCTCCCATCTTTTCGAACACATCCATCATGCCGTCACGCTCGGCCGTAGCACGAATCTGTTCGGATCCCGGATTCACAATCAGCGGTGCCGCCACTCCCAGATTCTTTTCATTCACCTGCCGGGCAACAGAAACGGCACGGCTGATATCCTGATAAGAAGAGTTGGTACAAGATCCTATCAACCCCACTTCCATCTTCCGGGGATAACCGTTTGTTACCACTTTCTCTGCAAACTCTGAAATAGGAGTAGCAGCGTCCGGAGTAAACGGACCATTAATATAAGGTTCCAGTTCGGAAAGGTTTATCTCAATAACCCGGTCATAAAAATCGTCCGGTCGTGCCATCACTTCGTCATCTGCACGCAAGTCGGCAGCTACACTGTCAGCCATCGCAGCTACTTCTTCACGTCCGGTTGCTTTCAGATAAACAGCCATCCGTTCATCATACGGGAATAGTGAAGTGGTTGCCCCCACTTCGGCACCCATATTGCAGATGGTGGCCTTTCCTGTAGCCGATAGCGAAGCTGTACCCGGGCCAAAATATTCGATAATGGCATTCGTCCCACCCTTCACGGTCAAGATGCCCGCCAGTTTCAGTATCACGTCTTTCGGAGCTGTCCATCCGTTCAACTCTCCTGTCAAACGGACTCCAATCAGTTTTGGCATCTTAAGTTCCCACTCCATACCTGTCATTACATCCACAGCATCGGCTCCGCCTACACCGATAGCTACCATTCCGAGACCTCCTGCATTGGGAGTATGTGAGTCTGTACCGACCATCATCCCACCCGGAAAAGCATAATTTTCAAGTACTACCTGGTGAATGATACCCGCTCCCGGTTTCCAGAAACCGATGCCATAACGGGAAGAGACATCACGCAGAAAATCGTACACCTCCCGATTGGTTTGTGTAGCAGTTTCAATATCGCGTTCAGCCCCTCGATAAGCTTGTATCAGGTGGTCGCAATGAACCGTGGAAGGTACTGCCACCGCTTCTTTACCCGCATTCATAAATTGCAACAGAGCCATCTGAGCAGTAGCATCCTGCATAGCAACGCGGTCCGGGCGAAAGTTGACATAGTCTTCACCCCTTTCATAATTTTTTAAATCCGCCACATTATACAAATGTGTATACAAAATCTTTTCAGCCAACGTCAAAGGACGTTTCAAGGCTGCACGAACATGCTCCATCTTCCCTTTATAGGAAGCATAGAAGCTCTTCAACATATTCAAATCATATACCATAACAATTTCGGTTTTATCTGTTCTTCTATTTATTATAACCAATAATATGAAAGAAAGGTTTAACAAATTGAAATGTTTATTCCAACCCGGAAACAGAATTGTTATCTTTGCGGGAAATTTTGTGAGAAGCTATAAGTATAGCTGCTACAAATCAGATGCTACAAGCTACAAATGACTGTGACAGGTTCTGCATAAATTTCGTAATTTGTAGTCATTCCATAACTATAGTTCTTAGCATATAACTTACAGCCAATCAAGATGAATGATAATAAAATAAAGTCTTCTTCTCCACTCAGTGATCTTCAGCATCAGCAACTTTTGCTACGCATGGAATATGAATACGAGAAAGAAGAATTCCGCCGGCAGACAGAGACGATGGGCATTGCACGGAAAGTAAAACGAGGGCTCTGCTGGTATCCGGTCGGGACGGGACGGAGTTTCTACAATTCACTGAACCAATTGGTCATCGAAATAGAAAGGAAAGAAGATAAAGACATCGAACATGTATTCGAATTCGGACGTCCGGTTTGCTTTTTCGAACAGGGATATGACGGAAAAATACATTATTTCAATTCCATCTGTACAGTCAGTTATGCCGACGAGGAGCGTATGGTAGTAGCCGTACCCGGTGCCGGATCTCTACTTGAAATACAAGGAGCAGAACGTCTGGGAGTACAACTCTATTTTGATGAAACCTCCTATCGTACCATGTTCGAAGCGCTGGAAGATGTGATTCGCGCCAAAGGCAACCGCCTTGCCGAACTACGTGATATATTGCTAAGCAAGCAACCCTCCCGCTGGAGGGAAACCTATCCGGTCCGTTTCCCTTGGTTGAACAGCACTCAGGAAGCAGCAGTCAACAAAGTACTTTGCGCCAAAGACGTAGCCATCGTTCACGGTCCTCCGGGGACCGGAAAGACCACCACTCTTGTAGAAGCCATCTACGAGACCTTGCACCGCGAAAATCAAGTCCTGGTCTGTGCACAAAGCAACACGGCCGTCGACTGGATTGCCGAGAAGCTGGTGGACCGCGGAGTACCTGTATTGCGTATCGGCAATCCGAGCCGGGTAAATGACAAGATGCTTTCATTTACTTACGAACGCCGTTTCGAGGGGCATCCGTCCTATACCGAACTCTGGGGAATACGTAAATCGATCCGGGAAATGGGAAACCGGATGCGCAAAAGCAGTTACTCGGAACGGGAAGCTGCACGTAGCCGCATCAATCATCTGAGGGAGCGTGCCACGGAGCTGGAAATACAAATCAATGAAGATCTGTTTTCGGGGGCACGGGTCATCGCTTCCACATTGGTCAGCAGTAACCACCGTATCCTGACCGGCCGGCGATTTACCACACTCTTTATCGACGAGGCAGCACAAGCCCTTGAGGCTGCCTGTTGGATAGCCATCCGAAAAGCAGACCGCGTCATCTTTGCCGGAGACCATTGTCAGTTGCCTCCCACAATAAAATGCATAGAAGCGGCCCGGAACGGGTTGGAACAAACATTAATGGAAAAAGTAGCAGCCAACAAGCAGGAAACGGTCTCACTCCTGAAAGTTCAGTACCGCATGCATCAGTCTATTATGCAATTCTCCTCCGAATGGTTCTACCAAGGCGAACTACAAGCCGCCCCCGAAGTGACCAACCGGGGGATACTCGATCTGGACCTGCCCATGAGTTGGATTGACACCTCCGAAATGGAGTTCCACGAAGAATTTGTAGGAGAAAGCTTCGGCCGCATCAATAAACCGGAAGCAAACTTATTGTTGCAAGAACTTGAAGCATACATCCGCAAAATCGGTGAGAAGCGTGTATTGGAAGAGCGTATAGACTTCGGCCTTATCTCCCCTTACAAAGCGCAGGTACAGTATCTGAGAGGAAAACTCAAAGGCTGTTTATTCTTCCGCCCCTTCCGTAGCCAGATCACCATCCATACAGTAGATGGTTTTCAGGGACAGGAGCGTGATGTCATTTTCATCAGCCTCGTCCGCGCTAACGAAGATGGACAAATCGGTTTTCTCAACGACTTGCGCCGAATGAACGTAGCCATCACCCGCGCCCGAATGAAACTGGTTATATTAGGAGATGCGGTCACAATGAGCAAGCATGCTTTCTATAAGAAATTGATCGGATATATCCGGCACATCAGCCAAGGACTCTGATGCCGATCTCCTTATTTCAGTCGTAACTTCTGTTTCCATTTAAAACCATAAAACAAGGGGCTGTCGGATTTTCGGACAGCCCCTTGTTCTATAGCATAAAAACGACATCAACTTATTTCTTCAAATACCAATCCTTATCTGTCGTTCCGCCGGATTGTGCCCATGAAGCAAAACGAGGATACGACTTATCAATAGCTTCCTTCTCCGTTGTACTGAATGACTCGACATCCGACAGATGAATGGCAAACGGATAATTCTGATCGGACACATAATAGATGCCTTTATCTTTATCTGACAAATCCTGATGGGTATTGAACAGATCCATATTTTCTTTAGAGGTTGGTCCGTGATTTACCAAATGCACCTCTGTACGGTTCTTGTCCGTATTCTGATGCAAGAAGATAAAAGGATTGTAGGGTGCCACTCCGAAAGTTTCATGATCGACTGGCTGTTTAAATTTGTTCTGAATCTTAAAAGTAGAAGTCTTAGTGTTCTCTCCCGTCTCTTCAATCGCATTGGCAAACACCGAAATGGTGGCCTGCTCCAAGTCTTTGTCTAATCCTTGTTTGTCCCATCCCGACTTTCCTTCCAATATGCTGCATTCCACATTGCTTCTATCGGTATTCAACTGATAGGCAAAGCCATTCTTAAAGAGAGCTCCGGACCACATTGCCGTAAACGTATCTTCAGCGGAAAGCACCTGATTCTTGGTATTGAACTCTAATATAGAGCTATATTTCACAATTACATCGTTCAAATCGTAATCACCCTTAGAAGGCCAATTGTCTTCAAAAGCCAAAATACCTTTATAAGTCATGCGATAAGCAACCGACGCATCATCCGGATCTATCGGATCTACCGAAGGTACATCCGGAGCAATAGCTTCAATCGGATTAGACCAGATGTTAAACATCACATCATTGTAATCCTGATCAGTCCAATCTTCAAATGATAAAACTATAAAATCATTGATCTTGAATGCAGCCGTATGGGTACGACCATCCGAATTCAAGGCAGTGGTCGAATAAAACATTCCGAGTCCTTTACCAACACTGCCGGTCTTTTCACCCTTTTTCGTAAATGCATCATTACTGATAAACCAACCTATCTTTGTTCCTTTTGGAAAAGTAGTCCCTTGGTCTTCACCATTTTCATCGATATAATGCAGCTTCACACACTCTCCCCCTTTTATGCCGACTCCGGTTTTCGTATTGGGAAACACCACATATTTCCTAGCATTCTCTATCTGTTTTTTAGCCGCTCCTTCCGGATAACAATAATATCCGAAAGCACTGTACGCAGCACTTGTACCTCCAACAAAACGCACCTTCACTTCAGCTCCCAATTCATCGTTGATAACAATGTCAGCCGATTGCCGATATTTCCGAGGACAATTTCCACCTTCCGGAATTGTTTGATTAATCGTCTGATAAAATGAAGAAGTCAATTCTATTACCCCTTCACTATCCAGATAATTAGGGCGTCCCTTCACGTTCCAACTTCCTAAAGTATAAAATCCCTGAGGCACTGTCTGATACTCGCCTTCGGCACGTGTCTGAACAGACTCCTCTGCCGCCGTATCCCAATTTATATCGGCTGTAATCGTATTCCCTACTACTTTAGTCTTATACAACATCGGCACTCCGATATAAGAAGTATAGATATAAACCTCCTCCCCATAGGCCGGTACCGTCTCCTTGGCACGATATTTTCCGGTTCCATCAGTCATTCTCGTAACCTTGGGAGTGATATCAGTACGTTTCACCACCTGCCCTTCGGCATCTGTCGTCAACGGATTTTCAAAATAGAGTTCAAACAAAACCTGATAATCTTTCACAGGAACATCATACTTTAGATCCAATTGGACATCCTGAGTAGTCGCAAAATCAAAAGAGTTAGGCACTCCTGATGTTTTATCGTCCGGTTTATAATGATCTTTTTCATCAATACAACCTGTTACTGCATACCCTAGTAAAAAAGCACTCAGTAATGTAGCCAGCATCCCTTTCATTGTATAAATACGATTTTTCATATGATATAATATTGTTTGTTGTTTGATCAGGGCACAAAGATATATATTAAACTTGATTTATCTATCCAAACAATCTATCTATTTTTCATATTCTACAACATACCATTCTAACAACTCAGACACAAAACACTAATTACAAGCAAAATAAAAGGAAGAAACAGCAGTTTCCTCCTTTTATCACAAGTTGTATAATCTATTCAGATCAATTATTCTCCGGACGAAGTTTACGAACGGTTACAGCTGTCTGCCACATTTCGCTTTCACGCAATGCCTTCAGTTCGGCCTCCAGTTTCTCGCGATAATCCGGTTTTGAATTAGAGTCGATAGAGATCTGTGCCTCGTTACCGGTCTTTACACTATTATATAATTTCTGAACAACGGGTTTAATAGCATCGTGGAACGGGCCCATCCAGTCAAGAGCACCACGCTGAGCCGTAGTCGAGCAGTTGGCATACATCCAATCCATACCATTCTTAGCAAACAGCGGCATCAATGACTGAGTTAACTCCTCAACCGTTTCGTTAAATGCCTCAGATGGAGTATGACCGTTCTCACGCAAAACCTCATACTGAGCCAACAGCAAACCTTGTATAGCTCCCATCAGCGAACCACGTTCACCTGTCAGGTCGGAAGTAGCTTCACGGACAAAAGTCGTTTCAAACAGATATCCGGAACCTACACCGATACCCAATGCGATGGTTCTCTCCATAGCTCTGCCGGTAGCATCCTGATAGATGGCATACGAAGAGTTCAGTCCGCGACCTTCAAGGAACATTGTACGGAGTGAAGTACCCGAACCCTTCGGAGCGACCATAATGACATCGATATCTTTCTGTGGAACAACACCGGTGCGATCGCTCCATGTAATTGCGAAACCGTGAGAGAAATAGAGTGCTTTCCCGGCAGTCAGGTAAGGTTTGATAGTAGGCCATACAGACATTACGGCAGCATCTGACAACAGACACATAATAATAGTACCTTTCTCGCATGCCTCTTCGATGCCGAACAGTGTTTCACCCGGAACCCAGCCGTCTGCCACTGCTTTTTCATATGTTTTTCCCGGACGCTGACCAACGATTACATTGAAGCCATTATCGCGCAGGTTCAGTGATTGACCCGGTCCCTGCACACCGTAACCGATAACAGCGATTGTTTCATTCTTCAATACCTCACGAGCTTTTTCCAAAGGAAATTCTTCACGGGTTACTACATTTTCCGTAACACCGCCAAAATTCAATTGTGCCATTTTTCTTTTTGTTTTAAAAGTCTTGTTCCGTTCGGACGAAAACAAAACCGATTATTAATAATTAAACTTATATTCTTTATCTTACAGTGCAAAACGCCAACCGACATTTAGCTGGACCACACTATTGTTTGCTTTAGGATTAGAGTCGCTTGCCCAAGATTTGTTTACGTTAATCAGTCCGATGTTATAGTTTAGAGAGATCAGCAGACCACGTTCAAACTGATAACCGGCTCCAAGCCCCACTCCACAATCAAACTTGCGAATCACATTCATGCCTATGACTGTGGTACCATAGTCGGAGGATGATTTGTTCTCTGAGTTCACATTGAAACTGAACTGCGGCCCTCCAAACACATACAGCCCCTTATATATAAACTCTTTCGCATATACCGGAACATTGATATAATCCAGTTTATCCGTATAAGAGACTCCGCCCCCTTTATATTTGCTTCCCTGCATGGAGTAATACACTCCTGTTTCTATTCCAAACCGTTCGGTCAGCATGACATCACCTCCCAGACCGATATTGAGTCCGGGACGCACTTTAGAATCCACCTCTCCGGTAGTATTTGCCAGATTCAAACCGACCTTCGGAATCAGATGAAACTCCTGTGCATTCATGCAGCAAGCAACACAGAGCAGCAAAAGAAAAACAATCTTCTTCATTTTAATCACATTTTAAACTACACAAACTTCACTTTTGCCCGGCATACAACTTCACTGCCGTTTTTCTTAATCTCGACGTGATATTCATTCTCACTTACTTCCTCTTCAAAAAAAGAAAGCTCGTCGCCATAATAACTTTCTGCCACATAGGCCATTTCAAATCGCTGAATCCGTTTCGATTTATACAAATCGATCGGAAACAAATCGAGGATATGTTCTATATAACGAATGCTGTTCACATGACCATTGATGTCGATATCGCTGTATTTAGCTGTCAACTTAGCACAAGGTTGGTCAGTAGCCACTTTGATACGCGAAGGCTTTTCGATCGGACAAGGTTCGTCACATACATAGTCCACAATACTACCGCCATGCAACGTCAGCAAATCAGCCGGCTTGCGGGTATTTAAATTAATCATGGCCCATACCGAACGGGCATATCCGATCTTCTTGCCGTCCTTGTCTATAATGGCAAAATTACGATCAGTAAAAAGACGATATACATTCTCCACCCATGTCTGTACAGTAAACTCCTCATATTGATAAGGCATCTCTTCCAGATCGATGGCCAGACGAGACAATACCCATGTATAATTGTCCTCATTCAATGTAGCGATTCCAAAGCCGCGTTCACTGGCATGAAAGCCGGCACAGTTCAACAGATGGTTGCCAAGCACCCCCATTGTCAAACGTCCGTTGAAATCTACATGAAAAGGCTCCGCAATAAACTTATAACTCCCTATCTTCTTATCGTCACTCATTCACTTTTCCTCTTTCTTGCTTAAGTTATATTTGGTCTCACGATCTGCCAGAAACTCGTTCACACGTTCAAAGCAACTGGTAGTGATTGCCACACGTCCCGAACGCACAAATTGCAACACACAATTCAATGCACTCAACTCTTCGTAGAGAGAAGTAATTTCTTCACTGATTCCATTTTTCTCGACGATGGCAAATACCGGATTCACTTCCACAATCCGTGCATTATAGCGACGAATCACCTTCGAAGCTTCCGGCTGTGACTGAAATTCGGGCATAGACACCTTATAAAGAGCTATTTCATGAAAATAGATTTCATCTTCAGTGAAATAATGTGCCTGAAGCACATCGATCTTCTTCTCAATCTGTTTGACAACCTTCTCTATCGTATCTTTATCGGTCCAAGCCGTAATAGTATATTTATGCACCCCCTTGATAGATGAAGCCGAAACATTCAGGCTTTCTATATTAATCTGCCGACGGGTAAATACTGCCGTAACCTGATTCAACAATCCGGCAAAGTTCTCTGAATGAACAATTAATGTATATAATGTCTTATCCATAATTCCTAACTTATTAGCATTCCAACAACATCTGGTTAACTGAACCTCCCGGAGGGGTCATCGGCAACACATTTCCCTCTTCAATCACACAAGCTTCCAACAGGAACGGACCGTCTGTCGCAATCATCTCGTCAATCGCATCAGCCAGTTCTTCACGGGTAAAGACTCTTTTGGCCGGTATATCATAAGCAGAAGCAATCTTAATATAATCGGGATTCAGCATGGGTGTGAACGAGTATTTACGGTTGAAGAACATTGCCTGCCATTGGCGTACATTGCCCAGGAAATTATTGTTTAATACGATAATTTTAACCGGTGCCTTCTGTTCCATAATGGTTCCCAACTCCTGAATGTTCATTTGCAGACCACCGTCACCCATAAATACACAAACCGTACGGTCCGGTCGGCCAAAGGTTGCACCGATAGCAGCCGGCAACCCGAATCCCATGGTACCAAGTCCTCCGGAAGTAATCATACTCCGGTCTTTTGAATATTTAAAGTACCGGGCAGACATCATCTGGTTTTGACCGACATCGGTCACCAATATCGCTTCATGATTGGTCGCATCGCTTACCGCACGCACCACTTCTCCCATCGAAAGCGTATCTCCCATCGGATGCAATTCCGGACGGATTACCTTTTCTTCTTCCACCTGTTCATAAGGCAGGAAACTATCCAGCCATTCTTTATGCTCGTTGGGCTGCAGCAATGCCGTAACAGCAGAGAGCGTCTCTTTACAGTTACCCAGAACCGCTACATCCGCATGTACATTCTTATTAATTTCAGCCGGATCGATATCAAAATGAATCACTTTCGCCTGCTTGGCGTACGTAGCCAGGTTTCCGGTCACACGGTCGTCAAAACGCATCCCGACAGCAATCAGGACATCACATTTATTGGTGTTCATATTCGGTCCGAGATTACCGTGCATTCCCAGCATACCTTTGTTCAAAGGATGCTCGGTCGGCAAAGCCGACAGTCCCAACAACGTACATCCGGCGGGCATATCTGCCTTTTCGATGAAAGCACGCAATTCCTGTTGTGCGTTGCCCAGTTCCACACCTTGCCCCACCAATACCAACGGGCGCTCTGCACCGTTAATTAATTCGGCAGCCGCTTTCACGGCCTCCGGGTCAGTCTCGGGTACAGGCACGTAACTGCGTATGAAATCGAGTTTCGCAGGCATATATTCGGCTTTCTCCACCTGGGCATTTTTTGCAAAGTCGAGCACTACCGGTCCCGGGCGTCCGCTTTTCGCTATATAAAAGGCGCGGGCCACCGCCCATGGCACATCTTCGGCACGACGGATCTGATAACTCCATTTTGTAATTGGCTGCGTGATGCCTACCAAGTCGACCTCCTGAAAAGCATCTGTCCCCAAAAAAGCTGTTCCCACCTGTCCGGCAATGACTACAATCGGTGTACTGTCGATCATTGCATCCGCAATACCGGTTATGGTATTGGTAGCACCGGGGCCGCTCGTCACCAGGCAAACTCCGACCTCACCCGAAGCACGGGCAAATCCCTGAGCCGCATGTGCCGCCCCTTGTTCGTGGCGAACCAAAATATGATTCAAAGTCTCTCTATGATCGTATAAGGCATCGAATACGGGCATGATAGATCCTCCGGGATAACCAAAGATCGTCTTTACACCATGATATTCCAAAGAACGCATTAATGCTTCACCGCCTGAAATTATATCTTTACTCATGTACTAAAATTTACGATTTTACGATTTACAATTTACGATTGAAACAACTCTGTGGTTAATCAATCAGTCTCACCGCTCCTTTATCGGCAGAGCTTACCATGCTGGCATACGCTTTAAGACTTTTAGGCACATAGCGTTCACGAGTGACCGGAGTCATCGGACGTGCAGCCAGTTCTTCATCGGTCAGTCGCACGTTGATAGTCCGTTCGGGGATATTGATTTCGATGATATCACCATCCTTAATCTTTCCGATATTACCTCCGGCCGCTGCTTCGGGAGAGATATGCCCGATGCTGAGTCCCGATGTACCTCCGCTGAAACGGCCGTCGGTTATCAGCGCACACTCCTTGCCCAAGTGGCGCGATTTGATATAAGAGGTAGGATAAAGCATTTCCTGCATACCGGGACCTCCCTTCGGACCCTCGTGCGTGATGACGACTACATCTCCGCTGACAACTTTTCCTCCGAGTATCCCATTGCAGGCTGCTTCCTGTGAATCGAACACCTTTGCCGGACCGGTAAACTTCCAGATGCTCTCGTCCACTCCGGCCGTTTTCACCACACAACCATCCTGGGCAATATTTCCTTTCAGTACGGCCAGTCCTCCGTCTTTGCTATATGCGTGCTCTATGTCGCGAATACACCCTTCGGCACGGTCCGTATCCAGTTCTTTATAATAGACGTCCTGAGAGCCGAGCACCAGATTGAACTTTCCGGCAGCCGCACTCTTATACTTTTTAATAGCCTCTTCACATACGTTCGGGCTAGTTATATCATATTTATCTATCGCCTCACCCAATGTCATCCCGTCGATACGCACTACAGACGTATCGATCAATCCGGCTTTGGCAAGTTGTCCCATAATCCCCATGATACCTCCGGCACGGTTTACATCCTGAATATGATACTTCTGTGTATTCGGCGCCACCTTACACAAGCATGGGCTCTTGCGTGAAAGCATATCGATATCGTCCATTTTAAAGTCCGCCTCCGCTTCATGGGCTATCGCCAGCAGGTGAAGTACCGTATTGGTAGATCCTCCCATCGCGATGTCCAGCGTCATGGCATTCAGGAATGCCTCACGGGTGGCAATGCTCCGGGGAAGTACGCTTTCATCACCGTCCCGATAATATTTATAGGTATTTTCTACAATCAGTTTCGCAGCATCTTTGAACAATTGGGTACGGTTGGCATGGGTCGCCACAATCGTTCCGTTTCCGGGAAGAGCCAGACCGATCGCTTCGTTCAGGCAGTTCATCGAATTGGCGGTAAACATTCCCGAACAACATCCGCAAGTGGGACAGGCCCGATTCTCGATCTTGGAGACTTCTTCATCACTCACACTTTCGTCGGCCGACTTAATCATCGCATCAATCAGGTCCAAATGCTGTCCATCCAGTTCACCGGCTTCCATCGGACCTCCGGATACAAATACAGTAGGAATATTCAGTCTCATAGCCGCCATCAACATCCCCGGAGTGATTTTGTCACAATTGCTGATACATACCATGGCATCCGCTTTATGGGCATTCACCATATATTCCACACTATCGGCAATGATATCCCGGGAAGGAAGCGAATAAAGCATTCCGTCATGTCCCATGGCAATACCATCATCAATGGCAATCGTATTGAATTCCGCAGCAAAGCATCCCAGCTTCTCAATTTCTTTTTTCACCAGCTGACCTATTTCATGTAGATGTACATGTCCCGGCACAAACTGAGTAAACGAATTGACGATGGCAATGATAGGTTTGCCTAATTGCTCTTTTTTCATACCATTGGCTGCCCAAAGTGCCCGGGCGCCTGCCATGCGGCGACCCTGTGTGCTGAACGAACTGCGTAACTGCTTTTTCATTTCAATATTCCTTTTAAGTAAAGAGCCTTCCTCACTGTAGTGAGAAAGGCTCTAAATCATATCTTCTATCTGTACGAATACATACATAACCTTTCTCACGCTCTTGATGGAATCACCACGACGCGAATAATATGCAGGACTGCCAGGTTAATTGATGTATGATTATTCATAACTTCTATTTTCTATTCTTTGATTGCTGCAAAGGTAAGTGCTTTTTTATAAACTCCAAACAAATTGAAGAAAAAAATCACCTAAAACAAAATAATTGTAAGCAAAGCCCATCTTTAAATATGTATTTATCATTCAAAATCCTATATTCCCAACTATTTCTTATTATAATGTACTAATTTAAAACGCCGGAATCTCAGTTTGTTTTCATCAAAAGACGGATTCTTGTAATGGCTGTCACTTAAATACAAGCCGTCTTTACCTATATAGTGCAAGGTAGATATATACGTAAAATCCGGAAAACGAGTCTCCCCGATAACATCAAAATCTTCATTCAGAATCATTATAGAGAAAGATTTACGCCCATATTGCCATATATTCAGATAATTTTTCTCCCCGTCCAAATCCGCTTTCAAGTATACAAAACGGTAATAGACTTTCCGATATTTATCATAAATCAGATTTCCGTAACAAGGAATTTCTGAGCTTGCTTTCATCGCCCCATCAAAATCCTGTGGAGGATTCTCCTTGATTGCAGGCTTATCGATATATCGACTCTTTACTTTGATTTTTTTCATTTCTCCATCTTGTAGAGAAACTACGTAAATATCTTCATCAAAAAAGAAAGAGAATACAAATTGATCCTTGTCATTTAAACAGCAACTATATGAGAGTTCATTACCTAAGGATGGTTTAGTAACATCATCCGAAGACATAATAGGAGGAAACTTAATTGGAAAAGGACTGAGCACATTTTTAACCGTATCAACCACGACGTAGACAGGAGATTTTTCCATCACTTTGTTCCCTAAACGCATATTGATGGTTTGGGGTATATACATTTTCCCGTTATTAAAGTAAATAGGGCGATATGCAAAGGTTATGGCTCCGAAAGGCAATAGAGGTATCCCATCATCCGTTTTCTCAGTTATAATCTCACGCTTTTTCTTGCCCGACTCTTCCATCACAAACACTTTACTTTGTTGCAAACTGGGCAAATATATTTCATCAAAATCAATAACATGATATCCTCCGAACATACCAACACCATTAGCCCCCTCTCTATCAAAGAAGATGCTTTTCACAAACTCTCCCGACTGCAAATCATAAACACAAATCTCTGGTTCCAATTGATTCTGAAAAGTTAGGTATTCATGCCCATCTTTATCAATAAAAGGGAATAGAGCCTTTATTCCTAACGTCACATTATCGGCCAATAAATAAACAACAGAATCTTCTGTCAGTTCCAGACCGGCATCCGCAGACTCCTTCTTACCGCCGGAACAGGATATTGCCAAAATAAAAACTCCCAGAATCCCAATTATATTTTTCATGTTTACTATTATTAATCATGTAATCACCTATACCAAAGCCATTATTATTTTCCCCTAAATTAAACAATTATTTAACTGAAAATAAAATCAACAGATAAAAAATGCCCTGAGACCATTAATTAATATTTCCAAGAGCAAGACACAATGCATCCTAAACAATTATTTTGCGATAGTTCTCTCAGGAAGAAAGCAGAGAAACATCAATCATAAACAGAGAAAGAAGAAAAGAGCGGAAAGAGCAGATTAAGACCGAACCAATAAAACATGGGGATGTTGTGCAGTAAAACATCCCCATGTTATAGCACAAAACATCCGGATGTTTTATACAACAACATCCGGATGTTTTTACGCAAAGAGTCTAAAGTTTCAAAGTAAACAATGGCATATTACTGACGAATAAAACGTATGCTAAACCCGTAACCACGACTATATGTATTCGTAGATTGTGGTACGGATACATTCGAAGGATTGATGGAGAGCGCCCAGCAATTATACCCATCGACACTGCTAAACCACCAATACCCGACTTCATCTTTTTCCTGGAAAGCAAAAGGTTCATCAGCATTACGCCGTCCACCGGGTTTTCCCACAAACCCGGCAATACTCAATGCCTCGGCCACTTTAGAATCCCCACCCAGGAAATTCCGCAATTTATCCCAATCGCCCAAATGATTCGGTATTTTCCAGCCTTCAGTAACTAAAGACGTAGAGCCGGAAAACACACCTGCATTGTACAACAGTCCATATTGATTGCGAATGGTCCGGCTATCTTCCGTAATGCCGGCGGGGAAACCATATACAGCATATCTCGGGTTAGCATCTTTTCTCCATTCCGAAGAAATGACTCCTGCACTGTTTGTTATCGTCCGCAGATTGTCCGCCATCCAATATTGGGTACCGATTTTCATCACCCGATATGAGTTGCCTTCATTATCAGTAGTCAGATAAGGACGGAGTCCGTTTGCCTGACTATCCGAGTAACCGATATAATCGCCGGTTATAAAACTCACTCCGTCTTCTGTAAACAGGGAGGTGAATGGTTGCGTATTGGTACCCGGCGTATAAACGGTAGTCAGATAGTCTACTTTCCCTCCGTTATCCAATACCATTCCTTCGCCAAACGCTTGGTTATAAACATTATAAGGATAAAAGACCGAGGCACTTTTACCCGATCCAAATGAATAATCGGGAATAAATTCATGACATAGTTCTCCAACTTTCACTCCCTCAACATAAAGTTCATAAACAAACGAACGGGAAGAATCGGGCACTTTAAATTCAAGCAATAAAGTGACTTCGAGCGTTGCCGACAACTTCTTGCCGTCCTTGGCTGTCAGTTCAAGAATAGCAGTACCGGACAAGGCTCCATCGGCCGAGCTTTTATCAGGAGCAATCACCGTCATCTCCCCGGTGGTGTCCGACGTATATTGGGCCGTAACTGTCCAACCGACCGGAGCCGTACATACCGGAGCAATACTTTTATCCACGCCACTGCAAGTAAACGTAAAGGTCAGAGACTCACTCCGATGAAAATACGTCACTCCCGAAGCCGCCAATTCTACCTGTGCCCCTCCCCACTCCGGCACTTTAAATATGGTTCCATCAGTCAGATAAAATACAATATAACCGTCTTCACTGACCACCTTCCGGAACATAGGATCACCGGACGCACCTTTCGCTTTCATCGGATTGCCCGCAGCATCTTTCAATTCGACAGGACCGCTCCCATAATCAAGCGTCCAGTATCCTGCCGCATTGACCCCAATGACCGGAACAATACCATCGGTTCCCGAAGCTCTGACCTTTTGCCCGTTGTTGTCCAAAAGAAAAGAAGATGTTCCATCGGCATTCTTGATAGCCCAATACAGATGTCCGTCCGTATCCATTTTCATAGTGACGACGGGAGCTGTCCCATTCTGTCCCTTGTCTCCTTCCGGACCGTCCGTACCGTCTGTTCCATCCTGGCCATCTTTACCATCGGTACCATCCTGACCGTCTTTGCCATCGGTACCGTCCTGACCGTCTTTACCGTCAGTACCATCCTGTCCGTCTTGCCCATCGATACCGTCTTGACCGTCTTTACCGTCGGTACCATCCTGACCGTCTTTGCCATCGGTACCGTTCTGACCATTCTGACCATCCTGACCATCTTCTCCTTTTTTACCATCGTCTCCTTTCTCGCCATTCTTGATGACAATCGTACCACTTTTGAAAAAACTGATGGTATAGCCGCTTCCGTCTGCAAGTTCCTTGAAACCGGTAATATAATCACCTGATTCAGACGAATTAATGATTAGCTTCAAAGCAACGATATCCCTATTCATATTTTTGCACAACTCCTCGATAGAGTTTACCTGCCCCTCCATTTCCGCGTGATTCTTCAACACCTCGTTCATCTCCTCCTGGCTACAGGCGGTTGCGAAGAACAGACAGAGAAACAATAGTTTGATTATATGATTCATATTCATTAGAGTTAAATTAATAATTTGCATCTCGGACACAACGAATGCTGTTACCTTCACCCGCCAACGCATTGCCAGAAGTCAACAGTTCTACAGAATTAGATTTGTAGGACATCCGGATGCGATAACTCGTTTCCGTCGACCACCATTGCCCTGTTGTTTCCTGGGCTCCGGTACTGCCATTACCGCCATCAACCGTATTAGCAGGCAAAGCCGTAAAACCGGTCAGATTGTTCGCCTCTATTCCCGTATCCTCCAACCAATTTCCAATTCCTTTCCCAACAGCTGTCGACTTCAGTTTACGTGCATCTGCCCCCACAAAGTCTACCAATGCTTGCAGTTCTGCTTTAGAAGGAACATGCCATCCTTGGGGAGCTATATTTCCTTTCATTGCAAACTGATTGTAAAGTACACCGTACAGGTTGCGATATTGCATAGCTCCCGGAGCATTGGCATTAACCGCCCGGTCGACCTGACAGGCCGGAAGATCTGCCCCGCACTGAATTCCCCAATCCAGAGATGTGGCAAAACCGGTAGGAATAGGAGTACCATCATTAAATTGGGTTGTCTTCAGATTTTCTCCCATCCAGTAGAGACTACCTATTTTTACAACCCGGTAAGCATATCCCTGCACATCGACAGCCAAGGAAGCTTTCAGCTCGCAAACAGTCCCGCTCACCAGTCCGTCTGCCCCATCTGCCGCCATCACATACCGGCTACCGTCTTCCGTAAGTATGGCAGTGGACGACGGATTGCCGGCGACCGGCGTATATCCTGTTCCGTCATGCTGTATCGATGCTCCGTTTTCCAAGATCAGTCCGGAACCAAAAGTACGCGAAGCAGCATTATAAGAATAGACTACTGTAGCCCGGTCCGTCGTGGAATACGCCGGCACATACTCCCGGCATATTTCTCCTACTTTAACTCCCTCCATCAATACGTCATAAACTAGAGAACTATTGAACTTCGGAAGTTCAATACGATAATACAACGTTACCAGGATATCTGCCCGGACAGTATTTCCCAAAGCATCTGTGCCTTCTATCGTTATTCTTTCCGAAGCCGGCAGAGTCGAACCGGCAGCAGGTGCTTTCACAGTCAGCGTCCCTTGCAAAGCTTTCGGCTGATAATTAATCGTAGCATCCCATGTTCCTGCCACCTTTACTATCTGTCGGAAACTGCTGCAATCAAACGTAACGTCCTGCGTTACTCCACGACGGAAGAAAAGTGGCCCCGTTTCATTGAATATCAATTTACTGTCTCCGGTTTTAGCCACTTTATAGATACTCCCGTCAGTCATGGTAAACACGACATATTCAGGATTTCCGGTATTCACAGAAGCAAAGATGGACGGGCTGCCATCTGTCACCGTAGCCACTATCTTCTCTCCGCTTCCTCCTGTGATCCATTTCGTTACACCTCCGACAGTAACCTGCCAATAGTATTCACCATCGGTATCTTTAGCTATGCCGACAGATGGAGTGACACCATTCACAGGAGTCATGATCACCTTGTTACCTTCTCCATCCGTCAGCCACTCTACCGCTCCGCCACCTATTTGTACAGTCCAGTAATAATTGCCATCCGTATCCCGTTTGGCACCCAGCAACGGAGTATCTCCTGCAGGACCTTTCACGCCGTCTTTACCGTCGTTACCGTCAACTCCGTCTTTGCCATCCTCACCATTGGCACCGTCCTGTCCGTCACTGCCATTATGCCCATCGGTACCATCAGTTCCGTTCGACCCGTTTTGACCGTCGGTTCCGTTCTGACCGTCAACGCCGTCTTTACCGTCCGTACCATCCGTGCCGTTTGCTCCGTCACTGCCATTCTCACCATTGGCACCGTCATTGCCATTTTCTCCTTTATTCCCCGTCAGACCATTCTTTATAAGAATATCTCCTCCTTTATGAAAAACAATCAGTGTACCGCTTCCATCGGGCAATTCGGTCACACTCTCAATGTAATCATGAGTCGGCATCGTATTCACTATCGTGGCAAGCAGCCTCACTTCATTATTGGTATCGGATATCCATTCCCGGAGTTTTCCCATCCGTACATTCAGTTCGGCTTCCCGGCGCAGGGCCTCGTTAATGTCCTCCTGAACACAGCCTCCCGCCAACAGAACCGACAAAATGATAAACATATATTTTTTATATCTCTTCATGATTTCCTGTTTTAAAGATTAATCTTCTTTCAAAAGCCGTACACTGTAGCCTGTCGAATTATTGTCTCCGCTGTTAAACTCGAGTACGGATGAGTTTGCGGACAATCTGAACACTGCACCGACACTCTCCAGACTGGCACTGCTCCACCAGATACCGACTTGCTGAAAATCGTTGAACGAAAGACCGTCAGCACCCCTGTATCCTCCTCCGACACCGGAAAAACCTGTGAGATCGGTTCCACCCCCTGTCAGCCAATGCTCTGTTCCGGACTCTTTCAATAATGTACCGGCATTAGAACCCAGAAAAGCCCGTAATGTGGATACGATATCCGATTCCGTTGGAAGCTTCCATCCGGCAGGCACCACTTTTCTGGCAGCAACTCTATTGTACAAAACTCCATAAGATACCTTATTGGCAAATGCCCCTGCTGCAGTAGCATTCTCATAATCGTACACGGCACAGGCACCCGAACCGCTATCATCAAATCCACTCTCTCTCCAGGCACGCCCCGACAAGCCGGTGGCAACAGGAGTTCCGTCAGGATAAGTAAGTGTCCGTAAATTCTCCGCTGTCCAGTACTGTTTACCTATTTTCACAATGCGGTAGGCATTGCCATCCGCATCAGTCAGCCTTTCCGCCTGCAGGCCGTCTCCGAAATCCGGTTCCCGCCCTTTCAACGAACTGTCGGTATAGAATTCCGATCCATTTTCAGTATAGATATACATAACTGCCGGCCTGTCAGAAACTGAAGCATGATAACCCGTACCGTCGTGCTTCACCGAAGCACCGGTATTCGTGATAAGTCCCGATCCATAAACTCCTCCTGTCAAATAAGGATAGACAACCGTTGCAGACAATCCCAGTTCCCGCTGGTATTCACGACAAAGTTCTCCTATCTTTTTGCCCCAAAGACGGATGTTGTACACATAAGAACCTCTAAAATCCGGAAGCATTATCTTATAAAGCATACTCACGGTGAAAGAAGTCCGCGCCGTTTCTTCTGCGGTATTCGTACTTCGCAGTACCACATCTCCTGATAATGCTACGTCCGCTGTTCCCGCCGAAGGGGCCTCAAGAGTCAAAGCTCCCGCTTCAAAATCGACTGTCGCTTTCCACCCCTTCGGAACATCTACCGACAATTGCTCTTTTGAGATACCCTTACAACTGAAAGCAATCGCCTGAGACCCGCCCCGGTTGAAAAAAAACAGTTTACGTCCCTCCGGAACCTCAATAACCGGTCTTCCTATAGGTAATCTGAACCGGGTTGCCCCACCGCTTAAAGTAAATTCCACATAATCCGGCTCCTTCAAGTCCACCTTCTCAAACACGGACACAGCATTTTTTGCATTGGCAACTATTTTCTTTCCATCCGCTTCAATCCATGTCTCGGGACCGGTTCCAATCTTTTGCGTCCAGTAATAGTTATCGTCGCCCCCGTCGGACGTTTCCCATTGCTTCACTCCCAGTTGAGGGGTTTGTCCATCGTGTACCGTAGAGGTTGCCTTTATTCTGTTTCCATCATTGTCGGCCAGATAATAAGGTTCACCGGAACCTATTTTTATAGTCCAGTAATATTCCGAATCAGCGGGATCCTGCATAATGCCAACCACCGGATTCTGTCCAGGGTCACCTTGCTCCCCCTTATTCCCGTTGGTACCGTCGACACCATCTTTGCCATCGGTACCATCCACGCCATCCTTACCGTCCGTACCATTCGTACCATCTGCACCATCTTTACCATCGGTACCGTTCTCACCATCTTTTCCGTCCGTACCGTCGGTACCGTCCACGCCGTCTTTACCATCCGTACCATCTACGCCATCCTTACCGTCTGTACCGTCTATGCCGTCTTTCCCCGCATCTCCATCCGGACCGGTATCTCCTTTCTTCCCGTTACGGATAGTAATCGGAGCACTTTTGGAGAAGGAGATAGTATACCCCGCACCATCCGCCAGTTCCTCGATATGAGTAATGTTATCTCCTATCCTGTCGGTATTGACAATCACCTGAAGATTATAAATATCCTCATTCAGTTTTTTACATAGATCTGTCAACTCCTGCAATTCTTTCCTCTGATCACCCTGTCTGTCAAGTAAATCGTTGAAATCGGACTCTTTACAGCCATGCAGCAAAGGTATCAATAACAACAACAGATATATTTTCTTTCTAATCATAGTTTTCATTTTTGGATTTCAACAATAACTCGCCTGGCAAGTACGCTGTAATTATTCGGATCGGAAGTAAGCATATCTATGCACTCTCCTTTCACGGCGATACGTTTGCCATCTATCCCCTTCTTTTCAAGATAGGCTGCCAGTGCTTCGGCACGCTGTAAAGAGATTTTTTGATTAATATCCGGATTCCCGGTATGGTCGGCATGCCCTGAAAGAATAACTTTCAGCTCAGGATACTTTTTCAGAGTTTGCACAATGCGGTATAATTCATTTTTGTACAAGGCTACATTCAGATAAGCCGATCCTCTCTTAAAATAGACCGGAGGCAATTCGTTGAATCCCAGCACCGGATCAGAATCGGTCTTCTCCTTCACTACCGTGTGCGCCTGTTGCAACTGCATATTCAAGGAAGCAATCTCCCGTTTCATCCGCTCCTTCTCTATCGAATCTTCAACGCAACAAGCAGGGGCAGGCAAGCTGACCGCACGCTCCTCTATATATCTGATCTCCACATCCGCCGCTCGTCTTGAGGCATAGAGAACATTGTCTTCTTTCTTTTTACCCACCTTCCATATCAAAGAGAGTCCGGCACTGGTCATAAAGTGGTCTTTCGACTTAATCAGCGTAGATATACCATCCATCTTATTGTTATTGACCCATATAATTCCCGTACGCAACTGTACATCAAAAGCCCGGGAAATCTTATAACGCAAAGACACATCTCCCCCTATCCCGATGTTCCACTTATCCGTCTTTTTTCCCGATAATGGGCTTTTATCTGCCTTATTTATTAACTCTGTAGAGAAATGTTGTGCATAGACGGCAGGACTCAGTAATACCGTCCAGCGACGATTTCCCCGGTTAGGGCCAAAGAAATTATTCACATTCAGATTCATCTGCAAACCAATATTCGTAAAGTGTACTTTCGAAAACACCTCCTTGTACTTCCAGGTATTAAAATCCTGATTCGTATAATAAGTCATCCCGTCGGCATTCATAAGGTAATCACCCGCGTAAGATTTCGCCCCCATTCTGGTATATCCGGTTCGCGCAGATGCCTCTATGCCTATCCACGAATTGACCTGATAACCGGCAAACCCTCCAAACTGAGATCCGACATAGGTTTTATCCGCCGAGAATGAAGTAAAATCGCCAAACAGGAAAGGGACACCATATTCTGCTCCAAAATACCAATGTGAATACGATTTAAGAGGTTTATCGACCTTAACCGGCGTTTCCGTCTGGGCAAACCCGGTACCAAACAGCGGAGAAAAAAGAAGGAAAAGGATGGCTCTTCTGCATCCTGTCCCCATACAACAATGATTTTTTAACATAAGCTTCAATTTAAGAATTATTGTTTGTTTTCAATTTCTTGCGAAGTTCGCAAGGTGTCAGTCCATATTGTGACCTGCAAAATTTATTAAAGTGTGAAGGAGATGAAAATCCGAAGTCATCGATAATCTGGCTAAACTCATCACCATATACGGTAATACGGTAAATGATATGTTGCGATTTCCGATTGAGAAGCCAACGGTAGACCGACACTCCGAACTGTTCTTTAAACTTTGCCCGAAAATTAGTGACGCCATAGCCTAACAGGCTGGCCAACTCACCCACATTTTTTGCACTGAGATAGTTCTCCAGTATCTGTTCTTTAAACCTGGACGACTGTTCCGTCAAGGAACTGAACAAAATGGCGAGTTCCTGCTCATTATAAACAGAATTCAGGATATAGAACAGTTCCCGCTGCTTCGCTATATACAAGGAGAGATCATATAAATTCATCTCCATGTACTGTGCAAGAAGCTGTAAAAAAGAATTCAAAGGCTCGGCAAATTTAAGTCCCACATCTTTTGAAACAGAACTATCCGAAATGGCTCCGAAAGGACGGAATGTCAATAAATCATGTACTATTAAATCACCAAATGCAAATAAGATGACCTGTGAGTCCGAAAGCATCTCGCAGGTATAGTCATCTTCTTTATCCCAGAAAAAGATATGCCGCTCTCTGACGGTAGCCAACTCTTGCTGAGCAGAGGAAACTTTCATAGTACCACTCATAATAAAAATCAAAACATTGCTATCCAACTTCAATAGGGAGTTCCCTTTTAAGATGATTAAAAAGCTAAATCCGGTTTGAAAAATCTGATTGGGTAGCAAATCAGAAGTCAAATTTTCAATTAAGGTTTTCATAGGTTGATGTATATTATAAAAAAACAAAAATGTACCAATATCTTACATTTAGAAGTACAAAGGAAGGCTTTTAACAGGTCAGTTCGTTTATACATTTTATTTAATTTGTTATATATAATAACAAATGGAAAAACTTTTTTTTCAGTTTAACGACATATAGATATACTACTTCTTTCATTTTCGTTATTCATCGCCTATCAGCCAACAGGTATTAATTTCTACTACGAAAGAATAAACTCCCCACCAGTCCATAAATCTCTGACGATTAATTCGTATATTTGTCCCCACGGAAAATCCGAATTTTATTAATAACATTATAAAGAACAGATGGAAACAGCAGAAAACAAGTACATCACTGTAGCTTACAAACTGTATACAACAGAAGATGGTAAAAGAGACTTAGTAGAAGAAACAGCAGCCGAACATCCTTTCCAATTCATTTCAGGTTTGGGCACTACGCTCGAAGCTTTTGAATCACAGATAGTAAACCTTCATAAAGGAGACAAATTTGAATTTACTATTCCTTTTGCCGAAGCTTATGGTGAATATGACGAAGAACATGTAATCGATCTTCCCAAAAACATCTTTGAGATTGACGGAAAATTCGATAACGAACATATCTATCCGGGAAACATCATTCCTTTGATGAACTCAGAAGGCCAGCGCCTGAATGGTAGTGTAGTTGAAGTAAAAGCCGATACGGTAGTGATGGATATGAACCATCCGTTGGCCGGTGAAGATTTGACTTTCGTGGGCGAGGTTACCGAGAGCCGTCCGGCTACAAACGAAGAAATTCAGGAAATGATTAAAATGATGACCGGCGAAGGCGGATGCAGTTGCGGAAGCTGTGGCGACGGTTGCGGTGACGACTGCGGAGACAGTTGTGGAGACAGCTGCGGTTGTGGACATTGCCATTAATCCCGAGCGGTAATTTATAAAACGAAAAACGGTGAACATACTGCAACTGCATCGTATGTTCACCGTTTTATTATACCTAAGGACAGACAATCTATTTCACGATCTTTATCAGGAAAGAATCCTTACTGTATTCTTTGTCATTCAAGTAAAGCCTTTTATGTATTGTAGGGTTCTGTTTCTTCCAGGTGATATATAAGTCGAATTTTACCACATCTTTCGTTCCATCTCCCCAATGAATCGTAAAGGTCTCTCCCTTATATTGATGTTCTGGAGAAAACTCACCAAAAGAAAGCACACGCTCTTTCGCTTCCCCCAGCACTTCTTTTCTCAATCCCAACGGGCGGGGCATATTAAAGCGGGTATCCACAGAATTTTCCAATGGAAAGGATTTATCCCCATATTCCACAGTAATCTCATTACCCAATATATTCGACGCAACCTGTGGGTCCAGCAAGTTATTGCCGGCGGCATCCTTCACAGAAAAATAAATATTATAGTTTATGAAATCCCAAATATAATCTCCCTGGTCCTTCTCTTTATCTTCTTCTCCATAACATCCGGCCAGCAGAAGCGGAAATAATAAAAGCAACCATACAAAATGTTTTTTCATATATACAGCATTAATAGTTCGTCACTCCAACAAGATTCTTTATATCAAGAAAATGAAAGAATTAGTCTTTTACTGCTTGTCTTCTATTTTTTAACATATAGTTTAACATTAGCACCCTTTATGTGTCATGATGTCGAGCACCACCCTGTCTGTTTCATTCATACCCTGTGATCCAATCCGCGTCAGATTTCGGATGCTTTGATCGACATCCTCGTCAATAATTCCCTCGACCGAAGTAACACAACGATTCTCCATTGCCATTACCGCCGACAACACAGCTGTCGACACTCCTGTCGTCACCTTCAGAGCACAACTGGGTTTAGCTCCGTCACAAATCATTCCGGTCAGATTGGCTATCATGTTTTGAACGGCAAAAGCCACCTGCTTATAAGAGCCTCCCATCAACCAAGTAATGCCACAACTCGACCCGGTTGCCGCCACTACACAGCCACAGAGGGCGGATAGGCGTCCCAGACTCTGCTTAATATAAATCACAGTCAAATGACTCATCATCAAAGCACGAATTAATTCTTCTTCCGACTTTCCGTTTTCTTCGGCATATACCACTACGGGCAAAGTCGCAGAAATCCCCTGGTTACCACTGCCCGAATTACTCATAACAGGAATCATGGCTCCCGCCATACGGGCATCACATGCTGCCGACGTATACGAAAGAATATGTGAGAAAACGCTATCCCCCATAATTTTATGTTCATAAGTGCCCCGAAGCATCTTACCCAACGCATGTCCGTAATCACCCTGAAAAGACTGTTCTGCCGCTTTTTTATTAAGCCGTGCCGTCTCAAGAATAAAGCGGATTTCATCCAACGGAGCAGTCAACGCAAAATCATACACCTTCCGTAAAGTAAGTTCCAGAATCTCTTCTTCCTCTTCCTCCCCGGAAGTCTGCTGTTTATTCAACAGTACTTCATCTCCCTTTGCCACGTAAACAAAGGTGGTATGCCCACCGGAAATGATAGCCGTCGCCTGTTCACCACCGCCTTCGCACGTCACCTCTATATAAAGTTTCTCCGTAATGTCTTCCTTCAACGAAATACAGATACGCTTTTCATCAATCAGTTTCTTTCCCACTTCTACAGCTTCCGGAGTACTGTCTTTCAGCACCTCGAGCTGATAATCGGACTTCCCGATCAACGCACCCAAAGCCACAGCGATGGGCAGCCCGATCATTCCCGTACCGGGGATTCCTACTCCCATTGCATTTTTCAAGATATTAGCACTCAACAATACCTTTATTTTCTCCGGTTTGGCCCCCAAAGTCTCTGTAGCTTTTGCTACACACAATGCAACTGCAATCGGCTCTGTACATCCGATAGCAGGAATCACCTCCCGCTGTATTAAAGCGATTATCTGTTTTCTTTCTGATTCAGTCATCTGTCCAAGGTTTATATTTTGCACAAAAGTAGGAAATATACTCTTATAAACCATCCATTTAACCAAAGAATATCCTATCCGGATGAGTGAATGGTTTTACACTCTATCTTCTGGTTATTTAATAATTATCATGTATCTTTGCCTCTCAATTACAAATACTTAATAAAAAAGAGTAATGAATAAAGGATTTATACTAAAAGCCCTGTTTCTGTTATGCTTTCTTTTCTCACAAACAGCCCAAGGACAATCTTTCACTCCCGGAGAGATATGGCCCGATAATCACCAGGTACATATCAATGCGCATGGCGGAGGCATTTTATATGAAAACGGAACCTATTATTGGTTTGGCGAACACAAAACAGAAGGTGAAGCCGGAAATTTAGCCAATGTAGGGGTGCATTGCTACTCGTCCGATGACTTATATCATTGGAAAGACTGTGGTATTGCACTATCAGTGATAGAAAATGATCCCGGACATCCCATTTCTAAAGGGTGTATTCTCGAACGTCCTAAAGTTATATACAACCCTCTCACTAAGAAATATGTCATGTGGTTTCATCTTGAACCCAAAGGTGCAGGATATTCGGGAGCACTAAGCGGAATTGCCCTTAGCGACCGGGTTACAGGCCCTTACACCTTTCTAAAAGCTGTCCGTCCCAATGCCGGTTCATGGCCCATCAACGTACTGCCCATTCATAAAACCACCCGCAGACCTTCTGCAGAAGAAGAACGTCAATGCACCGGAGGTAGTCTTCCTGCCCATCCGGACAGCCTCAACATATTGGGCCGCGACATGGAGCAGGGGCAAATGGCGCGTGATATGAATCTGTTTGTCGATGATGACGGTAAAGCTTACCATATCTACTCCTCCGAAGAGAATAGTACGTTGCACATTGCCGAACTGGATCCGACCTATACAGGCTATACAGGCAAATATATCCGGGTCTTTATTAACCGGTTCATGGAAGCTCCGGCCATGTTCAAGAAAGATGGTAACTATTACCTTATTATGTCCGGCTGTAGCGGATGGAATCCCAATGCCGCACGCTCTGCCATAGCTTCTTCCATTTGGGGAGAATGGAAAGAGTTAGGAAATCCTTGTATAGGTCAGGATGCAGACCTTACTTTTCATTCTCAAAGCACTTATATCCTGCCGGTACAAGGTAAGAAAAATCAGTTTATATACATGGGTGACCGCTGGACTCCACAAAACGCTATTGACGGGCGTTACATCTGGCTTCCCATTCATTTTGAAGGTCCCAAACCGATTATCGAATGGAAAGATTCATGGACTTTAGACTAAAAACATACCATTCTGAACATTATGACCGTTATAAAATGTTGTATTGTAGGCATTCAAATGTATCTTTTCAAAAAAGAAACTTAACTTTGCAGCCAAGTTTACAAAAAATCAACTAAACTAAAAGGATTATTAATCAAAAACAGAATCGAATGAAATTAAAGAATCTGATAGCCTGTTTCTTTCTGGGCTTTATAATGGTTTCTTGCATACAAGACGAAGCACCTAATGCAGAAGCAGACATCATAGCATGCTCTGTACCGGGTGACGTACTCAACCGAGATCCGATAATTGAAAACAATAAGGTTACATTAATCGTAAAAGCAGGAACAGATATAACAGCATTAGCTCCCAAGTTTACCTTAACTCCTGGAGCCTCGATTATCCCTAATAGCGGAACTACATTGGATTTCACTACACCTCAATATTATGAAGTGACTTCTGAAGACAAAAAATGGAAGAAAAAATATGAAGTAGGAGTAGCTTTCTCTGGTATTACTAACACAACGTACCATTTTGAGAATATAAAATTCGATTCAGAAGGGAAATACCATATTTTCTATGAAACAGACGCACAAGGAAAAGAAACAATGACTTGGGCAAGTGGTAATGCCGGATTCGCTTTCACCGGCGTAAAAGCAACAGCTGAAGAATATCCAACAAGTCAATCAACGAACGGTGTAGAAGGAAAATGCTTAAAATTAACAACTTGTGAAACCGGTTATTGGGGTTCATTGCTTGGAATGCCGATCGCAGCAGGTAACTTATTTTTGGGCAGCTTTGAAGTAAGACCTACCGATATCCTCCGTTCAACCAAATTCGGAACTCCATTTTCCAATATTCCAACTTCAATTACCGGATATTATAAATATAAAGCAGGAAAGTCATTCCAAATAGATGGTAAACCCGTAGATAATAAAAAAGATATCTGTGATATTTATGCTGTATTCTATGAGACAGATGAAAAATTGTCCACACTTGATGGAACCAACATATTGGCAGAGGATAATACTCATATAGTGTCAGTAGCCCGTATTAAAGATGCAAAAGAAACTGATGAATGGATTAAGTTTGACTTACCATTTGAATATCGTACCGGTAAATCAGTAGATATGGAGAAACTCAAAGCGGGAAAATATAATCTAGCGATCGTATTTTCTTCAAGTATACGCGGAGATCATTTTGAAGGTGCTCCAGGAAGTACACTTTACATTGATGAGGTTCTATTAAATTTCACTAACAAGTAAAAACAAGAAAATGAAAAAGTATATACTTATAGGCCTACTCGCTATCATCAGTACAATCACTTCCGTACAAGCTCAGGAAGAAAGGAACCATGGTATTATTTGGTCTGCATTACACGGGCTTGAATATGAAATAAAAGCGGGATTCAATGTGGGAGGAGCCTCTCCACTTCCATTACCAGCCGAAATACGCGCACTCACAGGATATAGTCCAACGATATGCTTTGCCATAGAAGGTAATACCACCAAATGGTTTGGTAAAGATTCTAAATGGGGAATGACTTTAGGACTACGTCTGGAAACTAAAGGTATGGAAGCCAGAGCACGCGTAAAAAACTATAGTATGGAGATCATAGGGGATGGTGGCGAACGCCTAGCAGGTTACTGGACCGGAAAAGTAAGAACCAAATACCGAGGCTCTTATTTCTCGGTTCCTATAACAGCTGCTTATAAAATAAGCCAACGTGTAAAAATCAATGCAGGTCCTTATGTTTCATTTATGACTAGTGGTGACTTTAACGGTCACGTCAATGATGGTTATCTGCGTAAAGATACTCCCACAGGAGAAAAAGCTGAATTTGAGGGAGATAAAATAGCTCCTTATGATTTTTCTAAGGACCTGAACAATTTCCAATGGGGAGTTCAGGCCGGTGCAGAGTGGAAAGCATTCAAACATTTAAATGTATATGCAGATCTAGTATGGGGCTTGAATGATATCTTCAAAAAGGAATTTAAAACAATTACATTCAACATGTATCCTATTTATTTAAATGTAGGCTTTGGATATGCGTTTTAAAATCTATTTTTTCCAATAGTATTATAATTAAGGGCAACTTTTTCATATTGAATCAGTTGCCTTTTTCACTTCATTTTGAAATCACTTTCATTAAAATCATTTATAGATACAAGAAGAAAATATATTTCAAGACTAAAAGCATGATAAAGATACTAATAGAATCATAGTTATTTAGCAACAAAAGACTGGTCATCCTCCTAGTTCCCCCTCTGTTTTATCAAAACAACCTTATATTACAAAAGAATTACTTGAAAATATAAAATTGAAATTTCTTTAACTCCAATTAAAAAGAGGGTGTCCGAATTTTTTCTGGACACCCTCTTTTTAATTGGAGAGATTTAAAATCCTTTTATTTAGTTCCAATAAAAGTAACCTCTATCTTCTGGAATACGGCCGAAATAGACAAGATAATCTTACAATCATTGTTTATAAGTTTCGAACCCGCATTAAATTTACCACTAAGCGGTAAACCTGCATAAGAAATGGTGCTTAAGGTTAATTCACCAGTACTCAAATTTTTAGATGCAGTTATATTAACATCAGCTGTTAAACCGGCATAGCTAAAGTTAGAAATAGTCATTTTAACCGCTGTTCCATCTTCAATAACTTTCACGCTTTGTGGATCTACAACTGTAGGAGTAGCCCCATCAACCGAAACTGTTAATTTTCCGCTATAAGTACTCGTCACACCCGCTGCAAACGTACTAATTGTACATAGTAACATCAATATTGTGAATATTCGTCTCATCTTTTTTAATATTTATTATATCACTCTATTTAGCTTGTAAATCTAATCCCAAATCAAAAGCTTCTGTTGCCTCCCAATTACCACTTATAGCTCCAATCAACATTGACGCCATTGCAGCTTCAGGAGGAAGAATACCACTTTTACTCAACATATCCCATAATATTAAGATATCCGACGTTTTCACAGGATCTCCCCAACTATCTACTTCGCCCGTTTCATGTACAGCCATTAATGGTGCAAATGCAGACTTATCTAAATAGATGTAGCTATGTCCATCAGCGACTTTTACATTCAATGGGAATCCATTGTTTACCCAATCTAATAACATTGCAATTGATTCATCGCTAATAGCAATAGATTCAACTTTTAAAAGTTTAGCTAACATTGCCTTAACTGTAGCAGGGTCACCTTTCAATACTTGATCGATAATCCCATCAAGTCCGGCAGCTCCACTTCCCATAGCTTGCGCTACAATTACAGGAATATTAAGTTTCACATACAACTTACCATCTTTTTCAAACCAGTATGCTAGATTCGTAGGAGATTGTAACCATCCTTCAGTTGGAATTAGTTTTTTAGCAACATCTGCAGTAGGAGGCATTAAAGCCCACATCGGTTGGAATTGAATTGCCCCAGAGTTATAAGAAGCCGTTACATTTCCGTCAACGCCAAGAGTAACAGATTGCAATACCTGAGGTAATAATACACCAAAAATTCCTCTAAACATAGCACCATAAGATGTTCCATAATCAGAACTTTCAGTTACGCATACATAATTTACATAACCTGCACCTGCTATTACAGCATTAGGATTAGTATAATCATTATAAGTTAACTCTCCTGTTGTGTACTCAGCTAAACCATAAGTTTTAGCCCAACCTTTTGGATCGTTCATCGTAACTTTCAAAGATAAAGTTAACACCTTGTCTTTACGAGATCCAGTATATTCGACTGAAGCATTAGCCGTTTTAGCTGTTCCGCTAAAACCCTCACCATCTACTTTAACACCAGTTAAAGTTGCTTCTTCTTCTCCAGGAATTACGTTTTTCAAAAGAATAGTGACATTATCACCATTAGTTGCATCAAATACAACCTCTTTACCTGTCAATAAAGTTTCACCATAAGTAAGAACTAAAGTTTCATCCTTATAAGTTCCGATATAAAGACCGGCACCTGTTGCACTAACATTCAAAGTTACTTTACCTTCAGGAGTAATCATACCATCAACTGTAACTTTCAATAATGGAGCCGGTTGAGATGTTTCTCTTGTCACAGGTTTTGTCATGATATCTTTCGTTCCATTGAATTTGAAAGAACCATCCGCCTGTTTTTCCATTGTAACATCAACAGTTATATCACTATAGCCATCAACCACATTTTTAAAACCGACTGTTGCAGATTGAAGACTTGTGGCTTCAAAGTTCACTGTTCCGGTTGTATTCGTCCCATTCAACTGAAAGTCTACATTTTCTGCTTTAATTTCACCTTTAGGAAGTTCCTGCCAGCTGTTATCATCATCGTCACTACAAGCAGTGAACAAGCTCACTGAGCAAATCAGCGCGAAGAGATACAATAAATTTTTCTTCATAAATTAATCACGTTTAGTTAGTAATTTTTAATTTTCATTCTAAAACGGAGCAAAGTAACAGCTTTATTTCCATCCAAACAAGGTCTATCTTACGTATTTTATGTTCTAAATTTAAGATTAAGTTGGTTATCGAGCGAAATCGTATTAAAAAAAAATTAATCTATGATTCGAATCGAGCAAATATAATATATCTCCATCATCATCTTTAATAAGATAATGATAGAATTGTTTTCTCCTGCTAATTACTTATATTACACTGATTATACGAAAACAAGGGTAAGAGATCCTATCTATCAAAAAAGATCTCTTACCCTTCATCTGCTTTCACACATAATAATATAATTGTATATATGCGTTTTTAATTACTGCTACCGATTATCCTATTTTTTAAGAATCAGTATATTTCGTCCAATACTTTCACCCGAAATGCGGGGTATACCGGGACCGTATGCTCTTGTCTCATAATCTCACCAATCTTTTTGACAATCTCAGGATACTTAGAACTGTGAATGAATTTACACCGGCCAGCTCATGAAGTCCTGCCGTTGCACAAGTAATGCAGAACATACATATCTAATATTCATACAGACTCAATATGAAACAGTCCGGCACTATTTTTCTAATGGTGATATCTTAAAAGTAGTCATCACAAAGCCGTGATCGGAAGGATAAAAGAATTCCTCTCCCATAAATTTCAAAGGCTTGGTCAACTCCTGATTATAAGATTCGGAAGTAATTGCACGAATGGTCTTGCCTTGGTAATAGATAAAATCAATACGGTCGGATCGGAGTGGTTTATCTTCATTATCATAGATCCATGTAGTCCCTATATTTTTTTCCGGTTCGGGATGTATTTCACGGAAGCTGTCTTTGAAACCTGCATTTTGCATCTCTTTAGATACAGTCCACTCCACAACTGCACCACCATGATGATACATGTCTTTCGTTGCTTCAGTCCAATCAAGATGGGAATGCACATTGAAATCTCCACCCATAATCATGGGAATACTGTCAGTCTGACGAATCATCGGCTGCAAGACAGAGAGTATGCGGCGTATTTCATTATCCCGGGTACCGGCATCATCCCATGCGAGAATATCTGTTTCCGATTGTTCGGTAGGTACCAAGCGCATATCAGGTAAATAATGCAACCAGGTATCGAATAAACGGACCGGTGTGCCATCCATGTCTATTTCGACTCCTCCAAAATTGAAGGTAGAAATGGAGTCAGGGAAAAGATATGTTTTTTTAATCGGATAGCGACTATAAATACACAGATTGTCTGATAACAATACGTAATCATATCCCAAAGAGTTTGCAACCATTGGAGCCGCACCATAAGTCTCAATCATCAAAATAACATCGGCCTGACTCTTTCTCAGAATCCCGATAGTACCTTCACATCCTTTTTCAGGATAATTTTTAGCATGTCCCGCATGCCATACATTCCATGACAAAACTTTTAATTCTTTCTCTTTTGCACGTTCTTGGGTACAAGAAACAAAGCTTATTGCCGCAATAGCAACAAAAATATATATAAACTTATTCATACCTATTCTATTATTGAAAATAATACATGGAGATATGACAGAAGTTACCTCCTGTCACACCTCCACAAAAAGAATTAATTATTTAGTAAAAAATGCAGTTGTTACCGGATTGCCCAACCAAGCTTCGTGAGGCTCTACACCCAACAACCAGGCTTCTGTGGCAGGTACGTCAATAACCATCGTGCTTTCAGTAATCTTATAATTCTTTTTCACCCCCTTTCCATAAAAGACAAGTGGAGTCTCCATTTCATTGAGCGTTTTTCCTCCATGATTGGTACCGATGCCACCATGGTCTGCGGTCAAAATAATCACTGTTTCGTCCATCATACCGGCTTCTTCAATAGCTGCTACTATTTCACCTAAATACCCATCCAATTCATCTAACTTTTCATAATACTCTTTAGATTCCCATTTATAGGTATGTCCGGTATGATCAGGATATTCAAATATAACAGCACAATACATCGGCTTTTTCTCTTTCAGATAATTGACGGCAAATTGTGTCGCTCCCTTGGGATGATCTTTTGTCTGTGGAGCATGTACGAAATGATTGATGGCAAGCGAATCGACCAGATACTTCATTCCATCCCATTCGTAAATATAACCGACTTCCGCTTTAGGATGTGTATCGCGCAGCAATCCGTACAGTCCCGGAAAACGGCCATATTGGTTGGTGATAAAAGGAGGAATTTCCGGTGTTTTGCTTCCCCAAGTAGTGTAACCGTGAAGTTCCGGTCCTACTCCGGTAAACATGGAGGCCCAGTTAGGAGCACTCGATGAAGGGAGGATAGAACGGTTATTCAATGTAGAAGCTCCTTCTTTCATCAACCGATTGAAATTGGGCATGGGATGATTACGGATAGCAACAGCACTCAATCCGTCAAAAGCAACCAATACCACATGCTTGGGACGTTGCTTCAAACGTGGGCCAGCCGCGCTTACTTCACTGACAAATAAACCAAGAATCAAGGAAAATATAAATAGTATAGATATCTTTTTCATTTTGTATATACATTTAATTGTGTAACTTAAAATTATAAATATTACCGCCAAAATCGGCAACAAACAGACAGTTACCACTAACTGCCACGCTTGAGAATACAGGTGCTCCCAAAGCCCGCTTACCGCGATAAGCCCCCGTATTCAGGTCAACGGCATGCAAATATCCATCACTGGCGCCAAAGAGAACAGTCGAACCTACAAGGACAGGCGAAACCTCGACCGTACATTCCTGATTATGTGAATACGGAACGGTATAGAAAAGACTTGTCCCGGTACGATAATTCCAGACTTCCTTAAAAGTGAGGCGGTCAAAAGCGACCACACCTTTATTGGAAGTAGAAACAATCAGATATTTATCCGTCACAAGCGGAGCGCAAGCCGAATTAAATTCATAAGAAGTTTCTGCCATTTTCAGAATATCTCCCGAACGGGGATTGATTACATACAGATTCTCACATGAAGCTAAATAGAAATTACCATCATAGAAAGTAGCTGATCCGTCTCGAAAACGAATCTTACTATCACGCTTCTTCCACAACAAAGCACCATTACTGATGTCATGTCCGAAAAGCCCGTTCCAATGGGCCGATGCAACTAACACTCCCGCACCCACGGTAAAAGTGGAAGTGGTTCCCTCGCCTCCGTCCCAGGCTTTATTCTGCCATAAAATTTTTCCGTCGACAGCCTGCACAGCACAAGTACCTTTTGCATGTCCGGCATATACCACACCATCGGCTACGGCCAATCCTTCGTCGAGAAGCGGCAGCAAAGAAACCGGCAATTGCGTTTGCCAGCAAGCTGTTCCTTTTTCAGCATCTATGGCATAAAGCATTCCCGAAGCATCCGAAGCGAATATACGGCCATCTTCATAGGCAATGGTATTCTTTATCGAATTGGAAGTGACAAAGGTCCAGCAAAGATGTCCTGTGGTCGCATCATAGGCTTTTACATAGCATTTCTTCGCTTTGTCATCATCAATGGTTCCGATAAAGACTTTGTTCTGCGCAACAATCGGCGAGCACATGTAAATGTTGCTGCCGACATTCTGAATCCAGTTGGTTTGCAAGGGTAAAGATACACTGTCATTCACCAGTTGGTTGTGTGCGGCATTTCCACGAAGCCCTGCCCAGACATCAGATGTCGCAATGACCGATAGCGGCTGCTTAGTTACAGTATAGTCTACTCTCTTCATCAAACGAGTTCCATCTTCAAACTCGGCAGTCACCAACAGGCGTTGCTTACCGCCGGATACCCGGACCGCCCCGCTCCATCCCCAGTCTGTTTCAGGCATAAGCGTCACAGTCGATACAAGCCTTCCGTTTCGTTCAACAGAAGCTGTCACCTTCTTCGCATCCGATATAGTACGGTAAGCATTGATCCGGACCGTCATTTTTCCGTCAGGAACTGAAACGGTTTCACCTTCCGCCGGATAGGCAGAAGTCAATATTCCGTCTATATAAGTATAACGAGTTGCTGAACTTAATTTACCTTTGGTATCAGCATTGTAAATTCTGAAACAAGAAGTTCCATGGTCTATTCCTCCTTTGTCCGGAGTGGATGAGCAGTAAGTATGAAGTCCTGACTTCAACTGTTTATAATAATGATTGTGCCAGTGTCCGTAAATCATGGCATCCAGATTGTAATCAGCAAAGTCTATCTGTTCGCCATTTTTATCTTTGAAGAGCAAATCGTCTCCCCAAAACCATAAGTCGTGATTAAATAAAACAATTCTTTTCCCTTTATCCGTTTGTGCAAGATCATTCTTCAGCCAACGGATGATGTCGGAACGCCTGTACGAAGGTGCATGATCACCACCCAGCATCGGAGTTACTACATAATGTACATTACCGACATCAAACGAATACCATGAAGGACCAAAATGACTTTGCCACAACTCTTCACCGTATTTTCCGGCACGCAGATCATGATTCCCCACACAATAGTAGGTCGGAACTCCCAAATCTACGGAACGGAGATAACGTCCATGAAAATCCTGATGAGCTTCATAACAAATATCACCGGTATGGATAATAAAAGCAGTCGGATTGGTTTTCACGTACTCTTTCAAGTTATCGATCCAATCACCGTATAGAGAAGTTTCCGTATCTGTAATTTGTACAAACGAATATCCATTCCCGGTATCTACCGAGGTCTTGCAGATACCCAATTCATACTTTTTTCCGGTTCCGTCAAAAGATAGGTAATGGGAGGTTGATGCCTGATACCCATCGGGAACAGTCAAAGTTACAAAACGTGTATCTTTATGTCCCGGAAGTATGAAATGACCATCATCTGTGGTTTTCACCACATTGAGACCATCTTGTACGCAGACTCCTTTTAGCCCCCTCTCTCCCGCATCACAAATGCCATTGCCGTTCGCATCGATATAAACTTTTCCTTCTATTTGTGCGAACACAGAGCTACCGACTCCCAGGAATAAAGCAGCCATGCTTATAAATAATTTCAACATATTTATTAATTTATCAGATTAATTGCCCTTGTCACTTAACGAAAACAAGAGGGCCCCTTCATTACTGCCGAAGCAGCCCTTCCTGTTTTCTGATTAAGATAAGCCTATTCCCAGAATGGATTCTGATAGAGGTTCTCGTTAACAGTTATATCTTTGGTAGCTACCGGATAGTAATAATATTTTGGAGATACAAAAGTATACTTATTATGTTGGGCAACCAAATAGATATAGCCTTTTGTTCCTTCGGTAAGTCCGATGGTATTACCTTCCAAAGCATAAACTGTCAGTTTATACTTTTGCTTGTCTTCTTCGGGAATTTTATCTATATCTGCTTTCTTTTCTACTATAGCGACATCCGGTTGACCGTCACCTGTCACATCATAGTATCCCATCCCCGGAATATAAGCTCCTTCGGGAGCTGCTTCAAACAACTTTCCACATCCCCAACGCATCAAATCGCCATATCTGAACCCTTCGCATGCCAACTCGATTCTCCGTTCACGGCGCACTTCCAAAACAGCACCTTTCTGTGCTGACTGTACATTGGAGTAACGTTCATCCTGTACCGGATCGATATTAGCCAGCCAATCATCCAACGAAGCATCCGGCATGCCTGCACGCTGCCTGATCAGGTTAATTGTCTGGTTGACATCATCTTGCGTGAGTATACCCAGCTCGGCTTTTGCCTCTGCATACATCAACAAAACCTCGGCATAACGGATAATAGGCAAATCTGTATACGATTTTCCCCAGTCAATCTGATCGAATGTCAGCGGACGGAACTTAATCTGAGGATATCCTCCCAAGTTCAATTTCGTACGATGGGGTTCAGTGGTTCCCACATTCAAAACACCCGGTTTCATAAATGTTTGTTCCAGGCGGGGATCTCTGTTTTCAAAGACTTCAAGTACTGTCTTCGTTTTATAGCCTTCCACTTGATGAAAATACTCGGTATGTCCATCCTTAACAACTAAATAATCTTCCATCAGGCTACGGGAAAGACCGGTGTTGTAGTCAAACTGAGCCTGAGCATTGTGCAGACGTCCTAACGCCTTGTCGTAGTCAGCTACCAGAATCATTTCCGGATTTTGTGTAAGATCCGTACTGCAAAAAAGTGACTGATAGGCCGGTAAACCACTCTCTTTGGTTGTAGACAAACTGTAACTTTTTGTGTCCATAATCTTCTGGCATGCCTCTACCGCTATTTTCAAGAATCGGTCGCCGTCATTCAGCTTCAGTTCCGGATGATATTTACGGAACGTTCCTTCATGCAAAGCAATTCGTGCCTGTACAGCCAAAGCCGCATCACGATAAATACGAGTCGTGCTTTTAGTCGTTTTCATATGAGTTACGGCAAAGTCAAGATCTGCCATAATAGAGTCTACCACCAATGCTCGAGGGTCCTGCGGCTTATACAATAAATCAATGTCCGTCGTTTGCAGGTCATGGCTATACCAAGGTACATCCGAATAATCTTTTACCTTTGAATAATAGACCAGTGCACGAAACATACGTGCCAACCCAATATAATGATTAATCTCACCGCGATCTCCTTCTACACGACCTGTCCGAGCCAACATAAAATTGACTGTACGAATGTTGCTCCAGCTCCATTTACCTATATTATCCGCCCGATATTCGCCGCGCATCATTTTATAAATATCGGTATCTTCTGGGTAAAGCATATTGTCGGAAGGAGTATCCGAATAGCTTGCACCGATATAGCCGTACATGCCATTGGTATAAGTCTCCAAATCAGCAGGAGAAGAAAAAAAGACTTTCTCTGTAATACTCGTTTCCGGAAAACGATCCATAAACCCGTCATTACAACTTGTCATCAGTCCTGCGCCTGTGAAACAGCACGCAGTCAGTAATATATGTTTTATTTTTGAACACATAGTTTATCTAAATTAGAATGTAACATTTAAACCGAATGAATAAGAACGCTGAAGAGGATAGACAATGTTACCTAAGCTCTCCGGATCTACTTTGTAATGCTTGTATAAACCCGAAAATTCACACAAATTATCACCGGAGAAGAAAATGCGCAAGCGCTCAATTCCTATCTTATTCAACAATACCTTAGGAAGTGTATAACCTACTGTGAGGTTTTTCAGACGCATATAAGCTGCATTCTGTAAATATCTGGTCTGTACCACTCCACATTCTCTATCCGTATTTTCCGCCACATAAGCTTTCATACGGGGGAAGTACGCATCCGGATTTTCCTCCGTCCAATGGTCATACATATTACCTTTGGTGATATTGGTCCAAGGCTGTGCATAGATACCCCAGAAATAGAGGTCACCGGTACCCGGATAATAATCCTTCTTACCTACTCCCTGGGCAAACAAGCTGAGATCGAATCCATTCCACTGTGCATTGGCCGATAAACCAAATGTATAACGAGCACGGCTATTACCTATAATTTTATAATCGCCATGGTCTTCCAAAGTCCATGCTCCGTCAGTAATTTTACCATCCTTGTTTTCATCTTTAAACTTCAGGTCACCCGGTGCCAAAGGACGGGTACCCGGATAAGAAGTACACCATGACTGATCGGCATGATTCTTAATGTCTTCTTCGGAAGTAAAGAACCCTAAAGTTTCTACACCCCATATCTCACCAATCTCTTTTCCTACATAATAATCGCCCAGCAATCCCTTGGGATTTTCGTACTTTGTAATATAAGCACGACTATCCGCCAGATTGAAGTTTACATCATAATAGAACGGTTTTCCGGCCAACTTGAACTGATCTTTCCAACCCACAGTCAATTCCCATCCTTCCGTCTTTAAATCGGCTGCATTCTGTTTGGGCACGTCGGTTCCCAAAACACTTGGAAGCGTAACTCCGGGGGTTAACATATCTTTTGTACGACGTACATATACCTCACCTGTTATGCTTAAACGGTTATCAAAGAAATTGGCATCCAAGGCAAGATTGGTAGTAGTTACCTTTTCCCAGGTTAAGTTACCGGCAACCAATCCGGGAGCTCCCACATATACCGGTTGCTGCTTATCCAGTATCTGACTGATTTTTCCTGATCCCATCGTGGCAAGATATGCATAAGCATCCACATCCTGGTTTCCTAAACTACCATAGGAACCTCTCAACTTCAGAAAACTGACCACTCCGGTCAAAGGCTCAAAGAACTTTTCACGTGAAATGACCCATCCTAAAGAAACAGAAGGATTAAATACAAAACGGTCATTCTTAGGGAAACGTGAAGTACCGTCATAGCGTCCGTTGAATTCAAAAATATATTTGTCGTTATAAATATATCCCAAACGCGCAAAAGCACCTCTCAGAGCCCAGGTCGTTATACTCTGGGACATATTCATATCACCTGTAGCCAGATTAATAGTAGGCAGTGAACTTGAAATCAGTTCTTTACGATTTGCTTTTACGTAATCATATTTATACTCTTCCTGATTGAAACCCACAACAGCAGTGACAGCATGCTTCTTCGCAAATGTTTTTTGGAAGGTACCATATACATCAAATAGAATATGTTTCGTATCGGAGTTACTGCTTGAAGCATCGGATACGGTCGAAATCGGATTAAATGTCAAAACAGGTAATTCCGGTCCGTTACGGTAAGTCACAGGCAAATTATACCAATTACTTCTGGTTTTTGTATTTGAAAAGGCAAATGTTCCTTGTACAAAAAAGACATCTTTGATCACATCTATCTTAGTCGACAAGTTGATATTTGTATTTGTTTTCCAGTCGGTAGCACGACCACCTTCGGCCAATGCTCCCAATGTACCGACACTGGCATCTGTCCAAGTTCCATCAGGATTCTTAACCATATCCATCGGATTCTTACGATACATCTGTTTATAAGTGTTGGTCATGGCATTCGCATAATCATAATCGGAAGTCGTCAGGCTGACATTACTGTTCAAGCTCCACCAGTCTGTCAGTTTAAACTGTAATTTGGTACGCAGGTTATATCGGTTATAAATGTCATTACCATACTTAAACATACCGTTTTGCCGATTGTATCCTCCCGAAAAGTAATAGGAAATACGATCTGTTTTTCCGGAAATATCAATGTTGTGGATAGTTGAAAAACCTACATCGTTGTAAGCCTCGTCAACCCAGTTTGTCCGACCAAAGTAAGTATAAGATCCATCCGGATTCAAGAAATAAGGAGAAGTAGAAGGATCCTCAGAACATTTCTTCGCATAGGCCAGTTGCTCCTCGTTATAAAGATTATACCATGGATATGCCATCGTATTTCGAGTGGTTGCCACCAGATAAGGATCTGTTATAATTTCCGGCATGCGGGTATTGGTACGTAATACAAAATTGTTGTTATAATTGACGGTAAGTTTTTCATTGCTACCATCCTTGGTTGTCACCAGGATGACACCAAACGCAGCACGTGAACCATATATAGCAGATGACGCAGCATCCTTCAATACAGAAATATTTGCTATATCAACAGGATTCATACGATTCAGTTGATCACTGGTAGAGACCACACCGTCGATGACAACCAACGGAGAACCTCCATTCAATGAGGTGGTACCACGAATATTATAAGAAGGAGAATCATCTGCTTCACCATCACCGACCGATACATTGAGGTTGGCAACAGCACCTTGCAGCGCTTGTCCCATATTCAATACCGGACGGTCCTCGATCGCTTTGGTAGAAACAGTTGCTACCGAACCCGAAAGATTAACTTTCTTCTGAACAGCATAGCCAACTACCACGACTTCATCCAGCGCTTTACTGTTTTCCTCCAATACAATGTCTATCACTGATTTATCACCTACCTTTACAGTCTGGGCGATATAGCCGACGTATGAAAACTTAAGTGACTTACCTGCCGGAACCTTCAACGAATATTTCCCATCGATATTAGTGATAACACCGGTAGTAGTTCCCAATACCGTTACATTTACACCTATCAACGTTTCGCCTCGTGTGTCTGTAACCGTACCGGTTATCTCTTTCGTTTTCGCAGTATTATCATTTGGGGTATTTTGTTTCTCCGCACCGGGAACCAAAATAATCTTTCTATTCTCCACTACACATTTGCAGTCCGGAAGAATTTTGGATAAAATCACATCAATACGTTCGTTATTGGCTTGTACCGTAACTTTACGGTTCATGTCAATTTCGGCATCATTGTAGAAGAAAGTGTATTCACTCTTCGATTCGATCGATTTAAGCACTTGCTTTAGGGGAACTTGTTTCACATGAAGATTGATGCGGGTTTGCTGAGCATAAACTCCCTGAAAAACAAATAGAAACAAAATAAAAGACATTAGTCTAACTAAACGAATGTTTCTTTCTGTTAAGAAAAAGCTTAAAAAGCTTCTCCATTTAAATTTATTCATATCTTTGTAAAAGATTTAAAGTAAATAATTGCGCCTCCTGCAAGAGACGTGATTAAAAAAACTCAGAGATAGGTAAGTGCTGCAACATTTACCTATTTTTTTGCTTGGATGTGTGTTTCTACATATTTTCAATTCATTTTAAGATTAATACTTGTGTTGCCTATCGCTTTCTGGGAAGAATATGTAAGATACCATTCTCCCAGTAATATCTTATTGGAGCAACCAAAGTCATCGCTTTCAGAATTTCATCCAGATTCTCTCCATTCCTGACAGAGAACGACATAAATACTTTTTCAGCAAACTCTGACGGACATTCAATATCCACCCCATACCACTTATTTAAATTAATAATAATATCAGCCAACTTATCATTATCAAAAGTCAGTTCATTTTGAATCCAACTGATATAATCATCCGTATTCACCATTTGTACTTTCGTACGTTCACTCTTCTTATCATAATTAATCAACTGCCCAGGAGTCAATACTACCGAATGATTCATCTTACAACCGGCAATCTTCACACTACCTTCTACCAATACTGCTTCAACCCCGGATTTCCGTCGATAGTTGTCAACAATAAAACGAGTCCCCAATACCTCTACTTTCATCTCTCCGGCTTGCACACGGAAAGGAAGCTTCTCATTCCTCCGTACCTCAAAATAGGCTTCACCGGATAAACTGACTTCACGGGCTGATGAACTAAACGTTTCAGGATATTCCAATAAACTATTGGAATTAAGCCATACAACCGTACTATCCGGCAAAACAAATCGTCCCTTACTTCCATTGGCAGTCAACAAACGATTCATGACATCCGGCTGTTTCGGGACCGAACTGCTACCCCAATAATAAAAGACAGACCCTACAGTAAATAACATCAAAAAGACAGCTGCCACACGCAAGAACGGAACGAAGTGTTTCCTGAAAACGAATCTGTTTTTACGTAAACCGGATTCTGTTGACTGTATCCGATTTTTAAATCGCTCTAGCGCTATCTCTGTTTCCAGATCGTCGGTAGCTATCGTGTTGCCTAAAAGCCATAAATCACGGACTTCGGAAAATTCATTCCGGTTCTTTTCTGATTGTTTCAGCCAGTTGAACAGAAAAACTTTCTCTTCACCGGTAGCCGTACCATCCAGAAAACGTATGATAACTTCATTTATGTCTTTAATTTCATTCTTCATTTTTAGCTCCTCTATTAGTAATACAAGTGAAATTTAAAAAACCCTCCTCTAAAAACATACTTTTTTTAAAATATTATTTAGAGCAGAGATAAAGCAAGAATAAAAGACTCATTAAATCCTTGTTTTTAAGATGAGTACGTAGTTCCAACAAAGCACGGGTCAAATACTTTTCTACGGTTTTTGGAGAAAGATCGAGCTGAACGGAGATTTCCTTTATTTTCAGACCATAGCTTCTACTTAATATAAATACCTTTTTTACCTGCGTAGGAAGTGTTTCGATAAAAGTTTCAATTTCACCCTGGAGTTCTTTCATGAACAACGAGTTTTCCTGATTATTCTCCAGAATTTGCAGTGCTTCGATTTGATCGGAAAATTGTTCTACGGATTCTTCTTCGGTATATTTCTTACTGGAAAGGATATTAAGCGATTTATTATAGACAGCCTTAAAAAGATAGGCTTTTACCGCGCCATCAAATTCAATATCTGTACGTTTATTCCATAAAGCAACAAAAACATCCTGCACTACGTCTTCTGCAATATCCCAATCATTCACAAAACGGAACGCATATACCCGCAACACCTTATAATATTGCCGAAATAATTGTTCTACCGATTCAAGATTCGAATACATTGTGTTTTCCTTCATTTTAAAGTATTAGTTAATAAAAAGGCATTGACAAAGTAACAAATAATAATAATAATCTCAAAATTTTAAGAAACGGTTTTAGTAATTGCAATAAATAAGTTGTGACAGTTTTCAAACAAACCGTTTTTCTCATCTCTATAAAAGCAGGTATCTGCATAAGGGCTTAGATAGCCATAGCCATTGAAAGCACTGTCCGTACTCATACTTACCGATTGACATTATAAAAGCAATATTCCGAAATCCGTATTAAAAAATTGCAAAAAGCCATTTTATACTAACTATTCATTTTACCAAAAACGGCGAAACAGGAGCGAATCGGCAAACAAAATGTGAATATCGGGTCTGTTTATACCCTGAAATCCGGAAGCAGGAAACAGGAAGTTAACATCGTAAAGATAAAAAACAAACTTCTTACCAAGAGAAAGTTAACATCGTGAAAGCAGGAAGTTAACTTCCTGCTTTCACGATATCTGTCTTCCAGAAAGAAAAGCAAGGCCACGTCGTAGAAAACAGAATAAATGGCCCTCGAAAAAGAGTATTTTCTTCTAGAATCCAATCACAAACGAGTATCACACAAATAGCATTTTGAAATCTTTCTAATATTTCTGCCTTTCATTTTATTACCATACAAAACCAAAAGCTCTTCTTTATAATCAAGATATCATCCAATCACAAGACGCGTGAATTACACTATCGCAAAATCCACACATTTTTATTCAGCCCATCTCCTTCGGGCCGTAAAAAAGAGTTTCTACACATTTTCAAAATACAAAATGACAGGATTGTAAGTGATCATGAAAAAACAAGTTGTGATACCCATTGTGTGCGTTTTCTCTTACCATCCGGGATTCTGTACCAGTTTTTTTGACTTTTGTATCTCTGCCAACGGAATGGGATACAGATACATACGTTTTTCAAAAATACGAGTTTCAAAAGCAGTACGTTTCATGAAACCTTCAAGATCGGTAGCATTCATATCCATACCATGAACCGGACCACCTTGTTTATAACCCTCCTCTTCAGCACACATCCAACGGCGCACATCAAAATAGCGTTGTCCTTCGGCAAACAATTCGATACGACGCTCGTGACGGATCGCTTTTTCCTGCAACTCCCGGTTACCGATAATTTCTGGCTTAATATCTTTCAGCAAAGGAATACCGGCTCTATAACGAACACTGTCCACATACTGAATGATGCGTGCATCACCCGGATTTACATGATTCAAAGCTTCTGCATATAACAAATAGAAATCGGCCAAACGGAACAACATACCTGCGCGATATTTGGATTTCGGATTGTTTCCCTGATTCAACAAGTCACGGTTCATACCTTTATAAAGTAAGTATCCCGAATAACTCATATCTGCTTTAGAATTATCGTCAGGCATTCCTTTATAAAAATAAATTTTCTTATCTGTTTTTTGCCATACTTTGCCGGAATAAGTTATATCCTGGTAAAAACGGGGTTCACGGTTCTTATACATATTCGGTATACCGTCTTCACCAATGCCCTCTTCTTTATACAAACCCGATTCTTCAATGCTCTTGCCATCACTCATCAAAAAGTCATCGATGGCTTCCTGGAGGACTCCGACACAACTGAATCCGCTAAAAATTGCACGCGGTGTACATCTACGCTCACGACCCTCACCATTTACGCCTCCCCAGGAGTTCTTACTACTTTGCCAAACAGCTTCGGAATTGTTAACGCTTACCTGAAACAACTGATAAAGTGACTCAGCCGGATCGATTTCACCATTTTTCATTACTTGGTATAAAGAGTAGCGTCCCTTTGAATAATCGATAAAACGTTGTAAAGCATCCAATGCAGTCTTCCATTTCGTGTCATCTTTTGCCGGGAAAAGTTGCTTGCCTTGATTATCCTTCAAAGCAATAGCTTCGGGATAACCACCATTGAACAACGGACTTGCCGCATATACATGCAATTTAGCCAAGATAGCCAATGCCGCCCCTTTGGTTGGCGCTGCCGCACGCTCATTATTGATGGTGCCATCCGGATTCAGTTCTTTCTCCGGAAGTAGGTCATAGCATTCATTAAGTTCTTTATCGATAAAAGCGACTACTTCATCTACCGAATTTCTGTAATAGTCCAAATCAGCGGCCGAGGGATCAGCAATTTCGGTCATAATAGGAATTGGGCCATATAACTCAAACAACAGGTAATGATAATAGGCACGTAAGAAACGTGCTTCATTTTTCAAAAGAGCCAGTTCTTTTTCATCAATAAAGTCAGCCACATCGCCATTCTGCGGAATAACGTGGGCATAGGCAATGAACTCATTCGCCTGTCGTATCTGCTTATAAAGACTCCAGCGTGACAAAGTTGCCGATCCGGCATGATAACCGATTGTCGGAATCGTCTTCACATTGTTCTGTGCAGACTTCAATTCATCAGAAACAGCCGGCCAGGGATTGTCCAAACCGGTCAGATCGGCATAAGCACTCGTTATAATGATGTTTGACACATCGGGAATACCCGTATAGATGTAGCGATGAAACCGACGTGCATAACTTGTGTTATTAAAAACTTCTTCCATAGTCATCTCCGCAGCCAGATCATCAGAAACATTCAGATAATCTTCACAACCGGAAAAGAGAGTCGCACTAAATCCAAGTGCCAGTATATAGGTGGATAAATTCTTAAATACTTTCATATAAATACTATTATTAATTTAGTTAGAATGTAAAGTCAAGACCAAAAGTAAATGTACGGTTCAAAGGATAAGGGAATCCTCCATTGCTGTTTCCTTGTTCGGGATCCCACATTTTAATATGATCCCATACACACAGATTGTTTCCTTGTACATAGAAACGTAATGCCTCTATATTCAACTTTTTCAGCAACTTTTTATCAAAATTATAACCTAATTCGATATTCTTCAGTCTCAGGAAACTTGCGTCACGCAACCACCACGTACTGGCTACCGTATTATTCTGGAAGTTGTTACTATGCATACGGGGAAACATTACATTCTGACTCGGATTCTGTTCTGTCCAGCGATCGGCTACCACCGAACGCACAGCAGATTCTTCAACTCCCCACTGGAAAGGGAAAAAAGTTGCGTCAGCTCCGGTTCCCAATACTGTCGAAGTGTTACCGGCTCCCTGAAAAAAGATACCTGCATAAAAACCTTTCCATTCAGCATTAAATCCAAAACCATAGACCACTTCGGGAACAGTAGGATTTCCTACATCTTCCTTCTGGTCATTACTGTCAATCTTACCATCACCGTTCAGGTCTTTGTATTTGATATCACCCGGACGCACACCGCTTGAAAGGCCGGAAACGATTCCGGGTTTTAATTCATAAGTACGGTTGAGCCCCTCACCATTGATGATAAAGTCATCATATGTATAAAGCCCCTCGGCAATATATAGTTTATTTGAGTTGAGTCGGGTGCCTCTTTTCTCCAACCAAGGATATACCTGTGGCACTTGATCGTATTCGATAATTTCATTACGGGCAAACGTAAAGTTTCCACGTGCACTCAGATTGACCTGCCCTATTTTCTGGTTAAGGGTCAGACTGGCATCCACTCCATGATTCTTCACAATACCGAAATTCTGCCAAGGCATCTGCTGGAAGCCGGTTACATTGGACACTGTATTACGCTGCAACAAAATGCTTTTACGCTTATTATTGAAATAGTCAACTTGCAAATCAATACGGTTGTCGAATAACCCGAGATCAATACCGTAATTCTTCTTTTCCTCAATTTCCCATGAAAGGTAAGGAGCTTCAAACCGGGCTTCGGTTATTCCATTACCAATACCTCCCATACCTCCCGTATCGCTGAAACCGAGATCATATCCTCCATTATCCTGTTTCATCGTACCACGATACAAGAAACGGTCGCCACCGGTATCATCATTTCCCGTACGGCCGATAGAAAATCTAAATTTCAACTTATTGACCACCTTCTTCAATACCTCCGGATAAAAGGGTTCGTTACTGACATACCATGCCAATCCCATTGCCGGGAAAAAGCCGAAACGATATCCTTTGGCAAAGGTTTCGGAACCTGTATAACCGAAGTTTCCTTCTATAAAATAACGCCCGTCATAGCCATATGTAGCACGTCCCACAAGTCCCTGCTTTCTGTAAGGTAGAGCATTATTATGATATTGAGTCTCTTTTTGCATGTAAAGAACCATGGCAGTCACATCGTGTTTCTGCGCAAAAGTCCGGTTATAGTTGAACGAAGTCTCAAAATATATCTTTTTATTCGAAGAGTTTTCCAGTTTCTCGGTCAATACGTCGCTGCCTTCCACTACTTTCTTAAATTGCAATCCACCGTTTTCATCACGTCCGGTCGCCAGATATTGAGTAGGTGTCTTTGTACGTTTTGCTATATATTTCATGTCTGCATCGAAACTGATCAGACCTTTCCAGTTCAGTCCTTTGGTGATAAAGTCTAATTTTTGGTCTACTTCCAGTTTCGACTGGATAGATGTTCTCCATTCTTTGGCATATCCAGAATTCATAAGCAAGTTATACGGATTCACCCGATTACCCGAAGGACGCGGATGTCCGGCAATTGTCCCGTCTGAGTATTCAGCAGGCATCAGGTAAGACGGGGTGCGGCACATCGAATTAAAAATAGTATTTGTACTTGTCCCCGGATAGTTTGTCTGCAAATATTGCCCACTTATATCTACTTTTACTAAAGTCGTTTTCGTTGCATCAAAATCAATATTACTACGTAAATTATAACGTTTTAGCCCGATATTATTGTCATACTCGTTTTTCTTACCTTCTTTAAAGATACCGTTCTCCTGATAAAACGCTCCGGAAACAAAATAACGCGCACGTTCGGAACCTCCCCTTACATTAAGAGTATAACGCATATTGTAAGTATGCTCTCTCAACATCTCCTTCAACCAGTCGGTATCGGGATAAAGATCACGATCGGCTCCCGGACCATACATGGCAATTTCTTCCGCTGTGCGTATACTGGCTGTTCCTTCATTATTTAAAGCTTCATTATACAGATCGAGTGTCTCCACCGAATTCATGAATTTAGGTAGACGAGTCGGAGTAAGCAAAGTGGACTCGGCACGAAGAGATATTTTGGGCTTCTGTGAATTTCCACGCTTAGAAGTGATCAAAATAACTCCGTTGGCACCCTCTGCCCCATATACAGCCGTCGCAGCAGCATCTTTCAGCAAAGTAAACGATTCAATCTCGTCGGGTTCGATATCTTGCATATTACGAGGCACACCGTCAACTAAAACCAACGGATTCGTACCTCCCTTAAAAGAACTTACACCTCTAATCCAAAACTCAGAGTTATCATATCCCGGCTCACCCGAACGTTGAACGGCAATCAGGCCCGGCACCTGTCCGGCCAAGGAATTAGTCAGATTTCTGTTAGATGATACTGCCAGTTCTTTAGGCCCGATGGCATTAATAGAACTTACTACACTATTTTTTTTCTGTTTGCCGTAACCAATTACCACTACTTCATCCAACAATTCGGTGTTTGGAAGCATTTTTATAGCCAAAATCTTTTCACCTTTATAGGTTATCCGCTGTGGTTCGTAGCCCACATACGAAAAAAGAAGTATGTCCCCTTTTTTGGCATTTATCGAAAAATTGCCATCTACATCGGTAATAACTCCTGTAGTAGTTCCTTCCAATTTAATTTGTACTCCAATCAAGGGCTGGCCATTCTCATCCACCACAAGTCCGGCGGCATTACGGACTTGGGCAAAGGCTGAATTGAGTCCGATAGATAATAAAAACAGAACAAAGCAAATTGATCTTAATACTTTATTCTTAAACGCATATTTTTCTGGTATCCCACCGATACGATTACTGCCAGTATCGGTATCATGACTAATATGAACAGTTATCGGTAAAACTGATATTAGCATAAAAGGTTTTCTCATAAGCTTAAATCTTTTTTGTTGTGTAGGTTTTAAAATTAATTTTCAAGAAAAGAGATACTATCCATCTATCGATGCATAGTTCTGTCTGGGATCGGGTCTTTCTTATGTTTTCATAGGCGTAATAAATATGGTTTATACTTCATCTATACTGAACCATGCTGATATTAATTTGCACAAAACGGCTGATTTTATCAGAGTTCCTGTAGAACTTAAGAAAAGAAAAAACCTATGAAATAAACAGGTAAACGATATAAACGAAAAGGAGAAATTGTAAAGTGTAGTTCAGAATCCTAAAGAAATATACCTATTTTCCACCCCTGGATATTTTCCATGAAAAAGTATATAATCAAAAGCTAGAAGGTCAAATCATTGATAGTAAATAGTATAGAAAGCCATCTTATAGAAAGGAACTTTTAGAGTCATAATTACGATATTTTAAAAAAAGATATGCTTAAATAATTGTTTTATTAAAGTTATTAGTATATTTGCCACGAAAAAGAACCATTTATTACGAACTTTTAAAACTGTTAACTTCACAATCTAAAAGGTAGCATCTGTATGTATAATGCATAAAACTTTCCAAGTTCTACAGGAACTTTTCTCAAGTACTTTTGAATTTATTTATTTCCCAACAGAAGTGCATATTAATAACATTTTTATAGAAGATCATTGTAAAATAATTACTAAGTCAAAAGTTGTATACGGTATATCTTTGGTAGCATGAAAACAATCTGATGACATTACACTAAAATATAAATGCGAGTTAATAATTGAATTTACAACTATTAACTCGCATTATTAATTTATTTATATCAGTTGACGACTGTACCCCTTACATCCAATTCACGAATCGCAGCTACTGTACCATTACCCACCCCATCCGGAATGACCAATTTGATATAGCGTGCCGTGGATGATTTTACATAATATTTTAGTGCGGCATCCTGATTCGTAAAACCAAACTGACCGATCGATTCCCAATTCGTCCCGTCTTCACTGGCTTCAAAACGTACCACCTTTATCGGATTATTACTTCCTCGCCCACGTGGCAATAACTCTATCTGAGCTATTTTGACCCGATGATTCATATCGATAATTATTTCATAAGGTAAAGGATCAGATCCTCCCTGCCAACGCGAATGCCAGAAAGTCTCGACATTTCCGTCAATTAAATGTTTGGCATGTCCATTATTGCTGCCTTCACCCGAAGCCTCTTCGGTAGTGAACGATACAATTTTCCAATCTGTTTTAGAAAGTTTATCCCCTTCTTTAATAATGCTATAAGCTGCATAAACATCCTTATCAGCCCGTATAGTAGCATCAGAAGTTACCTCTGCTATTTGCACGGGTAACATATAATTTCCCGGCAGGACATCGTCTTTCAGTTTATAAGTTGCTGTAACCTGATTTACTCCACTATGAAGAATCGGAGTTTCGGGAGCCACATAGGCATCGGACGGAAGCATGCTGAAATAAGTACCGTGAGCCGTATTATAGGCATCAATCACCGACTGGCGGCTTTCCAAGCGACAGCTGATTTCCCATTTATTGGTGAATGGGACCCCGATCTGTACAGGTAACTCCTTTACTTCTGCCAGGTTGATCTCTTCTACTCCGGCATTCATAATAGTTACAATCGGCTCTGAAACTTTAAAACCCAACAATAAAACAGAACGTCCTGAAACAAAAGGCATTCCACTGGATGTAGCACGTAAAGGCAACACATATTTCAAATGATCATATCCGGAGAGCTCTTGTATCTTAGCCGGGTCGTAAGTGAGCTCACCTTTCAACAGCCTTTCGTTTGCGGGAATATCGACAGAACTTTTTGTTAATTGATAACAGTCAGCAGGAAGAAGTTCATATGAGGTTCCATCGGCAATATTCATTGAATCGAGCAAAGCTTTGTCCACAGAAAAACTTACTACACTGGCAGTTGACTTCAAGCCCCCTGCTGTATCCATAAATCTGCCGTATACTTTTCGCCTACATTATAAGATTGCAATGTATTAAACCCTTCCTGAGAAACAGCCAAAACCCCATCGGCTTTGGAACTTACATCAAAACTATCATCACAACTGCTCATAGACAGTGCGACGTAAGCTAACATTCCTATGTAATTAAATCTATTCATAAGTACATCTTTTTTATTTATTCAAAAATCACCATCCCGGATTCTGTACCAGATTCTTGGTCTTTCTCATTTCGGAATCAGGCATGGGATACAGATACATTTTCCGGTTAAATACAATCTGGCTTGCTTCCACTATGCGATTGAAATCTTCTTTATCATTCGACTCACCGCGTACATTCATTCCGTGCACATAGCCATTCTGACGACCTTCCCCGTTTTTATCAGCAATCATCCATCTTCTCACATCAAAATAGCGCTGCCCCTCTGTGGCCAGTTCAATCTGGCGTTCACGTTGAATGGCAGCCCGTTGCAATTCCTGATTACCACGAATAGCCGGATTCAAAGTCTCTATATCGGGTAATCCTGCACGCTCACGCACCAGATTGAGGTATTTCAAAACTCTCGCGTCATTAGGATTGACTTCATTGGCTGCCTCAGCATACATCAAATAGAAATCTGCCAAACGGAAAATAATAGAGGGACGGAACTGGGAGGCTACTCCCGGATTAGTTAAACTGACCGAACGATTGAAACGTTTGAAAAGCATATAACCGGTCAGGGTAGCCTGTCCTTCCTGTACGCCGGAGTTACCACCATTGTAAAATAATACCTGATTACAGCTCACTGGCCATTGACGTCCATTGAAAAAGACTGTATTATAAAAACGAGGTTCACGATTGAGATAGCGATTGCTGACAGTCACATTGGTATACTTCTTAGAAAAGTTATCATTCTGATCTTTGTAAGTCCCATACCCTTCTTCCTGATAAAGTGTAGACTGCGGCAAATAGGCTGTAGCCGAAACAGGGAAACCGTCTTTCATATAAAAAGCATCGACCAGTTCCTGAGTAACTCCAGTGGAACCTAAGCCATTTTTTTCGCAACGGGGAGCAATACGACGGTCGAAAGCATCACCATTCATTCCCCCCCAATCATTATTTGCCGTAGCCCAGATAATCTCATGTGTATATTTCTGAAACAGATTATACACAGACTTATCCGGATCAATGACAGCACCGTTATCGTCTTTATACTCTTTGTATAATTCATATCTTCCGGCCTCAGCATAGTCAATAAAGTCTTTACAAGCAGCAAGAGCTTTCTCCCACTTACCGGCGTCATAATCAGGAAACAGACGGGTACCATCCGGATTTGTCACCGACAGAGCTTCGCGGTATCCACCGTTTAAAAGAGGACTTGCAGCATACAACCACAATTTTGCCCGAACAGCCAAAGCAACTCCTTTAGTCGGCCAGGCACGATAGTCCTTATCTTCAAAAATAGGCTCCTGAGTCAATTCAGAAGCAACAGCTGTGAGCTCGGAATCAATATACTCTATTACTTCATCTACTGTATTCCGGGGTACATCCTGATCCTCAGTCGCATTGTATATTTTGTCCTTTACCAAGATGATCGGACCGTATTGTTCAAACAACAAATAGTGATAAAATGCCCGCATAAAACGCACATTGGCTTTCATCTGTGTCAGCTCGTCTTCCAACAACTGGTCTCCTTGGGTTCCCGTAGTCATTATCGGATGTGCTTTCTGCAAAAAAATATTAGCCTGACGAATGTATTTGTAACAGTCACCATAACGATGAAAACCCATGTTGGCAGCATTTCTATCCGAATTATTGTATTTGGAAGAGTTTCCATACCCAACGACCAGCTCATCACACATACCCGTCCAGGGATTTTTGAAAGCTCCCACATTCACGCTGTTAATCCCTGAATAATCGGGGATACCGGCAAAAACATTGGCATACCATCTCTTTGTATACGATACATTATCAAACACCTGTTCGGTATTCTGCAAACCTCCTGCAAGTTGATCGGAAACTCCCAAATAGTCGCAAGAACTAACAAAGCACAATAGCGCTATCAACAAAGTGTATATAGAATTTTGCTTTTTCATCTTTCTATTTATTAATCAATTTTGTCTTTTTAGAATGTAAAGTCTAAACCGAGAGTGAAAGTACGGGGCAAAGGATAATTCAAACCCGCATTGGCATTACCGGCTTCCGGATCGAAATATTTAATGTCATCCCACACAGCAAGGTTATATCCCATAATATAAATACGGGCAGCCTCAAAACCAATCTTATCCATAAATTTCTTAGGAAGCTGATAACCGAACTCTATATTTTTCAGTCGTAAGAAGGAACCATTACGCAACCACCAAGTGCTTGCCACCCGATTATTGGCATTATTGGCATTGTTCTTATGCAAACGCGGAATAATAACATCCTGACTGGGATTGTTTTCAGTCCAGCGGTCTAAAGCAAACGTACGATAATTGGACTGGTCGACGCCCCAAGAGAACGGATACCACCCTTCGGAAGTGGCTCCTCCCAGAAGAACAGATGTATTGCCTGCTCCCTGAAAAAAGATACTCGCATAGAAGCCTTTGTACTCAGCGTTAAGACCAAATCCATAAATAATTTCAGGAGTACTCGGATTACCCACTCCTCTTACCTGATCATAAGAGTCAATCACGCCATCACCATTTACATCGACATATTTGATATCACCCGGGCCAATCAGTCCTCCTAAAGTAGGACGTGGAAGTTCCGAACGGAGTTTATAGGTTTTCAATCCGTTAGCATTGGTACTGACTATAAAATCGTCTTCTGTATAAAGGCGGTCGGCTATATAAAGAGTATTCTCACTAACTCTTGTACCGGTAACAGCTTGATATCCATACTTCTGAGGTAGTTCATCATATTCAAGAATTTTATTCCGGGTAAAAGTAAAGGTTCCCCGAGCACTAAGTTTCAGTTTACCTATCTGTTGATTGAGATTCATCGACATATCTATACCCTGATTACGTACTTTACCAAAATTCTGCCACGGGTCTTGACGAAGCCCGCCCAATTGTGGAACAGTACGACGCTGTAACAAAATATCCCTACGCTCAGAACGGAAATAATCGAAGATAATATCGATGCGGTTATCAAACAGTCCCAGATCGAAACCATAATTCTGCTTGTCCTCAATTTCCCAAGCCAGATAAGGAGCGGCGAAACGTCCTTCAACAATTCCGTTACCAATTCCGTTAGTTCCGCCCGTATCACCGATACCCTGCGTAAATCCGCCGGCATTGGTAGTAAAAGTGGGACGATACAAAAAACGTTCCTGTCCGGTTTTATCGTTACCAGTCCGCCCGACAGACGCTCTTAGCTTTAGTTTATTTACCACTTTTTTTATTACTTCCGGATAAAATGATTCATTGGAAAGGTAATAAGCGGCACCTATTGCCGGAAAAAAGCCAAAACGATTGCCTTCAGCAAATGCCTCAGAACCGGTATAACCAAAATTACCTTCAATAAAGTAACGCCCATCATAGCCATATGTAGCACGTCCTACGAATCCTTGCTTACGGAATGGAAGGGGAACATTATGCTGTTGCGTTTCTTTTTGCATATATAGTAACATTGCTCCCACATCATGCTTTCCAAATGTACGCTTATAGTTGATAGATGCATCGATATAAATTTTCTTGGTAGCAGATGTCGCACTGTTTTTGGGATCTTGAATATCCGGATTACCCGATACTACTGTGGAAAAAATCAGCTGCCCTAATTCATCACGGCCTGTGGCATGGTATCGTGTCGGATTATACTCGCGACGAATAATCATCTCACTATCGTAGTCATAACTTACATTTAAGTTTGCAGACAAACCTTTAGTAATAAAATCAAGTTTCTGGTTGACATTTACTTTCGATTGTATACCTGTCCTATATTCTTTGGCATACCCGGAATTCATTAATAAGTTATAAGGGTTACGCATGTTCGCATCTCTTTCCTGGGCATACGTGGCTACGGTACCATCACTGTACACTGCGGGGAAAGCATAAGGAGGCGTGATTAACATAGAACGGAAAATGGTGGAAGTACCCGTTCCCGGATAATTATTAATAAGGTATTGCATAGCGAGATCTACCCCTACAGTAGTGGTGGAAGATACAGCCATATCGATATTCGAACGCAAGTTAAAACGGTCTATACCAATATTGGTATCATAAATCCCATTCGGCCTGTTCTTGAATAATCCGCTTTCGTTATAATAGGCTCCCGACACAAAATACTTGGCTTTCTCAGTACCGCCGCGTACATTGAGTGTATAGCGATGACTAAAGGTGTTCTTCCGGAGAAGTTCGTCAATCCAATTGGTATTGGGATACAAATCCGGATCGTCGTTGTTACGGTAATGGGCTATCAGTTCATCTGAAAACTGCGGTCCTTCACCATCATTACGCAATGCCTCATTATATAAACTAAGATAATCGGCAGAACCTACAAACTCAGGAAGGCGGGTAGGTGATGAAATGGTGTGTTCGGTCTTAAAAGATATTTTAGCTTTTTCAACACGGCCACGTTTAGTAGTCACCAATACTACACCGTTAGCTCCTTCTGCGCCATAAATAGCAGTAGCAGCTGCATCTTTCAGAACAGAAAATGTTTCTATTTCATCCGGTTCAATATCGCTCATATTTCTCGGCACTCCGTCGACAAGTACGAGCGGAGAAGTTCCCCCGGCAAAAGTACTGACTCCACGAATCCAGAATTCAGCATTGTCATAACCGGGTTCTCCAGAACGTTGTACGGCGATCAGACCTGCTACCTGACCGGCAAGACTATTATTAAGGCTGCGGGAAGGAACAACAATATCTTTGGGCTTGATAGAACTCATGGAGACCACCACACTTTCCTTCTTCTGCTTACCGTAACCAACTATCACTACTTCATCGAGTGCTTTTGAGTCCTCATGCAAAACAACGTTGATATTACGACGTCCCTTTACTTTGATTTCTTCGGTATTATATCCCAAATATGAAACCAATAAAATGACATCGTCCGAGGGAAGCATCACTTCATAACGTCCTTCCATATTGGTAATGGCACCTATGGTAGGATTCCCTTTTACGACAACGTTAGCACCGATGATAGACTCACCTTTTGCATCAGTAACAACCCCGGTTACTTTAATTTTGTTTTTTTGCTGTGAAACCGAAGGTGTCGCAGAAGTCTCTTTTTTATAAATGATTATTTGACGGTCTTTAATGGTGAAACCATTATCGGTATGTGCCAGTAACTGCTCCAGTATTTTATCAACAGACTGGTTAACCACATTTACACTAACCTTCCGGTTTAAGTCAATAACACCGTCTCTATAAAAGATTATAAACTCACTATTCTTCTCTATTTCTTTAAAAACCTGTAATACGGTTTTCTCGGCAGATTGCATAGTAAAGACTTTGGTTTGAGAGTAAACACTTGAAGCATAAGCCATTTCGAATGCAAAAGTGAATAACAAAAACAAAAAAATACTTTTTATTGATAATAAAGTTCTTACTTTAGTCCTATCGGGACTAAAAATTCCATGATTATTCATACATTTGTACGATTTGATTAACAAATTTGTTTTTACGTAGTTTAATCTAATCAGGGGTTGGATGATATGAGGGTATTATCCAACCCTTTCTTTTAAAATTTAAGGTCCTTGTTTCATAGTATTAAAAATCACTTGGTTAATAAAAAATAATTATCTCTGGTCTCTATTTGTGCAGGTATAGTTTTACTTAATACTTCCAGAACATCCCGTAAATCGTCTCGTAAATCGAGCTTACCACTACAAGTCAATCCTATCAATCCGGAATCAGGTATGACACGCTTTCCATAATATCGAGATAGCTTTTCGGTTATGATTTCAATCTTCTCATGGTTGAAACAATAATAACCATCCACCCAACTTATATATTCAGACACATCTACTGTATTTACCCGTAGCCCGTCGTCTTGTCCGTCATAAGTCAACATATCATTGGGCTTCAGAACTTTTTTAGGATATTTATATGTATCCACTTCTACTTTACCTGATACTAGAACCACCGATTGATTTTTTGTAAAATCGTAAGCACTTACATTAAATTCCGTACCCAACACTTCTACTTCCATGCGATTGGTTTTCACAACGAAAGGATGCTTTTTATCAGGAGATACTTGAAGATAGACTTCTCCATTCACATAAATTTCCCGCTTATGTCCCGAAAACTCTGACGGGTATACTACACGGGTATTGGCATTTACGGCTACTCGGGTACCATCGGAGAAAGTTATGAAAGAACGCTTCCCCGAAGGAACAATTAATTGATTGTAACCGGTTTCATTTTCTTCGTCCAATTGGGTCTTTCCGGAACTAATAGCTATCTTACCACCTTCCTTGTAGTGCAACCTGCTTTCTTTCCCATCCATAACCAACTTACGTCCTTCCGATAAAATCAGCTGTATGTCATTACTGCTATCCGGCTCGGAAATACCGGCCAAACTGTAACAAGAACTTTCTTCATAAAATGAAATAAGTGAAAAAACAAAGTAACTGCTCAATGCCAACACTGATATGCAAGCAGCAATCCCGGCCACACGTAAGAAAAGCAACTGTTTTTTTCTTTTCACTCTTTTTTCCATCGCTACCTGCCGGCTAATTCGCTCCCAAAGTGTCCCCACTTCATCGTCTGTCATCCGTTTTTGAGGGCTTTCCGCCACAGCCATTAAAAAGCTTCGGGCCATACGTAATTCTCCGGCAAAAGTTTCATTTTCCTTTTCCAGTTGTGACCAGAACTTTTCACTTTGCTCCGTAGGGTGTTGCATCGAATCCAGGAAAGTCCCGTCATTCAACAAATCGGCAGCAGTATAATGTATATAGTGATTTTTCTCCATTTTCTTCTTTTCATAAAAAGACAAACAGAGTTTCGAAATCTACTCAGTGTAAATGGATTTTTTTTATTACTTTTTTATTATCTACTGACAAACAGAATATTAAAATAGAAAAAAGAATGGTAATATACCATACATTTCACGTAATCTGGAGAGAGAACGCTGAAGTAAATTATAGGCTGACTGATAATTAAGCCCCATCAATTCACAAATGGCACTGTAATCTAATCCTTCAAAAAAACGATAGTAAATAATCTCTCGCTGTCTGGGAGAGAGTGTATTTAGCAAATGAGCAACAGTATGCTTCTGAGAGGTTTCATCTTCTGTCTCAATCAGTTTTTCTTCAACCGACAAATCGAATTCATAATTGATATTGGAGATATAAGTGTCATGCAAATTCCCTTTATTGAAAACATTAAAAATAGAATTTCTTAATGAAGACATTAAGTAGATTTTAACATTATCCGGAGGAGAAGAGTACCTATCCTTCTGCCTATAAACATTCACAAAAACATCTTGAACACAATCTTTCACCATCTCTGTATCCGTCGTAAAACGGCATCCGTACTGATAGAGTTGCTGAACATACCGGGAATATAGCCATGCATAGGCATCATCATCTCCTTTCAGAAACGACTGCCATTTTATCTTACTACTTTCAATAAGTTCATCATTATACATATTGCACGGCTTCTAACAATATCAGTTGCGCAAAATAAATAAAAAATCATCAAATGTAGTTAATGCAGCTCTCTTTTTAATTATAAAGTTCCTTTATAGTTGCTAATTTCCTCTATCGGAATAATTAGAGAGCGGACTATGTTTGATGCCAATTACAATAAGATTCATCTTCCACGGATAAAGGAAAACTCGAGAGAACAACTCTTTCCTGAATTTTATTGTTATATTTGCATATACTAAATTTTAAAGCCTTATTCAATATGTTCAATTCATTTGGCAATATTTTCAGACTAACCAGCTTTGGCGAATCCCATGGTAAAGGAATCGGAGGAGTGATCGATGGATTTCCAGCAGGTATCGTCATCGATGAGGAGTTTGTTCAGCAGGAACTAAGCCGTCGTCGTCCGGGACAATCGGTAATTACTACCTCCCGAAAAGAAGCTGATAAAGTAGAATTCCTTTCAGGCATTTTCGAAGGAAAGTCTACCGGATGCCCTATCGGGTTTATCGTATGGAACGAAAACCAACATTCTAATGACTACAATAACCTGGAGAAAGTATACCGTCCGTCACACGCCGACTACACATACACCGTAAAGTATGGAATCCGCGATCACCGTGGCGGTGGTCGTTCTTCGGCACGTGAAACCATTTCAAGGGTAGTAGGCGGTGCATTGGCCAAATTAGCATTACGCCAATTGGGTATTCACATCACGGCATATACTTCACAGGTAGGTCCTATAAAACTGGAAGGCAATTACACGGATTACGATCTGGACTTGATCGAAACCAACCCGGTGCGCTGTCCCGATCCGGAGAAAGCAAAAGAAATGCAAGACCTGATTTACAAAATCAAAGGAGAAGGAGATACCATTGGCGGTGTACTGACTTGTGTCATCAAAGGTTGTCCTATCGGACTTGGGCAACCCGTATACGGCAAGCTCCATGCTGCATTGGGCAATGCTATGCTAAGCATCAATGCCGCAAAGGCTTTTGAATATGGAGACGGATTCAAGGGGCTCAAACAAAAGGGATCGGAACAAAATGACGTATTCTACAACAATAATGGCCGGATTGAAACACGTACCAACCACTCCGGAGGTATACAGGGAGGCATCAGCAACGGACAGGACATCTTTTTCAGGGTAGCGTTTAAACCGGTGGCTACTGTTTTGATGGAGCAGGAAACTGTAAACATAGACGGTATTGATACAACACTAAAGGCCCGGGGACGCCATGACCCGTGTGTATTGCCACGTGCAGTGCCTATTGTGGAAGCTATGGCAGCAATGACCATACTCGACTATTATTTATTAGATAGAATGACACAACTTTAACAACTATTGAACGTGAACGAAATTCAGAAATACATTGCAGAGAATGAATCGACGATGATGGAAGACTTGTTCAGCCTCATCCGTATTCCCAGTATCAGTGCATTGCCGGAACACCATGATGATATGCTGGCATGCGCACAACGCTGGACACAATTGCTACTCAAGGCCGGAGCAGACGAAGCCATCGTTATGCCTTCGAAAGGTAATCCGATTGTATTTGGGCAAAAGATAGTGGATCCGAATGCTAAAACAGTGTTGATATACGCTCATTATGACGTGATGCCTGCCGAGCCCCTCGACCTATGGAAGAGCCAACCGTTCGAACCGGAAATACGTGACGGACATATTTGGGCACGCGGAGCCGACGATGATAAGGGACAAGCATTTATCCAGGTGAAAGCATTTGAATATCTCGTAAAATACAACCTGCTGGAGAATAACGTAAAGTTTATCTTTGAGGGAGAAGAAGAGATTGGTTCACCAAGCCTGGAAGCTTTCTGTGAAGAGCATAAAGAATTACTAAAAGCCGATGTTATCTTGGTATCAGATACCAGTATGTTGGGAGCCGACCTTCCTTCACTAACCACCGGACTGCGTGGTCTGGCTTACTGGGAAATCGAAATAACAGGTCCTAACCGTGACCTCCATTCGGGACACTTTGGTGGAGCGGTAGCCAATCCGATCAACGTACTTTGTGGTATGTTAAGTAAGGTAATTGATACTGACGGACGTATCACAATACCCGGATTCTATGATGCTGTAGAAGAAGTTCCACAAGCAGAACGAGAAATGATTGCCCACATCCCTTTTAATGAAGAAAAATATAAGGAAGCCATCGGAGTAAAAGAACTTTTCGGTGAGAAAGGATACAGCACTCTCGAAAGAAACAGTTGCAGGCCTTCATTCGACATTTGTGGTATTTGGGGAGGTTACACCGGGGAAGGTTCTAAAACAGTACTCCCTTCCAAAGCCTATGCCAAAGTATCATGCCGCCTGGTTCCCCATCAAGATCATCATGTGATCTCAAAACTTTTTGCTGACTACATCCGGCAGATCGCTCCTGCTACGGTAGAAGTAAAAGTGACTGCCATGCATGGAGGCCAGGGATATGTATGTCCCATATCACTGCCTGCTTATCAGGCAGCCGAAAAAGGATTCGAAATAGCTTTCGGGAAAAAGCCATTGGCAGTACGCCGAGGAGGAAGTATACCTATTATATCAACTTTCGAACAGGTGTTAGGTATAAAAACTGTATTAATGGGATTTGGCCTAGAATCGGATGCTATCCATTCTCCTAACGAAAACTTCTCTTTGGATATATTCAGAAAAGGAATTGAAGCTGTAGTAGAATTCCATCTGATATATGGAAAGAAATAATATATCCACTGCGGATAACACAGATTAATACAGAATTTTTTAGTTGAATTCTGTATTAATCTGTATCTGCCTCGGTAGACATTTTTATTTGGGTAATTCAAACATAAATGTAAACGATCTACTGTCTTTGAAATCTTTCACTACATCTCCTGCATAAACCTCTCCGTGAGTCAAAGACAATTTCTTAATACTTGCATTCGGACTAAAATCGACTTTATGTAAATCTATCCAGAAAAGGTTAGGAGTTAAAGTAGACTCAAAATAGTATACCCGATTTTTTTGATCGGAAACCGAACGCCAACGAGTGGAAGAAATGTAAGGCTTATCCGGAGTCGTAATTCCAAAAGGAACAGAAACATTACGCATGACGCTCAACACACTCGGTACGGCAATTTTTGCATCTGAAGTCTGCGGAATAGCATGAATATAGAAAGAAGCGCGTACAAAACGATCACTTGAACGATTAGTGCCCGGCAGCATATTTAAACCACCTACTTCCTTCCAATAATCATTCACAGCCAACTGTAGATCATAACGAGGTGAATTAGTCATCACCTGATACTCCTTACCTTCATGAATAATCAGATTTCCATCTATATATTCCAAAACAGCGGAATTACCCGTTTCATCAGTGATAGCCATGTGCAATGTAGATGCCGAACCATTAGGCATATCCGGAGCATCAATACGGAAAGTCTGTTTCTTCAACTCTTCTACAGCCTCACTTACCGTAGCAAAATTATCCAGCACATACTGTGTCCAAATGCTGATACCCATAACAGGACGAGTATCATTACGACGGACATAAATAGATTCCGGCAAGAATAACAAGCTGGCAACCAGTCCTTTTTCGTTCATGCCGTCACAAGTACCGATATCATATCCGGTTGCTACAATGCTACCGTACTTCGAAATCCACTCTACCGTATTTCCTTTATTATATCCGGCCCGTTTGATACCGCGAGGGAAAAGATACAGGTTAGACTGAATATCCTCTTTCCAATCCATTGTACGCCCGGTGATTACCATATTGTCCGGACCAATATATACTGCACGCGTACATGCTTTTACCGGTTGTCCACTCCAGATAAAATTTACAGCTATGACAATCAATGTTGCCATCATTATTTTTCTTCTCATACTCTTTATATTAAAATGGTTTTGTTATCTGCATTTAGATAACAAAACCATAGAGTATTAGTTTTATTCAAAGGCGGGTACTTCCGAAATACTTCCGTATCTATGATATTCAAAGGCAATACTTTGCTCCTTAATATAATGTATCAGCTCTACCCTTCCGTTTTTCACCGGAGGCGCCGCTGCAATATGTTTGTCAGCCTGTGCAGCCGCCTTATATATTTTCATCGGTATCTCAAGGGAACAAGTACGGTACTAACCATGATTCTCCCGGTTCCAATGTCAATGCCCGCAGTAATTTTTCATTTTTTATTCGTTATCATTGGCCCCACTACATTACCCGGATTCCAAACACTCCCCGCTTTCATGCTGGTAGCCACATCAATCAGTTTCTTTTGGAAGTTCTTATCTTCATATACCGAACGCTCAACCAACAACAACGAACAAGCAGAACACTTCTGTCCCGCATTACCAAAAACTGATATGACAATATTCATAATAGTATGATCACGATCCCCCGAGGCAGTCAGAATAATGACATTCTTCCCTCCGGTCTCTGCCGAAAGCGGAGTAGCCGGAATAGCTTTTGCTATGCTACGGGCCGTATCCGTTCCACCAGTCAAGATAATATGTTTCACCTTACAATCACAAAAACATCGTAGGGCTGAACATAACGGCACGATAGCTATGCAAAGTCTGCAATGCCTGCTGTGAAAACCGATCAAAAAGAAGATGTCGGTTCATAATAACATATTTAAGGAGATGTGTATCTGCAAATGCATAGATATTTCACCAATAATCAATCATCTTTTTGATGTTTTTCCAGAAGTCGGAAATTACATTCCTTTTTTGATACCCGATTTAATCAACCATGCATTCACCGGATAGGACACCATGAATCCCAAAAGCATGGCAATCTGCATCATAAACCAGAATGTCCAGGATGTTTTTTCCAGAGATTCATCTTTAAAAAGTATAAAAGTAGCAACAGCCATCCAGCTATACATCCCTACCTGCCAAGCTAATAATGAAAAAAAATCGGCCTTAAAGGCACGAGAAACAGCTTCACGAAAAGAGATAGCTTCCATTTCGCGAATTGCAATAAATTGAAAGAAAACACCGAGAATCAATGCCAATACAAAATCGAGTGCCCAGCTACCTGCTATTAAACTTCCTCCTATCTGCAAAGGTACCCAGTATGTAAACCATTCTCCGATAATATCCGCCAAAGTGCAACCGGCTCCACAATGAAGTGCCGACAAAGTGATAGACTGCCATTGTGGACGTACTTCAGACATATCCATCTCCATCGATATCTTCATATCCATTTTCATATTCTCCATAGGTACTGTTGCCACCATATTATCTTTTCGGACACCAAAAGTATAATAAGCAAACAAAGCGAAATAATGGCCCCATAATCCGGTAAGTACCCACACTATATTCATTATTTTCATGGATTGCCTGTGAAATATTACATTAATTGCCAGAATAAGGGCTATGATAAGACCGGCGCATACAAAAAAACAAGATACCGCGTTGAAAAACATTGTATTCATAAGGCTCGTTATTAATTGATAAGTGGTATTAATAACGAGCTTTTTATAAAATAGTTCAGTTAAAATTATGTATTAACAAAACAGAAGCCCTATTCAAACGCTTTCCGATAAGTGCATCCATTTTTCCATTCGGAACAGCCATAAGCAGTTTTACCCTTGATTATCACTCCCTTTCCACAAACCGGACAAAGTTTCCCTACCAAAGAATCTGTTTCTTTTAAGGCATCCGCCCGAACAGATTGACCGGTAGAAGACACATCGACTGTTGCAGGCTCCGATTTACCTTTCTTTTCCTTCGGAGTAGCAGATTTCCGTTCCCGTTTTTTCGGTTCTTTCTTTTTCTTTTCTTCTTCTACCACTGTAGCCTCCTGAATGGTGATACGACGGTTCGTATTATCAGATAGCACACTATTTACTATCTCAGACACCATTTGCTTCAATTCTTCCAGGAATTGACGAGCATCGTAAGTTTTCTTTTCTATCTCACGCAATTTCTTTTCCCAGATACCCGTCAGTTCAGCCGACTTCAGCAACTCTTCATGAATCAACTGAATCAATTCCACTCCGGTAGGGGTAGCTATCAGATTCTTCTTTTCCTTACGGATATAGTTACGTTTAAAGAGAGTTTCGATAATAGCTGCACGAGTAGAAGGACGGCCGATACCATTTTCTTTCAATGCATCCCGAAGTTCATCGTTATCCACCAGCTTGCCGGCTGTTTCCATCGCACGAAGCAGGGTAGCTTCCGTATAGGGTTTAGGCGGCTGAGTCCATTTTTCATTCAAATCCGGTATATGCGGACCACTTTCCCCTTTCACGAAAGCAGGAAGCACGTTTTCATCTTCACCTTCTTTTTCTTCATTCAGATCTTTTACGTCTTTGGCAAATACTACCCGCCATCCCGGTTCCAGAATCTGCTTACCGGTTACCTTGAACTCGATACTATCAACCTCTCCCATCACTGTTGTAGTAGAAACTTTGCAATCAGGATAAAAAACCGCTATAAACCGGTGAGCTATCAAATCAAATACCCTACGCTCCATATCCGTCAGGTTTTGCGGATGAACTCCTGTAGGAATAATGGCATGGTGATCGGTTACTTTCGAACTATCAAAAACCTTTTTCGACTTAGGCAATGAAGCTCCTGCTAACGGCGTAGTAAGTACTTCATAATCTTTCAGTCCTTTCAGGATATTCGGACACTTAGGATAAATATCGTCACTCAGGAAAGTAGTATCTACACGTGGATAGGTAGTCACTTTCTTTTCATAAAGAGATTGGATAAGTTTCAGAGTTTCATCGGCAGAATAGGCAAACTTCTTATTGCATTCCACTTGAAGAGAAGTCAAGTCGAACAGACGGGGAGCATACTCCTTTCCGTCTTTTTTAGCCACAGAAGTCACGACAAAAGGCAGATCTTTAATGCGTTCCACCAATGCCATCCCCTCTTCACGATTAGCTATCGGATCAATGCCCCGGTTCTCTGTTTTCTTAGCCTTACCACCGGACTTTTCTTCTTCAGCCGCCAGCTCTTCATCACTTTTACGAATAAGGGCCGAGAAAGTTGTATCACGATACATGGTTTTCAGTTCCCAATATTGTTTAGGCTGAAAATTTTCAATATCCAGTTGCCTGTTGACGATCAGTGCGAGTGTAGGGGTCTGTACTCGTCCGATCGAAAGCACTTGCCGATTCTGCCCATATTTTACAGTATAGAGCCTCGTGGCATTCATCCCCAGCAACCAGTCACCAATAGCCCGAGACATCCCCGCCTCATAAAGTGGTTGAAAATCCTTCTGATCTTTTAGTTTCGCAAATCCTTCTTTAATAGCTTCTTCTGTCAGTGAAGAGATCCACAAACGTTTTACCGGACACCGCGCTCCGGCTTTCTGCATCACCCACCGCTGAATCAGTTCTCCCTCTTGACCGGCATCACCGCAGTTTATTATCTCATCAGCCTTTTGCATCAATCCCTCAATAATATGGAATTGTTTCTCGTAAGTAGGATTCTCTATCAGTTTGATGCCAAAACGTGGAGGAATCATAGGCAGGCTGCCCAGGCTCCATGACTTCCAGCCGGGAGTATATTCGTGAGGTTCTTTCAGGGTACAAAGATGACCGAATGTCCAGGTAACCTGGTATCCGTTTCCTTCAATATACCCTTCTTTCCTTTCGCGGGCTCCTAAAATATCAGCAATATCACGTGCCACAGAGGGCTTTTCGGCTATGCAAACTATCATTTGTTTTTCTTATTATAATGAGAATTGAGCAGACAAAGGTACAAAAAAATAGGAAGGGAGAAGTAGTAATCCGTCTCCATTTATTTTGTAGCTTTGCTTCGTATAATCTTTAAAATCCGAAAAAACATGAAAAGCTACAAATTATTATTGGCATTTACCTTATTCCTTGCATTTGCTTTCAATATGAAAGCACAATACGTTCACGAACGTTCCGACCAATATACGCCTCCTGAAGATAGTCTGGTAATACAAAAACTACATCACTGGCAGGACCAGAAATTTGGAATGCTGATTCACTGGGGTTTATATTCTGTTGCAGGAATCGTAGAATCATGGTCTATCTGTTCGGAAGAGGCAGATTGGATTCCACGCGACAGCACTATGGCCTATGAAGACTACAAAAAATGGTATTGGGGGCTGAAAGATTCATTCAATCCTACCCGTTTCGATCCGGAGCAATGGGCACAAGCGGCGAAGTCAGCAGGTATGCGCTATGCAATATTTACAACTAAGCACCACGACGGATTCAATATGTTCAATACGGCTTTCTCCGATTTTTCAATAGCCAAAGGCCCCTTCCAAACAGATCCCCGGGCAGACGTTGCCAAATACGTGTTTGAGGCTTTCCGTAACAATGATTTAATGGTAGGAGCCTATTTTTCTAAACCGGACTGGCATTCGGAATATTATTGGTGGCCGCGCTACGCCACTCCCCGACGTACACAAAATTACAACATTGACAAGAATCCCTGGCGTTGGAATCAGTTCAAAGAGTTCACTTACAATCAAATCGGAGAGTTAATGCATAACTACGGTCCGATCGACATTTTATGGTTAGACGGCGGATGGGTAAACAATCCCGGAACGAAGTCAGTTTTAGACATGGACCGTATTTCACAAATGGCACGACAGGCACAACCGGGTATTTTATTCGTAGACCGTACCATCCATGGCAAATATGAAAACTATCAGACCCCGGAACAGCAAATTCCGGACAAACAACTCCCCTACCCGTGGGAAACTTGTATGACACTGGGAGTAGACTGGGGATATACTCCGCATGCAGTATTCAAATCACCAGTTACAGTAATAGCAAAACTAATGGAAATCGTAGCAAAAGGAGGAAGTTTATTACTTGGTGTAGGTCCTACCCCCGAAGGGATATTACAGGATGAGATTGTCAGCCGTCTGCAAACCATAGGAGGATGGATGAAGAAGAATGGTACGGCTATCTACAACACTGTTACAACACCCCAATATTATAGTGAAGGTATCTGGTTTACCATGAATAAAGATGGAAAAACGATGTATGCATTATATAGTAATCCGGAAACTGAAAAGTTTCCCGACTATATAGAATGGGAAAACAATATCCCTGCAAAAAGAAGTGCCATCTATTGTTTACAGAACGGGAAAAAAGTAAAATGGGAAATAAAGAATAACCGAGTACGTGTCTACCTGCCTCAAAACCTAAAGACAGAAGTTAATGCACTCGCATTCTCTTTTACCAGACAAGCTATTCAATAAAGCGCAAAGGACAAACATCCGATAATAAGCCAACGGATAGAACCCAAAAGAGGCGAAGTATGAAAAATACTTCGCCTCTTTATTGTCATTCTTTAAAGATGGTCTTTAATCCTCATCCATCAGGATTTCCAGAATCTGACAAGCAGCCTTGGCCACCGGAGTACCCGGACCAAAAATAGCAGCCACACCAGCTTTATACAAGAAATCGTAATCCTGAGCAGGTATTACACCACCGGCAATTACTACGATATCTTCACGTCCCAGTTTTTTCAGTTCTTCAATAATCTGCGGAACCAAGGTCTTGTGTCCGGCCGCTAACGAAGAAACTCCCACTACATGAACATCATTCTCTACCGCCTCACGAGCTGCTTCGGCAGGAGTCTGGAACAACGGTCCCATATCCACGTCGAAGCCACAATCGGCATATCCGGTAGCTACTACTTTGGCACCACGATCGTGACCGTCCTGGCCCATCTTTGCAACCATAATACGGGGTTGACGTCCCTCTTTCTTTGCAAACTTCTCAGTGAGTTCGCAAGCGCGCTTAAAGTCAGCGTCGCCTTTGCTTTCTGATGAATACACGCCTGATATAGTTCTGATTATTGCTTTATAACGTCCTACTATTTGTTCGCAAGCATACGAGATTTCACCCAATGTAGCACGAACACGGGCAGCTTCTACCGCCAACTCGAGCAAATTGCCCTTACCGGTTTTCACACATTCAGTGATAGCGGCCAGTGCCTTGTCCACTTCGGCCTGATTACGACCTTCTTTCAAACGTTTCAGGTTCTCGATCTGCTCTTTACGAACAGCAGTATTGTCTACTTCAAGAATATCAATCGGATCTTCTTTTTCAAGACGATACTTATTTACACCGACAATGGTCTGCGATCCGCTGTCGATACGTGCTTGTGCACGGGCAGCCGCTTCTTCGATACGCATTTTCGGAATACCGGTCTCGATAGCCTTTGCCATACCTCCCAACTTCTCGATTTCCTGAATATGCTCCCAAGCACTGTGAGCCAATTCATTGGTCAGAGATTCCACATAATAAGATCCACCCCACGGGTCTACGTTCTTGCAGATATAAGTCTCTTCCTGAATATAGATCTGAGTATTACGGGCAATACGTGCAGAAAAGTCTGTCGGCAAAGCAATAGCTTCATCGAGAGCATTGGTATGCAACGACTGGGTATGTCCCAGTGCAGCAGCCATGGCTTCGATACAAGTACGTCCCACATTGTTGAACGGATCTTGTTCTGTCAATGACCAACCGGAAGTCTGAGAGTGCGTACGCAGTGCTAGAGATTTCGGGTTCTTCGGATTGAATTGCTTCACAATCTTCGCCCATAACATACGTGCTGCACGCATTTTGGCAATTTCCATAAAGTGATTCGTTCCAATGGCCCAGAAGAAAGAGAGACGCGGAGCAAAAGCATCAATATCGATACCTGCGGCAACACCTGCACGGAGATATTCCAAACCGTCAGCCAATGTGTAAGCCAATTCGATATCGGCTGTCGCACCAGCCTCCTGCATATGATAACCGGAGATAGAGATAGAGTTGAACTTCGGCATCTTTTGTGAGGTATATTCAAAAATATCAGAGATGATTTTCATTGAGAATGCAGGTGGATAAATATAAGTATTACGCACCATAAATTCTTTCAAAATATCATTCTGGATCGTACCGGCCATCTCCTCGAGTTTAGCTCCTTGTTCCAGTCCGGCATTGATATAGAATGCCATGATCGGGAGTACAGCACCGTTCATAGTCATAGATACGGACATCTTGTTCAAAGGGATACCATCAAACAAGACTTTCATATTCTCGAGTGAACAGATGGATACACCGGCCTTACCCACATCACCTACCACACGTTCGTGGTCGGGGTCATAGCCGCGGTGTGTAGCCAAGTCGAACGCAACCGACAGACCTTTCTGTCCGGAAGCCAAGTTACGGCGATAGAAAGCATTTGACTCTTCAGCTGTAGAGAATCCGGCATACTGGCGGATAGTCCAGGGACGAAGAGTATACATCACTGAATACGGACCACGCAAATAGGGAGGAAGACCGGCAGCATAGTCCAGGTGTTCCATTCCTTCAAGGTCTTCTTTGGTATAAACAGGCTTTACGCAGATGTGTTCCGGAGTCTTCCAGTTGGCTTCGATTCCGTTAGCCTTTTGCCATTCCGCACCGTTAGCGGGCTGGAATGCTGCGTAGATATCTAAGTTTTTAAAATCTTTTCTCATCTTACTTCAATAATTTAGCGTTGAACTCTTTAAGTGTTTCCAGTACATTGACACGTACATGGATGAAGTTCTCGATACCGGCAGCTTTCAGCTCTTCGGCACATTCCGGATTTCCGGCAATGATGAACATGGCACGACCGTTCAAGGCCCGGAAGGCCGGAATAGCGTACTCTGCATATTCGTCATCGCTTGAGCAAAGCACCACAATATCAGCTTTGGCAGCCATCGCTGCTTCCACGCCTGCTTCAACCGTTTCAAAACCAAGATTATCAATCACCTCATATCCGGCACAAGCCAGGAAGTTACAAGAGTATTGTGCACGTGCCTGACGCATAGCCAGATTACCGATTGTCAGCATAAAGGCCTTCGGACGTTTGCCGCTGGCTTCCGTTTCCAGGCGTAATGCCTCAAATTGACTTGCAGCACGATCGAAGTTCAATGTAGCAACATCTTTTTCGCAAGTATCGTGCCCGCCACAACAACAGGTCGCTTCTACCGGTTTCTTATCACCGGCTTTTTCATTGAAATTAGGGAACTGGTTAGTACCCAACAGGACTTCACGACGCTGAGCCACCGCTTTATGGCGCGCTTTGTTACTTTCGTTTACAGCCGCCTGAACAGTACCGGCTTTCAAAGCAGCATAGAAGCCGCCTTCTTCTTCAACGGCAAGGAAGATTTCCCATGCCTGCTTAGCGATAGATACCGTAAGGTTTTCAATATAGTAAGAACCGGCTGCCGGGTCAATCACTTTATCGAAGTGTGATTCTTCTTTCAACAGCAACTGCTGGTTGCGGGCCAGACGTTCGGAGAATTCATCGGGAGTTTCATAGGTTTTATCGAAAGGAACTACCGTCATTGAATCTACGCCTCCCAATGCAGCAGACATTGCTTCTGTTTGTGTACGAAGCAGATTCACGTGAGCATCAAACAATGTCAGATTGAAAGTAGATGTTTCAGCATGTACCTTCATCTTGGCAGCACAACGGCACTCACCGTTAGGTCCCTTGTTTTCGCAATCACGCAGACATTCGGGATTGTAAGAAGCCACAATGTTCGCCCACAACATACGGGCAGCACGGAATTTTGCAATTTCAAGGAAATAATTAGAACTGATACCAAAATTAAACTTAATTTTCTTAGCCACGATGGCAGCGGGAATCTCGGCTTCAGTCAACTGATTCATATATTCATTACCCCATGCCAATGCATATCCCAGTTCCTGAGAAATATAAGCACCCGCATTATTCAGGGTCAGTGCATTCACATTCAGCACACGATATTTGGGTAATTGTGCAGTAGCCTCGATCAGGGCTTTGGCTGTTTGCACCATGTTTCCCTTTTCTTTGCCTTTGGCCAGCATCTTATTGAAGAAGTCATAATTGATAGAGCCTTGCAACTTCGTCAAATCATAATCCTTTTTCTGGAAATAAGCTACCAACAAATCGGCAAGCTCCACTACATGTCCCTGACAGGTAGAAAAATTCAGTTCAACACATTCTGCACAAATGTCGTTCAACAATGTCTCAATGTATTCCGCATTGAGTTCTTTTGCTTTTACATGGAAAGAAAGAGAATCGATGCCTTTGTTCAGAATATCCAGAGCTTTCGCATTGGCTTCTTTCGGAGATTCCACCTTAATCTCCTGACGAACCAACCACTCATTACTATTCTTCTTCGTGCCTCTTAAATAAGGGAATTCTCCGGGAAGTGCATCGGTTGTTTTAAGTCCTTCCAGGTCTTCCATCCGGTAGAAAGGTTTTACCTTGAATCCTTCGTTTGTCTTCCAAACGAGTTTCTTCTCAAAATCAGCTCCTTTCAGGTCAGCTGTGACCTTCTCCATCCACTTCTCGGTGGAAACAGGAGAAAAATCTGAGAAGAGTTTTTCTTTACTGTCTGCCATAGTTTATTTATTTTAAATTAAAATAAGATTGTTATCTCAATTTATGTCTCTAATTCTTTAATCAAAATGTAAGATTGCGACTTGCAAATATACTGAAATACTCTAAACCTCACGCTTTTTTTAGGGAAAATTCGCACTACCTGCTACCCCTGTGACTTCCCCAAATAAAAGGCAGGCAAATATTTGATTACCTCCGAGGTTATAGCTAATTTTGCACCCGTTTACATAAAATTATAAACTACTATATTATGGATTGGTTACAAGATTTATTATGGAACCCCAACTCCGTAGCCCACATCGTCTTCCTCTACGCTTTCGTAGTGGCGGCAGGTGTCTATTTGGGAAAGATCAAGATCTTCGGAGTCTCTTTAGGGGTTACCTTTGTTTTGTTTGCCGGCATCCTAATGGGACATTTTGGCTTCACAGGCGATACCCATATCCTACATTTCATCCGCGAATTCGGATTGATATTGTTCGTATTCTGTATCGGTCTTCAGGTGGGGCCTTCTTTCTTCTCTTCATTTAAGAAAGGCGGAATGACCCTAAACATGCTGGCCGTAGGAATTGTGGTATTGAACATTGCCGTAGCAATGGCGCTCTATTTCATTCTGGGAGGCAGAATCGAGCTCCCCATGATGGTAGGTATCCTGTACGGCGCAGTCACAAACACCCCGGGACTCGGTGCCGCACAAGAAGCACTGAATCAATTGAGTTATTCCGGCCCGCAGATTGCATTAGGTTATGCCTGTGCTTATCCGTTGGGAGTAGTAGGTATTATAGGCTCTATCATCGCAGTGCGTTACATCTTCCGCATCAACTTCGCCAAAGAAGAAGAGAACTGGAATCAAGAGACTGACGGCACTCACCACAAGCCACACCTTATGAGTCTGGAAGTACACAACGAAGCCATCTACGGAAAAACCCTGGGCACAATCAGCAGCTTCCTCGGACGTCCGTTTGTTTGTTCGCGCATCCGTAAAAACGGGCACGTCAGCATTCCAAACCACGGCACTATCCTGGAACAGAATGACCAGTTATTTGTGGTATGTTCAGAAGAGGATTCAGATGCCATTGTAGCCTTTATCGGACGCGAAGTGCAAGTAGACTGGGAGAAACAGGATATGCCGATGGTATCACGTCGTATCTTGGTAACCAAACCGGAAATAAACGGAAAGAAGCTCGGTATGCTGAACTTCCGCAGCATGTATAATGTCAACATTACCCGTGTCAACCGTTCGGGTGTCGACCTGTTTGCTAACCCCAACCTGATACTGCAAGTGGGTGACCGTGTCATGGTAGTAGGCTCCGAAGACGCTGTAGAACGGGTAGCCAGCGTACTTGGTAACTCTTTGAAACGCCTCAACGAACCGAACATTATCACATTGTTTGTGGGCATCTTCCTGGGTATCCTGTGCGGTAGTCTTCCCATTGCATTTCCGGGTATGCCGACTCCTGTCAAGCTCGGCCTTGCCGGCGGACCGCTGGTGGTAGCCATTCTGATAGGACGTTTCGGACACAAACTGCATCTGGTAACTTATACAACTCAAAGCGCCAACCTGATGATACGTGAAATCGGTATCGTTCTCTTCCTTGCCAGTGTAGGTATCGAAGCCGGAGCAAATTTCGTGGATACGGTAATCCATGGAGATGGTCTGCTTTATGTAGGTTGCGGTTTCCTGATCACGATTATTCCTTTGCTGATAATCGGGGTCATAGCACGTTCGTATTATAAAATCAATTACTTCATGCTGATGGGATTGATCGCGGGTAGCAATACCGACCCTCCCGCATTGGCCTATTCCAATCAGGCAACCGGTAGCGACGCACCGGCAGTAGGTTATTCTACCGTATATCCGCTATCGATGTTTCTCCGTATCCTTGCGGGACAAATGATATTGTTGCTAATGATGTGATAACGATACACCCTGATACAGCAATGGCCAGTTACCATGTTTTTATTTACATAGTAATTGGCCATTTCTATATGGTAACAGCTTCTATTACAAAGCCAGTTTCTTCACCACAAATTCTTCTATAAACCTTACCGTTTCATCAATTCCCAATACCGAAGAATCGATGCAAAGATGATAGGTCGCAGCTGCTCCCCAGGTTTTATAGCTATAGTAATTATAATATTCTGAACGCTTCTTATCCGCCTTATTCATTTTTTCTGCGGCTGCTTCTTCAGAAATTCCGTGGATGCGGCACAGACGGGCTATACGATCCTCTTGCGAAGCAGAAATGAAAATATTGGCACAACGGGGATGTTCACGCAAGATGTAATCGGCACACCGCCCCACAAACACACAGGATTTATTTGCCGCAAGATGCCGGATGACATCACTCTGGATTTTAAAAAGAGCATCATTGCTCAGGCAATTGGTGCAAGGCATGGCACCATCACTAATAAAAGGAAAACGCATCCCAAACAACCCGCCGATAATACCCTGAGAGGCTTTCTCGTCGGCTTTCTCGAAAAACTCCCGACAGAGTCCGCTTTCCTCCGAAGCCAGATTAATCAGCTCTTTATCATAGAAATCGATGCCTAACCTGGCTGCCAATTTTTCTCCGATCTCTTTTCCGCCACTGCCCAACTGACGGCCGATATTGATGACATAATTACCATTCATAGTACTTTTGTATATTGGTTCAATAGCAAACATACACATTATTTCCGAAAGAAGAAAATAAATAATGTACCAATATACAGAGTGCCGCATTTCTTATCAATTGGTAACTTTTATCCATTTTCAGAGTCGTATCTTTGCAGCCGCTAAAAAAATAAACATTGTTTTTATGAAGGACAGCATTGACTTCGGAAATATGGAAATTCCGAGACTATTCAGGAAATTATTGATTCCAACAGTACTTGGAATGGTCTTTTCCGCCGTGTTTGTAATCACCGACGGTATATTTGTCGGTAAAGGTATAGGCAGTGATGCCCTGGCAGCGGTCAACATCACGGCTCCGCTATTTATGATAACCACCGGCATCGGACTGATGTTTGGAGTGGGCGCATCTGTTGTAGCTTCCATTCACCTGTCACAAGGTAAACGAAAAGTTGCGAGTATCAACATCACACAGGCACTTGCCTTTTCGGCCTTACTTATTCTAGTGCTATCGGCACTCTGCTGCTATTTCGCAGAGCCTATCGGCCGATTACTCGGCAGCTCGGAACGGTTGTTGCCTCTGGTGGTGGAGTATATGAATTGGTACGTACCTTTCCTCGTATTCTACCTGCTCCTAAGCGCCGGCATGTTTTACATCCGCCTGGACGGATCGCCCAACTATGCCATGATGTGCAACGCCGTATCGGCCATTATCAATATCATACTCGATTATGTCTTCATTTTCCAATTGGGCTGGGGAATGATGGGAGCTGCTTTTGCCACCAGCCTGGGCACTATGGTCGGCGGATTGATGACACTCATTTATCTCCTCCGTTTTTCCCGTAACGTAGGTATTTACCGTATCAAGCTGAGCCGGAAAAGCATGCGGCTTACCTGCCGTAACATCGGCTACATGATCAGGCTGGGATCTTCCGCCTTTATCAGCGAGGCATCCATTGCCAGCATGATGTTCCTGGGGAATTATGTATTTATCAGCCATTTGGGAGAAAGCGGTGTAGCCGCATTCAGCATTGTATGTTACTTCTTTCCTATCATTTTTATGGTATACAATGCCATCGCCCAATCGGCACAACCCATCATCAGCTATAATTTCGGACAACAGAACCCGGGACGGGTCGCACGTACCATCCGGTTGGCATTGAAGACAGCTTTAGGCTGCGGCATTTTTTTCTTTGCCGCCACTCTGGTATTCAATCACCAGATAGTCGGGCTGTTTATCGATAAAAGCTACCAAGCCTATGATATTGCGGTAAACGGCATTCCTTACTTTGCAGTCGGCTATCTGTTTTTTGCGCTCAACATAGTGGACATCGGCTATTATCAAAGTATCGAACGTGCCCGGCGCGCCACTGTCATCACCCTTTTCCGGGGAACATTGTTCATGCTGGCAGGTTTCCTGCTCTTGCCTCCGGTGCTGGGAGTAAGGGGCATTTGGCTGGCCGTTCCTTTGGCCGAACTGCTGACCTTATTGCTTATTATCGGAATTTACCTGAAGGACTCTTTCACCGTTCGCCGATGATACGTATCTTTGCATCACTCAAACAGATGCAAAGAGTCTTATGGAAACATTTATTGAAAAGTTCAGAAACAGCTATCATCTTTCAGAAAACGACACGCAAACCCTGCTCAGCTATATGGAGGAGATCCGTTTCAAAAAGAAAGAAGTCATCGTCCATGAAGGCTCCAAAAACGGAAATCTGTATCTGATAAAGCAAGGCATCTGGCGTGCCCATTATCTGAAAGATGGAGTGGACACTACCATTTGGTTTGCCGGTGCAGGCGAAGCTGCCTTTTCGGTATGGGGATATGTGGAAAATACTGCATCGCACATCACGATTGAAGTCATGTGCGATAGCATAGCCTACTGTATTCCGGGATCAACCCTGAACAATCTTTATGCTTCATCGCTCGGACTCGCCAACCTGGGACGACAACTGATGGAACGGCAACTGCTCAGCCTCGAAAACTGGCTGATCAGCGCCGGAAGCCCCAAAGCTAAAGAACGTTATCTGACTCTTATCAAAGAACATCCCGAACTATTACAAAATGTGCCTTTAAAGCATATAGCCTCTTATTTGTGGATTACACCACAGTCGCTGAGCAGAATCCGGAGAGAAATGAAAATGTAATTTCGGAGCTTGACACAGCGACAGAGCGGGTGAAGACCTCAACAGAGGCTTTGCCATACTCCTCTTTCCATATTTCTCTCGTTATACCAATCATTCGCTCCATTTAGTCCTCAATCTCTTTCCTTTCTATCTCTTTTTAGTTACCTTTGTAAGGAACCGAATACGAGTTGCACAACTGGTACATGACGAGTTGCACAACTGGTATACGACGAGTTGTACAACTGGTAACGTACAAGTTGTGTAACCGGTACATCGAATCATATTAACCTTTCATACAAAGCACTATGGGACTCATTTATTTAGTCAGAAAGAAAAAGTTCAGAACAGCCGAAGGGATCAGAGAACTCTATTTTGCCATCCAGCGGAAACTTCAGAAAAGAGGTGGCAAGAACGAAGAAGACCTTGCCGAAATCCTTTCGGCAAACAGTTCACGAAGCAAAGGGGAAGTATTGAGCATCCTCACCGATCTGCCGGACGTGATAGAAGAGATATTGAAAAATGGAGAATCCGTATCCATCAGAGGGTTGGGATCGTTTCATGCCTCCATTACAAGCAATGGCTTCGAGCATCCGGAAGATGTATTGCCTCACGAGGTACGGGTATCCAAAGTATATTTCATTGCCGACCGCAAGTTTACCCAACGTGTCAGCCGGATGAAATTCTTTCGCTACCCACTATCCAAATATTTCCCAAAGAACTTGTTACGACCCGAAACAATCAGGGAAGAAGAGACTCGGGAAGAGAAACCGGAGTTCATTCCTGACGATGACGAATGAAACGGATACCGCATAAAAGACATGGAGCTTGTCCGGCATCTCTGCCCGATCAAAAGAGGAATCTGATACATCCCATTACAGACAGATGACAGCAGCCCTCCGGATTCATGAGTAAACTGACGAACCGACTTGAACTTCAGGCCTGCGTCATCCGGTGGTCTGCGGCAAAGGAGACCGGTCCGGGACAAGCTCTCTGTCTCGTTCCCGAACCGGTTTATCAAAAGACATATCCCAGATTTACATAAAACCCCACCTTATGAGATCTGCTGGAGTATCCCAAAGAAGCCTCGAGCGGACCGAACAGACTATCGTAACCATATCCCACACTACCGCCCCAAACCGGTTTTGCTCCCCAGATATCAAAAAAGTTATCATTCCGGAAAGCCACGTTTCCGGTAAAGGTGACATAGTTCTTGCTACCGATACGCTGCCGCAACTTCAGGCTTGTCACCAGAACAGAGTTGTCCACAATCTCCAGATTCGTGATGCCGGCAAAAGGAAGTTGTTGAGGCAGATAGTGCCCGAAATTCTCGCCTCCCATGGCATTCAGATACGGATAAGGTATATTTTTACCGATAAGCACCCGCCCATACAAAGAGGGAATCAGGGCAAAACGATCGGTCAGTGAAAAGACACCGGCCCATGATGCCGCAAGGGCAGAGAAGGGAGCATGGCCTTTATAATGTGTCAGATTATCGGTATAGAGCGAGTAGCGTCCCTGCACATCGGTCCCCTTGGAAGGGAAATATCCCTTGTTGTACGTATTGTAATGCAACTGTGCAAAATAGCTGAAGAAGTGTTGGGGCTTCACCTCCAGACGCTGCCCGCCGGTGTTGTAAAGAAAGTCTTTATACTTAAAGAACTCAAAATTCAGCCCGGCGCCAAAGCGCAGGTTGCGAAACCATACATCCGAGAATCCAAACTCACCCGAATGATACTTATAAGTAGTATTATAGGAACGCCTTCCGTGATCGTAGATATTGATATCGTTGTACTCAAACTGATAAGCAAAATTGAAATTGCGCATCTGCATCGGTGCCAATGTATATTCGACCCGGGCGAGATAACGTTTTCCCAGCCTTCCCGTCACCGAAACCCACGAAGGAACACGCGTCTCGAGCCGGCTCCTGACGTTCAACAAAAGCGAGGCAATCTCTTCCGAATCAAAACGGATACCCAGATTAAGATTACGTTCATACTTCTCTTCCAGGATGAAGTGCAACTGATATCCCTGAGGGGTGTCGGTCAGTTTATAGCTGACATTGGAGTAAGCCTGACTGCCGCGCAAGGTGGTCAGAGCTTCATAAAGCTGTTCCATACGCATCTTGCTGTTTTCCTTCAGGTGACAGCGATGCATGATCCATTTCTTGTCACTATCCTCGATGCCGTCAAAAGTGATCTCCTTAACAAAAATGTCTTTCGAAGACCACAATGAACTGAACGGACCATGACGCGGGGCAACATAGTTCTCAGGCAGTCCTATTTCCTTCTTCAGCTTTTGCAAAGCGGTCCACTGTTCACGGGCAGCCTCTTCGCCCCGGTTCACCAAAGTATCGAGCGCGGGAATATTGAAACTTGCAGCAGAATACCCTTTCACATCCACCTTGATATAGACAGTGGCCAGTTTGATATTCTCTTCGTATCGGGTCTGCCCGGTCAGATTGATAATCTGATTGAAGATTTCACTGAGGTTGTTCAGTTCATCGGCAGTGCGGAGATCATTCTGCACATCGACACCGATAATGACATCAGCTCCCATGGCACGGGCTATGTTGGTCGGGAAATTATTTTTCATGCCACCGTCCACAAGAATCTTATCACCCAGGCGCACCGGAGTGAATACGCCGGGAATAGCCATACTGGCGCGCATGGCGGTAGCCAACACTCCGTTATGAAATACGACTTCATCTCCGTTTACTATATTCTCCGAAACACAGGCAAACGGGATAGGCAGTTTATTGAAGTTGATGGAGTCGTGATAACCGACTGTCAGTTCCGAAAAAAGATTGGCCAGATTCTGGCCTTTGATAACACCTCCGAACACATTGGCCTTCAGATTCTTCTTTAAAGGAACAGAGAGGACGTAGGTTTCCGAGTTCTGACGTTCGGTCATGGTCTGGTCTTCCCAACTGATACGGTCGCTGAGCAAGAGAGGCCAATTCTGATGATTGACCATGCTATCGAGCTGATGGGGAGTATAACCGATGGAATAAAGCCCGCCGATGATGGACCCCATACTGGTTCCGACAATATAATCGATAGGGATACCTGCTTCTTCAATCACTTTCAGAGCGCCGATGTGGGCCACTCCCTTGGCACCTCCACCACTCAAGACCACAGCAACACTCTTACGCTGCTGGGCATGTACAGGTGAGAAAACAAACAGACTGATACACAGGATAAGGACAAAACAGATTCGCTTTTTCATGACTACTACATTGGTTTCTGATCATTACAGATAAAAGACAAATGCCGGCTGCAATTTGTTTAGCCCACCGGCATGAAAGTAGTCAATCCTTATTTTTGCTTCAACCGTAAGAATAGAATAAGGTGTGCATAAAGGAAGACGGTCCGCATGGTATACGCCGCAACGTTCTCCGGCAGTTGCCACCGAAGTCAGGCAGCCTGTCTGCCATGGATACGGAACAAGCGGAACTGCCACCACAACATCCCCGCCGAGATCAGACTGGCTATCAAGTCGGAAACAGGCATACTTACCCATACGCCTGTCTGACCGAAATACCGGGGCAGGATCAACAGGCAGGGAATCAGTATCAGCACCTGACGGGTGATAGACAGAAAGATAGCTTTACTCGCCATCCCGATGCTTTGAAAGAAGTTCGACGTCACCATCTGGAACCCGACTATCGGGAAAAACAGCACCACAATCCGAAGTCCTTCGGCCGACTGACGGATCAATTCTTCGTGGGAAGTAAAGATAGATACGGCCAAACCGGGAATCAACATTCCCATCAGGAAACCCGTAGTTGTTACAATGGTGGCTCCGTAAATGGTAAGCTTCAACACACGGGTCACCCGGGGATAGAGCCGGGCGCCGAAATTATATCCAGCTATGGGCTGCATCCCTTGGTTCAGCCCCATCACAATCATCACAAACAAGAAAACAAGACGATTGACAATACCAAACGCACCGATAGCAAGATCTCCGCCATATTTTTTCAACCCCTGGTTAATCAGGATTACGATAAAACACGACGCAAGGTTCATCAGGAAAGGAGCCATACCGATGGCGAGCGAGTCGAATACGATTTTCCGTTTCAACCGGAAAATGCCCCGATGAAAATGGAGCAACTCTTCCTTATTGCTGAATAGCCTGAACTGCCACATCAGAGAAATGACCTGTGCCAGGATAGTGGCTATGGCTGCTCCTTGAATGCCCCAGCCGAAGCCGTAAATAAACAGAGGATCGAGAATCGTATTGATAACCACTGTAGCAATAGTGGCATACATTGCCTTTTGCGGATGACCGGCCGAACGAAGCACGGCATTCAGTCCCAGGTAAAGATGGGTAATGACATTACCATAAAGGATCACCTTCATATAATCGCGGGCATACCCCACAGTCTCGTCGCTGCCTCCGAAAAAATAAAGGATAGGATCGAGAAAAATAAGGGTAAGTATCGTAAAAGCAAGCCCGATGATGATATTCAGCACCAATACATTTCCCAGCACACGTTGCGCCGTATCGTAATCTTTTTGTCCCAGCTTTACCGAAACCAGCGTGGCAGCCCCCACTCCGACCAGCGAACCGAAAGCCGCCGCAAGATTCATCAGCGGAAATGTCAGAGCAAGCCCCGAAATAGCCATCGGACCAACCCCGTGACCAATAAAAATGCTGTCTACCATGTTGTAAAGTGAAGATGCGGTCATAGCGATAATAGCCGGAATGGCATACTGCATCAAGAGTTTTCCAATCTTTTCGGTGCCCAGCGCAGTGGGCGTCTTTTGTCCTGTCATACCTATTATTTTGAGGGTGCAAAGATACAAATCTATTTAGAATTAAAGGTGAAGAATAAAGAATAAGAGTTACAATGCCGTATTTCTAAGAAAAGTTTCGTATTTTTGCCTCCAAAATTGAGTTAATATCTAACGAAATGAACATATTAGAACTAAGTGAACAGGAAATCATCCGACGTAACAGTCTGAATGAACTTCGCGCGATGGGCATCGAACCCTATCCCGCAGCAGAGTATGTAACCAATGCTTTCTCAACTGATATTAAAGCCGAATTCAAAGATGACGAGACACCCCGCCAGGTATCCGTAGCCGGTCGCATGATGAGCCGCCGCATAATGGGTAAAGCCTCTTTCATTGAATTGCAGGACTCTAAAGGCCGCATCCAGGTATATATCACCCGTGATGACATCTGCCCGGGAGAAGACAAGGAAATGTACAACACTGTGTTCAAACGCCTGCTCGACTTAGGCGACTTCATCGGAATCGAAGGCTTCGTATTCCGCACACAGATGGGCGAAATCAGTATCCATGCACAAAAGCTGACGGTGCTCGCCAAATCGATCAAACCACTGCCTATTGTTAAATACAAAGACGGCGTAACTTACGACTCTTTTGAAGATCCTGAATTGCGTTACCGCCAGCGCTATGTCGACCTGGCTGTCAACGAAGGCGTTAAAGATATTTTCATCAAACGCAGCAAAGTATACAGTTCCATGCGCGAATACTTCAACTCAAAGGGATACATGGAAGTGGAAACTCCGATCCTGCAGGCCATTGCCGGAGGAGCAGCCGCGCGTCCGTTCATGACTCACCACAATGCTTTGGATATTCCTTTATACATGCGAATCGCCAGTGAGCTTTACCTGAAACGCCTTATTGTCGGCGGTTTTGAAGGTGTATACGAGATCGGTAAAAACTTCCGTAACGAAGGTATGGACCGTACACACAATCCAGAATTCACCTGTATGGAGATATATGTAGCCTACAAAGACTACAACTGGATGATGGAATTTACTGAAAAAATGATCGAAAAGATCTGTCTGGACGTAAACGGTACTACCGAAGTAAAAGTAGGCGACAACATCATCAATTTCAAAGCGCCCTATAAGCGTGTCACTATGCTGGGAGCCATCAAAGAGCACACCGGTTACGATCTGACAGGAATGAATGAAGAGCAGATTCGCGAAGTTTGCAAGAAACTGAACATGGAAATCGATGATACGATGGGTAAAGGTAAACTGATCGATGAGATCTTCGGTGAGTTCTGCGAAGGCACTTATATACAGCCTACATTCATCACGGATTACCCGATCGAGATGTCTCCTCTGACCAAGAAGCATCGTGACAACCCTGAACTGACAGAACGTTTCGAGTTGATGGTAAACGGTAAAGAGTTGTGTAACGCATATTCTGAGTTGAACGATCCGATCGACCAGTTGGAACGTTTCGAAGACCAGATGAAACTGAGCGAAAAGGGAGATGATGAAGCGATGATCATCGATAAGGACTTCGTCCGTGCATTGGAATATGGTATGCCTCCTACTTCGGGTATGGGTATCGGTATGGACCGTCTGACTATGCTGATGACCGGTCAGTCGACCATTCAGGAAGTATTGTTCTTCCCACAGATGCGTCCGGAGAAAGTCGTACCGAAAGACAGTGCTTCCAAATTTATGGAACTGGGCATTGCCGAAGAGTGGGTACCTGTCATCCAGAAAGCAGGATACAATCAGGTGGCCGACATGAAAGAGGTTAATCCGCAGAAATTCCACCAGGATATTTGTGGCATCAACAAGAAATACAAATTGGAACTGACCAATCCGTCAGTTAACGATGTAGCCGAGTGGATACAGAAAATTAAATAAATTAAGAATGAAGAATGGCGATGAGGAGCCGGAGCATTTGACCTCCGGTCTTCCCTGCACCATTCTTCATTCTTCATTTTTAATTCTTAATTTATAGAAATGAAATTACCCGGTAAGATAGCGATAATGGGCGGAGGAAGCTGGGCTACAGCCATCGCAAAGATGTGTCTGGCTCAGGAAGAGTCTATCAATTGGTATATGCGGCGCGACGACCGCATCGCCGATTTCAAACGGCTCGGGCATAATCCAGCCTATCTGACAGGCGTAAAGTTCGACATGAAGCGCATCAATTTCAGCTCCAACATCAACGATGTGGTGAAAGAGTCTGATACGCTAATCTTCGTCACCCCTTCTCCATATCTGAAAGCTCACCTGAAAAAGCTGAAAACACGGATCAGAGACAAGTTCATTATTACCGCTATCAAAGGTATTGTCCCCGATGACAATCTGATTGTCTCGGAATACTTTAACAAGGAATATGGCGTTCCTCCCGAAAATATTGCCGTACTGGCCGGTCCATGTCATGCCGAAGAAGTGGCTCTGGAACGTCTCTCTTATCTCACCATCGCTTGTCCGGACAAGGATAAAGCACGCGTTTTTGCCCGCCGACTGGGCAGCAGTTTCATCAAGACTTCTGTTAGCGATGACGTGATAGGAATTGAATACAGTTCCGTACTGAAAAATGTATATGCCATAGCAGCAGGCATCTGTAGCGGTTTGAAATATGGAGACAACTTCCAGGCCGTACTGATATCAAACGCTATCCAAGAGATGAATCGCTTCTTAAATACGGTACATCCGATAAACAGAAACGTAGATGAATCTGTTTATCTGGGTGATTTGTTGGTGACCGGCTACTCCAACTTCAGCCGTAACCGTACGTTTGGTACCATGATCGGTAAGGGATACTCTGTAAAAAGTGCCCAAATCGAAATGGAGATGATAGCGGAAGGATATTATGGAACAAAGTGTATTAAGGAAATCAATAAACATCATCACGTAAATATGCCGATACTGGATGCTGTATACAACATCTTATATGAGCGCATATCTCCGATGATTGAAATAAAATTGCTGACTGACTCGTTTAGATAAACAAGAAAGCAGACAAATAACTCTTTAACTCCTAAATAAAGAAAGATATGATTAGTTTGAACATTGAAAAAACTTTTGGATTCATTTCCAAGGAATCGGTTTCTGCCTACGAAGCTCAGGTAAAAGCCGCACAGGAAGCGCTGGAAAACGGCACTGGTAAAGGTAACGACTTTCTGGGGTGGTTGCATCTGCCCTCTTCTATCAGTAAAGAGCACCTGGCCGACCTGAAAGCTACCGCACAAGTATTGAGAGACAATTGTGAGGTAGTGATCGTAGCCGGTATCGGAGGAAGTTACCTGGGTGCCCGTGCGGTGATCGAGGCATTGTCAAACAGCTTCACTTGGTTACAGGAAAAGAAAACAGCACCGGTCATGATTTATGCCGGCCACAATATTGGTGAAGATTATCTGTACGAACTGACTGAGTTTCTGAAAGATAAAAAATTCGGTGTAATCAATATCTCTAAATCCGGTACAACTACAGAGACCGCTCTGGCATTCCGCCTGCTGAAGAAACAGTGTGAAGATCAACGCGGCAAAGAGATGGCAAAGAAAGTAATCGTAGCCGTCACAGATGCCAAGAAAGGTGCGGCACGCGTTACTGCAGATAAAGAAGGATACAAATCTTTCATTATCCCTGACAATGTAGGAGGACGTTTTTCCGTGTTGACTCCGGTAGGTTTATTGCCCATTGCAGTAGCCGGATTCGATATCGAGCAACTGGTAAACGGTGCTGCCGACATGGAGAAAGCTTGTGGAGCCGATGTTCCTTTCGCAGAAAACCCTGCAGCGATTTATGCCGCTACTCGTAACGAGTTATACAAGAACGGCAAGAAGATAGAGATTCTTGTTAACTTCTGCCCGAAGCTTCACTACGTAAGCGAATGGTGGAAACAACTTTACGGAGAATCTGAAGGAAAAGATAATAAAGGTATCTTCCCGGCAGCAGTCGATTTTTCTACAGACCTGCACTCGATGGGTCAGTGGATTCAGGAAGGTGAACGCACAATCTTCGAAACAGTGATCTCTGTAGACAAAGTGAACCATAAGTTAGAAGTACCTTCGGATGAAGCTAACCTAGATGGCTTAAACTTCCTGGCCGGCAAGCGCGTAGACGAAGTAAACAAAATGGCCGAATTGGGAACCCAATTGGCTCACGTAGACGGAGGAGTTCCCAATATGCGTATCGTGATTCCGGAACTGAGCGAATTCAGCATCGGACAATTACTCTATTTCTTCGAAAAAGCTTGCGGTATCAGCGGCTATCTGCTGGGCGTAAATCCGTTCAACCAGCCGGGTGTAGAAGCATACAAAAAGAACATGTTTGCTTTACTGAACAAACCCGGATACGAAGAAGAATCAAAAGCTATTCAGGCAAGACTGTAAGAGCCCAATAAAACAAGTATATAATAGAAAAGAGCGGTACTATCGGAAGTATCGCTCTTTTCTATTATATACCGATCCGTCAGATCAATCGTCTTGTTTATCGGAAGTTTTGATTTCCAATTCATACTTGGCCCCTTCACAATTAACAGGTTTGGAGAAAAGGTAGAATTTAAGTTTCACTCCATCTTCGGTCACTTGCTGCACCTTTGCCCTGATACCTATTTGAGTCTGAGAAACTCCATCCTTAAACCCTAACTTGCCATTATCCTTATCCGTAAACTCTTTATCATCACTGAGCGTCTCTTCCGGCAAATCATTAAAATCAATCTCCACAGCAGTCTCTTTACTACCCGGAGTTTCCTCTTTTACCAGAAACGTATTCAACTCCTCTCCATTGCCGTCCAGTTTCAACGAAATTTCGAGTTCATCATCTACTTTGAGAGGAGGTAAGGCCTCCATTTGCCGGGTATAATCCATCTCTCCGTCATTGACGTACAGTCCCTGCATTTCGATCGTAGGACTTGGAACAGAATCTTTGCAAGCGGTAGTCAGCAAGCATAACGACAGTAAAGGGAAAAATAGTTTTTTCATGCAATCATATCACTTAATAGATTTTGCAAAAATACATATTCTGTTCGATTCACCAAAATAATCGTATCTTTGCACTCCAAATCAATAGGTATATATCATGTTTCAGGAAGCAATTGCGCAATATCTCAAGCAAAATCATTATAAATCTATCCAACTGAAATCCGTGCTTTTCGATATGGACGGCGTACTTTTCGACTCCATGCCTTATCATGCCGAAGCATGGCACAAGACCATGAAGGCCCATGGGCTGAATTTAAGTCGGGAAGAAGCTTACATGCACGAAGGCCGTACGGGGGCCGGAACTATCAACATCGTATGTCAACGTCAATTGGGACGTGACGCTACTCAAGAAGAAATAGAGAGCATTTATCTCGAAAAGAGCATCGAATTCAACAAGCATCCCCAAGCCGAACGCATGCCGGGTGCATGGGAATTACTACAAAAAATCAAAGCGGAAGGTATCATCCCGACCGTGGTTACCGGTTCCGGACAAGCCTCACTGCTGGATAGACTCGAGCATAACTTTCCGGGAATGTTTCGTCAGGAATTGATGGTGACTGCCTTCGATGTCAAATACGGAAAGCCGAATCCGGAACCCTATCTGATGGCATTGGAAAAAGGAGGATTGAAACCTAATGAAGCTATTGTCATCGAAAATGCCCCTTTAGGTGTAGAAGCCGGACATAAAGCCGGAATATTCACCATTGCTGTCAACACCGGACCTCTGAACGGGGAAATACTACTGAATGCCGGTGCCGATTTATTATTCCCTTCAATGCAATCCTTATGTGAATCCTGGGAGAAATTAGCCCGGCTCCTACATTAATTGGTCAATAAAACTAAAATGGCTGATAATTGTTTAATTATCAGCCATTTCTTTGTACTCCCGAAGGGAATCAAACCCTTATCTTAGGTACCGGAAACCTACATTCTATTCGTTGAACTACAGGAGCATTGTTTTTATGCGACGACAAAAGTATAAAAAATCTTCGCATTTTCCTAATGATTCACCTTTTTTTGTAGTATTCATCTACCGAACGCTATATTATCAAATATTATTTTGCAACTCTTATGCTATATAAAACGATCAATTTGATAACATTTTAGCCTATTATTCATACAGATATAGATATTATTCATATCTTTGCCGACAAATAACAATCAATAAACCTATGAGTTACCTAATAAAACCTCAGAATTATAAACCTTTGCTTGACCTGAAACAGACAGAACTGGGCATCAAACAAATTAAAGAGTTCTTCCAGCTGAATCTTTCTTCGGAGCTGCGTCTGCGCCGTGTCACAGCCCCACTCTTCGTACTCAAAGGAATGGGTATCAATGATGACCTGAACGGTATAGAACGTCCTGTCTCATTTCCCATCAAGGACCTGGGCGATGCACAAGCGGAAGTAGTACACTCACTCGCTAAATGGAAACGCCTGACCTTGGCAGATTATCACATTGAACCGGGTTATGGTATTTATACGGACATGAATGCCATCCGCTCGGACGAAGAACTGGGCAATCTGCATTCACTTTATGTAGACCAGTGGGACTGGGAACGGGTAATTACTGCCGAAGACCGTAATGCCGACTTCTTAAAAGAGATCGTAAACCGCATTTATGCCGCTATGATCCGTACGGAATATATGGTGTACGAAATGTACCCGCAAATCAAACCTTGCCTGCCACAGAAGTTGCACTTTATCCATTCGGAAGAATTACGCCAGTTGTATCCCGATATGGAACCTAAATGCCGCGAACATGCCATCTGTAAAAAGTATGGAGCCGTATTTATCATCGGCATCGGTTGCAAGCTGAGTGATGGCAAGAAACATGACGGACGCGCCCCGGACTATGACGACTATACCAGCAAAGGGTTGAACGACCTACCCGGACTGAACGGTGACCTGTTGCTCTGGGACGATGTGCTGCAACGCTCCATTGAGTTGTCTTCAATGGGTATCCGTGTAGACAAAGAGGCTCTTTTACGCCAGGTGAAGCAAGAGAATCAGGAACAAAGACTGGAACTCTATTTCCATAAAAGATTATTGAATGATACGCTTCCACTCTCTATCGGCGGCGGTATCGGACAATCGCGTTTGTGCATGTTCTACTTACGCAAAGCTCATATCGGCGAGATTCAGGCAAGTATCTGGCCGGAAGAAATGCGTCGTGAATGTACAGCCCTTAATATACACCTTATTTAATAGCCTATGAACGTACAAATAGAAGAGAGCTGGAAAACTCATTTAGAACCAGAATTTGAGAAGGATTATTTCCGCACACTGACTGAATTTGTCAGAAGTGAATATAGCCAGTATCAGATCTTTCCCCCGGGAAAGTTGATATTCAATGCATTCAATTTATGTCCGTTTGATAAAGTAAAAGTAGTCATTATCGGTCAGGACCCCTACCATGGTCCCGGTCAGGCACACGGCCTTTGTTTCTCGGTGAATGACGGAGTAGCCTTTCCGCCTTCTCTGGTGAACATTTTCAAAGAAATAAAAGAAGATATCGGCACGCCAGCCCCGTCCACCGGTAACCTGACAAGATGGGCTGAACAGGGTGTCCTGTTGCTGAACGCCACCCTGACAGTACGCGCCCACCAGGCCGGTTCACACCAACGTCGCGGTTGGGAAGAGTTTACAGATGCTGCCATCCGTGTCCTGGCCGAAGAAAGAGAAAATCTGGTATTCATCCTTTGGGGAAGTTATGCACAAAAGAAAGGTGCCTTCATTGACCGTAACAAGCATTTGGTACTCAGTTCGGCACATCCTTCTCCCCTCTCTGCCTACAATGGCTTCTTTGGGAATAAGCATTTCAGTAAAACAAACGAATACCTGAAAGCCCATGGAAAAACAGAAATAAACTGGTAAACAGAGCAAACTATCAAACGATAGTCGATAAACGATAAACAGCCGGCAATTTATGCTATAGAAATTTTAAGCATAAATTGCCGGCTGTTTATCGTTCGTCCATCAGATATTTAATACCACTGAATATTACTTTGAGTCTGACTTCTCTTATCCCACTTCAAGTCACGCAGGATACTTGCCGTAGCCCGAATCGTAAAATTATAATAGCGATAGCGGCCGAAAGGCGAAATACTGGCAGACATATTGAAACAATGCAAATCACGTGTAATCGTGCAAGAAGTCTGAGTGATCTCCTTTGCCTCGAAATCATATCCTGAATTGAATGTAAACGACCAATTATTGGAAATCTTCAGGTTACCCGACATGTTGATATTTTGCGTATACTTAAACGGATAACGCATCGTATTACGATTGATCGGCTTACTGCGATCCTCGGAAATACGGAACGAATAGTTCACATTCAGCGACCATGGCATCTTAAATACCTGATAACCGTCACGATCCGCCTGTGCTTTTTCTACCCTCTTCTCAGTAACCGCTTCGTCACCGGTAGAATTTCCTTTTTCTTCGTCGACACCGTCCTTTTTCTTCTTTTGATCGTTATCCTTATCTTTCCCGAACAACTTCTTCCAGGTATCATTATTGAATGTATAGTTGATGGAAGATCCCCATCCCTGGAAACGCCCGAAGCGGCCATAAGACCATTCGGTGCGGTCACCCACTATTACATTACCCGACTTATCGAATGTATAGGCATAGGTTGCGAATACCGCGTTCATATTCAGCGTATAGTTATTAAACTTCTTGAACTTCATACGCAAACGCATATTCAGGTTACTCCATGGTTGCTTCTTTGCAGCCATATTATAAGAAAGATTGAAACCGATTTCATCAATCAAACTGACTTTCACAAGAGAGTCTTTCTTGTTACGGTATTTCATCTCCAAGTTGTTCGACACATCAAAACTAACCGTTCCGGACTTTTCACGCGGAGCTGTACCAAACTGCTGACTGGAATAAGGCGAGTAATACTGATCATTACCGTCTGCATCACGATAATATTCCCAGAATTGCCCGAAACTTGGAGAGCCATTCAATGAAATCTGCGGGGTAAAGACATGGCGAATCTGTATCTCTTTTTTCTTCATAAACAGCGGCTGGTACATACCATACATCTTGGTACTTAAAGCCAGGCTGGCCGAATAGTTGAACACCCGATAAAATCCATGAATCGTATCGCCGGGGTGTGTATCCCATTTCCGGGTAGTTTCGTCATAGCTCTTCATCACCTTACGGGTATACCAACGTTCAGTGTAATTAAATGAAGGTACCACCTGCAAATACTTGAAAAGAGTGAAAGTTGCCTGTACCGGGATGTTATGCTGCATTGCATTCTCCCATTCCCTGAAACCGGCTTTAAACAAACGGTCGTCTTTTGTCTTCAGGCTGTTAGTCAAACGTCCCGAATAACGCAATGAGATCTTTTCGTACCAACGCTCCTCACCTACCGCACGTTTACGCTTAAAAGGGAAAATAGTACTCAGAGTAATATTCAAGTCAGGCAGGGTGACAGCAATAGAAGAGTCACGCATGGTTTGCGCTATGTTGAAAGTACCCGCGAGTGTCAGCTTCTGATCCGGGAAACTACGAGAGTAGCTTACACTTGAAGTTTTTGTATTCTGGGTCATCAACTGAGAATTATAGAGGTTGTTGATATTGGTACGTTCGTAACTACTGGTAGCGAAGTTTACACTTGCCGAGAAAGTGCTGTTGGGACTCGCCTTCTGGTCTTGCCGGTGATTCCACACAATCTTGAAGTCTTTAGCAACCGAATAGTCCGGCATACCTTTATCCCCAAGTTTGGTTACCTGATAGCCGGCCTGTAACGAGCCGGAATATTTATAACGCTTGTTATAATTGGTTTCCATATTGGCGGCCCATGAACCTTTGGTAAAAATATCGGCAGTCAGCTTGAGGTCCATCAGATCACTGACAGCAAAATAGTAACCACCACCGGTCAAACCGAAACCACGGCTGGAGTCATCCATATAACTCGGCATGACAAAGCCCGAAGAATAGCTACTGGAAAACGGAAAGAAGAAAAACGGTACGGCCAAAGGCAACGGTACATCTTCCACTACCAGATAAGCAGGCCCCGTTACCACATTTTTCTTAGGACGGACCTTGGCTTTGGTCAACTGCATATAGAAGTGCGGATGATCGTGGTGGTCGCAGGTCGTATATCGTCCATTCTCCATGAACAGTTCATCATTTGCGCCTTTCTTCGCATTGTTACCTACCACGTAGCCTTCCCCCTGCTGGGTAACGACGTTATTGATAAATCCTTTTTTACTCTTGAAGTTATACCGGATAGCCTTCGTTTCATAAGGAGTCTCTCCATCCTTAAACACCGGTTTCCCCTTCTCCACTCCCACAGAGTCGATCACTCCACGGGCATAGACCGTACTGCTGTCCATGTTCATGGTGATAATTTCGGCTCCCAGTTCGATGTTCTCGTAGTTCACCTTTCCATCTCCATACAAATGGGCAAATCCTCCTTGTGTAAAGACAATAGAGTCATTGGCAGAATATACAACGGGAGCGTCCAGGGGTTGTTTCTTTTTCTTCACCGATTCCGCCGACAATGTATCGGCCTTCAATACATTGGCTTTCAATGTATCGTTTTTCAGTGTGTCGACTCTCAGTGAATCGTTCTTTGGGGGTGAATAGACCACCGGCCCTTTCAACTCCCTGACACGGCGACGCTGAGCCATAGCTTCGTACGGAAGCATCAGGAGGATCAACAGTAGTATGGATGATATTATCGTATTTGCTTTCAATGGCGTCATTAACTAATAGAGTTTACGCTTGAAGGGGCAAAAGTACACAATCTTCACCAAATATACTTGAGAATCTTCATTTTTAATTCTTTTTTAGGCACTAAAGAAATAGCTTACACCAATTGTTAAAACGTTGCAAACCTTCATCTCCATACTTGGCGATGCTCTTACGAGCCCCCTCCACAGTTTTCTCACGGTCGAGATGGGTTTTCGAAAAAAACTTGTCGGCAAAGCAAATCACTTGTTCTTCCATACTCACCGGCAACATTTCGCGATGGGGGACAGGAAGTTTTTGATCCATAATATCTTTCAGTGAAAGTCCCGCCCCGGTATGCCGTTCACAGACTAATGCGTGTCGGGGGAAACCTTCCTTACGGACAAGTCCGGCTCCGAGATATCCATGACAAATGTAAGGTTCCGTCCCAAAACATTGAATACCCGGAGCATGTGTCAGGAAGATACCAATATCATGCAGCATGGCGGCTTCTTCCAGAAAGACAGTATCCAGATTCAGTTCCGGATGTTTTCCGGCGATCCATAGAGCTTTATCAGCCACCGACCGGCTATGCACGTTCAAAATATGTTTCAGTTCATTATCCTGAGGATAATATTTGTCTATCAAATCAAGCACTTTCATATTCTATTATTCATTAATTCAAAAACCACTTGCCATTGGTTTCCGGAATGGAACCCCTTCATAAGCCAAGTGTGTTCGATTGGTTTCTTAAGCACATTTCTTTCCTTCTTTACCCCTCTTTCCCGGCCTTGTTTAGTGGGCCCGGGTTCATGTACCCATCAGCTCGGATACCCGAGCCCGCTAGATGAACAAGTCAAAAGTCGTTAATACTCCCATTCAGGCTTATCCAAGAGGGCAAACCGGCTAAACAAATTAACTTCTCCCACATAGAAAACAAGTCATGAATGAGGAAGGTTCCTGCCAAAGGCAAAGATAACAACTGTTTTTTAATACGGAATGAAGATAATCAAAAGAATTGATTGTATATTTGTGCATTTCATAGTAACCCGGAAAACGGATCTGATATCATATTAAAAACAATCCAATATTTATTCCTATGACAAAACCTTCTTACAAACAGTGGATAGCAGCCTGTACTCTCACGAGTACATTGCTATTGGGAGCTTGCGGTCCCGCTCCCGTTACCAGAGACGCATCAATCGTACCGTTGCCTAACCAAATTCAACAATCCGGCAACGCTTTTGTGCTAACCCCGAACACTACAATCGGTACCACCGACCCGGAATTACAGCCAGCCGCCCAATACCTGAAAGAAATTCTTTCGGCCGCCACGGGCTACGACCTTCAGGTTAAAGAGGGCAAGGGGACAATCACTCTTGCGAAAGCCAACATCGAAGGAAAAGAAGGTGCCTATACACTTTCGGCAAAATCAGACCGGATAGACATCACAGGCAACTCTTATGGAGGGGTGATAGCCGGTATCGAATCGCTTCGCCAGTTATTCCCACCGCAAATCGAATCCAAACAAATCGTAGACAGTGTGGCATGGGCCATTCCCACGGCAGAGATTCAAGACGCCCCCCGATTCGAGTGGCGCGGGATTATGCTCGATGTATCCCGTCACTTCTACACCAAAGAGGAGGTAAAAGAATTACTCGACCTGATGGCACTCTACAAAATGAATAAGTTCCACTGGCATCTGACAGACGATCAAGGTTGGCGCATCGAAATAAAAAAATATCCGTTACTGACGGAGAAAGGCGCATGGCGTACCTTTAATTCACACGACAGATCGTGTATGAAGTCCGCTAAATCAGAAGACAATCCGGATTTTCTGATTCCGGAAAACAAACTCCGCATCGTCGAAGGCGACACATTATATGGCGGATACTATACGCAGGAGGATATCAAAGAAGTGATTGAATATGCCAAAGTACGCGGGATAGATATCATTCCCGAAATTGACATGCCGGGACATATGTTGGCTGCTGTCAGCAACTATTCCGGAGTAGCCTGTACCGATAAAGTAGGCTGGGGAACCACTTTCTCCTCACCCGTCTGCCCCGGAAAAGAATCGGCAATGGAATTCTGTAAGAATGTATATAGTGAACTGATCGACCTGTTTCCCTACAAATATGTACACATCGGAGGAGATGAAGTTGAAAAAGCAAACTGGAAGAAATGTCCCGATTGCCAGAAACGTATGCGGGATAATCATCTGAAAACCGAAGAAGAGCTGCAATCTTGGTTTATCCACGATATGGAGAAATTTTTCAATGCAAAGGGGAAAGAGATGATCGGCTGGGACGAAATCATCGAAGGCGGACTGAGCCCGACGGCTACCGTAATGTGGTGGAGAAGCTGGGCAAAAGATGCTCCCGCAAAGACAACTCAACAGGGGAACTCCATCATTTTCACTCCCAACGGACAGTTCTATCTGGATTATCAGGAAGACAAAAACTCTGTACGCAATATTTATAACTTCAATCCGGCAATCGAAGGATTGACTTCCGAACAACAGGCATTAGTCAAAGGCGTACAAGGAAACATCTGGTGTGAATGGATTCCTTCACGCGAACGCATGCAGTATATGGCTGTTCCACGCTTGCTGGCTATCGCCGAACTGGGTTGGAGCCAACCCTCACAAAAGAACTGGAATGACTTTGCACAACGCATGGCAAACCAATTCGAACGCCTCAACATCATGGGTATCAATTATCGCATCCCCGACTTGGAAGGCTTCCATCGCAACAATGCTTTTATCGGTGAAGGAACCGTAAAGGTAACCTGCCTCGATCCCAATGCCAAAATTCATTATACGACGGATGGCAGCACTCCTACTCTGCAATCGCCTAAATACGAAGGGCCTATTCAAGTAAAAGAAACAACGGACTTTACGTTCCGCACCTTCCGTCCCAACGGAAAAGCCGGTGACATCTCCCGGACACGCTTCATCAAGAGCGAATATGCTCCGGCTACGACTGTCACTCCCTCTACCAAAGGATTGCAGGCTGAATGGTATGAGTTTAAAGGCAACAAGTGTGCAGACATCACTAAAGCACCGCTGAACGGAACTTACCCGATAGAAAAAGTTATGATTCCCGAAAAGGCAAAAGGAAATATAGGACTGGTTATCAAAGGGTTTATTAATGTGCCGAAAGACGATATCTATACCTTTGCCCTTTTGTCGGATGACGGCAGTACGCTGGTAATAGACGGTGAACAGGTGATCGATAACGACGGACCGCACGGGCCGCGTGAAGTTATCGGCCAGAAAGCATTATCGAAAGGGTATCATCCGATAGAAGTACGCTATTTTGACCAAAACGGTGGTCAACTGAAAATGACGGTAACCGGCACTGAAGGAAACGAAATTCCGACAAGTGACTTATATGCAAACTAACATTATTGCTCAAAGGATAAATTGACATGACACACAAGGGTGTGTCATGATCCACCACAGAGTAGCACCGAATTCTACAGATCGAACTTAATCTATTATTGATAAATGATATTTATCTGTGTAAATCGGTGTACTCTGTGGTGAATACGAGTTTAGGTACACCCTCCGATACACGGATTATAATTCAGTTCCGCTCCATAACACAAAAAATCGATATCATGATAAAACTTAAACTAAGCATTCTTGTATGGGCGATCGGCTTATCGATGACCGCCTTTTCTCAAACAACTTCGTCTTTGCGGGCGAAAGTGTTAACCTTGAACGACTATCCGGATGCTCTCCGGTTGTGGGAGTTATATAACGATTCCGCTTCTGTAATGGATAAAGCGACACAGTTGCATGCCAAAGTGTCATTATATTATTATTTCAACCGTCCCGATGAAATGCTCCAATGTGTTGACTCCCTCCTCACATTGTACCCCAAAGAATGCACCACAGAACAAAAGCTGGCATATTGTTATGTAAAAGCCGAAAAGCTTTTGGAAAAAGGGCACTATAAGAAATTAAACACTTGGTGGAAGTCTTTACGAAAAGACAGAAAACTCTACAGAGAAATAGAAAAGCAGGAAAACTTCCCTTGTTCGGAAAAGGCTATTCAAGGATTGTCGGATAAGGACAACTTTCGAGTGGACTTTCCGGAAAGTTCATCGACAGTTCCCACAAGCTATACTTACCCGTTGGTACTTTCAGTGACGATAAACGGAACTACCCTGCCGGCTACCATTTTTGACACAGGGGCCCCTTATACTTTTCTGACCAAGGAAACAGCAACGAAATGTAACGTACAATGCATGGGTGACACCATACCAGTGAAAAGTATGTTCGGAACCTCACAGGCAACAACCGGATTTGTCAAGACATTACAGTTGGGCAGCATTACGTTTCATAATGTGACAGTCCATGTTTCTCTGCTCGAGAAAGATCCGATCTTTTCCGGACACGATGCTTTATTAGGGCTAAAGGAACTTCGTGGAATATCCGCCTTAGAGTTTGAGTTTGGCAAATTAACTTTGAAGCAAAAATCACTAAGAAGTCCTCTCGATCCCAATATGTGTTTTGCGGAAACTGGTTGTGCATTTTTATTTGCCAACGGACAGAACTATCTGTTAGATACAGGTGGAGAAGGCAGTTTCAGCAATACGCCTGATAGCGTCTCTACCAAGGTGATAGACGTAAACGGTTATCCGGTACAATTCTTCAATACATATACAACAATCCCTGCCGCCCAAAAATCGGGTTTATTAGGATTTCCATTTTTCTCCGGATTTAAAATTTGTACACTCGACTTCGATCGTATGAACTTCTCCGGAGAAGGTTACCGACTCAGGAAAAGCTATTCGGAATTAATGAACAGTGGCGATATGATAGGACTCGACATTGAATACGAACGAATCAGCAAGACAACAGATGAAATGGGCAAATGGCTTACCAACGCATCACTCGAAATGATGAAAAACAAACCCGAAAGTTGCATTCAATACACAGACAGTCTTTTGGGGAAATATCAGCAGGAGCTTGGTGGCAGCATCATATATGTACTCAACCTCCGGGCTGCTTCACTAGCCTATCTCGGACTCTATAAAGAAGCAGGCGATCTGATGAAGATGTGCGCACAAGCCGTACCGGACATGATAAACGGCTACAATAAATGCATGGCATTAACCCCCTTTGGCGCCCAGCAACTCAGTTGGGAACAACCGGAAGTGACTCTAAACACCACTTTTAGCGAGAAAGGATTTTTGGCCTCGGCTGAGATAAACGGAAACAAGAATAAACTCTACTTTGCTCCTGATCAAATAAACTCAAGTATCTCGGAAGCGGATGCCGGAAAGTTAAACATGAAAATCATCGAATTCGAAGACCATACAACTGCAACAGGTAAAAAACGTATGGCTATAGCCAATGAATTGAAGCTGGGCAACCTACTGATAAAAAATGTACAATTCAATCTTACGGAAGGAAATGATATCATATTAGGCAACAGCCTTCTTCGTCTCATTCCTCAATTTAGTATAGAAAGCCAAAAGTTAGTACTGATGCAGCAAGTACAGAGTTTTACGAATGCCAAGCAATACCCTCTGCTCTTGATCAACTACACTTTCTGCTTTCGCGACCCGGATGACGATACCCAAAAATATTCGATAGGTAATCCAACTCCTTATACCCGAAAAATCACATTACAGGATTTATGTAAAAGCAGTGGTAAGATAGTGTTCGATATGAAAGATATGAAGCTACTGAAAATCAACTGAATCATAATAAAATTCTAATCTAACAGACACATACCAAATGATCATGAAAAAAATAATCACAGCAAGCATGTTGAGCCTCTTATTGGGAGGTACTGTACAGGCACAAAGTCTCCCTGTCTATCTGGACGATAGCAAACCGATTGAAGATAGAATTGAAGATGCACTTTCACGAATCACCGTTGAAGAAAAAGTAGCTTTGATCCATGCACAATCTAAGTTTTCCTCTCCGGGTGTAGCACGCCTTGGGATTCCGGAATTCTGGATGACGGACGGTCCGCACGGTATCCGTCCCGAAGTGTTATGGGATGAGTGGAACCAAGCCGGATGGACCAACGACTCTTGCGTTGCATTTCCGGCACTGACCTGCCTGGCGGCAACCTGGAATCCGAAAGCAGCACTGCTGTACGGACAAAGCATCGGAGAAGAAGCACGCTATCGTAACAAAACAGTATTGCTGGGTCCGGGCGTGAATATTTATCGGACACCACTGAATGGACGAAACTTCGAATACATGGGAGAAGATCCATATCTGGCTTCACAAATGGTAGTACCCTATGTAAAAGGTGTACAACAAAACGGAGTAGCAGCGTGTGTCAAACATTATGCACTGAATAACCAAGAAATCAACCGGCATACCACCAATGTTATTGTAGATGACCGGGCACTGTATGAAATTTATTTGCCGGCATTCAAAGCCGCAGTTCAAGAAGGGAAAGCATGGGCCATCATGGGATCTTATAACCTGTATAAGAATCAACATAACTGTCATAACCGGTATTTACTGAATGATATACTAAAAGGTGAGTGGGGATTTGATGGGGTCGTAGTTTCTGACTGGGGAGGTGTTCACAACACAGAAGAGGCCATCTATAATGGAATGGATATGGAATTCGGCAGTTGGACCAACGGACTTTCCAAAGGCATGGGAAATGCTTATGATAATTACTACTTAGCACATCCCTATCTGAAACAGATAAAAGAAGGTAAAATAGGGACAAAAGAATTAGATGACAAAGTAAGACGTATTCTTCGGCTGGCCTTCCGGACAACTATGAACCGTAACCGCCCGTATGGGGCAATGCTTTCGGAAGAACACATTGCCGCAGCCCGCAAAATCGGTGAAGAGGGAATCGTTTTATTACAAAACAAGAAGAACATATTGCCTATCGACCTGAACCGGACAAAGAAAATAGCTGTTATCGGAGAGAATGCATTGAAAATGATGACCGTAGGTGGTGGCAGTTCTTCACTCAAAGTACAGTATGAATGCTCTCCGTTGGATGGAATCAAACGAAGAATAGGCGATGGGATAGAGATCAGCTATGCCCGCGGATATGTAGGAGACACAGGAGGACAGTTTGATGGCGTCTCTTCCGGACAGAATCTGAAAGATGATCGTTCTGCCAGACAGTTGATCGAAGAAGCTGTACGCATAGCACAATCGGCCGATTATGTAATCTTCATCGGAGGATTGAACAAAAGCGGGCATCAGGATTGTGAAGACACCGACCGTAAAGGTCTTGAACTGCCTTATAAACAAGATAAAGTGATAGGAGCCCTGGCCAAAGTAAATAAGAACCTGATAGTAGTCAATATATCGGGAAATGCTGTAGCCATGCCTTGGATCAGTGAAGTCCCTGCCGTCATACAAGCTTGGTATCTGGGTACGGAAGCAGGCAATGCCATCGCATCAGTTTTAGTAGGAGATGTAAATCCGTCAGGTAAACTACCCTTTACTTTCCCGGAAAAGCTAGAAGACGTGGGCGCCCATCAATTAGGTGATTATCCGGGCAGGCAGAGAGAAGATGGCATATTCGACGAAAAATATAATGAAAGTATATTTGTCGGTTACCGCTGGACAGATAAACAAAAAATTCGTCCACTGTTTCCGTTCGGACACGGATTGAGTTATACCACCTTTGCTTACGGAAAGGCTACCGTAAACAAGAAAGTGATGAAAATAGACGAACAAATCGCTATCACTGTTCTCATAACCAATACGGGAAAGCGCATTGGGTCAGAAATCGTACAATTGTATATCAGTGACCTCAAATCGTCATTACCTCGTCCGGTTAAAGAACTGAAAGGATTTAGTAAAATACAACTTGCACCGGGAGAGACTCAAGAGGTCACTTTCTTAATTGATAAACAAGCGTTAAGCTTCTTTAATGATAGTCGTCATGAATGGGTAGCAGAACCGGGAAAGTTTGAAGCACAAATTGCGGCTTCGGCTACAGATATAAAGTCAAAAGTCACTTTTGAACTCGAGTAGACCCAATATTAGAAGATACCATAGAGGCTATGTCAGAACTCTTTTTCCACAGCCCCTCATTGATCATCACAGAGTTTTAGATCAGAGAGTACGTGATAGGGCAATAATACACTGTGACACTTTTGACATAGCCTCTTATTTTTTATAAAGACCTTAAGTAGTCACATCTTTCTAAAAAAGAGAAATTTTAAGGATATACTTACAAAATGGAAATCGTGATACGATCCGCTATGCGCCCATATAGATCTATTTCATTAAAAATATATTGAATCACAGCAAACGAATCACAGCAAACTTATGTCAAACCTCAAATATCAAAAATCCGTCATAGAAGACAACCGGGAATTTATATTTCTTTTTGATAGACACGTGTATGTTCCCCCCAAGGGTGATAGCAATCTCCTATATATACAAAATTGAAATGTTCATAATAGCCTGTATGAGTTGTACACAAGTATAAATTCCCGAAGCCTAACCGCCGGGTATCCTCTTCTACTACTTTGATTAGTAAGTTTCCGTAATTATGCCCTCTATACTGCTCTTCGATGAATAAAGCAACCAACCACGGGTATAAGTCCATACGTGAATTAAAATCATTTGTGGCAAGTCCGGCACAACCTATAATTTCTCCTTCTCCATTTATCAGAAGATACCATTGTGGCAGAGGAGATTCCGACTCCAAACAAGTTCTGAAACAGTTATCATAAACCATTCTACTATTTTCGTCAGCCCACTTCTTTTGGAAATAAGCAATAGCCTCCTCTAAATATTGAGGGCTTTTCCGTAATGAAATAATATCCATAATTATAATCTTATTTATTAGCCGCTTACATTATTACTGCATTTTTCACTCTCTTTCTTTCTCTTCTTCCAAAGTTGCCAGCTATTAATAATGTTTTGCCACAATACATAGCTTCCCGGCCCTACAGCAGAAAGTGGATTCAGATAAGTATGAGCCATCCAGATGGCAAGAATAGTATTCTTTTGCCCTAAAGCCTGTCCACCACTAATACGATCGTTGTATATACTGCCCAATGTTTTACCCAGAAAAAATTGAAGACAACATGCTATCAGGGCGACAACCGCAATCATAATCTCCGTAAGTCCGTCTGCCGGATCATTAATCAAAGAATAAAGCGTTTGTGCAGTAACAATAGCAAGAGAAATTCCCCATAAATAAAAGGCCAGTTCATGATAACCCAACAGCACTTTATGCACTTTGGGAATAAACCTCTGCAAGAACCAGGCTGCTAAGAAAGGACAGATCAATAAAGGAAAAACCTTACTGAGAATCACCAGAAAAGCATCTATAAAACTAATACCGGGATTGGCCTCTATCAATGGAAACAGGATCGGAACAGCAATTGCAGCTCCAATATTGGCTATCAATGTATAAGTTGTCAGACTGGCGGCACTTCCCCCCAACTTCGATGTAATAACGGCAGCCGCAGTAGCCGTGGGGCAAATAACACAAACCATCGCTCCTTCTGCCACAATTTTATTAAAACGATAAAGTAGCAGATAAACAATCAAAGATCCGAATATCTGAATCAATAAAAGCCATAAGTGTAACGGCTTCGGTTTTAAGTCACGCGGAGATACCTTACAAAAAGTGAGAAGCAACATAGTGAAAATCAGTATCGGAGTAAGGAAAGAAAAGCTGATAAATACCGGATAACCAACAGCACCTACCAGCATAGCTATCGGAAGCGTCCAATTTTTCAAGAACTTCAGCATTGTTATATCGTTTAAATTTCAGGTGCAAAGTAACGTAAAAAACTCAAAACTTAACACTAAATAGTGAGTTTTCAACAAATTTCTGCTACATTTGCACATTATTTTATATGGAACTACGTAGACCACACATATTATATATATTGATTTGCCTTTGGCTACTCGTTTCTCCATCAAACGTCAGTAGCGTCTGGGCAAAAGATTTCGTTGTAGTTATTGACGCCGGACATGGCGGTCACGATCCCGGAGCCATCGGAAAGATATCCAAAGAAAAGAATATCAATCTGAAAGTAGCATTGAAATTGGGTAATCTGATCAAACAAAACTGCAATGATGTGAAGGTGGTCTATACCCGTAGCAAAGATGTATTTATACCACTTGACCGCCGTGCAGAGATTGCCAACAATGCAAAAGCCGACCTGTTTATTTCAATCCACACCAACGCTCTGGCCAATAACCGGACCGCAAAAGGTGCTTCCACATGGACATTAGGTCTAGCCAAATCAGACGCCAACCTGGAAGTGGCCAAACGGGAGAACTCTGTAATTTTATATGAAGATGATTACAAAACTCGTTACGCCGGATTTAACCCCAATTCCGCAGAATCGTATATTATCTTCGAATTTATGCAAGACAAATATATGGAGCAGAGTGTACACTTGGCTTCATTGGTTCAAAAACAATTCCGCCATCACTGTAAACGGGTGGACCGGGGAGTACATCAGGCCGGATTCCTTGTATTGAAGGCTAGTGCCATGCCAAGCATTCTGGTTGAACTCGGTTTTATCTCTACACCTGAAGAAGAACGTTATCTTAATACAGAAGAAGGAAGTTCTACTTTGGCAAAAGGTATATATCGGGCATTTCTCTCTTATAAAAGAGAACACGAAATCCGTTTGACAGGCAGCAGCCGCACTGCACTTCCCAATGATGATGAAGTAACCGATACTGAGGTTGCACAGATAGACAGCACAGAAAGCGAAAACAAAAAGCCCCAAAATACTCCACGCACCGACAAGCTTGTAACAGAAGCAAAAACTCAACGCCCAATTGTTGTAGAAAGCACAACAAACGACTCTGAAATTACGTTTAAGATACAAATACTGACCTCTTCACGTCCACTATCTAAAAATGATAAACGACTGAAGGGATTGAAAGATGTAGATTATTACAAGGAAAATGGACTATACAAATACACTTACGGGGCATCGTCCGATTATAATAAGGTATTACGGACACGCCGTAATACAGTCACTCCATTATTTAAGGATGCCTTCATCATTGCATTCCGCAACGGAGAAAAGATGAATATCAACGAGGCTATAGCCAATTTTAAGAAAAGAAGAAATAAATAAAAAGACTAAATAACAAAACATGAAACTCATTACAAAAGAAGTCAGGATAGGAATAGCAGGTGTTGCGGCCTTGTGCTTACTCGTCTTCGGGATCAATTATCTGAAGGGCATCAACATGTTTAAGCCTGCCAGCTATTTTTATGTAAAATTCCATAATGTAAACGGTCTGGCACAATCGAGTCCGGTATTCGCCGATGGTGTCCGTGTAGGTATCGTCCGTGATATTGCTTACGATTACAATCAACCGGAAAATGTAATAGTGGAAGTAGAAGTAGATACTGACTTACGCATACCGAAAGGAAGCTCAGCCGAACTGGTACCCGAACTGATGGGAGGAGTAAGAATGAATATTTTATTGGCCAACAATCCTCGCGAACGCTATACAGTAGGCGATACGATTCCGGGAACGCTGAACAACGGCATGATGGAGAAAGTTGCAGCAATGATGCCCGCTGTCGAAAAGATGTTGCCCAAATTAGACTCTATCCTTACTTCACTGAACACAATCATGGCAGATCAAAGCATTCCGGCAACTCTGCATTCTATTGAAAAGACAACAGCCAATCTCGAAGTTACCAGCCGTCAATTGAAAGTATTGATGAACAATGATATACCACAATTAACAGGAAAGCTCAATACTATCGGTGATAACTTTGTTGTAATCAGCGGCAATCTGAAAGAAATTGATTATGCTGCCACATTCAAAAAAATAGACGCCACTCTTAGCAATGTAAAAATGCTTACAGAAAAACTTAACAGCAAAGACAACACTGTCGGATTACTGTTAAACGATCCACAATTATACAATAACCTGAACCAAACAACCATTAATGCAGCAAATCTGCTTGAAGACCTGAAGGAACATCCGAAACGATATGTTCACTTCTCTTTGTTTGGTAAGAAAGATAAGTAGAGAATACGCCTTAAATAGAATTTATCTAAATAAGCGTGTACCAAACGAGGATAGGATGAAATCCTTTAAAAGTCTATTCATAGACAGAAAGGATACGTGCACCAACTATCAGGTTAAAGAATAACAGGTGGACCGTCACGTGATAAGCAATTAATTAACAAGTAGTTATAAAAAAGCAATAGCTTCCCATGAGGAGTATTTTATAGGGAAATGATAAGTCACTGAAAGTAAACACATTATTCTTTCAGTGAGAAATACAAGAAAAAGGAGATTTGTTTTTCTCGAATAAGATTCCCAATTTTGCAACCGTAGAAGTTTTGCTTAATTAATAAATGTATTACAGCCGCTATGAGTGAATCGAGTCATGTCGGCCTATGGAACCGCTGTCTTGAAATTATTAGAGACAATGTTCCTGAGTCGACATACAAAACATGGTTTGTTCCCATTGTTCCTTTAAAATATGAGGACAAAACGTTAATCGTACAAGTTCCCAGCCAGTTTTTCTATGAATTTCTGGAAGATAAATTTGTGGACTTGCTACGTAAGACGTTATATAAGGTTATAGGCGACGGCACGAAGTTGATGTACAACGTGCTGGTGGACAAAAGTTCAGGGGCAACCGTGAACCAGGAGTCTACTACCCGCTCTACGGCTATTCCCCAATCCGGACTTCCCCGTGTTGATGAAAGGAAAGCTCCGGGCTTGCTGCGTGCACCGGCCGTTCAGGATCTTGATCCCCATCTAAATCCGAACTATAACTTTGAGACCTTTATTGAAGGATACAGTAATAAGCTTTCAAGAAGTGTTGCCGAAGCTGTTGCCGAGAATCCGGCAAAAACAGTCTTCAATCCGCTGTTCCTCCATGGAGCATCGGGAGTAGGAAAGACCCATTTGGCCAATGCCATCGGTACCCGCATCAAAGAGTTGTATCCGGACAAAAGAGTGCTTTATGTTTCAGCACATTTATTTCAGGTACAATATACCGATTCCGTACGTAACAATACAACGAATGACTTCATCAACTTCTACCAAACAATCGATGTATTAATTATTGATGATATTCAAGAATTTGCAGGTGTCACCAAAACACAAAACACTTTCTTCCATATCTTTAATCACCTACATCAGAATGGCAAACAACTGATATTGACTTCCGACCGTGCTCCTGTATTATTGCAGGGTATGGAAGAGCGCTTACTGACCCGGTTTAAATGGGGAATGGTAGCCGAATTGGAGAAGCCTACCGTAGAACTGAGAAAAAACATATTAAGAAATAAAATTCATCGGGATGGATTACAATTCCCTTCGGAAGTAATCGACTATATTGCTGAGAATGTTAATGAAAGCGTGCGTGACCTGGAAGGTATTGTCATTTCCATCATGGCCCACTCTACCATTTACAATAAAGAAATCGATCTGGACCTGGCACAACGCATTGTTCGTAAAGTCGTTCGTTGTGAGACAAAAGCTGTCACTATCGATGATATCATCAACGTAGTTTGCAAGCACTTCGATTTGGAGTCATCTGCTATCCATACCAAATCAAGAAAAAGGGAAGTCGTACAGGCACGCCAAGTAGCCATGTATTTAGCTAAAACACATACAGACTTCTCTACTTCCAAAATTGGAAAATTCATAGGCAATAAAGATCATGCCACCGTTTTGCATGCATGCAAAACAGTAAAAGGGCAATGTGAGGTTGACAAAGGATTCCGATCGGATCTGGAAAACATAGAAACTTTACTCAAGAAAAGAAACGTGAGTAACGGTGAACGGTAGACGATGAACGATGGACATACTGCAAAATAATGTAAGATGTTCATCGTCCATCGCTCGCCCCATTTATCGCTCACTGTTCATCGTTATTTAATCCATAAAGCCCTGCCGGCGAAGTACCTTCAACAGATTCTCAGACATAAATTCATTATCCTTCTTTGTATAGCGGACATCCGTGAATACTTGGGCCAGAGTCTCTTTCTGATTCTCTTCTATAAATAACTTGTTCTCAGGCAAAGATTCCTTATAAGCATATAACCGGTTTATATCTTCGGCGGTATAATCGTGATAGCTCTCTTCATGTATAATGCCCTCTATCGGCAGACGGTCTACCTGTTTCGGAGATTCCGCCGGATATCCCACAGTCACTGTAGTAATGGGAAACACCAACTCGGGCAAGTGCAAAGCATCGATGATCATTTGAGGATTATAGGTAGTAGTACCCAAATAGCAAATACCCAATCCGGCTTCCTCGGCAAGCGTACAGAAAGTCTGTGCAACCAATAAAGTATCCATAGCGGCATTCAAAAAGGACATTAAATTACCATATCCCGGCACCGCATTCCTTTCCTGACAATATTTGCAAAAACGACAAAAATCCGCGCAAAATGTCAATACAACCGGAGCCGCCTTTACCATCGGCTGATTAAAATGAGCCGGAGAAAGTATTTCTTTTTTCTCGGCATCACGGGTGACAACCACACTATAAAGCTGCATTCCACCCATCGTAGAAGCGCGAAATGAAGTTTCAAGCAAATCATTTAACAAATCCGGCGTAATATCTTTTTGCTGGTATTTGCGGATTGTCCTTCTGTTCTTAACTGTATCCATCATATCTTTTTTCTGCAAAGATATAAAAAGAATAATCATTCTATCTCATTTATAAAATAGAATAATTTTCTTTTTGGAAAACTTCAAGCGTCGAACAAAAGCATCATTCATTTGTTTATCAATTGCTTATCGTTTATAAACGGATAACTTAGTACCGGTTAATAAATTATCTCGTTTTTATTTTGATATACCAAAAAACATTCATAGCTTTGCAGGCACGTTTGTTAATGATAAGTAAGCTTCTACATATTTACTTATTAATAAAGAAATCTAAGACACATTGCATCGTGGAAAAGCAAATTTACTCTTACGAGGAAGCCTTCGAAGAATCTTTACGATATTTTCAGGGCGATGAACTTGCTGCGCGAGTTTGGGTAAACAAATACGCAGTAAAAGACTCTTTCGGAAATATTTACGAGAAGTCACCGAAGGATATGCATTGGAGACTTGCCAACGAGGTGGCTCGCATTGAAGCAAAGTACCCCAACGCACTAAGTTCCGAACAGTTGTTTGAGCTGTTTGATCATTTTAAGTATATCGTGCCGCAAGGTAGTCCGATGACAGGTATAGGTAACGATTATCAGGTTGCTTCACTTTCCAATTGCTTTGTGATTGGTATTGATGGTTCTGCCGATTCATACGGTGCCATCATCAAAATAGACGAAGAACAGGTACAACTGATGAAAAGACGTGGTGGTGTAGGTCATGATCTCTCGCACATCCGTCCCAAAGGTTCTCCTGTGAAAAACTCCGCTCTGACTTCTACCGGTCTGGTTCCGTTCATGGAACGTTATTCCAATTCCACACGTGAGGTTGCTCAAGACGGACGTCGCGGCGCACTGATGCTCAGTGTATCGATCAAGCATCCGGACTCGGAAGCATTTATCGACGCCAAAATGACAGAAGGTAAGGTAACAGGAGCCAATGTTTCAGTTAAGCTGGACGATGCGTTCATGTCAGCAGCCGTAGAAGGCAGAAAATATACCCAACAATACCCTATTGACTCCGATCACCCGACTACGGTAAAAGAGATCGAAGCTTCCAACCTATGGAAAAAAATTGTGCATAATGCATGGAAATCAGCAGAACCGGGTGTATTGTTCTGGGATACCATTATTCGCGAATCAGTGCCCGACTGTTATGCGGACCTGGGATATAAAACGGTTTCGACAAACCCTTGTGGTGAAATTCCATTATGCCCCTACGATTCTTGCCGACTGTTGGCCATCAATCTATATTCATACGTAGTCAATCCGTTCACCAAAGATGCCTACTTCGACTTCGATCTCTTCCATAAACATGTAGCACTGGCTCAGCGCATCATGGATGACATCATCGATCTGGAATTGGAGAAGATAGAACGTATCATAGAGAAAATCGATCAGGACCCCGAAAACGAAGAAGTGAAACACACCGAACGCGGACTGTGGGAAAAGATCTATAAGAAGAGTGGTCAGGGACGACGTACCGGTGTCGGTATTACAGCCGAAGGCGATATGCTTGCCGCTCTCGGAATGCGTTATGGAACAGAAGAAGCGACAGAGTTTTCAGAGAAAGTGCACAAAGCAGTCGCTCTGGGTGCTTATCGTTCATCAGTGGATATGGCCAAAGAACGCGGAGCATTCGATGTATATGACTCGGAAAGAGAAAAGAACAATCCGTTTATCAACCGCTTGCGCGAAGCCGACCCGGCATTGTATGAGGATATGAAAAAATATGGTCGCCGTAACATTGCGTGCCTGACCATCGCTCCTACCGGCACAACCAGTCTGATGACCCAAACTACCTCGGGTATCGAACCGGTATTCCTTCCGGTATACAAACGTAGAAGAAAAGTAAACCCGAACGATACCAACGTACGAGTCGACTTTGTTGACGAAACCGGAGATGCCTTTGAAGAATACATCGTATTCCACCACAAGTTTGTGACTTGGATGGAAGCAAACGGCTATGATCCGGCTAAACGATACACTCAGGAAGAAATAGACGAACTGGTAGCCAAATCACCTTATTACAAAGCAACGTCCAACGATGTGGACTGGCTGATGAAGGTGCGTATGCAAGGTAAAATTCAGAAATGGGTAGACCACTCCATCAGTGTGACCATCAACCTGCCGAACGATGTAGACGAAGAATTGGTAAACCGCCTGTATGTGGAAGCCTGGAAGTCAGGCTGCAAGGGCTGTACGGTTTATCGTGACGGTTCCCGTTCAGGAGTGCTGATCTCTGCGAAGTCCGACAAAGATAAGAAAGAGGAACTCCCTCCTTGCAAACCACCAACGGTAGTCGAGGTACGCCCGACAGTGCTTGAAGCCGACGTCGTACGCTTCCAAAACAACAAAGAGAAATGGGTGGCCCTGGTCGGCTTGCTCGACGGCAGACCTTACGAGATATTCACCGGTCTGCAAGACGATGACGAAGGAATCATTATTCCGAAAAGCGTAAATACCGGACGCATCATCAAGAACGTCGATGAAAACGGAAACAAACGCTATGACTTCCAGTTCGAGAACAAACGCGGATACAAAATGACCATCGAAGGTCTGTCTGAGAAGTTCAATAAAGAATACTGGAACTATGCTAAACTGATTTCAGGCGTACTTCGCTGGAGAATGCCGATCGAACAGGTGATCAAACTGGTAGGTTCGCTGCAATTGGACAGCGAGAACATCAACACCTGGAAGAATGGTGTAGAGCGTGCGCTGAAAAAATATGTGCAGGACGGAACAGAAGCCAAAGGCAAGAAGTGCCCCAACTGCGGAAACGAGACATTAGTTTATCAGGAAGGTTGCCTCATCTGTACCACTTGCGGTGCATCCAGATGTGGATAAACTTAGCCAAGTAAATGATTAATATGTAAGCAAAAAGTGTTGAAAGGAGCCCATAGGCTCCTTTCAATGTTTAATCATACAAAGAGCACAAACGTTTGCATACTATTTTAAAGTAGTTCGACGAAAGTAAAGATACGACATATGTAGAATATTTCTATACTTGCAAAATCATTAGTCAATAATTAAATCTAATATATATGATAGTTACATTTCATATTGAATATCGCACAAGCTGGGGAGAAGAAGTCAGAATATTAGGTTCTGTCCCCGAACTTGGGAAAAATAATCCGGAGCAGGCTGTAGCCCTTACCACAGTAGACGGCATTCATTGGAGCAATGAAATATCCATTCAATTGCCGGCCGAAGGGGTTGTCGAATACAGTTATCACATATATCGTGACGGTAAGGCCATCCGTACCGAATGGAACTCCTTTCCGCGACGCATCTATCTACCGGCCGACGTTAAGAAAAGCCTGCGCATCAACGACTGCTGGAAGAATCTTCCGGAGCAGCAATACTTCTACAGTTCGGCATTTACCGAAGCACTGCTGGCGCACCGCGAACGAAGCGCAATCCCCAAAAGCTACAAAAAAGGATTGATGATCAAGGCTTATGCTCCACGCATCAACAGCAAGTACTGCCTGGCCATCTGTGGTAACCAGAAAGCACTCGGCAACTGGGACCCGGACAAGGCATGGCCCATGAGTGATGCCAACTTTCCGGAATGGCAAGCCGAACTGGATGCTTCCAAACTGGAATTTCCACTAGAATACAAATTTGTATTGTACAATAAAGAAGAGAAGCGTGCCGAAGCTTGGGAGAATAACCCCAACCGCTATCTGGCTGCTCCCGAAATCAAAGCAAACGAGACATTGGTCATTGCCGACCGATATGCCTACTTTAATATTCCTTCCTGGAAAGGTGCAGGCGTAGCTGTCCCTGTATTCTCACTAAAGTCGGAAAAAAGTTTCGGTGTAGGAGACTTCGGAGACCTGAAGAGAATGGTGGACTGGGCGGTCAGTACCAACCAGAAGGTAGTACAGATCTTACCGATCAACGATACCACCATGACTCATACATGGACAGACTCTTATCCCTACAACAGCATTTCCATTTATGCCTTCCACCCGATGTATGCCGACCTTAAACAGATGGGCAACCTGAAGGATAAGGAAACTGCGGCCGCCTTCAACCGGAAGCAAAAAGAACTGAATGCACTTTCCGCCATCGACTACGAAGCTGTCAACCGGGTGAAATGGGAATATTTCCATCAGATATTCAAGCAAGAAGGAGAAAAGGTGCTGGATTCGAAAGCCTTCCGCAGCTTCTTCGAAGCCAACAAAGATTGGCTGCAACCGTATGCTGCATTCAGCTACCTGCGCGATTTATACCATACACCGAACTTCCGCGAATGGCCCCAATACTCGGAGTACAATGCTCAAGAGATTGAAGAACTGTGCCGCCCCGACACGGCGGACTATGCCCATATCGCCATCTACTTCTATATCCAGTTCAATCTTCACCTGCAATTGCTCGAAGCCACCACTTATGCCCGCGAGCATGGAGTAGTGCTGAAAGGGGACATCCCCATCGGTATCAGTCGCAACAGTGTAGAAGCCTGGACAGAACCTTATTATTTCAACCTCAACGGACAGGCCGGTGCTCCACCCGATGATTTCTCTATCAACGGGCAGAACTGGGGTTTCCCCACCTATAACTGGGATGTGATGGAGAACGACGGTTATAAATGGTGGATGAAACGTTTCCAAAAGATGGCCGAATACTTTGACGCCTACCGCATCGACCACATTCTGGGATTCTTCCGCATCTGGGAAATCCCGATGAATGCCGTGCATGGATTGCTGGGACAGTTTGTACCCGCCCTTCCCATGAGCCGTGAAGAGATAGAAAGCTACGGACTCTCTTTCCGTGAAGAGTTCCTGCGGCCGTATATCCATGAATATTTCCTCGGACAAGTGTTCGGACCACATACCGACTATGTAAAGCAGACGTTCATCGAACCGACTGAAACTTACGAGGTGTACCGTATGCGTCCGGAATTTGATACCCAACGCAAGGTAGAAGCCTTCTTTGCCGGCAAGAACGACGAAGACAGTATATGGGTCAGAGACGGATTATATGCCCTGATCAGTGACGTATTATTTGTTCCTGACCGCAAAGACCCGAACCTGTACCATCCCCGCATCGGCGTGCAGCACGACTTTATCTACCGTGCCCTGAACGACTGGGAAAAAACAGCATTCAACCGCCTTTACGACCAGTACTACTATCATCGTCACAATGACTTCTGGCAACAGCAAGCCATGAAGAAATTGCCACAGCTCACCCAGTCTACCCGCATGCTGGTATGTGGCGAAGACTTAGGCATGATTCCCGACTGCGTGGCATGGGTGATGAACGACTTACGTATCCTGAGTCTCGAAATTCAGCGGATGCCCAAGAATCCGGCAGAAGAATTCGGGAGGCTGAACGAATATCCGTACCGTTCGGTCTGCACCTTCTCCACCCACGATATGTCGACCCTGCGGGGCTGGTGGGAAGAAGACTATCAGCAGACCCAACGCTACTACAATCAGATGCTGGGACATTATGGTGCCGCCCCTGCCATAGCAACGCCGGAACTGTGCGAAGAAGTAGTACGCAATCACCTTTACAGCAATTCCATCCTCTGCATCCTATCCCTGCAAGACTGGCTGTCGATGGATGGAAAATGGCGCAACCCGAATGTACAGGAAGAACGGATCAATATCCCCGCCAATCCGCGTCATTACTGGCGCTACCGGATGCACCTGACACTGGAACAACTGATGAAAGCAGAAAGCCTGAATGAAAAAATCAGGGAATTGGTGAAGCAGACAGGCAGAAATCCGGAAAAGTAACATCCGCCTGTCACTTTAAGAAGAAAAAGAACAAAGAGAGAAGAGTGAAACCAAGTGTTTTTCACTCTTCTCTCTTTGTTTTCAGTAATATTCAGTATCTTTGTCAGACCAACTACACAAACATCCGGAATGGGAGATGACAAAAACAAACGAATAGATTTTGTGGACTTAACGAAAGGAGTCTGCATCATTCTGGTAGTAATGGCACACATAGGTGGAGCCTTCGAAAAACTTGATTATCACTCGATGATTGCCAGTTTTCGCATGCCTCTTTATTTCTTCATCTCGGGCATTTTCTTCAAATCCTATGAAGGCCTTTTCAGCTTCTTCATCCGAAAGATAAACAAGCTGATCATCCCTTTCCTCTTTTTCTATCTCAGCGCGTTCTTTCTGAAATACATCGTATGGAAAATCGCTCCCGGAGTCTTCCAGCTTCCGGTCAGCTGGACGGAACTCTTAGTTGTGTTTCATGACCATGCGCTGATCAAGTTCAACCCTCCCATCTGGTTCTTGCTGGCACTCTTCAATTGCAATATCTTGTTCTATCTGGTTCACAGTTTGCGCAACCGACGGTTAGGTCTCATGTTTGCCCTCACTTTGCTGATCGGAACAACCGGATTCTATATGGGCAAGCATCAGATAGAATTGCCCCTTTATATGGACGTAGCCATGAGCGCCCTGCCTTTCTACGTAGCCGGATTCTGGATTCGCCGTTACAATTTCTTCCTCTTTCCCCATCGTTTCGACAAGCTGATTCCGTTATGCATCCTGGCAGCCCTGGCAGTGATGTACTTCACCGCCACATTCGTGGGCATGCGCACCAACAATTATGCCGGCAACATTTTCCAATTTTGGGCCTCAGCCTTTGCCGGCATATTTATGATCATGCTTTTCTGCAAGAAGTTCAAGAAGCTGCCCGTCATCTCGTATATGGGGCGTTACTCGGTCATAACACTAGGCATACACGCACCTTTACTCCATTTTGAATATCCGGTTGTCAGCCGGTTTATCCACAACGAATGGGGACAGGCCATTGCCTTACTGCTGCTGACGCTGACCGTCTGCATCATTGCAACCCCCATATTCCTGAAACTGATTCCGCAAGCAGTGGCACAAAAAGACTTTATTAAAACCAAACAATCGACACAACAAGGATCATAATTGCATTAATTATCCTATTTTTGAATTGAAAATCCATAATCAATATTCTTTTATTAATTCACTCACTTTACTTATCACCCGATATTCCAAATCTTCAAACAGTTTGAAATGTGCCTTGCCACAACGAATTTTCAATCTTTCACTTGGATATAGTTTGTCCAAATCGACAATAGAGGTTCCTGTGTCTTTGGTCTCTGCAACAAAATAAACTCGTTTGTCATCTTCAAACACCACCGCCCAGTCGGGATTGTAACTACCTATCGGCGTAGGAATTTTAAACCAATCCGGTAATTTGAAGTAGAATTTAACTTGGTCGCTTGTCTCACAATCACGGGCAAAAGTATTCTCTACAGAAGAATCCAGTGGAACATATTCATCATAAATGGTCTTATCCATATCCGAAACTTTAAACGTAAAGTCATTCAGGTAAATCTCAAGTTCTTGTTCTTCAAACAGCCGCATTTCGTATGCTGAATCACCGATCTTGTGATACTCTATGCCTTCAATCATCAATTCCTGCAATACACGTTTGATTTTATCTACAACCTGATCCATGAAGAGTTGCGGATTGATTGCCAAATCATCAAGACGCTCGGATTTAACAAGAATACGCATTATCGTTGAGCGAGTCAGTTCTGTTCGGTTTTGGATATAACCCAAAACATCAGGTATAAGGTAATCGGAAGAATGGGTGGATCTTTTCTCTCCTTTATACTGGGCACTAATACCCTTATCCGAAATAACAACCTCCGTTTTCACAGAACGAATAGCAGAAGCACTGATATAAGGCATCTTTTTGATTACCTTGCTTGCCTTTTCAACAAGTGTATTGGTATCGTAATTTACACGATACGTGGTCTTTGCTTTCAACTTTTCCCAGATTGTAAGAAACAATGGGTCAGCTTCAAATCCTTTTTTATACCTGACCGACACCCTATCGCGTTTTGGCTTAATACGTCCACTAAAGTCAACGCCACAATCTTCCTGCAACTCATTTTGAAGAGCCTTTGCGAAATCGTTATAGGATTCGTTGGCAACTACGGTCAGACGGTTTATGTTTCTGTCATAGCAACGCATTCCATCTTGATTAACTGCCAGCCGAAGTCCACGACCGATCTCCTGGCGTTTCTTTATCTCTGACTTGGTTTCATTAAGTGTGCAGATTTGAAAAACATTCGGATTATCCCACCCTTCCCGCAATGCCGTATGCGAGAAAATGAAACGAAGCGGATTATTTATATCCAGCAATGTCTCCTTATCCTTCATTATCAAATTGTAGGTATCGTCATCAGCTTGTGTTTCACCTGACGTGTCCTTTATCCGTCCTTTTTTATCTTGTGAAAAGTATCCATTATGAATTTTGTCGGAATATTTATTCAATGATTGATACGCTGGCTTGTGTATCAATTCATTATATATTTCTTCAAACCATGCGGCGAATTTTCCATCGACAATGTTACCTTGTGCATCATAGCTCCGATAGTTTGCCACTCGGTCGATAAAAAAAAGGGATAAAACTTTTACACCTTGCTTGTTTAGTTTCAGTTCCTTACGTAAATGTTCCTCTACGGTACGGCGAATTTGGAACTTCATTATTTCATCGTTTAGGTCATCTTTCCTTTGTCCCTGATAGAGAATATCGCCATTTGAAAATGTGATACAACCATTTGCCGCATCAATTTCTTCTACAATATACCCGTTGCGATAAATCTCTCTTTCATTAGAAAGTGCATATAAATCGCTACCTACACGAACTGTGACGGATTTCTTTTTCACTCCATCTTTGTCGTTTACGTCAATGAAGACTTTTGCCGTGACTTTTGTCTTGGCGGCAGTTATGGACTCCAATGCAACGAAAGCTCCATTCAGAGAATTTTCTTCCAAAACGGAGTCAACCTCAATCTGTTTCACCAATCCCAAATCATAAGCTTTAATAGGATTCAGGCTATAAATCAGGTTATAACGGTTACGGTGTGTCGCCGAATAACGCAGCGTGCAAAGCGGATTAAGGTTTGAGATAGCCGCCGCACGTTTTTCCGATTCCATGTTCTGCGGTTCGTCCACAATCACAATAGGCTGAACGGATTGGATAAATTTGATAGGTTCTTGTCCGCTCAGTTTGTCGTTAGGCTTGTTGATTACGTTTTCGTCTTTTGCAAAAGAGTCGATATTGATGACCAATATCTCGATATTGTCGCCTGTTGCAAATCCTCTTAATTGAGAAATCTTGTTACGGTCGTAAACATAAAACCGAACGGGAGTATTGTCATAGAGCATTTGAAAATGCTCGTGCGTGATTTGCAGGTTTTTTAAAACACCTTCCCGGATAGGTACTGACGGAACCACAATTACAAACTTCTTGAATCCATACTTTTTGTTTAATTCATAGATTGTACGCAGATAAACGTATGTTTTGCCTGTACCTGTTTCCATTTCAACCGAAAAATGCATGTCTTTAAGCGTATCGGAACACGGGAGTCATTTTGTTCCTGTACTTTCTGCAAATTGGCAAGAATTTGTTCTTCCGATAAAATTAATCTATTGCCAATTCCAGCTATCAAGCTTGATTGTTGTTCTTTCAAACAGAATTGATAGTCAGATTCTTCTTGGGCTTGCCCCTCAAAAAGATTAGCAACTGCTTGTATGGCTTCCTGCTGATAGTTTAAGTTGGATTCAAAAGCTAATTTCATTGGATATTATTTGAAAAGTCAAACATCAGATGATATAAGGTTAATTCATTCCCAGAGCTATGAGTATGTTTTGACATATAGGAATAAGAATATCCACCAGCAAAATTCTCATGTTGCATTTGCTGTGTCGCATTTGCATTAACTGACTGTCCTTGGGCATTAATGAAATCTATATTCAACATTGAATTTATATTATTCACAATGTCCTTTTGTGTATTCACCGGTTCTACAAGAAACCCAAACATGGCATTACAACCAAAATACGAAGAATAATATCCGGTAGAAAACCTACATATTCCATTCTTTACATATTCCGCATTTAACCCTCTTAATCCTTTGAGGTTAGCTGCATTCAGTCTTTTGCATTCAATGATATAGTAAGCACTATCATTTACATATTCATCTTTAGTTGGAAGAATACGAATATCAACTCTTCCTGTGATTTCCGGTATTTCCTTATCAAAAATCAAATGCTTTAATTCGTTTTTTACTTTAAAGTCATAGTCTTTTAAATATTTCAGAAACTCATCCCTAATTAGGTTCTCATCGTTTACTAAACTAATGCCAGAGTTTAATATTGTATTATATACGATAATGCATTTTGTTAAGACGAGCTCAAAAAGTGAATCTTTTCGGGTTCGCGAATAATCGAAAGAAGACGCATCTAATATATTTATCATTTTCCGTTCCTCCTTGCTCTTAACATAGCGTCATCAAATTCATTCACATCTAAATATGCTATTGCTTTATGCCATAAACGTTTTTCATTGGGTTTGAAAATATAAAAATATTCCTTTTCAAATCCCCGGACATCCTTTTGTACAAATAATGCATCAGTCAACTTAGTGGAGGATAGTGCTATAATAGTAGGCAATAAGTTCTTATTGTCAGAAGTAAAAACGATATCATCAATGAACATATTTTCGTCAATTACTTTAAAATACATTCCTATAACTTGTTTGGAATATAAAATTTCAACCGTAAAACGCTTCCCGTTTCTATTAAAACTATTAGCAAAACGATCTATATACACTTGGGTGTATTCTTTTAAAAGCGAATCATTTAGCCTTATCATACTAAACACATCTTCATAACCTTTCAGCCTTATAGCCATGGGGATAGATATACTTGAAGCATAATCAATTAAACATAATTCTAAATCAGAACAATTCATCTCTTTATAAATAAGCCTATTGATATCTTCATCTAAATTTACCCCTTGTTGTTCAAGGCAAACATTCGACATTGTAGAGGAATGATATCCATTCATTGCAGCTTCTATTTTCTCAACTGCAAGGTTAAGGTCTTGAATATAAGGTAATGAAAGTTTTTCTCTATCATGAGTATGCTCACGTTCTATGCCCGAAGAGCTGAATGTTAACAAGTTTAGATATGCTGCTAAAGAAGAATTGAGTACCCCCATAATGTTACGTAATACGGAATAACTATTATCTTCATTTTTACTGACTATGGCTGTAATCGAATCGTTATAAATTGCATCGGTGTAACATATTGCACTAACTGATTTCAAATTTGGAAGCACACCATCTTTCATCATCAGAAATGGTGCTCTATATATTGCTGTATTAATTATCTGTTTTTCTCTATAAATATATCCAACATTATTTTTATCCCATTCGTCAAAGTCATTAGGATTATAATACTGTTTGACATTCTTATTTTTTATCAAATTCCATCCTTTTAGTGTTTTTGTATCAATGTTTTTATTACCATCTTTTTCTTTATAACCTTGTTTGACATAATAATCTGTTTTTATTGTTTTCAATATGGTTTTATATGACTTCAATCGTTTTATAAAAATAAAGTCTAAATAAGAACCATAAACCAGCACTTTCCAAAGCCAATCATATTTTTTTAATCTATCTTGCTGAATCTTTTGAATATCATTTCTTGTTAAGCTAAAAATTTTAAACAAAGAAAAAAAGCGACTTGGCTTTAATGTTATATGTTCTATTATGTTACTATCTGTTGATTCTCCATTTGCACTTTTGTAAAATAATACACAAGCAGGTGCAATAGCAGAATCATTAGATCTATTGAAGACCTCTTTTCGAACCGAAGCTAATTCAAAAACTTGACTGATAAACAAATTATCAAGAATGAAGGTACGGAATTTATTACTATTGAGATTATACAGCACTTTACTAACTAGAACCAATGCACATTGTGTATTGAGATTAGTAAAATCAAGAGTTCGAAAAACAAAGGCTTGAGCTAACTCTTTATTTCCAACCTTTTCTAAATATCCTTTTTGCTTTAGATACTTTTCGCAGCAAGACTGTTTTTTTATTCCACTCCTTTTCCAAGGAGGATTACCAATAATGTAATCAAAATGTATTTTTTTATCTTCTAAGGCTTTCAAATCCTTATTATTCAAATCAAAAGTATCACTACAAATAAAGTTCGTCCCCATCAAATTAGGAAATCTAAATTGCCCAATATCAGCAGGTTTTTGATAATCAAGTAGCGTTAGGTAAACGGAGAATATAGCTACTTGTATTGCACTAGGATCTTTGTCTATACCAAAAATATTTTCTTGAGCTATACTCTTTAATGCTTGCCTGAAATCATCAGTGTTAGTATCTGTTATTTCATTGATTGCTATGTATTTTTCTATGATTTTCCGTAATGATTCAACTAAAAATATTCCCGAGCCACAAGCCGGGTCTAGAACTTTACAATTGTAATCATTTGATTCATTTAGTTTTTTCCCTATGGTTTCAGATACAATATAATCAACTAAAAAAGTAGGAGTATAGTAAGCCCCTTCATCCTCTTGATTTTCTTTCCCTATAAATTTCTCATACATATTACTGATAAACTCTATAGGGAGAATAGAGAAATCATACATATCAAATAAAGATTGTTGTCCCGTTGAGATTTCTTCACTTTGTAACAATCTGATTAGAATATCTAATGCATCTTGGCCAATTGTACAAAAATCACTCTCACTTATGCGGAACATATCTCCATTAAAACCAGTATCTTTATTTTCTATATGTCGTATAAAAGCGATAAATTCATTTCTATTGCTCAAACAATTGCATAAATCATCGTTGCTCCATAGTTCTTTCTCTTGATAGTTAAGCCTGACATGGCGATCTATAAGATATCTGAAAAAGATTATTTTACCCAATAGAGCATTTGCAGTTGTTTGGGTTAAACCTTTTTCCTTCAGGAGTTTTTGTACAGCTTCAATATTTTCCAATAAGCGATAATCAACTCTGTTTTTATAGCTTATATCATCATTGTACTTTTCCCATGTTTTGCCGGTTACCAGCTCAAAATAGGTAAAATCATTTAAAGTTTCGTTTCCGCCTAATCTCTTCAATAATTGTTTATTCTCATCAATAGCAAAGCCATTGAATATTTCAACTACATTGTTTTCGACAATAATAGCGATTGGGGATTCATTAAAGTTCCAGATTGCTTGATGTAGAGCCTTTTTATCCAGGGGATCTTTAAAAAATAGAATAAGAGGCTTGTTGTCGAAACAGAAGAAAGCATCTAAAGTCCTTAAGAATTCATTTTCTTCCAGCAAACGACAGACACGACTTGGAAGTACTACCTTTTTTTTCCAGTCCTTATCTGATAGCCGTATAAGGCTATCATCAGTGAATGAGAGTTTATCATATATTTCTTGTAAGCCCATATATTTCCTTCTTATATCGTCTTAAATTCAATGCCTGCATCACGCATTTGCAGGACAGTATTGGTTTTTAATTGATCATTGCCTTCAAACAAGCGATCGAGTGCGATAACTTTATCAGGATGTTCAGCTAAAACGGAATTTACCACATCTTGGGTGGCTGATTCCAACATCAGAATCAATTCATTGCCATTAATGAGATAATAGCCTTCTTTCTGTTCTATGACGCTATTCAAGTCCTTACCACTCTTCAACAACAATTCATAAACCATATTGTCAATTGTGGCGTTTTCTGTCACCGGATCAAGGAAGTCCAATATTTGTTGTTGCCATTCTTCTTTGTCGGAACCTTTAATATCTCTCCATTGTTTGAAATTGCTATCGGAGAGTTTAAATACTTTAAAACCGAGGTCGGGCATCGTTACGGTTTGTTCTTCATCAAAAGACAGTTGTTCTTTCTGTTTGGCTTGTTCCATCTCAACTTCTTTGCGAATTTTAACTCCTGCACGGCGAATACGCTCCTTTGATATTTCAGCGATGGTTTTGTAGCCTGCCTTATATGCTTCACTTTTTTCTTCACAGAGTTCAGGAAGCTGTACGCAAATATATTTACGATTTCCACCATCTTTATTCAGTTCCATTACGGCATGGGCTGTTGTCCCACTGCCAGAAAAAAAGTCTAATAGAATATCATTTTCACCTAATCCAATATTCGCTAAAATAGTAATTAGGTCAAGAGGTTTAGGAAAATCAAAATATTTTGCACCAAAAATACTTTTTATTAATTTCGACCCATCTGCCGTAGTTCCACAGTTGATAAATGTACGATAGGGTTTAAAACGTGCATCTGTATTTCTTATTTTCTCATATGCTATATATGTTCCATCTTGCCTTTCAACAAATTCAACATCACCAGCTTCCACTATGGCTTTCATTGCTTTTCTTCCCCATCTCCAGCATCCTTCACTGCCATCATTACGTATTGGATAGACTTCTTTTCCATTGGGACCTTTTATGGGAAAATACATCGTAGGTCTGTCTTCCCGTCTAGAATTAGAGCCCCACTTGTTTAGTTCCCTTCCACGTCGGTAACTTCCTTTTTCATCTTGCTTGTCTAATGTTTCTCCTACTAATTCCACTTTTTGCAAGGCTCCTGCAGGATTATCAGACTTTAGGTAGCATAAAACATATTCTTGGTCTGTGACAATTTTACTACTATCACTTCCTCCTCCTTTTTTTGCATGCCAAATAAATTGCGCTACAAAATTCTCCTCCCCAAAGATTTCATTCATCAACAGCCGAAGATTATGCACTTCATTATCATCAATTGAAATAAATATCACTCCATCTTCACGTAGCAGACTTTTTGCAAGATAAAGACGTGGCATCATCATGTTCAGCCAATTGCTGTGATATTGCCCATTCTCTTTGGCGTTCTTGCGAAACATTCCGTCACGTGTCATATAGCCTTCTTCATTCTTATCTCCTACACGACGTAAATATTCCTCTTTGCTTTCAGAATACTTGTCTGGATAGATGAATGAGTCACTGCCTGTATTATACGGAGGGTCTATATAAATCATCTTCACCTTCCTGAAATAACTTTTCTGGAGCACTTTCAGTACTTCCATATTCTCGCCTTCAATAAAGACATTTTGTGTATTATCAAAATCAACAGATTCCTCACGGCAGGGCACAAGAGTAGCGGTTGATGGTTGCTGCATTACTCTGAAAGCTTCACTCTTGCCCGCCCAGTTCAGCACATAGCGTTCATTAGCGAAGTTTACATTTTCGCCTAATGCAGCTTTCAACTTTTCCCAATCAATATGCCCCTCATCAAATACTTCGGGCATAAGTAATCGTAAGGTTTCCAACCGCTCTTTTTGTGGAGTTTGAGAATATCCGTCCATATATTAATATACAATTTATCCAATTTAACAAGCGAAGATAGTGATAAATCTCAATAAGGCAGGCATTACCTTCCCATTATTTTGATTTTGACGATAGATTTCTTTTGACCGCCCGACTTCGGAGGATGGTTAGTTCTGCTTCCCTTCTCTTAGCTTCCGGTTGTTTAGAGATTGGAGCCTCTTTGATGTCAGCCTTATTACTGCGTTCTGCCCTAAGTCTCAATTTTATTTCCTATTTTTGCCGGAAGATACATCAATTATAAAACTTATGACTACCCAGCATTATATCTTCCTGGAAAACGTACGTTTCTACAGTTATCACGGAGTGGTCCCCCAGGAGACCGCCATCGGCAATGAGTTTATCATCAACCTGAGACTGAAAACAGACTTCGGCAAAGCGACCGAAACCGATGAAGTGGAAGATACCGTGAGTTATGCCGACATATATGCCGCACTGAAAGAAGAGATGGAACTGCCTTCAAAACTGCTGGAACATGTATGCGGACGAATCGTAAAAAGGCTCTTCCGGGACTTTCGGAAAATCAGGGAGATAGAAATCAAACTGGCGAAAAGAAACCCGCCCATGGGAGCAGACATCGACTCTGCCGGAGTAGAGATGCATTGCACGCGAGACTGAATCGACATTAAAACACTAATAAGATGAAAAAACTTTTATTAATCCTCCTGCTGGTACTGGCAGGAGAAATCAGCGCACAACAAGCAGCAACGATTGTAGTCAAGACTACCCCGGACAACGAAATTGCTTATTGGCCTACAGGCAAAGAACACCTGTTCTGCATTGCTCTGGGAACCAAAGCACAAGCCGGCCCTCAGGGAGAATTTGTCCATCAATTCCGCACCGACCGCCCCGGCATGGTGCAGGTATGGACCCAAGGGAGTGATTCTTTTACACTCTACCTGACACCGGGAAGCAAAGACACCATTACCGTGACCAAAGATACCCTGATCATCAGCGGTACAAACTCGGCCTATAACCGATGCCTGAAAACAGTGAACGATTATCAGAAATACAGCGATAAACTGGTGTACATGCAGCCGCACGAACTGCGAGGAATCACTTCACTGGAGCAATATCACCGGCTGGCAGACGCCAGAATGCGGCAGGCACTCGACGCTGTAAATACTTCCGGACTCAATGAAGAGTTTCTCGCGGAACAGCGTGCACATATCGATTACATCCGCCGGTCTATATTTATACACATTGCAAGGCAGCTGTCGAGAAAAGAAAAACTGCCCGAAGATTGGCAAAGAGAACTGACAGAAGTCATCAATTCATCCGTCAACGGTGATTATCTGCGTTCCTACCGCGGAATCGGATTCTTTGTAAACAGCCTGGTTATGATGCAGTTCACCAACCTCGAAAACGGTGACCTCAAAGAGATAAAGGATTACGTCTCCTTTCTCTTCGACCGGTATCGGAAGTTCTTCACAGGAGACAATCTGCAATACATGCAGGCCCAGCTTATCTACGAAGATGAATTTCAGGGTAGCAAAACTCCTTCGATCCCCCAACTATACGAAACTTATAAGGCAGAGTTCCCCAACAGTCCTTTTTTGAACGTACTCGAACCGGGCGTTAAAGAAAACCTGCGCTTTCAGAATAGCCGTATCACCGACAAAGACTATCATATTCTGACATGCGACTCCACCATCACCTGTCTGGAGGATGCGGTAAAACCCTTTAAAGGCAAAGTGGTCTATATCGATGTATGGGCTACCTGGTGCGGTCCCTGCCTCAAAGAGTTCCAATACCTGCCCGCCCTCAAGGAAAAAGCGCACAACATGGACGTTGTATACCTATACATTTCGATAGACCGTCCGGAGGAGCGGAAGAAATGGGAAAAGACCATCGCATACCATCAACTGAAAGGTTATCATTTATTAGTAAACGAAAAGTTAGGAAAATCGCTATACACCGAATTGGGAAACGAACGGCAAATACTGAGTATCCCCTGCTTTGTCATTATTGATAAGACGGGAAAGATAGCCATCCGCCATGCCGCGGCACCGAGTGAGCCCGAAAAAGTGATAGAACAGCTGAACACCTATTATAACAAGTAAAAACAGACTTCGGAATAAGCTGATCGAGAAAAGACAAACTTGCAAAAGAAAGGAATCCAGCTTCATCTTGGCGGTTGAGATGTGTATCTCGGCCGCTAAGATACACATCTCAGCTGCCAAGATGTTCATCTTAGCAGCTGAGATGAAAGAAAACCGCATGAAAGAACTATTTTCCTAGAAGTTCGAAGCAAGTTTACCCGTAAGCTTTTGGATGTATTTAAAGTAACATAAACAGCCATATAAGGCTACTTTCTAATATTTTTCTCATACTCCTATTCACTTTGTCATTGGAAAATACTTTCCTTGCCGCATAGTAAGAAGTTGCCGGCGTTGCTCTCCACGAGGACTTTTGTATCCTATGTGCATCCATCGTGGAACGGCGTTTCCGTTTTCTCCTTCAGAAATCAGTTGGTCGAACGAACGGTTATTCATGAACTCACGACAGAAACTTTTAAACTCAATCATTCTTCCATTGAGTGGAACAAGGTCGAAAGCATAGCCATGGCAATGAGCCGATGTACGCGATCCACCAACAGCAGCGTTCAGCTTAGGTCCCCGGTAACCCGAAGATATGCGTATGCCCGCAGTACCAAGTTTTGCCATTCGGCAATGTTCAGCCCAAGCCTCACGAAGCGGGTCAACCAGCGTCTCAATGCTTTCCCTTATGTGTGCCAAGTGCTCACTGTTCGGGGTATTGTCAATGCGTCTGGCTCGTGCCGTAGATGATTGTGTACACTCTTTTATTGTGAAGTATTTCATCTTGAGTTGTTGTTTCTGTTTTATTCTTTATGATTTTCCGTATGATTTTCCGTTGTGAACTTCAGTTGTGAACTTCATCCATGTAAAGACGGAAGCATATATTCTATCCTCCCGCCTTTATCGGTTTCTTATCAGTTCCCATGTAGTGGTATTGTCCGCTTTCAAGGGTTCCACACACGATGCCATGATATCCATCAACTACCGAATTACACATTCGCCGGGACGGAACATAACAATCATTCAATCCTGCCAATATGGTCGCTGGCATACTTAGTGCTGTTTACTGTAGCACCGGCTTTAATGGTGACGGTGCCGCATTTTCCACCTCTACCACCTTTACCACCGATACCTATCTTATCGCAGTCTGTTCCGCTTGCCGCTGCCGTAACCACAGTATTTTCTCCGGATATTGTAATATTTCCACATTCAGAACTGTACTCACCACTTCCACCTGAGCCAATACCGGCTCCGGACTCACTTCCACCTGTAGCGGTAATAGTACCTCCTGTTATGATGATATCCCCACATTTACATTGATCTCCTGCTCCTATTCCTGCCGATTGACTACCGCCAGTTGCTTCTATTTTGCCTCCGTTTATTGTGATGGAGCCACATGTAGGAAAAGGAATTAAGAGTCTAGTCCAATAGGACCCAATTCCGCTTCCATTTTCAGCATGACTAGTAGCCACAATATGTCCACCATTGATAATCAGGCTTGCCCCTTCACGAAGGCCCAAGCATCCAGCATTATTATCCGTCCCTCCAGTCAGTGTCAATTTGTCGGTATCTGTTCCGTTAATGGTCAACGTACCTTCTTTGACAACTAACGGGCATCCCTTCGTGGCACCGTTGATTTCATTAGTACCCGATAACAATAGCGTTGCAGAGCCATTTATTTCTATGGTATAGCCTTCGTCAGTAGGGGCAGCGAGTTTTACGTTCTTCAACATGACCTTTGCGTTGTCTTGGATGACTATCTTCTTACTCTGCTCTTTTCCTCCACCATCAATGATAAAACACTTGCCGCTTTCAACGGTACAGACTTCTCCCGTTTGGTCTGACAACGTTATGGTTTTGCCCGTTACCCCAATTCCCATCTTGTATATTTTCGCTGCTTCAGGAGTGACAGCGGTAGAAAGTTTACTCCATGCCCCATTGTTCGCCTTGACTTCTTGTATCTGATAACCCGGATATACATTGGCTTCAAACACCTTGTCGGCCACCTTATACATTTTTATTTCACCTACATTCGCACCATTGCTCCACGTACCTTGTGAAAGGGCGCAGGTGGTGTAGCCCTTTATGCTGACATTATCCACAAAACTTGCTATCTCGCCGGTAAGCTCCACACGCACCTTGGCAAGAGCGTGGGAGAATGTCAGCGATACTTCTGTGTTGAAATTGGCAGTTGTCCGGGCTGTCACCACATAGGCAAGACCTTTTGTCTGATCGCTGAGATCGACCGTTTCGTTGCCAGACGAGGTGTACCACGCCCGGATGTTCTGACCATCTGCTTTGCTTGGCCAATAAGCGTACGCATCGCCAGCTGCTACGGTCAGACCGCTGCTTTGGTAAGTGTATGTGCCCGGTGTAACATCACCTATTTGTACCTTTATCTTATCTCCGTTTTCCCACGCACTGCTGTACTTTCCGTCAGTTGTGTTTTCCGCCATGCGTGTCTGCGGAGTATCCGCCCCCCACGGCTCGGCATTGCTTTCCACCGTTATACTTACGCCTGCTATCTGCAAGGGGTACATGCCTTCGGGCAAGTCCTGCACCGTGCCATCCGTCAGTTCATCGCTTGCACAGGCGGCGAGCATGAGAGCCGCCAAAGCGGTGTAGGTTGTCTTTATCAATCTTAGTCTGTTCATATATCTTTATTTTTTAAAATTTGTTCCTTCATTCAAATAAAACGGATAAACCATATTGTTGCGGTTGTTCGTGTGGATAACCGTGTAGGCGAGGTGTATCCTCTATGTCCTGCTCCTTCATTTCTGTTGTTTCATTTCTATTGTTTCATTTCTGTTGTTTCCGGTTCAAGTTGGCATATTGGAAAACAAACGTCCCACAAAGGAGCAACAGGCTTCTTTGTGGGACGAGAAACGTTCTTTCGTATTTTATGAATATCAGTCTTGCATACTGTTCTTGTAATCTGCCAAGTCAAAATAGAGCAGGCGTGTCATTTCGCCATCATCTTCTTCCAAAAGCGGAAGGAAGCCGTTCTTTTCGTAAAAAGGCATGGCGGAACGGTAGGCATCCACTGTGACAAAGCGGCAAAGTTTACCTGCCGGATAGCTTTTCATGCGTTTCTCATTGGGAAAGCGTTTGCGGCGAAATCGGTTAAACTCTGTTTTATCCGCAAAGTCGGACAATGACACACGGTCGTTTGCCAGACTGAAATAGGCGGCTACTTCTCCGGTTGCCTTATCCTCGAACACGTAGCTCACAGCCAGTAGTGCTTCCCGATAAAACAAGGACTCATTTAAAATAAAATCGTTCAAATCTGCGTCTCCGCAATCGAACGATTCTATTCTTTCATCTGATTCCAGTTTACGAATCTGAAACGTGGATTGTATGTATTCGTTAGTCATCTTTCCCTTTTTTAAAGATACTCATGGCTATACGATAATGTTCGCGCACGCGTTCTATTTCTTCTTTCGGCACGGTACGCTTCTGCTTCATCCGCTCCTCAAACCGTCGGGCATCATTGCCGAAAAGTATCGGAGTTTCCTTGATTGGTCTTGCCATAACTGTTTTCCTTTCTTTTGGTTACAGGGGCAAAGATACGCACAATTCCTTGTAGCACAAAGAAATGCGGTAGAAAGTTTCTCGTTTTCCAATATGTCAAAGAACGCTTCGTTTTCGTAATCCTCTCCTTTCGGCGATAGCGGATTATAAATCCTTATTCGCATAGCATATCGTCATGCTTCTTTCCGTTGCTCTTTTCAGCTTATATCTCCACGCTGCCATTGCCGCCAGAGCCGCCATTGTCGCCATCGGTCCACGTCATTTCGGTGCTGGCTACGGTGGCGGTAACTTTCTCGCCTTTTATCGTAAGATTGTAGGTGTACTGCATGCCGCTTTCCCATTTGTTGGATACGGCTGAAACGACTAGTTTGTATTTGAAAGGCGTATATCCCTTCATCTTTATTTCGATAGAGATCTGGTGTATATCGTTGTCCGGAATAACCAATGCCTGATAGCTGGCAAGGGCGGTTTCAGCAGGCTTATTAGCCTCAAAGCTTACGTTTGTATTCTGACCGGAGAGCTTGGGCGTTATAGATTCACGAGAGCTCTCTCCATTACCCGCAAACGTCAGTTCCCTATTTATGTAAGTAGTGGCTCCGGTTAACATAGTTCTAAGGATTGTTATGGATTCTATATCTTTGTCATCAGTGGCCACTCCGTATTTACGGATGTTTATCACCACTTTGGCGGTTTTATGAGAAAAAGTGAGTGAGCTCGTGCCACCAAAGCTACAGGTGATCTGTGGGGCATAAAGGAAGTCGCTCTGCTGATAGCCGTTGTCATTGTTTTGGTTTGATTGTACGCTCCACTTCCACGCCGGATTCGTCTTCGTTGGCGGAACATTATTGTATCCTTTACCGATATACCACGCACTGACTTGTTTTGTGTCATTCGTGTTTTGCCAGTAAAAGGCATTGTCAGGGTCTGCCGGTTGCAGTGTGGTGCTTTCGCCACTACCAACGGCAACATATTTCTTCACTACGTCACCCACTTGTACAGCCACCTCTTCGCCGCCGTCCCAGGTACCGTCGGTCGTGCCACGTGTTGTCGCCGTAGCTTCCAGCCCGGTGACGGTAAAGGTCATGGGGTATTTCCCTTCGGGCAGCATCTCGCCTTGCGATGTGTCCGCCAGTTTATCCTGCGTGCATCCGGCAAGCAACAGCATACCTGCCATCCATCCGATAACGGCTGATTTCTTGCAGCCTTGTAGTCTGTATGTCATCATATTCTTCTATTGTTTTTTTGTTTCTTTCTTTTGCTTCTATTGTTTCTTTTGCCTTTTTTCTTTCTTTCGTGCCACCGGCAGCGGCGAGGCTGCCAGTTTGCTACCTTAATAAGGTACGTTCACTCCGGGCTTACGCATCAAGTGCCCGGCGGTGGCTGTTCAAGCGGATAAAAAAAATCCGTTTGATACTTTAACTTAAAGCTATCAATTTCCGGTTTACAATAATTCGTTTTTTTCAGATAATGCCTGTTCTATTTTCTCTTTCGGTCTTATATATTCAGCCCAATACGTAACCTTCTTAACTACGAGTTCTACAATTTCTACTTTAGATCCTTCCGGTAGCCAGAGGCTCACTTTCTTTTCTTTATCAAGCTTGACATTATAAATGCCATATACTTTCTTGACAACTGTGCTTAAAATTTTCTCAGGCTTGAATGTAATATCACCGGAATGACCGCCTGTTACGTAGAAATCCCCCTCTCCACATATCGGGAAGCTTAGAACATTATTATATACTACTACGCCCTCTTTATTCTTCGGTGAAGGATTTATAGTATTGGAACACTCTATACTACCTCCGGTGATGATAACAGAACCAGTATTTTGCCAACAACCGATAGCTGGTCCAGAAGAAGAAGACGCATTAATAGTTCCTCCTTGAATGGTGATGTTACATTCATTTACATTAATAGAACCCGATCCGATACCGGGAGCACCAGTTCCTTCTGCAATAATGTAACCTCCACTGATTATGATAATACCGCTCTCTCCATCAAAGCCACCGCCAATGGCCGCAGCATTCAAAGACTTCGCATTTATAACACCACCGGTAATTCTAATGCAGCCTCCGTTCCCTCCATTAAAACCAACTCCGTAGCCGTTGCCGCCGCCGCCAATGCCGGTTCCATTACTGTTATCCGCACTGCAGGCAGTCACATTCCCACCTGTAATAGTTATTTTTCCACCGTTTCCACCAGCACCACCGCCGATACCGGCACCTCCATAATGAGAATCAGTCCTACCTCCGCCTATAGCAATGACCGTACCGCCATTGATGGTAATGATGCCTCCATTACCATCACATTTATAATCTTTCGCCTGTCCACCTATCCCGGCAGCGTTGATGCCTCCTTTAGCGGTCACACTGCCATTATTAATAGTAATATCGCTGTTTACACCTCCTATGGCAGGTCTCCATGCACCACCGCTTACAGTCAAGCGACCTGTTCCTTCTATGACTAAATGTGAATGGTCTGTACAGATTCCTGCACTGTTTTCATTCGTAGCCGTTAACACATTCTCACTTCCCTCAGCCAAAACAAGCGTGACCTCCGCATTGGGTATTCGCATGGGATGATTTCCCGTAATGGAAAGGTTATCCAATGTTATTCTTACATTTTTAGATTCAGGTTTTACCACTATGCGTCGACCATTATCCACACTACCCGAGAGTACTATATTAGCATCAGAGCAGACGTTCAAAACAGTACCGTCAAAACTCCATTTCTCCTTAGTGACAAGTCCCGGTAAGTCATGGAGATTAATTCTTTCCTCAACATACGGAAAAGCGTCATCCCTTGTAAAAATAGATTTTGAATCTGGAATCAGATTTCCTTCCAGATCTTTAAACCCGGAAAATAGCGCAGTATATACTTTACCTTCCGACAAGCCAGTGTAGAATGCTGTATATACAAGTCCTTCCACATCCCACTCTCCGTCCAAAACACCCACATTCTTATCAAGAGAGATAACTCCCGTTGCCTTATCCATATTCCGTTGGAACGATACCGATATTATTCCGTTTTCCGTAACCTTCACAGCTTCATATTGCGGAAATGTCCCATCAATAACGGAAGGTGAAAAGATCTTCCGGTAGAAGGGTTCTTTCCAGCTCTTTTGATGTGTCAAAATCCCATCTTCGTAAGCAAATGCTCCGCTATCCACTTCCACCTGACATGCCGCCATTGAAGTATCTGTTCCGGAAACACCCTTATCAAGAATCTCTTTCAGACCGGCAAAACGTGAAAACGGAAGGCTCAACAGCCAAGCATCACCATTTTTTTCAGGTACATCCTTGTCTGTCAGCTCACATTCGAAACTTCTGATTACAAAACCCACCCTTACAGGTATTGGAGCATCATTATGATAGCGATACTCCTTTTTGCACATGCTTACAGATATTTTATTGCCTGCTATCGGTTTGGCACATTCCATAAACTTCAGAACAAGGCTTCCCGACCCGTTTGATAAAGTACCGTCCGGACCATCATACCGAATATAAGGCACTTTCCGGGAACTGGTATCCTTAAAATATCTCTCCTCCATTTCACGTTTCAAACCGTCGGGAAACAATCGGGTTATATCCGTTCCACTAATTTCACTGATGCGGTCGAAGAAATTCTTCGCTTTGCTATATTCACCTGTATAGCCGTCAGGCTGTTTACTTTCAGGGACTAAGTAACTTTTGAAAACCTCTTTCATAATCTGCCAACCGCTTTCCCAACCGCCCAATGCCATAAGAACCGGGTAAAAAACGAGAAGAGGATGTTCTGCTGTCGGACCATCAAAAATTGGATAATGTTCCTTGTCTTTGTCAAACTCTACAAGTTGTTTTTGGTAAAGGTCCTCCATTCGCTCTTTCCCTCCCTGCAATCCATCTAAATTTACTTTAAAGCCGTTCTTTTCCAGCATATAGTACATTTTTATATTGGCAAAGAATTCACTGTGAAATGTCCAGTCGGCAATGTCAAACAAATGCCCCAACTCATGGGTGACGGCAAAGGATACATCTTCTCCGTGTGTACTTTGAATTGAATCTATCAGGGATGGCAAGCTGTCAACATGCATAAAAATATAGGGACAACGGGGCGCACCGGATACATAGAATGCCTTCATTTCTGGATCACCCGGTACAAGCCTTATTACATCACCGTCAGATGGGACTCCTCCCACCAACTCTCTATATGTATCGTATGCTTTATCAAGTTTGTCCATCCATTGTTTGAACAGGGCAGGGCTGATGCGGTGATGCAGCAAGTCAGTGCCCAAGGCACCTTCCGTAATACCGGAACGGTTTTCTGATGGATCTGTTGTCCAGATAAAATGTTTGCTTTTGGTTGGAAACCACAATGTGGTTTCAAAAGGAGTTGTTCCGTCAATAAATTGGAAGGCGGCACTACCCTTTACCGTAACAGGAGATCCGGAAATAAGTTCCATGGCCTCCGGTTCGTCCAGTTTCAGATAAGCAGAAAGACTCGATTCGAATTCATAAGGAGGCTCATTGAAGAAAGCTGATACCTCACCGGCCGTCAGCGCACGAGAAAATTCTGCTGTATAAGCCAGATACCCGCTATATCCCTTTTCAAACGGTGTTTCATGTGTCTGATTTTCTGCACCGACAACGATGGAGGTACGATTATACCGGTTAGTAAAACTATACTTTGCCTGAAAAACACCATCCAGATATATCCGGACATAATCCTCATAAAACACTAATGCAACATCCTGCCATAATTGCGGTAGAAGTTCTTTAGGAAGCAATATCTCTTTCCCGCATCCATTGAGGCAGAGCCGGAATGAATAATTAGGTTGAGGGATCAAGTCCAGCGAATAACATATACCTTCAGCACTCAGGGCGGTATATATCGTTTGACGGCGTTGCTCTGGATTTGGCCACAATTTTATCAATACGGTTTCCGCCGTTCGGTCAGAAGCGGCTACATCCCACTGATAACATCCGTTACCATCCAGTGTTGCGCATTTTGTCATCACATCGCAGCAAGCGCCGCTATTTTCTGTCCAAATGCCCAGCTTGTTTTTGCTAATGTCCTTGTATTGAATAGTAGAACAGTCAGTCTGAAAGACACAATCCTTATCCGGCAACGGCTGATATCCGGTTTGCTTTAGTATTTCATCATCCGACAACGCCTTTGACAACACTCTGACAGATGTAAATCCTCCCATAAACTGTTTCCCTATCACATAGTGGCCTTTGCCGGTGGCAGCCTTCCGGCTCACTTTTTTTTCTGCAACCGGTTTGCCATCAAGAAACATCGTCAGGATATTATTGTGATGGCGTATCGCTATATCATACGCCCGCTGAGACGACAGTTTATACTCTTCCGGAGTTTCCAGCTCGCAAAATCCCTTCATGGAAAACTTCAGACACCGGTTTATGATTTCAATGGAAAATCCATCTACCTGCGCATAAAGCACTGCATCCGTATCATTTGTCAGCAAGAGGCCAAGCTGAATGGTAAAAGGTTGTTTCTTACCAATAACAAAACCAGGAATTTCAGGGTGGCAAAAGCAATCCTTTTTTGTTGTTTTAAGAACTCTCACACCATTCTTGTTCACATTGTTTTTCATTATGATTCCTCCCTATATTAAACCGTTTGCAAAATCTTCTCTCAGTCTCTCGGTCTCTGCCTGTACGACCGGATTAGGTTGGGCTTCTGTCAGCATTTCTATAGAGCGATTTTCCATGAGAGCTTGAATGGCATTTGTACCCGACACGATGCCGTTTGCAAAAAAGCTATCTGCCCCTTCCAGCTCAAGATTGTAAACATTGCCGCTATATTCAGTCGGATAGCAGTAACGGACAAGTGACAATCCCTCATCTGTCATCAAACTGCTGTGTGAATTCAATTCGGCAACGGATATAAAATCATGTTCGCTTCTGAATGGGTGGCTTTTAGTAGCTTTAACCTCCAAGTCATTCATCATTCTGAGCACATAAACGGTTGGTTCTGTACCTCTAACCACCTCCCGTACTCTGGCTGAGCCTCCATCGGGGGTTCTCACATAGCAGCCCTCAGCAATCTCACTGATAAGAAGCTTGCTTCCATCAGCCATTGTCACTTCGGTGTCTTCAGTTAGACATCCCCAATATAATTGTATTTTTGAAATTATTTCTGCATGAGCTGGTATATCCCATCCTCCGGGGACTTCAATGCTTGTTACCAACAGCTTATGTAGTTTCATATCTTCTTCGCAACGGTAGTCAAAGCTAAATTCAAAATCATGGCAGCGATCGCCGAATTTAACACTATCGGGGATCGCAGTATCCCAATGCACATTCAATGACCAGCCAATTTCTGTTTTCTCGGCATTATTAGGATATACCACCACTTTGTCCGATTTTTTATCTCCATATTCATGTGTTCCCAAATAGAGAATGGCACCAAACGGAGGGCATTTAAGAATAGCACCAATATTGCATGCATCAAAAACAGTATAGTTATTTTTCAATTTCAGATATCCGTTTACATCCAAATATACTTTTTCGTTGTCATTCGCATCTCTGGTTTCGTCATATCTATAATCCACCACATCAGGTCTGTCTCTACTGTAAGAGACGACAATCGGAGAATTCGGTGGAGTAACCTTATGCACCGGATCAATAATATAGACCTTTTCTACCAAATCATCAAGAGTCCCTTCGTATTCACTATAGGCAATCATTGAACGTAGAATATTTGACCCTCGTGGTTCCCATATCGCTTCAACATAAACCCGATACATTACTTGCGAATTTGAATGAGATTTAGGTCTGGGAGATGAACTTGCCTTCAGTTTTGTATATTCGCTTTTATCACAAAAAGAGCTGGAGCGTGCAATGAGTTCATTCCCTTCATGTACTTCCATCGACACATACAATCTTTCAGCAACACCTTTCGGAGTCATATCACCTGTGGCATAAATAAACTGATTTGTTTCATCGTACGCAAGATCTATCACGCTTGCCGCAGCGCAAAATCCCTCAGGATTTTCGCCTTGAATTTCCGGAGGATTGGCCAACGTCTCCAACAAAAGCGAATTCAGGCTTGGATATCTGCTTGCAAGCAAGTCTTTACCGCCAAATCGTGACATAACACACTCTCGGTGCAAAGGATCTCTCAAGTCTAATTCAAAGAAACGATAACGACTTGCTTTCTTTGTTTCCACAATTTCTTTTAAAAGTTCACTATGTCTATTCATGTTTTTTAAATTTTAAATTAACGAATCGTTTTTATTTATCTCTAATTATATCTTCACAGAGAATAATGTAATATACCGCACAGCCACCACCGCCACATTAAGGTTAAGCAACAGAGGCAACACTTGTCGCATATAGCCTTCTGCCGTGCGCTGTCCAATGGCAAATTCACTATGAAGTACTTGAAAAGGTGTAAGGTGTTGCATTTATCACACCGTTAGGAGTGTGCAACTTCGCCGTTTTTTTTCACCAGATATGCTCCACGACTTTGAGCTTCCCGATGACTATGGGCGTTTACACAGTAAGGATCATCGCTACAGAAAGCACTGCAATAAACAACATCACCATTTGCATGAAATTCCGTGAAATTGTTACTTTTAACTACTGGATAACTCATAATACTTGTCTCTTTTAATTAATAAACAGAAAACTATGTTCTAAGAGCCGGGATTGTATCTACGGCCTTGCTTGAGAGAGGTTTCACAAGATTGCTCTATGGAAACTGGAACTGTTCAACTATGTTTACTACGTACAATCGGATCGAAAAATCTGATACTCACAACCGTCGGATGACAACATTCGCCACGATATAACAATTTTTTTCCGAAGCGGAACTTCGAGATGGAACTATTTGTTTATAGTACATTGAGTTTTACTCCGGCAGCCTCAAGATATCTCCATTTGTGTAAGTAGTCTTGGCAATGCCATTCACTCTAACGGTGAGGGTAGCGCCTTCCGTGATGGCGCTTCCCTTCAGTTTGAAGCGGAACTTTGCCAGCTTATGCGCGAATAGCAGTGATGGCGTGGTGTTAAAGTCAGTCTTTGTGGTGGCTTTCAGCACGTAGGGCAAAACACTGGATTGGTCTTTCAAGTTGGGATTGGAAGAAGCAGAATACCATGCGGTGATGTCCTGATTCTTTTCGTTACTCTGCCAGTAGGCGGACTCGATCGTGTTTTTTATTGTACCATCAACATTCAGGGCATATGTGCCCGCCATGCCTTTGCCTATCTGCACTTTAATTTGGTCGTCCTCCGTCCATTGGCTGCTTACTCCGTCCGGACTTTCCGATACACGGGTTTGCGGTGTAGCCACTACTTCGCCTTGCATAGCAGTGAAGGTCAGCGGATACATACCTTCTGACAAGGTTTCCACAGGGTTGTCCGTCATGTCTTCGCTGCTGCATGAAGCAAGGAGGGATGTTCCTGCCAGCAGGCAATAGATAAATAATCGTTCTATTTTCATAATCCAATTGTCTTTTCTTTTTCTTTCGTGCCACCGGCAGCGGCGAAGCTGCCCGTGTGCTACCTTATAGGGTTGCCCGCTCCGGGCTTACGCACCAAGGTGCCCGGCGGTGGCTTCTGTTTCTCTTGTCACTGATTCGGAAACTCTCAGTTACTATCCATTACGGCGTCGCCTAATCACTCCATAACGGCGTCGCCCGTTATAGGATCTCCGTTACCGATTGTTTCCCAATTGGCGATAGTGGAAGTTACGGTCAGACCGGTCAGCTTCGCGGTGATTTTGTATTTGTAGATTTTACCGCTTGCCAGCTCCAAGGCGGTATCGGAAGTGCCGTTTGGCACTCTATAATAAAGGTCTCCCCCTTTTTTCAGATTCAGCTTGATGAATTTCGTGTCTTTCGCAATGGTCTGCGGAACGACGATGGCAGAGCCGGTGAGTGCCGTAGGCGTTGCATCCGTGGGGTATGTAGCGACAGTGATGTCGGCAGCGGTTCCCGAAGCGGAACTGATTGCCCCGCTGCTGAGTGTCAGGCTTGTACCGGGCAGCGTGTTCATGACGGTCAGGGTGGCGCCCTTGAAATCATCTGTGGTAAGTCCGTCTCCGGCTACCAATTCTATCTCTATCTTGGAGAGCAGGTGCTTGAAGCTGACGGGGACATTCTCCTTGGTACGCGCCACGGGATTGGCGGGTTCGTAATCGGTGGTACTTCCTGTTTTCAACTTCATCGGCTGTCCCCAGAGCAGGTCGCTGGCGATGTAGTCTGCATCCTTGCTTTGGTCTGCCTTCACGGTAAAGGAATAATTGCCATCGAGCGTAAGATCTGTTTTCCGAGGTGCGTATGCATAGATATTCACATCCTTGCCGCTTTGCGGAAAATAGACGGTAGTGCCGTTGAAACCTCCGTTGCCGTTGGCGGTGTAGTCCAGGTTCGGGGTGTAGGTGGTGGTGGCGGTTTCACCGGAAGCCACCTCTTCGTTGATGAAGAATCCCACGTGGTTGTCTTGGGCAATCTGCGTGGTTTGGAGGTCGGTGGTGATGCCGCGTGTCTCGGTCTGCTGCACCTCCAGTCCGCTTGTCAATCGGATTTCACCGTTCCAGTTGTCCATTACTTCGTTTTCGTCGTTGCTGCATCCCGCCATTGCCAATGCGGCGGCAGCCATCATCATAAATGCTTTTGTTCTCATATTTGTTCTTTTTTTAATTGTCTTCTTATTCATGGTCCTGTAAATATCGGCGGTCGTCACCTCGTCACTCGGCATCGCCCGATTCGCCGCCGTCACCGTTGCCCGCTGTCCAGTCCTTCACGGTGGAAGTCACCACTATTCCGGTCTTGCTTATCGTGATGGTGTACACATACTTGCTGCCCGCTTGGAACAGCTTCGACTTCTCGGCGCCGTGGATGTTCCAGGTGAACGGTTGGCTCATGCCTTTCAGGGTGAAGCGCAGAAACATGTCCTTGGTGGAGGTGTTGGGAAGCACGATGCCTTCGGCGCTTGTACCGGCGGCATTGGTCAGCAGTTCGATGTCGACAGGCTGGTTGTCAGCAGCTTCGGGATTCGTGACGCTCACCTCTCCGCCTTTCAGCACGTCGTAGGTGGCCTTCACGGGCTGGTTGGTTATCTCCACCTTCAAGCCTTCCATGTCGGCAGCCGTCAGGGACTTGCCGTCGGGCTTGACGGTAAGGGACAGTTTCACCAGTTTGTGTTGGAACTCGAACGCTACCGCCGGGTCTTTTTTGGTCTTGCCCGTCACTTTGGCGGCGGCCATCAGGTCGATGGCTTTCTGAGGGGTCTGGGTGGTTACGTCCACCGGGTAGATGCTGCTTCCTGCGGCAATGTCCCGGTAAGGATAGTAGGCGGCGAAGTCTCTCGGGTCTCCGTTTACCGGGAAATAGATAGCGGTGGCGGCATCGGTGGTGAATGTACCGCTTTCCCCGGTTGTAGCCGTGGTGTACTTGCGGTTCTCCACTTCCACCGCGTCGCCGTCCAGCATGTAGATGCCGATGGCGTCGCCGCTTTCCCATGTCTTGTCGTAGGCGCGGGTCTCTATGCCGCTGACTACCTGCAGGGCGACGCGTCCGTCACCTTCCGGTGCAACCGTCTCCTCGTGGTCGTTGCTGCAACCCGCCGACAGCAGGAGGACGGTTGCCGCTAAGATACTTTGTCTGTTAACTTTCATATTCTCTTTCTTTTGATTTTCTATTTTCAACTTTCAACGATACAATTGCTAATATTCAACTTTCAACGATCAATTGACATCAATGTCTCCGTTGTTCACGATTTTCCAATCACTGATGATGGCACTGACCTCCGCAGAGGTTTCTTCCTCATCGGGCAGCGTCAACGTGGCATCCAGCGCCAACGGTTCCATCTTACCGCCGAAGTTCTTCAGGGATTCGGTAAGGTCGGTGACGATGGTCTGCACCGTGCCGTTGGTCAGGGTTACGACAAGGGTCAGTTCCTGCTTTTCGCCCGGCATCACACCCAGCAGACGCAAGGAAGTGGCTAATGCCGGATTTCCCGTGGCACGGGTTTCTACGGACGGTGTTCCCATGCGGGTTTCTCCACCATCCGATCCCATGGTAAATACGGGAGCAACCGACTTTCCTTCCGTTGCCGTCACGCTTCCGGTTGCCAAATCCATCGAAGGGGCAATGCCCGTCAGGGTGGAGGCGGTACTTGCTATGCGCCGCTCGTCGCCGGGGTTCAGCTTTAAGGTCAGCGCCAGTGTGCGGATGCGTTGCATCATGGGCACAACGACTTTCAGCGTGTCGTCCTTCTGTATGTCCAGCTCTTTGGAGGCAGAGAACAGGAAACCGGGCATCGGGTTCAGCGTGCCGTCTTCCAGCGTGTTCACCGTGGCGGTGGTTCCGCTGATGGTGACACCTTCCGTCTGATGATAAGCTAACAGACTTTGTGTTCTTGGCAGGAACAGCGACTTGAATGCGTTTGTCTCTCCTTGTACCGTCTGTTCCTCGCCGCCGATGCGCAGGATATAGTCGGCGGGCACGACGGCATCCGAAGAGCGCCCCGTCCAGTCGGTGGTTACTTCCACCGCACCCTTGTCGGGGTGCGGGGTGTTGTAAAGGTCGTCTTTCACGCAGGAAGAGAGCGAAACAACCGATGCAACCCACATTATATAAAACAGTCTATGTATTCTCATAATTCTCACAATTTTTCATTCTTCACTATTCTTCATTCTCATCATCATTCTTCATTCCTCATTTAAAAGGGTTTCCACACCAGCGTGACGCCGAGTTGGTTGATGCCCCAATAGTTCTTTTTCACGCCGTTCTCCGTGCGGACTCTCACACCTTCCGTCACGTTGTATTTGTCATAGTCGGCACGGGTATAGCCCAGGGCCGCATGGAAATCCAGCGAAAGCGCACGGTTCAGCGGCAGCTGCCAGCCGCCCGTGATGCCGCCACCCTGGTAGTCGCCCTGCTTGCCGGTGTCGCCCAGTTTGTAGTTGAACTCTCCCGCATGGTACATCGCCCCGAGGTAGCCCCGTTTCTCCTTACCTATATAATAGCGCACTTCGGGCGATACTTTCCAGAAGGCATAGCGCCGGTTCTTGTTGTCCCACGACCACGAAGTCCATGTGCCGTTTACCAGAATACCGATATGGCGGCTGATGCGCCATTCCACGCCGAGATCGGGAGTGAGCGTGGCCCAACGCAGCAGGTTGGCACGCAAGGCAACGGTATAGGGAGCGGCTTCGGCCTGCCGACGGGCAGATTCTTCGGCGACAAGGCGTTGACGTTCGGCTTCGGCTTGCTCTGCCTGTTGCTGTGCCAGCCGTTGCGCTTCTTCCCGACGGGCGGCGGCTTCCTGTTCCGCACGCAGGGCGGCAGCCCGACGTTCTCTTTCGGCAGCCTCACGGGCTTCCGGACTGTCGGCCTTCACCTCTTTAATATAGGCTTCCACCTTTTCGGCGGCCTCGGCTCCGGCAATCCGCCTCACCTTCTCTACTCCGGCGGGAAAGACCACCACTACCACGTCGCGCAGGCTGTCGTTGTAGGGGGTAGGTATCAGACGGTCGGTAACGAACATCCGTTCCGTAAGCTCCGTGCGGGTAATCAACTCCGATTTAATGCGGCTGTTGCGCAGGTAGCCCATGCGCCGTGCGCTTGTCTCTCCGTTTTTCGAAGCCGCGTAACTGCTCACAGAGACATACATCTGCCCCGCCCGCAGGCGATCGATATACCGGGTGAGAACTCCGCGCAGGCGGTTCATTTCCGCACCATTGCCCTGATAGGGGATGTAGAACATGTCCTTTTGGGGTACAAAACGAAACACGTAGATACTGTCTGCGGATGCCGTTTCGTCCATACTGCTTTGTGCCGACACGGGCAGCAACGGCAGGATGAAAAGCGGCAATAACATCATTCTTTTCAACATTCTATTTATGATTTGGATAAATTCTTCAGGAGTCACGGGGTCCTTCATCCGGTTGACGACGGGGCGTTTGTCGGAAGGAACAAAGTCTTTCACGCTGAGGTAGATGCAGACATAACGCACCAGAGCCTCGCGGGTAGTGTTGAGCTTGCATTTATAGTAGACGATGAACAAGGAAAGGATAATGATGACCCAAATAAGGCTTGCCAATAACAGGATTACCGGCAAAGAGAGGAACCGGACATCGCAAGTTCCCGCTATGCTTGTTGTCACTGCTCCTGCTGACATGGCAGGGCAGTTAAGATATTGAAAATAGGAAAAGCCTCTGTTATCCGGAAGTGGAAAAGCTTGTTTTTCAGCATTTTTTTTATTATAAGGGCGTCTGCATTGTGTGTGTGTGTGTGTGTGTGTGTGTGTGTGTGTGTGTGTGTGTGTGTGTGTGTGTGTGTGTGTGTGTGTTAGAAAAATATTTCTAACAACCAAATTATCAGTTGCGTATTTTTCCCGAACAGGGATGTTTTTTATTCCTGCAAGAGAATTTCCGCTGTATATACCTGTTTCGTCCATTTTCGTATCCGACCCCTTTCACACATGTGAATGGATAAGTCGAAGACGAAGTTAAAGGAATGTTTTAAGAATCGTGTATCATGTAGATGTAACTCTGTAACATGAAACGGATTTATATGTAACTTGGCATGATTTTCCAGGTTACATTTCATGTTACATCGGTTTCAGGTCATTGTTTAATATCCTTATTATCAGATGATAAATGGTTTTTCCGGAAAGCGGAAGGCGTGATACCGAAATATTCGGAAAAAAGGCGGTGGAAGTGTTGGCGCGAGTCTATGCCGCACATCTTGGCGATGGCATCAATGGTATATTGCGGATATTCCGTGAGCAGCTTGGCAGCATAATCCATACGCAGCTTATTGATATGTTCAGAGAAGCTGTGTCCGGTTTGTTCCTTGAAATGTGTGCCGAAAAGCGAGGCGGGGACGTGCAGTTCCTCCTGCAAGGTTTTCGCCGTGATGCCCGGTTGCAGATAAAGCTGACGGACCGCTATTTGATGCAATGCATGTTTCAGAAGTTCCTTTTCATCGACTGTAATTCCACTTTCCGTCACTCCGGTTGCTTCTGCATTCACAACCGAAGCGGAGGAATCGTCATCAGGGGTATGTTCCAACTCTTCAAGTCGCTTCGCCATTGTTTCGATTTGCGCCTTATATACAAGGCATTCCTCCTCCTTCTGCAAAAGTTCGTCCTTACAGGCAATGCCCTTTTGCACGGAACGTACCAGCGACACATTGCGACGGCGCATCCGGCGGTTGTAGTGCACTACCACTCCCAAAGCGACTATAACTGCCGTTACAAATACAATCAGCAGATGCTTCTCAGCCTGTTCTTTCTGTATCTGCCTGTCTTTCTCGCCGCTCTCGTAAATAACGGCCAGTTCCTGAGCGTCGTCCTGCTGCTTACGCTCGAAAAGGGTATCTTTCAGTGCGATAATCTCGCGGCTCACGTCGACGGCTTCCTTGTACTGCCCCAACCGGGTGAGCGCTTCCATTTCATCGGCAAGCAATTCGTTGGCATAGTATTCACTCTCCGTGTTCCGTTTCTGCCGGTATATCCGCTTGGCGGTTCGGATGTCATGCAACGCCTGCCGGTAGTCTCCCGTCCATATCCGGTAATGGGTGAGCAGCACCACACCGTCGGGCGACTTCACATAGTCGGTAGAGAGGCACTTCTGATAGCACTCGCCGGCTTGCTCCTTATGGCCCAGATGATGATAGACTTCCATGCACTGGGCATAGACAAACGCCTTGTACATATCTATGGCACCCGGTGGCGCCTGATCCACCATTTGCTCGTGCCGGCTGTTGGCTTTCAGTATGTTGGGAATCAGTGTGGCGGCCTGCTCGTAATCGCCTATGGCACACAGCGCAGCCATGGTTTCACCCAGCGTATAGAGAAGGTCGTTCACACTGCTCCATGACTGTTCTTTATCTACTATTTTCTCATAAAGGGCAATGCTCCGGTTCATGTTGGCCTGCGCGTCCTTAGTGATTCCGGTATAGAACTGGCTCATACCGATATACATCAGGAATTTGGCTTCCAGATTTTGCAGTCCGTGTGTACGGGCCATTTGCAGCCCTTCGGTAGCATGGCGGATGGCGGCAGCATAATCGCTCGATTTGTAGCAGAGACCGGCAAGTTGGGCAAGATTGTTCAGATAGCTGTTGGTGTCTTTCCTGAATTCAGTATCCTCATACGCTTTCTGAGAATAGAACTTGGCGAGTTTGCGCTGTCCCAGACCGTTCTGGTAGATCATTGCTTTCACGGCGTTGAGACAGGTGTGGTCCGGTCGCAGGAGGTTGAGCATTTCCGCTGTATCGGCCAGCGCCAGTGCCCGTTGCGGCTCACTGATGGCGATGTGGTAAATATGATCGTATCGGTAAATGCTGTCACTGCCCTTGCCCGGCACTGCAGTGGAGGACTTCCGTCCGCAACTGTTCAACAATACGGCAAGAAGCATTATCAGGCATATAGGTAGTTTGTCCATTTTTCTACTGCTTAAAAAAATCTATATGCAAAAGTATACAAAAAGAACTGAGGACAAAAAACTTCTTGTTTTTTTATTAAATGATTATCCGTAATTATACCACCATTTGCCATGCACCTTTTAACAGCTACAAAGCACACTTTCTCAGCAGCAGAACTGCAACGGCAAATAGAGCATAAACGCTACCAACCAATTTGATACAATATTAGACTTTCAATAAGTCAAGTTTTTTATTCCATTAATATTCCGCCAAATCTTGATAAAATAAAATAGAAGCACTTCCGACATGGAAATTTACCTCTTTCTTTTTATCTATTAAAAATATCAAAGTACTTCTTCAATATATAAACCCTTCCACGTTTTCCTCCGGTAACTTCTGATAATATACCAATTTTTTCTAAATTTGCGATTAATGTATATGCAGAAGCTGTACTAATATCAGCAATACCTGCTACCATATTTGCATCTGTAATAGGCCGTTTATAAAGTTCTGTTAATACCTTCAATGCATTTGCAGAACGACTACCCAGTAATTTCACCTTATCTTCATTTTCTTTCTGCAAACTCAGAATCTCTTCAAAGGTCTTTACTCCATTTTCTGCTGTTTCTATAATACCGGTTAAAAAGAACCGAAACCAATCTATTATATTATTATCCACTCTTACATGCATCAAATTGGTATAATAAGAATTTCTATGTTTTTCTAAATAGTCGGATAAATACAATATTGGTCGCTTTAAAATACCTCTACTAACCAAATACAAGGTTATCATCAACCGCCCTGTTCTACCATTACCATCTAAAAATGGGTGAATTGTCTCAAATTGATAATGAATTAAAGCTATTTTTAATAGTTCCGGAAAGAACAATTTATCATTATGCACAAATTTTTCTATATCTTCCATTAATTCAGGTATAGAATTATGCGTAGGAGGTACAAAAATCGCATCATTTATTGAAGAACCTCCAATCCAATTTTGACTTTTCCTAAACTCACCAGGTTGTTTGTGTTCACCACGTACCCCATTCATGAGTATACGATGAACATTTCTAATTAAACGGGAAGAAAAAGGAAGTTCCTCTAACATTTTAACAGCTTCATTCATCGCATTAATATAATTATGAACTTCCATCCAATCATCCCTCCTATCCAAAGGGACATCTTCCTTCGACAAAATAGCTTCTTCCATATTAGTTTGAGTTCCTTCTATTTTAGAAGATTAGGTGGCTTCTTTCATTATATGCATACTAATGAATAAATCGATATTAGGTATATGTTCTGAATACATATCTAATCTTCCAAGCATTCTATCCGCTTTACTTAAAAGAGTTATAATCTCCATATTATCCAACAACCATTCTTTATTAATAAAGTTGGGTTGAAAACTCTTATAATAACCTTGATTTATATACAAGCCGGACTTAAAATTCTTCATTGCCATTTATTTTAATATTCACGCCAAATATAGAATAAAGCATTTGTTATTCCAATTTTTCGTTAAAAATTAAAATAGCAGTCTCGTTATTCTAAAAAAAGCATCTAAATTAAAATTGCCAATAGTTTAACGTGAGTTCGATATAATTCAAAACAAATTTAGTTGCCTGTCATTGATAAAATAAAGGTAACTAAAAGGGCTGACACCTCCTCTGAGATGCCAGCCCTGGTTTTAGGCTCTTATTTCTTTCTCTTTCTTTTCTTCACCGATTCTACCGCCTCGGTCACCACCGGTTTATTCTCGAAACGTTTCGTATAGCCCGAGTAGTCCGGATGTGTCCGTTCATAGTCTGGATCAAGGAAGAGCGGACTTGAAATAATATGATCGGCAGTGGAACGGTTGCAACAAAAGACGATGTTTTCCACACTTGCCAGACGGGTCAGTGCCTTCACATCCGTATCGTGCGGCTGAAGAGTCATCGGGTCGGTAAAGAAGAAAAGATAATCGATCTCTCCATCCACAATACGCGATCCCATCTGCTGGTCGCCGCCCAGAGGACCGGATTTCAGGATAGTAAAATCCCACTCCACATCGGGATGTTTCTCTTTCAATGCCTCCTGTATCAGCGTACCGGTGGTACCTGTACAATAAAACTTATGTCCCATCAATAACTCCGAGTTCCAAAGAACCCATTCAATCAGGTCTTTTTTCATAGCATCGTGCGCTACCAGCCCGATTCTTCGAATTAGTTTTTCCATAACGTCATCCTTTTAAATCTGATAATTGTGAAAAGAACTTCCGCCCTTTCACATAGAATTGCACTAAGATACTACTTTTTATCCGTTCGGGAATAAAGTGTGAGGAAGTTTTTCTGAGATTCTCCGCTCTTGCATCCCGGAAACTGTCACGTAACAACTTGAATTCGCGACGGGCACGAACCACCGCTTTCGCATTGGGCAACTGCCCTTTAAGCGCAAACGTAGCAGCCGCGATGTAATCGAGCCAGCAACGTACACGCATCACTCCGGCCAGTTCTCTGTCCGGAAGATTCTTGTAAAGCATGACAAGGTTATTACGAAAATTGAGGAAGGTCTTGTGCGGATTCTCCTTCTTCAACGTAGCTCCTCCTACATGATAGACCACACTTTGGGGGATGCAAACAATTCCACGTCCGCGGGTACGGAGTCTCCAACAAAGATCGATCTCTTCCATGTGGGCAAAGAAGCGTCCGTCCAGTCCTCCCGCTTCGCGATAGTCCGCCAGACGGATGAACATGGCGGCACCGGTAGCCCAGAATATCGGCAGTACGGTGTCATATTGCCCTCGGTCCGCTTCGACTACTCCCATCACCCTTCCCCGACAAAACGGATATCCGTAGCGGTCGATGAATCCGCCGGCAGCTCCGGCATATTCGAACCATTCTTTTTGTCGCCAACTGCGTATCTTCGGCTGGCAGGCAGCCACCTCAGGATGGGCGTCCAGATAGGCAGCCATCGGTTGCAACCACTGTCCGGTCACCTCGACATCGGAATTGAGCAGCACCACATACTCGGCCTCCACCTGCCGAAGGGCAAGATTGTACCCATCTGCAAAACCATGATTCCCATCCAGCAGAATCCGGCGTACCGAGGGAAACTCGCGGCGCAGCATCTCCACCGACTGATCCGTAGAACCGTTATCAGCCACACAGACTTCCACACCTTCAGCCTCCGAATACCGAAGCACGGAGGGAAGAAACGAACGGAGCATCTCGCAACCGTTCCAATTCAATATAACGACAGATATCTTATTCATTTTTCTTTTCGGGGCGTTTCAGTTTCCAACGCTTATGCGACCATAGCCAATAGGCCGGCTCTTTCCGGATGGTCTGTTCCAGCCTGCGGGCAAATATTTCGGTAATCTCCCCGTCGGCTGTCTCCTTCGGACGGTCGGTTACCAGATCGAAGTCTACCCGGCAATATCCTCTCCGCTCCTTCCGCAGCTCGCAATAGAAAACCGGAAAATCCATCATCTTGGCGATACGTTCGGCACCATCCATAAATACCGTATCCTGATTCAAGAAAGTAGTCCAATAATGGGCTTCATGCATATTGGGCGATTGGTCGGTAATCAATCCGATGGCCATCTTCTTGCCGGCACGCTTCAGCTTGATCACTTCGCGGGCGGTAGAGTGTTTCGGAACATTATATCCTCCGAAACGGGCACGGATGTATTTAAAGAGTCCATCCAGATAGACATCTTTCAAGGGCTTGTATACCTGCACGGGCACATCGCCCGGACGCATAATCATTCCCATACCCGTAATCCACTCAAAATTAGCGTAATGGGGTATCAACAGGACAATCCCGCCCCGTTCGTCTATCATCCGGAGGTAGGTTTCCTTATTCTCGTAGGTCATCCGTTTGCAAAGTTCTTTCTCCGACATGCGCAGCATTTTCACATCTTCGAGCATATAGTCGCAAAGATAATGAAAGAACTTGCGTTCGATGGCCTTCAATTCTGCTGCCGACTTTTCCGGAAAAGAGTTCTTCAGGTTGGTACGTACCACCTTCCTCCGGTAACCGATCACATGATACAGCCAGAAATAGATAAAATCGGACAGCGCATACAATACCGGAAACGGAAGAATAGCCAAAAGCCACATTCCTACATAGGTCAACAAATAGAGGAGTTTCGATTTCATGTTTATTGTGTTATAGTTCCTTTCAGTGCGGTACCCTCTTCATTAAAATCTCCCAAAAGAACATTCACTACTTTATTATCCAACGCGGCGTCACTCTCCACTTCCACACGAATATAGTTTGCCGTAAATCCATGCATCGGCGCTCCCGCTTTGGGCTTTTCCATCAGGACAGGCATGGTCTGCCCGATGTGACGGGCATAAAAGGCTTTTGTTTTTTCATCCGACAGTGCAAGCAGACGCTGGCTTCGCTGGTGTTTCTCTTCAGGAGTCACCACATGGTCTATCTTCAGGGCCTGGGTTCCCGGACGTTCCGAATAGCTGAACACATGCAGCTGGGTGACGTCCAGTCCGTGAATAAATTCATAAGCTTTCTCAAAGTACCCGGCAGTTTCGCCCCGGGTACCTACAATCACATCCACACCGATAAACGCATCGGGCATCACCTCTTTTATCTTCGCAATCTTCGAAGCAAAAAGTTCTGTCCCATAGCGGCGACGCATCAGTTGGAGAACTTCGTCACTACCGGACTGTAAAGGGATATGGAAATGTGGCATGAAACTGCGTGAACGGGATACGTATTCTATAATTTCATCTGTCAGCAAATTGGGTTCGATGGAAGAAATACGATAACGTTCGATACCTTCCACCCGATCGAGGGCCTTTACCAGATCAAAGAAGGTCTCTCCGGTGGACTTTCCGAAATCGCCGATGTTGACTCCGGTCAGCACTATTTCCTTTCCGCCTTCGGCGGCAGCCTGTCGGGCCTGTTCCACCAAAGAAGCAATGGTACCGTTACGGCTTCGTCCGCGGGCAAAGGGAATAGTACAATAAGAGCAGAAGTAATCGCAACCATCCTGCACTTTAAGGAAAAACCGGGTACGGTCACCTCGCGAACAAGACGGTGCAAACGAACGGATATCTTTTGTAGCGGTCGTATAGGCTTCTCCTCCTTCGTGCTTATGCAGGTCGCCCAGATACTGAAGCAAATCTTTCTTCTGTTCCGCACCGAGTACAACGTCCACTCCCTCTATCTTTGCCACATCGCCGGGTTTTAACTGGGCATAGCAACCTGTCACCACCACAAAAGCGCCGGGATGTTGTTTCACCAGCCGATGAATGGCCTGACGGCATTTCTTGTCCGCCATCTCGGTCACCGAACACGTGTTGACAATACAAAGGTCAGCCTTTTCACCTTTCCGGGCTGTACGTACACCTGCCTCACGCAGGATTTTACCAATCGTCGAAGTCTCTGAGAAATTCAGTTTGCAGCCTAATGTATAATAAACGGCTGTCTTATCTTGAAATACAGTGGTATCTATCATAATCTGTAAAAACGCATATTCAGTGCAAAGTTACACATTATTATTAGGAGTAAAGAGGTGAAAGGAGTTAAAAGGAGTTACAGGGGACCGAAGAAGAGGTACGGGACGTGAAGGACACCGGAAAGAAACATTCCACGTTTGTAAACCCTTCTGCCTGCATCAAAAGGCATCCCTCTTTGGTTTAAAACCAAGGAAGCATTGACTTTAAGCCAAAGACACCTGCCTTTTAAAGCAAGAGCCCGTTGCTTTAAAAGGTATTTCCGTGAAGGATAGAATGCTATATTTCAACCGATTAGAGAAGAGTACGGACAGTTATCGTTTCCTCTTCATGTAAAGATATAAATAAACAATAAGCCTAATTAACACCTAAAGGTTTCTTAATCCGGAAGTTTATACCTACTTTTGCACAAATCTTCAAAAAACGTGCAATGATAAAAGAAAATTTCATTAAACTCTACGAGAACAGTTTCCGTGAAAACTGGGATTTACCTTGCTACACCAACTATGGCGAACCGGAAAGTTATACCTACGGTGAAGTAGCCGAAGAAATAGCCAAACTTCATTTACTGTTCAAGCACTGTAGTTTGCGACGGGGAGATAAAATAGCCGTTATCGGAAAGAATAATGCCCGCTGGTGCATCGCTTACATGGCTACCATCACATACGGAGCCATCATAGTGCCCATCTTACAGGACTTCAATCCGAACGACGTACACCATATTGTCAATCATTCCGAATCCGTTTTCCTTTTCACCAGTGACACCATCTGGGAGAATCTGGAAGAAGAACGCCTGACGGGTATCCGTGCTGTCTTTTCACTGACCGACTTCCGTTGCCTGCACCAGAGGGACGGAGAAACAGTACAGAAATTCCTGAAGCATATCGATCAGTACATGACAGATACTTATCCGAAGGGATTCCGGAAAGAAGATGTGCTCTACACCACCCTGTCCAACGATAAGGTGATGCTGCTGAACTATACTTCCGGCACCACCGGATTCAGCAAAGGAGTGATGCTGACAGGCAACAACCTGGCCGGCAACGTGACTTTCGGTATCCGTACGGAACTGCTGAAAAAGGGTGATAAAGTGCTTTCTTTCCTTCCGCTGGCTCATGCTTATGGATGCGCCTTCGACTTTCTGACAGCCACGGCAGTCGGTACGCATGTAACCCTTCTCGGTAAAGTGCCCTCACCCAAAATCATCATGAAAGCATTCGAAGAGGTGAAACCGAATCTGATTATTACGGTACCGCTGGTCATCGAGAAAATCTATAAAAACGTGATCCAGCCCATCATCAGCAAAAAAGGAATGAAATGGGCCTTGAGCATTCCTCTACTGGATAATCAGATTTATGGCCAGATCCGCAAAAAGCTGATCGATGCGCTTGGCGGACGCTTCAAAGAAATCATTATCGGTGGAGCCGCCATGAACCCGGAAGTAGAAGAGTTTTTCCACAAAATCAAGTTCCCCTTCACCATTGGCTACGGCATGACGGAATGCGGTCCGCTTATCAGTTATGCTCCTTGGGACAAATTCGTCCCCTCTTCATCGGGCAAAATACTCGATATTATGGAAGCCCGCATCTATAAAGAGAATCCCGAAGCCGAGACCGGAGAGATTCAGGTACGGGGAGAGAACGTAATGACCGGATATTATAAGAACCCGGAAGCCACTCAGGAAGTGTTCACTAAAGACGGATGGTTGCGCACCGGTGACTTAGGCACCATGGATGACGAAGGCAATATCTTCATTCGCGGCCGACTGAAGACGATGATCCTCAGTTCAAGCGGGCAGAACATCTTCCCCGAAGAAATCGAGGCTAAACTTAATAATCTTCCATTTATTCTTGAAAGTCTCGTGATCGAACGAAACAAAAAACTGGTTGCCTTGGTCTACGCCGATTATGAAGCTTTGGACTCTTTAGGACTCAACCACGAAGACAACTTAAAAACGATCATGGACGAGAATCTGAAGAATCTGAATAATAATGTAGCCGCCTACGAAAAAGTAAGCCAGATCCAACTCTACCCCACTGAGTTTGAGAAAACTCCGAAAAGAAGTATCAAACGCTATCTATATAACAGTATAGCAGAAGATTAGATATGTTTTAAAACATACAAAAAAACATAATGAAACATTCTTCTAAAAAAAAAATAAAAAAAAGTTGGGCTTAGGAGTACAACATATACAAAAAGTACATACCTTTGCAGCGTTTTAATAAGCAATTGATTGTATTACAGATTTAAAAAGCAAAGAAAATGAAAAAATTAGTTTTGATGTTCGTAGCTATCGCAGCAGTATCATTCGCATCTTGTGGTAACAAAGCAGCTGACGCTGAAAAAGCAACTGCAGATTCTATCCGTATCGCTGACTCTATCGCAGCAGTAGAAGCAGCTGCAGCTGAAGCAGCAGCTCAGGCAGCTGATACTATCGCAGCTGACACTACAGTAGTAACTGAAACTGTTGTAGCTGAATAATCTCGAACAACATTAGAGAGAATTGAAAGTCTGCCGTGCCAAAGCACGTACAGACTTTTTTTGTGTCCTTACCTCTCCCCTCTCCTCAAAACAAACTCTTCCGGACGGCAACAGACAGTGTCCCCATACCGTAATCGAAAGAAGTTAATATCGCAGCAACAGGATATTAACATCCTGACTACAGCAAGTTAACTTCCTGTCATCAGCAAATTAACTTCGTATCAGCAAAGAAGTTAATATCGTAACGTCACATAAGGATACTAAAAAAGGGCATTCTCTTTCAAGAATACCCTTTCCTTATATCTCGGTATTGTATGCTACTTATTCAGCTACTACTTCGAAAGGAATTTCTACAGAAACTTCTTTGTGCAGTTTAACGATAGCTTTGTAAGCACCAACTTCTTTCACAGCGTCTTTTACAACGATGATCTTTCTGTCAATCTCGTGACCCAATTTAGCCAATTCCTCAGCGATCTGGATGTTACCAACAGAACCGAAGATAGTACCGGTTGAGCTAACTTTTGTAGCGATAGTCAATGATACGCCTTCCAACTTAGCAGCCAATGCTTCAGCATCTTTCTTGATTTTCTCAAGTTTGTGAGCACGTTGTTTCAGTTCTTCAGCCAACATTTTCTTTGCAGAAGGAGAAGCAATAACAGCTTTTCCAGTGGGGATCAAGTAATTACGACCATAACCAGACTTAACAGTTACGATGTCATTCTTATAACCCAAGTTTACTACGTCTTCTTTCAATATAATTTCCATACTTTTCCTCCTTATTTCATCATGTCAGTTACAAATGGAAGTAACGCCAGGTGACGTGCTCTCTTTACAGCCTGCGCAATACGACGCTGGAACTTCAAAGAAGTACCGGTGATACGGCGCGGAAGGATCTTACCTTGTTCATTCAAGAATTTCTTCAAGAATTCAGGATCTTTGTAGTCGATATACTTGATACCGCTTTTTTTGAAACGGCAGTATTTTTTCTTTTTAACGTCTACTGAAGGCGGAGTTAAATATCTGATTTCTGATTGAACTTGTTGTGCCATGATTAATCCTCCTTTTTGTTTGATTTAACACTTCTTCTCTTTGCAGCATATTCTGCAGCGTATTTATCCATTCTGAAAGTCAAGAAACGGATTACACGTTCATCACGACGGAAATTTAATTCCAACTTGTCAATTACAGTAGGTTCTGCATTGAACTCAATCAACTGATAGAATCCTGTAGACTTCTTCTGGATTGGATAAGCCAGTTTCTTCAGTCCCCAGTTTTCTTCATTGATAATCTCAGCACCTTCAGCCTGAAGAATGCCTTTGAATTTTTCTACCGCTTCCTTCATCTGAACATCAGACAAAACGGGAGTTAAAATGAAAACGGTTTCGTATTGATTCATACTCGTTTTAATTAAATAAAAAATTATTTGATTTTAAAAATGCGGTGCAAAGGTAGGCATTTTATTTTGAACTGCAAACATTTAATCTTTTTTTGTGTTACGAGATAGGATTTGTCAAAGAAGACATTTATCTTTGCAAAGTTGCTTAAACAATAATTTCATGATCGAACAATTTAACTTTGATATCAGGCTGATCTTTGCCATCTTGAATGGTAAGGTCTCTGCTGCCATTAATCGGAAACTATACCGGAACTTCAGACAGAACGGTCTGGAAATCAGTCCGGAGCAATGGACGGTTCTTATTTTTCTCTGGGAAAAAGACGGAGTGACACAACAAGAGTTGTGCAATGCAACTTTTAAAGACAAACCGAGTATGACCCGCTTGATTGATAATATGGAACGCCAACATCTGGTGGTACGCATCTCCGATAAAAAAGACCGCCGTACCAATCTGATTCATCTGACCAGAACAGGAAAAGAGCTGGAAGAAAAGGCCCGTATCATAGCTAACCGGACCCTTAAAGAGGCGCTGCATGGCATCACAGTCGAAGAGCTAAGCGTAAGCCAGGAAGTATTAAGAAAAATATTCTTCAACACCAAAGATTAATCGACAGGAGGGAGAAGTGAGAGCAACAAAATCAACTATTTATGGCTAATTAATGGTTTTTTTGCGAAAAATATTTCGTCCGTTAAAGAATTATGCGTTAATTTGTGACTGGAATATAATAATCTATTAAAATACACACACATGAAAGGCTTATTAAAGAATTTAGGATTGCTATTAATCTTAGTCGGAGTAATCATTCTGATTGCTTGCTCTCTGACCGGAGAAGTAAACAACAACGCTGTCTTGGGAGGCTCGATAGTATTGGTGGTACTCGGACTGATTACTTATATTGCGATAAACAAAAGAATTGCAGATTAATAGTTTCAGCAAGAAATAAAAAAGCCGGAAAACGAATGTTTTCCGGCTTTTTTATTTCTATACACTCCCCTATCCATTATGATTCGGGTTCGGGGGTGATCAACTTGTAACCTTTTCCGTGGATGTTGATAATCTCAATCGAATCATCATCTTTCAGGTGCTTGCGCAGTTTAGTGATATACACGTCCATGCTACGCGCATTGAAATAGTTGTCATCGATCCAGATAGTCTTCAAGGCAAAGTCGCGCTGCAAGATTTCGTTAGCATGCGCACAAAGCAATCCCAGCAATTCCGATTCTTTGGTAGTCAGTTTCGTTTGTTTGTCGCCGATAGCCAGGATTTGCTTCTGGGTATCAAACGTAAACTTACCAATCTTATAAACATTGCTCTCCTTGTTCTTCTTTCCGCGAACACGTCTCAGGATAGCCTCGATTCTGAAAGTAAGCTCTTCCATACTGAAAGGTTTGGTGATATAATCATCCGCACCGATCTTAAATCCTTCCAGGATATCTTCTTTGAGTGTTTTTGCAGTCAGGAAGATAATAGGAATTTCAGCGTTGGCCGCACGAACCTCCTGTGCCAGTGTGAAACCATCTTTTTTAGGCATCATCACGTCAAACACGCATAAGTCATATTTATTCTTCAGGAAAGCTTTAAATCCGGCTTCTCCATCAGGATACAACTCAGCAGAGTAACCTTTAGCCTGTAAATATTCTCTTAAAAGCATGCCAAGATTTTCATCATCCTCGCATAATAAAATACGCAGTTTCTCGTCCATATCAATCATTTTTTAATAAAGGTAATGCAATAATAAATTTAGTTCCTACATTCAGTTCACTCTCTGCCCGGATGGTTCCCTTATGATCCTGAATAATCTTTTTCACATAAGCCAGTCCCAGACCGAAACCTTTTACATCGTGCAGATTACCTGTATGCACGCGATAGAACTTATCAAACACCTTCTTCAGGTTTTCTTTTTTAATACCAATACCGTTGTCCTGTATCGAAATCATCAGTTTACCGGGCTCGTTCCAGGTTCTCACGTTGAGCACCAGGTCTTCTTCGGGCTTCTTGTATTTCACCGCGTTATCCATCAGGTTGAATATCACATTGGTGATATGCATTTCGTCCGCAAATATAACAGGATTGGTAGCCTCAAGGTTCGATGTAATCTTACCATTATAGCGTTCCACCTTCAAAGCGAACGTATTGATAACTCCGGTAATCAACTCATTGGCATCGAGTTCCTTCATCTTCAGCGTTGCTTTCTGCCTGTCGAACATAGACATCTGAAGCACCTTCTCCACCTGGAATCTCAACCGCTTCGTTTCATCATTGATGACTCCCGATATATGCTGGAACATCTGCGGCGACTTCCCGACTGCGGGGTCTTTCAGCATCTGGGCAGCAAGCGAGATGGTCGATATCGGTGTCTTGAACTCATGCGTCATGTTGTTGATAAAGTCATTCTTCATCTCTGTCAACTTCTTCTGACGGAAGACGATGTAGATGGTGAAGATGAATGTAATCAGCAGTACGATAGTGAATATCATCGAAGGAATCATAAAACTAACCGAGTCGAAGATATAATCTTTCTTACCGGGAAAGTGCACCTTCACAATACTCATCTTCGCAGGCGGATCATTCTGGAACAGAGGTTGCGTATAAGAGTCTTCACTCCCTCCGTCTTCGTAGTCCGAGCAACGATATACTTCACGTCCATCTTTATCGATCACCGAAAAATGGTAGAGCAACTCTACACCATTATTAATAAAGTTCGATTTCAGATAATTATCCAGCTTTTTAAAGTTCACCCGTTCGCCAATCGATTTATCGCTTGCCTTGTAAATCATCCGCAAAGCCACATCGTCGAGCAGAAAACGCTGATACATATACCTATTTTTAATAGCGTCAGTCAAGCTCCGTGATGTCTGCGGAATGGTATTCCGGCCATGCCTTTCGGAAATCATGGCTTTGGGCACTTTCGACGGCTCGGTGGTAATCATCTTCAGTTCAAACTCCGAATACAGGGTTCCGTCCGGTGACTTGAACCTATAACGCTCCGATTGCTGAATTAAACCGTTTTTCTGTTCGGTAGTAGAAGAAGACTGAGCCAGTGCTCTGCGTTCCGCTTCAGTGATATCCTCTAACAGCCAACGTTGCGTTTCATCATACTCTACATCCTTTGAAACCTGAAACAAAGCATTTCGCACGGATGTATTAAATTGTTCTTTACGCATCTTCACCATTTCTTCGATGTAGCTCACTTGTAAATAGAGCAAACTCAGAAAGGAAAGACCCATAATAATGCCTAATATCCAGATTGTTGACTTTTTCATAGCAACAAAATTAACACTCCCTAATTAACACTCCTAACAGCTTAACCTGTTTTAACAGGACGTTCTCTATAATTAACCGAAAGGCGTTTTTTAGGTCGTATTCTGACCACTATAACAAAACGTATACACCTTTGGTTTGCAAATTTAATAAAAAATTAAAGATTTCTCTTCAGAAAATCTACTTTCTTTAATCATTGTTAATGGACGGGAAGGCTATAAGATACCGGTTACATCCCCACTCACAACCGCCACACCGGACAAGCACGTCCCAAAGAATAGCTAAAAAAGTAAAGCTACGAGTAGCTGCACATTCATTGCACACTTCTCGTAGCCTTATCATTTAGTAGCACAGCCACTTATAGCCTAAGCCCGGCAGCTTATGACTATAATTACTCTTCTGTTTGTTTGGATTCGAAGTCTTTTATTAACTTATCCTGCACATCGCTCGGAACCAGTTCATAACTTGCAAATTTCATAATGAACGAAGCACGGCCTCCGGTAAGCGAACTAAGAGCGGTTGAATAAGAAGACATCTCTTTCAAAGGCACTTTAGCCACCAGTTTCTCATAACCGTTTTCGCTGCTCATACCCATGATCATGGCACGGCGTCCCTGAAGGTCACCCATCACGTCACCCATCTTATCGGACGGTACGAAGACTTCCACATCATAAATTGGCTCGAGAATCTTCGGTCCGGCGTTCTTAAACGCTTCGCTGAAGGCATTACGTCCGGCCAGCATGAACGAAATTTCATTAGAGTCTACCGGGTGCATCTTTCCATCATATACAATGACGCGTACATCGCGGGCATACGAACCGGTCAGAGGTCCCTGTTCCATGCGGGACATGATCCCTTTAAGGATGGCCGGCAGGAAGCGGGCATCGATAGAACCCCCGACAATACTGTTAACAAATACCAATTTTCCGCCCCATTCCAATGGGACTTCCTCAGTACCCTTCACGTTAATCTTAAATTCCTGTCCGCCGAATTTATACATATCGGGCACGGGCATTCCTTCATAATAGGGTTCCACTATCAGATGCACCTCGCCGAACTGTCCGGCACCACCCGATTGCTTTTTGTGACGATAGTCGGCACGGGCAGCTTTTGTGATGGTTTCACGATAAGGGATCTTCGGTTCTTCAAATTTCACCTGAAGCTTTTCATTGTTCTCCAGACGCCATTTCAACGTACGGAGGTGGAATTCTCCCTGGCCATGCACGATGGTCTGTTTCAGTTCCTTCGATTGTTCGATGACCCAAGTCGGATCTTCCTCACGCATACGGTTCAAGATGGCCATCATCTTTTCCGTATCGGCCTCGTTCACCGGCTTGATGGCGCGTGAATATTTAGAATTCGGATATTTGATAAAATTAAACCGGTTCTCGGCACCTTTACCGTTCAGTGTATTTCCGGTATGAACATCTTTCAGCTTCACCGTACAGCCAATGTCACCTGCCACCATCTCTTCTACTTTGATACGGTTGGCACCGGCGCAAGCATAAATCTGCGCCACACGTTCTTTCGAACCGCGATCGGCATTGGTAAAGTCGTCTCCTTCATGCACTTTTCCGCTCATGACCTTGAAATACTGAACGTCACCAATGTGTGGTTCCACACCGGTCTTGAAGAAATACAAAGAGGTAGGTCCGTTGGGATCGGGTTCCACCACTTCACCACGGGTATTATGCACTTTCGGCATTTCCGATACACCGGGCACTACATTACCCAAGAATTCCATCAAACGACGTACCCCCATATCTTTACCTGCACATACGCAGAATACGGGGAACATGCCGCGTGCAGCCAGACCCTTACGGATACCTTCGCGCATCTCGTCTTCCGTCAGTGAATCTTGTTCGAAGAATTTCTCCATCAAGCCTTCATCGTTCTCGGCAGCGGCCTCGACCAGTGCTTTGTGCAGCTCCATGGCTTTATCTTTCTCTTCAGCAGGAATTTCTTCGATGATAGGTGCACCGCCTTCGGGTGCCCAAGAGTACTTCTTCATCAACAGCACGTCTATCAGCGAGTTGAAGTTGGGACCGGTAGCCAGCGGATACTGAACCGGAACTACTTTGGGACCGTAGATGGACTTCAGTTGTTCAAGCACCATATCATAATCACACTTCTCGTTATCGAGCTGATTCACCAGGAAGATCACCGGTTTACCCAGTTTCTCGGTATAGCGGAAGTGGTTTTGAGTTCCCACTTCGGCTCCATATTGTCCGTTCAACAGCAAAATTGCTGTATCCGTTACATTGAGTGCTGTCATGGCAGCGCCTACAAAGTCATCGCTGCCCGGGCAGTCTATGATGTTCAGTTTCTTCCCGTTCCATTCTACATGGAAGATGGTCGAAAAGACAGAATATCCATATTCCTGTTCTACCGGAAAGTAATCGCTTACGGTGTTTTTGGCAGTGATTCTGCCGCGACGTTTTATAATACCACTCTCATAGAGCAGCGCTTCTGTGAGAGTGGTTTTTCCTGAGCCGTCATTGCCAAGAAGGGCAATGTTCTTAATTTCGTTCGTCTGATATACTTTCATGATATATAAGATTTAAATGAATGATTCAGTATGTGTTTTTCGCATACCCTTTTTTTACTGAGGCGCAAATTAGGCATTAATCAAATGAAAAGCAATAAAACGGACAGTGTTACTAAACAATGTTATGTAACATACAGCCTTCGACAAGCGCGAAACAGGCTATCTGACAGAATGGAAGTATTCTTTCCGATTCCCGATTAAAAAGAGCAGTTTGCCTTACATTTACTGACTCCTTCTTCTTCCGGACAGGATGAAATAGAATGCAGCAGCAGACTTTTCGGTGCAAAACGGAGGTTTTTCCAACCAAAGAAGGGGGCATTTCGGGTTGAACACGGTGCATTTTCCCAAAAAGAAGCAAACATTCCGTGCAAAAGAAGTAAGCATTTCCGGAAAATGCTTACTTCTTTCGGGTGAGATGTCTATATGTTTTGCCTCATCACATATATTGTTATGTGCAGAACCCCGCACCGGTGCTTTTTTTTCTCCGGTTGCCCCGCAGAAGCATACGGAGAGAATATAGCAAAAGCATCGGGACAGAGAGAGAACGAAAGCAAATTCATCGGATTCCGCCCCAAGTCCGTCCATTTGCACACATATACCATAAATCTGTGACACAGGAGAAAAGTCTGTTGGCAAATGCAGGCGTTTTTCCGGCCAACCTTCAGGACGGCACGAAACGAAAGCATTCTGAAGCCATCGGATTATCAGATTGTCAAATGGTCAAAAAGGAACTTTCCTCCCGTTAAATAAAAGAGAATATCTACCCTACAGGGTTGTTTACTAACACGAAAACCTTACTTTTGCAATTTGAAACGCAAAAATAACTCAGACCATCATGGCAGGCATATACATACACGTCCCCTTCTGTAAGACACGCTGTATCTATTGCGATTTTTACTCAACGACGCGAAGCGAATGGAAAGGACGCTACATCGAAGCACTCTGCAAAGAGCTGGAAATGAGATATACTTACCTGAAAGGAAAGCCTATTGAGACGCTCTACTTTGGTGGAGGTACTCCTTCGCAGCTCGACGAAAAGGATTTCCGGAAAGTATTCGACACCGTCCGCCGGGTTTATGGGATGGAGAATTGCCATGAAATAACACTTGAAGCCAATCCGGATGACCTCTGTCCGGAATACCTGCAAATGCTCTCCGAATTGCCGTTCAACCGCATCAGCATGGGCATCCAGACATTTGACGACACTACGCTCAAGTTGCTGAAACGCCGCCACAATGCGGCTCAAGCCATTCGTGCGGTAGAGTTGTGCCGTGCCCACGGTTTCCGCAACATCAGCATCGACCTGATCTACGGGCTCCCCGGTGAAACAACGGAACGCTGGGAAAAAGACTTGCAACAGGCTATTGCCCTAGACGTGGAACATATATCGGCTTATCACTTGATTTACGAAGAAGGTACTCCCATTTATAAAATGTTGCAAAAGCATCAGGTCGAAGAGGTGGACGAGGACAGCAGTGTCCGGTTCTTCACCTTATTAATAGACCGGTTGCATGAAGCCGGATACGAGCATTATGAAATATCCAACTTCTGCAAGCCGGGCATGTATTCGCGCCACAACACTTCGTACTGGCAGGGAGTAAGTTATCTCGGCTGCGGCCCGTCGGCACACTCTTTCGACGGACAAACCCGGGAATGGAACTGCTCTTCGATCGAAAAATACATGTCCGGCATTGAAAGCGGACAACGGGACTTCGAACGGGAAGAGCGGGATCTGACCACCCGATACAACGAATTTATCATTACCTCTGTCCGCACTCAATGGGGAATTTCACTCGAACGCCTCAGTAATGATTACGGAACGCAACTGGAGCAATATTGTCTCAAAATGGCACGTCCTTCTTTAGAAAACGGCAAATTAGAAATATACGAAGGTGCTTTGCGCCTCACCCGCGAAGGAATTTTTATTTCCGACAGCATCATGAGCGACCTGCTCTGGGTGGAAAACTAAAATTATAAAGTCATGACCGAATCAGAGGTTCGAAAACTACTCAGACGAATGAAGGAGCTGGATTCGCAAACAGCGTTCCGGGCCTTCTACGATATGACGTACGACCGTCTCTACCGCATCGCCTACTACTATGTAAAACGCGAAGAATGGTCGCAGGAAATCGTACTCGATGTGTTCCTGAAACTCTGGGAACAGCGCAGCTCGCTTCCCGAAGTCAAAAGCATTGAGGACTATTGCTTCATATTGGTTAAAAACGCTTCACTCAACTATCTGGAGAAAGAAAACAGGCGCACCACGGTATCTACCGAGACATTGCCGGAACCCGAAGCACAAAGCGACTCACCCGAAGAATCGATGATCAGTGAAGAGTTGTTTGCCATTTATGTGAAAGCACTCGACCGCTTGCCCGAACGTTGCAGAGAGGTATTCATCCGCATCCGGGAAGAGAAGCAAAGCTATGCACAGGTAGCAGAAGAACTGGGTATCAGCACCAAGACCGTAGACGCTCAACTCCAGAAGGCAACCATCCGGCTGAAAGAAGCAATATCGATGGTGAATAATGATCGATAAACAATCGACAGTGAATAATGCCCGGCGAACAGCAAGAGAGGTTTAACTTTTATTTGCACACTTCCGATAGGGAGATTCTTCAAACGCTCTGTCTTTATCCATGAAGTTCATTTAAACCAAAACACAAAGACTTAGCTTATGAAGAAGTTATTAAGACCTACAACCTTTGCACTGCTTACAATGGCACTGTGTTTCACTGCGTGTGAGAACGGCAACAACTCTTACCCCAAAGAATACCTGGGATTCGAAAAGAAAGCGCAGGATTTCTCTTATCAAAAGAATGCAGAGGAAACGGAACTGCAAGTAAAAATCGTTGCGGCTGATAAAACAAGTGAAGACCGGATTGTCTTCATTGAGTCGCCCGCACGGCCGACGAAGCCCGGAAGCTCTTCGGCACCGTTTTATAAAATTAAAGATAATAAAATCACCATCAAGGGCGGCAGCAAATCGGCCAAAGCCACAATCCTGGTTTATCCCCGGAAAGTGGGAACGAATGAATACATTCAGCTTATCTGCCGGCCTCAGAACGGAAAGTCGGAAACGACCAAGATGTCTATCCGGCTGGTGAAAAAATAACGAAATAAACAATGAAATATACAGACCGGGAACTTGACCGATTACTGGAGAAACTTATCGCATCCACCCGCTCGCCCAGAGGAAAATTCTCGGCAGCGGCAAGCTATCAGATATTAGAGAAACGATTGCCGCGTCCGGCACTTCGCCTCTTCTCTTTACGCACCTTGTCGGCAGTAGCTGCCATCGCTTTGCTCTGCTTCATAGGATGGAACACTTACTGCTATCTGAAACCTGCCGCCCTACAGACAATTTCCACACTGGCCGATACGCGGACCATCAAACTGCCCGACGGAACGGAAGTGACGCTGAACCATTTCTCGTCACTCACCTATCCCGAAAAGTTTAAGGGAGAACACAGGGAAGTGAACCTGAAAGGAGAAGCGTATTTCGAAGTGACGAAAAATAGGAAACACTCTTTCATCGTACAGACAGAGTCGGTCAATGTAGAGGTACTGGGCACTCACTTTAACGTAGAGTCCTATCCGGACGATCCGGAAGTGAAGACCACGCTACTCGAAGGTTCTGTAGCCGTGAGCAATAAAAGCAATTCTGTACGTATCGTCTTGAAACCAAACGAAAGTGCTATATATAATAAGGAGAAAAAAAGCATGACCCTTGAAGTTTCAGACCGCGTTGCCGAAGAGATAGCCTGGCGGAACGGAGAATTGATTTTTACCAATCTCCCCTTGCAGGAGATTGCCCGCCAGTTGTCCAACACATTTGGCGTAGATATCTCCATAACAGACACTGCTTTGCAGAATTACCGGATCACGGCACGGTTCTCCAGTGAAGAAGGTCTCGACCAGATTCTCGATCTGCTACATACTGTTGGCAATTTCAACTATTCATACAATAATAAAGAAATAACGATTACTACTAAACTTAACTAGACATGAGAAAATCCAATCCGGATTTCCACCACATCAGAAGTTACATTCTGATGTGTGTGGTTTCCCTAACCTTTTCGACAATCTATGCGCAAACACCGGAACCCAAGCTCACACTCAAACTGCAAAACACCAGCTTGTCAGAAGTCATCCGGCAGATAGAACAGGATACCGGCTTCTCTTTTATCTATGGAGAGGAGGTGAAGCTCGACCATAAAGTCAGCCTCAACGTACAAAAGAAACCTCTCAGAGAAGTCCTGAACCTGCTATTCGCCAATAAGCCGATAAGCTATAAAATAACCGGGAAGCATATCTTATTACAAAAAACGCCCCCCAAACCCGTAAGCCGGAAGTTCACTGTCAGTGGATACGTGACCGACGGAGCGTCTGCCGAAACGCTGATTGGTGCAAATATTCTTGAGAGTCGTCATCATCAGGGAACTACCACCAATCCTTACGGTTTCTACAGCATCACGCTGCCTGAAGGAGAAGCTCGGCTGAGTTTCTCCTATTTGGGATATACCGGCCAGCAACATGTGCTGAACTTAACCGCAGATACTCTACTGAACATCCGGATGAAAGACAACAATATGCTGCAAGAAGTAGTCATCGTGTCGGACAAAGCCGAATCGGGAGTCATGGCCACCCAGATGGGAGCCAGCGAAATACCGATGACCCAGATAAAAAACACACCCAGCATCCTGGGAGAAGCCGATGTGATGAAAGCCATCCAGCTGATGCCGGGCGTACAAGCCGGAATGGAAGGCTCTGCCGGACTCTATGTACGCGGCGGAGGCCCCGACCAGAACCTGATCCTTCTGGACGGAGTACCGGTATACAACGTAGACCATTTATTGGGCTTCTTCTCCGTCTTTACACCTGAAGCCGTGAAGAAAGTGACACTTTTCAAAAGCTCCTTCCCCGCCCGCTTTGGCGGACGCCTCTCTTCCGTTATCGATGTGCGCACCAACGATGGCGACATGAAGAACTATCACGGAGTGGTCAGCGTGGGGCTTCTGACCAGCAAAATCAATTTCGAGGGACCGATCATAAAGAACCGGACTTCGTTCAACATTTCCGCCCGCCGTTCGTACATCGACCTGCTGGCCAAACCCTTCATGCCCAAAGACGAGAAATACAGCTATTACTTTTTTGATGTCAATGCCAAGATCAACCATAAGTTCTCTGATCGCAGCCGCCTGTTCCTCAGTGCATACAATGGCAAAGACCATTTTATGACAAAGTATGACGACACTTACTACGGTGACGAAGACAAGTACAGGGATGGCGGAAAGATGAACTGGGGAAATACCATCGTTTCGGGACGCTGGAACTACATCTTTAACAACAAGCTGTTCAGCAATACCACAGTCGCTTTCAATAACTATAAGTTTGACGTCAGTACATTCACCAAGAATGAGATACATACAAACAACCAAATCACCTGGAACCGCTATAAGGCCGATTATAAATCGGGAATCCGGGATTGGAGCGCTCAGATAGATTTTGACTATAACCCTATCCCCACACATCATGTCAAGTTCGGAGTGCAATATCTGCACCATAGCTTCCGTCCGGAAGTCTCCACCTCGAAGATATTCGACAAGACCGGAGAAACCATCGAGCGGGACACGACGTATTATACTACCTCCAACAGTGAGATCCTTGCCCACGAAGCATCTGCCTATCTTGAAGATAACTTCAATCTGAGCAGTCGCCTGCGCATGAATCTGGGTCTGCACTTCTCGACTTTCCAAGTGCAAAAGAAAAACTACTTCTCCGTGCAGCCCCGCATCTCCGCACGCTATCAGCTCAGCAAAGATGTAGTATTGAAAACTTCGTATACGAAAATGAGCCAATATGTACACTTGATTTCATCCATGCCTTTTGCCATGCCCACCGACTTGTGGGTACCTGTCACCAGCAAAATCAAACCCATGCAGGCCCATCAGGTCTCGTTAGGCGGTTACTATACGGGAATCGACGGATGGGAATTCTCAATAGAAGGATACTATAAAGGAATGAAAAATGTACTCGAGTACAAAGACGGGGTCAGCTTTCTCGGTTCTTCTACCGGATGGGAGGACAAAGTGGAGATGGGACACGGCCGCTCTATGGGTGTAGAGTTCATGGCACAGAAAACCATAGGAAAGACAACGGGATGGCTGGCATATACCCTGGCTAAGAGTGACCGTAAGTTTGCCACAGGAGGAATAAACAACGGCGAACGCTTTCCATATAAATATGACCGCCGACACAACATCGACCTGACACTCAATCATCGGTTCAACGAACGGATCGATGTAAGTGCTTCCTGGATATTTACCACCGGAGGTACGACAACGATCCCCACCGAACTGACAGGTATTATCCGTCCGGGCGACAACGACTCATCGATAGAAGAGGGAGACTACGTCAAGCATCGCAACAATTATCGCCTCCCCGCCACCCACCGGTTAAATGTAGGGGTCAACTTCAGCAAGAAGACTAAACATGGCATGCGCATCTGGAATGTCAGCATATATAATGTATACAATGCCATGAACCCCACTCTGATATATCGCACCTACAAAAAGACTGAATATACTCAAGGCGAACAAGCACAAGGCAACCGCATACCGGTCATTCGGAAATTCACTCTGTTGCCTTGCATTCCTTCATTCAGTTATACATATAAATTCTAAGTATTTATGAGACGATCAATTCTTGATATATTCCTTTTCTTGCTGGTTATCATATCCACTGCGGCATGCAATAACGATCTTCCTTTCGACTTGAAGGAGAATCCGCCCAAGTTAGTGATGAATGCCATTATCAACGCCGACAGCACCTACAACACCTTGTTTCTGAACCTCACCGGCAGAAACCAGATCGGACAAATAAAAGGAGCCACCGTAGAAGTACGCATCAACGGTTCTCTCAGTGAAACTCTCCGTCCCGATCCGCATAGCAGCGATAAAGGGCGCTTTTACATAAACAGTGCTTTCCATCCGGGCGATGTGGTCCGTATAGATGCTATGACGGATGACGGCGAACACCACGCATGGGCCGAAGTCACCGTACCTCAACCCATCGGGAAGATAGAAAAGGTGGATACGGCCTCCATCATGAGAAAGCCGAGTAACTATGGCTACGGAACTCCGCCAAGACGGCATCTCCGTTACCAAATCAAAATAAAGGACCGCCCGGGAGAGAAGAATTTTTATCGGATCATTGTGGAACAACGGAAATACTGGAAATACTATTGGGAACAAAATGACCAGACCTGTTGGGATTCGGCAATGCAGAAAAGCTTTAAACTGCAAACAAACGAGGACGTGGTGTTGACCGACGGCAAACCCAGTACGGAAGAAGATGATGAAAACGGACTCTTCGGCACTGTCAATAACAAGTATGCCATATTTGACGACTCACGTTTCACCGACGGAAGTTATACGATGAACGTCTATAACGATATCTACGGATGGGGATTCTGGGGACAGGAGTATATCTGGATAAAGACGGATGTCTACATCCGCATACTCAGCATTACCGAAAAAGAATATTATTATTTAAGAGCGTTGAATCTGCTCGACTCCGATGCCTACGACAACACCCTGAGCGAGCCTATCGCTTTCCCAAGCAATGTGAACGGAGGTACCGGAATGGTAGGGTTCAGTACAGAAACAAACTATATGCTGACAGTTAAAAACAACGCAGTTCCCCCAATGGTACCGGATTTATAAAGAAACCACTATCTTTGTGCCCTAAAAGCACATTTATATGTTTACAATTATCGGAATCATGCTCACGGGCATGCTACTGGGTTACCTGTTACGTAGCAAAAGGCTCACGTGGATACATAAAGTCATCACATTATTAATATGGCTGTTGCTCTTCCTGCTCGGCATCGATGTAGGAGGCAACGAAGCCATCGTGAAAGGATTGCATGCCATCGGGCTGGAAGCTCTCATCATCACGGCAGCTGCCGTAACCGGAAGCACACTGGCTGCCTGGGGACTTTGGTATCTGCTCCATACACGCTATCAGAAAAAGGAGGCTAAACCATGAAAGGCAGTCTCATTATCGTCTCTTTCTTCATTGTCGGCACTCTGTGCGGACTTTTTCAACTGATCCCGTACGATTTCAGCCAAAGTAAACTCAGTTTTTATGCCTTATGCGGGCTGATGTTCTGCGTCGGCATTAGCATAGGCAACGATCCGCAGACACTGAAAAGTTTCCGGTCACTGAATCCCCGCCTACTCTTCCTACCCGTCATGACCATTCTGGGAACATTGGCTGGATGTGCCGTAGTCAGCCTCTTTTTGTCCCATCGTTCACCGTCCGATTGTATGGCGGTAGGTTCCGGATTCGGGTATTATTCACTCTCAAGTATATTCATCACCGAGTACAAAGGAGCCGAATTGGGTACCATCGCATTACTTTCAAACATCATGCGCGAAATCATCGCTTTGCTTTGTGCCCCCCTATTGGTAAAGTTCTTCGGAAAACTGGCCCCCATTTCAGTCGGAGGAGCCACCACCATGGACACGACTCTTCCTATTATCACCCGTTGTTCCGGACAGGAATTTGTCATCGTCTCCATTTTCCATGGATTCATTGTAGACTTTAGCGTACCGTTTCTGGTGACATTATTCTGCTCCATATAGACATCATATTACAAAACGATTTCAGTTTTCTCTAATATCCCATCTTTTTTACAGCATATTTTTGATATACATCAAGAAATGGTATCATTCTGCCCACTTTTCTTTCTTTGCGCTTTTATGTTGAATAACATATTTGTATATTTGCATAGGTAAAAAGAAAAAGCTAAGCGCTTAGCAATTGTTTTTAATAGGTATTAGGGTCCTTATGACAAGAATAAGGACAAAGATTAGTTTTCAGGAATAACAATTAAAAAAGTAGGTATTATGAAAAGATTAGGATTAACATTAGTGGCAGCGCTATGCCTTGTTGCTACTACATTTGCAGCAGGCAATCAACCTACAGCTGCAAAATGGGAAGGTAACATCAATGTGAATAAATTGGGTAAATACCTGAATTTATCTTCTGTACAGGCAGAAGAAGTAGCCAACATTTGCAACTACTTTGACGAACAGATGGGAAGAGCCACCACTGCGAAAAAGAACAAGGATACCATGGTTCGTAACGCTGTTTACGGCAATCTGAAATTGATGAAAAAGACGTTGACAGATGCTCAGTACACTAAGTATACTACAATATTGAACATGACTTTGAAGAACAAAGGCATCGAAGTAAAGTAGGAACTTGATTGATGAATAAAAGGATAAAAGACCGGTGTCGTCGAATGAACTGACATCGGTCTTTTATTTTTATGCCAATCACTGACAGCCGCGAAGATGGTTAACACTGATGTTTCCGGTTAAATCAGTAATTCCTCCTAAGCCAGATATTGAAAAGTCTATCATACACCTGATACCCTCCAGACTCCTGAGTCAACATGTCTTTTTCCAGTAAACCTTTCAACCCCGACTGCACCGAACTGGCAGAAGTCAACCGATATTTTTTAATAAATGCAGCAGAAGTAACTCCTTTTGCTTTCTGCTCCTTGGCAATGGCAATCATTATCTCTTTTTGCTTTTCCGGAAGACGAGAAAATATTTCTTGAAAAGTAAAGTCTTGTGTCGCAATTATATTGTTTAGTGCCAGATTTATCATAGGTACATCACAGATACCCTTTTTATCTGTCAAAATAAAAAGTTCATTCAACATTAACTGCACATACCAAGTGTGCCCATCAAACAGGGTATATACATTCTCTACCAATTGATCTGTCACTTTCTTACCATTCTCCTCAAACAATCCCTTCACAAAAGGTTTATATACCTCCAAAGGAATTGCTCCTAAGTGCATCATACTCACGCTTTGATAAAATGGCCTGGAAGGACTGTTGAATATATTCATCATTATATGCCTCTGACTTCCTGCAAAAACAAAATTAGAGTTACTGCAATGCTGAACTTTAGTCCTTAAAATAGCTTCCAGATTTTTCTCCGGATATGAACTGATTTGCTGAAATTCATCTATTGCTACAATACAAGGCTTGTCTGCCTGCTCCAGATAGATAAAGATTTCTTCTAAAGTAGTTTCAGGAGCATGAATATCTCCCAAACCAAGTTCTAAAATCGGTTCTCCTGTAATACTATCTAATTTAAATCCAATCCTTAAAGAGGTAATTATAGAAAAGAAACGATCTATGAATTTATTCCCCTGGGGCTTTAACTTCTCAAAAATCCCTTTACCCAAAGCAAAAACAAACTCTTTCAAACTTGAAGTCGCATATATATCAATAAAGAAAGTATAATAGCCTTCTTTAATCAAAGGCTGATAAAAACAATGCCTTATCAATCCCGTTTTTCCCATTCGGCGAGTTGAAACAAGAGCCACATTTCTCCCATTTATCAAGTTACGGATCAAGTTTTCTGTTTCAGCAACTCTATCACAAAAATAACGAGGAGAAACGTATCCTCCAACTACAAAAGGATTAATAACCGCCATAACTAAAATTATTATATTTATAATTATTGCAAATATAATAATTATCTTTTAGGTAAAAGATGCAAGTGAAAATATTTGCGCATAAGAACAATATATATTCCACACAGCAAGAGGATACAGCCCAATAAATACCAATCACCATAACCCCGGCAATATAAATACCCGATGATAATCACAATTTGCACAATCATATACACCAACGATACCACCACGTGCGGTATTCTCAATTCATTAACCATGATCTGATACAAATGTTTCCGGTGAGGCAAACCAATATTTTCATGTAGCAACAACCGGTGTATGATTGTCAACACACTATCCACTCCATATACAGTAAGCATCACAAGCCAGCTGAAATCTTTCGTTTGAAGAATCAAACTCCCGATCAGGAACAGGACTACAAAAGCTATACTGACCGAACCCACATCACCGGCGAAGCATTTCGCTCTCTTACGGAAATTAAAAAAGTCAAACACCAACACAGAACAAATCATCGTATAAATAAAATTCTGTTCTGTGAAGGAGATCACTTCTGCATTCACATATGCCAAAGAAACCAAGATAACCAATGAATACCCGCCGGTAATGCCGTTAATGCCATCCATAAAGTTATAGGCATTGATAATCCCCGTACAGACGATCAGAGCGACAAGCAACGTCCACCAAGGCAAGCTGAACAACCCCCATTGATAGAACATCAGGGCCATTGCCGTAAAATGGAAGACTAAACGCAAACCCTGCGAAGTAGAACGGATATCATCTATAAAACTGATAAAAGTGATCAAGGTCAAAGCCAATATAAACCAAGGATATTCAAACTGATTCGTCAGAAAAAAAGTCAATGCACTCAAATAGAAGATGATTCCTCTTCCTCTCAGAGTAATCCGAGTGTGTGAACTCCGCTCGTTTGGCTTATCGATAATATTGCATTTATCAGCAATACGGAAATAAAAAAATTCTGCCAGGAATAGCAGAACTAAGATTAGCAGATAACACATAAACTATTCGTTCTTTTTAATGAAATAAAACCAAAGTTGAAGTCCTAAAAAGGCAAAAGAAATACCCCCTATTAGGAGTCCTATAATCCCCCAAAAATCCACTCACAATACCTCCTTATTCTATCTGAAAATTCTCCAAAACATTCATAGGTTTCCACCCAAGTTCACGCATAGCCTTTTCATTACTAAAAGTCAAAGAGTGCGTAATCTTACGAAGTTTTAAACTGTTTATTGGGGTATTTTCCCCAAGACAATCACCAAAAACAGCCATACTTTTAGCAAACAATAAGGAATAGATATTGGTCTTTTTTTTATTCAATTGCTTACATATCACCATCTCTAATTCACGAAAACTCAGCTGGTAACTGTCACAAACATTATATATCCCTCCCTTTTCAATCAATAGAGGAACAAGATTTGCTATATCCTGAACCATCAAAACGCTTTTCCGAGCTTCTCCCCCAGCAATACTTAAGTACTTACCATTTCTAATCCCATGAATCATCGCTCCTAAATTTCCCGAAGGATTAGGTCCGGCAATTTAGGCTACTATTGACGGAACGATAGATTCAGACGCAATGCTGAATAATTACTTATACGACTTCTTGTCGCACGAGATACCTAAAGAGACAAAAAATCAAACGATTTTCAACAATTTGATTATGAGTGAATTGTAAAATTTTATAATATTTTCTCATAACTACGGTGTTGCATTGATACTGTTACACTATTGGTAAGTGATGTACTTCCTAGTAAGGCTACACCATTGGATTAATTCTTTTATTTGCCCAGAAAGAGCGAGAAAAATCTTCAGCTTAATCTAATAAATGATTCCTGTTTGCTGCAGAAGAAATTTCTTCCTAGTAAAGATGGAACTCGAAGAGGTGTAATACAAAAAAAAAAATACAAGAAGCATAAAAAGAAAGAAAAGCCTATTCTCAAACTTATTGATCCGCCTTTCCTGTTGGTAGAGGAGATTCATCTTAGCATGAAAAAGACAATAGATAAAAAACGGTATTCAGAAAGATCGTTTTGCTAAAATCAGAACGAGTATTAGTCCTTGTCTACAACTTTAAATTTTATTTACAGAACAATATATTTTAAAACAAAATCTAAGTAATAATTGGAATATGAACTATAAAAATTAATATTCTTTTTGTAATCTGATTTTTTCGTAAGATAGACGAAAGTGTTAAATTACGCAAAACATATCAACATATATTTACAATCAAATTTATTTTGACTATATTAGAAAAATGTTCCTTCAATCTTTAAATATAATATGAACAATGGCACAGTTAGAATCTAAACAATTAAACAAAATTGGTTTACATGAGAATGTTACCAATAGAAACATGGATGAAAAATTATTATTAAAGTGCGAAAATAGTATTCGCGCTTACAAAATTGTGAATTTGCTCAACAAGCATAATATTGCATTACGACAGCATGACGAGAGTCAGGATCCTAGGGTTGGTGCATATGGCGCCGTAACTGGTATTGCTATATATGTATTTGCTAAGGATTATGAAAAGGCTTTATCTATAGTTTCCCCTATTCTTAAAGATTTTAATACCATCAGTACATTCTGTCCAAAATGTGGAAGTGAAAATGTAAAACCCATTACTGGTAATCACAAATATATTACTTATTTAATTTTCCTTTGCCTGTTCCTTATACTTACTCTTGGTATTTATATTGCTTTGCCTGAAGATTTTGGACTCAGGTCTTCCTTAATAAATAAAATAGCTTTAATGATGGTTGCGCTAGGTTTTATTTTAATGCCAATTATTAATCATTATAATGTTAATTATAAGTGTAAAAAATGCGGCAATAGATTTAGGCATTATTAGCTTTATTGTTCATAATCGATTCTATTGTTTTATTACAACAGAATCAAGTCAATAAAAAGCGATTGTCTTACATAATAAATGTTTTTTATTATGAGGTTTAAAATTCTGACCTTATCAGAAGCAGAACGGAAACTTCAGGCTGGTGAAAGCGACACTGATTTACTATGAAGCGGAATTCCACAAGAAATACGATCCCATAAAATAGAAGGTCCTGTAGTCTATTGGAATGTAGATGAACAGCGATGAACGACATTCCAGGTGGAGAACTTTATGGAAGAGAACGCAATGGAAGTGATAGAGGCAAAATACGGAATAAAGGGCCCGGCAATCGTACTGAAGCTGCTTTGTAAAATATACAAGGAGAGATACTACATACTTTGGGATGAGGAGCAGTGCCTGATCTTTGCCTACAAAGTAGAAAGGGAAGTGCAAACTGGGGAGGTACAGGGAATTATCGTAATTCTCTTTATCAAAGGAATACTGGACAGAAGCAGTTGTCAGGAAAACGGAATACTGACCTCGGAAAACATACAGAAGGTATGGATGGAGGCAACAAAGCGGAGAAAGAAAGAGCTGTCGAAACTCCCCTACCTGATGGTGAAAACGGAAAAGGAAAACGGCAAACCGGACAATACATCCGCACAACAGGAAATAAAACAACCCAAGCCGCTTAAAGAAGGAAAAGTAGCTGTCGGCACAGGAAATGTAGCCGTTAGCCTGGGAAATGTAGTACGTCATGTAGCCGTTAACTCAAAAAATGCATGCAATTCCAGACAAAGTAAAGTAAAGAAAAGTAGAGCAAAGGAAAATAAAGAATTACCCCCTCAGCTCCCCCTGAGGGGAAGGAGGAAGAAAGGATGGAGGATTCTGCTTCTCTACCGATACCGGGATACGCCTTCAATACGATGACACACAATTATCCGGGACTGAAGGATACGCTCCAAAGATTGGGAATTAACGAGGTAAGTGAAGTAAATGCCATTCTCAGACTGTCGGACTATGGAGGAAAGGGAACGACGGTGTGGCGGCTGATTACCAACACTTGTTGGAGTGACATAGTGTCAAAAGGAAGGTATCTGATAGCGGCACTGAACAAGGCAAAAAGGAAATAAACGGATAGGGTAAGTTCCCTGTGTATAGTTGACAAAAAAGCAAGTATATCGGCTCTAACCTGAGAGACCTTCAGTGAAGCTAAAAAATAAAAATCAAACTTAACAAGCTAAAATACAAGCTATTCAAAGTTCAAAACATCTGTCAGTAAAAACTTGTTTTAACACAGTGTTAAAGCTTGTTCTTTAGATGCAAATAACAAGTGTTTTAAATGCAAAAGGCTTGTTATTTGCACACAAGAATAAAATGAACGGAAATTGACGTTAACATTGTTAAACAGCCGATTTTCCCATACAATTTAGCTCAACAATACTCCCTCTTAAACCAACGTTCGAATACAGGATCAGAAAACACATACAATTCCCCCTCCTTCTCAATAAAATCACGCTCGGTCAGCATGCGTTTGTTGCGGGTGATGGTTTGCACGCTTCCCAATGCATATTTCCGCACTACAGGAATAGAATTGAAGCGGTATTCACCATTGGCTACGGCACGCAACATGGCTGTTTGCACAGCGGTCAGATTTTCAGAATCATTCATGCACATAGGCATATCGGTATCTATCAATTGCCGGGTACGCATTTCAATGGTTTCCGAACCTGTTCATCTTCATGCATCAATTCGTCCATCGCTACTTTGACAAGTGAAGACTTTCCCCAACGACGTGGAGAGATGAGAACAAAGACACAAATTATACATCAACGTATAATACATCGATGTATAATTTTAAAGATTATCTATTTCAAAAACAGGCATAGAAGCATCATTTAATGGTCACCATGGTTGCTCCGAAACCATATTCCTGAAATGAAGCATCCTGATAGCGGCAATTACTATATTTTCGCTTTAATTCATCAATCAATGCTTTACGAAGCACTCCGTCACCTTTACCATGAATGAAAACTATTTTTTGTTCACGTTTGGCTTTGTACTTCTCCATCACTTCACGGAATTTATCCAACTGATAATTCAGTATCTCGGCATTCCCCATGCCACGTGTGTCATCCAGCAATTCGTTGATGTGCAAGTCTATCTCAAGAATTTCATTCTTTCCGCCACGTTTCACAATCGATTGTGACTTAGGCTTATCCACTTCCTTCTTCTGGATCAATACAGACTGCAGTTCCTCAGCCGAAACAAATACCTGACGGGTAGGAACATCGTCTTTCACAATATCATAAACCAAAGCCGGCTGTTCAAAGAAGTCCGACTCACGGAATGTATGCAGTTTATAGAACTTCACCGTATCGATACGCAACTCCACACAAACTGCAGGTTTCAAAGGCGCTGTCCGTCCATCTTTAAAAGCAATGAACTGAACGGCCACATGCTCCATTTCATTCAGCATATCCTTAGTAAACTCTTCCAGCAAAAGCTTCGTATTGGGTTCCACCAGTCCATGCGAACGGGTTTTCCAGGCCTTTCCTTCGGCACTCTGATACGTATAATACAAATAATAATTGCTGTCATTTACCAAATAAGCCTCAAACGAAGTACTGCTGATAGCTTTCACGTCTTCGGGCACATAAGCCAGAAAAACATTTAAAACATCACCACCCCGCACTTCGGCCGAACGAACTACCGGAATCTCAGGCTTTACCGGTTTGACGGGTTCTTCGGGTTTCTTTGGTGCAGGAGCAGCCTTCCGGGTCATATTATAATCATCCGTATCGATCACCACACACTCGCGTATCTGCATCGGGATATCAAATCCATCAGCATCTTCCACCAATACAATATCTTTTCCCCGGAATCCTTTTACGATTCCTCCGCCCACCTCACTGAGGAAGCGCACTTTATCACCTATTTTCATTGTTCTGTTTACAATTTACCATTTACAATCTACAAATTAAGGCAAATATAACTACTTTTGTCGTCGCAAAGAAAGAAATGATGAAAGAAAACCCGAAACATATCCGTATTAGCGAATACAATTATCCATTGCCGGATGAACGCATCGCTAAATTCCCGTTGCTTGTGCGCGACCAGTCTAAGTTACTCATTTATCGTCATGGCGAGGTCAGTGAAGATGTATTTACCTCTCTACCGGAATATTTGCCAGCCGGAAGCCTGATGATATTCAACAACACCAAAGTGATTCAGGCACGGCTCCATTTCCGCAAAGAGACAGGAGCACTCATCGAGGTATTTTGCCTGGAGCCCATTCAACCCAATGACTACGTACTCAACTTTCAGCAAACGGAACATGCCGCCTGGCTTTGCATGGTCGGCAATCTGAAAAAGTGGAAAGACGGTCCGCTATGTCGTGAAATGACTGTAAAAGGATTCCCGATCACGTTGACCGCCACCCGCGGTGAATGTCGTGGCACCAGTCATTGGATCGATTTCCGGTGGGACAATCCGGAAGTAACATTTGCCGATATTCTCGAAGTGTTCGGTGAGCTACCTATCCCTCCCTACCTCAACCGGGATACGGAAGAAAGTGATAAGGAGACCTATCAGACAGTCTATTCAAAAATAAAAGGCTCGGTGGCCGCTCCTACGGCAGGTTTACATTTCACCCCTCGTGTACTGGATGCCCTGACCGAAAAAGGGATCGACCTCGAGGAACTGACTCTCCATGTTGGCGCCGGTACTTTTAAACCGGTAAAAAGTGAAGAGATAGAGGGGCACGAAATGCATACGGAATATATATCCGTATCACGCAGTATTATCAAAAAGCTGATAGACCACGACGCTTGTGCCATTGCCGTAGGAACAACTTCTGTGCGTACCCTTGAAAGCCTCTACCACATCGGCGTAACACTGGCTAACAATCCGGAAGCCACAGAAGAGCAATTACACGTAAAGCAGTGGCAACCTTACGAAACGGAATGTGATGTTCGCCCCGTAGTAGCCTTACAGAAAATATTAGGTTATCTCGACCGACATGGAATGGAGGCACTGCATACCAGTACACAGATCATTATTGCTCCGGGATATGACTATAAGATAGTCAAGGCAATGGTTACCAATTTTCATCAGCCACAGAGCACTCTGCTATTATTGGTTTCGGCATTTGTGAAAGGCAACTGGCATACCATTTATGATTATGCACTCGGACACGATTTCCGCTTTCTGAGTTATGGAGATTCATCTTTATTAATACCTTAAAACATGCAAAGCGATAATAATCAGGAAATGTTCCCCATCGTAGACGAACAGGGAACTATTACAGGAGCTGCTACACGCGGCGAATGTCATAGCGGAAGCAAGCTATTGCATCCGGTTGTCCATCTGCACGTATTCAACTCAAAAGGTGAACTTTACTTGCAGAAGCGCCCTGAATGGAAAGATATACAGCCGGGCAAATGGGATACTTCCGTAGGCGGACACATCGATCTGGGAGAGAGTGTAGAAATAGCTTTAAAGAGAGAGGTCGCCGAAGAGCTGGGTATCACAGACTTCACACCGGAACTCCTGACAAGCTATGTCTTTGAGTCTGCCCGTGAACGGGAATTAGTCTTTGTGCATAAAACGGTGTACGACGGAGAAATACATCCCAGCGATGAATTAGATGGCGGACGTTTCTGGAGCTATGAAGAAATCAAAACGAATTTAGGAAAGGGTGTCTTCACACCGAACTTTGAAAGTGAAATAGATAAAGTAGAGATTTTCTCTTCTACTTCCCCCAAAGAGGCTGTGTAGAGACACTTTTCACCACGGAACACAGAGTAACACAGAGTCTTTTTTTGTTAATAATCAACAATTTAAAATTGCCACTGTGTTACTCTGTATCTTCTGTGGTGAGTTTTAACACCTTAAATTACTTTTTTTCTATCCAACTGATTATCGTCTCTGAAAAAGGACTCTCTTTGGGAGCTACAAAACCAACCCAATTTCCATTCTCATCAATCATAAACTTCTGAAAATTCCACTGTACCGGCGCATCTTGCTTTCCGTTCAGCTTCTTCTCTGTCAACCAGTGGTAAAGCGGAGCCATATCTTTACCCTTTACCGATATCTTGGCCATTATCGGGAAGGTAACATCATAGTTCACCGAACAAAATTTGGCGATCTCTTCGTTTGTCCCCGGCTCTTGCCCCATGAAGTTATTGGCAGGAAAGCCGATAATCACAAAATTCTGATCTTTATACTGATCATACAACTCCTGCAACTCTGCATATTGCGGAGTCAGTCCACACTTGGAGGCGACATTCACTACCAGCACCTTCTTACCTTTCAGACCTGACAGTGGATACTCTTTGCCATCTATGGTCTTCACTGTGAAGTCATAGAATGATTTATTCTGAGCAGCCATCGACAATGAAAGTACCAAGGCTGCTACGAAAGAAAAAAATGCTTTCATATCTTATTATTTGGTTTATCAAATAATTAACAAGCAGCCCCGGCAGAATGTTTGAAAGCAGCCTACTCTTCAGACATGGAATAAGGTTTAGCTTCTTTGGCAAGCCCCCTCTTTTTATTCGGAGAAGCAGCCATATCAAACTCAAGTGTTCCTCCCGCCAAAAGGTCGGCATGAGTAATATACATCTTATCGTAAACCTTTCCGTTCAGCTTCACCTGCCGGACATAGCAATTACGATCGCTCACCTTTGGCGCTTTTATTTCGAAAGTGCGGCCATTGGGCAGATTCATACGGATATACGGCAGATAAGGTGCTCCCAATACATATTGGTCAGTACCCGGGCAAACCGGATAAAATCCCATTGCCGTAAACAGATACCAGGCAGACATCTGGCCGCAATCGTCATTGCCGCCCAGGCCGTCAATATCATTTTTATACATCCGGTTCATGACCGTCCGCAGCCAGTATTGCGTCTTCCAGGGTTGGGAAGTCCAGGCATACAGATACGGAATGTGATGACTGGGCTCATTGCCATGTACATACCCTCCTACCAAACTTACTTCAGCAATATCTTCATTCTTTTCGTAATATTTGCGGGGAAGTGCCATTGAGAACAGTGTATCCAACCGACTGACAAACTTCTTCTCACCTCCCATCAAACGAATCAATCCGGCCACATCATGAGGCACGTGGAAAGAGAAATTCCATGAATTTCCCTCTATAAATCCTTCCCCGTAAGTCTGCATTGCATCAAATTCCTTCCTGAACTCTCCGTTGCTATAACGGGGACGGGCAAAACCAACCGAAGTGTCGAAAACATTCCGGTAATTATTCGCCCTTTTCTTATAAAGATCGGCCAACTGGTCGTCTCCCGCCAACAGAGCCGTCCGGTAAATAGTCCAATCGTCATAGGCATATTCCAATGTAGTGGAAGCAGCCGTCCCACTTTGATCGAAAGGTACATAACCCAATCTTTTATAAGCTTCAACTCCTTCATAATAAGGAACATTAGCTGTATGATCCATTGCCATCAAAGCCTCCCCGACAGATATATCCGCTCCTTTGGCAACCGCATCAGCCAAAGCAGACACTGCATGATAACCGCTCATACACCAGCCTTCATTGCCCATCAGGCTCCAAACCGGCAACATGCCATGTACACTTTGCTGCTGATGACGGATCATAGACTGCACCATGTCCGTATTCTGCCGGGGTTTTAGCAAGTTCAAGAAAGGGTGCTCCGCACGATATGTATCCCATAATGAGAAGATAGTATAATTGGTAAATCCTTCGGAAGTATGGATATTATGATCGAGTCCACGATACCGACCGTCTACATCCATATAAACGGACGGGTTAATCATGGTATGATACAATGAAGTATAAAACATGGCCAACTGATCGGGAGTTCCTTTGGCTTCGAGTACATCCAACTCACGATTCCATGCAGAATTTGCCTCGGCAACCAATTGATTGAAAGTTTTTCCGGCAGCCTCTGCCTGTAAATTCTTTACTGCACCTTCTGTGCTCACAGCCGAAAGAGCGACTTTTATCACTAGCTCCGGATTCTGCCGGGTATCGAAATTAAAGTAAGCCACCAGCTTCCGACCGGTCATTTCCGGGAAATTACGGTCGGTATTAAACCGCCGCCAAAAGCCTTTATACAAAGCTTTCCCTTTATCCGTATACCCATAATCCTTGATGGGCTGAGACAAAGAGATGGCAAAATATGTGTAATTGGTACGTGCCCATCCGTTCGTTATACGATAGCCCGTCAGTAATGTGTCATTTTCCACACGTAAATTAGCCCATAGAGTTTTTCCATCATAGTTGTAGATTCCGTGTATCAGGTCAAGAATAATGTGCCCGTCCGCATTATCGGGAAAAGTATATTTATGTATTCCTACCCGTTGAGTAGCTGTCAGTTGTGCCTTTATGCCATAATCAGCAAGCTCCACTTCATAATACCCCGGACGAGCAACCTCTGTGTCATGACTGAAACGGGAGCGGTATCCCTCGTCAGGAGTACCGGCTCTTCCGGGATTCAACTTCAGTTGACCTGTGGCGGGCATAATCAAAATATCACCCAGATCCGAATGTCCCGTACCACTCAGATGGGTATGGCTGAATCCCACAATTGTCGGATCATGATACTGATATCCGGCACAATATTCATACGCATTTTTTTGATAAGTTCCATCTATGTTGTGAGGAATCGTATCTGTATCCGGACTTAACTGTACAAGTCCGAACGGAGCACAAGCACCGGGAAATGTATGCCCCATACCATTGGTTCCGATGATCGGGTTGACAAATGCACATACATCCGGCACTTCTGCCGTCTGCTGGGCCATCACTGTCGTAAATGCCGGAAGGAATGCCAGCAAGGAAAGTACTTTTTTCTTCATAATCTTATCTTTGTGATGTGTTGTTGATATGCAAAGATAGTTTTTTTCAGCTATTCCAATTCACTTCATCTCCACATTTTGACATTTCACCAGTCAATCTTTCCAACTCACAGTTTTCTGTTAACAATAAATATCCCGGCAACTTACCTTTGTACCGACATTCAAACACTTAAAGACTATGTTTAAAGCCATTGTACGTTTTTCCATAAAAAAGAAATTATTTGTAGGACTTACTACACTCTTCCTTCTTATCGGAGGCATATATGCAATGTTGACTCTGCCGATCGATGCCGTACCGGACATCACCAACAATCAGGTACAGATCGTAACAGTCTCTCCCACACTTGCCCCTCAGGAAGTAGAACAATTAATCACGATGCCCATCGAAATTGCCATGAGCAATATCATGAACGTGGAAGATATTCGTTCGGTAAGTCGCTTCGGATTGTCGGTGGTAACAGTCGTATTTAAAGAAAGCGTACCGACCCTCGATGCCCGACAGTTAATTAACGAACAGATTCAATCGGTAGCCGGAGAAATTCCACCGGAACTGGGCATGCCGGAAATGATGCCCATCACTACCGGATTGGGAGAAATCTATCAGTACATCCTGAAAGTAGAACCCGGCTACGAAGATAAATATGACGCCATGGAACTACGCACCATTCAAGACTGGATGGTGAAACGTCAGTTATCCGGTATACCGGGTATTGTAGAAATTAACAGTTTTGGCGGCTATCTGAAGCAATATGAAGTAGCCGTTGACCCGGATGCCCTTTTTTCATTGAACATCACCATCGGTGAAGTATTCGAGGCGCTGAGTAAAAACAACCAGAACACCGGAGGGAGCTACATCGAAAAAGCCAAAAACGCTTATTACATCCGTTCGGAGGGCATGATCAGCCGCACTAAAGATATCGAGCAGATTGTGGTTGCCAACCGCAACGGCATCCCGGTACACATCAGCGATGTGGGCATTGTCCGTTTTGGAGCACCCAAACGTTTTGGAGCAATGACCAAAGACGGAAAAGGCGAATGTGTGGGAGGTATCGCCATGATGTTGAAAGGGGCCAATGCCAATGTAGTCACACAAGAGCTGGAAAAACGGGTAGAAAAGATACAGAAACTATTACCCGAAGGAGTAAGCATAGAGCCGTATCTGAACCGCTCGGAACTGGTAAACCGGAATATCTCTACCGTAGTGCACAACCTGATTGAAGGAGCTATTATCGTATTTGTGGTACTTATCATCTTTTTGGGCAACATACGTGCCGGACTTATCGTAGCTTCAGTCATTCCGCTGGCTATGCTGTTCGCATTCATCCTTATGCGTATTTTCGGAGTGACAGCCAACCTGATGAGCCTCGGCGCTATTGATTTCGGTATCGTAGTAGACGGTTCCATCGTGATAGTAGAAGGCATACTTGCCCACCTATACAGCAATAAACTGAAAGGACGCACTTTATCGGGAACCGAAATGGACGAAGAAGTGGAGAAAGGTGCTTCGGGTGTAGTACGTTCGGCTACATTCGCCGTATTCATCATCCTGATCGTATTCTTCCCTATACTGACACTGAGCGGAATCGAAGGAAAATATTTCACTCCGATGGCAAAGACATTGGTATTCTGCATTATCGGCGCACTGCTTCTCTCCCTGACTTATGTACCCATGATGGCTTCTCTTTTTTTAAAACACACCATTATGGTAAAACCTACATTTGCGGACCGTTTCTTTGAAAAACTCAATGTCATATATCAACGGTGCCTGCATTTCTGCCTCCGCTTCAAATGGCAAACAGTTACCGTGGCCTTCGCTACTTTAATTGGTTCTTTTCTGCTTTTCGGACGACTGGGAGCTGAATTTATCCCTACTTTGGACGAAGGGGACTTTGCCATGCAAATGACATTACCGGCCGGCAGCTCACTTTCGGAGAGCATCGAAGTTTCCAATCAGGCCGAAAAATTATTGATGGACCGGTTCCCGGAAATCAAACATGTCGTCGCCAAGATAGGTACAGCCGAGGTACCCACCGATCCAATGGCAGTAGAAGATGCCGATGTAATGATTGTGATGAAACCCTTTAAAGAGTGGACCTCTGCATCGAGCCGGGCGGAAATGGTAGAAAAAATGAAAGAAGCCCTCCAGCCCCTGGAAAATCGTGCAGAGTTCAACTTCTCACAACCCATTCAGTTACGTTTCAATGAACTGATGACCGGAGCCAAAGCCGATATAGCTGTCAAGTTATATGGTGAGGATACTCACGAACTTTACGCAAAGGCGAAAGAAGCCGCCCGCTTCGTCGAACAAGTTTCCGGGGCTTCCGATGTCATTGTCGAACAGACTATGGGACTGCCCCAACTGGTAGTGAAATACAACCGCGGAAAAATAGCCCGATACGGCATTAATATCGAAGAATTGAATACAATGATCCGCACAGCCTATGCAGGTGAAGTAAGTGGCGTCGTATTCGAAAATGAAAGAAGATTCGATTTAGTAGTACGCCTTGATCAGGAAAAAGTGGCGGACCTCAACCTCGACAAGCTCTTCATACGCACTTCGGAAGGCATACAGATTCCTGTCAGCGAAGTGGCAAGCATCGACTTGGTGAACGGACCGCTCCAGATTAACCGCGACGCCACCAAACGCCGCATCGTAATCGGAGTCAACGTACGTGATGCCGATATTCAGCAGGTAGTATCAGAAATACAACAGATACTGGATAAGAATATCAAGTTACAACCCGGATATTACTTTGAATACGGAGGACAATTTGAAAATTTACAGAATGCCATCCGTACACTAACCATTGTAATACCGGTAGCCTTGATGCTGATTCTGCTGATTCTGTTCTTCGCCTTCAAGAATGTGACCTATACACTGATGGTATTCTCTACAGTACCATTATCACTGATAGGCGGCATTCTGGCACTCTGGTTACGCGGACTTCCGTTCAGTATCTCAGCAGGAGTAGGATTCATCGCTTTGTTTGGCGTAGCGGTACTAAATGGAATCCTGATGATCAATCACTTCAACGATTTAAGAAAACAAAATAAATATGCCATGACCACCAATCAGATTATAAAAAGAGGGACACCCCACCTGCTACGTCCGGTATTTCTCACCGGACTGGTAGCCTCACTGGGCTTCGTACCAATGGCCATCGCCACATCTGCCGGAGCAGAAGTACAACGCCCTCTGGCAACAGTTGTAATCGGAGGATTGATTCTATCCACTATATTAACGTTGATTATCCTTCCGGTCTTTTATAAAATAGTCAATGCGGCAAGTGCCGGTTGGAAACAGCCTAAGAGACGGTTGCATCTGTTCATCCTGCTACCGGCACTTCTGCTGAGTGCCACCGCCACGGCACAGGCCCCACAAACCGTCAGCCTGGAACAAGCGATAGAGATAGCCAAGCAAAACCACCCAAGACTGAAGATAGCCACAACGGCCATCCGGCAGGCACAAGCCGGACGGGGAGAAATTGTAGAAGCGACTCCCACCACATTCAACTATTCGTGGGGACAGTTGAATGGTGAAAATAAGAAAGACAAGGAAATGGCTTTCGAACAGAGTCTGGGTTCATTGTTGACGCCGTTTTACAAAAATGTACTTATCAACCGACAGGTACAAACAAGCACTTACTACCGCCAAATGGTCGAAAAGGAGATTACGGCAGAAGTAAAGCGCGCATGGGCCTATTATCAGTATGCCTCCGGGATGTCTTCACTCTATCACGACCAAGACCGGATGGCTGCCGAATTAAGGCGTATCGGTGAGTTGAGATACGAACAGGGAGAAATCACCTTATTGGAGAAAAACATGATGACTACACTGGCAGCCGATTTACACAATCGACTCTTCCAGGCACTAGAAGAGAAAAAAGTAGCTTTGGCCCGCTTTCAATGGAGTTGTTATGCAGATGACCCGATTACACCGAAAGATACGATGATGACACTCTTCCCCACCGATTGTGAGCAGAGAAGTACCTCCGAAGCCCATCTCGGATTCTTCAATAGCCAAGCTTCCGAAGCACGGGCAATCTTGAATGTAGAACGCAGCCGTTTCTTTCCGGAATTAAGTATCGGATACAGCCGCCAGGATATTTTGCCACTGAAAAATCTAAATGCCTGGATGGTGGGTGTATCCTTCCCGATCTACTTCCTGCCACAAAAAAGTCGGATCAAACAAGCGAAATTAGCAGTTTCGGCGGCACAAATACAGGCCGAAGCCAACATCCGAGAATTGAACAATAAAATAACAGAGTTGAGTGCTGCCTTGCGACGTTACGAAGAAAGTCTCCGGTTCTATACTTCGTCGGCACTCAAAGAGGCAGACGAACTGGTCAAAACAGCCAACTTACAATTACAACACAGCGAAACCGGTATTGCGGAATTTATCCAGTCGGTCAGTGCTGCCCGTGAAATACGCAAAGGCTATATCGAAACTATATATCAATACAACATAGCTTCTTTAGAATACGAACTTTATCAATAACCTATTGAAACATAAAAAAAAATGAAAAAAATATTTTATCCGGTCCTCTTATTGGTTCTTGCGGCATGCAAAAACCCTGAACAGACATCCGAAACCATAGTTCCGGCTCCTGCTATTGCCGACATCCCGACCGATACTGTTACGACCCAAGTAGACGGAATAACATCGGCTACTTCAAAGCCCAATCAAGTATCTTTCAACGGCACCATTGTATTGCCTCCCCAACGTCAAGCTACGGTGGCCCTCACTATGGGAGGAGTAGTGAAACACACCTCACTCTTACCAGGGCAACAAGTACGGCAAGGTGCCCTGCTGGCAACACTCGAGAATCCCGACTTCATCGCACTGCAACAAACCTATCTCGACAGCCATGCCCAAGCAGAATATCTGCAGGCCGAATATGAACGGCAAAAAATTCTCTCGACCGAACAAGCCGCTTCGCAAAAGAAGTTTCAACAGAGCAAAGCAGACTATCTGTCAATGAAAAGCAAGCTGGAAGCTACGGCAGCACAGCTTACCCTATTGGGCATCGTCCCGGAAGAGTTGCTGAAAAGCGGCATTCAGCCCTTGCTACAGGTAAAGGCTCCCATCAGTGGTTATATCAGCGATGTAGCGATGAATATCGGTAAATACATCCAACCGGGTGAAGCACTTTGTGAGGTCATCGACAAATCAGCCCCCCTGCTTTGCCTGACAACTTATGAAAAAGACCTGGCAGATATGAAAGTAGGTAGTCCCGTCCAGTTTCGGGTCAACGGTATGGGCAAAACAGTGTTCAAAGCTACCTTGGTCTCCATCGGTCAGAAGGTGGATGAGGTAAGCCGTTCGCTCGAAGTATATGCCCGTATCGATGATGTCAACCAACAGTTTCGTCCCGGCATGTATGTAACGGCGAGAATACAGAAATAATCCGGTGTATTGTCTTATCTTTGTCCCCATGAAACGAATCCGAGCTATATACAACGATAAATACCTCCTATCCACCCTCATCATCTCACTGGCAGTGGCGGTGCTTATCCATTTTCCCGAATCAGTCTCTCTTTTTGACGGATTTGAGAGTCATACCCTTTTTCCCGGGATGAAATTCGCTGATGTAGCCAACGAGATCCTCTTTACCTTTTTGTCATTGCTGATTCTGTTTGCAGTCAACACCCGACTGTTTCATTTCAATCAGACCTCAATGAAAATCACATGGCAAAAGATTATTCTCTCTTTTGTACTAACCTGGATATTAAGCAATTTCCTGGGACAATGCTTTGTATATTTGCACAAGACATTTGATATTCCCGCTATAGATGCCATGGTGCACCACTACCTGCATCCATTACGCGATTTCATTATGTCTAGCCTGGTGACCAGCAGTTGCTATATCATCTACCTGATCCGTCGCCAACAACAAGTAATTGTTGAAAACGAACAATTAAAGGCAGAAAACATACGCAACCAGTTCGAAGTGCTGAAAAACCAACTGAACCCACACATGCTTTTCAATTCGCTCAATACGCTGCGTTCGCTCGTTCGTGAAAATCAAGACCGGGCACAAGATTACATCCAGGAACTGTCACACGTACTACGATACACATTGCAAGGCAACGAGTCGCAATGCGTCACTCTACGTGAAGAAATGGACTTTGTGTCAGCCTACATCTTTCTCCTTAAAATGCGTTTTGAAGATAATCTGCGATTCGAGATCAATATAACTCATAATTCCGAAGAGTATTTGCTTCCCCCCATGTCCATACAGATGCTGATTGAAAATGCCGTAAAGCATAATGAAATCAGCAACCGCCGTCCTCTTACCATCACAATCGCGACCGATTCGGAAGAAGGACTCCTGGTAAGCAATCCCATACAGTCTAAACTGACAGCTACAACCGGTACCGGCATTGGGCTGGTCAATCTCGACAAACGCTATCGCCTCTTGTTCCGACAAGAAATACAAATCACAGAAGACAGAAACTTCACCGTTCGTATACCCCTCATCCGGAAAGACCTATGAAAGCAATCATCATTGAAGACGAAAAAGCAGCGGTACGAAACCTGACTTCACTACTCGGTGAAGTCTGCCCGCAAATAGAAATCGTAACGGAACTCGACAGTATCGCCGATACCATCGAGTGGTTCACCGATCATTCAATGCCCGATCTGGTATTTATGGATATCCACCTGGCAGATGGGTCGGCATTTGAGATCTTTGAACACGTCCACATCACCTGCCCCATCATTTTCACTACTGCCTATGACGAATATGCCTTACGGGCTTTCAAAGTCAACAGCATCGATTATTTACTGAAACCTATCGGAAGACAGGATATAGAACAGGCATTAGAAAAACTGACCCTGTTCAGTTCCGGCAATTCCAAACCTACCGGTCCGGAAACAAACGAACTTGTGAACCTGATGCGTATGTTAAAAAAGCAGGAAAGCTATAAAACCCATTTCCTGATTCCGATAAAAGGCGATAAACTGCTCCCCGTTTCGGTTGATATGATCCTGTTGTTCTACATCAGAGATTGCCAGGTGAAAGCTGTTCTGACAGACGGGATGGAATATTCATTCCCACAAACCCTCGACGAATTGACCGAATGTCTGGACCCGACACTCTTTTTCCGGGCCAACCGCCAATATCTCCTTTCACGGGAAGCCATCAAGGATATAGACCTCTGGTTCAACAGTCGTCTTTCCATCAATCTTCGTCATTCGGTATCAGGAGAGAAGATTTTAGTCAGTAAAGCACGTGTAGCTGAATTTAAAGAGTGGTTCAGCGTTAAATAATTAAGGAATAAAAAACAAATATTAATGCACGCTTGCAGAATACTCCTACAAGCCGTATCTTTGTAACCCTAATTCTAAATACTCAAATATGGCTTTCACCAACAACGTAATGATTGTGCGCCACAAGTTGCTGGCAAAATTGGTAAATCTCTGGAAAGAGAACAAATTAACGAATGAAATTGACAGACTTCCCATTGAACTGAGCCCTCGCCGTTCACGCCCGCTCGGACGCTGCTGTATCCACAAAGAGCGTGCTGTATACAAATATAAACTTTTCCCGTTGTTGGGTTTCGATATGACAGACGAAACGGACGAGCTCACTCCACTTTCGGAATACGCACGCCAGGCATTGGAACGTAAAAACAAACAGAAAGAAAATATACTCTGTGTCATCGATGAAGCTTGTTCATCTTGCGTACAGGTTAACTATGAGGTGACCAACCTCTGCCGTGGTTGTGTAGCCCGCAGTTGCTATATGAACTGCCCCAAGGATGCCATCCGTTTCCGAAAAAACGGACAGGCAAAGATTGACCACGACGCTTGTATCAGTTGCGGGAAGTGCCATCAAAGCTGTCCGTACCACGCCATCGTATTCATTCCGGTTCCTTGCGAAGAAGCCTGTCCCGTGAAAGCTATCAGCAAAGACGAGAACGGTATCGAACATATTGATGAAAGCAAATGTATCTACTGTGGCAAGTGCCTCAATGCTTGTCCTTTCGGAGCCATTTTCGAGATTTCCCAGGCTTTTGATGTCCTTGAAGGCATCCGTAGCGGTGAAAAGATGATAGCGATACCTGCTCCCTCTATACTCGGACAATTCAACACATCCATCGAAGCAGTATACGGAGCGCTTCGCCAGATGGGATTTGCCGATGTAGTCGAAGTGGCGCAGGGAGCTATGGACACCGTAAGTCACGAAGCTGCCGAACTGAAAGAAAAGCTGGAGGAAGGACAGCCGTTTATGACAACCTCTTGCTGCCCGTCTTACATCGAATTAGTGAACAAGCACATACCGGGAATGAAGCCTTATGTTTCTTCTACGGGATCCCCGATGTATTATGCCGCCCGCATCGCCAAGGAACGCCACCCGGATGCAAAGATCGTGTTTATCGGCCCGTGTGTGGCCAAACGTAAAGAAGCCCGCCGCGATGAATGCGTGGACTACATACTTACTTTTGAGGAAATGGCTTCGATCTTTGAGGGACTGGACATCCAACTTGAACAGACACAGCCATTCTCAGTACTCTATACTTCGGTACGCGAGGCACACGGTTTTGCTCAGGCAGGTGGTGTGATGGGAGCTATTAAGGCCTACTTAGGCGAAGAGGCTAAGAAATTCTCCGCCATCCAGGTCTCGGACCTGAACAAGAAAAACATAGGCTTGCTGCGTGCTGCTGCCAAAACAAGCAAAGCACAAGGACAGTTCATTGAAGTCATGGCCTGCGAAGGCGGATGTATCAGCGGCCCCAGTGCCCATAATGACGCTATCGGTGGACGCCGGCAGTTGAACCAGGAACTGATAAAACGCCGTGAATCATATGAAGAAACTCATAGATAAATTAAGGGAGGAGCGCACCCTCACCTCCGAAGAGTTCGCACACCTGTTGTCGCACTATGATGATGAAGCCTTGGCATACATCAATCAGCAGGCACGGGAAGTAGCGACCGTACACTTCGGACAGGGAGTCTACATACGCGGACTGATCGAAATAAGTAATTATTGCCGGAATAACTGCAACTATTGCGGTATCCGGAAAGACAATTGGCGAGCCGATCGCTACCGACTCAGTAAGGAGATGATTTGGGATTGTTGCGAACATGGCTACAAACTCGGATTCCGCTCATTCGTTCTCCAGGGAGGCGAAGATCCGAAACGGTCGGACAATGATATGGAGGAGATCATTGCGGAAATCCGCCGGCGATATCCCGAATGTGCCATCACGCTGTCTATCGGTGAAAAACCGGCGAAAGCTTACGAACGCTATTTTATGAAAGGCGCCGATCGGTATCTGTTACGCCACGAAACATTCAACAGAGGGCATTACTACTGTCTGCACCCCTATGAAATGTCCAACGAAAGACGTATCAAATGCCTTCAGGAACTCAAACGAATCGGTTTCCAGACCGGGACAGGCATCATGGTGGGAACCCCTCATCAAAGAGTGGAATTTCTGATAGAGGATATACGTTTTATTGAAAACTTCCAACCGGAAATGATTGGTATCGGACCTTTTATCCCCCATCAGCGAACCCCATTCTGTGACGAAAAAGCAGGCAGTGTAGAGCTGACCTTGTTACTGCTCTCTATCTTCAGGCTGATGCATCCCAAGGCACTGATCCCTTCGACAACTGCGTTGGCAAGCCTGGCACCGGACGGCAGAATACGGGGTATTCTTGCCGGCGCCAATGTGGTCATGCCCAATCTGTCGCCTATCATTGTAAGAAACAAATATAACCTGTACGACCAGAAAGTAGCTTTCGGTGCCGAAGCGGCCGAAGGACTGGCCTTATTGGAAAAGCAACTGACAGCGGTCGGATATCACATCGACTACAGCCGGGGAGATTATAACAACTAATCAACAAAAGACATGTATAAAGTAGATTCACCTGATGCTGTCGACTTTATTAACCATCAGGAAATTATTGAAACACTGGAGTATGCCCGCGCCCATCGAAATGACCGGGAACTTATCCGAAATTTAATAGAGAAAGCCCGCCTTTGTAAGGGGCTCACCCACCGGGAAGCCGCCATATTGCTGGAATGTGCTGAAGAAGATCTTACTAAAGAGATTTTTCATCTTGCCAAAGAGATCAAGCAAAAATTCTATGGCAACCGCATCGTCATGTTTGCTCCGCTTTACTTATCCAACTATTGTGTCAATGGTTGTGTGTACTGCCCGTATCATCTCAAAAATAAAACCATCATCCGCAAAAAGTTAACTCAGGAAGAGATATGCCGGGAAGTTATTGCCCTGCAAGATATGGGACACAAACGCCTGGCACTTGAAGCCGGTGAAGACCCTGTGCGTAACTCAATCGATTATATACTCGAATCAATCCGTACCATCTACAGTATCCATCATAAAAACGGAGCTATCCGCCGGGTAAACGTGAACATTGCCGCCACTACGGTAGAGAATTATCGCAAGCTGAAAGATGCAGGTATCGGTACATATATCCTCTTTCAAGAGACATATCATAAAGAGAATTACGAACAGCTGCATCCCACCGGACCTAAAAGCAACTATGCCTATCATACCGAGGCCATGGACCGTGCCATGCAAGGCGGAATCGATGATGTAGGCATGGGAGTCCTGTTCGGCCTGAATACATACCGCTATGATTTTGTAGGATTGCTGATGCATGCCGAACACTTGGAAGCCGTTTATGGCGTGGGACCGCATACGATAAGCGTTCCCCGCATCTGCTCGGCCGATGACATAAATGCCGAAGACTTTGAAAATGCCATCTCTGACGAGATCTTCCAAAAGATAGTAGCCGTTATTCGCATCAGCGTACCCTACACAGGCATGATTATTTCCACACGAGAATCGCAAAAGACCCGTGAAAAAGTGCTTGACTTAGGTATTTCGCAGATCAGCGGAGGATCACGGACCAGTGTAGGCGGTTATGCCGAAGCAGAAACTCCGGAAGAGAACTCCGCCCAATTCGATGTCAGCGACACCCGGACACTGGACGAAGTGGTCAACTGGTTACTGAAACTGGGCTATATTCCCAGCTTCTGTACAGCCTGTTATCGTGCCGGACGCACGGGTGACCGGTTTATGTCACTTGTCAAATCGGGACAAATAGCCAACTGCTGTTCCCCTAATGCACTGATAACCTTACAGGAATATCTGGAAGATTATGCCTCGGAAGAGACGAAAGCTCGCGGAGTAGCCATGATAAAGCAAGAAATGCAACATATCCCCAACCCTAAAATCCGAGAACGGGCTTTAGAAAACCTGAAGCAAATTGCGGCAGGAGAAAGGGACTTCAGGTTTTGAAAACGTCGCCCCGCTCCAATCGCCTGCACATTGCCTTGTTTGGTAAACGAAACAGTGGCAAGTCGTCATTGATCAATGCATTGACCAATCAAAACGCCGCTTTGGTATCGGACATCGCCGGTACCACTACCGACCCTGTATATCAACCGATGGAAATACATGGTATCGGTCCGTGTGTATTCATCGATACAGCCGGATTCGACGATGAAGGTGAACTGGGCTCCCTACGTATCGAACGAACCTTACAAGCTGCGGACAAAGCCGACATCGCACTGATGGTTTGTTGCGATACGGAACTTTCCGAAGAGCAACGATGGATAGAGTTACTGAAAGAGAGGAATATCCCCTACCTGTTGGTACTGAATAAAGCCGATCTGTTAGAGAAACCGGATGAAGTCGCCGATAAATTGGAACAACAGACAGGACAACACCCTTTAATTGTCAGTGCCAAAGAAAAAACGGGCATAGACTCAATCCGTCAGTCTATTCTTCATCGGTTACCGGAACTTAACGAGCAACCGGATATTGTGGGAGATTTGGCCAACGAAGGCGATGTGGTACTACTCGTGATGCCACAGGATATACAGGCCCCTAAAGGGCGACTTATCCTGCCACAAGTACAAACACTGCGCGAACTTCTTGACAAAAAATGCATCACCTTGAGCTGCACAACCGACCAGTTGGACAATGCCCTCAAAGTCTTGTCAGCTCCCCCCTCATTAATCATTACCGATTCGCAGGTTTTCAGAACCGTCTACGAAAAGAAACCGCCACAGAGCCGGCTAACCTCCTTCTCGGTATTATTTGCCCGCTACAAGGGAGACATTGACTACTATACCGAAGGAGCGTATATCATCGACCAACTGACAGAAAATTCCCGGGTCCTGATAGCCGAAGCCTGTACTCATGCTCCACTGTCCGAAGACATCGGCAGAGTGAAACTTCCACGAATGTTGCGCAAACGTATCGGAGAGCAACTGCATATCGACATTGTTTCCGGAAATGATTTTCCTAAGGACCTGAATTGCTACGACCTGATTATTCATTGCGGAGCCTGCATGTTCAATCGCAAACATGTCCTGAATCGGATAGTCAAAGCTAAAGCACAAGGTGTCCCAATGACTAACTATGGAATAGTTATCGCATATATCAATGGCATTCCTTTCCACTGACAACAAACGCCTTATGAGACACGATCGTATTTCATAAGGCGTTTATGCTCCTGTCATCTAATGAAACCAAAAACTTGAAATTTATTCAAAGAGTTTGATATAATAAAACAGTTAATAATATTATTTTATCTTATATATGATGAAAATCGGATTTTCATTGGCATTTCTTTTTTGCAATTCTTGTGGTACAGTAATTTGAGTTTGTTCTTTAAATGTTTCTATCTCATAAGGTGTAACAACCTGTACCAGATTATTTCCTAAGACACGTCCCCATACCGGGAACCGGTTATGCCCCTTACTACCTACCATACCTAACTGCATATTGATATCAGCCAAGTTATAAGCACTTGTCTCAGGGATATCACACTGCTCCACAACAGTTTCTCCACTGTGTTTGTCCACCGAAGCCACATAATACTTCTCATTCAGCATCATGCGCAGATAAAAACGGCGAGGCGTCTCAAAAATATCACTTACAAAAATATCACCGTTAGCAGGGAATCTTTTAATATCGCGAATATTGAGCCCACGAATAACCTCTTCATCCGAATTGCTTAGACCGGCCACTAAAACAGGCTGTATGGTATCTGCCGACAAACGGTAAATGGTATCATTGCTAGCTGTTTTAAACAAGACTGACGCCTGCTTCCCATCCGAAGGTGAACCCATTACTCCAAAAGTAAAGCCTGAATCTTCACGGGGTACCAACGGCGAATAGAAATCGTTTTTGGTAATTATCGCCTCACCGCCCTCTTGAAATACCCCAATACCAAAACTACCGTTCTGAAACGGCATAAGAGGCATAGCGATGGCACCAATGCGCTTGTTACCAAGGTGATGAGCATAAATAATGGGAGAATTTACAGGCAGGTCTTCCACAAACGTGCCTTCCAATGTATATATGCCAACCTTATTGCCGATAACATAGAAACGATTATCAGCCTCATCAGCCTGTATAAAACCTATCATACCATTAAAGTCATCGGGACCTTGGCCTTGGCGAAGGAATGTACGCAAAAAGTGTCCTTGACGATCGAACAGTACGATACGGGCTTCCTTGCCCACCAATACATAAATGTATTTGCTTGTGATGGCAAAGTCTACCACACCGTCTATCAATGAGGCATCATCATTGGTCATTTCCAAAGGGATATATTCAACTGACTCTATCTCATCAGCAATAGACAAAGTTGCCGGCGAATTAAGTGCATCACGAACGGAAGCGGTTAACAGACCTGTTTGGTCGACTTGATTTAAATTACAAGATGCCAAAACAAAAACGCCAATGGCAACCATGAAAAAAGACTTTGTGTTCATCATGTTTTAAAGTTATATTTTGGTCAAAGATACAGAACATTTGTTATTTATCATTTCTTTTTCCGGATATTTTTCCATGAATCCACAAAACATATAAAGCTGAAATTCCTATATTTGTAATAAAAAAAAGATTACTATCCAAAAGTATTATAACTAAAAAAATCTTTTACTTTTACTTATATTTCTCCGGAATCTTCCTCTCGATGATGGCATCAAATACCCGTGACAACTCTTTAATAACCAAAAAACAATTCTGTCACTTGAAAATTGGGTAATATAATTAGGCTGTGAATGTCAAATGATAACATTCACAGCCTATCACTATCCAACTAACTTTCAGTAGGATATATTACCTAAAATATATAGTTCCGGTTCTAATAAAACCGGCTATTCACTTTCTCTATAGAACAATACCTCTGTCAGTATTGAAAATCTTCCCCTTTGACGTACACCCGGTAATCTTTTATCATGCCGGGATATCCCTTTTCGGCACGGGGCAAATAGCGGAAACCGGTTACGGTATAGTCTCCACCCAGATCGATGACTAATTGATGAGGATAAGCATCTTTAGCCACCGTCATCCAGTAAGTGGATTCCTGAAGGTCGAACACTTTATCTCCCGTACAGTTACCGCTACGTGTCTCTTCACTGTCGGCATAGCGTATTCTCCACTTTTCACGTGAAATTGGCTTACCATCGGCACCCAGTACATCGAGTTCGGCGATGGCTGCTATCTTCTTTCCTTTTTGTGCCGAAAGGGCCTCAAGGCAGAAATAACGACCGGTACTCTGACGATCAAAGCAAACTTCCTGCCATCCGTTGCCCGGAACAAACGTACCTTCGGCAACGGGAGTTTCCCGACTCAAGTCCAGTTGTTCACCCTCTTTGCGATGGGTAGAAGCCCCTTCATTGCGTAACCAATCCAAGATGGGCTTCTTCAGTCCGCGGATAGATGCTTTCTCAGGGCCTTTCAAATCAAGAACAATAATTTCATTTTCTCCCTCTTTGAGCCAACAACCGGGCATGAAGAGTGTCTGCTGCGGACCAATCTCCCAGAAACGTCCGATAGCAAGGCCGTTAACCCATACCATACCTTTACCCCAAGTACTCATGTCAAGGAACGTATCGCCAACTTTATCCAAACGGAAGGTAGTCCTATAATACGCAGGCATAGTCTGAGCTGTCCCATTTTTATATCTTTTATCTTGCACAAACGAATAATCCACCGGAAAACTATAAACCGTCCAATTCTTTAACTCTGCAGATTGCTTTCCACGGACAAGTTCTACTTTTTCAGTGATACCTTTGCGATCGTGAATCGACTCATCAAAGTTAACGCGTCCCATAGCTTCTACCAGGATGTCGATACGCGTCCCTTTCTTCAAAACCGGCAGTTGCAAGGCAAATTCACCACGACGACGGTCCAGACGAGCCAACAATTTACCATCGGCAAAAACTTGTGCCCAATCATGTACTTCTGTGATCTTCATCGTAGTGCCATTTTCGACAGGCTCCTGCAAAGTAGTCCGATACAAAATCGTTCCCCACCCCTGATCAAAAGCCTCCATCGGTTGTATATCCATACTCTCTTTAGCCTCGGGCAAATTGGAAAAGAGAGGAGCAACCTGAGTAAACTCCACTTCAGGTATCTCAATCACCGGAAAAGCTTCGGGAATCTCAGGCAATTGTTCTCCTGCAGGCAGATAATTTTTCAGCAGATCACGAAGCTGGAAATATTTGTCCGTAGTCCATCCCGGCTCACTGATAGGCGCATCGTAATCGTAAGAACTACACATAGCGGAGTAAGACGGATTGTTGGCACCACCCCAATGCCCGAAAGTAGTACCTCCATGGGCCATATAGAGACTGAATGAAATATTACGGTCAAGCATATCTTTGATACCCTGCACCATGCTTTTGGCAGGACGGGTCTCATGCTTGCGTCCCCAATGATCAAACCATCCACTCCAGAACTCACTACACATTAATGGAGTCTCCGGACGAGCCTCTCTAAGACGCTTGAACTGCTGTTCAATGTTGGCTCCCGTACCAAAATTGATAGTCCAGAGCAAATCGTCCAATCCATTCCGATCAAAGGTACTGCTCCAGTCACATTGAAAAAGAGGAACTTCGGTAAACCCGGCACTTTTCACTATATCACGAATAGCCGAAACATAGGGTTTGTCAACTGCATAAGCACCATATTCATTTTCTACCTGCACCATGATAATGTTTCCTCCGCGAGTAATTTGCAAAGGTGCAAGCTGTTTTCCGACTTCTTTCATAAAGATTGCAGTGCGCTCCATAAAATAAGGATCGAGTGTACGAAGTACAATATCTTTCTTCTTCAGTAACCACCAAGGAAGTCCGCCCATCTCCCATTCGGCACAAACATAAGGACCCGGGCGTACAATCACATACATCCCATGCTTCTGAGCCAGGCGGCAAAAAGCGGCTATATCATTTTGTCCGGTAAAGTCAAACTGTCCCTCAGTCTGTTCATGGATGTTCCAAAATACATAAAGACAAATCGTATTCATCCCCAATGCCTTACACATCTCGATACGATGCTCCCAGTAAGGAGCCGGAATACGGGTATAATGCAACTCGGCAGCCTTAACTGTAAAAGGCTTGCCATTCAAAAGGAAAGTGCTCTTCCCGATTGTGAAATTTTGTGCTGCAACAGGCAATGAAAAAATCAAAATGAGAAGCAGAATCAGTTTTTTCATGTTCTTATTAAATTGTTTTGAGTTTTTGAGTCGTCTCACTAAAGCCTCCTTTCTTCAAAGAAAGACAGCGTTTCCGATATCCGACAAGGGTTTCTCCCATGATATTTCCGAAAACAGAAGGTACAAAGAAACGGGAAATATTATTTCAAAAAAATAGACTTTGTTAAAAAAAAGATGGATTATATTATGATAAAAAAAGGCTGCATCGTTACCAATACAGCCTTTCGTATATTTATTAAATGACTTACTTAGCCAATTCGTTGATTACGTTCATAATCTTCTGCCCGATCTCCTCAGCAGCTTCCATAGTCGATGCTTCGCTATATATACGGATGATCGGTTCGGTATTACTCTTGCGCAAGTGTACCCACTTATCGGCAAAGTCAATTTTCACACCGTCAATATCATTGATCTCTTCATTCTTATAGATATCTTTCACTTTAGCAAGAATGGCATCTACATCGATTTCCGGAGTCAGATCGACACGGTTCTTGGCAATGAAATAAGGAGGATAGGTTGCACGCAACTCACTAACCTTCTTACCTTCGTGTGCCAAATGGCTAAGGAATAATGCGATACCTACCAAAGCATCACGTCCGTAGTGACTGGCTGGATAAATCACTCCACCGTTTCCTTCACCACCGATCACGGCATTTGTTGCTTTCATCTTGGTCACTACATTTACTTCGCCTACAGCAGAAGCATTGTATTCCATACCATATTTGCGGGTTACGTCGCGCAAAGCACGGGTAGAACTCAGATTGGATACAGTATTGCCCGGAGTATGTTTCAATACATAGTCTGCCACCGTAACCAGTGTATATTCTTCACCATACATCACACCGTTTTCGCAGATCATCGCCAAACGGTCTACGTCCGGGTCAACGACAAACGCTACATCAGCTTTTCCACCCTTCATCAGGTTCATGATATCTCCCAGATTTTTTTCCAACGGTTCCGGATTGTGGGCAAAGTTTCCGGTCGGTTCGCAATAGAGTTTTTCGACGTGTTTCACCCCCAGACGTTCCAACAATTCGGGCAGGATGATACCTCCTACAGAGTTCACACAGTCGATAGCCACTGTGAAATCAGCTTTTTTGATAGCCTCAACGTCTACCAAATCGAGTGCCAATACACTGTCGATATGTTTTTTATTATAAGTCAAGTCTTTGCGATAAGATCCCAAATGATCGACATCCGCATAATCGAACTCCTCGGCAGCAGCAATACGAAGTACTTCTTGCCCTTCGGCTGCATTCAGGAATTCTCCATGCTCATTCAGCAATTTCAATGCATTCCATTGTTTGGGGTTATGTGATGCAGTCAGAATGATACCGCCACAAGCCCCTTCCATTGTAACAGCCAGTTCGGTTGTCGGAGTAGAAGCAAGATCGATATCAACTACGTCCCAGCCCATACCCATCAAGGTACCGACTACGACATTCTTTACCATCTCACCGGAAATGCGGGCATCACGGCCCACTACTATCTTGTTACTTTTTGATTTGCATGTTTTGCGAATCAAAGTGGCATAAGCCGACGTGAATTTTACAATGTCAAGCGGGTTCAGTCCTTCGCCTGCGCCTCCGCCAATGGTTCCACGGATACCAGAGATAGATTTGATTAGAGTCATAGGTTGTTGTTTTAGAAAATTGGTTATTTAGTAGTTTTAGTTCAATGCTTTCTGAAATTTACGAATATCGTAGAAATAGGGGTTTACATATTGGTTTGCACTCTGATGTCCCATCTTCGAAGGTACAATCATTCTCACATGGGCATAATTGGTAACATACTTTAAAGCAAGCAGCCATCCGGGAGGAACATCCGTCGTACCATATTTGGCATACATCGACCCCTCTGTAAATACACCGGCTACTGAAGTACCGTTATCCACATAACGGAAAACGTCCGGATAAGTATAGTAGTTCGGATAATTTTCGAAACCGGGAAGCACCACATTGAAGCAAGTGGTATCGTTCGCCTTGATGTCGTGCTCTACAAAGCGTACGGCTACAATATTGTTATTCTTGATAGAGTCATTTTCCGGTTTATCGGTAACTATACCCTTATCCACAATTTGCATGTAGACTCCGTTTGAGAAAGCCACGTATTCGTTCTTGGTCGTATCCGTTTTATATCCGTTTGCTTCAAAGTCACTCTCGGAAATAGTCTGGATATTGTATTTTTTAATAAAGGCGTTTACTGCGTCTTTCTCTTCATCCAGCATTTCAGCATAAGTCTTCGAATTGTCGCAAGCCTGGAACATATATCCAAAGGCTAACAAGGAAAAAAATAACAATAGAAGTTTTTTCATTTCTGTATCTTAAGTATATTCCGTACAAATGTATTTTAAATTAGTCGAATCTTTAGATTTAAAAGCAGAAAGTTCAAGTCTTTTAACCTTTGACTTTCAACTTTTAACGGAAGAGCGATGAGCCAACCGTCAACTTACCACTTTATTCTTTCAAAAGTGGTTTATATTTCTCCAATGCTTGTTCAAACACTTTTACAGCCTCTTCCATAGTACCGTAAAATTCCCCTCCGGACGCATTGAGATGCCCGCCGCCATTGAAAAATTCCGCAGCTAACCGATTACAAGGAAACTTACCTACTGAACGGAGAGAAATCTTAATCATTTTCTTTTCAGTGTCCTCACGTAGAAAACAAGAAAAACAGACATTCTTGATAGACAGAGGTATGTTGACAAACCCCTCGCTATCCCCTTTGATATAATCAAATTTGCCCTGTTCTTCCTTTGTCAATGAAATAAGGGCGGAATTGTAATCTTTATACACCTTCATATTCGATAACACATATCCCATCAGACGCAAACGGCTTTCGGAATAAGTATTATAGACTTTCCGGTAAATATCATCTTTATCGATTCCTTTTGAGAGTAACTCACTGATGATGAAATAGATTTCACGATTATTAGAGTTATAAGTGAACCCTCCGGTATCTGTCATCATGCCCGTATAGATACATTCGGCTCCTTCTTTGGAGATATCACTAAAATATCCCATCCGGCAAATCAATCGAAACACCAGTTCGGAAGTAGAGGAAATCTCAGGATGTGAAATGGTGATTCTGCAAAAATCTTCAGGATAAAGATGGTGGTCTATCATTATTTTGCGTCCCGGTGAAACGGCCACTATATCACTCATTTCATCAATACGCTTCAGCGCATTAAAGTCAAGACAACAAATGACATCTGCCTCCATAATCAGCTTGTCGGCAAATTCCTGGTAACGGTCATACAGCAAAATATCCTTACTACCCGGCATCCATTTCAAAAAATCGGGAAAAGCATTGGGAACAATCACATTGACAATTTTATCTTGAGAATCCAAAAAATGATACAATCCCAATGATGAACCAATGGCATCTCCATCAGGTGACACATGAGATACAATTACTATTTTGTCGGCCCGTTCAAACCATTTGGTAAAATGATCAATATGAGCCTGAGCAATCACTTTAGTCAGCATAACTTGTTTGTATAAATATTGAGTTGGCAAAAATACGATAAATCTTTGTACTTAGAGCAAAAACCTCACAGAACCTTCGTCGGAAAGGGAGATAAAATGCAACCCCAACCGGCGACATTCTTCACTATAAGCCTCTTTATAATAAGCAGACAGAGAAGAATCCAAAATAACTTCCCGGCAATGAAACAAACCTACCAATGACTCCAACTTCCCTGTATAGCCTTTGCATACATACAAATAATCTATGTTTAACGATTCAGCAACGGTTTTGTTCCGCCAACGATTGTCACTAACCATACAAATACGTTTATTACCGAACATAAGCAAATGATCCTGCATCCAAAAACCGAACGAATGAAAATTGTCTGTTATAGCAACCGGAACATCCAGATGCAGTCTATTCCAATATCCGGCTACTGCACGCGAAAGCCGTCTTTCATCCGGAATGCTGTCCGCATAAGCCAGCCACGACTTGCCACAAGCTTCGATACAATGCACCACCGGACATCCCCGGACATTATAGAAAACAATGCTTTGCACCGGACGGTCCATCATTCTGCTCACCCAATGAAAACTTCCCATAGCCAAGATACAAATACCAAAAACATATAAACATTTCAAACTGCGCACTACTTTATAACGTATACCGATCAACAAGACCAGATAAAAAGCAAAAGCTTCTGTCGGATAGATCCAGACACGATCTATAGATGCCAACGGTAAATGTTCCACCCAACGGACCATAGTATTCAACCAATCAACAAGAGATCTCACTACCACTGAAAATCCTGTATAAAGCATAGGAAAAGGGGTGAGTACCAGCAATGCGACCGTTGCATACATGATGCCTGAAACAAGTGGAATTACCAACAGATTAGTCAGCAAAAAATGAGTAGGAAATCTGGAGAAATACAATAAAACCAAAGGAGCAGTACCTATCTGCGCAGCAAGCGAAACACTCATTAATGCCCATACCTTCTTTAACAAGCTATTACCGACCGGCAATTGGCGGAACAGCCAGGGATATAATAACAGAATAGCTGCAACTGCTGAAAATGAAAGTTGAAATCCTACATCGAACAGCCAAAAAGGATGAACCACCAACATGATACATGCAGTCAATGCAAGTGTATTGAGTGAAATACCTGTACGCCGGGATAAAACCGACAAAGCCAACAGTGAAAACATGATAACGGAACGGACGACCGAAGGAGAGAGACCGGTAAAAAAAGCGAATCCCCACAATGCGGTAATTATCACTACCGCACGAAAAAGTCTCACACCAAAAGCATTCCCTGGCAGCCACTTCAGAAAAAACAGAAGCATCATATACAGAAACCCGATATGAAGTCCGGAAAGTGCCAGTACATGACTGGCTCCCGATACAGAGTAAGTTTCCCGAATATCTTCGCTCAACTCCTCCTTATAACCTACCGTAAGTGCGGCAAGTACGGCAAATTCATCCGGATTAAACTTCAAAGCACGATATTGGTCAAGAATCCGCTCCCGGTATTCCAATGCAATCTGCCTGCATGATCGGGAAAACCGATATCCGGTAATTTTCCAATTCCCACTTGCAACAAAAGCAATCCCGCTAATCCCTTTGTAGCGCAGATAACGCGCATAATCAAATTCATCGGGATTACCATTATTTGAAGGTGGAGATACATGGGCAAGAAATATTAACTCATCCCCACTACGTAACCCTTCGGACAATGAATCCTTCGATATATAAAGCAAAACTTTTCGATTTACCGGCATGGTGCACACTGAATCCTGCCTTTCTTCCAAAAATGCCCGACAAAGGAAACTATGTTCCTTCGGCTCCGGTTGTTCCGACACTACAGCCCGGTAAACACATTTTTGTTCCGAAAAAGAATAAAGCGTCTGTTGCAAAGCCTGATTTATTCCACCTGCTCCGCCAAAAAACACGAACAGGTACAAAATACAGCCGAACATCCAACGTAAAGAGTAACGGTGAGAAAAATAAACGACTAGAAGCAGAAGAAATAATCCTGCCAGCCCTCCTGCCAGCACGCCCTTCGAAACACAGACTCCCCTAAAAAACAACCCATTGCCAACAAGAAAGCCTGCTATCAGAGGGAATAGCAGGCGTATAAAAGGATATCGGTGTAAATACTGAAAGTTCACAAGACGGCTCTACAGCCCTTTCATGGCGTGAATCATTCCTTCCGGATTCTCAGCAGCAAAGATAGCATTTCCTGCCACCAATGCATCTGCCCCGGCAGCTATCAGACGGGCGCCTGTTTCCAGATTTACCCCTCCATCAACTTCGATCAGTGCTTTAGATCCGGTACGCTCAATCAGTTCACGAAGCTCTTTCACTTTCTCTACCGAGTGTTCAATAAATTTTTGTCCGCCAAATCCGGGGTTCACACTCATAACCAGCACCATATATACATCCCGGATAATATCCTGCAACAGGGCTATCGGAGTGGCCGGATTGATAGTGACCGCTGGTTGCATACCTGCTTCACGAATCTGTTGCACGACCCGGTGTAAGTGAGGACATGCCTCGTAATGCACATTCATGATGTGGGCACCCAATGCCTTCACTTCAGGAATAAACTTTTCCGGATTGACTATCATCAGATGTACATCCAACGGCTTTGAAGTTAACTTAGCTACATATTTCAGTACCGGAAAGCCGAAAGATATGTTCGGCACAAATACTCCGTCCATAATATCAATGTGTACCCAGTCTGCTTCACTACGGTTGATCATCTCAATGTCCTTTGCCAGATATGCGAAATCTGCAGAAAGGATAGAAGGGGATATAATTGGTTTCATATTCATCATTCTTAAAATAATAGCACAAAATTAACAAAAAAACATCAGGGCTCCCCCTCAATAACAATTTATTTGGCAGAAATTCTTTTTCTGCTATTTCAAATTCATAATTATAATCAACGGGATCGGCTCATATCCCAAAAGGATAATGCACTATCTGTTATTACACAGCCTTCATCTTAAATGCTTCAGTCAGATGGAATCCACGTAAAAGTTCATCTGTCTTCAGTCTCTTTTTACCTGGCAACTGCAACGAAAGGACATTTACAAATCCATCCGGCACAGCCACTCTCAAAAAGTTTTTTCCATCAGTAACAATGCTTCCGGGAGCCAACGTATGCACCTTTGGCAACTTCTCACTCTCAAAGATTTTCACGACAACCGCTTCCCCTTCCGGATTCACCAACTCACTCCATGCAGCCGGATAAGGCGAAAGCCCACGAATAAAATCATAAACCCGTTTCACCGGCTGATTCCAGTCAATTCGGCAGGTCTCTTTAAAAATCTTCGGAGCCGGACGAAGTTCGCCTGCCACTGCCATTTCTTCCTGAGGAATTGATTTCACCTTTCCCTCCAGAATAGCGTCTACAGTTTCTATAACCAACCGACCGCCCAAATGCATCAACTTGTCATGCACAATCTCTACATTGTCCGTATCGGCAATGGGAATACGTACTTGCTGGATTACTTCCCCCGTATCTATTTCATGTTTCAGGAAAAAAGTAGTAATACCTGTTTCGGTGTCTCCGTTGATCACTGCCCAGTTTATAGGCGCTGCTCCACGGTATTGCGGAAGCAGAGAAGCATGGAGATTAAAAGTTCCCAGACGTGGCATATTCCATACCACTTCCGGCAACATACGAAAAGCTACAACAATCTGTAGATCGGCTTTCCACTCACGTAACGCCTGAATGAATTCTTCATCTTTCAGTTTTTCCGGTTGCAGCAAAGGCAGTTGATGATCCAGTGCATATTGCTTTACCGGAGAATACTGAATTTTATGTCCGCGACCGGCAGGTTTATCGGGCATCGTAATCACTCCAACCACATTATAACCGCCTTCAACCAGACATTGCAGGGCTTCCACGGCAAAGTCCGGAGTCCCCATATATACAATTCTTAAATCTTCTTTCTTCATAATTTATAAGTTATGAGTTTTACACTGCAGATTACGAAAGTAACGAATTGCCTGCAAAGCACACTATCCGTTACATACGGCCATCGCCGTTCCGTCAATCTTCCGAGAAATGTACCAATACCTGGCGATATGAATTAAATATCTTAGATTTGGATACAAATCCCAGGTATTTTCCCTCTTCATTGACCACAGGTAAGTTCCATGCTTTTGTATCGTCAAAAGTCTGCATCACCTGTTCCATGCTATCTGTATCATACAGACGGGCAGGGACCGAGGTCATCAGTTTACTAACGGTAAAACGATGATAAAGTTCCTGACGGAACATGATGTTCCTGATATCGTCCAGTAGCACGACACCCAGCAAGACCCCGTCTTTATCCGTCACAGGAAACATATTACGATGCGAAGTTGAAATCGCCTTCACCAATTCGCCCAGATCCATTTCCGGACGCACGCTGACAAAGTCAGTTTCAACCACATTTTCAACTTTCATCAGTGTCAATACAGCTTTATCCTTGTGATGGGTCAGCAACTGTCCCTTTTTAGCCAAACGCATAGAGTAGATACTATGCGGTTCAAACACGATGATTGTCAGATACGAACTGACCGAAACAATCATCAGAGGCAGGAAGAGGTCATATCCGCCCGTTAGCTCGGCAATCAGGAATACTCCAGTCAGAGGTGCATGCATGACTCCACTCATAACCCCTGCCATTCCCATCAACGCAAAGTTCTTTTCGGGCAAAGTCGAGGTAAAGTCAAAATCATTGCTAAAGTGCGAAAACACAAAACCGGCAATACATCCCAGATACAGCGAAGGTGCAAAAATACCGCCACATCCGCCTCCACCGTTGGTCGCACTCGACGCAAAGACTTTCAACAGAATGATCAGCACCAAATAGACCAGCAACAGATTACCGTATCCATAAAACAACGAGTTATTCAGTACCGTATCCCAGTCGGCATTGCTCACGCCGTTCAACAATAGTTCGATCGTATCGTAACCTTCACCATACAAGGGTGGAAAGAGGAAGATGAGCACACTCAGCATCACACCTCCCAATGCCAACTTCTTATACGGATTTGAGAGTTTGCCAAATACTCCTTCCACAGAGTTCATAGCGCGAGTGAAATAAAGCGATACCAATCCGCAAAAGATTCCCAAAAGAATCACATAAGGAATACGCTCCAATTCAAAAGGCTGATCCAGATGGAATTTAAACATAGCCTCCTGTCCGGTTGTAATATACGAAACAGTGGCAGCCGTGACAGCCGAAATCAGCAATGGTAATAAAGACGACATGGTAAGGTCGATCATCAGTACTTCAAGCGTAAACACCAGTCCGGCAATAGGCGCTTTAAAAATACCTCCGATGGCACCCGCCGCTCCACAGCCTACCAGCAACATCAGTGTACGGTGCTCCATCTTGAACATACTTCCCAAATTCGACCCGATTGCCGATCCGGTCAACACAATAGGTGCCTCGGCTCCTACCGATCCGCCGAAACCGATGGTAATGGCACTGGCAATGGTCGACGACCAGATGTTATGTCTTTTGATACGCCCCTGCCTCCTCGAAATTGCATAAAGAATCTTCGTGACTCCATGGCTGATATCATCCTTTACGATATTGCGTACAAACCATCCTGCCAGAAAAATACCGACCACCGGATAAACCAGATACAGGTAGTTGGCCTCCGTCGTATTAAAGTTATCTGTCAGGAAATTCTGTATCGTATGAATAAAGAATTTTAGGAGCAGTGCAGCTATGGCAGTAAAAATACCGACCAGAAAACTTAAAATGAGAATAAACTGCTTTTCTTTGATTTTATTCTCGCGCCAGATAATAAAGCGCTGTAATAAACTTATCTTTTCTTTTTCCATCATTCGCGAATAATCTTGATCACTCCACCTTTATCCAGTTTAATGATACTCGATGGTTTAGGACGACTCATATCATCTTGTCGAAAATTGACAATGTAATCCACCGACGATTTTATTTCTTCGCTGATTTCATTAAAATTGGCTGCTCCCGGTTGTCCGCTGACATTAGCAGATGTCGAGACAATCGCTTTGCGAAACTGCTGGCACAAACGACGGGAAAACGCCTCGTTTGTCACCCGGATGCCTACGCTTCCATCCTCTGCAAGCAGATTTGAAGCCAGGTTGCGGGCACCGGAATAAATGATAGTTAATGGCTTATCGGCAACCTCAATCAAATCCCAAGCTACCGAAGGAACATCCTGCACATAGAATTCCACTTTCACCGGCGAGTCTACCAATACCAGCATCGCCTTGCTGTCAGCACGTCGTTTTATCTCATACACCCGGCGCACAGCGTCTTCATTGGTAGCATCACAGCCAATTCCCCAAACCGTATCGGTGGGATAGAGAATCACCCCGCCTTCGCTCATCACTTGACAAGCTTTTTTAATGTCTTCTATCATTTCTTGATCTATTTCTTGTGAGAATAACGTGCAAAAATACTAATTTTGCCCAATAATAACAAAGGTTAAGAGAAAACAAATGGAAGAAATCGAATTTCATCACAGTTTACCTATACAACTACGATTCAACGACGTAGACAAATTCGGACACGTCAACAACACCGTCTATTTTTCATTTTACGATCTCGGCAAAACAGAATATTTCGCTTCTGTATGCCCGGGAGTCGACTGGGAAAAAGACGGCATTGTAGTCGTACACATTGAAGCCGACTTTCTGGCACAGATTTTTTCATCGGACCACATTGCCGTACAAACCGCAGTTTGCGAAATCGGAACCAAAAGCTTTCATCTGCTGCAACGGGTCATCGACACCGAAACAATGGAAGTGAAATGCATCTGTCGTTCGGTCATGGTGACATTCGATCTGGAGAGACACGAATCCAAGCCACTGACCGAAGAATGGATAGAGGCAATCTGTCGGTTCGAAGGGAGAGACTTAAGAAAGAAAAAATAAATAATCCTCCGTAGATACCTTTTTTCTACGGAGGATTTTGTTTTTCTCCTTAATATAAGAATTCCTTATTCACGTTCCCCGACACACTCGCGTCAAACCAGGAAAGATTGGATTGATCAAGCACCCATTTCTCATAATTAGGATATGCTTTCGTAATGATAACTCTTTCCTTGGGATAATTCCAGGCCGGTGAAGAGTCTTCCTTCCGTGGGAAATCAAGAGCCCATGGATATCGGTTATCCATACGATAATAAACTTCAGCCCCAGGATCCGATCTGTCATTTTCTGTCCCGAAGAGTGAAGTGTCGGCATGTTTTGTCGGCTTATAATCTACCAGATGTATTTCTCTTTGACGGCTGTTGACAAAAATAAACGGATTAAACTTCTGAGTTAACAAGCTGCTGACAGGAGTCTTCAGTCGTACGGTTACTTCAACCGGAATAGCGGAAACTCCGACCACCGCACCCTCCGTATTCACATATCCTTCAGTCGTACCGAAAGCAGTATTAACATCATTCCAGACAATAAAAGTGGCTCGGTCATTACCCTCTTCAAGTGTAGCACCTTCCGACTTTGCTTTGTCGATATTGTCAGCCGAAAGCGGCAGTTCGATGCCTACACCGATATGCGTCCATGAAGCTGCTCCCTTTGCAATCGGCGTGAAAGTCAACTTTAGAGCAGTAATCATATTATTATCCCCTTTCTCCAACTCATAACTGTAATTCATCACAAAATCGTTGAAGTCATAGTCCCCCATCTTAGGCCACTGGTCTTCAAAGGCCAATGTACCGTAAACAGCCTCCGATGGAGTAAATTCATCGATCACCGGAATGTCTTCTTCCGGTTTTATGGCAGATACCGGTGATGCGGTAAGCTTTATCATCACATCATTAAAATCATAATCTGCTTTCGGATCATCATAAGGGCGAATATCGAAGCCCATAATGCAACAGTTGTAATCGGGCACATTTCGAATCACCGCATTCGTCCTTTTCGTTGCATTCAAAGATGGGGTAGAGTAATAAAAGCCATTAACATCTCCATTCGGGAAGGTCTGATTCTTGAACTTATAGGAACTTTTTGAATTCACTCCTCCATTGGCAGCATTTACATTAGCTATATTCAATCCGTCACGTGCCACAGCAAAACCGATACGTGCACCTTTCGGGAATACCTTACTATATTGTTTTCCGTCCCAATACAACAATTGTACTTTTAAACCCGAAGGACACTTTTGCTGATGAGTATTCGGAAGTAACAAAGTCATACGATGTCCCTGTATATCTTCACGTCTGCCAAGCTCCCCTTCCTGGTAGCTATAATAAGCCAACACATTGTAGACGGTCGCATTATTTACATAAAATCCACCATCACCGACATACGTAGCCCACACTTCCGCTCCCAATTCATCAGTCACCACCAGATCAGAGCTCTTTTTCAAATCCACATCCTGCACATTCTTCTGTTCCGGATACCAACTATTCATTAAATTTAGAAACTTAGCAGATAATTCCTCTTTCGTAACAAGCGGAGAAGCATTCAAAAGTGGTATACCGTCTTTTCCAATCTCCGAATCAGTATAAGGGCTATACAATTCATAAAGATTGCTTAGTTTCTGGTCGACGGGAACATCCAATCCTGTTTCACTCCGGGTAGCAACCATACGGGTAGTAGCAGTCTTGATTTGAAAGGCTGTTGCAGTCAAGTTGCACGTCATCGAAGGTTGCACATCCATCTCCTGCACTCCGGGATAACCGGCTGTCAACGAAGCGACATACAACTTATCACTGTTTGCCGGAACAGAAATAGTAGCATCAATCTGCCCATTCCCATCTGTATAGCCCATATAGAGAGGCTTACCGGAAATAATCCCGTCTTCTTCATAAGGCTGTTGAAGATACACTCCAACCCCTATCCCCTCAGCAGCTTTTCCATCTGCCCGGATAACAGATATATGAATCTGTTTATCGGATCTCAAAGCGAATTTGAACGATAGGTCCAACTCTTCCGTTTCGCCAGGATCCTCCCCCGACGGTTCATACAAATCTTTCTCATTTACACATGCTACACAGCAAAGTGCTATCAGCAGTGCATACTTCAGCAATGATACATTTCTCTTCATAAGACGATGTTTGTCTGTTTGTGTAAGGTTACTATATTCAGTAAATTAACAACCTAACTTGAATACAAAAATAACAAAAAAACAGAAACTTACAAAATCTAATCATCTTAATGTAGATTTTATTCTTTTTATATCAATTTATGTAGCCATGTGAAGCTTACAGTCAGTCCACGATCCAACTATCAATATTCCTTGTTTTCGAGCTAAAGTTCACTCCTGCCTTTATCAGTTGGCGGGAATCATTGGCAAACGGAACGGCATATCCCTTTTCTTCTATCTGTTTCAAAGCCTCTTCCGCACTCCCGTCAAATTTGAACTCCATCACATGCTACCCCGCATTTTTCATCCTCTAAACTGAAGATTTAGAGGTTTTCAAATGAGAATCTATATAAAAGTAATTATCATCTCGCAAACTTTCAAAGTTCTGTATCCCAATCGGGTAAAGTTTAGCCATAGCGTATTCCTATTAATGGCTTCACTCACAAATATACAAGATTATTCCTAATTACCGATTCCGTAAACCATATAATAAAATGCCGCTATCCATTCTTTCAAACAGACAACGGCATTTATTATTTCAACCGAAATGATCGGCTGACCGTCAAAGTAATCCCTGACCTCCTATTACCCCGGCAATAGCACTTGCCACAGCAATGATTACTTTCAAAAAGATGTTCCAATTATTTTTCCTCATATTCTAATCCTATAGAACCGCTAACTACGCAGTCGGATCATCTACTATGTCTCCATCACCACCTCCGGAACCATTATTGCCCGAAGCACCGATCCCACTCGCTTTCTGGAACTCAACACCCTGAAACAAAGCCCGGGTAGTACCGATAGCCGCAGGACGAGTATATTCAGGAGTAAAATGACAAAGAAGGGCTGCCACCTGATTCGGGTTCACCTCTTCCTCTTTGTCCACTCCCCTTCCTCGTGTACGCGCTTTCATCGTAAAAGTACCCAATCCGTCCAGACGTACCGTCTTACTGTCCAGCAATGCACTACGCATCGCTGTCATCAAGTTACGAACCACATTATGCACATCACCCGGAGTCAACGACGATTTTTCCGCAATCATCTCAGCCAATTGCTGAGTAGATACCACCTTGCCTACCTTCACCAAGTTCAAGTGCCATTTCTTATCACCGGACTTAGTTGCCATAGTCGATTTTACTGCTTTATAAAATAATGCCATATTCCTGCATCTCCTTTTTTTAATGTTATTACTACTGATTTTATCCACATTGCGTTGATCAACATTGCAAAGGTGAACATTTGCAGGAAGATGACAAAAGAAAACAAGGCATCCGGATCAAGTTATACAGAATAAGTTATAATCATCACATTATCAGTGCTATTACTTATTTTTTTCTTATACATCTACTTCACATACTCTGCTATTGTCCGATTATTCATATTATACCCGTTTAACGAAATGTCCCCGGTTTTATACCTGACATGGCATAAAACCGGGGACGAAACAAAAATCTATACCCATTAGGGCATATTTTACTCATTTTATCGGATCATATCCACCACTCTCCTGATATCCTCATCTGTCAGTGTAGGTCCCGAAGGCAGACACAGGCCGATATCGAACAACCTCTCACTCGTACCATTCCCATAGAACGGAGCATCCGTGAACACTGGCTGAAGATGCATCGGCTTCCACAGAGGACGTGTCTCTATGTTCTCGGAGTCCAGCCTCAAACGGATATCCTCACGACTCTTACCCGCAAGCTTCGGATCAACCAGAATACAAGTCAGCCAAAAGTTGGAAGCAAACCGCGAATCAGTGTTCTCCATGACCGTAATACCCGCCACATCTTTCAGCAAATCAACATACAAAGAGTGAATGGCACGGCGACGGGCAATATGTTCATCGAGGACAAACATCTGCCCACGACCGATACCCGCACAAATATTGCTCATACGGTAGTTGTAACCGATATGGGTATGCTGGTAATGCGGAGCGGCATCACGAGCCTGCGTCGCATAGAACTTTGTCTGTCGGGCCTCCTCTTCCGTACGACAGATCAGAGCACCTCCCCCGGAAGTCGTGATCATCTTGTTGCCATTGAAAGAGAGAGCGGCCAGTTCACCGAATGTGCCACACTTCCGTCCGTTCAGTTCCGAACCCAAAGCCTCCGCGGCATCCTCCAATACGGGGATACCATAACGACCCGCAATATCCATGATCTCGTCCATCTTGGCAGGCATACCGTAAAGGTGGACAGGAATAATAGCCTTCGGGAGCTTACCCGTCTTGCGCAAACGGTCCTTTATAGCCTCCTCGAGCAATACCGGATCCATATTCCAGGTATCCTTCTCACTGTCCACAAAAACAGGTTTGGCCTCCAGATAGGAAATCGGATTGGCAGAGGCGGCAAAAGTAAAGCTTTGGCAGATCACTTCATCACCGGGCTTCACATCCAGAAGAATCAAGCCCAAATGAAGTGCAGCCGTTCCAGCACTCAAGGCCACCACACGACGGTCTTCATGCAAATATTCAACCAAAGATTGCTCAAAAGCATCCACGTTAGGTCCCAAAGGGACAACCCAGTTCGTATCAAAGGCCTCTTTTATAAAGTCTTGCTCACGGCCACCCATGTGAGCAAGCGAAAGCCAGATTCGTTTGTTCATCAATAATATAATTTTATATACTCTTAATAATTTTACATCTGTTTCCCACCGCCAAAACATGATCGGGAATATCCTTAGTCACCACGGAACCGGCACCGATCACACTCCACTTTCCTATCTTCACACCGGGAATAATGGTAGTACCAGCACCAATCCAGCTACCCTCCCCCACCGATACATTTCCACAGAGAGTGGAATGCGGAGAAATATGCACATAATCCTCAATGACACATTCATGATCCACAGAGGCACCGGTATTAATAATACAATGCCTGCCTACCTGAGCACACACCTGTATAATACTCCCTTGCATCACGACACTCCCCTCTCCAATATCAGCAAGCTCGGATACAATGGACAAAGGATGAATAGCACATCCAAACTCTACAGACAAAGTATCCACAATCCTCTTCCGTATCCGATTATTACCAATACTGACGATCAGTGGTCCTCGCACTTCCGACGGACGTAATACGGGATGACCAAGAAGAGAAGTAACCTCCACATTATCATCAAATAACGCTTCAATCGATTCATGACCGGCTCGTAAAATATCAATGATCACTTTGGCATGACCACTGGCACCATATAAAAACATGATTGTTACTGATTAATTATTCCCTGTAAAAGGTTCCATTGTTACTGAAGTATCAGAACTGATACCCTCTCGCACAAAAACTTTTTTTATAGTCAAAAAAAAGATCTTCAGATCCAGAAAAAAAGAACAATGATCTACATACCAGACATCCAACTCAAACTTCCTTGTCCATGAAATAGCATTACGCCCATTTACCTGAGCCCAACCGGTTATCCCGGGACGGACTTCATGTCGACGAGCCTGTTCTTTATTGTATAAAGGAAGATATTGAGGTAACAACGGACGGGGACCAATAAAGGACATATCACCCTTCAAAACATTAATCAACTGTGGAAGCTCGTCAATCGAAGTAGAACGAACAAATTTACCAACCTTCGTTAATCGTTTATCATCCGGAAGTAAGTTCCCTTCTGCATCACGTTCATCTGTCATGGTTTTAAATTTGATGACCTTAAAGATTCTACCATGCCGCCCGGGTCTATCCTGAAGAAAAAAAGCACCGGCACCTTTATTGAAAAAATGAAGCCAAAGAGTTACAAGAAGCAATATTGGCCAAATTATAGATAAAATACACAATACTACAACAAAATCAATCAACCGTTTTACAAAATTCAAATACATATCTAAGTTAAGAGTAAACGTTCTAAAATGATATATAAATTCACTACTAAGAAAGATAGCTTATATTTGGGAGGAAACTTAAATCAACGTTTATGGTTAAACCAGACCTACCGGCAATAAGTCTTCGTAATCCATATTTTCCAATCAAGAACACTATGACTACTTGTCAGAAGATAAATATTCATTTTTATAACCTGTTTTTTTACCTCATAGTCCACCTCAAACAATTTTACATCTAAGAATAACAGCAAAATTCAACATTAATATTAAGCATTACCACCGTACTTATCTATGAGTAAAATAAGCTGCTGAATCAATCTAGATTTATCAAAGACTCTCTCTGATAGAACACGGGCATTATGTCCCCATTCAGCAAGTAGTGCATTATCATTTTTTATTCCTATAATCTTATCAACAAAATCTTGTGGATCATTAGGATCTACATAGAAACCACAATTTTGTTTTTCAACTAAATCTTTTGTCCAACCGGCAGAATTTACAACTATCGGCTTACCAGCAGATAAAGAATCAAACAATTTATTAGGAGAATTAGTATTAAGTATAGGTAAATTCTTAAAACTAGTAATACTTATATCACAACAATTTACAATTTCCGAGACCACCTTCATTTTATGATTACCTAAAAATTGTACATTATGCAATTCATACTCTTCTACCATTGATTTCAAAACAGGTAAAGTTGCTCCGTCACCTAAAAAAATGAAATTAACATCATCCACATGTTGTTCCTTCAGTAGTTTTGCCGTCTTTATTATATATTCCAAGCCATTAGCTATACCCATAGAACCAAAATGGATTAGATTAAACTTATTCATATCTATGCGAAATCGCTCTATTATTGTTTCCGAAACATCATGTGGAAAGAATGAATCTGGTTTAGACATATTGGGTATAACACTAACTTTGTATAATGGTATGCCAGTTTTTAATACCCCATCTCGCATACCGGGAGACAATGTTACAACATGTTCTGCCCCTTTATAGATCATTTTTTCAAATTTCCGTAATAACCAAATCGCCAATCTATTCTTTATTGCACCAATTTGTATTGGAAATTCCGGCCATAAATCTCGAACTTCAAAAATATATTTCCAATGTTTCCTAAATTTTAGCCATAACGCTATTCCTCCAATGGTCAAAGGAGTAGAAGTTGCATATACAATATCCACATCAGACTCTTTTATAGCCTCTTTAATTGAAGAATACATAAAGAGTAAGAAAGATTTCACTTTCTGAAATGGCGTAAAATAATTACTATATTTATTCCTTACATAAATCACATCTATCCCATCTATTTTAACTCTACATGGAATATTATGAATACTATTCGTTGAAGTTATCATTACAACCTCATAACCACGATTTACCATTTCTTTGGCAAACCAATAAGAACGAGTTCCTCCTGGTTGATCAGGAGTAACAAAATATTGATGAATATAAAGTACTTTCACTATATCAACCAATTTTTAAATATGCGATTCCTTCTAATTCGGATACATCAAACACATTCCGTCCATCAATCACAACAGGGTCAGATTTCATTAATTTCTTAATTACATTCCAGCTTAGCATACGGAATTCCTTCCATTCGGTTACATGAAAAACAGCATCAGCTTCAACAACCGAATCATAAACATTTTTCGCATACAACACAACATCACCTATTAGACGTTTACACTCTTCCATAGCTATAGGATCATAAACAGCAACCTCACATCCAGCTTCAAGTAACCGATTTATCAGAACTAAAGATGGAGCTTCACGCATATCGTCTGTTTCAGGTTTAAATGCCAACCCCCAAATAGCTACTTTTTTACCCTTCAAATTACTTTTAAAATACTGTTCAAACTTTTTAAATAAAATATTTTTCTGGATTTCATTTACCTCTTCCACTGCATTTAAAACTTTCATTGTATATCCTTTTTGAGATGCTGTCTTGATTAGAGCCTTCACATCTTTTGGAAAACAGGATCCTCCATATCCACATCCAGAATAAAGGAATTTATTCCCAATACGGGAATCAGTCCCTATCCCTTTACGTACCATATTTACATCAGCACCGACCAATTCACATAGATTAGCAATATCATTCATAAAACTAATTCTGGTAGCTAACATAGAATTAGCAGCATATTTAGTCATCTCAGCAGAAGGGATATCCATAAAAATAACCCGGAAATTATTTAAAAACATAGGGTTATAAAGCCGAGTCATCAACTCTCTAGCTTTTTCTGATTCTACTCCTATCACAACACGATCAGGTTTCATAAAATCATCAATAGCATCACCTTCTTTCAAAAATTCAGGATTAGAAGCGACATCAAAATCAATATTCACATGCCTTTTATTTAATGCTAATTGAATTGTAGATTTTATTTTCTGTGCAGTACCTACAGGAACCGTACTTTTAGTAACTACAACTAAATATTTATTCATACCTTCTCCAATAGTTTTAGCGACTTCAAGTACATATTGCAAATCTGCACTTCCATCTTTATCCGATGGAGTTCCTACTGCAATAAATACAATGTGCACAGTATTTAAGACCGACTTTAAGTCAGTCGTAAAGTGCAAACGTCCAGCCTTTACATTCCGCAGCACCATAGTATCCAAACCTGGTTCATATATTGGGATATTCCCTTCTCTTAATCCATTTATCTTTGAGGCATCAATATCCACACAAGTAACATTTGCACCTAATTCAGCAAAACAAGTTCCAGAAACCAAGCCAACATAGCCAGTTCCAACAATTGCAATATCCATGTTTAAAAAAATTAATAGAAAACCGATCAAAAAACTCACAAATCACTATAATTCACTAAATTACCAATTTTTCTCTCAATAATTGTTCCAGTTACTGAATCTACAATTTTTCCCATATCCCAAATTGGATGACACATCAATTCAATATCCGCACCAACTCTTTCTAAATCGTAAGATCCATATTCCTGCATATAATTAGTTATTCGGAAACCATCTAATCGCATAAAAAAATTCACCACTTTCTTATACAACAAATTCCTTTTACATACTCCCAAGTTTCTGCTAATACGTAAAGCATCTATCTTATTTGATTTCAAACATTTTCTTAGAATCATATATATAGGAAGCTCTGTATGGACATGTTGATGAGAATCAACATGTGTCGGATTTATATTAGATTTTTTTAAAGCATCTAATTGTGCTTGAAATTCCTCTTTGATAGCTTTCCTTTCTACCTTGGTCCACAGCCAAATGGTATTTCTTTTATAAATAAAATTACCTTCAGAATCACATAACCTTCCACATGACTTTATCATTGGAGACAAGGCCTTACCTTCAATAAGATTAAAATGCAATCCAATTTTATCAGAATATGTACTTCCTTTAGCCATAGCGATAGCTTCTTCTGCAAAAGGCATATTCATCATTATAGTTGTTGAAGATATAATTTTAGACTTAAAGCATAGATCTATGGCTTTATTCACAGCGGGAGAGTACCCAAAATCATCAGCATTAACAATTATCATATTTTTTCTTTTTTATATATTCCTTTCGTCAACTCAACAAAAGCACGAAACATAGATATATCTTTTTTGTAAGATGAGCGTTTCAATAATAAAAAATAAACTCCATAGATTAAAGCTCCCAAACAACCCATCATCTTTTTAGTAAAGACTCCTCTATCATAAAAATATTTCTGACTATAGCCTTTAAACCATTTCGACTCCCCTGAGTTCACCTTAGCTATTAACAGTGGATAATAGTATATCTTCAATCCTTTTTTTAAACAATCATATAAAAATACAACTTCTTCTCCTCCAGCTTCAGATACTCCAGAGCCAATCGTCTCATCAAAACAGATCTTACTACTCAATATCTTTTCTTTTTTAAAAGCGATTTGTACACTAGAAACTCTCAGAGCTGTAAGAAAATTCACCTTTTTAACTTTTTGAACTTTCTTCTTGTTTTTATAGTCTATCTGAAATATTATAATGTCAGCATCCGACAAACATTGAAAAGCGTCCATTATTCCATGCTCATATCCGTCAATTAAAGACTCATCGTCATCACAAAACAAACAAATTTCATTCTTTGAATTTTTTATGGCCATGTTTCTGCTACGAGAAAGACCTCTTTCTGTCGTAGAAATCATTCGAATTATAGCCTCGTTCTCTATTTGTATAAAATCATTACAATCACATTGATTTATAATCAATACATCAGAACATATATTACTCTTTTTCACAATGGTAACACCTGACTGATTCATGCAAGACAACAAAATTTCCAGTTTCACAATATGCACTATTTTATAATACGTAAAGACTTGAATAACAAAGAAATTTGATGAGACATACGATTTCCTAAAAATCTAGACACAAAACGATATAGATGGTGTTTTCTTGTATACCAAGAAGCTGTATAATGATGAATCGTCCTAGTATTGGGTGTTATATCTAATTTCTTCGTAATAGAATCTAACGGACAAAAATACTCTTTAGGGTATATAAAAATGCCATCTACGACTTGAATAGAAGATATGTTTTTTAATCCATTTTTTATCAAAACAGGAGTTATATGATCTACAATTGTTGTTTGATTATAGGATCCATTTGGATTAATAAAATGTAAACTTTCATACAATGCAAGTATTTCTTTATATATTTCTAATTTAGGAATAGCAGCCATTCCTAAACCAGGAGCAACAGCAATCATTTCTTTTCCTCCATTCTTTTCACATCCCATAAAAGAACCTTGCAAAAGGATATCATCCATTGACTTTATCACTTCAACATCAGTATCAAAATATACTCCACCATATTTATATAAAATCCAAAAACGGGCATAATCACTAACAAAAGCATATTGTTTTGCGCTATATGCTTCTTTGACATAATCAATTATTGTTATATCAAAATTTTCTTCATTCCATTCTTTAATTTCATAATCAGGGAAATACTTCCTCCACGAAGTAATACATTTCTGAGCCAATGGTGGAAGAGCATTCCTTCCAAACCAACAATAATGTATAATTTTAGGAATCATAAAAAAGATTTAATATTTATAATAAACACGTGACATAGCAATAGCCAACACTAAAAATGAAGCAAACATTTCTACAAAAAGAGATGTTTCAGAAAAACCAATAAGCAAAAACGCCAAAAAAGCGACAAAAGAATTTTTAGCTATATAATCTTTCCCTACTATATTTTTAATAGTAGCAAGTACCTTAAATAAAGCGTACAAAAACAAACTAAAAATAGGCAATCCATATATTACCAATAAATTGAGTATTGAATTATGCAAATTCACAGCACCAAAAGATTCCAAATGTACGTTACTACCGGTTCCCGTAAATGGAGCTTTTCCCCAAAGTGCTAAAGCCTCAATCCAAATCAACTCTCTTCCGGAATAGATATTTTTGTTTGAGAATGAAAAATATTCAGACAAATCAACATCTCTATTTAAAAAATTAAAAATATAGAACTGCACATAAATCAACGAACCTAAAGTAAGAAAAAAAACACTTCCCCAATAAAAATATCTATTCACCAGCAGCTTACTTGGTACAAATCGCAATAGCAAATAAAATAAAAAACAAACTAAGCACGTTCTAGAGTCAGATAAGGATATAAAATATAAAATGCAGATAGAAACTAATACCAAGAGAAACAAATGTTTTAAAGATTTATTTTCCAATAAGATAGTAGTATAAACCCCTATAACAAAAAAAACGAATCCAATTGTATTAGTATTAAACTCCCCTTTATCCACAATAGTATATATCAATCCAAAAACAAAAAAATATATTGAAAACGATCGTAAAGCTGAATATGAAAACTTTGCAGAACAAATAAATAACAATTGTAAGAACAATGTAGGAAGAACAATAAATAATCCCAACCCCGATGTACCAACATGCATAATATAATTAACAAATAGCAAACAAATACAAATCAGCAATATCTTAAATAAAAAATAATATTTTTGAATTAGAAATTTTTTATTGCTCCATACCAGCCCACCAACAATAACCATATAAATAAAAGGAAGGATAAATGAGCTTGTATACAAAGAGTATGACAAATGCTGGATAGAAAAGAATAACAGATAAACAAGCATTGCAAACTGTTGTAATGGAAACCTCCTCAAATTCATTCAATAAAATTATTTTATATTAACACAAAACTAGATTCTAATATTCAAGAAATAGAAGCAATTTTTAATACAAGCAACGACTGTAACATAATAAGAAAATTTTCATTTTATAGGCACTCTTTTAAATCTAGAGAATAAAAAACTTAGCGCTATAAATCTGCGATACAAGCCATTGAATATTAAATACAAAAAAGTTGAATTGAAAAGAGTTTGATAAGATGGAATTTGATATTTTTTACCAAAAATATTATAATAACGCATGTTACAATTTACATATTTGCTACGTTCATGATGGTCAGATACATAAAACAAGCCATATTTTAAAGTATTTTCATTATATAAAGAAGGCAAGTTGTCATTTTCTATCATTTGCCATAGTTCATCCACTGTATTGGGTACATAAACGACTTCTAATAAACGATAAAAAGCAAAGCCCAAACATATAACCCTTTTTCCCCAATAAGCAGCTTCAACTCCTATCGTAGATCCAAAAACAATAATTTCATCTGCTGCATCCATCAAACCATACGAACTAACTTCCGAATCGGCCGATATAACTGTCAGGTTTGAATAGTTCAACTCATAAAGTCCAGTATGATAATCAAATTCAACACCCGCTAAATTGGGATGTATTCTCAAATAAAAATGAAAATCATTTCTATTCTTGTACCTCTCTAAGATAGTTTTAATACCTAATATTTGACTAGGAAACAATGCACATTCGTCCACCTCTCTATTAACAGCACAAAACTCATCCTCTGAGCTATTAAAAATCACTATATTTTTCTTTGATTTATCCCAACAATCTGGCAACTTCCCTTCTTTTTGATCTTTCACATAAATCTTATCACCCGCATAAAGTGCATTTCTCCTCTTCTCAAAGAAACTACGTGCAAGCCTGTCACGCTCTTCTATATTTAAATAACTTTCCCAAATAGAGTTATATATCAGATTATTTGCTTTTGCACTATGTGGGATATCATTATAAAAATAACATTTCCTCACATCCGTTTCACTAAGCATATAGCTCTCCGTACAAATAAAATTTATATTTTTCTTCTGAGCCAATCCCAAAATGGGCTTATATTGCGCAAAGCGCCCATTATGAAAAACCAGCAAATCTGGATTTAACAAAGCAAATACAGTTTTTAAAACTTCAATTAACAAAATCTGTTGATATAACAAAGCGTCTAAATATCTCCTGACCTCATTTGTCAAAGTTGGATTCATATTTCTTGTTAATGAAATATATGAAGATAATGCACCATAACCAATTTCAACTCCTTCATACTGTATTTCCCTAAATTCTTCAATAGAGTCATAAGAAATAGCCACAGATAATATTTTTTCATAGATCCGCTCTGAACAAAACTCACTTACCGTGTGGAAATCTTTCATATTTAACAAATATTTTTGGGCCCTTTGCCTCTGAAAGAATTCACATTTACAACATATAGCTTTATTATACAGTGGATTTTCCAAACATCCACCTATTGCATGGTCACAGCTTAAATAAAAAACATTATTACCTTTTCTCTGATTTTCAATTGCTTCTTCTAATTGAAATGCTTCTTGGAAACCTTGGCCACCAGTTGTATAAAAAAGAACTGTACTCATCTTAAATTTTTATTAAACGACTCTATCACCTATATGCGTAAAACGCAACATAGATACATATATAATTACAACAACAAATGAAAGACTTAATTTACCCCCAATTGATACATCCATTAGTTTCTGAGAAAGGAATAAGAAAAACACTAGACAAATAAACAGTTCTAAAATTCTCTTCCTAGTTCCCATCCATAATTGCATTTTTCGTTTATGATAAGCACTGATAAACGGTATAAGCAATTGACTCCAATAAGAGATCAAAGTTGAATATATTGCTACTTTATACCCATATAAAGGAATAAAAGCAAGACAAACTGTAAGATTAATTACACCAGGAAGGAAGACCAACCATAATAAATATTTAGTTTGCTTTTCAATAAAGATAGTTGTAGATACAAAAGAATATAAAGGCATTAAAACATTTGCATAACAAATAAGGCTTGCAATTGGTATTGATTCTTGAAAACTGCTATTCCGAATCAATATCTTATATATCTGAGGCATCCAAACAGAAACACAAAAAACGACACCAAAAGTTGTTAACTGACACAAATAATACAACCTTCTATAATCAATATATCTACATTCACGAAAAGCCCTTTGCATTTGAGGAACTAGAGCAGTAACCAATGCTGTAGAAACAATAGTCACATAATCACCGATCATATACCCATTCGAAAAAAGACCAATATCTACTAATGGAATATTATACCATGACATAATTATTCTTGAAGAAGAAGATAATAGCATAAATCCTAATGCATGAGGTATAACTGGGAAAGCTACTTTTAACCAATTTTTGATGCGTTTTACATTTCTATCTATAGTTGGAACAATATCTTCATTGAAATATAAGGGATAAACAAACAAAGAAAAATTCACAATTGCCGCAATTGCAGTTCCTAATACAAACCCCCAATATCCCAACTTAAAAAAATAAATCATAATAAAAGATACTAGTATAGCACTCAAACTTGCCACCAAATTCTTAATAACTAACGGAAAAGGTTTATTTTCCAACGGATACAAATGAGTAGCCAAAGTAACATTCCCGAACAACAGTATAGGAATGCTACTACATATTGCTACCAATACGCGGGTCATAGTTGGCAAAACCCCTAATTCTCCTATAATTATTAATATATAAATCAACGAAAATATAACACCGGACAAAAAAAACAAAAATAAGATATGCCCCCAAACTAATTGCCATTTCTTATATTCAAAATACGAATTAGATAAATGCATATGTAATCCCAAAGGGGCTATTGCCAAAAACATACCACTATATGAAGAAATAATTCCCCAGATTCCATAATCATAAGGCGTTAAATATGGTGTTATTATAGGCAATAAAAGAACATTTATAAGCGTAGAAATTTTTGGAATTACGCCATAATAAAATGAACTTTTAAATATCTGTGCTATTGACATTAGTATTATATTTTATGCAATATGCAAACATTTTAAAATACATATAAAAGTATCATATTATTTACGCAAACACCAACTTCCTAATTCATTAAATACGAACAACTCTCTATTGTATTGTTTGTCTACAATATCCCAAAATTCCTTTTCCGCATACCCCAGGAATTCACAAAAATCTCTCACACAAAGAGGATCCAGTGCATGATCATGTTCCTTTACCAATTTAAAAGCTTCGTCTCTTGTTATCATACCGTAGCGTACCATACGGGCAGCATAATCTGTAGCAGAGGCATGACCGAATTTGGGATACTTCATCCAGGAATGTACCAAATAAGCACGACTGTCCACTTGGTCCATCTGCTCCACATGATGCGTTCTATTCCATTCGTGAGTTAAGTCATGAAAACCGTATCGCTTAGCTATTTCATAATTCTTAAAACTATTCCACTCCACAAAATAACTCATATAGATCGGGTCAAGACTATTGATATCTTCAAGCGTAGGAGGTTCGAAAAAGTTTAAATCTTTCAGAGTAACGCCATCACCTAATAAATCTCCAGTAGGTATACCGGCTCCTACTCCATTAGATATCTGATCCTTGGCGGAATAAGTTTCCACAGCACCATTACCACCATATTCATAGCTGACATTCTCTCCGTAAACTAATAAAGGAGTATTAAATTTCAATGCCATGTGCAAAGGATAAGTATAGATATATCTGTCTATAAAATAAGTGGGCTTACCATATCGCTCAAAAGTTTTCTTCATTATTATCTTTTGAGCGCGGATATTGGGTTTCATACTTATAATATCACACCCGAAAGCTTCTGAAATATTTTTCAAGTTATGAATGCCGGCCTTAGTCATCGGAAGATTATCCTCCACAGAAACAAGCAACGGGTTCATATGAAGTACTTCTTTCATCATATAAACTTGAAAATGGCTATCTTTTCCCCCACTTACAGCAACCATACAATCATAGCCATTAGGTCCATTCATACCACGATACTTATCGCAAAGGGCCTTAAACTCCTCAAAACGAACTTTATAATTCACTTTCTTACGATTTTCGTAAGACTGGCAAGCTGAACACACGCCTTCTTCATTAAAAGTAATACCCGGCCTCGTATCCGGCATCACACATTTTGTACAATATTTCATAATCAAATAATTTACTTATTTTTATTTTTTACAAGATAAGACTCTACTAAATGGCCGTCCAGCCACCATCAACTATTAAATTCTGTCCCGTTACATATCGGGCACCATCTGAAAGCATAAACGAAACAGCTGGAGCAATGTCCGCAGGAGTACCCATTCGACGCATTGGCACCTTAGCACAGTAACGCTCAACAAAAGAGGGAGGTTGATGATCAAAAATGCCACCGGGAGAAACACAATTAATCCGAATATTATTCTTACCATAATAAGAAGCCAAATAGCGGGAAAAATTAATGATACCTCCTTTTATGGCGCAGTAAGCGGCCGGCGAAGTTCCCCCATATTCTTCATAAAGAGTAAAATCATTACCCACAACTCCATAAATAGAGGCGATATTGACAATAGAACCATATCCTTGCCCGGACATAACCGACAATACAGACTGGCAAATGACAAAACAACTATTCATTTGCAGATCTACATTCTTCCTCCAGGAAGCGGGAGCAATATTTTCGAAAAAAGCTCCCCAGTCTGGAGTACGCGGATACGCACTATTTACCAGTCCATCTATCCGGCCAAACGTTTCTTTTACCATAGATACCAGGCTGTGAATTGATAAATCATCTGAGATATCCAAATGATAGGTACCTTTCTCAAGGCAAGTATCGACATTGATATCTGCGTTTATTGCAATTCCACCTTGACGACGGATATCCGAGACTATTTCACGTCCGATAAGGCCACTGCCTCCCGTTACCAATATTATTTTATCTTTTAATATCATGATTCCAAACAAATTTGAAGTACATTATATGCATCTGTTATTGTATTGAATGTAGGTTTTCCCACACGTAAGCAATCCAAAAAATAAGCAAGTTGGAGTTGATAAGTATCCGCTATTCTTTGGCTGGAGCGAAAAGCGATTTCCCCGTCTATAGACACACAATTCTCCAACAAGTCAACATAAATCGTCTCACCCTCACAAACGATCTCTAAAGAACGCCGGGCATCACGACGATAATAATTAAGAATAATACTCACATGATAATCATCATAGCACAGACAGTAATTGGCATAATCATACGATTTTATTCCCAAGGAAGAAGAACAGGAAAATATTCTTTGAGTGTATGATGGAGTACCACACAACCAATAAATATAATCGATTTCGTGTATCAAGTCTATATGAACGCCACCACCAAGTTCAGGAATAGCACTATAATTCATTGTATAATCAACCCCTTCCCCCCTCCAGGAAGGCAAATAAGAGCCACAATAAACATTGATCTCATTGATTCGTAAGCTGGATCCGGCAATATATTGCTTAGTAAAAAGAAGAGCATCCAAAAAACGAAGGTTACATGCGACATAAGTTAGAACATTTTTTCGTTCAATCTCTACAACTGTTTCCTTGACGTCCAGTTGATGAGAAAGAGGTTTCTCGATAAAAAGCGGAATATTTAATACTCCCATTTGTTGAATTGTCTTCTGATGTTCTGACGTTGGATTAGAAATAATTGCAAAATCAAAAGAATATTCTTCTACCTCTTTCATGGAAAACAAGTCTGTTACTCCATCGACAGAATTAGAAAACCTGGTTGAGCGTAAAGCATAAATTTGCACTTCAGGCTCAAGACTCCTCAAAGCAGCGATATGTTTCCGGGCAATTGAACCTAATCCGACAATCAAAACATTCATAATAAGAAATCCAGTTTATTATTCGACATTAAATAGGAAATTATCTCAAAATCGATCGGATGGTCTAAGTCAAAACAAATGTGAGGTACCTTATAAACCAAAGAACGGTCGGTGATCGCCCCTTTATAACCCATGTCAAAAAAAGATCTTTTATAGAAATAAAAAGAAGCGTTCAAGTCGTAAACCTGAGGAGCAGACTGCCTGGTAAAAACATTATTATCAGGCATTTTCACTTGGGCATAATATCCATTTTCTTTTTGTTCTACCATATTGAAATAAGGACTTCTGCCGGCCTCACTTACTGAAAATAAGTTTATTGCATTTTCATCAGAACGGAGAATATCAAAAGCAATCTTTAAATCTTGTAAATTCCTTAATGGAGAAGTCACATCCAAATCTAAAATATAATCATATGTTTGCCCTTGTTTACTCTCAGAATATAAAACAAGATCTTTTATAGCATCAATCTTACCAACCGTATCATTAGCCAAATATTCCGGACGTTTATAGTCTGATTTAAGCCCGCATACTCCAGCCACTCGAATAATTTCTTCCGAATCGGTAGAAAGCATAATGTCAGTACCTTCAAATACTGACTGAAACTCTTTTGCCACGGCAATCGAATATCCGATTAAAGGTTGCCCGTTCAACGGCTTAATATTCTTACCGGGAATTCCCTTAGAACCGCCACGAGCGCATATAGTGATCAAAATTTTCATATATCATAAATGTTTAACTAAATCTTGTGCCTTTTTATAATCTTCATGTTTACCTATATCAATCCAATAGCCGGTTATAGGATAACGGACTACTTTCAGGTTATTATGAATCAACAGTTCCATAAAGTCCGTGGCATTATAAAAACAATTATCAGGTATCATATCCAACAAACTCTTTTTTATCAGATAAATTCCGGCATTCGCATAATAGTTATAGGTCGGCTTTTCTTTGACCCCATGAATGTTACGCCCTTCCAATTCAAAAATTCCATAGGGTACAGAGATAGAATAAGGAACGGCAGCCACGGACATATCAGCATCGTGTTCTTTAAAATGGAGATAGAAATCTTCATAATCTATATTGGTAAACAAGTCTGAGTTCATGACTAAAACCGTGTCATGGCAAAAAGGATATACAAATTTGATTGAACCGATAGTGCCCAAATAGCGAGGTTCACGGACACATTTGACCCGTATACCATCATGCGGTTCCTTGAAATGATCCTCCAATTGCTCCCCCAGGTAATTCACAGTAACCGAAATATGTTCCACTCCATAAGAAATCAGACGGTCTACGTTATAATCAATAATAGCTTTATCACCGACATGGAGTAACGGCTTAGGAATTGTCTCTGTTAACGGACGAAGTCGCTCTCCTTTTCCACCCGCCATTAACACGGCATCTATAGGAAGAATGGATTTCCGTTTCTTTAGGTTAATAACCTTCAGTATCCTCTTCTTCCCATCCAGGCAAGGAACCAAAGATATACCACGATCTTTGTACTCTTTTATTGTTGAGAAAGGGGAATCTTCCGTCATAAACAAGAAAGACCTGGTCATTGCGCCGCAAACACAGTCTTTTATCTCACCTCCGCCAATCAGATAGCGGCGAATATCGCCATCAGTCAATGTCCCGACCATCTGGTCAAATTCATTCATAACAAAAAGGACAAGCACATCGTGAGATAAATCATTCAAAGCAACCAACGCTTCGCGGATAGTTGCCGTATGAGGAATTAAATATTTGGAATAATCAGACATTGTAATTAAAGGTCATAAAAGGATTTTGATGTCAGGCCATCCAAAGAGACAGCCTTCAAAATAGTGCATATGGCATCCGCCGTGCCCTCCTTATCATAAGGATTCCGTTTCTGTTTGGCGATTCTGACAACCGGATCCGACAATACCGTTTGTATACCCAGACAGATATCTTCTTTCGAAGTTCCACAATGGACAACACTGCGGGAGCTTATCCGTCCTTTTTGTCTATCGCCGATATTCAATGTCGGAATACCGAAGCTGGGAACTTCAATGATACCGCTGGAAGAATTACCGACAACGGCCGATACATATTGTAAAGTGGAAAGATAACGGACCTTACCCAACGAAACGAAAGCGACTGACTCACTACGGTGTCTTTCCACAAATCGCTTGATTAAATCAATTATTATACGACCATCCGTATCCGAATTGGGAAAGGTAAAAATTATCCGATAATCAGGAAAGGACTCCAAAGACTCCAAAAGATTCATGCATTGCTGTTCGGCCGTAGAGTTCTCCAAGGTGACAGGATGGAATGTGACCAGTAAAGACTTATCTCCCAACTGAAAATTAAGGCTCTTTTCCAGCTCCTCTTTGGACAGTAAAGGCACATGTTTGATATTCTCCACTCCAAGAGCACCGACATTAAAAACCCTATCAGGACTCTCGCCCAATTGAACGACCCGTCTGCGATAAGGCTCTGCCGATGTAAAATGAAGATGGCTCATCTTCGTAATGGCATGCCGTATATTATCGTCATAAGCGCCTTCCGTTATCTCTCCTCCATGTATATGCGCAACAGGGATCTTATAGAAAAGGGCGGCACTCACAGCAGCCAGTATCTCAAAACGGTCTCCCAAGACCAATATCAGATCAGGAGACAGGTCTTCAAACGCATCGGCAAAACCTATGGTAGCCAATCCGACTGATTTGGCGGTCCCATTGGCAGTATCAGAAGAGAGAAGCATCTCGACTTTCTTATCAATGCGGAAACCATCTGTTTCAATCTCTTTATAAGTCAGACCAAATTCCGGAGAAAGGTGCATATTAGTAGCTATGATTTGCAGCTGCAAATCCCTGTCAAATTGAATCTTGGCCATCAGACCACTGAGTAGGCCATATTCCGCACGGCTGCCCGTTATAACACATATCTTCCTCATTGGAGTACTATCAAATCATCCTTTTTAAATGAACGGCATGCCTCAGTACCAATGACGGACTCCCATTGCATGGGTGAAATACCGGTACCGGGACGTTTGACAGTCAGGTTTTCTTCCGTTAACGGTTCTCCCTTTCGGATATCCCTCGCGGCAACAATACTCTTGCGGGCGACAATACGATTCCCGGATTCTGATAAAGATACAACTTTCTCTTCCCGGCCCAAGGCCTCTTCCACATTACGAATAGCCGAAACCATTTGTTTTAATTCGGAAGGCTCCAAAGAAGCTTTATGGTCGGGACCTTCCATGCAGCGATCAAGAGTAAAATGTTTTTCTATCACTGTAGCACCAAGAGCGACAGCGGCCAGCGGGATCTCTATACCAACCGTATGATCCGAATATCCCGTACGTATTCCAAACTCTTCATGGAGCTTACACATAGCCTTCAAATTTACATCACACATGGGAGTAGGATACTCCGTATTACAGTGAAGAATCGTTATTTGATCTGTTTTTACACCAAACCGGTTCAATAACGAGATGGCAGATTGGATTTCCTCCACTGTACTCATTCCGGTAGAAAGGATAACGGGCTCTTTCTGTTCCGCTATAAATTTGATATATGGATAATTGGTTATTTCACCTGAAGGTATTTTCCATAATCCAAGGTGAAGACCGGATAGGAAACGGAGGCTATCCATATCAAAAGCTGTAGATAAAAAGCGTACGCCTTTCAATTTACAATATTCTATTAATTCAAAATGCTGGTCCACAGACAATTCTAATTTCTTAAGCATAGAATACTGTGAACAATCAGTATCCGGCATGTTCCTTCGCTGATATTCCGCTTTGGGAGCGGAAAGAGAAACTAAATTCTCTGTCTTAAAGGTTTGAAATTTTACATAGTCCACACCGGCCTCCGAAGCAACATCTATTAACTTTTTAGCAAGGGCAATAGAACCGTTATGGTTTACCCCGGCTTCGGCTATAATCAAAGTATGCATTAAATCTTTATTTTCAAAGTTGCGGGATTACCCGAATAAATTCCCTTTTCCAGAATATCCTTACGTACTACCGAACCCGCGCCGATGATACAACCGGAAATAATGGAAGTACCATTCACCATTACCGACTGGCTGCCCAAAAAAGAACATTCGCCGACCTTACAATCTCCATTAACCATAGCACCGGTTGATATATGACAATTATCACCGATCAGGGCATCATGCTCCACATTTACAAAAGTATTGATGATACAACCACTGCCAATCCGTGCACCGGCATTCACAAAGGCATGATGCATGACCACAGTACCCGCACCGATCTGAGCATGTCTGGAAACATAAGCGGTGGAAGCAATCAGGGTACCCAAATGCCCACCGGAAGTTCGTATTTTATCATGAATCTTCAACCTTAGAGAAGATTCCTTTATAAATCCGACAGTAACAATAAAGTCAGCCTGATTCACAAATAAGGGAATATCGTCATCAGTACCGAGAACAGGATAGCCTAAGATGGAATGGCCGACATTTTCCGGAAGATCCAATATACCCAGGATGGAATGCCCCATACTCTCAGCGACATCAATCACCGATTTACAATGTCCGCCGCCACCGACTAAGATTAAAGGTTTCATACTCCCAAACGAACACTACTTGGTATATTCACAATTCTTTCTTCCAACCACACAGTATTTTCCAAACCATCCGTCTCACATCCACGAAACATCTCAAGCCTGTTCATCAATTCCCAAACGGGGCGGGTCATTACACCATGATCGTTCGTATATTCAAGGAAAGACTGTTGGGCCCGGCGGTCTTTCAAAAGTACAGCGTTCAACCAATAGTTAGAACGGCTGTTCGCAGGCTCAACAACAAACTCAACATCAGGAATACGAGAAAAGAACTCACGATACCGTTCTGCTGTCTCACGTTTATTGGAAACGTACCTGTCAAGATTCTCCATTTGGGCACAACCCAATGCGGCGTTGATATTAGGCATACGGTAATTGTAGCCGATATGATCATGAACAAAGGCCCAACGGTGCGGAACTTTGGCTTGGGTTGTCAAATGTTTGGCAAACTTGCCCAGCTCTTCGTCCTGGAAAAGCAACATCCCCCCACCACCGGTAGTGATCGTTTTATTACCATTAAAACTGATGGCTCCCACTCTTCCGAAAGTACCCGTATGACGGCCTTTATAGAAACTACCGATACTTTCGGCCGCATCCTCGACAAGTTCTATATGATATTCGTTGCACACTGCCGACAATTCGTCAATCTTCATAGGATGCCCGAACGTATGCATAGGAACACAAGCCTTGATACGGCGTCCCGTCCTTTTATTATAACACTGGTCATTCCTTACTTCCGCATGCCCGGACAGCCATCTTTTTACAGCAAGAGGAGAAAGCCCCAAAGTATCTCTATCCACATCAAGAAATACAGGATGTGCACCAATATAACTGATGGCGTTACAGGTAGCGATAAAAGTAAGAGCCTGAGTTAAAACTTCATCATCACGCTCAACACCGACAAGAAGCATACCCATGTGTAATGCATTAGTACCACTTACACAGACAACAGCTCTTTTTGAACCCGTATAGCAAGCAACCTGCTCCTCAAAGCGATCAACAAATTTGCCCACACTCGAGACAAAAGTAGTATCAATGCATTCTGCAAGGTATTTTTTTTCGTTACCGATAAATAAAGGAGCGTGCAACGGAACAAATTCATCCGTACCAAACAAGTTATGGATGAAAGTAGTTATATTATTATACATACTTGTAAACATTACATTTTCTGATCCAGATTCTTTCCTTTCTCCACGTGTTCGAAATTGGGAAGGAATCTTTTAAGCGCAGTCACGATATCAGACTTATGACAGTCCGGAAGGGCAAAGAGAGATTCCAGGTCATCAAAGAAGGAATCCAATTCAGACAAAGGACGTTTACTGACATCCTCAATCACACCCAAAGAAGAAAAACGTTCTAAATTTAACTTTTCACCGGGCACATAGAATTCTTCGTAGTCCTTTTCACCCGTAGTATCACTTTTAAAATAAACAACAGGGTATATCTTACTGTCATCCGCCATTTCGGCAGCATATCTTCTGGCTTCTTCATCTGTAGCACACTCTTTCTTTTCATAGCCCAGAGTACGGAGGAAACGGTCACAGATAGAAGAAAAAGTGATCATCTTTTCCTCACCCAGCTTTGGAAAGAAAATCTCTCCGTTATTTCCAAGAACACAGGCAAGCATACAGATCTGGCCGCTTTCCTCAGGCGAAACGAAATAGCGTTTCACGTCATTGGGGGCAGCCAGAGGCTGTTTCTTCATGATACGGTCAATAAAACCGGCCAATAGGGAGCCATTGGAAAAGGCGACGTTGGCAAAACGGGCAGTAGTGACTTTAAATTTAGAAGAGTAGGCCATTATCATATCTTCCATGATACGTTTGCTGGCACCCATTATATTCACAGGATTGGCAGCCTTATCCGTAGAAACACAAAAAAAGTGACGGGGAGGAAATTCCGATAACAGATCAAGCAGTTTCTTGGCTTTTATTACATTATTTTCAATCAGAGCCTGTACCGAATATTCATCTTTCTCACTCCGTACATGCTTGTGTGCGGAAAAGTTGGCAACAATATCAAACCCCTGCTCCTTACGAAACATCCGCTCGAAGATGGGATCTGCAAAGTTCAAGGTATAAGTACGATACTCTTCCGGAATATACAACCCATAAGTGGAACGCAAATCGCGGGTGAGTTCGGCCAATCCATTCTCGTTTAAATCAATCACAACAAGTTTGGAAGGCTTAAAAGGAAGAATGGCTTTTATATAGGAAGAACCGATGGAACCCGCACCACCAATCACCAATAAACTCTTACCTTCAACCTCCTGACGAAGACGATCACTGTTTGCTGCAATATCGGGAGCAAACATGCTGGAACGACGAAAAGTGATATGATCGCCGATAAAATTATCTACATTAAGCATAGGAACTATATCTCAGTAATTATTTAAGTGTATTCACCTGATAATCAATCAATGAATTCAACGACCGTTCAAAAGCTGGACGATTCATATAGTACTGCCACAACAACTTCAACGTATTTCTAGCATGAAGTTTCATCTTACCCTGATCAAGTATCAATTGATAATCAAAAATATCCCCTACTGAACGACCGTCCTTACAATTATAAAGAGTTTGCAACACAACTTTACGAGTTGGAGATTCTAGATAAAAATTTTTTAGTCTAGTATCTGTATAAAAATGGCTTTGATCACCATTCAATGCTAATTTTGAAATACCAGTAAAGACATAATAATCAAAAGGGATATTATAGGGATTATACTCTATCAAAAGATCTAAAACTAAAGTATTTGTATACGGAACAGTAAGTTGTGGGTCATTTTTAATAATATGGACAATCGCACTACTTTTTAGCCAACCTTTTTGAAATTGAATTTGCGTATGTATGTTACATAAAATACCCAAACTAACCAATAATCCCAAAACAATCTTTCGTTGTTTAATTGTTTTAAATTGCAAAACCATCCAAAAGAGCAGTAAAGCAACAGGAATCAACAACAAGGATTGATAACGTGATGAATAAGAATTAAACACTGCGGGTCCCATAGATGATGTGGCCAAAATTGCCGGAATATAAAACCATAACCCAGTCCATAACAATCCTTTTTCACTCTGCAATTCATTATCCAAAGAATTCATCCGCAGTATTCGATAAATGGCACAACTCATTCCTAAAACAATTACTACCAATAAAGCGACATAGCTAAATCCATCTAAAGGCACATTAAAACATTGCCCTAAATAACCGACAGTACTATCAATAAAACTTTGGAGTATAACTAGCGGCAAACTAACTATTTTTTTAAAACTTAATGCATAAGCACTTTCATAAACCTCTGTCGGAAGCAACCACAGAAGACGCATTATCCATGCAATTATAGGCAACAATAAAAACTCTGTCCACCCCATTAGTCGTTTAAAGGTTCGAAGCAAATAGACTTTCTTACCACTAATTGATTCCGGATCTAAATAAACTGTCATCATTATTAAAAAAGCCGGAATCATAGCGATAGCCACCAACCATACAGCCAAACTAGATAAAAAAAACAGAAATGAACATATGCGATAAGCAATTATCGATTTCCGTACATAACACAAGAAAAAAACAACTCCTAATAAAAACAACGGAACAGATATGTAATACTGAATACAAGCCATTGTTATTCTAGCGGAGAACAGCGGAGAACTAGCTATTAACAATAAAAGACCGACAATCCATGACTTATCAATTTTAAACCATTTTAGAATAGCCCATGTCATCCATAAACATAACCCTCCGCTAAAAAAAGAAAGCAAATGATACAATTGAGGTACATATTCGATAGATACATGTTCAGCAATCCATATATGCAAGACGGCCATATGAGGTAAACCGCCACTTACAAACTGATGCCGAAGCGCTTCAATATCAGGATTATAAATAGTCCAATCATCCCACCAAACTCCGGGACTAAGCACCATCAGTCCATTTGACAAAACATAGACAAGAAAAACCAAAAGGAATATGACTCTACCACTTTGCACTTTCATATTATTTATTTTTTATTATATATCCTGGTCTATCTTTAACCTCGTCATAAATACGCCATAAGTATTCAGCAACAATTCCCAAGCTCAAAAGGATGATCCCACCAAATAATAAAAGAAACAGAATAATGGAAATCCATCCCGGAACAATTACTCCCCAAAATATTCGATTACCCCAAACTGCTATATAAAAATATAGAGCAAAAGCACATAAAGAAATCAGAAAAGACCCAAGCCCAACATAACTTATCAAACGGATAGGAAAAGTAGAAGCGGCAAAAAAAGAATCCAAAGCTAAACGAACTTTTTTACGAAATGTCCATCGCGATTTTCCTTTATTTAATCCTATAGGCCTATGATAAGGTAAAAAACAAGGTGAAAAGCCCAATCTCAAAATCTCCGCTATAAACATTGTATTTCTAGGGTGAACCGAATGATTTACTATATCAATGATCTCCCTATCAATAAACGCTAAATCCGCACCTCCTTTAGGATAAGTTATATCCGATAAAGAGTTCATCAATTTATAGTATGAATTTGAAAAAAAGACCGACAATGCACCATCATCCCTATTTACTCGATAAGGTATAATTATCTTCTGTCCCGCTTCCCACAATCGATACATCTCTACTATAGTGTCGTATGGTTGTTGCTCATCATCAACCAATGGTAAGGCACAAGCCCCTTTACACAATGATAAACCTGCAAAGCAAGAATACATACTACCATAATTACGGCTCAACTGAAATGCTCGTACATTATCATATTGTTTTTCTAAAGAACAAGCAAGATCATAAGAGTTATCTTTTGAACCATCATCCATAATAATAAATTCAAAAGGAATATTATTCTTCCCCAATACAGCCTTAAGATCTGTATAAACCTTTGATATTCGATTATTAGAGTAATAACTTAATAGTATTATTGAAAGAAGTTTATCATTCATAAAAATGGATTTACTTTGATAATATTATATTCACAAAAATATAGTTCCATAGCATAGTAAATGGAATCGTTAAAAAACTGATTAACGTATGATTCCATTCAACTAAAAATGATTCCAAAGCATAGAGAATCCCGAGACCTATCAACATACTCGATAAATAAACCGTAAAATACTTAACAATTGCAACAAATGAAGGACAAACTTTCCAAACCAAACAAGCATTTAAGAAATATGAAAGTAATATTGATAAAAAATAGGATATGAAATAAGCTAAATACAAATTAAAAGACAGAAGTTCATTACATATATACAATAGCAATAATGAAACTAAAGTAACAACGATACCAACTAATGAGAAACCCGTAAGTTTCTTAATATGGTTCTTTAAAAAAATCATTAAAACTGATTGAGAACAGAAATAATATATTCAAGTTCTTCAGAACGAATTACCGAACTCATTGGCAAGCTCAACTCTTCATCATGAATTTGTTCTGTAAGTGGGAAAGATAAATGATTCCATTCTTTATAGCATTCTTGTTTATGAGGAGGAATGGGATAATGGATGATAGTTTGTACTCCATTGGCAGCTAAATATTTCTGCAATTCATCGCGTTGTTCGCAACGGATGGGAAATATATGAAAAGCATGGCTATCCCAATCATTTACTATTGGAACAATTATTTTAGGATTCGTAATATTTCCAATATAATATTTCGCTACTTCTTTCCGAATAGCTAAGTCTTCATCTAAATATTTCAATTTTACATTCAATACAGCTGCCTGTATTTCATCCAAACGGCTATTACGGCCTATATACTTAAATACATACTTCTTTGTTGAGCCGTAGTTAGCAATGGCACGTATTACCTTTGCTAATTCTTGATCATTGGTAGTTACAGCACCGGCGTCACCAAACGCACCAAGATTCTTGCCAGGATAAAAGCTATGACCGGCTGCATCGCCTAATGAGCCCGTTTTTTTTCCATTATACAAACAGCCATGCGCTTGTGCATTATCCTCAATCAACTTTAGATTATACTGTTTACAAATCTTATCAATCTTATCAGTATAGGCACACTGGCCATATAAATGTACTATCAATATTGCTCGTGTTTTAGAAGTAATTGCAGCTTCTATCCGATTATCATCAATTTGATAAGTCTCAATGGAAGGTTCTACCAATACAGGCTTTAAACCGTTTTCTGAAATGGCCAGAATAGAAGCAATATAGGTATTAGCCGGTACAATCACTTCATCACCTACCTGCATAATTCCCAATTCAATATAAGCCCGAAAAATCCAAATCAAAGCGTCTAAGCCATTAGCACATCCCACTGTATATTTTGTTCCTATGTACTTGGAGTAATTCGTTTCGAATTCTTCATTTTCTTTGCCCTGAAGATACCAGCCACTGTCAACAACCCGGTTAACAGCCTCATGAATTTCCTGTGAGTATTTCTGTGTTATTTTTTGTAAATCTAAGAATTTTATCATTACTTTATATTATATGTTTCAATCCATTTTTATCTTTTCTTTCTAAATCTAATAATACCCCCTCATTAGTAATATATCCATGATGAACAGCCGGGTTACCATACCAAACAGTATTGGCCGGAATATCTTTGGTTACGACACTACCTGCACCCACAAACGCATATTCACCAATTGTATGTCCTGCTACAATTGTTGAGTTAGCGCCTATTGATGCACCTTTTTTAATTAAAGTCTTTAAAAATAAATCAGGATACATTTTAGAACGAGGTACTTTATCATTAGTGAAAGTTACATTAGGACCGATGAAGACATTATCTTCCAAGGTTACTCCGTCCCACAACTGAACACCGGATTTTACCGTAACATTATTGCCCAATTTAACATCATTCTCAATTAGCACATTGGCACAAATATTACAGTTCGAACCAATTTCTGCACCGGGTAAAATTATACAATACTGCCAAATATAGGTATCATTCCCTATTTGTTGAGATAAAACTTCGGATGATGGATGTATTCTAATCATTTTTGTATTCTATAAAATCTTGATAATCTCTTAAATAATCACCCTCTTCGTATCCGTGAGACGCTAAGACTAAACAAACTGAACCGGAAGAAAATCCCTGTTCAGAAGCCCAAATACCCGGAGGAATATGTAAACCGTAAAAAGGGCGATTCAACAATATCGTACGTCTATTAACTCCATCATCCAGTACGACCTCAAATGATCCACTAGCCGCTATCAGAAATTGATGGCACTCCTTATGGGCATGAGCCCCACGTGCCTCACCTCCGGGGATATCATAAGAATAAAACACTCTTTTTATAATAAAAGGGATATTTAAATTCCCATGAACAGGAGTTATATTTCCTGAGCGATTCTCTATTTTAGGGAGTCCTATTACAGAACAGTCATAAACAGTGTAATTCTTCATTGTTTCGAATTGACAAACTCTTTATAATCATATATATAATCTTGAGGATTATATGAAGTAGAGGAAAGAACCAAAGCCAATGAATTCGTAGAAAAATTATTCATTTCACGCCATAATCCTTTAGGTACATAAAGCCCATAATAGGAACGATTTAAAGAAAAAACTTTTCTATTACTACCATCATCCAAAACCACATCAAAGCTTCCGGATAAAGCCACAATAAATTCTTCATTTTCTCTATATGCATGTCCCCCACGTGACTCTCCTCCTGGAACATCATAAATCCAGTAAGTTCGTTCTATTTTGAAAGGGATATTCTTGAATTCTTCGATAATGGATAAGTTACCTCGTTTATCCAAGATTTTAGGAAGCTCTATGATTTGAGCTGATTCAGTTTTCATTTTTAGAAAGTTCTTCTATTACTTTAAGCAAATACTGCCCGTACTGATTCTTCATCATAGGATGTGCTAACTCACGCATCTTATCTATAGTAATCCAACCTTGCCTCAAAGCAATCCCCTCTAAACAGGCTATTTTCAATCCCTGGCGTTTCTCTATTACCTCAACAAACGTACTTGCTTCCGACAAAGAATCATGTGTACCTGTATCCAGCCAGGCAAAACCACGTCCCAGTAACTGAACCTGCAGGGCCCCCTTTTTTAAATATATTTGATTAACTGTTGTAATTTCTAGTTCTCCTCGAGGAGAAGGTTTTATCCCTTTAACTATATCTATCACACTATTCGGATAAAAGTACAAACCTACAACCGCATAATTAGATTTAGGGGCAGTAGGTTTCTCTTCAATACTAACCACCTTGCCTTCTTTATCAAAATCCACTACTCCGTAACGTTCAGGATCATTCACCCAATAACCAAAAACAGTGGCTTTCTCTGACCGTTCGGCTGCATCAACCGCCTCATGTAATTTAGGGGTAAAGCCTTGCCCATAAAAGATATTATCGCCAAGAACCAGACATACAGAATCATTGCCTATAAATTTCTCACCAATAATAAATGCCTGTGCCAAGCCGTCGGGAGAAGGTTGTTCGGCGTACTCAAAACGTACTCCAAAGTCAGAACCGTCACCCAGCAAACGTTGAAAGCCGGGTAAATCGTATGGAGTGGAGATAATCAATATTTCACGAATCCCTGCCAACAAGAGTACAGAGATAGGATAATAGATCATCGGCTTATCAAATATCGGAAGTAACTGTTTGCTGACTCCTTTGGTGATCGGATATAAGCGAGTGCCCGAACCACCGGCTAAAACAATGCCTTTCATGTTATAAAAATAAGTTCAACATATTTATACTATCACCCCCTTTCCATTACTCTCTTTATATAAATAAAGAAAAGCAACAGTACGAACTAACAGACATCTACAATTGAGATATTAATAACTTAAAGAACATCACCTCAAAAATGAAAAGACATCTGATCAGCCGACCTCACTATTCGGATACGGATTTTCCTCCAAACTCTTTAAATGCTCCACAATCTCAAACTCTTCCCTCGTCAATTCCCGATCCTTCCAACCGTCTATTATTGCATGTGCCTCCGCCGCCAGCTCTTCGTCAAAGACCTCGGCGTAACAAGCTACCAACAAACGACATTTCAGCAGAGAGACGGGAAGTGTATCCAAGAGATCCCAACTACGATTGAGGACCGACTGGATTTTATCTTCCTTATCACCGTGATTATAAATGGTAGCATTATAGCCGGTCAACAAAGCGATACAAAGAGAAGCTTCCTCTTCGAGGGTACGTCCATGTGAACCGAAAAGATGCTCACAACGATGATACACATCCGTATTCAACTGACGGAAACGGTCGGAGTAGATGGGTTCGCCATCCAGACCTAAATGGAGAAGTTCGTGCGAAACGGCGCACAAAGAATCGATTTCTGATTGCAAAGACAACATGGTGATTTATTTACGTATTGGAATATGCACCACAGAGGGCACAGAGTTCACAGAGTTTTTAATTCTTTATTAATTCGATTAAAGAGGGATGAATGAAGGCCGTGGCAACTGCCATAACCCCCTGGATGGAAACCACCACACGGCGGTCACCTTTGATACGGACAAACTCACCCTCAACTCCCTCGAAGATGCCACCGGTGACACGGACACGGTCTCCCTTTTTCATGGAAACGACTGAAGGATCCAGATAAACAACCTGTTCATCGTAATTACCGGCAACAGCGATAAAACTACGCATTTGGACTTCAGGAATGGTAATGGGCTGACGGGTCTCACGGTCCATGATATAACGAATAGGAAGAGAAGCCCCGACAGTGGATTTCATTTCGTCAACCTCACTGCGAGTGGCATAAACAAAAACCAAGTTGTGAACAACAGGAACCAATTTACGGATCTTACGCTCACCACGGAATACGTATTCATAGCGCATGGGAAGAAAATTCCTCACTCCGCGGGAGTCCAGGTATTCCTTAAAGGCAAGCTCACGGCTATAGGTGATACGAAGGGCGTACCAGGATTTATTAATGCTATTGTTCACAAAAGGATATAATTGGGGGACACCGGGGTAGTGAAACACCTTCCGGTCAAGTTTGCTAATTCTGTTGTTTGCCTTGCAGCGTATATCATTTCATCAGGTACTCCCCTATCGCAGGAGAGACAGTTTGAAAAAGAAGAACAGAAAACGAAGTTTTGAAAAAACAGGGCCTTACTGATCTTACAATCTGTAAACGAGTCTATTATGAAGCGAAAGTGTTTCAAAAAACGATCGTCTTTTGAAACACACTTTTTTAAAGATCCAGACAATTAAAATACATATAAAAGCAGACAGATATTAAAGCGTTTTTTGTTAGTTTATAGACATTTGATTATCAAATAATTAAATAGATCAAGCCATGAAGGAAAACATTTTTTTTATTAAACATTTTGCAGTTATGAAAATACCCTCTATCTTTGCGTTCAATTAAACGATCGTTTATTGAAACACTCACTTTTTTAAGAATTATTTCATTTAATGTCAGATAATTAAGAAGAGAAAAGGTTTCATTTTCCCTTTTATTTTCCCTTTAATTCCACATTCATTTGCCCACTGAAAGATTACTCTCTACCTTTGCAACATATTAACAACATTTAGTTATTGATTAAATAAAAAAATCATGAACAAAGAAAATGAATTATTACAGACAGTGAACAAAAGTGTAAAAAAACGCTAACACCAAAACGCAACCTACTATCACAGAACCTATTAAAGAAACAAGAGGCAGAAAAGCAGGAGCGCAGATACCGGGAATTATCTCCAACAATGAAGGAGTTATAAAAGCGCTGATAGAATCCTACATATTGGACGCAAAAGAACAAAATATCAAGACGTGCAAAGATTCATTGGCACGCTACATAGAGGGGAAAAAACTTTTTGGAAAAATAAGAAATGGAGTATTCAAACCATTAGTTTTAAGCACAATCAGAACTTACGTCAACGAAATCTGGAATAAGATGGAAAGAAAGAAAAAGAACCAAGAAGGAAAGCGCTGAAATACGTACAATGAATTTTATCAAACCGGAATACATTCGATCCGACTTACCTTTGGGGCGATAATTTATCTATTAACCCTTTAAATCATATACGTATGAAACAGAAGAAAAGACCGGCATCACAAACTGAAGCCATGAAACTGAGATGGAAAAAACGGATTGTCTTTGAAAAAGGATATACCGAACAGTGTGCGGAATGGATGGCGGAACGCCTGGAAGCGTTAACCGACCACCTGCAATACGGGCACGCAGCCATCGCTTATCAGAAGCAGAACGGAGACTTCAGGTTGGTGAAAGCGACACTGATCTACTATGAAGCGGAATTCCACAAGAAGTATGATCCCACAAAAATAGAAGGCGCCGTAGTCTACTGGAATGTGGATGAACAGCGATGGACGACATTCCAGATGGAGAACTTCATGGAGTGGAGACCGATCGTATAGGGCGCCACCACAGATTACACGGATTTTCACAGATGAATTATTTTTATTTTAAGAAATCAAGTGAAAACGTCTTTGGGAATCCAGGGTAATTTGTGGTGAATGTATTATTGAAAGTACAAACGACTAATCTAAAAAACAATGGCAATAGCATATGACGGGATCAACTATTTCCCGGTGGGCGTAAACTTCATGGAAGAGAACGCAATGGAAGTGATAGAAGCTAAATATGGAATAAAGGGTTCGGCAATCGTACTGAAACTGCTGTGCAAAATATACAAAGAGGGATACTTCATCCGTTGGGATGAAGAGCAGTGTCTGATTTTTGCCAACAAGGCGGGAAGAGAGGTGCAGGCCGCTGAGGTACAGGGGATCATTGAGATCCTCTTCATCAAAGGAATATTGGACAGAAACAGTTATCTGGAAAACGGAATACTGACTTCGGCAAACATACAGAAGATATGGATGGAGGCAACAAAGCGAAGAAAAAGGGATCTGAAAGCATTGCCCTATCTGCTGGTGAACGACTTGACTCAGCAGGAAACAGAAGCGCCGGAAGGTGAAAATGTAACCATTAGTCCGGGAAATGTAGTACATGATGTAGCCGTTAACGCAAAAAATGCATGCAATTCCGGACAAAGTAAAGTAAAAGAAAAGAAAGCAGAGGAAAATAAAGAATTACCCCCCTCAGCTCCCCCCAAGGGGAAGGAGAAAGAATGGGAGGAGGTTTCTGCTCCTCTCCCGATACCCGGATACGCCTTCAACACAATGACACACAATTATCCGGGACTGACGGATACACTCAAAAGACTGGGGATTACCGAAGCAGGAGAGGTGAATGCCATACTCAGGCTATCGGATTATGGAAGGAAAGGAACACGGGTATGGCAACTGATTGCCAATACTTGCTGGAGTGACATAGGGGCAAAAGGAAGGTATCTGATAGCAGCACTGAATAAGGCAAAAAGAAAATAATCCGGATAGGAAAGTACAGTTTGCAGTTGATAAAAAAGCAAGTATACCGGTTTCCATACGGAAGGTTCTCTGTCGGGAATGGAAAACGGGACATACATTTAAACAAATGATCTACAGCCACTTCAGAGCACAATATTTCAATCTGCAGAAGCTTTATTTTAACGTTACGTTAAAGTTCGTTTTTCGTCTGCAAATAGCAAATTCTTTAAATGCAAAAGACTTGTTATTTGCAGACAAGAACAAAGCCATCGGAAAATGGCATTAACAATGTTAACGGGCAAAAGGCATAAAATATCCTCTCCCACTGTACACAGTTATATTGTTATTTACCTCTTCCGGCAGATGCAATCCGCCAGATGATCATTCATAAATCCGGAGGCCTGCAAGTGAGCATAGCAAATCGTAGTTCCAAAGAATTTAAATCCCCGTTTTTTCATATCCTTGCTCATGGCATCAGATTCGGGAGATGATACCGGAATCTCACTCAATGATTGAAATGTATTGACAATCGGTTTTCTGTCGGGAAAGAATGATAGAGTATAGTCATAAAAACTACCGAACTCCTTTTTTACGGCGAGAAATGACCTTGCATTTGTGATGGTCGATTTGATCTTCAGACGATTTTTCACAATGCCATCAAAGTGCATCAACCGTTCAACATCTTCATCGGTCATTTGTGCCACCGACTCAGCATCGAAATTGCAAAAGGCTTTGCGATACCCCTCACGTTTCTTAAGGATGGTTATCCAACTCAAGCCGGCCTGAGCACTCTCCAACACAAGAAACTCAAACAGCGTCTTGTCATCGGTCACCAATTTTCCCCACTCTTGATCATGGTACTTCACATACAGTTCGTCACTTCCGCACCAACCGCAACGCCCGTTTATTATATCTTGCATAATTATGATAGTTATAGTACGATACAAACTTACAGAAATCTCTGGAATAAACAAACCATATTTGTGATATTTACAAATTGAAACTGGCAAGTTGAACCTGCGATATTTGAATTATAGACTTTGCGTGTTATCCTCCAACTCCCGACTGAGTTTGCTTTCCAACTCTCCAATGGAAGGCAACCCTGACTTAATATCTTTGGGCAACGCTTTCCCCAATTCATAATCGGAAATACCTATCGGCTTATGCACATCACGCAGGGCGTATTCCGCCATGATGCGGTTCTTGTTCTGGCAAAGAAGCAACCCGATGGTCTGATTGTCTCCTGCCCGGCAAAGGATGTCATCCACCGCCGAACAATAGAAGTTCAACTTACCGATATATTCGGGTTGGAACTCTCCCCGCTTCAATTCCACAACTAAATACCTGTGCATAAATGCGTTGCACATCAATATATCGATATAAAAGTCATTGCCGGACACCTCTATATAGTATTGTCTGCCCATGAAGGCGAACCCGGCTCCCATCTCGACAAGGAACTTCTCGATATGTTTTACCAAGCCCAACTCCACATCCCGTTCGTCATACTCGTCCGTGAATGTAAGCATATCGAAGATATAGGGGTCTTTCAATGTCTCTTTCACTTGCTTGGCTTGAATTTCGGGGAGAGTGGTATCGAAGTTATGAGCCAGTGCCCCATGGACATGGTAGTAATCCTGATTGATGGCTTCAATCAGAAAATTGCGTCCCTAACCATTTTTCAGACTTTGAATCATATACCAGTTACGTGCTTTGAGGTCTTTTACTTTTTGCATCAATACGATGTTGTGCGACCAACTCAAATGCATGACAGGAAGGTATAAAGAAACATCATCCAAATACGAAACAGGCTGTTTCGTATTTGTAAATTGCTGGTTATATTCATTATAGAATTGTATCATAAACTGGCAGTTCCAAAGGTTGAAACCTTTCACTTTCGGATAATCGTTCTTTAAATCACCGGGCAACTGCTCCAACGTATTGTTGCCCAGCCAATTTGTGTTTGGCTTTCGGACAATAACTTGCCGATGTCCCAATACATAGAAAGCATTTCTCCATTGGCGGCATAGATAGCCTTTTTCTGGGCGAGTGCCACTCTTGCTTTGACCTGTCTAAGCAGTGTGGCATAGTCGAATATATTGTTTTGCATGATACAATCCATAGATTACCATTAAATTATACGGCGAAGATACAATTTTAAATCCTTTCCTTATTATATACAGTATGAAATTATCCTTTCTACTAAATGAGATGTGCCAATGCAGGATCGTTCTGGATGCGTTGCAATTCGTCGGCGACAATCTGACGCACGTCGGCTTTGATACGGTTGTACTTCTCCTGTATCTGCTCCTTCATCCGGTCGATACCGTTTTCATCGGTGAAGTCGGTAATGACCACGGCTTTTTCATTTAAGCTTTGATTTAGGGGTACAATCCCCCTACCCATTCCAGTGCGGCATGGGTGCTAATTTTATTATTGACAATCAACAAATTACAAATACGTCAAAACAGAATTCGATACGTGAGGAGTCAGGCAGTTTTTTGGGCAGATACGGTTTGCAACAACCGCTTTCCTGCATCACTTCTCTTTTCCAAGGCGTATGAATGCCCGGACATCCCGCCCATATCGGTATAAAAGCCTCGAAGTCCCGATAATATCTTTCTAAAATGTGCGCAAATAGTATTTTGTATCTCGGACAATGGCAATTATTTTTTTCAGTATATCCCCCACACTTCCGGTTTTTTTCGTACTTTTACAGCTTGTTGGAAAGTTATGCACTTCCGGCATCAGAGAACAGATAAAAAGAAAAAACAATATATAAAATGAATCACAAATGGAATTATCGACCCATCACACAAGAACAGGCAGAGATAAGCCGGGCATTGGCTCAGGAACTAGGCATTAGCCCCGTCCTGGGACGACTTTTGGTACAAAGGGGAATTACGAAGGCACAGGATGCCAAGAAATTCTTCCGTCCGCAATTGCCCGATTTGCATGATCCATTCCTAATGAAGGATATGGACATCGCAGTGGAACGCCTGAACATGGCGATGGGAAAGAAAGAGCGCATTCTGATTTATGGAGATTACGATGTGGACGGTACCACGGCTGTGGCACTGGTCTACAAGTTCATTCAACAGTTCTATTCGAACCTTGACTATTACATCCCTGACCGTTATAACGAAGGATACGGAATTTCCAAAAAAGGAGTTGACTACGCCGCTGAAACCGGAGTAGGGCTTATCATCGTACTGGACTGCGGCATTAAAGCCGTAGAAGAGATTGCGTATGCCAAAGAGAAGGGAATTGACTTCATCATCTGCGACCATCATGTACCGGACGACGTATTGCCCCCTGCCGTTGCCATCCTGAATGCCAAACGACTGGATAATACATACCCATACACTCATCTTTCGGGATGTGGCGTAGGCTTCAAATTCATGCAGGCTTTTGCCATCAGTAACGGCATTGAGTTTCATCACCTGATTCCGTTGCTCGACCTGACCGCCGTAAGCATTGCATCGGATATTGTACCGATCATGGGCGAAAACCGTATCCTGGCCTATCATGGGTTAAAACAGCTGAACGGCAATCCGAGCGTAGGACTGAAAGCGATTATCGATGTATGCGGATTATCGGAAAAAGAAATTACGGTGAGCGACATTGTATTCAAAATAGGTCCCCGCATCAATGCTTCCGGACGTATACAGAACGGAAAAGAAGCGGTAGACCTGTTGATTGAGAAAGATTTCTCGGCAGCACTCGAGAAAGCCGGACAAATCAACCAATACAACGAAACCCGGAAGGATCTGGATAAGAGCATGACGGAAGAAGCCAATAAAATCGTAGCCGAACTGGAAGGCTTGGCAGACCGTCGTTCGATAGTGCTTTACAATGAAGACTGGCACAAAGGAGTGATCGGAATCGTTGCCTCACGATTAACGGAGATTTACTATCGTCCGGCAGTCGTACTGACCCGGACGGATGATATGGCAACCGGTTCGGCACGTTCCGTATCCGGTTTCGATGTTTACAAAGCTATCGAACATTGCCGTGACTTGCTCGAAAACTTCGGAGGGCATACCTATGCTGCCGGGCTATCGATGAAAGTGGAAAACGTACAGGCATTCACCGAGAGATTCGAAAGTTTCGTGTCGGAACATATACTGCCGGAACAGACCAGCGCAGTGATCGATATCGATGCCGAAATAGATTTTAAAGATATCACGCCGAAGTTCTTCAATGAATTGAAACGATTCAACCCGTTCGGTCCCGACAACCAGAAACCGGTGTTCTGCACACATCACGTGTACGATTATGGAACAAGCAAGGTAGTCGGTCGCGATCAGGAACACATCAAACTGGAACTGGTAGACAACAAATCGAACAATGTGATGAACGGCATCGCCTTCGGACAAAGTTCGCACGTGAGATATATCAAAACCAAGCGATCATTTGACATCTGCTATACCATTGAAGAGAACACCCACAAACGGGGGGAAGTGCAGTTGCAGATTGAAGATATCAAACCGATAGAGTGACTTACCAAGAGATTTTAAAGCAATACTGGGGTTATGATTCCTTCCGCGACCTGCAGGAGGACATCATAACCAGCATTGGCAATGGAAAAGACACACTGGGACTGATGCCCACCGGAGGCGGAAAGTCAATTACGTTTCAGGTTCCGGCCCTTGCCAAAGAGGGATTGTGCATTGTCATCACCCCACTGATTGCTCTAATGAAGGATCAGGTGCAGAACCTGAAAAAGCGCGGAATCAAAGCGATAGCCATCTATTCAGGAATGACACGGCAAGAGATTGTGGTGGCATTGGAGAACTGCATCTTCGGCGACTATAAGTTTCTATACATCTCTCCCGAACGGTTGGATACCGAAATCTTCCGGGCCAAACTCCGGTCCATGAAAATCAGTATGATTACGGTAGACGAAAGCCATTGCATCTCACAATGGGGATATGACTTTCGTCCGGCTTATCTGAAAATAGCGGATATCAGGGATCTCGTACCGGATGCTCCGGTCTTGGCACTGACCGCCACGGCCACTCCCGAAGTAGTGAAGGACATACAGGAGCGCCTCCGTTTCCGGGAAGAAAACGTGTTCCGTATGAGCTTCGAACGAAAGAATCTGGCATACATCGTTCGCCCCACTGATAATAAAAACGGGGAGTTGCTGCACATACTGAACCGGATACAAGGCAGCGCGATTGTATATGTACGAAGCCGGCGAAAAACCAAAGAAACAACCGAGCTGCTGGTAAACGAAGGAATCACAGCCGACTTTTATCATGCGGGACTGGATAACGCAACCAAAGATCTTCGCCAGAAACGATGGCAAAACGGAGAAAGCCGGGTGATGGTAGCTACCAACGCATTCGGTATGGGCATTGACAAACCGGACGTACGTATCGTCATCCACCTGGACCTGCCCGACTCACCGGAAGCCTACTTTCAGGAAGCGGGACGGGCGGGACGAGACGGACAAAAGGCATACGCGGTGATACTCTATGCCAAGTCGGATAAAACAACGCTCAGCAAACGTATTGCAGATACTTTCCCGGATAAAGACTATATAAAAGATGTGTACGAGCATCTGCAATATCATTATCAGATGGCGATGGGCGACGGGCTGGGATGCATGTATGACTTCAGCCTGGAAGAATTCTGCCGCAAGTTCAAATATTTTCCCGTACCTGCAGACAGCGCACTGAAGATATTGACACAGGCAGGATACCTGGAATATACCGATGAGCAGGACAATGCCTCACGGATTATCTTCACGATCCGCCGGGATGAGTTATATAAACTCCGTGAGATGGGAGAAGCCGCAGAGAAACTGATACAAATGATTCTGCGATCTTACACGGGTGTCTTTACAGACTATGCCTACATCAGCGAGCAGACTCTGGCGGTACGTACGGGACTGACCCGGCAACAGATTTACGACTTGCTGGTGATGCTGAGCAAGCGCCGTATCGTCGACTACATCCCGCACAAAAAAACACCTTACATTATATATACACGTGAGCGGATAGACCTCCATTATCTGCAAATACCCCGAGCAGTATATGAAGAACGGAAAGAACGCTATGAAACCCGTATCCATGCCATGGTGGAATACGTCACTTCGGAGAATGTCTGCCGTAGCCGAATGCTGCTCCGCTACTTCGGAGAGAAGAACGAACATAACTGCGGGCAATGTGACGTCTGCCTCAGCCACCGCGCCGAACCGGATATATCACAAAGCACCTTCGACGGACTGAGAGAGCAAATATGTGCTCTGCTGAAAGAGCATCCGATGACTCCGGCGGAGATAGCTTCACACATAAATACAGATAAAGAGCAGTTGAGCGAAGTGATACGGTTTATGCTGGACGAGGGCTTACTGAGCTCTGAGAACGGACTGCTTACTGAAAAAACTTCCTGAAAAGCAACAGGGTTATGTGATGAAATTACTACATTTGCAACCAAACTAAAAAAACTTTGATCATGCCGAACTTCTTTAAATCTTTTTTTGCGGGGAAAACAGAAAACCCTGAGGAAGAAAAACAAAAAAACGCCAAAAAGAACTTTGAGATATTTAAATATGACGGCCTGCGTGCCCAACGTATGGGACGTCCGGACTATGCCATTAAGTGCTTTAACGAAGCGCTGGCCATTGAAGAAGATTTCGAAACACTGAATTATCTGAGCCAGCTTTACATCCAGACCGGTGAATTCGGGAAAGCACATGAGTTGCTGGAACGTATGATCGCACTGGAACCAGAATTGACAAGCACGTACCTGACCCTGGCCAATCTCTGCTTCATGCAAGAAGATTATCAGGAGATGGCCGATGCCGCCCAGAAAGCCATCGCACTGGAAGAAGGAAACGCAATGGCACACTACTTGTTGGGCAAAGCCAATCATGGATTGGATAACGGAATAATGACCATCGCCCACCTGACAAAAGCCATTGTGCTGAAAGATGATTTCACGGAAGCCCGACTGCTCCGTGCCGAAGCACTGTATAAGATGCAGCAATTTGCAGAGGCTATGGAAGATATTGAAGCCATACTTACACAGAATCCGGACGAAGAAGCTGCCCTCCTGCTACGTGGCAAAATAAAAGAAGCCACCGGAAAGGAAGAAGAAGCAGAGACGGACTATCTCCATGTGACAGAGATAAACCCCTTCAACGAACAAGCTTACCTATATCTGGGACAACTATTTATCACACAGAAGAAATTGACAGCTGCTATTGAGTTGTTTGACGAAGCTATCGAGTTGAACCCGAACTTTGGAGCCGCCTATCATGAACGGGGACGTGCCAAACTATTAAACGGGGACAAAGACGGTTCGATTGAAGATATGAAGAAATCGCTGGAGTTGAACCCGAAAGAGGGAGAGAACCTGAACGGACAGTTCAATAATCAGCAAGCAGAAACAACCCCAAACGTATTGGGACTGTAAACTAACCGTTCTGATACAGTCATTTCCCGGACCGGAACCTTATTCCCTCCTGTCCGGGAAATGATTTGTATCATTCCATATTATCCGTGTGCGGACGAAGAAAGCACAACTGCATGCCCAAAGCCAACAATACAATACCTCCCAGAATAGCAAATCCCAATCCCAGGTTGCCACCGTCCGTCCATTTTCCAAACAAGCTTGTTACAACTGCTCCGGCAAAAACTCCGGTCATATTCATTATACCATAGGCCGTTGCCCGATATTTGGCCGAAACAAACTGGCACAAAATAGGCATATTATTGGCATCGAACATACCGAAACCGACCCCAAACAGAAATCCTGCACCTACTATACTGATGAAACCATTGCCTAAGCCCAATAAAAGAAGCGCAGGTATGGTCAACCCTAACCCGATTGCGCCTGTATAGATACGTCCGCGTATGTCTTTGCATACCCAACGGTCTGACAATAACCCTCCCAGAATAACTCCGATAAAAGAAGAGACAGCAATCGTTATAGTGGATATAGGCCCTGCCTCAGCCATAGGGATATCGAGATTCTCAGCGTACAGGGTAGGCAACCAATTCTTCGTAGCCCATCCGGGAAGACTGGGAGCTGCAAAATAGAACAGAATAATCCAAAAAGCAATATTACCGAATAAAAGAGTCACTCCTTTAAACAACGGAATCTTTTTTGATTTATCTGTATGCATGGCCCGAATGACCCTGGCATGTTCTTCATTCTCACGAAGGAATATAATCAAGACCAATGCATAGACAATGCCTACAATACCGAACCAATGGAATGTAGTATGCCACGAATAGGCCGCAGCTACCGTAGCACCAAACCCGCCAATAGCCTGACCGGCATACAATCCCGTCATATGGATACCGACTGCCAGCGAACGTGATTTCTCCTGATGCCAATCGGCTATCAAGGAGAGGCCCGCAGGAATGTATAATGCCTCACTGACTCCCATCAATGCGCGCAACCAGTAGATTTGATTAAATGTATCGGCATACCCCATACTATAAGTAACTGCCGACCAGACAAAAAGACTCCCGACAATCAACCATTTACGACTGACGCGATCGGCAATAATTCCTGCCATCGGACTCATAAGACCGTAAATCCAAAGGAAGACTGCCATTAGCCGCCCAAAATTGGTAGCCGACTGCAATTCTATAATATCTATCTGCATCGCATCTTTCATGGTTGACAGCATCTGACGATCCATATAATTTAATAATGCCACAAACCATAAAAGTCCGACAACGACCCAAGGATATATTTTTCTATTTTTCATACCAACTATCTCTCTTTATATGATTTACCTTTACCTATGAGCTCTTTCAACTGTATTTGTTGGAAAACCATCTGTGCCTGGCTACTTTCATAAAAAACACCAATCGTAGAATCATTGACCGAAGTTATGCAGGAATAGCCAAAACTTCCCAACTCATCCAACATGATTTTCCGGCCGGAATCCCAGGTATTTCCATCATCCAGGCTGCACTTTAGCGTCATGTGGTCTCTACTGTCATAAGACTCCGGATTGCAGAATAGAAGAAGAGGCTTTTGCCTGCCGTTTTCCTGATAAGTATGTCGATGAATACTTGCCATACAAGTAGGCTCTATCAATGCTTTTCGGGAAGTGTAATGTTCCGTCCATGTGCTTCCCAGATCGGAGGTGACACAAATACGGCGTCCATTGACCTTTTTATTACCGTGATTACGGTTATCACGCATATTCAACATGACACTGCCATCCTGTAATTCGACTGCCATGCACTCCGTAGTGTTGTGATAAGCCGGCTTAGAGGCTATCCATGTTTTTCCCCCATCCTTGCTATACGTAATATTAGAGAATGGTATTCCATCTTTATCACGGCCTTGTGTGGGAAATATTAATGTACCCTCTTTCAAAGTAATGCCATGCCCCGGTGCCGGAGCATACAGCCACCATTCCGGTTTCTTGGTTTGTGCTGTTATATTTACAGGGTCACTCCAAGTCAGTCCGTCATCCACGCTTTTAGTAATCAAGAACTGACAGGTCTCTTTAACCCCGAGCCCGGGCTGAGAACCTTTCGCATGCCATTGGTGTATCCAACGGGTACTGTCCTGCGTCATTCCTTCCACCCATTTACCCGATCGGGGATCTAAGACTCCATACATCCAGAGTCCCGCCACATAAATAGTACCGTTCTTTTCATCGGTCAGGATACAAGCATCACTGATTCCATTATATTTCTCTGGCAATCCACCCCACTTTTTGCGGTCGAGCACTATCTGCATCGGCTGCCAGCTCATTCCACCATCCAGGCTTCGCATCATCGCAATATCGATATCACCTTGCAAGTCACGCGAACTATCGTAACGGGCATCAAATATGGCCATCAAAGTTCCTTTCAGGGAAGTAGTAATGCCGGGAATACGCGAAGTATGAACTCCGTCTTCCCCTCTTTGCCGTACAGCGACTCCGGTACGGAGTGCGACAATCGGACGAACGGAAGTTACAGAAGCCTTACCACAAGTCGTCGTCACATGATCACAACTGACCGTCACACGATGGGTTAAGTCAACTTTATCTTTCAATTTAACAGTTACCCACAGTATGGTAGTATCTGATTTCAATTCCAACGGAGTGTCTAAAACCGTTTTTAAAGCGGGAGCAATTGAGTCTACACACTTTTCCCAGTCAGAAAGCCCCCTCTTTCCGGCAACTCTATATAAACTCAAATGAGTTAAATCGGTCAACAAAGTAGTACCTTTCAGGGATAATCCGATCTCCTTTACAAAACATGGTCCCGGACAGCTCTTTATCAACTTTAATTGCAAAACCGGATTAATCTCCTTTTTTGTCAAGACCGGTACTATGGGCTGTCGAACAATAACTTTCACCCGCTCGGCACGTAACGGAGTACTGAGTAAAAAACAACTCAATAAAAACAATATCGAAATATAACGCATATTGGTAAAATTGGGGATAAAAGTTAATATAGCATTTTATCAGTTTCTTCAAGTTTGAAGCGTACGCCGACAATGGAGTGTTGTTCAGGGCCCGGCCGCATTTTAACATAAGTGATGGCGACAATAGTCCCATCCGGAAGGATTTCGAGACCGGGATATCCACAATCCGAACCGGCATAACTATGTAAAAGCTTTATTTTATATTGTCCGGAAGTTCCCTCAAGCAAATCTTTATAATTACCGACCCAGGCTACAAAATGCCCTTTCGTCGGACTGTTGGGAGCCATATCCCGAAAGACGGCAATCATACGACCGTCAGGAGTAAACTTTATTACATGCCTGTCTCCGGTCAGTCCCCAGGGAGTTTCTTGCAAAGGAGACCAGGTGGTTCCCTCATCATCAGAAAACATCATCAGAGAATTGCCTACCCGGTTATTTTCACGCGCTACACAGACAAGCCGTTTGCCATCGGGAGCGCGGAAGACACAGGGTTCACAGGGTGAACGCCCCTCCATCTCGCCTACTTTCACCGACTCGCTCCAGGTCAATCCTCCGTCATGTGAGACAGATTGCCACAAAGTCAACGGAGGACGGTCCCGATCATTCTGTCCACGGTGATACAACCCGAGATAATCGCCATTCTTCAATTTTACAATGCTTGAAAACGCCATCACACAAGGTTTATTCAAACTACGGACCGGACTCCAGCTCTTCCCTCCGTCTTCACTATAAGTCATAGGCATGTCCGGCCAGGCACTAAACACAAAGACACGTTCTTTCCCCTGCTTATCCGTCAGTTTATAAATACTGGGACAATTGCTCATCGTCTGCCAGTCAGCAGGGGTTTTACCATTTTTCCAAGTCAGCCCGGCATCCTTACTTTCGGCTATGAAAGACGCTTTACCTCCATGCCCGTAAGACCAGGTACAAAGAATAGTCTTATGATCATCCATCATTACAGTAGTAGGATGTCCGTTATATAAATCCGGCCTGCCCGGAGCTATTGTCACCTGCCGTTCACGCTGCCCCGATATGTCGATCCAAGGCAGATTGGGATGTACATTTTGTCCGATTGAAGGAACAGCACAAAACAATAGAAACAGTTTCAAGATTGTGTTCTTCATAAACTTATGCTTTAAATTATTATACTTCCGTATCAAAAGAACTGTGTAAAAGTATATAACAGCTACTCCACACAGTTCCTTCTTTTTATATTCTATCTCTCTACATTACTTTCGTACCCATCTGTCTGCACCAGTTTGTCATTTAAGACCATATCGTTATAATTGATTGGGAAATACAACGGATAACCGGGCTTGTCATTCAAATTGGGCACCTCCTTATAAATGTCAATGGTCCCGCCACAATGGAAACGCACCAAATCAAACCATCGTTTTTGCTCTATAAAAAGCTCTCTTAAACGTTCGTCACAGATTTCTTTCTCTACAGCAATCTTATCTTTCGGGCCATCATAGGGCTCCAGGCCCGCCCGGTCACGAACCTCATTCAGATCGACAAGAGACTCAGATATCTTATTGAGTGCAGCATTGGCCTCAGCACGCAACAGAAGAAGATCTCCCCAACGATAAGCTATCAAGTCATCGTCAAAATAACGATCGTCGGAATAGGCCTTCCCCCTGAATTTGTTTGTCTGGGTTAAAATCAGGTTACCATCTTTATCCACCAAATCAATCATGGCGACTTTATAGCGCCTATCGCCCGGATACTTAAGATACAACTCTCTGGCCTTGTCACTTGGGGCATAGACATGGCGGCTCTGATTGGGTGAAGTTGCCGCATCGGCCAAGTTGACAGCCATCGATAAATTATCGGTTCTCGATGTAGTGTTGGTTGCAATAGAAAGATTTCCAGTTTCATAACGTTCAAAATAAAAAGAGAAAATGATCTCATTATTCTTTTTATTATCATTGGCAAATACCTTTGCATAATCCGGTAGCAAAGACACTCCACTCCCGCCTACCTGATCGATTGCCTTGATCGCTTCTTCCAGATCCGCATTTCCACCATTCAGGACCTTTGCCTTCCACATTAAAACATCGGCTTTCAGAGCATAGGCAGCCGGCTTTGAAGCTAAATTCTTATTGATATATCCATCCTCCGGAAATAACAGGACAGCCTGTTCTATATCTTCAAGGATCAACTTCATGACGTCTTCTTTGGGAGAACGGGGTTTAAGCTCAACGTTGTCCGAAAGCACAGGATCAGTAATGATGGGAGCATCTCCCCAAATACGTACTATAAGAAAATAAGTATATGCTCTTAGAAAGTGACACTCAGCTTTTATACGATTCTTCTCAGTCTCATTAGTAAACTTCAGACTTTCAATTTTATTGAAAAGAAGATTGGCGTGATGAATGATATTATAAGCCGAACGATAAGAAGGAGCATTGCTCTCAAGCAAAGTATGGGCCCATGCCACACTCGTAGGGCCGATCTCACCGGCTTTAAAAGCATCTCCCCGGTCTTCACCGTAATAAGAAGTATTATTCAGGTCACGCACCTTATTGTAAATGCCCGTAAGATAAGCTTTGGCATCTCCCGAAGTTTTCCAGAACGACTGTGAAGTGATGGTAGAAACCGGATCAACCTCCAACAAGCTACAACTGCAAATCCATGTGCAGCAGAGAATACAGATCAATATTTTTGTTGCTTTCATAGTGAAAATCATTTTAAAAAGTTAGTCTTACACCAAAGTTAAATTGAATCGGGAGAAAGTATTCACCGGTCTCTTGTCCATCGTACTGTTCAGGATTTAATCCGTCAAAGGCTGTAATGTATCCGATATTTGTCACACCGGCATTCAAAGACACCCCTTTCACCTTCATTTTAGAACATATGGAACGCGGCAGTTCATAACCTAACGAAACCTCACGGAAGCACAAATAATCTCCCTTTGAATAATAAGCCGTATTGTCGGCATTTCCATTTGAATTCATTCCGGCATAAGCTATTGTACGCATGTGATTGCGATATCCGTTATCCCAGTCCGAAGCAACATCGTAACGCGGATACTTGGCTGTTGCAGCATCACCCGTCTGCCACCAGATGTTTCCATTCGTAACGTCAGTAGTCGTTATAATGGCATTGCGTGCATTGGCATTGGCACGGCATCTCCATATATTGGCAATGGAATGTCCTAAAGCAAAATCGACAACCAAACGAAGAGAAAAATTCTTGTAAGACAAATTATTAATCAAGGCTCCCTTCTTATCCGGATTGGCCCAGCCAATAAAAGTAATATCCTTATCATCGATAACTCCATTATTGTCAAGGTCGGCCCAGATAGCATCTCCGGCAACCTTTTTCTTATTCATCTTAGAACCGGAGACCTTGGTGTCGACCGGAGCTTTTACAGCTTCTTCATCTGTATCGTATACCCCCAGATACTTATATCCCCAACGTCCGCCTATCCTCTCGCCTTCGGCCAGGCCGCCGGTCTCAACATAAGTACCGGATTTAGCATCCCATACAAGTCCGCCCTGTACCCGATTTTTGTCTCTCCCATTATAAGGAAGCTTTTTCATATACGTCCTGTTCATACTGAAAGTACCCGTAACATCCCAACTCACGGGGGAAGTTGTTGAAAGAGGGTGTGCTGTCAGCGATAACTCAAAACCTTTGTTCTGTACAGTCCCCAAATTGGCCTTTATAGAACTAAAACCTGTCTGTGCCGGAAGAGATTTGTCATACAAACGATCGGAAGTCAATTTATTATATCCGGTTACCGACAGTTCAAGACGATTATCAAAGAAACCGGCATCAAAACCATAATCCACATTAGAGGTTGTTTCCCATACCAAACTGTTATTGGCAAGTACACTATTCAGTACCCCCGGATTTCCGGCATAAATATATGAAGCATATTCGCCTTGGGTATTAGAATACGACAACTTATTATTTCCGGTCTGTCCCCAGCTCGCCCGCAACTTCATCCGGCTGACAACGGTTTTGGGAAACCAGTCTTCATAATGCATATTCCATCCTCCGGATACGGCCGGAAACAATGCGAATTTATGATCTTCGGCAAATTGGGAGGCTCCATCATAGCGTGCTGAAACCGTCAGCAAATAGCGGCGCTTATAGTCATAATTGACACGGGCAAAGAAACCTACCAGTACTTCTTTATCCAAAGAGGAAGTGGTACGCTGTAAATCGGGCTTAGTAGGCGCCAACGTAGGTACATAATCCGTAGGGGCTTCCGAGCCTGTTCCTTTCAATTTATAAGTATCGTCCTGGGTATAATTCATACCTATCATTGCATTAAGAGTGTGTTTATCACTGAATACTTTATCATAGGTAAACACCGCGTCTGCCATGATTTGCTTATACTGGTCGTGTTTCTCGAGTGTCTTACGACCTTTATTAAACTCGTTATACTTCTCAAAAAAACGATAGATATTTTCCTGCATATAATAGGAGGCTGACGGCTTAAAATGCAATCCCTTCAGAATCTCCCAATCCAATCCTAACTGAATCGTGTTTCGATAAGCTTTGTCCGAAATATCCTGATAATATAATTCGTGCAGTCTATTCCGGGGTGAGCCTCCGGCTTCACCAATACCGGGAGTTCCATCGTCATAATACAGACGGAAGGTCGTAGGATAGCGAGAAGAACGGTCCATTGTGCTTGTGCCCGAGTTCTCCGGATCAGTCGCTTTATTCGAAATTGTGGAATGTTTCAATCCGACGGTTAATTTTAAATTACTGCGAAGATTGTAATTTCCATTGGCAGTAAGGCTGAAACGATCGTATCCCGTACCCAGAACAATACCTTCGGAATTAATATACCCCAAACTCACATAATAATTACCTTTGTCATTTCCGCCGGAAGCACTCAGATCATAGTTGTGTGTCAATGCAGTCTGAAACAATACATCTTTTTGATAGTGATTGTCTTTAAATATCAACTGTTTTCCCGAATAAGGATCGGTCATCGTTTCATATCCTTGTCTGTTCAGCAAATCATCGACATAAGACTGTCCCATATTGGAAATCAAATCATCTAAATATTCGGTAGTGAAACGAGAATAGCCATATCCTTCCAAGGCTCCATTTTTATAATTGATATTACCTGTTGAATAAGGATATGCGCCGCCTTCCAGGCGTCCGCTGACATTGGCGTCATTGATTCCACGGGAACCGGCTAAACGGGAAGCATACAGATAGTCGCGTGCACCGGAAAACGGATAATGCTGCCGAATCTGCTCAACTCCCAAACGGTAGGAAGCGGAAATAGTGGCTTTACCATCTTTTGAAGAGCCTTGCTTGGTAGTAATAAGAATGATACCATTGGCGGCCTTAGCACCATAAATTGCAGCGGAAGCGGCATCTTTCAGTACTTCCATAGACTCAATATCTTCCTGATTGAGTCCATTCATGTTGCTACGGACAACCCCATCAATGACAAAAAGAGGAGAGTCGTTAGCCGGATCGGTTGACCCGCCACGGATCAGCACTACCGGCTGTGCACCGGGCTGTCCGGTAGTCTGTCGAATATCCAGTCCAGCAACCTTTCCCTGTAGATTGTTCAAAGGAGATGCAGAGACAGAAGACATTAACTCCGCTTTCTTCACAGATACAACTCCTGAAGTAACGGTTGCCTTAGATTGAGTTCCATAACCGATGGCTACGACCTCGTCAAGTAGAACCGATTCATCTTCCAAAGTAATTTCATAAAATGTATTATTGGTTACTTTCAGATCCTTGGTTTTCATTCCAATAAAGGAGATTTGTAACAAAGATTTATGTGGAACCTTCAATTTAAATTTTCCATCGACATCGGTAGTTGTACCTATTTGTGTGTTCTTTACAATAACTGTAGCACCTATGACCGGTTCTCCGGATGTGTCCTTAACAACACCACTAATCTCAAAATTGCCACTTTGTTGAGCATGAACGGGTGCTAATGTCCCAATAAATGTCAATAAAACAACAATGAGACACTTAATTCGAGTAATTTTTCTCATCTTTGTATGCTTTTAATATAAAATTTAAGGCGTAGGGCGAGGGGGTATATTCCGTCCAAAGTCTATTTCCCCTTCCCTACTTTTATTTTTTAATTCAAGAAACCTATTTTTTCAAGATCTCTTTTGAGCGAAGAATATTCATCATCGCCAAATGGTGTGACGGGCAGACGACACCGGCCGCAATCAACACCTATTAAATTCATTATTGCTTTTCCTCCACGTACACCTCCTCCGTATTTAATTATTATTTTTACTATTTCAATCGACTTCTGCTGCATCCGGCGAGCAGTACAGATATCACCTTTCTTGAACGCATCAAAAAGATTCTGATATACAGCAGGTAAATAATTGTAGGTACTACCAACACCGGCAACGGCTCCTAAAGCCAATCCGGCAATCAGAATTTCATCGTATCCATGCAGCACTTCGAATTCTCCATTATTGAGTTCCAAACATTCACCCATCTCCATCAGGTTATTGTGTGTGAATTTTGTTCCAACCAGATTAGGCATCGTTTTCTTTCCCTCTATAAGAAAAGAGGGAACCGAAAGAGATACTCCCGTCATAGACGGCATATTATAATAATAGAAAGGAAGATCGGGAGCACTTTGAGCAATTGGAGTAAAAAAGTCCACCAGATCCTTTACCGAAGAGGGTTTAAAAAAACAGGGAGCCATAGCGGCAAAAGCATCAGCTTCCACCTCTTGTGCATGCCGAGCCAGCTCCATAGCTTCCAATTGGCAGTTACTACCCACATGCGCAATCACCTTGAAGCGTTTACGGGCAGACTTTATCCACTGAGCAAGAATAGCTTTACGCTCATCCGTAGTCAGTGAATGAGATTCTCCTGTGGTTCCACAAACAAATACACCTGCCATTCCTGATTCAGCCATCAGGTCGGCGTATTTGTCTATAACAGAAAGATTGATATCTCCCCGCGCATCCATAGGAGTAAAAGTGGCGGCAACCATTCCTTCCAAACGTTGATAATGTTTCATTTTATTATTTAATTAGATATTAATAAGAATAAGGAATCTCTGATTGGAAACCCATTTCTCAGTGTCGATAACAAAGGTATAAAATGGCTGCGCAGCTACAATAAATGGTTATTTACCCGGTTACCTGCAATAAAAGAACGACCATCCTCCAGATATTCCCCAAGGGAATGCTAAAATTCTGTTTGACTTCTTGCAATCCCCCCGATTATTCGTTAACGATTCTACGTTTCATAAAAATCTTGTATACGGCAAAATGTTTCTCAAGCGCCTTTCTATAACCGGCCTCATCATGTTTTTCCAAAAAGCCGAGAAGGTCAGCGTGAGTTACCAATTCTCCCCGCTCTTTTATCTCTATATTAATAGGTTCGAGCAACTCTTTGAATTTGTCTTTCACAAAAACCATCACGGGATGGATGATCTCCTGAAATTCACGGATAGTGGCATTACCGGTTATCTCATAAAGTTTAGCATGAAAAGTAAATTCACTGATAGGGGCATATTCATTGTTCTCAAAAGCGATTCCCAACCGGACAATCTCCTTCAGTTCAACAATATCTTCCGGAGTTATATTCTGGAAAAGATCACTGCAAATTCCCAATTCCAAAGCAATCCTGAAACCTAAAAGATCAAACAGGGAATGCTCACTCAGAATGCGAGGATCGACAACCCGCTTCATGCCTCCAAGGATAGAAGGTTCGGTCAGAATCATTCCCCGCCTGGTACGTGTCTCGATCATCCCTACCATTTTCAATCGGCTGAGGGCCTCCCTCAGCACACTACGTGCCACACCCAAAGCAGCGGCCAGTTCCATCTCATTGGGAATGGCATCTCCTGCCCGCAGATCTTTGGTTCTAAAATAAGTAAGTAGGTTATCTTCGACCTGATCGACCAAAGTTATCGCCTGACCATGTAGTTTTAATGTATCCATAGTATAACAATTCAGTTTAGTTAAAATAAGATTAATCTTATTTGTCTGACAAATAAAAGAAGTTTTTAGGAGAAAAACTAGCATCTTAAGAACTGAAGCGTCCCATTTAGCAAACATTAACAAAGACAAGCCTATATACTATATTATAAAGGCCATTTATAGTCATAAAAGCACAAATTGGGAATATAAACACATAAATCACAAAAAAAAGTTTGTTTTTTATTTGCGTTTAAGATAAAAGCATTAATTTTGCCTCAGATTTAAAACAAAAAGAAAATAGATCTGATGAACGTATTCACTTTTACATATTACTTCTTTTTTTACTTTTACTTTAGCCAGAAAGTAGAGCGGGAGTTTGTATGTATCAAGTGACAGGGTGCTTAAGAACTGAAATTAAGAGAAACTAATAATATGAATCCCGCTCCGACATGGACGCGGGATTTTTTTATACCATATACTCAATAGGAATGAAAAGAATAGCAATTCAAGGAACACTGGGCTCGTATCACGATATAGCCGCACACAAGTACTTCGAAGGAGAAGAGATAGAATTAATCTGTTGCGCCAACTTTGAAGATGTGTTTGCTGCCATCCGGAAAGATAGTCAGACCATCGGGATGCTGGCCATTGAAAACACGATTGCAGGAAGCCTGCTGCACAACAACGAATTGTTGCGCCAAAGCGGCACACAAATTATCGGCGAATACAAATTACGCATTTCGCATAGCTTCGTTTGCCTGCCCGAAGAGGACTGGAATGACATTACCGAGGTGAACTCTCACCCGATTGCCCTGATGCAATGCCGGGAGTTCCTGAACCAACACCCACGTATCAAAGTGGTAGAAGCCGAAGATACGGCTTTGAGTGCCGAAATCATCAAACGGGAAAACCTGAAAGGGCACGCCGCCATCTGTTCCCGTGCCGCTGCCGAACGCTACGGAATGAAGGTACTGCAGGAAGGCATCGAAACCAACAAACACAATTTCACCCGTTTTCTGGTAGTGGCAGATCCGTGGCAGGTGGACGAGATACGAAAGCAAAACACCGTTCTCAACAAAGCAAACATCGTTTTCACTCTCCCCCACTCCGAAGGAAGTCTCTCACAGGTTCTGTCTATTCTATCTTTTTATAATATCAACTTAACAAAAATACAATCGCTCCCTATCATCGGACGGGAATGGGAATACCAGTTTTACGTAGATGTAGCTTTCAACGATTACCTGAGATATAAACAATCGATTACAGCAATCACTCCATTGACGAAAGAACTTAAAATATTAGGCGAATATGCAGAAGGAAAATCAAACGTATAAGGTAGCGCCAGCCGACAGACTGGCCGGTGTAAGCGAATACTACTTTTCGAAGAAACTGAAAGAAGTGGCACGGATGAACGCAGAAGGTAAAGATGTAATCAGCCTGGGAATCGGAAGCCCGGACATGCCTCCTTCGGAACAGACCATCGAAACGCTATGTAATAATGCTCACGATCCGAACGGACACGGTTATCAACCGTATGTGGGTATACCGGAACTTCGCAAGGGTTTTGCCGACTGGTATAAACGCTGGTATGGAGTGGAACTGAATCCGGCAACAGAAATTCAGCCGCTGATCGGATCAAAAGAAGGCATCTTGCACGTGACACTCGCTTTTGTCAATCCGGGAGAACAGGTACTGGTGCCCAATCCGGGATATCCCACCTACACTTCGTTAAGCAAAATACTGGGTGCCGAGGTGGTGAACTATAACCTGAAAGAGGAAGACGGATGGATGCCGGACTTCGATGAACTGGAAAAGATGGATCTGAGCCGCGTGAAACTGATGTGGACCAACTATCCGAACATGCCTACCGGTGCCAACGCTACTCCGGAACTGTACAAACGCCTGGTGGAGTTTGCCCGCCGCAAGAACATCGTGATTGTGAACGACAATCCGTACAGCTTTATCCTGAACGATAAGCCGATCAGTATCCTGAGTGTGCCGGGTGCCAAAGAATGCTGTATAGAATTCAACTCCATGAGTAAAAGTCACAATATGCCGGGATGGCGTATCGGCATGCTGGCTTCGAACGCAGAGTTTGTACAATGGATTCTGAAAGTGAAAAGTAACATCGACAGCGGAATGTTCCGTGCCATGCAACTGGCAGCTGCCAAAGCACTTGAAGCGGATTCGACCTGGTACGAAGGCAACAATGTAAACTATCGGAACCGTCGTCACCTGGCCGGCGAGATTATGAAAACGCTGGGATGCACGTACGACGAAAAGCAGGTGGGCATGTTTCTCTGGGGAAAAATCCCCGCAAGTTGCGCCGATGTAGAAGAACTGACAGAGAAAGTGCTGCAGGAAGCACGCGTCTTCATCACTCCGGGATTTATTTTCGGAAGCAACGGAGCGAGATACATCCGCATCTCTCTCTGCTGCAAAGACGCCAAGCTGGCAGAAGCGCTGGAACGAATCAAATCAATAATGAAATAACAACTAAACGAATTAGATCGATATGGAACTCGAATCAATCTTATTGCCGGGTGTGGAAGATAAACGCCCGATGGTAATAGCCGGCCCTTGCAGCGCCGAAACAGAAGAGCAAGTAATGTCAACAGCTACCCAACTGGCAGCCAAAGGAGTAAAAATCTTCCGTGCGGGAATCTGGAAACCGCGCACCAAGCCGGGAGGTTTCGAAGGAATCGGTGTGGACGGACTGGCCTGGCTGAAAGAGGTGAAAAAAGAAACCGGCATGTACGTATCTACCGAAGTAGCCACCGCCAAACATGTGTACGAATGCCTGAAAGCGGGTATCGACGTACTCTGGGTAGGAGCACGTACCACTGCCAATCCTTTTGCCGTACAGGAAATAGCCGATGCACTGAAGGGAGTAGACATTCCTGTACTGGTTAAAAACCCGGTAAACCCGGACCTGGAATTATGGATCGGTGCTTTGGAACGCATCAACAACGCCGGACTGAAACGTCTGGGAGCCATCCACCGCGGATTCAGCAGCTACGACAAGAAGTTATACCGTAACTTGCCTCAATGGCACATTCCTATCGAATTGCGCCGCCGCATACCCGAACTACCTATCTTCTGCGACCCGAGCCACATCGGCGGAAAGCGCGAACTGGTAGCTCCTCTCTGCCAGCAGGCTATGGACCTGAACTTTGACGGATTGATTGTAGAAAGCCATTGCAACCCGGACTGTGCATGGAGCGACGCTTCACAGCAAGTGACTCCGGACGTACTGGACTATATCCTCAACCTGCTTGTCATCCGTAAAGAAACGCAGACAACGGAGAATCTGAACGTATTGCGCAAGCAGATTGACGAATGTGATGACAACATCATACAGGAATTGGCAAAACGTATGCGCGTAGCACGCGAAATCGGTACTTACAAAAAGGAACACGATATCACAGTGCTTCAGACCGGACGTTATAACGAGATTCTTGAAAAACGAGGTGCTCAGGGCGAACAGTGCGGCATGAGTGCAGAGTTTGTGAAAGTGATCTTCGAAGCCATCCACGAAGAATCGGTTCGTCAACAGATGGAGATTATCAATAAATAGCAAATCATTCATATTATGCGAATTCTAATTTTGGGAGCCGGCAAGATGGGCTCCTTCTTTACTGACATACTAAGTTTCCAGCACGAGACAGCCGTGTTCGACGTCAACCCGCATCAGCTTCGGTTTGTATACAACACCTACCGCTTCACCACTCTGGAGGAGATCAAGGAGTTCGAACCGGAACTGGTGATCAATGCTGCCACAGTGAAATACACGCTGGACGCTTTCCGCAAAATTCTGCCGGTTTTGCCCAAAGACTGTATCCTGAGTGATATTGCTTCGGTAAAAACCGGATTGAAGAAGTTCTACGAAGAAAGCGGATTCCGTTATGTCTCCACTCACCCGATGTTTGGCCCTACTTTTGCCAGCCTGAGCAATCTGAGCAGCGAAAGCGCCATCATCATCAGTGAGAGTGATCATTTGGGGAAAGTATTCTTTAAAGACTTATACAATAGCCTGAACCTGAACATCTTCGAATATACTTTCGACGAGCATGATGAAACAGTGGCTTACTCCCTGTCCATCCCGTTTGTTTCGACATTTGTTTTTGCAGCTGTCATGAAGCACCAGGAAGCTCCGGGAACCACATTCAAAAAGCACATGGCCATTGCCAAAGGGCTGCTGAGCGAAGATGACTACTTATTGCAGGAAATCCTGTTCAATCCGCGCACACCGTCACAAGTGGAGAACATCCGCACAGAGCTGAAACAACTGCTTGAGATCATCACCAACAAAGATGCGGAGGGAATGAAAAAGTACCTGACGAAGATACGAGAGAAAATTAAATGATAATCTTTATCATAAGTATGAGGGGATGTCATCATTCATCACAGACATCCCCTCTCCTTTCTTTTCTAATTCGCGGGATAAGCAAAATGTCAAAATGATAATAAGAAGCGCCCAGTTTTCATTCTTTAGCCCCAAGGGAAAGGCAAGAAGGAAAAAACGGCTCTAATTCATTTTTCCTCCGATCCGATTGATCGCATTTATCGATATAAGAAGCATATTGAGCAGTAAAGGGTTCTTTCTGTATCATATCATCCACCCGGAAGCAACGGGAGTATCTTTCTGGCAGAAAAGAAAGCTCCGTATCAGCCAAGCAACCGGAAAGAAATACGGAGAAAAATCCGTCCTTAAACAGAACAATATATGTAATCATGGAAAACATATAGAGATATTTGAAAAAGAAGTAATCATTTTCGGGAAATGCTTACGTCTTTCGGGGAGAATGCTTACGTCTTTTCCCAAAAACACAAGCTCTTTTTACCCTGAACACAAGCTCTTTCTACCCCAAAGCCCGGCTCTCCGACCCCAAAAGGCCGCCATTTTGCACTTTCTTCCTCCGGTTGGCAAGAAAAAGATCGGGCACTCGTCAGACTAACCCCCTATTTAGTAACTTTTTAATGCGAAACAGCGCGTATAGAGATCATTAAGTAAGCGGCAGATATATCGGCAGGTCCTGTCGAATCCACTGAAAAGTCATTTGATTATCCAAGAAATATCACGTACATTTGCATCCGCAAGGAGATAAAACAATGATAGATCAGGCAACCATAGACCGTATACTCGATGCCGCACAAATCGTAGAAGTGGTTTCGGACTTCGTCACGCTGCGCAAACGCGGTGTGAACTACGTGGGACTTTGCCCTTTCCATAACGAGAAAACTCCCTCGTTCAGCGTGTCTCCCTCCAAGGGACTTTGCAAGTGTTTCAGTTGCGGCAAGGGCGGCAACGCGGTGCACTTCATCATGGAACACGAACAGATGTCCTATCCCGAGGCACTCCGCTACCTGGCCAAGAAGTATAACATAGAAATCAAGGAACGGGAGCTGACCAATGAAGAGAAAGAGGTGCAAAGCAACCGCGAAAGTATGTTCATTGTCAACAACTTCGCCCGCGACTACTTTCAGAATATCCTGAAAAACCATGTAGACGGACGCAGCATCGGACTGGCTTATTTCCGCCAACGGGGTTTCCGTGACGATATTATTGATAAGTTCCAGTTGGGTTTCAGCACCGAGGGGCGCGATGCACTGGCACAGGAGGCATTGCGCAAAGGGTTCAAACAAGAGTTCCTGGTAAAGACCGGACTCTGTTATGAAACGGACGACCATAAGTTGCGCGACCGCTTTTGGGGACGTGTCATGTTTCCCGTTCACACGCTTTCGGGCAAAGTGGTTGCCTTCGGTGGACGTGTGCTCAGCACGGAGAACAAGAAACTTGCCAAGTACGTCAACTCTCCCGAATCGGAAATCTATCATAAAAGCAACGAACTATACGGCATCTACTTTGCCAAGCAGGCCATCGTAAAGCAGGACCGCTGCTTCCTTGTGGAAGGATATACGGACGTTATATCGATGCACCAGTCGGGAGTAGAGAATGTGGTGGCCTCGTCCGGTACTTCTCTTACACCGGGGCAGATCCGGTTGATCCACCGTTTCACCAACAACATCACGGTGCTTTATGACGGTGATATGGCGGGCATCAAAGCTTCTATCCGGGGGATCGACATGCTGCTCGAAGAGGGAATGAATATCAAAGTATGCCTCTTACCCGACGGAGACGACCCGGACTCTTTTGCACGGAAGCACAACGCTACGGAGTTTCAGAACTTCATACAGGAACACGAGACGGACTTTATACGCTTCAAGGCACAACTGCTGATGGAGGATGCCGGCAAGGACCCGATGAAACGTGCCGAGCTGATCAATGACATCGTGCGCAGCATTGCGGTGATTCCCGAAGCCATCGTCCGGGATGTGTACATCAAGGAGTGCGGGCAGTTGTTGCGGATAGAAGATAAGTTACTGGTATCCGAAGTGGCCAAGCGCAGGGAACTTCAGGCCGAGAAGGGGAATAAACCCATAGCCTCCAATAATGCCCCGACGCCGCAACCGGGCGAAATGCCTCCTCCTTTCCCTCCCGAAGAAATGGAGGCAGACACCTACCAATCGTTCATCCCGCAGGAAGGTAAAGAGGGACAAGAGTTTTATAAATACGAGCGCCTGATTATTCAGATGATTGTGCGCTATGGAGAGAAGGTGATGTGTAACTTAACGGATGAAGAAGGCAACGAAGTCCCGGTCACCGTTGTCGAGTATGTCATCAATGACCTGAAGGAGGACGAACTGGCTTTCCATAATCCCCTCCACCGCCGTATCCTCTCGGAGGCCTCCGAACATATCCACGATCAGGAGTTCGCTTCCGAACGCTTCTTCGTGGCGCACCCCGATCCGAAAATCAGTACGATAGCCACCGAACTGGCGAGTGACCGGTATCAACTGAGCAAGTATCACTCCAAAACACAGAAGTTGGTGACGGATGAGGAACGGCTGTACGAGATGGTCCCGATGCTGATGATTAACTTCAAGAACGCCATTGTCGCAGAAGAGCTGAAGCACATCATGTATGCCCTGCAAGATCCTTCGATTGCGAATGACAACGCCCAGTGCGACGCTGTCATGCAACGGTACAAGGAGATGAAGGAGATACAGAATCTGATGGCCAAACGACTGGGCGACCGGGTGGTGCTGCGCTGACCATCCGATTCCGCTCTTTCATAATTTCCCGTCCTTAATCTTTCGTTTCGCTCCCCCACCAGTCTGCATTAGGCTTGAAATCTTTGCCTAACTGCTTCTTGCGGGTAGCTTCCAAGGTTTTCATCATTCTTTCGCGAGTCTTTTTCTTATAGAGAGCCTCCGCTGCCGGATTGTATTGAGGATCGGGTTCAGGATATCTGGCCCCTACCTCAGTCAGCCATACAGACAGCTTCTTACTCAAGAACTCTACCTTTTCGGGATATTGCACATTCAGCGGTTCCGACTCGGTTTCGTCTATCCGCAGATTATAAAGTTCATCCCTGCCATCTTCGTAATAATGAATCAGCTTCCAGTCGCCTTGCCGTATGATGGAAGAAGGTTCGCCACCCTGATTGCCATAATGAGGATAATGCCAGTATAAAGCACGTTCGGGGATGCTCTTGCCCTGTAACAGAGGAAGCAGGCTTACACCGTCCTGATGTTGGCCGGGCATTAATGGGATGCCTGCCATATCGAGAAAAGTAGGATACAAATCGGCACCGGTGACAGGCACCACGCACGAATCTCCCTTTAAAGTATTACCCGGAAAATCGATAAATAACGGTACGCGTATTCCACCTTCCCACTGCCGCCCTTTTCCGCCGCGAAGAGGGTAGTTAGAGGTAGCGTATGCATCGCCCGAAGACACTCCGCCATTATCACTGGTGAACACGATAATCGTATTTTCATCCAAACCCAACTCATGCAGTTTGGCAAGCACCACTCCCACGGCATCGTCCATCTGCTGTATCAGTCCGGCATATATGGGATTATCCTGCTGCAAACGTACAGGCAATGTACGGTCTACTTCGAACCCCATCGGAGCGATCCCCATCGAATCCGCTTTATTCCGGAAATGCCTCCACTTGGCTTCAGTGGTCTCAATCGGCGCATGCACGGCATAGAAAGAGAGAAAAGCAAAGAAAGGCTGCTTTTTATTCCGGCGGGTATGGGTTTCGATAAACGACGCTGTCTCGTGTGCCAGACGCATGGATAAATTCTCACCATCCGGTCCTTCTTTCATTTTCGGATTGCCATAGGGAGCAAAATAGCCGCCGGGATAAGGACCTCCCGCTTCATGCCCGCCTATATTGATATCGAAACCATGATCTTCGGGATAAGAACCCTCACCTCCCAAATGCCATTTGCCGGCCATAAACGTTTTATAACCGTGGGCTTTCAATGCTTCGGGCAGAGTAATATCTTCTTTGGGCAATTGCCATACGTATTGGGCCGGAAGAAGCTTGGAATGTCTTCCCATCTTGCGCCACTCTTCTCCACTTCCTTCACCAATCCAATTGGTTATTCCGTGGCGGGCGGTAAACTTGCCTGTCATAATGCTGGCACGGGAAGGACTGGACACCTGACAGGCTGCATATCCTTGGGTAAACCTCACGCCATTACGGGCGATTCCATCGATATTGGGCGATTCATAATAACGGCTGCCCGTACATGCCAGATCTCTCCAGCCAAAGTCATCAGCCAGAATAAATAAGATATTGGGCTGCTTGGAGGAACGTGCCTGCTCGGCGGCATTTCCGCCAACAGTCAACGCAGTGGCTAACAATGATAAGGTAACGAATTTCATATCTGTTATATTTTAAGTACAAACGATTATTTATTTTCAAAAGAGTCGGAATCCTTCACAGGAGAAACATAGTGGGGATTATCAACAGGCATTCGGGCACCGACCTCCTTATACCACAAATATAGTTTCTTCCTTAGTCCATCTGCTATCTCAGGGTATATTTGTGACAGGTCTTTCTCTTCGGATTCGTCCTGAATCACATTGTACAACTCGACGTGATGGTCTTCAAAAAACTCAATAAGCTTATAATCCCCCTCACGTATAGCCGCAGAAGGCCGACCACCCAGTCCACCGCTATAATGAGGATAATGCCAGAATAAGGAAGGTCTGGACAGCCGTCCGCCCTGTAAGACGGGTTTCATGGAAACTCCGTCCACGTGTTGTCCGGGCAGTAGAGGCAATCCGCAAAGATCTAGCAAAGTCGGATAATAATCCGTACCGATGATCGGAGTATCCGAAACCTGTCTTCCTTTCAGGTGTCCACTCCATCGGATGATGGCAGGCACTTTGATGCCTCCTTCGTACAAATATCCTTTTCCGGCACGCAAAGGCAGATTGGAGGTCGGGATATTACGAGTAGTATTGCTGGTGGCCATTCCCCCATTATCGGACGTAAACACAACAATGGTGCGTTCATCGAGTCCCGACCGATGCAGGGTGTCTAACAGGCGTCCTATGTTTTCGTCCAGGCTCTCGACCATCGCGGCATAAGCCGGAATGTCCTGCACAAGTTTATGATACGTCTCTCCTTTTTTCACAAAAGATGAATCCGCAGGAACCGCCCGGCTCAGCTTTCTCCGGTATTTGGCTATCTTTTCCGCTTTTGCCTGTAAGGGCAGATGAACCGTATAATAGGACAGATAGACAAAGAACGGCTTTTCCTTAGGCTCCGAGATATAACGGATCACTTCATCAGTCAGGCGATCCGTCAGATACTCTCCTTCGGGACCGTCTTTCAGTTGTGGATTACCATAAGGCGAAAAATATCCTTTGGAGGGATGCCCCGTATTATTTCCTCCGATATTAATATCAAACCCATTCTGCTCAGGATAGTATTCGGCAGACTCGGCCAGATGCCACTTGCCTGCCATAAAGGTAGAATATCCGTTCTGCCTGAAGGCCTCGGCCATCGTTATTTCGTCTTTCGACAGATGGAGATTGAACGGCAAAGAAGCCAACCGCTGATTCTTATGAGGACCGTACGCCCGGTCTCCGGGAATATAGTCGGTCAGGTTGATCCGGGCAGGGTATTTACCGGTCAAAAGAGCAGCCCGGGACGGCGACGAAACCGGACATGCGGCATAGGATTGAGTAAAACAAACTCCTTCTCTTGCCAGCTTGTCGATATGAGGAGTTTCATAGAAACGGCTTCCGGTACAACTCAAATCCGTATATCCCAAATCGTCTGCATAAATGAAGATCACATTGGGATGCGGTTGTTTGTCGGTCTGTGCATCAGAGGTAACAGTGCAAATGCCACATGCAATTGGTAAAATCAGTCTTTTCATGTTTCCATTTTTTTTATAAGACCATTCAAAAGAGGAGCGCTTGACGAACGCTCCTCTCCAAACAATCACTTTACCAGAAACTAATTACCAATTAGGATTCTGCTTCAAATTCGGATTCAGCGAAACCTCGCGCAGCGGCAAAGGGAAAAAATAATCTTTCGAACTATCAAACGTACGGCTTTCGGCATTCTGTACCAATATGAAACCGTTCTTATCCAGAATGACATCTTTACCGGGAACTGTGGACGGATAGAGTTCCGGATCGAACTTGGCACCCAAGATAGCGGCAGGCAACTCCGTTTCTGCCGTTTTCCAACGAATGATATCGTCATAACGGAACGATTCGGCGGCAAGCTCCACTCTGCGCTCACGGCGAATCTCATCACGCATGCTTAACCCGTGTTCTGCTACAAAAGCATTGGTCAGAGCCGGCAGCCGGTTAGGATCTCCCTCGAAACGATTACGGAGTGCATTGACAGAGAGGTTCAAGTCTTCATCGGAAATCCGGTCGTCCAGTTCGAAACTGGCTTCGGCAAAGGTCAGCAATACTTCTGCATAACGAATCAGAATCTCATCAATCCGCGACTTCATGTTAGAGTAAGACTCCTCGTCGCCATACTTCTTAAACATATATCCGGTACGTGTCTGGCTCGTGAGATTAGGCACAAACGGTTTGCCTAAAAAAGGATCGCCGGGTTTCCAGATAGTCAATGCCATGCGAGGATCACGATTCTCGAACTCTTTTCCCGCAGGAAGATATTCCACCCGGTAGGCCGACTTCTCAAGAGGAAGTCCGTCTTTGCAAAGAAAAGCATCAGCCAATACCTTCGTCGGACTATGAGACAAGTCGGCTATTGTAGCACGGATACGGGGATTGTACGTATCGGCTTCGGCAGAATAACGAAATGACAGAATATGTTCATTCGAATCTTCGCCCGGAAGCAAAAACAGATTACGGTAATCGGCGTACAGCGAATATTCTTTAGAGTCAATCAGTCGCTTGCTGGCTTCTTTAGCTATTTGAAGATAGCTCTTATACTCTCCGCTACCATGAAACTTATTCCAGGTACCGATATAAAGCGCCACACGGGCAAGCATGGCTTGAGCGGCTCCTTTAGTCAAACGTCCTACATCTGTAGGCAACTTACTTTTCAGTGGAATATGTGTTTCGGCAAACTCCAGGTCTTCTATGATGCCTGCAATCACTTGCTCTTTGGGTACACGCGGTCCCATCAGCTCTTCCGAGTCCATATCGAGTGTACGCAATACGTATGGAACATCTCCAAACCGCTTCACCAGATTGAAATAGAAATATGCCCTGAAAAAACGGGCTTCACCTGCATAACGGTTCTTTGTGGCCTCACTCACCTCAGCTTTCTCATAATTCTCCAGAAAATTATTAGCATGTCGTATCTGTTTATAGGCTGTGGTCCATATCCCATCAGTATTGCCTGGAGCGTGTGTTCCGGAACTTACCAGGTTTCCTACATTGGCAAAGCCATCGGCACTCTGATTATCCAGCGTATAAGAACGGTTCATATTCTGGTAAAACACGTTCGCTGCCAATCTTAAATCTTCTTCCGACTTCCAGAAACTGCCGGGAGACAAATTTGTTTTAGGTTCACGATCCAAGAAATCGTTACAGCTGCAAAGAATTACTACGCTTAACAAAAAAAGATATATATTTTTCATCTTACTCCAAGAATTAAAGTGTCACATTGATTCCAAAAGAAAAGTTTCTCATAATAGGATATACATATCCGTTAATATTAGACAGTTCCGGATCGAAATTATCGTTCAGTTTACTATACTCACAAAGATTATCACCGCTAAAGTAGACTCTCAAACGCTGAATCCCCCATGACTTAGTAAGCTTCGGACTTATCGTATAGCCCAATTGCAGATTCTTCAAACGAACATAAGCGGCATTCTGCAGCCAATGATCCGATATCTGGTAATTATGATTGGCACCGGCGTAATAGCGGGGGAATGCGGCATTGGGATTCTCCGGAGTCCAATAGTCATTATGCATTTTATACGAGAAGTTATTCCAGGTAGCGTAGTACGGGTTCATCACTTCGCTCGACAGATAAAAATTTCTTTTGCCTACCCCCTGCAATAACACTCCCAAATCGAATCCTTTCCATGCGGCAGTCAGATTCAACCCGAATGTATAACGGGGAGTCGTAGTTCCCAGATATTCCAGATCATTGGGAGCCGAAATCTTTCCGTCGCCGTCTTTATCGATGTATTTAATATCTCCCACACCTGTAATGGCCTTATTGAAGGCAGCCGAATTCTTCACCTCTTCTTCAGAAGTAAAATACCCGTCCGTACGGTATCCAAAGATAGACCCCAAGGAATACCCCTGCACTTTCTGATTGACACCGGCCACAAAACCATTGTATTCTACACCATAATCCACCAGCTTATCTTTCTGATCCGACAAATTAAAACGGGCTCCGTAAGAGAAATCCTTAATCTTATCCTGCCATCCGACCGTAACTTCCCAGCCTTTTACTTTAAGTTCTCCGTAGTTTCCTGTGGGCACATCGATACCTATTATACTGGGTATCTCGATGCTGACCAACATATCTTTGTTCTTCTTAATAAAATATTCACCCGTTACAGTCAAACGGTTTCTGAGGAATGCCATGTCGACAGCAATATTTTTCACCTCTACAGTTTCCCAGGTTCTGGACTCTGAAGGCAATTTCGAGATAACCGCCCATTGTCCCAATTCCGACTTAAAAGGATAATATCCATTGATGTTATAGCTGGCAATGTGGTCGTATAGCCCCAATCCATTCTGGTTACCCAATTGTCCCCACGAAGCACGCAATTTCAGATTATCAAAGATGTGCTGATTTTGCATAAACTTCTCTTCTGTGATTCTCCATCCGACAGATGCCGAAGGGAACACTCCCCACCTGTTTTTCTTTGAGAAACGGGAAGAAGCATCCGCACGGAAATTCACTTCTACCAGATATTTGGCAGCAAAAGCATAGCTTGCACGCATAAATCCGGAGAGCAACGCCCATTCATTTTCATCAGCGGCGTTCGACCATCCGTCGGTATCTCCCAGATTCAGTGCAGGCAGTTCATTGCCGACAATATTGGTACGCTTTCCCTGAAGATCTTCATACAGGTTTTCTTCTGCCGACCATCCGCCGAGAACATTGATATCATGTTTTCCAAATACCCCTTTGTATTCGGCAATCAACTGTCCGGTCAGATATTGTCGATGGGAGTTGTTCTGCGTAACCGAGTTCGGGCTTTTCTGGCCAAAAGCTGTTGAAATCAAACCATCCACTCCATATTTTCCGTAAGCTCTGCGCCATTCTTTCTTCTGTCCATCCAAAATATTGGCGCCTCCTACGGCCCGGAGAGAAAGACCTTTCACCGGTTTATACTCTAAAGTAAATACTCCCTCGATACGTTGATTGCGAGTACGCCCTTCGCCACCTTCCTTCAGAGCCTGTATCGGATTCAATTGCATACGATGCCGCGAATAATTTCCGTTGGGATCATAAACAGGCATATTGGGACCCGCTTGTATAAAGGTGATATAAGGAATCGACCAGGAACCCTCGGCAGCATGATAAAGATTCACTCCACGTGAATAGCTGATGCGACTGTCCAGTGACAGTTTGTCCTTGATCAACTCGACACTGATATTGGAACGGAGATTAATCCGGTCATAATTGTCCGGCCCATACTCAGAGAACATTCCGTTCTGATCGAGCCAACCGATAGAGAAAAGGTATTTCAAACGATCAGAAGCTTTCGAAATGGTTAAATTATGAGTTTGCTGGAAACTATGGTCCATCATCAGGTCAATCCAGTCCATATCCGAAGTGTATGTCCACTCCTTACCGTTGGGGATGGCAATCGTATTCGGATCTTTAATGGCATCGATTGCCTTTTGAGAAAAAGGAACGGCCAGTCCGGCATTGGTAAACGCGACATTGGATAATAATGCATGATCCAGTCCTGTATTGCTTTCGGGCAGACGTGTAGGAGTATTGAAAGAGAAGTTTCCGGTATACTCTACTTTCACTTTCTCCGAAGTTCCTTTCTTAGTAGTGACAAGCACGACTCCTTCCGCAGCCCTTGCACCATAGATAGCGGCAGAAGCGGCATCCTTCAAAACCGAGATTGTTTCAATATCCTGTGGGTTTACCGTATTGATATCTCCCGGCATTCCATCAATGATCACCAATGCGCCGGCACTGTTCACAGAAGTGTTGCCTCGTATCTTAAAAGAGGCAAACTCTCCGGGCTTACCTGTACCCGAAGTTACCGTCAATCCGGATACGGTGCCTTGCAGGGCATCGGTCGCGCTGCGTATCGGACGGTTCTCGATGACATCCGCATCGACAGTCTCCACAGCACCTGTCAGATTCACTTTCTTCTGAGTTCCATAACCCACTACAACAACTTCATCCAACAACTCCGCATCTTCTTTTATCTTTATTTTCAACACCTTCCCGGGGATGACTTTTACTTCTTGCTTCTTGTGCAGAGTAACCGATATACGAAACCACCAGCACGGCACCGGGATTTACATTCAGGGAGAAATCACCGTTGAAGTCGGTTACGATACCATTGGTAGTTCCCTTCTCCAATATACTGGCGCCAATGACAGGTTCACCGGCCATATCTGTAACATTACCTTTCACCTGGATCTTATTCGCCTGCTGGGCAATTGCAGTTTGATTCTCTCTCTTATCTGATAGAATGATGTGCATGCCTTCCATCTCATAAGCAATCTTGTTTCCAAGCAACTTCTTTAAAACTTCCGAGACCGGTTTCTCCGAAACGCGGATAGAAGTACGTTCTTTCACATCAATGTTATTCGAATACATAAATAAATAATCTGTCTGATGTTCGATCTCATTAAGTATTTCTTCCAAAGGGACATTGGTTTTATGTATCGATACCCTGGCATTTTGAGAATTGACAGTACCTGCGATTGTGCTGAACACACAAAAGAAAAGTAAGAATATAGTGACTCTCATAGTTTTTAATAATTGTTTGATAGACGAATTTTTAGGTACACAAAAATCCGTGCAACGAGTATTTTTCATATCTTTGCTTTATAAATTCGATTAATATTTTTCTTTTTAGGGAAAAGAAGAATGTTTCTCCTTTTAGCTGGCAGGTATTGCAGTACCTGCCGGCTTTTTTATTTCAGGTTAGATTTAATAAGTGTTTTCCATAGGCTGCATGTATGTTTTTAAGGGTTAAACAAATTATTTTATAACGAATGTGTTTTCTTCATCATTCCGCACATATTTAAATTTCACATCTTTCTGCAAAACCCGCAACGCATATTCAATGCCGTCAGACAAGCGGAACTTAACAGTCAGCACCGGGTTATTTATTTTAGCTGCGTCAAACCGGATATGGACTCCATAATACTTTTTGAGCTCTTCCAGTATTTCAGAAAAATGTCTGTTTTTAAAGCAGATCAGTCCCTCACGCCAACGATAAATATCAAAATCAGTGATCTTCTCTACACTCATCTTGCCTCCTTTCAGCACTGCCTTATAAGAGGGTTGCAATATGAACTGGGAGTTAGCTGCCCTGACACGAACACTGCCTTCTATCAGTGCAGTCTCAAACTTCTTTGTACCTGAGTATGCTTCTACATAAAATTTAGTACCCAGTACCTCTACCTGTTCGTCATCCGGAGTATAAACAATAAAAGGTCTTCCGGTATTCCGTACGACTTCGAAATAAGCCTCTCCGTCAATCTGCACTTCCCTTTTATCATCAAAATGCTGCGAATACTCAATTCTCGTATTCGAGTTAAGCCACACCCGGCTTCCGTCGGGCAAGGTTATATTGGCCATTTGTCCCTTCAAAGTATTTACCACACTTTTAGTTGCGGGCTTCTCGGACTGATTGTTCCAGAAAAATGCCGTTCCAAAAGCAATCAACAAAACGGCGGCCACCTTCAGGCATTCAAGACTTATCTTCCGAATCAGCTGCCTGCGCTTCATCTGTTTCTCCTCAGACACAACCTGTTCTTTCAATATAATGGTATCGAAAAACTTTCGCTCACGCAAATACTCTTTCCAGTTTTCATCCGAAGCTTCAAGATATTGCCGGATTTTATGCTCTTCTTCCGGAGTAGCGTCTCCATTAAAATATCGATATAATATTTCTTTTTCTATTTTCATAAGTCGGTCTTAATTGCATTCATTATAATAACACGCCAACAATTAATCCCCCTAGTAAAAAAGTTCTTTTTATTTTTAATTTCGGGACAGAAAGTCACATAAGAAAGGAAAAAGGACAAGATAATCTTTTAAAGCAACACGCAACTCTTTGGTAGCCTTAGAGATATGAAACTCGACTCCCTTCACGGTCATTCCCATAATTTCAGCAATTTCTTTATGGGACTTGTTGTCGTAACGGCTTAAAAGAAAAATTCGGGCGGTAGTAGCAGATAAACGGGAAATAACACGATCGATAATATCCTGCACTTCACTGGCAAACAATGCATTGGGTTCACAGGCATCCAGTGTGGCAATACGATTGGACAACTCCCACTCAGAATGTGAGGCGACACGGTCAGAAACGTCATTAACCAACTGTAAATGGCGCAGATAATTGAGACATTTATTTTTTACGACAGTAAGTACATAGGCAGCCGGATTGATTTCCGGAGTCATATGATCCCGATTCTCCCAATAAGCCATCAGAGACTCCATAACAATATCTTCCGCCACAACTTCGTCACGGGTGTAAGTCCATGCAAATCGGATAAACCGATGTTGATTCTCGGTAAAGAACTTATTAAATGAAGCTAAATCATTGATAGTAGCTGACATAGATTTTTGCTACGAAGTATTACTTACTGCGGCAAAAATAGATAACTATAACTATATAACCAAACTAAAATATAAGTAATTGAAATAAATAGTTATTATTCTGTATAATATCAAAACTCCGAGTTTATCATCTCTGGCGGATCAGGTTCATAAACTCTTCACGGGTCTTAGCCTGATTAAAAGCTCCTGTAAAGTCGGAAGTAGTAGTTACGGAATTCTGTTTTTCCACTCCGCGCATCTGCATACACATATGCTTGGCTTCCACCACGACCATTACGCCCAGCGGATTCAACGTTTCCTGAATACACTCTTTAATTTGCAGCGTCATCCGTTCCTGCACTTGCAGCCGATGAGAGAAAATATCGACCACACGGGCTATTTTACTTAATCCGGTGATATATCCGTTAGGTATATAAGCTACATGAGCTTTGCCATAGAAAGGCAACATGTGGTGTTCGCAAAGTGAGAAGAAATCTATATCCTTCACAATCACCATCTGACTGTACTCTTCCTGAAACTTGGCAGAACGAAGAACTTCATGCGGGTCCATGTGGTAGCCTTTGGTCAAGGTCAACATGGCTTTAGCTACACGTTCGGGAGTTTTTAATAATCCTTCCCGTTCAGCATCTTCGCCCAACAAAGTAATTATACTGCGATAGTGATTCTTTAAATCTTCCAAAGCTGGAGAAATGATTTCTTCTTTTTCTAACATGATTACAGAGGAATATTAATTTGATCTTTAACAATAGAGACTTCTTTAAACACACCGGTTGCTTTCAGCTTACGCATCATGGCATCAGCTTCTTCGATGCTGCGAAAATCACCGACTCTACACAACCACCGGGGAGGATTGAAAGAAGTATAAACCGAAAGTTCGGGAAAGTACTCCTTGACACGGGTACCTACCTGATGGGCTTCATTCTTGGCCTGGCGGGTATTATTACCGGCATAAGCCTGCACCCGATAACCGGACGACTTTATAACAGTCTGCTCTCCTGTGCCGGTGCGGGCAGTTCCCAGCAAAGCTTCGATGCGGGAATCCTGATGAATAGTTACTTTCCCTTGCCCCGGTACATTACGTTCCAGACTTTTCACGATATTGCTTTGAGCCCGGACAACCGCAGCACAAACAAACAAGAACAAAAGTAAACCCAGTTTCTTCATAAATTTATAAGATTGAGAATTGGGGTATTAAAAACCGGCAAATTACTATTCTCCGGCTTTTAACCCCCAATTTTAATTAATTGAATGCGTCAATGATACCTTTGAAGTCAGCAACTTTCAGGGCAGCACCACCGATCAGACCACCGTCAACATCAGGATTAGCAAACAGTTCTTTAGCATTAGAAGGTTTGCAGCTACCACCATAAAGGATTGAAGTGTTGTCAGCGATTTCTTTTCCGTATTTCTCAGCAACAGCCGAACGGATGAACGCATGGATTTCCTGAGCCTGAGCAGGAGAAGCTGTTTTACCGGTACCGATAGCCCAAACCGGTTCGTAAGCCAGAACGATCTTAGAGAAATCTTCTGCCGAAAGATCGAATACAGATGCCAACTGAGCAGCAACAACCTCGTTCTGTTTGTTAGCCTCGCGTTCTTCCAGAACCTCACCGATACAGAAAATCGGAGTCAGACCATTTGCCAAAGCCAGTTTCACTTTGTCCTTCAGGATCTCAACCGTTTCACCGTAGTAAGCACGACGTTCCGAGTGACCCAGAATAACGTATTTAGCACCGGTAGAAGCTACCATAGCAGCCGATACTTCACCTGTATAAGCTCCGGATTCTTTGTCAGCACAGTTCTCAGCACCTACACCGATCTTAGCTGCATCTACCAAAGGAGTAACAGAAGCAAGGTGAATAAACGGAGTACAGATAATGACATCACAGTTAGGCTTTTCGTTAGCCAAAGCTTCATTCAGTTCTTTTGCAAGAGCAATACCCTCCTGAAGGGTTTTGTTCATTTTCCAGTTTCCTGCAACAATGTTCTTTCTCATTTTGTTTTTTATTAAAAGGGTTAATAAATTTTCAATTCTATTATTCATCTACGCCTCAGAAGAGGATTTTGAATTTTCGACAGCTTTTTCAGCAGCTCTTTTCCGCCTCTTTTCCAAACGCTTCACCACCAATATATCGACACCGAGAACCATCAATAAAGGAATAGCAAACCAAAGGAGCACATACCCAATCGTATGCACATCACTTTCTTCTTTCTGTTTTCCCAATTCCAGATTCTCCAGTTTGTCAGTCAAAGCATATTCGTCGGGCAGCTCACTATCACTCCATTTATTAAGGATAGTACCTTCTTTAATCAACATCAGTCCGGGGTTGGAACGTATCATTGTTTTCAACGTAATATCATCCATCAGGCAGAAAGGGTATTCCGCACCTGTTTTATCTTTCCATTGTTCTATCTGATCATCCAACGAAGAAGTCAGGCAGTAAAAGCCATATCCGTGTTCCACCGCATAGTCGTAAATCTCATTGATCAGGTCGATATTACTGTCATCGGCCTCTTCTATGCGATGAGCCACCAATAAGAACGTATAGTTTTTATCAGACAATACCTCCTCTGTAATATCTTCACCCGTTTCAAGATTGGTCATCGAGAAATCGTGGATAGAAGGTTCATAGCCCTTTTCTTTTACAATGGTCCGTGCTTCAATGAATTTCCAGGTACTATCCGGATAATTCTCCAAAGAAAATTCTTTCTTCTCGCCATTTTTTTCCAGTACAAACACACTCTCGTACACCGTAGGCTTTGCTCCTTCCGGAACATCCATACCTTCCGGAATGTTTTTTCCTATTTTATAAGGACGGAAATCTAATATCGGCAAGTTTCCCAAACAATAAAACGAAAGCGCAAACACATATAGAAAAGTATATAGAGATACGAGCCATTCCATTTTGGCACTGATAAAGCGAATCATCTGATGCTTCCACCTAAAAACGGAAATTGCAGCTATCAACAAAATAATGTTCTTCCAGAACGTTTGCCAGTTGGTCAAGACCCATGCATCACCAAAACAGCCGCAGTCAGACACCGGATTAGCTAAAGCCAGATACAGGGTCAGCGGTGTCATAAAAATCATCAGCAACAAAGCCAACCATGTAGCAGTCGTTTTCCGGATGCCAAAAAACAAAAAGATACCTACCGAAAATTCAATGGCTGATAAAACAATACCTGCCAGCAATGGAAAAAAAGCCGGGAACCATGTCCCCATACCGAAAGCATCAAGGTAGTCTTGTATTTTATACTCCGAACCCAATGGATCGACCGCCTTCGCAAATCCTGAAAAGATAAACACCCCTGCCAGCGCAAAGCGGCACAGGTTAGTCCATACTTTCTGAATAATATGTAGTTCTCTATCCTTCAAATTCTATCTTAATCAATCCGAAAACAGAATAGTTAATCATATCCATATAATTGGCATCAATGCCTTCCGAGACCAATGTCTGACCGGCAAGACTCTCAATCTGCTTGGTACGGTAAATCTTCATCAATATCAAATCGGTATATGAGCTGATGCGCATACTCCGCCATGCTTCATCGTAATCGTGATTCTTGGCAAGCATCAATTCCAATGCTTCCTTCGCATGCTTGTCATAAAGAGCCAATGCCTCTTCCACTGTAATATCAGCAGACTCTGCATATCCCAGTTCCAACTGTATCAACCCGACAATACCATAGTTGACAATAGCGATAAACTCAGAACGGATTCCCTCATCGACAAGAGTCACCCCCTTTACTTCAATGCTGCGAATACGATTGGCCTTGATAAATATTTGGTCGGTCACGGAAGCAGGACGCAAAATACGCCATGCAGGACCGTAATCATGCAGTTTTTTAGAGAATAGGTCACGGCATAAAGCAATGACATGTTCAAATTGTTGCTTGGTATCTTTCATTTCCTTACAAATAGTGTGCAAAGGTAACAATAATTAAAGTAAAAAGAAAAGAGGGCACTCTAAATTATATTAAAGTGCCCTCTTCCGACTATGTAGTATAACTATTATGAACAGCGCAATACTTGACCCGGACGAAGTGTGGTCTTTGTAGTAATACGATTCAACTTACAAAGTGTGCTGACGGAAACGCCACGCAATTTAGCAATTCGGGACAAACTGTCGCCTTTCTTCACCTTGTAATATCTGATTTCACCGTCCGATGCTATATTAGTATCGTGAGAACCGGCTCTGTTACGTTCGTAACCTCTTGTTTTTCTGAACGTATATGTATCTGCAACAATATCCTGTTTCGGGAAGTCAAACATCAATGCCGGATTGATGGCAATACCCAGGAAACGTGTTTCAAAATGGAGGTGAGATCCTGTCGAACGACCGGTGTTTCCACCCAAAGCGATCGGCTCCCCAGCTTTCACTAACTGATTTTCCTCTACCAACTGTTTAGATAAGTGGCCATATACAGTTTCCAGACCATTGTCATGACGAATAACGACATATTTACCATATCCTCTACGCTCGTATTTCACAATACGTACCTTTCCGTCAAAAGCTGCGACAATGGTATCGCCAATATTCACTTTGATATCAAGTCCGTTGTGCATTCTTCTCCAACGGGGACCGAAAGGAGATGTAATACGGGTACTCGGAGTAGGCATATGGAAGCCGGTCAGATCGATCGTATAAGAATCGGGAATAATAGCATCCTTTCCGTAAGCATGTACGTACTGGTTGTTCCAATTAGGATATAGACTCAACGCAGGATATTCAGATTGTTCTGCACGGATCTGTTTCTGCAATGCTAATGAATCTACACTTTTTAATTTTCTGTCAATCGGTGCCTGACGGGCAATCAAATCCTGAGAAAAAGAATTCAGGCTGATCATAGCCGCAGCGGCAATCATTACTGTTTTAATGCAATTGAAATTCATTCGTCTTGTTAATTCAATTCAATCAATATTCGTCATTCGCATACAGGTAATCAAAAGTAGCCTGCTTGTAATCGAATATTTCTTCCGGTTTAAAGAATCTGTTTAATTCGACAGCTGCGGTTTCAGGCGAATCAGAGGTATGAACAATGTTTTCTTGAAAACTCATACTGTAATCTCCGCGAATGGTCCCCGGCGCTGCCAGACGTCCGTTGGTTGGTCCCGCCAATGCACGAACGGCTTGAATAGCATCCACACCTTCAAAACAACAAACGATAACGGGAGCCGTCATCATGGAATCTTTCACTCGCTGAAAGAATGGTTTCGAACTAAGGTGTGAATAATGCTCACTTAACACTTCATCAGTCAACTGCACCATCTTCATTCCTGCCAAACGCAATCCTTTACGCTCAAAACGACGAGTGATCTCGCCAACCAGCCCCCGCTGAAGGGTACAAGGTTTCAGAATGACTAATGTTTTTTCCATCATAACGTACAGTTTCAAAAGGTTAAAGTGCTCATTTATTTAAAAATTCCCCCAAAGATAGCATTTCCAGACGAAACAGAAGGCATGTTCTTAACTATTTTTTATAAGAGCAAGGCATGGAATTAAAGAAATATTTCTCCAAACAACCGTAAATAAAGGGAATAAGAGAAAATATGTTATGCAACATGTTTATGTAAAAAAGCTACATGTTTAACCGTTTTTCAACTAATAGCAGCCCAGTTAACATTCGTCTTGCGCAATGCTCTCAACTGTTGCCACAAAATCGCATTCTCCGGTAACACTCCGCCAGGATCGGCATCTGTTATTTCTTCAGCAATAGTGCGCACATATTGCAAAAGCTGTCCGTCACGGGCTATGTCCGCGATCTTCAGGTCGAAAGCAATGCCACTTTGTTGCGTACCCTCCAAGTCCCCGGGACCGCGTAGTTTAAGATCTGCCTCGGCTATTTCAAATCCGTCATTGGTGCGCACCATAATTTCAAGCCGCTTCCGGGTCTCTTCGGTCAGTTTATACGTAGTAACTAAAATACAATAAGACTGATCAGCTCCACGCCCCACTCGCCCACGTAGCTGATGTAACTGGGATAGTCCGAAACGTTCGGCATTCTCGATAATCATCACCGAAGCATTGGGCACATTCACACCGACTTCAATTACTGTGGTGGCTACCATGATCTGCGCATCACCCGAAATAAAAAGCTGCATCTGTGCATCCTTCTCAGCAGGCTTCATCTTGCCATGCACTTTGCAGACCTTACAGTCGGGAAACTCTTCACAGATATGCAGATATCCTTCTTCAAGATTCTTTAAATCAATCTTTTCACTCTCTTTAATCAGTGGATAAACAATATAAACCTGGCGGCCTTCCTCTATCTGTTTCCGTACCGAACGATACAAACTTTCTCTACGGTTATCAAACTGGTGAATCGTAGCAATCGGTTTACGGCCGGGAGGTAATTCGTCTATAACCGAAACATCCAGATCACCATAAAGTGTCATAGCCAATGTACGTGGGATCGGAGTAGCAGTCATAACCAACACATGAGGTGGCTGAACACTTTTACTCCACAGGCGGGCACGTTGTGCCACTCCAAAGCGGTGTTGTTCGTCGATGACAGCCAATCCCAGCGAAGCAAAATTTACAGTATCTTCAATCACGGCATGGGTACCTATCAAGATGTGCACATCTCCGGTCAGGAGTCCCGCAAGAATAGCTTCCCGTTTCTTGCCTTTTACCGAGCCTGTCAGCAACTCCACCCTTACATCCATCCCAAACAACAGTTCTCTGATGGTATCGTAATGTTGGTTAGCCAAAATTTCGGTAGGCGCCATCATGCAAGCCTGAAATCCATTATCCAGTGCCATCAACATGCTCATCAATGCCACCAATGTTTTTCCACTTCCAACGTCTCCCTGCAATAGCCGGTTCATTTGCTTTCCACACCCTACGTCTTGTCTGATCTCCCTTAAAACTCTCTTTTGAGCGCCTGTCAATTCGAAAGGGAGATTCTTTGAATAGAACGTATTAAAAATCTCTCCTACCGTTTCAAAAACATAGCCGCGATATTTGCGTTGCCGGTCTTTGGCATACCGCAAAATATTGAGTTGTACGTAGAAGAGTTCTTCAAACTTAAGACGATATTGTGCTTTCCGCAACAATTCCGGATTAGAAGGAAAATGAATATTCCGCAATGCATCCGTCAAAGACATCAAATGATGATCGGCAATCAGTTTAGGTGAAAGTGTTTCGGACAAAGGCTCCTGAATCTGTCCGATAACGGTTGCCATCATTTTTTCAATCGCATGGGAGTTAAGAAAGCTGCGCTTCATCTTCTCCGTCGTATTATAATAGGGCTGAAGCCCCATTGACGACAATTTCAGATCGGCGGGACTATCTATATCGGGATGGGCTACATTGATTCTTCCGTTAAACACCGTTGGCTTACCGAAAACAATGTATTCTTCATGAAGTTTATATTTATTGGTAACATACTTTATACCTTGAAACCATACCAGGTCAACCACTCCCGTACCATCCGAAAAATGCGCCAACAGCCTCCTCTGACGTCCTTCACCAAATGTTTCGAATCCTAATATCTTCCCTTTCAATTGTATATACGGCATATTTCCATCTATTTCATGAATGTAATAGATGCGACTCCGGTCTACATATTTATAAGGGAAATAATAGAGCAGGTCATGCAATGAATAAATCTCCAGCTCTTTATTCAAAACCGCAGCTTTCTGCGGGCCGACACCGGATAAGTACTTTATGTCTCGTGTAGTTAAATCGAACATTACAACAAGGCTGAAGCTACTTTCAAATCAAAAGGAGTAGTTATTTTTATATTTTCACGATTCCCCTCCACCAGGTAGACAGGAACACCCATGGCTTCCACCACCGAAGCATCATCTGTAAAAAAGGGAGTAAATTCCTGTTCATAAGCTCTCTTCAGCAGATCTGCATCGAACACCTGGGGAGTCTGCACTAATTTATAGTCATTACGGCTTACGGTTTCACTGCCCGATTCGGTGAGATGACGCACAGTTTCTACCACATCAATGACGGGTATGACGGCTTTTCGGACTACTGCTTCCCGGAAGCAGCGGGCAATCACTTCCTGTGAAACGAAAGGACGGACACCATCATGTATTCCCACTACACCGATACCGTTCACAAGAGCCAATCCATTCTTGACCGAATGGAAACGTGTTTCACCTCCATCGGCAATCAGATGTTTAATGTCAAAGCCATGCTCTTCACAAAGTTCACGCCAAAAGTCCTGTTGCTCCCGAGGTAACACAAGAATAATCTGCATTTTTTCATCGAAACGGTGAAAAGCTTCCAGCGTACGCATCAATACAGGTTTACCACCGATGGGAAGAAACTGTTTGGGAAGTTCGCTCCCCATACGGAGTCCCTTCCCTCCGGCTACAATCAAAGCAGTCCGACACATAAGCTTAACGTCTTACGCACATAGCCTCTACCAGTTCGTTCACTTTTTCTTTGCCCAACAATGTATCCACAATAGTCAATGCAAACTCCATGGCAGCTCCCGGTCCCATCCCGGTAATAATATTACCATCTCTTACAACCGGTTCGTTAGTGCAGTCCGCCCCATCCAGATATTGTTCGAAACTGGGGTAACAAGTAACTCTACGTCCTTTCAGGAGTCCCAATTTCCCAAGTACCATCGGAGCAGCACAAATGGCTGCAATAGGCTTGTTTTTCTCTGCAAAACTAAGAATTAATTTACGCAACCCTTCATGTTTGTCCAAAGTGGCAGCTCCCGGCATACCTCCGGGTAAAAACAGCAGCTCAGCATCAAAGAAGTCACAATTTTCAAAATTCTTATCGCAAAGCACAGATACGTCATGCGCTCCGACTACAATCTCGTCCGGAGTAACAGATACTATTTCGACATCTAAACCTGCGCGTCTCAATGTATCAATTGTAGTAAGCGCTTCAATTTCTTCAAATCCATCTGCGAAAAATGCATAAACAGTTCCCATAATCTATATCATTTAGATGTTACAAACTTAGAGCGCCCGGCCTTTTAAGGGTGCGGCACCCTAAGCATTAATTATTTCAAATTAAAATAATAAGTAATTGTTCCCGTCTGGTTGTTTACTCCGTCCACAGCATTAAAACGAGCCTTCTTAGCCGCATCTTCAGCTGCCTTACGTAAAGTCGAATTTACCGTATTTGTCAATCGGTTGATGCTCGTAGCAATCACATGACCGGCAGGGTTTACCGTGATAGAAACAACGACACGTCCCTCTTCCTGAACATTGTATACCGGACGAGGCAAACCACCTTCTCCTATAGAACGTCCTCCAAGATTAAATGTTCCATACCCTCCGACTCCGGATTTTGCTCCGGTCGAAGAATTACCGTCTTTACTTCCTTCGACTCCTTCTCCTGAAGTAGCCGTACCTTTACTTCCCCCCATTTGCGAACCTTTACCAAAAGCACCGGCCACTCGTTTACTGGCAGCTTCCGCTGCAGCCTTACGTTCACGTTCCGCCTTTTCCTCGGCAAGCTTTTTAGCTTCGGCAGCTTTTTCTTCGGGAGTTTTCTCAGGTTTCTTTGCCACTTTCGGTTTTTCCTTCTTAGGTTCGGCCTTAGGCTTTACCACAACCGTTTCTTCTTCGGTCTGAGTAATCATTTCCTGTTCAGTCTCCACTTCCGGTTCGGGCTGCGGAGCCGGCACTTCTTCCGGCAAAACCTCCACGTCCACCATGGTAGAAGGATCATAGTTTCCATAAGCAGCATCCACATCTCCCATCATAACAGGTACTCCCCCGGCTTCTTCGTCCGGATGCGGGATAGCAAAACTTACGAGAATCAAAAGAGCAATAATAGCCACATGCACCAACAATGCACCCAACGCCCCTATATATTCACTCTTTCTTTTTATGTTCATTTCTTCTTTGTTTCCGGCGGGCGTGTAGCCAACACCATTTTAAAATGATTCTCATTAGCGATGTTCAGCACTTTAACGATTTCGCGATAAGGCACAGTTTCATCTGCATAGAGAGCAACATACATCTCAGGTTCTTTATCCGCACAACTTTGGAGGAATGGAGTTAACTCTTCCAATCCCAAAGCATGCTCTTTTTCATTACCAAACGCTGCATAATAGTTCAGGTCCTTATCAATAATAACCCTTGTCAACGGCTTGGCCGAAGTTTGCTGTTTCCCCTGTGGCAACAACACTTTAATCGCATTGGGCGACACAACAGTTGAGGTTATCATAAAAAAGATAAGCAACAGGAATATGACATCCGTCATAGATGCCATACTAAAGTTGGGTGATATTTTTGCTCGACGCTTTAATGCCATAAAATAATTCTTCAAGATGCCAATCTGTCAATGTGCTAATTGGCTACGCACTTTATTTTATCTCAGCACTTTATTTCTGTGCAGGTTCATTAAGCAAATCCATAAACTCCATAGTTCTGGATTCCATCTTATTGACCACTCGGTCTACCAACATCACCAGGTAGTTGTAAGCAAACATAGCAATAATACCCACAATCAAACCACCCACAGTAGTAATCATGGCTTCATAAATACCTCCTGAAAGCAATGTTATGTCTATGTTACCGCTTCCGGCATTCGCCATTTCGTAAAATGCCCGCACCATACCGGTTACCGTACCCAGGAAGCCAAGCATCGGTGCACCACCGGAAATGGTAGCCATTACCGTCAGTCCTTTCTCTAACTTGGCCACCTCTATATTTCCCACATTTTCAATAGCAACCTGCACATCATTTACCGGACGTCCCAAACGGCTGATACCTTTCTCAATCATGCGGGCTGAAGGAGTATTTATCGTACGACAGTAATTAATGGCCGATTTTATCTCCCCACTATGGATATAATCTTTAATCTTCTCCATAAACATCGGATCTTCTTTACCGGCTTTCCGAATCATATAGTTACGTTCGAACAGAATGTAGAAACAGACAACAGACAGTACGGCCAGTACAATCATAATCCATCCACCCTTGATAGCCATATCAAGCATATTCATTTCTGCCGGTGCAGATACAGGAGTCAATACAGGATTGGCCGATGCAACGGAGTCAGCCAGATTGGTAGCCACTTGGGCTAATAGTAGCATTGCATTCATTAGCGAAGACAGTTTTTATATTCTTGGATGGTACGTTCCAGTCCCAGATACAGTGCATCGCTTATCAAAGCATGACCGATAGAGACTTCGTCCAACCAAGGTATGTTTTTATAAAAATAATTCAGATTCAATAAACTCAAGTCATGACCGGCATTCAGACCGATCCCCAATCTACGTGCCGCTTTTGCCGCTTCAACAAAAGGAGCAACAGCCGCGGCCGGATCTTTCGGATAGGCAGTAGCATAGGGCTCGGTATATAATTCTACCCGATCGGCACCTGCTTTCGCAGCATATTCAATCATTTCCGCATCGGGTGCCACAAATACGGATGTACGGATACCTGCCCCGTTAAATTCATCCAATACTTCTGTCAGGAAATCAAAGTTAACCTTGGTATCCCATCCCGAATTAGAAGTTATCTGAGAAGGATCATCCGGAACCAAAGTCACCTGATGAGGTTTCACCTTCAACACCAAGTCAATAAACTCAGGAGAAGGATATCCTTCAATATTAAATTCAGTCCGAAGCAACGGACGCAAATCATACACATCCGAACGACGGATATGGCGTTCATCCGGACGGGGGTGAACCGTTATTCCGTCAGCACCGAAACTCTCACAATCCAACGCCACCTTAACCACGTTCGGAACATTTCCCCCACGGGCATTCCGAAGGGTAGCCACTTTGTTTATGTTCACACTTAATTTAGTCATAGTTCTATGTCTTAATATAATACGGAGCTTTTACCCATATGTTTTGCGCAAAAGTACAAATATTAGCGATAAGATAACAGCAATACCGAAAAAAAATCCCAAATTTGCGACATACTAGAAACTTTTATCAACATGAAATTTGCCATTTTCGGAAATACATACCAAGCTAAGAAGTCTTCACATGCTGCCACCCTGTTTAAATTACTCGAGAAACATGGAGCTGAAATCTGCGTATGCAGGGAGTTTCATCGTTTTCTGAAGTCCGATTTAAAACTGAACGTTAAGGCAGATGATTTGTTCGATGAAAACAATTTTGATGCCGACATGGTGATCAGCATTGGCGGTGACGGCACTTTTCTGAAGGCAGCACGCCGTGTAGGCAATAAAGGAATCCCTATTTTAGGCATCAATACCGGACGATTAGGGTTTCTGGCAGATGTATCTCCGGAAGAAATGGAAGAAACGATTGAAGAGGTTTATCAGAACCATTATACTGTTGAGGAACGAAGTGTACTCCAGTTACTTTGTGACGATAAACATTTACAAAATTCGCCTTATGCTCTCAATGAAATAGCCATTCTGAAACGAGACAGTTCATCAATGATCAGTATCCGTACGGCAATCAACGGGGCACATCTCACTACTTATCAAGCAGACGGTTTGATTATTGCTACTCCAACAGGCTCTACTGCCTATTCATTAAGCGTAGGTGGCCCTATTATCGTTCCACACTCCAAAACGATTGCAATCACTCCTGTCGCCCCACACAGTTTAAATGTAAGGCCTATAGTAATCTGTGATGACTGGGAAATCACTTTAGATGTAGAAAGCCGTAGTCATAACTTTCTGGTAGCAATAGACGGTAGCAGTGAAACCTGTAAAGAGACTACTCGTCTCACTATCCGTAGAGCAGACTATAGCATTAAGGTGGTGAAACGCTTTAACCACATCTTTTTCGATACCTTGCGTACCAAAATGATGTGGGGGGCTGACAGTAGAGTGTAAAACAGCTCACAAAAGTACCTTCCTTACATCCCTCTACTCTTACGACACATTTTTTCCTATATAAAACCCATTCATTCGCTTGAATCGCCTCTTTTGCAAGGCTCCGTGCCTCCAAAGGATGCGGAGATACCCACCTCTTCCAATAACCGTTATATAGGACAAGAAAAGGCTATCGGATTTCCCATAGCCATCTCCATTAAGAAAGTGTTATCCGGAGGGGCGCTCCCTTTCCTCCGCCCCCCGTATAAAACAAGTCATCCCCTCCGGTCTTTCGACCGAAGGGGATGAACCATCTGAAAAAAACGGCGACTACCTACTCTCCCACTGTTACGCAGTACCATCGGCGTGATCAGGCTTAACTTCTCTGTTCGGAATGGGAAGAGGTGGAACCCTGATGCTATAGTCACCTGAATAAGGTAGACATAATGTACAAAAGTAAATTCAGCGGTCTATTGTCTAAATAGTGAAGCTAAACGGATATATAAACCATTGAAGGCGGATAAAAGAAAGTCATCGGGCAATTAGTAACGCTCGGCTGTGATGTTACCACCTGTACACCTGCGTCCTATCAACGTTGTAGTCTACAACGACCCTGAAAGAAATCTAATCTTGTGGCTGGCTTCGTACTTAGATGCTTTCAGCACTTATCCAATCCCGACTTAGATACCCGGCAATGCACCTGGCGGCACAACCGGTAAACCAGAGGTCAGTCCAACACGGTCCTCTCGTACTAGTGTCAGAGCCACGCAAATTTCATACGCCCACGATAGATAGAGACCGAACTGTCTCACGACGTTCTGAACCCAGCTCGCGTGCCACTTTAATGGGCGAACAGCCCAACCCTTGGGACCTTCTCCAGCCCCAGGATGTGACGAGCCGACATCGAGGTGCCAAACCCCTCCGTCGATATGAGCTCTTGGGAGGGATCAGCCTGTTATCCCCGGAGTACCTTTTATCCTTTGAGCGATGTCCCTTCCATACGGAAACACCGGATCACTATGCTCTAGTTTCCTACCTGATCGACTTGTAAGTCTCCCAGTCAAGCGCCCTTATGCCATTACACTCTACCGCCGGTTACCAATCGGCGTGAGGGCACCTTTAGAAGCCTCCGTTACGCTTTTGGAGGCGACCACCCCAGTCAAACTACCCACCAAACAGTGTCCTCGCATCAGCGAGTTAGAACTCAAATAACCAAAGGGCCGTATTTCAACAGCGACTCCACAAACACTGGCGTGCCTGCTTCAAAGTCTCCGGCCTATCCTACACATCAATTACCCAAATTCAATGTTAAGCTATAGTAAAGGTTCACGGGGTCTTTTCGTCCCATCGCGGGTAATCGGCATCTTCACCGATACTACAATTTCACTGAGCTCACGGTTGAGACAGTGTCCAGATCATTACACCATTCGTGCAGGTCGGAACTTACCCGACAAGGAATTTCGCTACCTTAGGACCGTTATAGTTACGGCCGCCGTTTACTGGGGCTTCAATTCAATGCTTCTCTTGCGATGACATCTCCTCTTAACCTTCCAGCACCGGGCAGGTGTCAGGCTGTATACGTGATCTTTCAATTTTGCACAGCCCTGTGTTTTTGTTAAACAGTTGCCTGGACCTATTCTCTGCGCCCTCCCGTCACCGGGTAGGGACCCTTTATCCCGAAGTTACAGGGTCAATTTGCCTAGTTCCTTAACCGTGATTCACTCAAGCGCCTGAGTATATTCAACCCGACTACGTGTGTCCGTTTACGGTACGGGTACCTATAAGATTAAGTTTAGCGGATTTTCTTGGGAGTATGTTTACACGCACTATTACCGTTTTCCGAGGAAATTGGTATACTGTCAGGTTCGACTCTTATCCCGGATTTGCCTGGGATAATCAACATCTACACCCTTTAACGGACTATTCCGTCAGTCCGCGGCGTTGTCACTCCTCCGTCTCCACATCACTCCTATAGGTAGTACAGGAATATTAACCTGTTCTGCCATCGGCCTCACCGTTCGGCTGAGCCTTAGGACCCGACTAACCCTGATCCGATTAGCGTTGATCAGGAAACCTTAGTCTTGCGGCGAGGGGGTTTCTCACCCCCTTTATCGTTACTTATACCTACATTTGCTTTTCCACACGCTCCAGTAAAGCTCACGCTTCGCCTTCAACGCTGAGTGGAATGCTCCCCTACCGATCCGTTAGGATCCCATAGCTTCGGTAAAACACTTATGCCCGATTATTATCCACGCCAAACTCCTCGACTAGTGAGCTGTTACGCACTCTTTAAATGAATGGCTGCTTCCAAGCCAACATCCTAGCTGTCTTAGCAATCTGACTTCGTTAGTTCAACTTAGTGTTTATTTGGGGACCTTAGCTGATGGTCTGGATTCTTCTCCTTTAGGACATGGACCTTAGCACCCATGCCCTCACTCCTGAGATAGAACTAATGCGCATTCGGAGTTTATCAAGACTTGATAGGCGGTGAAGCCCTCGCATCTTATCAGTCGCTCTACCTCACATTAGTAACTCTCAAGGCTGCACCTAAATGCATTTCGGGGAGTACGAGCTATCTCCAAGTTTGATTAGCCTTTCACCCCCACCCTCAGGTCATCCGGAAGCTTTTCAACGCTTATCGGTTCGGTCCTCCAGTTAGTGTTACCTAACCTTCAACCTGCCCAAGGGTAGATCACTTGGTTTCGCGTCTACTCCTTCCGACTATCCGCCCTGTTCAGACTCGCTTTCGCTTCGGATCCACATCTCAAGATGCTTAACCTTGCCGGAAAAAGTAACTCGTAGGTTCATTATGCAAAAGGCACGCCGTCACAGCTGAAGCTGCTCCGACCGCTTGTAGGCGCATGGTTTCAGGGACTATTTCACTCTTCTATTCGAAGTGCTTTTCACCTTTCCTTCACAGTACTGGTTCGCTATCGGTCTCTCGGGAGTATTTAGCCTTACCGGATGGTCCCGGCTGATTCACGCAGAATTCCTCGTGCTCCGCGCTACTCAGGATACCACTACGCTTCGGTTACCTTAGAATACCGGGCTATCACCGTCTATGGCACGACTTTCCAGTCGTTTCTTCTCAATAACTGTCTTGCGAGAGCGTGGTCCTACAACCCCACACATGCCGTAACATGGGTGGTTTGGGCTAATCCCCGTTCGCTCGCCACTACTAGGGGAATCATTATTTATTTTCTTTTCCTGCAGGTACTAAGATGTTTCAGTTCCCTGCGTTAGCCTCCAACCAAGTTGGATGACATTCCTTCAGAATGCCGGGTTGTCCCATTCGGAAATCTTCGGATCAAAGGTCATTTGCACCTACCCGAAGCTTATCGCAGCTTATCACGTCCTTCATCGCCTCCGAGAGCCAAGGCATCCGCCATGCGCCCTTATTTACTTTCTTTTATCGCCAGATTCATCTCCTTTTCTTAAAAAGGATCTGAACCAAATGGTTCGATATATACTTTTAGCTCTTACTAAATTTACTTTTTTCTGTACATCATGTCAAAGATCGTTTGATTACATTCCGCAATTTACATTGTCGGAGTATCAATTGTGGAGAATAACGGATTCGAACCGTTGACCCTCTGCGTGCAAGGCAGATGCTCTAGCCAGCTGAGCTAATCCCCCAATCATACAAGATAAAATATCTATCTGTTGGTAGTCCCAGGCAGAGTTGAACTGCCGACCTCTACATTATCAGTGTAGCGCTCTAACCAACTGAGCTATAGGACTAGTTCAACCGTGTCCTGTTTTAGACTCGGCTTCTGTTTTTCTCTTGTTTATCTCTATCTATATTGCTATAGATGGTTGATCTATATTCTATAAATAAACAAGTACCAGTAGTACAATTTAGAACCTAGAAATGAACGTCGTTTCCAACATCGCTCCAGAAAGGAGGTGTTCCAGCCGCACCTTCCGGTACGGCTACCTTGTTACGACTTAGCCCCAGTCACCAGTTTTACCCTAGGACGATCCTTGCGGTTACGTACTTCAGGTACCCCCGGCTCCCATGGCTTGACGGGCGGTGTGTACAAGGCCCGGGAACGTATTCACCGCGCCGTGGCTGATGCGCGATTACTAGCGAATCCAGCTTCACGAAGTCGGGTTGCAGACTTCGATCCGAACTGAGAGAGGCTTTTGGGATTAGCATACGGTCACCCGCTAGCTGCCTTCTGTACCCCCCATTGTAACACGTGTGTAGCCCCGGACGTAAGGGCCGTGCTGATTTGACGTCATCCCCACCTTCCTCACATCTTACGACGGCAGTCTCTCTAGAGTCCTCAGCATAA